>OMCN01000047.1_pt1 | contig 108160 bp, 101 predicted proteins | sample 1645061 | NCBI WGS metagenome assembly OMCN01 (sample SAMEA103958124, study PRJEB25191) | human gut metagenome | biome: human-associated habitat [ENVO:00009003]; feature: intestine environment [ENVO:2100002]; material: feces | place: Germany | collected 2013/2015 | reverse complement strand
ATATATAGATGAAATTGATAAAATTTTAGCTGATAAAGAAAAAGAAATTATGAGTGTGTAAAATAAACCAATTTAAAAAGGAAAAATAAAAAATGAAATTTAATAAAGAAAATATGCCAAAATCTATAGCAATAATAATGGATGGAAATAGAAGATGGGCAAAAGCCCAAGGAAAACCTGTTAGTTTTGGACATAAAGAAGGAGCAAAAACTCTTGAAAAAATAGTAAGATATGCAAATAAAATTGGTTTAGAATATATAATTGTATATGCATTTTCACTTCAAGCTTATTTAGATGATTATGCTAAAAGAGCAGATTCAGAAAACATCAAAGTAAAAATTTTGGGGGACATAACAGCTCTTTCTAAAGGAATGCAAAAAAGTATAAGAGAATGTATGGAAAGAACCAAAAATAATACAGGTGTAACATTTAATATTGCTTTAAATTATGGTGGAAGAGATGAAATTGTAAAAGCTACAAGAAAAATAGCAGAACAGGTAAAACAAGGGAAAATAGATGTGGATGAAATAAATGAAAAAATGGAAGCGCTGTTTGTACATTGTGCAAAAGTGGGCTTTTCCCACCACGCGCTTTTAGTCGTTTACGCCAAACAGCAATTCGCCGTAAGTAGGATAGGGCCAGTATTCGGCGCCTGTATTGATCTCCATTTCGTCACCAACTGCACGCAGTTCCTGCATAGCCGGAAATACTTCTTCTCCATAGAAATTGGCGATTTCCTGTACGCCCTCTATGTCTTTTGTCTTCAAAAGCACCTGCTCCAAGGCGGTGATCTTTTTTGCAAAACAAGAGGTCAGTCCCGAAAGCTTCGCAATCAGGTCCTCTTCAAAATCGCATGGCAAATCGGGCGACAACGCTTTCTTGGAAAGCGCCGTATCTGTAAGATCACGCACATAAGAAGTAACCGCCGGCAGAATATCTTTCTTTGCCATATCCAGCATTGTCAGTGCCTCTATGTTCAAAATTTTCGAATAGTTTTCCAGCTGGATCTCATACCGCGAATGAATTTCGGTTTCTGTGAAAATTTTGTTTTTTGTAAACAGTTTGACGTTTTTATCACTGATATAATACGGCATAGCTTCGGGCATGGTACGCAGGTTCAGCAGCCCCCGCTTCTTTGCCTCTTCCACCCATTCGTCAGAGTAATTGTTGCCGTTAAAAATAATACGTTTATGCGCTTTAATCGTCTTTTTAATTAGCTTCATAACCGCCTTGTCAAAGTCCTTTGCTTTTTCAAGCTCATCTGCAAATTCAGAAAGCTCCTCTGCAACAATCGTATTCAGCATAAGATTTGGGCATGCAATGTTCACAGCAGAACCCAACATGCGGAATTCAAACTTATTTCCGGTAAAGGCAAACGGAGAGGTGCGGTTGCGGTCTGTCGTATCCTTTTTGATATTGGGAAGCACCACCGTACCCATCTCCATGTTTGCACTGCTTTTGTTCGTATAATCCGAGCCGTTTTCGATCGAATCAAAAATAGCGGTCAGCTCATCGCCCAAAAATACTGAAATAATTGCCGGCGGCGCTTCGTTTGCACCCAGACGGTGGTCGTTGCCGGCGCTTGCTACAGAAATGCGCAACAGGTCCTGGTATTCGTCCACACCCTTGATCACAGCCGCCAAAAACAGCAAAAACTGTGTATTCTCTCTGGGATTTTTTCCGGGACTTAATAAATTTTTCCCTGTATTGGTGGAAACAGACCAGTTATTGTGCTTGCCGCTGCCGTTGACGCCTGCAAACGGTTTTTCATGCAGCAGGCAGACCATACCGTGCTTTCTTGCAACCTTTTTCATCATTTCCATTGTAAGCTGGTTGTGGTCGGTCGCCAGGTTGCTGCTGGTAAAAATCGGCGCCAGCTCATGCTGTGCGGGAGCGACCTCGTTGTGCTTGGTTTTTGCAAAAACACCCAGCTTCCAGAGCGCCCGGTCCAGGTCCTTCATGTATTCTGAAACTCTGGGTTTGATCGTCCCAAAATAGTGGTCCTCCAGCTCCTGGCCCTTTGGCGCCTTTGCGCCGAACAGCGTTCTGCCTGTATAAATCAGATCCTTACGCTGGTCGTACAGCTTCTTATCGATCAGAAAATATTCCTGCTCTGGCCCAACAGTGGTCTGCACTCTTGTGGTTTCCGTATCACCAAACAAGCGTAGAATTCGCAGCGCTTCTGTGCTGATACGATCCATAGAACGCAAAAGCGGCGTCTTTTTGTCGAGCGACTCGCCCGTATAAGAACAAAACGCGGTAGGAATACAAAGCGTACTGTCCTTAATAAAGGCATAGGAGGTAGGATCCCACGCGGTATAACCCCTGGCTTCAAACGTAGCGCGCAACCCTCCGGAGGGAAAGCTTGAAGCATCCGGCTCGCCCTTAATAAGCTCCTTGCCGGAAAATTCCATAATAATTCTTCCGTCGTCGGTAGGGCTTATAAAGCTGTCGTGCTTTTCGGCAGTGATTCCGGTCATAGGCTGGAACCAGTGGGTATAATGGGTGGCTCCCTGCTCAACCGCCCAGTCCTTCATTGCGTTGGCAACAATGTTTGCAACATTGATGTCCAAAGGCTCGCCATTTTGGATCGTCTTCTTCAGCGCCTTATAGGTTTGCTTGGGAAGCCTTTCCTTCATCGTGACATCGTCAAAAACCAGGCTTCCAAAAAGTTCCGGTACATTTACCATGTCAAAAACTCCTATCCCTAAAATAATTTTGTAAAAACACAAAAAGCGCCGTAGAGGACCAACCCCTACAGCGCCTTTGCTGTGTTCTGCATTGAGTATATACCCTTCTTTTCCATTTGTCAATGCTTTTTGGAAATTTGCAGGATTATATTAAAAAATTGCATTTTTATAAGGTTAAACTTGCCAAAATCGTATAAAATCACAGGATTATAAAATAATCATATTTAAAAATTGCAAAAATTTAAAATTTTTCATGTTTTTTTCTTGACATGCTTCTTCCCCTTCATGTATAATTTTCTCGGTAAACCACATACACCATCCGCGCTTTTTCATATATAGAATAGATAAAGCAAGGTGCGCAGATGTTTGTTTTTTTATATTTAATACACTTTGCCTGTTTTACCAGTACGTAGTTGACAAAATTTTGCAAAGTGTAAATCAGAGGAGGAAAAGGTTATGAAAGAAGGACAGGTAAGAATTCCTTCAGGCTGTGCAATTTCCGGTATGTTCTCAAGGAACGGAACCAGATTTAACGGCGAGGACATGATTAAATCCATATCGGTCATGCATGACCGAAGCAACGGTCTTGGCGGCGGCTTTGCCGCATATGGGATCTACCCCGAATTCAAGGATTTTTACGCATTTCATGTCTTTTATGACAACGACATCGCCAGAGAAGACGGTTACAAGTATATCAGCGAAAATTTTGAAATTGTCAGCATGTCGAAAATGCCTACCAGACAGATCAAAACAATTACAGACGAACCCCTGATCTGGCGTTACTTTTTAAAGCCTCTTCCATACAGAGTATCTGCCATGCAGGTAACGGAAGACGAATTTGTTTTTAAAAGCGTTATGCATATTAATGAGAAAATCAACGGTGCCTATGTTTTTTCAAGCGGTAAAGATATGGGAGCTTTTAAAGCAGTGGGTTATCCCGAAGACGTAGGCGTATTCTACCGCCTGGAAGAATATGAAGGTTACTGCTGGACGGCACATGGACGTTACCCAACCAACACCCCCGGCTGGTGGGGCGGCGCACACCCGTTTGCCATGTTAGGCTGTTCGGTGGTTCACAATGGAGAAATCTCTTCCTATGACGCCAACCGCCGTTATATCGAAATGATGGGCTACAGCTGTACTCTTTTGACTGACACGGAAGCGATTACCTATATTATAGACTATCTTGTAAGAAAGCAGGGATTAACCCATGAGGAAGCCGCCTGGGTTATGGCCGCTCCCTTTTGGAGTACAATTGAATCTATGCCCAAAGCACAGCGTGAGCGTATGACCTACCTGCGCAACGCTTTTGCAAGCTTTCTGGTAACCGGACCTTTTTCCATATTGGTCGGCTTTGAGGGCGGGTTGATGGCTTTAAACGACAGACTGAAACTGCGTTCCATGGTGATTGGTGAAAAAAAAGACATGGTCTATATTGCAAGCGAAGAAGCGGCCATTCGCGCGATACAGCCGCAGCTTGACAAAATCTGGGCGCCAAAGGGCGGGGAGCCCGTTGTCGTCACGTTAAACGGAGGTGCAAAGTAATGCCTATTGATTTTCTTTATCCGGAATACGAAGTCATCCGCGATCACACAAGGTGCATTACCTGCCGTGTTTGTGAACGTCAATGTGCAAATAATGTACACCATTACGACAAAGAGCTGAATCGAATGTTTGCAGACGAGTCCAAATGTGTTGTCTGCCATCGTTGCGTGGCGCTATGTCCCACAAGAGCATTAAAAATTGTTAAAACCGACCATACGTTTAAAGAAAATGCGAACTGGAGCAAAGACGCCATCAGTGAAGTCTACCGGCAGGCGGGTACAGGCGGCGTATTGCTGTCTTCTATGGGGAATCCGCAAAAATACCCCATTTACTGGGATAAGATGCTGATCAACGCTTCACAGGTTACAAACCCCTCGATCGACCCGCTGCGTGAACCAATGGAAACAAAAACATTTCTTGGGAAAAAGCCGTCCCATATTGAGCGCGATGAAAAGGGAAATATAAAGAACAATCTGACCCCGCAGCTGGAGCTTAAAGTTCCCGTTATGTTTTCTGCCATGTCTTACGGTTCTATCAGTTATAATGCGCATGAAAGCCTGGCCCGAGCTGCTAAAGCGCTTGGTACGTTTTATAACACGGGAGAAGGCGGACTGCACAAAGATTTTTATAAATACGGCAAAAACACGATCGTACAGGTTGCGTCCGGCCGTTTCGGCGTTTACAAAGATTACCTGGAGCAGGGAGCGGCGATTGAAATCAAGATCGGACAGGGCGCCAAGCCTGGTATTGGCGGGCATCTGCCCGGAAACAAAATTGTAGGCGATATTTCCAAAACACGTATGATTCCGGAAGGCTCCGACGCGATTTCCCCCGCGCCTCATCACGACATTTATTCCATTGAAGATCTTCGCCAGCTGGTATATTCGCTGAAAGAAGCTACAAATTATAAAAAACCTGTGATTGTCAAAATTGCGGCCGTACATAATATTGCTGCTATAGCAAGCGGTATTGCAAGAGGCGGTGCAGATATTATCGCCATTGACGGTTTCCGCGGCGGTACAGGTGCGGCGCCCACCAGAATTCGCGACAACGTGGGTATCCCCATCGAGCTTGCCCTTGCCTGTGTCGACCAGCGCCTGCGCGACGAAGGCATACGCGGCAATGTCTCCCTTGTCGTCGGCGGTACTATCCGCAACAGTTCAGACATTGTAAAGGCCGTTGCACTGGGTGCAGACGCAGTATACATTGCTACCGGCGCACTGCTGGCTCTTGGCTGCCACCAGTGCAGAAGCTGCCAGACAGGCAAATGCAACTGGGGAATCGCCACACAGCGGCCAGAGCTTGTACGGCGTTTAAATCCCAATATAGGTTGTGAACGGCTTGTAAACCTTGTAACTGCCTGGGACCATGAAATTAAAGAAATGATGGGCGGTATGGGGATTAATTCAATTGAAGCCCTGCGCGGCAACCGGCTGATGCTCCGGGGAATCGGCTTAAACCAAAAAGAGCTTGATATTCTGGGTATTAAGCATGCCGGCGAGTAAAGGAGAGGTTTTCAATGAAACGTATTTACGTAAATGAAAAATGGTGTCTTGGCTGCCATCTTTGTGAATATTACTGCGCGTTTGCAAATTCTGGCAAGGACGACATGGTTAAAGCGTTGAAAAATATCACCATTAATCCCAGAATCCGCATTGAAGAGCGCAATTCCGTCAGCTTTGCCGTTTCGTGCCGGCACTGCGAAGAACCTCTGTGCGTAAAAGGCTGCATTACAGGCGCGCTTTCAATGGAAGACGGCGTTATCTCTGTGGATCAGGAAAAATGCGTGGGCTGCCTTACCTGCGTGCTCTGCTGTCCTTACGGTTGTATTTCCCCAACAGACAGCGGCGTAATACAAAAATGCGAGCTGTGTGTTAAAAACGCCGGCGGCACCCCCGCTTGCGTAAAAGGCTGCCCCAATAAAGCAATCGAATGGGAGGAAAGGTAATATGCATTACGTCATCGTTGGCAACTCCACCGCGGCCACAGGCTGCATAGAAGGGATTCGGCAGATGGACCAGCGGGGAAAGATCACTGTCATTTCCGACGAACCCTATCATACCTATTCCAGGCCATTGATTTCTTACCTTCTTTTGGGCAAAACAGACGAACAAAAAATAAAGTACCGCAAGGATTCCTTTTATAAAGACAATGCGGTTCAAACCCTTCTTGGTAAAAAGGCGGTACAGATTGATCCAAAGACAAAGCATGTACTGCTGGAGGACGGGGAAAAAGTCAAATATGATAAGCTTTTGCTGGCAACCGGCTCCAGGCCCTTTATCCCTCCCATGGACGGGCTGGAACGCGTAAAAAGCAAATTCACCTTTATGAAACTGGACGACGCAAAAGCTCTGGAGCGTGCAATTACCCCTGACAGCCGCGTGCTGATCATAGGCGCAGGCCTGATCGGGCTTAAATGTGCCGAAGGGATCGCCGCAAAGGTTGGGCATATCCATGTAGTGGACCTTGCGGACAGGATATTGCCCAGCATTCTGGATGCGGACAGCGCGGCCATTGTGCAGGCGCATATTGAAAAACAGGGAATAGAATTTACATTGTCCGACAGTGTAGAACATTTTACGGAAAAACAGGCCGTTTTGCAAAGCGGAAAAACCATTGATTTTGACATACTGGTGATCGCGGTCGGTGTACGCCCCAATACAGAACTTGCCCAGCAGGCCGGTGCAAAGGTAAACCGTGGCATCCACACCAGCGCGCGGTGCCAGACCACGCTTACAGATATTTACGCCGCGGGCGACTGTACGGAAAGCCACGACATCACAACAGACCAAGACAAAATTCTGGCGCTTTTGCCCAACGCCTATATGCAGGGGGAATGCGCAGGGTTAAATATGGCCGGCGCGGACGCACTGTATGACAAGGCAATCCCCATGAATGCGATCGGCTTTTTTGGCTTGCATATCATCACTGCCGGCAGCTATGACGGTGCACCGCAGGTTGTCGCAACGGACAGCAGCTATAAAAAGCTGATTGTGAAAGACGACCTCTTAAAAGGCTATATTATGGTCGGCGACGTGGAGCGTGCAGGCATTTACACGTCCTTAATACGCGAAAAAAAGCGCCTTTCTACCATAGATTTTGAACTGATTAAAGAAAAGCCGCAGCTGATGGCTTTTTCCAAGCGCGAAAGAGCAAAAACTCTGGGAGGTATGAAAGAATGAAAATACAAGCTGATTTAATGCATTTTCAATTGCTCAACGACCTGGTGAGAAAATCGGAAGACGCTAACATTACAATTAATAACTGCACCGGCCAGCGCTATATAGCAAGCGCCCTAAAAGGAAAAAACATTACAATAAACGGAACGCCCGGCAATGCGCTGGGCTGCTATCTGAACGGCTGCAGCATCCATGTATACGGTAACACGCAGGAAGCCACGGGCGACACCATGAACAGCGGTTCTATTTACGTGCACGGCTCCTGCGGGGACGCGACTGGTTATGGCATGCGCGGCGGCAAAATTTTCATACGGGGGAACTCCGGTTACCGCACCGGAATTCATATGAAGGCATACAGGGACAAATTGCCTGTAATTGTCATTGGCGGCGCTGCCGGCAGTTTTCTTGGAGAATACCAGGCGGGCGGCGTGATTATTGTCCTCGGTATGCACACAGACTCCAAGGCCATTGTAGGCAATTTTTGTGGAACCGGTATGCACGGCGGCAAAATTTTTCTGCGCTGTAATGAAAATGAACTCCCCGGTAATTTGCCCCGTCAGGTAGTTGCCAGATTGGCAACTGAAAAGGATTTGCAGGAAATTGACGAGTATCTTGACGACTACTGCAACGCCTTTGACGAAAAGAAAAAAACGATTTTAAAGCATGCCTTTTTCGTATTAGAACCGGATACAAAAAATCCTTATAAGCAATTATATACCTACAGCTGAATGTACATCTGTAAAAGGGCGGCATAGATAACGCCCTTTTTTCTTTTACCTGTATACAACTTTCCATATGTCTGGTATAATAATTGAAAGTTTCTGCAGAAAGAGGAGGCGCATTTTGATAAAGAAGCATATTCCCATCCATGAAACGCTGTATATTGGCGCTTGCCTTACATTTGTCGGCGGTTTTTTAGATGCTTATACCTACATACTCCGAGGCGGCGTGTTTGCAAATGCACAAACAGGAAATCTGGTGCTGTTTGGCGTAAATATTGCACAGGGCCGGCTTGTACAATCGTTTATCTGCCTGATCCCCGTTGCCGCCTTTTTGCTGGGTGTCATCGGAACAGAGTGGATCCGCCGCCGCTTTCCGCCTGCCCGTTTTGTGCAATGGCGGCATGTCGTGCTGCTTCTGGAAGCGGGACTGCTTTTGGTAATCGCCTTCCTGCCAGACAGCATACCGGATTCTCTTGTAAACATTTTTGTTTCATTTATATGTTCCGCACAGGTAAATTCTTTTCGAAAAAATAACGGCCTTCCCTATGCTACAACCATGTGCACGGGCAATCTGCGCGCTTTAGGTGAGCATGTCTTCTCCTTTGCCGCGCGAAAACAAAAGGAGGCTGGCAAAAAAGCGGTGCGTTACCTGGCCATAATCCTGTTTTTTTGTCTGGGTGCTTTTGCCGGCGGTCTGTGCAGCCTGCTATGGGGCGATATTTCCGTTTTGCTGTGCTGCGGTATTTTGCTCGCAGCTGTTGTGATACTTTTTCTAAAAAGGCAGCCAGTATAACCATAACATTCTGAAGATCACAAAAAACAAGCGGCCACAGTGACGCACAAAAGCGCACCGGGCCGCTTGTTCTGTTTTCGGACAGAGATTAATAGAATGCGGATTCTCTCCTTTTTATCGGACAAAAAACTCTGCCGTTTACAAATCACGGTGTTTTTTTACGTTTCCCTTTTTATTTTTTCCTATGACCGATACAAGCACCAGGTAAATAACGAACAGTACTAAAACCAATACGGCAACTCCAATAAACCACGGCGATGTAATCACGTTTTTAATAATGGTCGCGCCGTATACAAGCTCGCTTCTTTCAAGTGTTTCACTGGCCACAAGGTTGATGGTTGCAAGGCTTTGCCCGTTATATTGAATTTGGGCCTTACCAATGACCTGACCTTCCGTCACCGGGGCGTCTATCTCTTCCGGTACGTCCGGTATAATTTCTATACTGTTCTTGTCTGCATCTGCCGGAAGGATGGTGGAATAACTGTATTCTGGAACGAGCAACAGCTTATCCTGGTTGAAAGCATAATTGATATTTGTTTCACATATCGGCGTCTGCTCTTCAACAATCTTTTGCATGGAAAGAGAAGAAAACGCCCATTCATATAGCGCCTTGGAATCCAGCATTGCGCCGTTTTCTGCCCACTCCCCGTTTTCATCATAGTTAGGTGCGTGCAGTGCAATACACATATAAGCTGTTGCGTCTTTAACTGCACACGAAACCAAACAATAACCCGCTTCGTCTGTTGTTCCGGTTTTAATCCCTTTTGCATACTCGTAATAGTATTCGCCGCCCCTGTTTTCATCAATCAGATAATTGGATGTGGTTAATATCTCTTCTTCGTCCGGGTCCAAATAATAGGTTACCGTATTGGTAATTTCCATAAAATGCGGCAGGGAAATCGCGTATTCCGTAATTTTATATAAATCCCTGGCTGTTGTATACTGGTTGTCGTCGTGCAATCCGTGCGGATTCATAAAATGTGTATTTTTACACCCCAGCTCCTTGGCCTTGTTGTTCATCAGCTCCACAAATGCAGAAACATCCCCGTTGCCCACATAATCCGCCAAAACCAGCGCGGCATCGTTGCCAGAGCTGACCATCATACAATATAAAAGGTCTAAAACCGGCAGTTCTTCATCCACATGATTTTCCAGCCCGGAAAGCGAGCTGCCTGTCCCATCAAGCTCATCCAAAACATCCTGCTTAATTTTCACTTTTGTATTTTCAAGATCTTTCACCTGCTCTACCACAACCGTATAGGTCATAATCTTTGTAGTAGAAGCAGGGTAGCGTTTCTCATCCACATTTTTCTGGTACACCGGCGTATCCGTATCCAAATTGATTAAAAAAATAGTATCCGATTTTGTTTCAAATCCCGGGTCAAAGCTTGTGGCCGACGCGGTGGGAAATATCGTACAGAGCAGCGCCAGACATAGAATAAACGTCCCCAAAATTTTATATGTTAACTTTTTCTTCATAGAAAAAATCCTCTCTGTATGTTAAAATACTTATGTATATTATATCTTACAATAGATTATAGGCAAATTCAAATTACAATCTTGAAAGCTTTTACTGTTTGTATTGTTTGCATAATTCCATTCCTGGAGGAACAGCTATTATGAAACTATTGCATACGGCGGACTGGCATTTGGGCAAGGTCCTGTACGGTGCTTCTATGCTGGAGGAACAGCGCGCCTTTCTAAACGACGTTCTTTTCCCCGTTATAGAAAAAGAACGTCCAGATGCCATTGTGATTGCCGGCGACATTTTTGACAGAAGTGTCGCTCCGCCACAGGCGATCCGCCTTTTTGACGAATTTGTCGTCCGCATCAGCCGGGATTTCTGTATCCCGCTGCTCATGATCACCGGAAACCACGACGGACGGGACCGGATCGCGCTTGCCAGGGAACTGCTGCGCGACAGGGGCGTTTATATTGCCACCCGACTGGAGGATGCTTTTGAACCGGTGCGCCTTGAAAAAGACAAGCAGGCGTATTATTTTTACCTTCTTCCGTATTTTGAGCCTGCACAGCTGCGCGATTTTCTGCATTGTGAGGATGTCCGCGGTTTTGCGCAAGCTTACAAGATAGTGACGGATAAAATCCGGCAAACGTTTCAACCCGGCGGTGTGCATATCATGGTTTCCCATTGCTTTGTCACGGGCTGCCGTACGTCCGACTCTGAAAGTTCCGCTTATGTAGGCGGCAGCGGGGAAGTGCATGCAGACACGTTTGCAGGCTTTGATTATGTGGCGCTCGGGCATCTGCACGCACCGCAACGAGCGGGAGACAATACGCGTTACAGCGGTTCCCCGTTAAAATATTCGTTTGACGAAGCGCACCAAAAGAAATCCCTCACATTCGTTACCTTTGAAGGTGCCGCCGTGCAGATCAAACAGTTCCCAGTTTATGCAAAACACGACGTAAAAACCATAAAGGGCTCGTTTGAGGAACTTTATAACGCCGGTATGCAAACGCCGGACGACAGCTATCTGTTTGCCACCCTTACCGACGACCGGCCTGTATATATGCCTATGGATAGGCTGCGTGAATATTATCCCAACCTGTTAGGCCTGAAAAGCGAATTTTTATCGCGCCGGGCCGACCTGCAGCATGGGCAGGCCAGACAGCCTTCCGGCGATGCGGTCCTTTTTACGCAGTTTATGGAGCAGATTTGCGCGCAAACAGCCGCGCCTGAAGATTGCGCGCTTTTTTTTGAAACACTCAAACGCATACAGGAGGAAAACGTATGACGCCGCAAACCGTTGTGATGCAGGCTTTTGGTCCCTACATACAAAAGACCCAAATAGACTTTTCTCTGCTCAATCGCTGCGGCCTTTTTTTAATTACAGGTCCCACAGGCGCAGGAAAAACCGCTGTTTTAGATGCGATCTGTTTTGCGCTCTACGGAAAATCGACCGGCGCACTGCGAAGCTTTTCTCAAATGCGCAATATTTCAGCGCCCGATAGCCTTCCCACACTGGTAGATTACAGCTTTACGCTGGGTAAAACCTCCTACCGTTTCTGCCGGAGCCAAAGCGTATACACCGCCAGAAAAACAAAAGAACGTAAAATAAAAGAAGAGCATACCTGCTATAAAAGGGAAAACGGCACATGGACGCTTTTGCAAACCGGCTCTGAACGCAGCGTCACACAATACGCGCAGGAGATCCTGGGACTTGACTGCGGGCAATTTTCTAAAGTTATGATGCTGCCGCAGGGGGAATTTCGAAAACTCTTGCTCGCCAGCTCGCAGGAAAAGGCAAAAATTTTTGAAAAACTGTTTTCCACAGAAAAATGGTCGCGCGTTACGGACGCACTGCTTGCAAACGCCGCCGAGCTAAAGAAAACAATGGATTCCATTTTTATTACACAAAGCAGCATTTTAGAGCGCGAAGGCGTACAAAGCCTGCAGGCGCTTAAAGAAAAACAAAAACAGTTTGCAGCTCTTTATGACAAAAGCGCACAACAGGCGCACGTACTTCTGGAAAAAGCAAAAAGCACCAGCGCCCGCCTGAACGCGGCTATTACTCTGCAAAAGCTGCAAAGTAAAGCGGCACTTTGTGAAAACGCCTGTAAAACCGCGCAGCAAGCCTGCAAAGTAGAAGAAAAGGCACTGAAAGACGCAGAAAAAAACGCAGCGCAGATCAAACCGCTGCAAAAAACTTCCGAGCAACTGCTTGCAAAAATAGCCACGCTGCGCACAGCGCTTGCAAGCGCGCAAAAGCTTGCAGACTACCGCGAAAAATACACTACGCTGCAAAAGCGGAGAAAGGCGCTGGAAAGCGCCATACAAAATTCTGTCAAAGCTTCTGATGCAGCGCTTGTAAACTGCCGTAAAGGCGAACAGTATATAGAACAGCTGCAAAACGAAGTTCGTTGCATTCCCACGCTTTTTGCCAAGGTGCAGACGCTTAAAGAGATTTCACAGGCTTACCAGCGGCTGCAGGAGCTTACATTGCAAAAAGAAAAGGACGAAAAGCTGGTAAAAGACGCACGGGCAGAATTTGAAGAAAGCAACACGCAACTGGACCTGCACAAAGCGGCGTACAACCGCACAGATGCCCTTTTAAAAAAAGACCTGGCAGCCTCCCTTTCCCTTTCTCTGCGCGAAAACGCGCCCTGCCCCGTATGTGGCGCGCTGCACCATCCGGCTCCCGCCTGTGGAAGCGGCGGGGATTTTGCCGCTCTCTCCAAAGATCTGGAACGCCTTGAAGCCATGGTGCAAAAAGCAGAGAAACTGCTGGAACAAAGACAAAACAGCCTGCTGGCCCACAAAGCGCAATTGCATCAAACGCACCAGCTGTATCAGGCGCAGCAGCAATTGTGCGGCAGTTATAATATTTATTATAAAACCGTGGGTGACGATCTGACAGAAGCGCAGCAGGCGCTTTTAGAGGCGCAAAAAAAAGACGCACTGCTTCCCAAGGCGCGGCAGCTTTTACAGCAGCGCAAGCAGGAGCTGGAATCCGCACAAAAAACGCTTGAGCAGAGCCAACAGGCTCTTGTACAAAACGCCACGGAAATACAAAGCATGCAATCCGCCATGGAAACGCTTGCTTCGTACCTTCCGCAGGGTGCAGACGACAGCGCTGCCATTGCGGAACAAATACACAAAGCAGGCATACAAAAAGAAACTGCGGACCAGCAAGCCTCCGCTTTACAGGATGCGCTTACAAACGCCCGGCGCCGGCTTGACATTGCAAACACCAACCTGCATAACGCACAAGACGCTTTTACACAGGCGCAAGCCGATTTTTTGGATGCGGTGCAGCAAAACCCTGCACTACAGGATACAGACCCCGCACTTTACCAAAAAGAAGCAGAACTTGCGGAACTTGCAAGCCAGAAAGCGCAGGCCGACACGGGACGCATGAAAGAGGCGCTGCGCGGCGTAAACGAGTCGCTTTCTATGCTTTCCTCCTGCTCGGCTTCCATGCAGGAAACAGAAAATGCTTACGCGAAGACGAGCCGTCTGGCTGAGTTGCTGCGCGGAAACAATGCATGTAAAACACCTATCAAAATGTTTGTTCTGGGCATGATGCTTGATGACATTCTTTTGCAGGCAAACGAATATTTTTCCTCGCTTTCCAATGGGCGTTACAGTCTCAGCCGCATTACAGAGCACACCGGGGGAAAGGCGCTGAAGGGGCTGGATATTGAAATTTTTGACGCATACTGTGGCAGCAGCCGCAGCATGTATACATTGTCGGGCGGAGAATTGTTCCTTGCTTCCCTGTCGCTGGCGTTTGGCCTTTCCGACGTTGTCCAAAGCTATAGCGGGGGCATCCGCCTGGACTCCATTTTTATTGACGAAGGGTTTGGCACGCTGGACCGCGAGACGCTCGATACCGCAATGCGGGCTTTAGAGCAGATCCAGCGCATGGGCAGAACCGTAGGTATGATCTCCCATGTAACAGAGCTGAAAAACAGAATTGGTGCAAAAATAGAAGTGCTCCCCTCAAGAGAAGGAAGCACCGTAAAGGTGATCATCCCTGATTAATTCGGAAAAACCGTCTAATTCAGCCCGTTTTCCCCCACCCTCCCAAATAGCCTTGCAACCTCCGCGCGCAGACTTTTATATGCCGGGGCGGATAAATCAGGGCTTTTTGAAAGAATCTCCTGCGCAGCGCTCTGCGCTGCCGCCAAATTGGGCATGTCGGCCAAATCGGCAATTTTCAAATCCGGCAAGCCGTGCTGGCGCGCGCCAAAAAAATCACCCGGCCCACGCAGCTTTAAATCTGCGTCGGCAATTGCAAAGCCGTTGTCCGTTTCACACATCGTGTGCAGACGTGCAACGGCTTCTTCATTTTTTGCGTCCGATATTAAAATACAGTACGATTTATTAGCGCCTCTGCCAACTCTGCCGCGCAGCTGGTGCAGCTGCGAAAGGCCAAAACGTTCCGCGTTCTCTACCGCCATAACAACCGCATTGGGCACGTCTACCCCCACCTCAACCACAGTTGTTGCAACAAGAAGCGCAATCTTGCCCTGTGCAAAGGCGCGCATAACGCTGTCTTTCTGCACGCTTTTCATCTTCCCATGCAAAAGCCCCACGGCATAATCACAAAACGGCCCTGCCATCAGGTCCTCTGCATATTCCTGTACAGAGGTCAGGTTTAATTCTCCCTGCTCTACCGCCGGACAAACAATATAGCACTGCCTTCCCTGATCCATCTGCTTTTTTAAGAAGTTATACATTCTTTCCCGCTTACCGCTGTCAATTAAAAATGTCTCCACCTTTTGTCTGCCGGGCGGCAGCTGGTCCATCACAGTAATATCCAAATCGCCGTATATAATAAGCGCCAGCGTACGTGGAATTGGCGTTGCACTCATAACCAGCAGATGTGGATTTTTTCCTTTTGACAACAGCCGTGCGCGCTGCGCTACGCCAAACCGATGCTGTTCGTCTGTAACGGCAAGTCCCAGCCGCCGGAATTCCACTTCGTCGGACAGCAACGCATGGGTTCCAATGACCAGGTCTATCTGCCCCTGCGCCAGTTGTTGCCGCAGCTCTTTTTTCTTTCCGGGCGTCACAGAACCGGTAAGCAGCGCAATGCGTATGCCCGTTCCCTGCAGCATGGAGCAGAAAGTACTGTAATGCTGCTCGCACAGGATTTCGGTAGGCGCCATATACGCTGTTTGCCATCCATTTTTTACCGCACTATAACATAATGCCGCCGCTACGGCTGTCTTACCTGAACCCACGTCTCCCTGAACCAGCCTGTTCATGGGGGATTTTCCGCACATCATGTCGTCTATACAATCTGCCACTGCTTTCCTTTGCGCATCCGTCGGTGCAAAAGACAGCCGTGTAAAAAACTCCTCGCTAAAATCCCGTACAAGCCGCAGGCAGGTTTCCTCCCGCCTACGGCCCTTTAACTGCCGCAGGCCAAGGTTCAAAACCAGCAATTCTTCAAAAATCAGCCGCTTCCTTGCCGCTTGCAATGCAGCCGTATCTGCAGGAAAATGGATATTTTCCATAGCAAAACGCAATGGGCACAGTGCATGGTTTTTCATAATATCCGGCGGTATCGGCTCTTTGACCGTCTGTGGCAAAAGCTTGAGCGCTTCTTTAACCGCCGCCTCCACCTGACGCGAAGATAAACCGTTGGTCACACTGTAAACAGGCCGCACACGCTGCCCGCCCTGCAGCGGTGAAAATTCGGGAGACACCATTTCCTTTCTTCCTGTGTTTTGCACCAGTTTTCCATAAAATATGTAAGTTTCCCCCATTTTCAGCATGTTCTTAATAAACCGGTTGTTAAAAAAGGTAATCTGCATACGGCCGCTTTCATCATATACGTCCACGCGGCTTAAAAGCCTGCCTCCCGGAATCCTTCGTTCTATTACGGAATTTTCCAGCGTAGCCCGTATACAGCATATCTCTCCCGCCTTTGCCTGTCCAATATAAACAGGATGGCTGTGGTCTTCGTATGTGCGCGGGTAAAAGCGCAGCAAATCCCCCACAGTGCCCGCACCAAGCTTACGTAAAAGCTCACCGCGCCGCTTTCCAACCCCATGTAACGTTTCAATAGGTTTTTCAAATAAGGAGGCCATTTCCATCATCCATCCATTTTGTATTGCCCCTATTGTACCTTTTTTAACAGAAAAAAACAACAGGGCGCTTCAAGCGCCCTGTTGTAAAGACTTTCACTTCCCACAAATACGCCGCTGTAAGACGTAAAAAACTTTACAGCGAACAAGCGGAAATTTACTCGATCGAAAGAATAAAATAATACACCGGCTGCCCGCCGTTTACAAGCGTTACATCAATGCCCGAACCATATTTTGTCTGTACAAGCCGCAAGCATTCCTGCGCCTGCTCTTCTGTAACATCTTGCCCGTAAATGATCGTAATAAAAGCCGTATCGCGCCGGACCATATTCTTAGTCAGTTTATACGCCGCCTTAACGGGATCGTCCTTATCTGTAATACACAGTTTGCCGTTTTCCAAAGCAATGATTTCGCCCTCCCGGATCCTGGTAGAGCCAAATTCAGAATTTCTTGCAGCAAAGGTGACCTGCCCTGTCGCCACACCGGACGCTGCATCCAACATTAACTGCTTGTTGCCGTCCTCTGTCAGATCTGGGTCATAGGCAAGCATAGCGCTCAGACCCTGCGGGATTGTTCTTGTGGGCAGTACAATTACCTTTCTGTCTTCCACAAGCGGCGCAACCTGTTGTGCCGCCATAATAATATTTTTGTTATTTGGCAGCACGAAAACAGTTTTTGCCCCTGTTGCCCTGACCGCTTCCAAAATATCGTCCGTGCTGGGATTCATACTCTGCCCGCCGCTTACTACATGCTTGCAGCCCAGATCCCGGAACAGTTCGCAAAGTCCGTCCCCGGCGGCAACCGCCACAAAACCAGTTTCCTCTTCCGGCGGTGCAAAAGCAAGCTTTTCTTTTTTCGCCGCCTTTCTCCTGTTTTCTTCGTTTGTTTCGGCGGCCTTTTTGTGCTGCTCTTTCATATTCTCAATCTTAACCGTCAAAAGCTGCCCAAAGGTAAGGCCTGCCTGCAGCGCATTACCGGGGTCTTCCGTATGCACATGAACTTTTATAATCTCTTCGTCGTCCACCACAACTACACAGTCGCCAATGGTTTCCAGATATGCGCGCAGCTCAGAAGGCTCTTTTTCTACTCCGCTGTCGCGCCTTACAATAAATTCAGTACAATAGGTAAAGGTTATATCGCTGTCAAATTCTGCGGCAGCACTGCGGAAAAAGTCGTCTTCCTCTATTCCCTGCGGCGCTGCTGCCTGCGTATTTTCCACAATCACGCCGTCTTTAAAAACAGACTGCATTCCCTCAAAAATCACACAAAGCCCTTTACCGCCTGCGTCCACTACACCAGCCTTTTTCAAAACAGGCAGAAGCTCCGGCGTTGTTTCCAGTGCGTCAAGCGCCGCAGTACAAATTACGTCCCACACCGCTGCGGGGTCGCTGTTTTCCTGCGCAAAAGCCTTACCAGCCTGCGCCGCCACGCGCGCAACTGTCAGGATTGTTCCCTCTGTGGGCTTCATAACGGCACTGTAGGCTGCTTCTACCCCAATCGACAGGGCGTTGGCAAGATCCACACCATCTGCACTGTCCTTTCCGGCAAGCCCCTTTGAAAAGCCCCGAAACAAAAGCGACAGAATGACGCCCGAATTCCCTCTGGCGCCGCGTAAAAAGGCAGACGCCGCTGTCTTTGCAACCGCACCTGCGCTTTCTTCTTCACTTTTCTTCAGTTCGGCCACTGCAGCATTGATGGTCATGGACATATTCGTCCCCGTGTCACCGTCGGGAACAGGAAAAATGTTTAAATCATCAATCGCTGATTTTTGTGAAGTAATATGATTTGCACCGGATATAATGGCGTTTTTTAATATTACGCCGTTTATCATAAAAACACTTCCTTAAAAAGAAGCAGTGGTACCACTGCCCTATTCCATTCATAAATAGACTTTTATATTATAGCATATGCAGGCAATGAAATTCAATACACTAGCAAAAATTGCGCAATATTGTTGTAAAATTATAGCAAAATGCACAAGGAGAAAGAATACGCCAACTTAACGGACAGGCAATGTGCTCACAGAATTTCGTTTCTTTCCACACTGCGCGTCTTCCCTGTCTTTTCGTCAATTTCAAACAAAATACAATCCAGCTTACATGGGCCATCTGCCAGATCAAAACGCTGGGGCAGCTTTTCTTTCAGCTTTGCAATAATAATTTCCGGCTTTACACCCAGCACAGAGTGCACAGTGCCGGTCATCCCCACATCCGTAATATAACCTGTTCCGTTTGGCAATACGGTTTCGTCTGCGGTAGGCACATGCGTGTGTGTTCCAAACAGTGCCGACACACGACCGTCCAGATAATAGCCCATTGCGCGCTTTTCTCCGGTAGCCTCTGCGTGCAGATCCACTATAACAACCTTTGCTCCCTGCTGCGCAGCTTCGTCAATCAGACGGTCAACGGTATGAAATGGACAATCCAGAGATTCTAAAAGCGCTGTACCCATCAAACTGATAACCGCAACCTGGGTATATCCCATATCTACTATGCACATACCTCGTCCAGGCGTCGTTCCCTGCGGAAAATTAGCAGGCCGCAGCAAATATGCATTTTCCTCATACAGCGGAAAAACTTCTTTTCTGCGAAAAGAATGGTTCCCTCCTGTTATAACATCTACACCGCTCTGAAACAGAAAATCTGCACTGGCGGGCGTAATACCGTTGCCGTCTGCAGAATTTTCTCCGTTTGCTATAACAAGATCTATATTTTTAAATTTTTTAAATGCCGGTAGTTTCTGCCGCAAAAAGCGACAGCCAATACCGCCCACTACATCGCCGATTGCAAGAATATTCATAATCTGCTGTTCCTCTTTCTTTTCTACTGGAAAAAGTGAACGGTGCAGGGACGCTCTCCCTACACCGCTTTTTGCAGAGTTATAATAACACGTTTTTTCTGAAAAGTCAATACGAAAGGTACAAAATTTATGTTCTTTGCATCTTTGACAGGATAAAAAGTACCACTACCGTGCTGTGTTGGAATTTATTTTGCTGATCACTGCCTGTACATATCCGCACAGGCCACAGATTCAGCGCCGCCTTAACCATGCTGATCTTCCCACCTGTAAGACAGGCTTTTCACCCATGCAGAAACTTCATCTGCAGATGCAGAACCGCTTAGCTTTTTTCCGGGCAGTACCTTTGCCGCCGGGCAGCTTTTTTGCAGAATGTCGGCTGTCTTTCCCATACCGCTGCCGCCGGAGGTAGCAAAAGGGATCACGGTCTTCCCGGAAAAATCATAGCTTTCCAAAAAGGTCTGCACAATGCGGGGCGCTTCATACCACCAGATGGGGAACCCTACAAATACGGCGTCGTACTGCGCCATGTTCTCCACAAATGCGGCAATCGCCGGGCGGGATGCTTTGTCGTTCATCTCCACGCTGCTGCGGCTCTGCTTGTTGTTCCAGTTCAGGTCTGCACTGCTATAAGGCTTGGCAGGTTTAATTTCATGCAAATCCCCGCCGGTTGCTTCCTTCAGCGTTTTTGCCAGCCGGGCGGTTACACCGCTGGCGGAAAAATAGGCAACTAGTATTTTACTCATAATACATCCTCCTGTTCTTTCTTGTTTGGAAACTGCCGTGGGCGCAGATTATCCAAGAGAAAGCGTAACCGTTACGGTTCCATCTCCCAGAAGCTCCTTAAGCTCATTTCCATTTACATTATCAATATGTCCAAGACGGGTTAAATTCCAGCAATTTGGCGCATAGTAGATGACAAAAGAAGACCCCTCATACAGGATCAGATCGCCCGCCTTAGTGGTGATCTGTTCATCGTTGCGCGGCAGGCTGGCGCCAATGTCCCCTACCTTTTCCATATTGCCGTAGTCTTCCATTTCAATCGTCAGCGGGCCTTCGGATAAAAGTTCCAAAAGCGCCTGTGTGAATGTATTATCTATAAGGGTCGCGGTCAGTACCGTATCGCCTGTTTGAATTTTCATGGTATTTTCCCCTTCAAATGCATCTACACTGTTGGGCGCTTCTTCCGGCTTAGTTTCTACTGCCGCTGAAGATTCCCTGCTGTCGCCGGCAAGCCTGTTTTGCAGCGTGTTTGAATTGCCGCGCCCGGGGATAGAGGAGGGCTCTGCGGGCACATTGCCGCAAGCGGAAAGCATAAAGAGAACACAGACACCCGCCCAAAACAGCAAACATCTTTTTACAAATTGTTTCGCCAATACATTGCCTGGACTGATCAAAAATATTTTTCTCCCCTGTCTAACTATTTTAAACCGGCATATACTTCCTCAGAAACCGGCTCCATCCATTCGTTGGCGGTATTTTCCCCCGGCACCTCGACCGCCAGATGGGTAAACCAACTGTCTTTAGCCGCGCCATGCCAGTGCTTGACGCCTGCGGGAATTACCACCGCGTCGCCGGGATGCAGCTCTTTTGCTTCACTGCCCCATTCCTGATACCAACCCCGGCCCTCGGTGCAAAGCAAAATCTGTCCGCCGTTTCTGTCTGCTTTATGAATATGCCAGTTATTGCGGCAGCCTGGTTCAAAGGTCACGTTGGCAATGGGTAGTCCTCCTGTGGTAAGCATCTTTAAATAGCTCTGCCCAATAAAGTACTGCGCAAAAGCGTCGTTGGGCTGTCCCAATCCGAACAATCCGCCATGGGTTCCCTTCTGGGTATCTTTTTCCTTCCAGACTTCCTTAGCCATACGGAAAGCCGACCATGCCTTGGGCCACCCCGCATAGAAGGCTGCATGCGTGAGAACTTCCGCAATTTCTTTTCTGCTGATCCCATTCTTCTTTGCTGTTTCCAGATGGTACTGGAACGAAGAATCTACAAGGCCCTGAGACATCAGCGCCACTACGGTCACCAGGGAACGGTCTCGCAGGGAGAGCTTATCCTCCCGGTTCCACACCTCGCCAAAAAGCACGTCGTCGTTGAGTTGTGCAAATTTGGGGGCGAAATCACCTAAATTTCGGCGTCCCGCCGTCTGTTTTTCTGCCATTTTTATTTCCTCCTTATGCATTAGATTTTTCTATGCAGGCAGGGAGAAACGGAAAAGACCGCCGTTTCTCTTCAGGTAAAATTATACCATAGATTTCCCCGGAACTCTTCTATATTTACGTTTGCTTCTTTCATCAGAATCTCCGGTGTCCAGAACAAATCAGACAGTTTTTTACAGCCTTCTTCCCGGAAGAGCTTATATACGCCTGCATTACTCCATTAGCCCAATGCCGGAAAGCCATTGCGTGACATCGCTTCCGGAATCAGCTGCGGTGGAACTTCCCGGAGAAAGCCCCTCCGTTACGGTGGCGTTCGGCTCCATACTCGCAATGGTGCTGAGAGTATTGGAAAATCCGCTGCCTCCGGAAGTGACAAACGGCGCGATGGTTTTACCGGAGAAATCATATTCCTCCAGGAAGGTGTAAAGAATCATCGGCATATCGCCCCACCAGTTAGGGAATCCCAAATATACCACATCGTACTGTGCAAAATTTTCTATCGCTTCGGCAATTGCAGGACGAGCATTATCCGCCTGTTCTTCCTGTGCAATATCCAGCATGGTATTATAATCGTCTGTATAAGGGTTTTCAGGAACGATTTCAAAAATCTCCGCCCCTGTCTGTGCCTGGATTTCATTTGCCACCGATGCGGTATTGCCGGACCAGGAGAAATAGACCACCAATGCGTTGGAGCCCGCTTCCACCTCCAGCCGGGAAGATCCCCCGGCCTGCGGCGCACTTCCGGAAAGGTTGGAGGTTTCTTCCGCTACGGAAGAAACCTCCTCTGTTTGAGAAGGCGCTGTAGAAGAACCATTTTCCAAAGAACCGCCGTTTTCACAGGCTACAAGAGTAAATACAATTGTGAGGGTCAGCACAAAAGTAAAAATTTTCTTCATCATAGCTTGCTCCTTTCATTTGGCCGGCTGCCGCGTGACAAAGTGTCTCCGGAGTGCTTTTCACCCGCCGGTTTATTTCCGTTTTTTCGCTTTGCCCAGTGTCATGCACTTTGCGGCGGTATCGCCGGTTTTCAGGTAAGTATAACCGGGCATCTCAAACAGAATTGGCTTAAAAACGCTGTAGTCAATTTTACCGGCTTCGTTCAGAATACTTTCTTCAGCACAGGTATTGTCAATTTTCAGGATGAAGTTGTCAAAGCCCCCGGTTTCGTAAATATCCACCACCGTGCATTCCATGGACAGCTTCGACTCCTCAAGCACCGGAGCTCCGTTTCGGCCAATGCTGAAAGCAAATACTTCAGATTTATCTGTCTTGTTTCCGCTGACGCACCCTACATAATCTGCTTTCTGGAGTATCGCTTCATCCACGATATTAACCGACAATACCCTGTTTTCATATATTCCCTGATTGGTGTAATGCGTTTTTGCAAGGCTGACCAGAATGTGGTCGTGTCCCATAATGCCTGCATGCCCTACCAGCACCCAATTTGGTTTTCCGTTCACCATAGCGCCGACTACCGTCAGCACAGCGGGATACAACGCCAATACGCTTCCTATATCCTTTTTCATCATCATTCGCCTTTCTTTCCGCCTTTTGTCTGCGGTTTCATTTGACTTTTCTTTTGGATCCTGTACCGGAGGCAATCCAGGCAATCCAACTGTTTTTGCCGTAAATGAATTTCATCCAGCGTACTGTCACGATGCCGGTTTATCAGCGCCAGGCGTTCCTGTTCCGTATTTTCTTCCTCCAAAAGCAGCCGCATATAAGCTTCTGCCTCACTGTTGGAAAAACCTGCGTCATGCAGGCTCATAATGATACTCAGACACTGGATATCCTCATCATCGTACTGCCATGCTCCCATAATCGTTTTTACAACGCCGCACAGTCCCCAGTTTTCGTACTCTTGGAGGATTTCTACCGGAATATTATAGCGCTCGCTCGCCTCATAAATCGTCATCTTTTCGCCTCGGATCCTTGCTGTACAAAAAATAAAGGTGCTCCGTTTTGGAACACCTTTATTGTAACGTGTTTTATTTGTCATGTAAAATACTTATATTTTATCACCAGAAATAACTTTCAGGTATTGCGAGATGAAGTCAATAAAAGCGGAGGTAGCGCGGGAAAAAAATGAATCTTTTTTCCAGACCAAAGCCGTACGAGATTCAACTGCCGGATAAAGAGGAATAAAACACAGGTTTTCATAGCTGCAATTCAACTGAATACAAAGCACCGCTTCCATACCATTTTCTACGAGCATGGCCTCATTATATAGCAGGTTGCCCACTGCTGTGATCTCCAACTTATCATATAACTTACCAAACCAGCTGGTAAGCTCCCCGTGAAAATCCAAAACCCCTGTAACCAATGGAATCCCTGCCAGATCTTTGGCTTCTATCCGCTCCTTTTGGGCCAGCTTGGAATCCTTTCGCACCAGAATCCCCCACCTTTCCCTGACCGGCATAGAAACAAATTCATATTTGCGGATATCCACCGGTTCTCCTATCACGCCCAGATCCAGAAGGCCCCGTTCGATATAATCCTGGACATTATCAGCGTTGCCGCTGTAAATCTGAAATCGCACCAGCGGATGTTTTTTCCGAAAAGCGACCATAGCTCTTGCAAGCTCTCCTGTGCTGCGGAATTCTCCGCTGCCAATTGTGATCTCCCCTGCCAGCGCCGCATCCTTATGAAGAAAATCGCGTTTTGTTTTGTCTGCAAGGGACAGCAGTTCCTGGGCCCGCCGTTTCAGAAGCAGGCCGTCCTCCGTTAAAACAATATTGTGGTTGCTGCGATTAAACAGCTTTACACCCAGTTCTTCTTCCAGCTGCACCATTTGGCGTGACAGCGCCGGCTGGCTGACATGCAGCATCTGCGCCGCTTTTGTCATGTTCTCTTCTCTGGCAATCGCTAGAAAATAATTTAGTACACGTAGTTCCATGGGATCCTCTCTCCTGCAGGCTCTTTGTCTTGCTTATTTACCACTATACACAGCAATTGATGCTATGTCAATCTGAAGAAAATCACACCGCCTGCGCAATTTCCCAGGCACAATGTTTTCCTTTTTTCTTGCCTCCAATAAGGGTCGTACCTCCCGTTGCGGTCAAGCGCGTTGCTTTGCTCTATTTAATTTCCTGCCGGTTCAAATCCGAACAAATTTCTGTTTATATTTTATAATTATATCATTCATTTTCTGAAGCTACAACTTTATTTCTGTTTCTCCCGCTGTGCAGTCCGCTGCCTGCGCCTTTCATCCGCCCGGACTTCTGCACATAACTTCAAACGCTGCACCGGCCGGCTTTTTATAGCAGGTCCCAAAACGGCGGTAAGATAGAACAGCGCAATCCCAGGGGCGGAAGCCATCCATGCGTGTTCCTTTGCCTGGCTGCTCTTCAAAAAATGCATGAACCGTTTCACCTGTGAGGCGCTTGCACCATAACTGCATAAACCTGTTTTTATCCAGTCGAAGGGTTTTGGACGATAAAGCAAGGCGCCTGGTACGTTTTGTATCAGGCGCCTTGCTTTATTCAACCCGTTTCATCCACTCTTCCACATCAGAAAAAAAACGGCAAAGGTGGAATCCGTCCGCTGCCGCATGATGAATATTCATGGTAAGCGGTAGTTGTATTCTTCCGTTGTGGTCCTCCGTGTACTTCCCCCAGGTAATCACGGGGGCCAGGTAGGTTCCGGAATCAAAAACGTGTATATCAAAATTCTTATAATACACCCAGGGCAGACAGGATACGTCAAACGTGTTGGGCGGGATCTCCTTTAAATCAAATTCCCGCAGCTCCCAGCAGCGTTGCCTGTCTTTCAAAAAACGATCGTAAAAGATACGGAAATCCGGATGATATTCTGTTACCAGTTTAACAAATCTTCCGTCCTTCTTGTGAAAATGGGCGTAGTAGGGGGAAACAAAATCCCAGACCCCAGGATTTTTCTGCGCGTCGTACCCCATTCGGAGCTCCTCCCGGCTGTTCACAGCGGAACTAATCACCCACAGCATAGATGGATAAAATTTGTACCCCTTCTTGTGGAGTGTCCGTAGAAAATCTGTTATATCCACGTCTGCCGTCAGACTCATCACACAGCGGAGATTGTTGATAAAGTACTGAAATACAGCTTTGCGTTCCCAGGTTTCCAGATTTAATTTTTTAAATTTCATTTTTTAGCCTCCTAAAATATACTCTCTATTTTAGAAGGCAGCATCCAGACCGCGTTTCATATTCTCACCCCTTTCAATAAAATTTTCATTTTCTCAGGCAAGCTCTTGCAGGATCAGCTTTTCCGCCTTGGACAGGGAAGCGTTTCTTTTGGCTCACCTCTTTTTGACCGGCTGCCGGATCACCGTCTTCAAATTCTCCGGGTTGCATTTGCGAACATCGCTCAGATATATCTCATGGTGGCAGCGCTGTGGGGAAAAATCCAGCTTATATCCCTGTTCTTCTGCGTATCGCTCCATATTTCGGATGGTACTCGGCTCGCTGTCATAGGGACCAATATGCATACATTGCACACACAGCCCTTCTTTATAGGTCAGGTATTCCACTCTGGAAAAATCCATCCCTTTCTTTGCAGATGCCTCCCGGACCGCCCAATCGAACGCCTCCTGTGTAACAAACTCCGGCAGACGTATGAGGGAAATCCACTGAAAATTCTCTTTATGGGCGTAATCTATGCCCTGTACGCCTTCCTGCCACCAGAAACCTTCTAACGGCGGAACCACATAATCAAAGTACCCTTCCATTTTATGCGTTCCCATCTTACTCATTTTAATGGTGTACGCCATACCATACAAGAGTCCGATGGAAGCTTTATACGCTCCGCCCTCTTCATTGGGATCCCCTTGACCGCGCACGGCCAGAAAATGCATGGAGGGAATTTGGATAACCTGCGGCTTCTCAGGCGGCAGGTAAAACGCCTTATACTCCTTTTTATAGTCAAACGCCATATTTATTCCTCTTTTTCTTCGATTTTGGTTCCGGAAGGACTTTCCAGGTGGCCCTCACCAGCTCGGTGAGAAGTTCCCGGTTGTCGATATCCTCCACCAGAAAATATGCCTTTGCCCCTTCGTAAGGAGGCACTTTCGGAACACCCGGAAAACACGCTGCCGTCTCCGGCGTAATCTTCACAAAGAGCTGGTCATCGCAAATCACACCCAAAAACTTGCCGTCGCAGTACCACCCATATTCCCCGAACATTTTACGATACGAAACAGCGCCTGCATCCCGCAGCTGTTCCACCGCGTATTCCACAAACTCTTTACTGGAGGCCATGTTTTTTACCCGCCCGAATACTTCTGGTCACATACTTCAGGGGAACGCCCATCCTCTCCGCGATCTTCTCCTCCGTCATACCGGTATCAAAAAAACGCCTGCATACCGTTTCCATATTCTCTCCAACCTCAATAATATGCCGGTCGGGATCATAAAACCGTACAACGCGTTGCCCCCACGGGTGTTCAATTGCCGGATGGACATAGCGCAAGGCGTCCAGCTTCCCGATCTTCTCTAAAAATGCATCAAAGGCGTCCTCTTCAAAATAAAGCTCCGCATTCATTCCGGCAAAGGATATTCTGTCCTTTTCCGCGTGAATCAGATCAAGCCAGCTTTCCTTCGTCTGCAGGCAGACGCCGCCCGTCAGCGTTACATTCGCGCCGAAATCCATAACCACGCGAAGCCCCAGCACTTTCCTGTAAAAGGTTTTGGAGGCTTCCATATTCGTAACCACCAGCAGCGGATTTTTAAATTTCATCTTTTTGTTTCTCCTTTAACCCAATATAGAGGTGGATTTCTGTGCCCTCTCGCCTGTTATCCTGATATTCTTCATAGTCGCAGATATATGTTCTTGGAAGGTCCATCTTCCAAATTTCCTGCCATGCCCCTGCAATCTGCGCAACCGCCGTATCCATGTTGCAGACAAGCACAAATTTTGCATAGGGGCCCGCCGGGATTTTACGAAGCGCATATCCAGAAGCCTCTGTTTCCTCTGTCACCGCACAGCAAACCATAGCGGTATAATCATCGTCGGCATCTCCGACATAGTCCGTATAGAGCCCTATGGCTTTGTCATCCGCCTTGTTTGGTATGTTCTCATAGAGCCCGTCCTGATAAAACCGGGCCCACAGGCCGCCGATCACCCGCCCCATATCCGGCGCATGGTTGTTTGTGCGGGCGGCAGTTCCTGCAACCAGTTTCTCTGGCAAATTTACAATTTCATATTCCATTTGAAAGCTCCTTTCGGTTTGGTGTTCCCATTCTACCAAACCAAACCGGACAACAGTCTGTCATGAATCGGAATACCGCCGCTGAAGATTTTTTCCAAACACAGCCAGTTTCTCCCTGAATTCTGCCGGCTCCAAAATTTCTGCGCCGTTCCGAAAAGATAAAATCCAGCCCAGAATGCTTTCCTCGTCTGTAAAACTCAAAGAAACAAGCAGCCGGCCGTCTTCTTGCACAGAAAAGCAATCCGGCCCATACTCCTCTACCAGACGCCAGCGGTATTCCGGCGTGACCAGCGCTTTCACGCAGTACGTATGCGGAAACACCCTTTCGTTGGACAAATCCGGCAATGGAGCAGGCCGTTTTTCAAAGAGTTCATTTGTCTGAAGCTCCGTCATGCGCCCTAATTTAAACAATCGGTAATCTTCCCGCTCCCGACAATAGCCCCAGACATACCAGCTGGCCCAGCGAAAAATCAGGTAGCAGGGTTCTATCACGCGGATCGACTCCCCGCTTGGCGCGAAATAACGGAAGCGGACGCACCGCCCGCACTCGATCGCGCTGTGAAGCAGTTCAATTTTAGGAGACAGCGCGGATTTGCTCCATGCGGAAAGATCAATTAAAATATGCTGTCCTCCGGGCATCAAATCGGAAGCGCCAGCAGACAGTTTCTCCATAAGCTGTGCATACCGGCTTGTACCGCTCACGCTGTCCAGGCTGCGAAGTCCTGCCAGAATCGCCCGCATGTCAGCAGAGGTCAACAGGGTGTTGCTCATCTTATACCCTTCCATAATGGAAATTCCGCCATTCGATCCCCGCGCAGTTACCAACGGAATCCCCGCTTGGCACAGGTCTTCAATATCCCGGCTGATGGTGCGGCGGGAAACTTCAAATTTTTTTGCCAGATAGGGAGCCGTCACCTTATCCTGCTGCAGCAAAATGGACACAATCCCGATCAGCCTGTTTATCTTCATTTGACTTCCCCTTTGTTTTTGAATCAGTATAACATATTATCCACGACGATAGTATGTCATGTTTCCGCCGCAAATGCAACCAAAACGTACATTTTTCGTTATTTCCGGTTGGTAGAAATCCAGATAGAAAGCGGTATAATAATGGCAAGGAGGTTGGAAATACATGAAAAAGCAATCCAATTATATTTCTCAGAATTTAACCACACTGCGGCAATTTCATAAATACTCTCAGGAAGAAATAGCCGAAAAAATCGGTGTTTCCCGACAGGCCGTGGCAAAATGGGAATCCGGAGAAACCGTGCCAGACATTTTAAACTGCGACGCTCTGGCGGAACTTTACAATGTATCGGTAGACGATCTTCTTCATTTCAACCAGCAAGACGAACGCATGCCGATACCGCCCAGAGGCAAACACCTTTTTGGCGCCGTGAAAGTGGGGGAGCGCGGGCAGGTGGTCCTGCCCAAAAAAGCCCGCGATCTGTTTCATATCAAACCTGGCGACCTTCTGGTAGCGCTTGGAGACGAAAACCCGGAAAGCGCGGGCATCGCCCTGGTTCCAGGAAACGCTGTCCTTCACAACATCGCCTTTCTGCGGGATATGCTTTCCAGCGGCGAAAAGGAGGACGGGGAATGACAGATTTATTACAGGTAAAGCATCTGAACAAATGCTATCCGGGTTTTGATTTGCAAGATCTTTCCATTACGGTAAAACCCGGCCGTATTATGGGGTTAATTGGAAAAAACGGCGCCGGCAAAAGCACAACTTTAAAATCCATACTGAATATAGTCCGGCCGGAGTCCGGGGCCGTTACGATGTTTGGAAAGGATTTCCTGCAAAATGAAAAGGAATGCAAGCAGAAAATTGGGGTTGTATTTGGAGGGATTGACTTTTATCCATTGAAAAAACTGTCTGCCATTACCTCCGTTACCAGGCGCTTCTATCCGGATTGGGAGCAGGAGAAATATAAAGCATATCTCTGCCAGTTTTCTCTTGATGAAAGCAAGCAGTTCCGGATGCTTTCCAATGGAATGAAGGTAAAATACCTGCTGGCTTTGGCGTTATCCCACAATGCACAGCTCTATTTTCTCGACGAACCCACTTCGGGCTTAGATCCTGTTTCCAGGGACGAAATCTTACATATCTTTACCCGCATTGTAAAGGACGGAAAACGCTCCATTCTGTTTTCCACCCATATCACTTCAGATTTAGACCGCTGCGCCGACGACATCACTTATATCCAAAACGGCCGGGTGCTGAAAAGCGCGGATAAAAAAACCTTTCTTCAGTCCTTTGCGCATCTGAAAAACGCAGAAGATTCCGGCCCGCTCACCCTGGAGGAAATCATGCTTCGTACAGAAGGGAGAGATTTGGATGAATCTGCTCTATAAAGAACTGGCCTTAGCCGCCCATCCTACCTCCATTGTATTTGCTTTTCTGGGCTGCCTGGTTATTGTGCCGGCCTACCCCTATACCGTCATCTTTATGTTTGGTTGTCTGGCCCCCTATCTTACCTTTCTCTATGCCAGAGAAACCAACGACGCCTGGTACACCGCCGTGCTCCCTGTAACCAAGCGGGAAAACGTTAAGGGAAAATGTCTGCTGATTGTTTCTATCCAGCTCTTTCAGCTGCTGATTTCCATCCCCAGCGTTATTCTTCGCGGTGCTCTTCAGATAGAAAACAATCCTGTGGGAATCGATGCGACAATTGCCTGGTATGGTTTCGGGTTTATCATTTACGCTGTATTTGACCTTGTGTTTTTTCCCGCCTATTACAAAAACGGCTATAAAGCCGGAAAGGCATTTATCATTGCTGCTGTTCCCATGCTGATGCTGATGGCTGCAGCTGAAGGGGCCGTCCATTTTCCGGCGCTCGCCTGGCTGGACAGTTACACTCCACAGGATCTGCTAAAACAAACACCCATTCTGTTTATGGGGATTTTGTGTTATCTTATTTTGCTTTCACTGGCATACCGGATCTCTGTCAAACGTTTTGAAAAAGTTGACTTATAAAGCTAACCCCGGTTTGCATAAAACAACACAAATACCTTTTACGTATTTTAATCGATATATAACATACCATTCATCAAAGAAGATGCCACCAAAATAGTGGCATCTTCTTTCAATTATAAACATATTGTCGCCTAAATTGGTGAATCCTGCCTTCTTTCGGCTTCATACAAAACGCCGTCATCGCGATCTTTGCTTTTTTCATTGTACTTGCAAAAACCCATTTTAAAGCAATCTCTGCGGTACGTCTGTACCTTATAATACGCATGCTCATTTATTATACCGTACCCGTAATCCTGGATAAACATGCAAAACCGCCGCCAGTTTTTGCCGGCGGCGATTTTCGCTCAGGAGGATCCTATATCCAAATATCCAAAAACTTTGGATGTCTTTTACTTTACTTTGCAAGCCTTTGCTTCAACGCCTGCAGCTGGTCGGCAAGTTCCTGCGGCAGTTTGCTGCCAAACTTTTTGTAAAATTCTTCAATACCCTGAGCTTCCTTCATCCACTTTGCATTGTCAACAGAAAGAATTTCTCCCAGCGTTTTTCTGTCAATATCCAGTCCTTCAATATTAATATCTTCCGGCTTGGGCACATAGCCAATTGCCGTTTCAACCGCATCTTTTTTACCTTCGCAGCGGTCAATAATCCATTCCAGCACACGGAAGTTATCGCCAAAGCCCGGCCAAAGGAAATTACCCTCGTCGTCCAGACGGAACCAGTTTACATTAAAAATCTTGGGTGCTTTGTCGCCCAGCAACCTGCCCATTTCAAACCAGTGCTTAAAATAGTCGCCCATATGATAACCGCAAAACGGAAGCATAGCCATTGGGTCGCGGCGCACAACGCCTACGGCGCCTGTTGCGGCAGCCGTCGTCTCAGAAGCCATAATGGAGCCCACAAATACACCGTTATCCCAATCTCTCGACTGGTATACAAGCGGCGTAGTCTGCGCCCTTCTTCCGCCAAAAATAATTGCAGAAATCGGCACGCCCTGCACATCGTCAAACTTATCACTGATACACGGGCAGTTTTTTGCCGGCGCTGTAAAACGACTATTTGGATGTGCCCCCTTTTCTGTGGACGTTTTTCCGTTCCAGGGGTTGCCCTTCCAATCTACCGCGTTTGTGGGCGGGTTCTTGTCCAGCCCCTCCCACCATACGGTATTATCATCCAGATTATGCACAACATTTGTAAAAATGGTGCCCTTCCGGGTAGAAGCCAGCGCATTCGGATTAGATTTTGCATTTGTTCCCGGCGCAACGCCGAAAAACCCGTTTTCAGGATTAATGGCCCAAAGCCTGCCGTCCGGCCCTTTGCGCATCCAGGCAATGTCGTCCCCAACGCACCAAACCTTATACCCTCTGGAAGTGTAGCCCTCCGGCGGAATGAGCATGGCAAGGTTGGTTTTGCCGCAGGCAGACGGGAAAGCGGCAGAAATATACTTAACCTCTCCCTGCGGGTTTTCTATCCCAAGGATAAGCATATGCTCAGCCATCCATTCGTGATTTTTCCCAAGGTAAGACGCAATGCGCAGTGCAAAGCACTTTTTACCAAGCAGCACATTTCCACCGTAACCGGAATTAACGGAAATAATATAATTATCCTCTGGAAAATGGCAGATATAGCGTTTTTCCGCATCAATATCGCAGCGGGAATGCAGCCCCTTTACCCAGTCTTCACTGTCGCCCAGCTGAGCCAAAACTGCAGACCCCACGCGCGTCATGATTGCCATATTCAGCACCACATAGATCGAATCGGTCACCTCTATGCCAATCTGTGCAAGCGGCGAACCGATCGGCCCCATAGAATAGGGAATAATATACATTGTGCGCCCTTTGTAGCTGCCCCTTGCAATATCAAAAAGCATTTTATAGGCTTCCTGCGGCTCTTTCCAGTTGTTGGTAGGACCTGCGTCCTCTTCCTTTCTGGAGCAGATAAAGGTTCTGTCCTCCACCCGCGCCACGTCGTTGACAGCTGTTCTGTGCAGATAACACCCCGGGAGCTTTTCTTCATTGAGCTTTATCAATTCGCCTGTGGAACAGGCCTGTGCACGCAACGTCCCAAGCTGTTCCTCAGAGCCGTCGATCCATACTATTTTGTCAGGCGTAAGCAGTTCTTTCATTTCATCCAGCCATGCAAGAACCGACTTATTGTTTGTCATGATTACAATCCCCTTTCTATACGTTTATATGGGCCTTCAACACTGTCTTTTATTATAATACAATCGAAAAGATTTATCAATGTACAAATTGTGAATTTATAATCAGCTTCCTGCATTTTTTCTGTTAAAACGAATAATCTCTTGCAAAATCCTGCAAAATTTATATAAAATAGTCACTTTATTTAAACGAAAGCCTGCTTTTCGCAAGAAATAAATAAAAATCCTTCTATTGCAAAACAATACTATTCAAAAACAATAACATTGGGTCTGTGCGTAAAACTGAGAAGACGCCTTTGCAATTATCCCTGTTCAATAGACATTGTGGCGCAGGCGTTCAGGGAAAGATCTGCCGTCCTTCCGTTTAAAAATTCGAAATATCCCTGCGCGCCCACCATAGCCGCATTATCACCACACAACGAAAGCGGCGGCATATACAGCTTATAATTCAGCTCTTTGCACGCGTTTTGCAAACGGTTGCGCAGCAGGGAATTTGCAGAAACGCCGCCCGCCGTTACAAGCGTTTTACTGCCCGTATTCTTTGCGGCTTTTAAAAAACGGTCTGTCAGGCAGTCCACCACCGCTTTGCGAAATGATGCGGACAAATCTTCCACCGGAAGCTCTTCCCCCTTTTGCATGGCATTATGAACAAGGTTAATCATCGCTGTTTTGAGCCCGGAAAAGCTAAAATCATACGGCGCGCCCTCCACGGTCGGGTGCGGCAGTCTGAACGCCGCGTCATTTCCCTGCTGTGCAATCTTGTCCAGATAAACGCCGCCGGGATAAGGCATCCCCATTGTCCGCGCGGCCTTATCAAAAGCTTCACCCGCGGCATCGTCGCGCGTTTTTCCTATTACATGCATCTGTGTATAGCCGTCCACCCTGATAATATGGCTGTGTCCGCCGCTGACCACTAGGCATAAAAACGGTGGTTCAAGCGCGCTGTGAGCTATATAATTGGCTGCAATATGCGCGCGCAGATGGTGTACGGGGATCAGCGGTTTGCCCGCTGCAAGCGACAGCCCCTTTACATAATTTACGCCCACCAACAGCGCCCCAATCAACCCCGGCGCATATGTCACTGCAAACGCGTCTATGGCAGCAAGCGTACACTGTGCCTGTTCCAACGCCTGCTGTGTTACTGCGCAGATCGCTTCTGCATGCCTGCGCGACGCAATTTCCGGCACTACGCCGCCATACAGCCTGTGTTCCTCTACCTGCGAAGCAACCACCGAAGACAAAACTGTTCTGCCGTCTTCTACTACGGCTGCGGCCGTTTCATCACAAGAGCTTTCTATCGCAAGAATTTTCATATTTGTCCTCCGTTTTTCAGATCAGTCAAAAAGTAGCGTTAAGATCAGCGCATCCTCTTTCGGCTGGGTATAAAACCCTTTGCGCCTGCCCGCCGTTTTAAAGCCTTCGCTGCGGTACAGGCTGATAGCCGGCTGATTGCTCTGGCGTACTTCCAGAGATAAAAATTTAGCGCCCATACCCAACGCAAACCCCTGTGCCATATGTAAAAGCGTGCGCCCCACACCTTTTTTTCTGTGGCCGGGGTGTACGGCAAGATTTGCAATGTACGCCTCGTCGCATACAATGTGCATACCTATGTATCCAATCGTTTCTCCTTCGTTTTGCGCTACAAAAAAATGCGCCGTGCCGTTTACAAGCTCTGACAAAAGCCCCTGTTCGCTCCAGGGCTTTGAAAAGCATAATGCTTCAAGCTGTGCAACTTCTTTTATATGCCTGCGTTCCATGGGAATAACGGTTATTTTCTTATTCATCCGTCCTTTTTTGCTCCTGTTTTTTGATCAGCTCCAGAAGAGTAGCCAGCTGCCGGCGGATTTCTTTACAACATTGCGTGTAGGTTTCCAAATTACCGCCAAACGGGTCTGGAACATGAAGAATATAAATTTTATTTTTCGCAACACCAAGCTTCATAAGTGCCTGTGCATGCTGCATAGTCATAACCACAAAAAGGTCAGTCGATGCGAGGTCTTCTTGTAAAAGGCTTTTTGAGCGGTGTGCAGACAAATCTGCTCCCAGCGCTTTACAGGCCTTAACCGCATATTCCGCCGCGGGTTGTCCCGGCATGGCGGCAAGCCCGGCGCTGCTGGCGGTAAATGTTATCCCGCTATCTTGCGCCATCTGTGTAAACAAAGCCTGCGCCATGGGGCTGCGGCAGGTATTGCCCGTACATATAAACGTAATGTTCAAAATACTTTCATCCTCCGCTTTTTCTGTCAGATACTGCCAAACCCGCCTGAACAATCCAAAAAGGGCCAAAGCAGACCAATTTATAATTATATTTTTAACCTTTTGCGTCAAACCACGTTCTTCCAATCGCCGCCTGGGCTACAAGCGGTACACGCAGCTTGCAGGCAGCTTCCATCTCCTCCTGCAAAAGCATGGCCGCCCGCATTGCCTCGTCTGCAGGTGCTTCCACCAGCAGCTCGTCATGCACCTGCAAAATCAAACGGGCGCGCATGCCCTCCTTTCGCAGGCGGCGGTCTACGCGGATCATCGCAATTTTTATAATATCCGCGGCCGTTCCCTGTATGGGCATATTTCTTGCAACACGTTCACCAAAGGAGCGCAGATTAAAATTGCTGGAGGCAAGCTCCGGCAAATACCGACGTCTGCCGTATAGCGTTTCCACATAACCGTCACTTTTCGCTTTTTCGACAATGTGGCGCATATACGCATCCACGCCGCTGTAATGTTTTAAATACGCCTGAATATAGTTAGCTGCTTCCTTTCTGGTAACGCCAATATCCTTGGAAAGGGAAAACGCGCCAATGCCGTATACAATTCCAAAATTTACCGCCTTTGCACGGCTGCGCATAATGGGCGTTACCATAGAAAGCGGTATATTAAACACCTGCGAAGCCGTGATGGCATGGATATCCTCTTCGTTTTGAAACGCCTGGATCATAGCCTTGTCGTCTGCCAGATCTGCCAGAACGCGCAGCTCAATCTGCGAATAATCTGCATCTACCAGCAGCCAGCCTTCTTTTGCACAGAAAAAGCGGCGCATCTCTTTGCCCTGCTGAGTGCGCACCGGAATGTTCTGCAAGTTTGGTTCTGTCGAGCTGATTCTGCCGGTACGCGTTTCTGTCTGATTAAAACTGGAATGGATACGCTCGTCCTGTGCGATCACCTTCAGCAGTCCGTCGCAATATGTGGATTTCAGCTTGGCAAGCGCGCGGTATTCCAGCACATGCGCAACAGCCGGATGGTCGTTTTTCAGATTTTCCAATACCTCTGCACTGGTGGAATAGCCGCTTTTTGTCTTCTTTCCAACAGGCAGCATCAACTTTTCAAACAGCGCTTCCCCCAGTTGCTTGGGGGAATTGATATTAAACGTATAACCAACTTCGTCATACACCGTCTGCTGTATTTCCGCAAGCCTTGCCTCCAAAGACTTCCCATATTGCGCAATTCCCTGTGCATCCACCATAAAGCCTGTGTTTTCCATTCTGGAAAGCACGTCTGCAAGCGGAATCTCAATTTCCTGCAAGAGTTTTTCCTGTCCGTTTACTTCAATTTTGCGCGCAAGCGCCTGTATAAGCGCCGGCAACGCGGCCGCTTCTTCTGCAAAAGGAAGCCGCTGTTCTTCCTCCTGTTGCACTCTTGGTGCGGAAACGGCATATTCCTCCAACAAACGGGACACTGCATAGGAATTGGCCGAAGGGTTTAAAAGATAAGCCGCCAGCATTGTGTCAAACCCTGCATTTTCAGCCGTAATATCCATTTTGTGCAGCGCAGATAATACCGGTTTGATGTCGTGCGTTTGTTTTTTAATGGTACGGTTTTCAAACAACGCCTTTAAAAAAGCGGAAAAGCCCGGCTGGTTTTGTACAATTTCAACCCGCCCGTCAAGCGCAAATGCAAGCGCGTTGGTCTGCCCGTTTTCCATATCTACAGCAAAGGTAGCAACGCCCTGCGCGATCACTGCATTTAACAGCTGCTGCAAATCCTTCGCATAAACAATATCCCAAGGTTTTTCCTGTTTCTGCGGCGTGGATTGGGGCATAGTGTCCGCATTGCGAAGCCCCATTTTGTCAATTAAAGAAAACAACTCCAGCTCCGCCATCAGGCGCACCGCGCCTGCATGATCACCGGGTGCAGGGATATAATGCGCAAGCTCTGTATCAATCGGCGCCGTTTTACAAATGGTACCCAGGCGCCGGCTTAAATACGCGTTGTCTTTGTCTTCCAAAAGCTTGCGGCGTACGCTATCTTTTATATCGGCAGTATCAATCTTTTGATAAACCGTATCCAGGTCTTGAAAGCGTATAATTAAATCTGCCGCGCCCTTTGGCCCAATCCCTCTGACGCCTGGAATATTATCGGAACTGTCCCCCTGCAGAGCCTTAATATCAATCAGCTGCGCCGGCTCCACACCATAATCTTCTTTGATTTTCGCCCGGTCGTACACAGTTACCTCCGGCCTTCCCATCTTCGTTGCGGCAAGGCGCACGGTTACATAATCCGACACAAGCTGCAGGCTGTCCCGGTCCCCTGTGGCAATCACGCATGTGTTCCCCGTTTTTTCACAGGCGGCCGCAAGCGTGCCAAGAATATCGTCGGCTTCATAGCCCTCACACTCTACAATCTTATACCCCAAAAGCGCCAGCAGCCTTTTCAGCACCGGCAGCTGCTGGGCCAGCTCTTCCGGCATACCCTTGCGCTGCGCTTTGTAACCTGCATATTCCCTGTGCCGGAACGTAGGGGCGCGCATATCGAAGGCCACCGCCACACCCTGCGGCTCCACGGTTTCTGCAATCTTGCGAAACATGGTCAAAAAACCGTAAATGGCATTTGTATAGCGGCCGTCTTTGGTAGTCAATAGTTTGATTCCGTAAAATGCGCGGTTTAAAATGCTGTTTCCGTCCAGCACAAGAAGCTTCATATGCTTTTACTCCTTCCATCCATCGCCCGGCATACTGCCTGCATATTTATAGATTGTCTGCAAGCGTAACTGCATGGACCACCTCGCCGTTTTCCACATAAACCCTTGCCACACGCTTGCCCACAAGACATGTAACCTCATAGTTAATCGTATTGCTCCATCGCGCAATGTCGTCCGCCGTAGGGGCATTCTTTTCCCCCGTTCCAAACAATGTAACCGTATCGCCCATTTGTACACCCTTGATTTCGGTCACATCTGCAATCAGCTGATCCATACAAATCCTGCCCACAATTTTCGCCTGACGGCCGCGTATGCCCACACGCCCCTCTTTTGCAAGCGCGCGGATATAGCCGTCTGCATAGCCCACCGGAACTGTCGCCAGGCGCATTGCCTGCCCGGCGGTAAATGTCCTTCCGTAACTCACGTCTGCGCCGGGTTGCACAGTCTTAACATGCGAAACCACCGATTTAAGCTCCATGGCAGGCAACAGTTCAAGCTTTCCCTTCAAATTTGGCGATGGAGAAAGGCCATACAAAATGATCCCCGCCCTTATCATGTCCAGATGCGTCTGCTTATAATCGATTACCGCGCCGCTGTTTGCGCAATGGCGAATGGCAAAACAAATACCTCTTTTTTCAAGCGCTTCAACTACATGCATAAAGCATGCAAACTGCTGCAACGTAAAGGATTTTCCTGCCCGGCCCTCATCCGCTACGGAAAAATGCGTAAAAATCCCCTGCGGTACCAGCCCTTCATACCTGCAGATCTGCTCGGCTTCATCTATGGAATGCGCATCGCGTGCAAAGCGTTGGCACATTAAACCAATACGGCTCATGCCGGTGTCCAGTTTTAAATGGATTTGTATTTTTACGCCCGCCTGCCGTGCGCTTTTTGACAAAGCCTGCGCATAATCGTTTGAATAAACTGTCTGTGAAATATTCTGCCTGCTCAAAAGGGCGGCGCAGTCGCACGGCGTATATCCCAGGATCAAAATCGGCAGCCTGATCCCCGCATTGCGAAGCTGCATAGCCTCTTCTATATTCGAAACGGCAAACCAGTCTGCCCCCAGCTTTTCGTACAGTTTTGCAAGCTCTACGGCCCCATGGCCATAGCCGTCCGCTTTGATGACGCAGCAAACCATTGCATGTTTGTCCGTATGCTGCCGGATTACATGGTAATTGTGCGCAATATGGTCTAGATTAATCTCCGCCCATGTTCGTCTGACAAAGGTATTCATCCTGACTGGTTCCTCCGCTTTTTGTTTTATTCCCTTATAAATATGTATTATATGCCTCTGTTACATTTCCGTCAACCATCATACCCGGCTGCTTTTCTACCTGCAGTTTGCATGCCTTGGTACCGCTTTTCCCTATTTTTTAATAAAACATTAAAAAACAGGCACACAATATATTGTGCGTGTGCTTTTTCTGTATTGCACAGGCTGAAAAGAGCACAACCGTGCATACGTATGCCAAAAGACTTTTTACACTCCATAAAAATAAATTGAGAATTATTATTATTTTATAACTATATATTGTGGTTTTTAAAAAAACAAACTCAATAAATTGTTTAATTCTTCTTTCTCATTAAGTCTGCCTTTTCTTCACTTTTGCACGAAAAACAACCTTTAAAACCGTCAATTTTACTATTGACTATCCCTTATATATGGACTATACTGTTTAAACGTTGGAAGTCGTGGACACTATATATAGTGATGTGGAGAATAGGAACAACAATTTCGGTGTAACCACGCACGAAAAGGAGAATCAGAACATGTTGACCAGCATAGAAAAACGTGATGGACGAACCGTTCAGTTTGATTTAAAGAAAATTACAGACGCTATCTTTAAGGCTGCGCAGGCCATTGGAGGAAACGATTATGAGGCCGCGCAGGAGCTTGCAAAAAAGGTGCGTGACCATCTGGAAAAGGAAACACAGGCGACGCCGACGGTCGAGCACGTGCAGGACGTTGTGGAAAAAATTTTAATTGAAAACGGACATGCCCGTACGGCAAAGGAATTTATTCTATACCGTGCGGAGCGCACAAGAGTGCGCGAAATGAATACCCGTCTGATGAAAATTTATGAAGATTTGACCTTTAAGGCGGCCAAAGATAACGATGTAAAGCGTGAAAATGCCAATATAGACGGCGACACCGCCATGGGGACCATGCTTAAATATGGATCAGAGGGTGCAAAACAATTTTATGAAATGTATATATTAAACCCCAAGCACGCCGCTGCGCACAGAAACGGCGATATTCATATTCATGACCTGGACTTTCTGACCCTGACAACCACCTGCTGTCAGATTGATATTGACAAACTTTTTACAGGCGGGTTTTCCACAGGCCACGGCTTTTTGCGTGAACCAAATGACATTGCAAGCTATGCGGCGCTCGCCTGCATTGCCATCCAGTCCAATCAAAACGACCAGCACGGCGGGCAGAGCATTCCCAACTTTGATTATGGCATGGCTAAAGGCGTTGCCAAAACCTACCGGAGGATTTATCGTCAGAATCTGTCCAGAGCAGCAGAGCTTTTAACAGAGGACGAAGACGCGGCGCAGATGGCTTTGGATCTTGCCAATACGGCGGAAGCAGACAGCGGCAGCAATCCCAAGCTGGATGACGGCGAAACTTATATGGAAGCGGAGCTTTCTCTTCTGACGGAAAAATACGGTGAGAAAATTGCGCGCAAGATGCAGCGCTTTGCTTTCAACCATGCAAACAAAGAAACAGACCGGGCAGTGTTTCAGGCAATGGAAGCTTTCGTTCATAATTTGAATACCATGCATTCCAGAGCAGGGGCGCAAATTCCGTTCAGTTCCATCAATTACGGAACAGACACCACGCCGGAAGGCCGCATGGTTATTAAAAACGTTCTGCTTGCTACAGAAGCCGGCCTGGGCAACGGCGAAACGCCTATTTTTCCCATTCATATTTTTAAAGTAAAGGAAGGCGTCAATTACAACCACGACGACCCCAATTACGACCTGTTTAAGCTGGCCTGCCGCGTAAGCGCCAAAAGGCTGTTCCCAAACTTTTCGTTTATTGACGCTCCGTTTAACCTGCAGTATTATAAGGAAGGCCACCCTGAGACGGAATGTGCCTATATGGGCTGCCGCACCAGGGTCATTGGTAACACTTACGACCCCTCCAGAGAGATTGTCAACGGCAGGGGGAACCTAAGCTTCACCTCGATCAATCTTCCCCGCCTGGCGATTTTAAGTAACAAAAATATAGACTTTTTCTACGAACAGCTGGATCGCATGATTGACCTTGTTATTGACCAGCTTTTAGAGCGTTATGAAATACAGGCGCAAAAGCTTGTGCGCAACTTCCCGTTTTTGATGGGGCAGGGCGTGTGGATTGATTCAGAAAAGCTTGGCCCCAACGACAGCATTCGCGACATCTTAAAGCACGGTACGCTTACTTTGGGCTTTATCGGTCTTGCGGAATGCTTAAAAGCACTTGTGGGCGCGCACCATGGTGAAAGCAAGGAATCCCAAAATCTTGGGCTTGAAATTGTCGGCTATATGCGCAAACGGATGGATGCGGCGACAAAAAAGTATGGTATGAACTTTTCTTTAATTGCAACGCCTGCCGAAGGCCTTTCCGGGCGGTTTGTCCGTATAGACGCCGAACGCTTCGGGAAAATTCCCGGTGTTACAGACAGGGAATACTATACGAACTCTTTCCATATCCCCGTGTATTTTCCCATTTCCGCCTATGATAAAATTAAACTGGAAGCGCCTTATCACAACCTGACAAACGGCGGCCATATTTCTTATATTGAGCTCGACGGCGACCCAACCGAAAATCTGGACGCCTTTGAGCAGGTGGTACATTTTATGAAAGAGTGCGGCATTGGCTACGGCTCCATTAACCATCCCGTAGACCGCGACCCCTGCTGCGGCTATACCGGCATTATTGGCGACGAGTGCCCCAAATGCGGCAGAAAAGAAAACGACGATGTTGCCTTTGAACGCATCCGCAGGATTACAGGCTATCTGGTAGGAACGGTTGACCGGTTCAACAACGCAAAGCGCGCGGAAGTAGAAGACAGAGTAAAACACGCAATCACTTCAGAGATGGAACAAATTTAAGCCCATAAGCGAAAAGGGCCGGCAGTTGCCGGCCCTTTTCAAGCAGATTGTCCCGCGGTTTTGGTGGAACACGCCACAAAACATACAAATTGTAACAACAAAGGATGAGATAAAATGAGCCAGCCCCTGCGTCTTTCCGGCGTAATCAAAGAATCCATTGTGGACGGCCCCGGCATACGTTTTGTAGTTTTTACACAGGGATGCCCGCACAAATGCAAAGGATGCCACAATCCGGGTACACACGACCCAAACGGCGGCTATGACAGCAATACCGATAATATCCTGGAAGCAGTCGGAAAAAACCCCATGCTTAAAGGCGTAACCTTTTCCGGCGGCGAGCCGTTTATGCAGGCGCACGCATTGGCAATACTGGCAGAACAGCTTCATGCCATGGGACTTGATATTATTACCTACACGGGCTATACCTTTGAAAATCTGCAAGCAGGTTTTCAGCAACACCCAGACTGGAAAGAACTGCTGGAACAGACGGATATTCTGATCGACGGCCCGTTTATTCTGGAACAGAAAAGTCTGATGCTGCACTTTCGCGGCTCCAAAAACCAGCGCGCGTTAGACGTAAAGGAATCCATGCGCCAGGGAAAAGCCGTAGAAATAGACATTTAACGGTTTTTCCTTGCGCTCCTTACGCGGCTTCCAACCGTGTAAAGAACACTTTTTGCTTTATAAATTTTTTGTTTCCGGGCTTTTAATGCGTATCTGTCTGTTACAGAGGTAAATAATGTATCTTTCACTCTTTTGTTTTTCTTGACAGCGCATACCCACAGATTCCAATTGCAATAAGAAAGCTTCCCACTAGCGGCGCAAGCCAGCCTGGTTGAAAACTTTGCCCTGTCATCAGCTTATAGCCCCAAAAGGCAGGAAATATTTTCCCCACACTTTCAAGTGCTTTTGGCAGTAAGTCAATTGGAAACATAATTCCTGAAAGCATAATAGAGGGTAAAAATACAAGTTGCGCAACCATTGTCAGCTTCGCCTGATTTTTTACAACCAATCCTAAAGCGCTCCCGATACTCAGCGATACAATAATGCAGATCGCCAGAGCAAGAAAAAAGAAGGGAAAATTGGCCGGTAAGGAAGCTTCAAACAGAACAGGAGCAAGCAGCAGTATCACAATGCACAAAATCATCAAATGGAGGAATGCAGAAAGAAACATTGCGGCCAGACCCAGGTATAAAGATACTCCGTTTACCTTATAAACCTTTTTTATATCGCTTCCATAGATTTCAACCAAGGCGGGCGGAAATCCGATGAACGCACCCATTGACACCCCCATAATAATCATAGACGGTATCAGCGTCTTTTTCATTTCCGGCATTACAGAGGTAAAAATACCGCCCATAAGCAGGAAAAAAACAAGCGGAACAATATAGCAGGCAACTAACAAAGATTTACTTCTTATATCTAATTTCCACTGTAACGCCACACTATATAAAAAACCACTCATTCTTCCGCCCTCCCTGCTATTTCGATAAAATACTGTTCAAGCCCGCCCCTGTCCACTTTGATATCAAATATTTTCATTCCCTTATGTCTTAGCTCACCGAGCAGGGAAAGCAGGGTATCTTCTATATTGTCCGTTTCAATGGTATCACTTCCCTGCTGTGTTTTGAGATGAATAAAATATTTTTCCCCTATTTTATCGCTTAGTTCTGAAACCGCACCGCAAAATACAATGTTCCCATCGTTCAAAATTGCAATGCGATCGCACAATGTTTCCACTTCCGCCATATCGTGGCTTGCCAAAACGATTGTTTTCCCCTGTAATTGTAGTTTGCGAATTTGTTCGTGCAGCAGCAGCCTGCCTTCGACATCAAGCCCCGCCGTTGGCTCATCAAGAAAAATAATATCCGGGTCGCTGATAAGCGCAAGAGCAAGGTGCAACCGTCTTTTCTGCCCTGTTGACAGCTGAATATATTGTTTCTTTTCCATTTCTTTTATACCAAGGAGATTAAGCATAGAATAATCAATCCTTGTCTTATTCCATTTCGCAAACAATTTTACGGCTTCCATTGGTTTGATATGAGCAGGCAACGACGACGATTGCAGCTGGATGCCCATTTTTCCGTCTACGGTAACTGTGCCGCCATCATATTTTCTCAGACCCTCCATACATTCAAGCGCGGTCGTTTTTCCCGCCCCATTCACGCCAAGCAGGGCAAAAATTTCCCCTGACGCAATCTGCAAATTAAGCCCTTTAAGAACGGTATGGCTGCCATAGCTTTTCTTTAACCCACAAACTTGTATGGCGCTGCTCATTGTTCCACCTCCTCAAACGGATTCACGCCGAGTCTTGAAAAATAGATTTGTAAAGCAGGTTCTAAATACTTGTTTACAATTTTGTATTTTTCTTCCCATTCATTTGTTGCAACATCCATGCTTCCAATCTCCATCAGTTTCGGCAGTATACTCATATCGCCGCCTGTAAATTCCACAATCAAACCCCAGTATTCCTGCACGGCCTGTTGACATTTTTCGCTTTCGGGCGGCACACCGCTTTCTTGCAGTTGGATGATCTCTTCACACAAACGGTTAAACCTGTTTATAAAATCCAGACCGCTTTCTTTATCAAACTGACTGCGTATATGGTCCAGCGTGTCGTCATCAAAGCGTTTAATAAGATAGTAAAATTCATTCTTCATTTGCAGATTGACAATAATATCCGCATATTTTTTAAAGTTTACCGTCTGCATTTGCAGCACTTCCATTTTTAGCTGTTCTATCGCCGTTAAAGAAGCGGATAGCTGTTCTATTTTTTTGCGTATATTCCCCGCCTGCTCCGTAAGAGCACTTGCAACCTCAGCGGGTGTATCTAAAGAAATTAAGCGTTGTTTTATATCATCCAAAGAAAACCCCAATGATTTCAAAGATATAATCTGATGAAGCAGAATCAGGTCTTTGTCCGTATACAGTCTGCGGCCTCCTTCACTTGCAGCCGACGGGGAAAACAATCCCTCTTTATCGTAATATTGCAAGGTACGAACGGTAATCCCCATTTTCCTGGCAACCTCGCCTGTGGTCATATATCCCTGTGGTATTGCTTTATACTTTTCCATGGCATAACTACCTCCTGTTCTGTAGTATAGTACATTACGCTGCGTCACAAGCAAGCTTTTTAAGACTTTTTCCAATCTATCGCGATTAAGAGCCAATAACCGCGTCGTTCCCGTATTGGCGGAGCTTTTTTTGGGGGTAAGCATATCCTTCTTTCATCTGGAAACAGAATGTGATATATTCAGAGTGCAAACCGGGAATGAAAGGAGTGTAAAATATTGGACAACTGGTTTACAATAGATAAAATTGATGCAAAAACTTATGGGATCAGCGAATACCGGCATTGGGAAGAAACGCATTGTTATTTGCTAAATGGAAGTAAAAGAAGCCTGCTTATTGACACGGGCCTTGGTATTTCAAACATATATAATGAAGTAGTAAAACTTACCAATAAACCCATTACGGCAGTTGCAACGCATATTCATTGGGACCATATTGGCGGACACAAATATTTCCCGGATTTTTATGCGCATGCTGAGGAATTAGATTGGCTCAATGGCAAGTTTCCTCTGTCAATCGAAACGATTAAGGAAATGGTTGTTGACCGTTGTGATTTACCAAATGCATTCCATGTAAAAAATTACAAACTTTTTCAGGGAATACCGTCAAAAATTTTAGCCGACCATGACGTAATTGACATTGGAGGGCGGCAAATTGAAGCATTGCATACACCCGGGCACGCACCGGGGCATCTGTGCTTTTGGGAAAAAGACAAAGGATATTTATTTACCGGCGACCTGGCCTATAAGGGTATACTGTTTGCCTATTATCCGTCTACTGATCCGGAAGCATATCTTGCTTCGCTGGAAAAAGTTGCAGCATTGCCTGTAAAAAAAGTATTTCCCGCACACCATGCATTGGATATACAACCAGAAATTTTACTCCGTATGCGAGAAGCATTCAAACAGCTTAAAGCAAACGGAAAACTGCATCATGGTAGTGGTACATTTGACTATGGTGATTGGGGCGTATGGTTATAAAATTTCTTTTTTGTGAGGTGTTAAAAATGCCAACTTCCAATATAAAAACCAGGATCCAAAGCGATATTCATACGGTGTGGGAAGTGGTTACAGCGGTTGAGAATTATACATGGCGCAGCGATTTAAGTAAAACTAAAATTCTCAACGAAAAACAGTTTGTTGAATACACGAAAGGCGGTTATGCTACAAACTTTACAACCACTATTGTAGAACCATACAAGCGTTGGGAATTTGATATGGAAAACAGCAATATGAAAGGACATTGGGTTGGTATTTTCACACAAAAAGGCAATGAAACAGAAATAGATTTTACAGAAAATATAGTTGCAAAAAAATTCTTTCTAAAACCATTTGTAAAATTTTATTGCAAAAAACAACAGGCAAAATTTGTTTCAGATTTAAAAAAAGCGTTGTTGTAACCACTTTCTGTTTTTCGCTTTACTTGATTACGCTTCAGCAGGGCTTTTGATGCGTATCGTATGCTTTTATTTTAAAACCCCGCGTGGTATAATCAGAGAAACAACCTGACTTTGGTGGGATACAAAAATGAGTATAAAACAAGCTGCTTTATCGGATTTAAGTTTAGTTAAAGAAATTTCAAAGGTTACAATCTCTGAAATCTATCCACATTATTACCCGAAAGGTGCAGTAGAGTTTTTCCTTGCACATCATAGTGAAGCAAATATTTGTAATGACATCAAATTACAACGGGTTTATCTTTGTTTTGATATAATGCAAAATGTGGCCGGTACAGTTACAATAAAGGCTAATGAAATATGCCGTCTTTTTGTGTTGCCCGCATATCAGGGCAAAGGATATGGTACGGAAATGCTTGAATTTGCAGAAAGTTTAATCTCTTATAAATATTCAAAAATTATACTGAGTGCTTCACTTCCTGCTAAAAATATGTATCTCAAAAGAAGATATAAAGATACTGCGTATCACATAATTCCCACAGGTTTTGGTGATTTTTTATGTTATGATGTTATGGAAAAGCAGGTGTAAATTATCATTTGTAAAGGAGAGACAACTATGCTTGATAAAATACCGAATGCAGAAGAAATGACGAATTTACTCGGACAATCCTTATACGATATATGGAAGCAGTTGTGCACTTTAATTGATGAAAAATACGAAATGGAACGATTATGGAATACTGGTGGTAAGAATTGGGCTTATGAGTATAAATATCGTAGAGGCGGTAAAACACTTTGTTGCCTGTACGCAAAAAGTAATTGCGTTGGTTTTATGATTGTCTTTGGGAAAGATGAGAGAACAAAATTTGAAGATATAAGAGATACTCTTTCTGATACCATTTGTAGGCAATATGATAAAGCAAAAACCTATCATGATGGAAAATGGGTAATGTTTGAACCGACCGATCCTGCTGAATTTGATGACTATATTAAATTGTTGGCTATTAAAAGAAAACCAAATCGGAAATAACAATATAAGTTAATAAAATAGAAAAATTCCTGTTTGTTGTCCCATTCGCCCCGCTTCGGCGGGGCTTTTGCGTCTTCTTTCGGCAATGAAAAAAATATGTTTTAGGCTTTTTGAGCTTGCTTTTTCGCCGGTGATGTGTCAGCTGTCACGCACAGAAAAACACCGCTTTAAGAAATTCACCATCATGGTGCAAATAAACGCCAACCTCTATAAAATAAACCTTTTGCGGGCAAGGCGTATACAAAAAATATCCACAGGCAAACAAGGAAATGAACTCCCTAAGAAATAGCGCAGCAGAAACGCCGCAAGTGCGTTTGCAAACAGTCGCAGTAAGTACGGTATTTTCGGAAAGAAAAACACCTGCATAACAAGCCAATGCCCTTTCCAAAAAAGCCGGCGCGGAATAAAAAAACGTCGCCGCGAACGATATGACGTCCGCGGCGACATGGTGGAGCGGGTGTCATCAACGATGAACACCCCCCCGTTTCGCTGTTTTTGCCTTCAAAAACGGCTTCAATATCATTGAGCGGGATATTATCAATGCTTAAAGGCTTCTTGCTCGCATTGATAATCAATGTGAAGTGGTCGTCATACAGGTAAATGGAATGAACGAATATATTGATAATCGCTCTGCGCTTATGAAAGTCATCCATCGGCATTTCACACACATAATCCAGAAAGGCTAAAATCTGCGCTTCGGACAGGCAGATTTTCTTATTGTTCTCAATGGCAAGCTGCGTTTCCAATTCTGCTTTTTCCGCCTGCCGTTGATTCAACCGCTCGGTCAGCATTTTAAGGCACTCGCTGATAGCACGATTTTCGATATAATCCTTACTGACTATCTTCTTGTCACATTTCTTTTTGCGGGCTCTCTTGCACATATAACAGTGGTACTGCTTGCCGGATTTTCCCGTTCCGCCGTATCCCACCATCATTTCCTTGCAATGGCCGCAGAAAAGCTTTGTAGTCAACAGATATTCGTTTTCGCCCCTTGTCCGGGCAGGTGCAGATTTGTTCTTGTTCATAAGCGCTTGTACCCGATAGAATAAATCGTCATCCAGGATGCAGTGGCATTCCGCCGGGTGTTTCAACTCCTTTGTATAAATATATGCCAAGATCGCGTTTGTTCTTGAGCAAGCGGCTGAGACTGTTGTATGTGAACTCGTTTCCAAGGGAAGTTTTCACCTTCCTTCTCTGCAAGTCCTTAACGATTTCCGCTTTTGTTTCACCTGCGGCATATCGCTCGTAAATTTCACGGACAATAGCCGCTTCGTCCTCATCAACATAGAATGTGCGGTCCTTTTTGTTTACTTTAAATCCGAGACCGGAATTACTGCCGTTTGACAAACACTTTTCGGCATTGATGGACATACCTCGATGAATCTTCTGTGCAAGTTCTACGGAGTAATATTCCGCCATACTTTCAAGGACGCCTTCAATAAGAATGCCCGAAGCATCATCGGTAATATTCTCTTTCGCAGACAGGCCTCTTACGCCGTTTTTCTTCAGCTTTGATTTGTAAATCGCACTGTCGTATCGGTTACGGGCAAAGCGGTCAAGCTGGTATACAAGCCCCCCTTCAAAGGTGTGTTTTTCGCTGTCTGCGATCATCCTTTGAAAATCGGCACGGTTATCAAACTTGCCGCTTTGCGCCCGGTCTATATATTCACCGACTACCGTGTAATTGTGCGACTCGGCATAGTTGACGGCTTAAAACAAGAAAACAATGTTGTTTCAACCTCACAATGTCAAAACCGCTACAGAATTTACACATTAAACGCTTATTTTCGATTTTTTATGCGACATATTGACAAATTCGACAACATTATGTATAATCTTATAGTGTAAATGATAATTTGTCTGCTTTCGTAAAGTAAGATACTTTATGAAAATTGTATACATGTTTATAGGAAAGTGGGCGCATCAATGACATCTGAATCCAAATGGGCATTGACAGTTACGGAAAAGGAAAAGTACATTGCGATACTTACAAATAATTTAGCCGCATTAAGAACTCAAGCTGGGATTTCGCAAGAAGATTTGGCAAATCTTATCGGCATTTCAAGACAGACCTATAGTGCTGTTGAGCACAAGAGCAGAAAAATGGCATGGAGCACATATCTTTCTCTTGTACTGTTCTTTGATTACAACCACAAAACACATAAAATGATTCGTATGCTTTCAATTTTTCCGAAAGATCTTGTTACGAGATTCAATGACGGACTGAATTATTCAAGTTTTGAGATGCGTGCCATTCTGGACGAGCACTCTCAGGAAATTCTCGAAAGTTTGGATCAGCAGGCTCTTCAATCAATCCGTTCTGTGATTATGGTGGAATATGCTCGTTGTAGCCAACTGCCAAGCGAAGCGATTATAAAATCGTTTGGCGGATTAAGTCTTTCCCAGGCAACTTCAGTTGCAAGAGATGCTGAAGTTGCCAAGACAATAAAAGCTATCAAGAGGGCCAGTGAAAGTGATACAGAATGATGCCAAAATAAAGGCAAAAAGGTTCCTAACAGAATATAACTTAAAGTCAGTTAATCTCGAAACACTGAGAAACATTCTAACCCGGCAAGGTTATACGCTTATAGAGTTTAACAGTATTTTTAACAACCCGGATATTACCAAACTTATAAATTCGTTAGGAATCGAGAAAGCGATAGAGCAATCAAAAGGATGCATCAACACAAAAAGACAGTCGTATTTTCGACTTTAATAGTCTGCTAATGATTGGCGGCGTTTTAATTTGGGGTGCAATTCAAAAAGAGCAAAGCTATTATGGTGAATACTACCTGACGGAAAGTGGAAATAAGTATCACAAGGAAGAATGTATATTTATCAAGGATAAAACAAATGTGCAAAGAATAACGGTAAAAGAATTTGAAAGTGGCGAATATGCGCCGTGTAAAATGTGTCTGCCGAACTGAAATGTTGTTAATTTGCTACCGAAAGGCGGCTAAAAAATTGAAAAAGTCTATTTTGAGGAGGAACATCATGGAAAACTACATCGGTAAGATCTGCCCGTTCTGTAAAACAGAAATCAAGGAAGAAGATGCAATCAAAGTCTGTCCGGCATGCGGACTTCCGCATCATGAAGCATGTTGGGAAGAAAACAAGGGCTGCACAACCTTTGGATGCTCAGAGCAACATTATGAGGCACAAGGAACCAACCCGACGGATGTGTGCCCAAATTGTGGCACACCACTTGGAGATGGACAAGCTTTTTGTCCTAAGTGTGGAACACCAAAGGATGGTGTGAAAAAAAACATCTGTGGGAAGTGCGGCGCAGAACTGCAAGAAGGACAGGAATTCTGCCCTAAGTGCGGTCAGAAAATGGGGGTTGTTGTGGATACTACAGCGGCTTCTGCAATTAGTCAGTTCAATGCAAGTGTAGAAAAGAAAAAGAAGAAATCTAAAGTATTGCCGATTATTATTGGGGTGGTTCTGGTAGTCTGTGTTGGACTTGGAGTAATAATCTCAGGGATTATGGGTAGTAAAAAGGCGGAAGAGGTCAAAAAAGACTATTTAGCCAATGTTGAAAAATTTCTTTCACTTTCTTATAAAGCGGGTACAAACCTTGAAGATATTGCCGACACGGTACAGACTTATTGGTATGAAAATATTTGGGAGGACAAATACGGGTTAGATATCAATGCTGCAATTTTATATGCACTTGTTGATAAGTCTGCTGAGATTTCGCAGGCAGAAACTTATGATTCTCAAATGAAATCGTTGTATTCCGAAATTAAAATTGTTCCAGATGGTTTGTTAGAAGAAGATATTGATGATATAGAAGAAATCTGCGATGCAGTCAAAGATCTCTATAATGTATACACTGATTTTTACAGCCTCGCTACGGCTCCTTCAGGAAACTACAACTCTTATAGTGATGACAATAACGAAACAACCGATGAATTCTTGTCTTGCTATCGTGCTTTGGATAATTTAGTAGATTAAAAAGGAGGATAATACAATGGCAAAGGTTAATGTAGTTATCGTCGATGCCACTGGCAACAAAGAACAAAAGGTTGGTTTGCCGGACGATATTAAATGCGGCATCATTATGGTGAAGCTTGTTGAAAAAATTAAGCTGCCTTCCGTTGGACCTGACGGAAATCCGATTAGCTACAAATTTATACATAAAGTTACCGGAAGACAACTTCTCGAAGCTCAAACGCTTTCAGAAGCAGGAATTAAAGATGGTGATGTACTTCGCCTTCAGCCGGAAATTACGGCAGGCGGTGTCTTCTAATGGAAAATAACGTTGATTTACAGGCTTCAGATTTTGAGGAAGACCGTTACAGCCGCCTTCGCCTGATACCATGGTGGGATCAGGAACGCTTGAAAAATGCCATCATTATGGTTGTCGGAGCTGGCGCAATCGGCAATGAACTAATCAAAAACCTTACGCTCCTCGGCATTGGTAGAATTCTTGTTTTTGATATGGATGCGATCGAAAGCACCAATCTAACCCGATCTATACTGTTTAGAGCCAAAGACGTGGGAAGATACAAGGCTGAGATTGCCGCAGAGCGTTCCATGGAGATCAACCCAGATGTAAAGGCAAAAGCTTTCGTCAGCAATATCATTGATGATGTAGGACTTGGGGTGTTTCGGCGCATGGATGTTGTCCTTGGCGGGCTTGACAACCGAGAGGCCAGACTTTCAATAAATCAGTCCTGCTATAAGGTTAATAAGCCATGGATTGATGGCGCTATTGAGGCTCTTAACGGTTTTGCAAGAGTATTCGTGCCAGGGCAAGGGGCTTGCTATGAGTGTACTATGACGGAAACTGATTGGATGCTCATTAACAAGAGAAAGTCTTGTGCGCTTCTGACACATGAACAAATGGCAGAAGGCAAAATCCCAACCACCCCAACATCTTCATCGGTGATTGCAGGAATTCAAGTCCAAGAGATGTTAAAGCTTCTCCATTCTGATCGAGGGCTTCCTACTCTGGCAGGAAAAGGTTTTGTTTTCAATGGTCTTACGCATGATTCATATGTTGTAGAGTATCAGCGCAAAGAAGACTGCATGAGCCATGATACATATGAAACAATTATACCGAAATCCTGGTCGGTTAGAACGATTCGTTTGAGAGATTTGCTTTCGGAAGTTCGCTCTGATCTCGGAGAAAAAGCAGTAATTGACTTTGACCGAGATATAGCGACTACAGCTAACTGTTCATGTGGTGAGCATAAAGACCTCTATATGCCTGTTCACAAGTTGAAAGGCGAAATGTTGACTTGCCCCAAGTGTGGCAAGCAAATGGTCTTTGATTCTCTCCACTCCATTAAGGGTGATGAAGATTTCCTGGATAAGACACCATATGAAATTGGTATCCCGCTACTTCACATCATTGGTGGACGGATTGGAATGAATACAACTTATTATGAGTTCTCGGAAGACGAAGCCGAAGTGTTTGAAAATCTATAAAGGAGACAAGCGTATGACCGCGAGAATGAGACGACTTGCATCTGACTACGAGCAAGTCAAAAAAGACTTTACCGGTCACAAAAACATAATTGTTACTCCGATTGGCGATGCGCCGCCGGAGAAATATCATGTTACATATTTTGTGAACGGTATATATCTTCTGCCAGATGGCAGAATCGAAACACTCAGTCGGCATGAGGTGGAAATTACACTTCATGCTGATTATCCACGTTATAAACCGATTTGCAAAATTCTTACACCCATTTGGCATCCTAATTTCCGAGATGAACAAATCTGTATCGGAGATATTTGGGGGGCTGGCGAATCACTAAGCGATATTATCATCAATATCGGGGATATGATACAGTATAAATCATGGAATTCATATAGCCCTCTTTCAGCAGATGCGGCACAATGGGCAATGGACAATAAACATCTGTTTCCGGTTGGTAATGTTGAATTGCATATTGCCGATTATACTTCTGCAAAAGATACTGTGGATATCGATCTGTTTGATGACGAGGGGCAAAAAGTAGCGGAGCCGTCTTTTGCTGTTCATGAAAATGAAGGCTCTGCACAGATATCAGTCGCCGTTGCTACAACTGAAAAAGATGACGAGAACGACTTCGAGATTACAGCAGAAGAACTTGCAGGAATTGAATTTGTTCCAACCGCACAGCGTATGCAGACGGTATCTCATGGAGGAACAGTAAAAGGAAATAAGATTAACTTCAAAACTGTTTTTGTCAAAGGTTTACTGTGGGCGTTGATTGGCGCATTTATTGGTTTTGGTGTATCAGAATTAACTGATAATAACATTACCGGTGAAATTACCGCTGCACGGTTAAGTGGCCACGGAGAACTCGTCGAGTACTATGAATATACTGCTGATGCCAACAATGAGCTTGATAAGGTAGATGCTGAATTTAAGAAGTGGTGCTCTCAAAATAATGTAGATCCTGAAGATGAGGATGGTTTGTCTAAATGGATATCAAGTGGTGAAATTTCAGATGCGGTCGAAGGATACATAGAAGATTATCTGCAACTTAGCAATAAAGCGGATGATGCTCTCTATGATGTCTATGTAGATGAATACAATGAGAACGAAGATAAACTCGGTGATGCTTTAGCAACAGTAACAAGGATCAGTACTGCGCTTTGGTCGGCAATCATTGCATTGTTTATTGGGCTGTTCCTTGGCATTGGCGAGGGCGTGTTCTATGGCTCGAAGGAGAAAGCCATAAAATACGCTTTGATAGGCGCAGGTGTTTCTCTCGCCATTGGATTCGTTAGCGGTTATTTAGCACAATGGATGTATACCGAAATGCTTACGGATGATCCCGCTGACTTAACAGCAGCATTTGTTCGTGGCCTTGGGTGGGCAATAATGGGACTTGGCATTGGTATTGCTGTTGGTCTTATTAAGCCGGAAAAGAAACGTATCTTATTCTGTGCCCTTGGCAGTTTGGTAGGTGCCTTTATCGGCGGCTTCCTGTTTAACTATGTGGTTGACATCATTCCAAACGATATAGTTGCAAGAGGTGTTGCTATCGTTATCATGGGTATCCTGATTGGTGTTGGTGTTGGGTTGCTTGAACAGTTTGCAAAAGCTGCATGGCTCAAAGTTATTCGTGGTGAATTTGAAGGCAAGGAATATCTTGTCTTTGCAGGAACAACAAGCATTGGCAATAATGGCAAGAATACTATCGTTCTGTTCAAAGACAAGCTTGTCGGACCTCATCACTGCGATATTAAGTTAGAAGGCAGTAAGTATGTTTTGACAGATTGTGGTACACCTATGGGGACTATTGTAAATGGTCAGAAAACAGCACGGCACGTTCTTCGCCAAGGCGATACAATCGCTATCGGTAACTCTGTGTTAGTGTTTAATACGAAGTAAGAGATTAGGAGGCGAGTAATATCGTGAAGCCAATCAAAGTGTTACTCTCTTTGATGATTGTGGTGGCGATATTATTCGCCTCCACACTCTCAGTCTATGCCATTGGATTTAACGCTGAGGAAGTATATGAATCGGTATTTGTTGTTTATTCTGAAAATTCCCTTGGAAGTGGGTTTGCTGTAGGAAAGAATTGTATCGTGACAAACGCCCATGTTATTTCCAATGAACGAAATGTTTATGTGAAATCTTACGGCGGAGAGGAATACCAAGCAACTATTCTTGGAATAAATGAATTCCAAGACATAGCTGTATTAGTTATTACTGGAGCAGAATTTTCTTATCTCCCAATCGCTGATCTTTCAGTAATGAATACAGGTGATGACATATATGCAATAGGAGCGCCAAAAAGCATGGCATACACCTTAACAAAAGGAGTAATCTCCGCAAAAGAACGCATAGTCGGCTATAATACATATATCCAAATTGATGCCGCTATAAATGAAGGAAATAGCGGAGGTCCCCTATTGAATGATAGTGGACAAGTGTTGGGCATGAATACGCTTAAAATGTCAGACAGCGAAGGCATTGGTCTTGCAATTCCAGAAAATGTAATTTGTGACTATCTTAATGAACTGGGTATTGAGCTTGATAGTTCCGGAAATGTGGTAGATAAAGTACTCCCTTCTACGGGAGATACAATTGAGCCCACGCAGTCTAATAGTAATGACGAAACTCAAAATGATAAACCTTCTACTGAAAGCGAAAGCATATCGGTAATCACTTATGTAGCTTTTGTGATTGCGGGTGTTTCGCTGATTGGTAATGTGGTTTTGCTTGTTTTGTTAATATATCAGAAAAAGAAGAACTTAACCTTAAAATATGATCCTAAAGAACGAACTGACTTTGACATTGATATATGGGAGTGAAAACCGGTGGCTAAAAAGGCAAGAAAAAAAGTAAACAAAGAAAGTCAAGCATCGCTTCCCGATAATATATTGCCGCAGAATATTTTGCCTATGGGAGATCGAGTCGAAGAAAATAAAAATATCTATATTTCCCAGCAAGTGTATAAGGAAATCCATAAGTTCACTCAAAATAAGACTACCAATGAAAGTGGCGGTATGCTCATAGGCTGTGTCATTGACGAATTCGGCAAGACCAATATTGTGATAAGTGGATTTGTTGAAGCCAAGTATGCCGAAGGAACTCCAACCACATTGAAATTCACCCACGAAACATGGGATTATGTACACAAGGAAATAGAGAAAAAACATAGTGGTAAGAAAATAGTAGGTTGGATACATACTCACCCGGACTTTGGTATTTTTCTCTCCGAATATGACAAGTTTATTCAGCAAAACTTTTTTAGTGAAGATTATCAAATCGCCTATGTTGTAGATCCTATTCAGAACATTGAGGGCTTCTATTTCTGGATAAATGGAAATATTGAAAGATGCAAAGGATTCTACATCTACGATAAAACCGGCGTTAAGATTACGGTTGAAACAGAGAAAGAAGAAGCCGAATCTATTCCCGAAAAATCGCTGCTTAGTATCAAAAACATTATTCTTGCATTGCTTTCCGTTGCAGTTGTATTCCTTATTTTTTCTCAAATTTCAACAAATAACAAATTGGAACAGCTTCAAGAGCAACAGAAAACAATTGTTTCAAGTGCCAATCAAAGCTTAGCTTATATGCAGCAACAACTTGCATCGCAGGCTATAGAGATTGAAAACTTAAATAAGATGCTGAAAGGTGAAGAAACTGACATTCCTTCAAATGAATACGAAACTGTTCTGCCTTCCACCGAAGAAATTGAAGATGAATCAACAACGGAAGGCTCAGACAAAGGGACGGAAAGTACCGACACCTCCGAGCCGGTCGAAAAAACTACTAATAGTGTTTCATCGACCAAGAGTGCAAAAGAACAAGGAGGAACTGTGAGTGAATGATTATGTAGGCAAAATTTGTCCATTCTGCAAAACAGCTTTCCAAGAAACAGACGATATTGTTGTATGCAGTGAATGTGACATGCCACACCATAAAGACTGTTGGATTGAAAATCAAGGATGCACCACTTTCGGGTGCATGGGTTCTATCAAAGCTGCCGATGGATCGGCAACTACTGTTACAGCCAGCACTTTGGAATATGAAGATGATATTAAACCTGATCAAAATATTTTCTGTACCCGATGCAGAAGAAAAAATGATAATACAGCATTATTTTGTAGCGGGTGTGGAGCACGATTGGTAACAGGAATTTCTCAGCCTGAAGTTAAGCATACATTTACGCCTGCTGATCCTAACAATACTAATCCTTACAGATATACGAATCCGCAATACAATGGTTATCAGCAACAAACAGCATTCAATAATTCGTATGTGTATTCTTCAACCACAACAGTAGATGCAGATGTGGTTCAACTTATTGGAACAAAATCTGAGTATTACTATCCTAAATTTCAAGAGATGAAAGCCCAAAATAAGAAAACATCTTGGAACTGGTGTGCTTTTTTGGTAACTCCATATTGGTTGATTTACCGGAAGATGTATGGGTATGGTGCAGCTGTCCTTGCAGTAGCTTTCGTAATTTTTCTGATTGGCTCTGCCTTCCTATCATTGCTGACACTTGCCGGGTATATTGTATTGGGTATTTTTGCAAATTACATCTACATGACTTATCTTGAGAGTAAAGCGAATCAGATTAAGTCAATGACAGAACCTTATCGTTCTCAATTTATTGCTCAAAATGGCGGGGCAAATTCCACTGCTACCATTTTGACCATTATAGGATATTCAGTTCTTATTTTAATAATCTCTTTGTAAAGGAAGGTAAAAGGTGGACAAAGATTTTGAAATTGAAATCCAGGACAACGATGTAGAACAAACACAGAGCGTTCAGCTCCCGATGAATTTCTTGACTTTTGGTGAAATTGAAAGTGATGATGTAAAGGTTTATATCAAGCAAGATGTTTATAAAGCTCTTGAAAAACTGGCATCATCCGATACTAGCAAGGAACTTGGAAGTATCATCATTGGTGATTATGCTCAGGAAATGGGAAAAATGAATGTTATTATATCAAGTTATGTAGAAGCAAAGTATACGGATGCTTCTGCTTCAACTTTAACATTCACTCACGAAACATGGGATTATGTTCATGCTGAGCATGAAAGGTTGTATCCTAACCAAAAAATAGTTGGATGGCAACATACTCATCCCAACTATGGTGTTTTTCTGTCTAATTATGATCTTTTCATTCAGGAAAATTTCTTTAATATGCCGTTTCAAGTGGCTTATGTTATTGATCCCATTCAAAACATTCGTGGATTTTTCCAATGGAAAAATGGCAAAATTGAAAAACTAAAGGGATACTATATTTACGATGATGTTGGCAAGCCAATTAAGATTGAACAAACCAAAGTCGTCAAAAAAGATGATATTCCTCGCAAACCGCCAATATTAACAACCTCTCTCGTTGCTGTACTGTGCCTTGCAACTATATTTTTATCCTTCTTTACTGCTTCCCTGAATAAGAAATATGAGCAACAACTACAAATGCAAGATGAGATGCTTGAAGAAATTGATAATCAGAAGCAGTTACTCGATAACCAAGCTGATTCAATTTCCAAGCTTCAAGAACAGTTGGTGAACGGTATTCTTGACAGTAGTGGTCAGACTACTGCTGCTGACCTGATTGAAATGATTGAAAATCATGAATTAACACTTCAAAATCAAGATGCTGTATTGACTGAGCTGAAGGAGTTTGTGGAAAGCCAAAAGAACGATGGTGAAACAGGTAACAGTAATAAGATTGAATTTATTACCTACACTGTTGAATCTGGCGATAGCCTGTCAAAAATTTGTGATGAGTACGGTTTGGACTATAATTCCAACAAAGGAATTATTCTTGCCATAAATGGAATCAGCAATCCTGATCAGATTTATGTCGGGCAAACTGTCTTAATCCCATTGACTAAATAATACTAAAGCCGTCTGCCTTTCAAAATGAAAGGCAGACGGCTTTATAGTATCAGGTACGCTTAACTTTTTCTAATTCAATGAAAAAGAGGTCGCCAATATGTTGTTTTGTGATGCACCAATACATGCGATACTTCAAAATTTTCATATGTAAATTAGCTTCTTATTCACGATTTCTGTGGCGGCGTTGCGAACAGCATTCATTCTACCTACCCATATCATTTGGTCGTTTACCTTTAGCTGCTCGGTAATGCCTTGAAAACATATTTTCTGCCCGTTCATCAATGTCAGCAAGATAACTGTTTAACTTTCCGCTTGTAAGTAGATTCATATACAAAACTTTGTGGTGCTGTTTAAGATAATTTGCGTGTCGTTGTCCCCATATTCCGATAGACTTATGCTCTTGTTCGGAGAGTATGAGATCCGGTAGCATATAATCTCCAACCTGAGTATATGTCCCGCCCATTTGCTCAAATAATGATCTTTCCATAATATTTATCCTCCTGTTTTTATTGTACTTTCATTTTCCAGGAGGATGAAAAATAATACGAATGTGCCGATTTCGGACATAGCAAAACGCCGCCTTAGAATAAAGTCTAAGACGGCGTTTTCTGCTTGTATCAGAGCGAACATTTCACGGCGAAGCCGCGTAGGTGTTCGTCCAATATTTGTTTGGGAAGTATTGATAAAATAGATGCCCAAAGTTGCAGATAAAAAAACCGAATCGAAGCCCAGCGCAGCGGGTTCGATTCGGAGAGGAGCCGCGACAAAATGAGCGAGAGGTGACGTTTGAAAAAACGTCGCCGCGAACGATATGACATCCGCGGCGACGTGGTGGAGATGAGGGGAATCGAACCCCTGTCCGAAAATCGCTTACCAAGGCTTTCTACGAGTGTAGCCTGTGTTTTTAAATTCCCTCCGCAAAACGCCCACAGGCAGGCTTTTTGCATTGGTAGTCTTTTGTGCATGACCGGATACAAGACTACTTTCCGGTTCACGTTCACCGCTTAATCGACGCTCTTTGCCGGACCGCGGTGCTTCCGGTAAGAACGCGCGCTGCTAATTAAGCAGCAGCGTAAGCAACTTTATTGTTGTTGTTTCATTTATAAAATGCGGATTTTCAAGCGGTTCCGCACCGCTACTCGCTTACCAGGGCTTACAATCCCCGTCGAAACCTTTACATCCCCAAATATAAAAGGGAAATTCTTGCATCTTACCGGCGCTGTTCCTTTAAAGCACGCTCCATCGTCCGCCTGGCGTCTTTCTCTGCCAGATCAGCGCGCTTATCATAAAGCTTTTTCCCCTTACACAAGCCAACCTGCACCTTTACTCTGGAGCCCTTAAAATAAAGCGAAATGGGCACCAGCGCATACCCGGCCTGCTTGGTCAGGCCAAAAAGGCGCATAATTTCACGTTTGTGCATCAGCAGCCTGCGCACACGCAATGGGTCGCGGTTGAAAATATTGCCATGGGCGTAAGGGGTAACATGCATCCCGTTGATAAAAAGCTCTCCATGGTTAATGGAGCACCACGCGTCCTTCAGGCTCACCCTGCCCTGCCGCAGCGACTTCACCTCTGTTCCACAAAGCTCAATGCCGGCTTCCATGCTTTCTATAATAAAATAATCATGGCGCGCCCTTTTATTTTGCGCAATGGTTTTTACGCTTTCGTTTCCCATTTTCAACCCTCCTTTGCTTTTATACGCGCTGCCATTCTAACACAATCCAACGGACCTGTCAAATCTATTTTATGGCAATACAGCTGTTTAAATTGTCGAACAATCCATTGAAAATATTTTACATTTATGGTAAAATCAGCATAGAAATAAACAGGAGGCGCAAAAGATTTGCTGGACCTTACCAGAACAGAAATGCTGCTTGGACAGGCGGGAATCGCCAAACTTAAAAAAGCGCGTGTAGCTGTGTTTGGGATTGGCGGCGTGGGTTCTTATACCTGCGAGGCGCTTGCAAGAAGCGGCGTGGGCGCGCTGCTTTTGGTGGACAACGATACCATCGCCCCAAGCAACCTGAACCGCCAGCTGATTGCAACCTGCAAAACCATCGGCTGTACAAAGGTGGATGTGATGCGGGAACGCATCCTATCTATCAATCCGGATGCTGCCGTTTCCGCCTTCCCCGTATTTTACACCGCGGAAAATGCAGATTCCATAGATCTCTCTGCCTGTGATTATATTGTCGATGCAATCGACACCGTTTCTTCCAAACTTCTACTGATCAAAAAGGCAAAACAGCTGGGTATTCCAATTATCAGCTGTATGGGCACGGGCAACAAACTGGATCCATTTATGTTTGAAATTACAGATCTTTCCAAAACATCTGTATGCCCGCTTGCACGCGTGATGCGCCGCGAACTGAAAAAAGCAGGAATTGCACATCTGAAAGTTTTGTATTCCAAAGAGCACCCAAAAACGCCCCTTTTTCAAAACGAAACAGAAAACGAACTTTCTGCGCGCAGACAGACGCCGGGCAGTATAGCCTTTGTTCCTTCTGTTGCCGGGCTGATGATCGCCGGCGAGGTAATCAGAGACTTGATCCGGCAAATACAGTAAAGAGCGCGTGCCGGTTTTGTCTGGCGGCGTTATACATGGCGTTGCGGATAACAACCTTACAAAAGCGTGGAAGGCGTACTCGATATGCTCTTTGTATTCTTCCGTACAGGTCATAGAAATTCCCCCCTTTCCTAAAAGGCTTGTGCATGGTTGACAGGTTGCATTTATGATAATCAGGGGGCGGCAGCACTCCTTGCTGTCGCCCCTTGATTACCCTCCTGCAAAGGCGGGCGTAGCCCATTCATCTTGACCGTTGACTGCTCCGGCTGGGTTTGCTATTACCAGAAGTCATACTTATCTTGTGACTCGATGTTTGCACATCTCTGTTTTTCCACACTTGGGGCAGGTTAAATTGAACAGGCAATGCGCAGCACAACGCGCCCTGAAGCCTTTGTACTTAAAATTTTATTTACCGCTGTTACCATTGGCGCCGGCTTCAAGGGCGGTGAAATTGTTGCCACCTTTTTTATCGGAGCAACCTTTGGATGCACAATAGGCAGTCTGCTCGGTTTGAACCCCGGCCTTGCAGCGGCAATCGGGCTTGTTTCGCTTTTTTGCGGTGTTGTTAATTGTCCCATTGCCTCATTCATGCTCGGTATAGAACTTTTTGGCGCACAGGGGCTTATACTCTTTGCCATTGCCTGCGCCTTTCAGGCTATTATGGCCTTCACAGCAGCCAGAAAATCATGTATTCCAAGCTTAAAGCCAAATTTATTAATATCCATACAAAATAGGAGGAATTTCCATGAAAACAATTCAGATTACTCCAAAGCTGGCCGGCTCTCGCGTTATTATGGGCTGCATGCGCATTGGCACACTTTCCGTCGATAAGGTGGAGCATTTGATTGACGCCGCCATGGAAGGCGGTATTTCTTTCTTTGACCATGCAGATATTTATGCTGAAGGAAGATCGGAAAAAATTTTTGGCCAGGCGCTGCAGCGCCGCCCCGGCATTCGGGAAAAAATAAGGCTGCAAACAAAATGCGGCATTTGCAACGGCTATTATGATTTTTCCACAAAACATATTGTGGCTTCTGTAGAGGGCAGCCTGAAAAGACTGCAAACAGATTATTTAGACGTGCTGTTGCTGCATCGGCCCGACACGCTGATGGAACCCGAAGAAATTGCACAGGCATTTGAGAGGCTGCACAAAGACGGCAAGGTGCGCTGTTTTGGCGTAAGCAACCAAAATCCCATGCAGATAGAGCTTTTAAAAAAGGCTGTTGCACAGCCGCTTGTTATCAATCAACTGCAGTTTGGCGTTATGCATACCGGTATGATTAACAGCGGCTTTCATGTAAATATGGCCGATCCCGCCTCTGTAATGCGCGACGGCTCTGTTTTGGAATACTGCCGTCTGCATGATATCACCCTGCAGGCATGGTCGCCTTTTCAATACGGCTTTTTTGAAGGCGTGTTTTTAGACAATGCAAAGTTCCCACAGCTTAACGCCTGCATTGCGAAAGCGGCGCAAAAATACGGCGTTACAAACAGCGCCATAGCCGCTGCATGGATTTTGCGCCATCCCGCGAAAACACAGGTTGTAACAGGTACGACCAACGCGCAACGCCTTTTACAGATTTCCAAAGGCGCAGACGTCACACTGACCAGGGAAGAATGGTATGAAATATACCGCGCTGCGGGAAACGTGCTTCCTTGAAATTTACATAAATACAACCGCGCAGGTTTTACTCTCCTGCGCGGTTCTTTTCAATATTTTTTTTAATTCCTTCCATATAATGTTTTTTCAGCTTTTCAAAGCTTTCACAACTGATAACATGCTCAATGCGGCAGGCATCTTCCTTCGCCGTACTTTCTGTAACGCCAAGCGCGATCAGGCAATCTGATAAAACGCGGTGACGCTCATATACTCTCTGCGCTTCCGTCATCCCGCTGTCGGTTAACTCTATATACCCTTCCGCGTCTCTGCGAATATAGTTGTTTTCCTGCAGCTTTTTCATCGCCACACTTACGCTGGGTTTCGTAAAAGACAGTTCGTTTGCTATATCAATTGCGCGCACCATACCATTTTTCTGTTTTAAAACGAGGATCGTTTCCAAATAGTTTTCAGCGGATTCCTGCATTTTCATAACGTTCCCTCATCTGCTTTTATTTCCTTGTCTGTATTGTAACACACTCCGTTTTTTTTTACAACAGCAAAAAACGGGCAGGTGCATTTCTTTGCCTGCCCGTCTGCCGTCAAATTTTATGCCTGTACCTGCAAAAACTGCTCCTGCATATAATTGTAAACATCATCCGGCAGGTTTGAAAAATAGTAGCACTTGTCCAGATATTCCTGCGGCGGATAGATCAGTTCGTTATTTTTTAGATCCTCATCCAACAAATCGTACGCTGCCTGATTTGGTGTGGAATATCCAATATATTCCGCGTTTGCTTTGGCTACCTCTGCTTCCAGCATAAAGTTGATAAACTTTTCTGCAAGCTCCTTGTTTTTGCTGGTTTTGGGAATGCACATGGAGTCAATAAACAAATTTGAACCTTCCTTCGGCAGCACATAGTCAAGCGCTTCATTGTTTTCCATCATCATGGCAATATCCCCTGCATAATAAGGTGCAAGTGCGGCCTGGTCGCCCTCCATCTCTGTAAAGACCTGATCCATCACATATTTTTTCAACAGCGGCTTTTGTTCCTTTAAATAGGCTGTTGCCGTATCTATATCTTCTTTTGTCACTACGCTTGGATCAATTCCCTTGAGCTTCATGGCAATTGCCATGGCGTCCCTGGAGTTGTTAAACATCAGCATATTTCCCTTGTATCTTTCATCCCACAGCGCATCAAAACTGTCCGGCTTTTCCTCCACCATTTCCGTATTATAAACAAGCGCTACCACACCCCAGGAGTACGGCACGCTATATTTATTTTCTTTGTCAAAATCCAGATTTTTATATTCATCCATAATATTTTTATAGTTGGGAACGTTGTCAAAATTAATCTCTTCAAGCATATCCTCTTCAACCAGCTTATGGATCATATAATCAGAAGGTATAATCACATCATAAGAAGAACCGCTGTTTTTCAGTATATTATACATTTCCTCATTGGTTTCATAATTGGTATAATTGACTTTAATCCCATACTGCCGCTCAAATTCAGCAATAACATCCATGGAACCGTCTTCCCCGTTGGAAATGTACTCGCCCCAGTTATAAACGTTGATTTCCCCCGCCTGTCCTTCTGAAGAGCAAGACGCAAGCAGCGCAATCCCGCTTATAAGCAACATACAAAGTACCACACACAAACCTTTTCTCATTTTTAAGATTCCTCCTTTTATTCTACCGGCGTACAGTGCATCTATCTGCACCGCCGGGTAATAGCAGTAACATATACTGTCTGAAAATGCTCGTTACCGGCCCGCTGCAGCCTTTTCCGCCCTGCGGTCGCGAATATTGACAAAAATTAAAATTGCAAGCGTAACTACAAACAAAAGCGTAGACAGCGCGTTGATCGTAGGCGATATTCTTCTCCTGAGCATCGTGTATATTTCGATCGGCAGAGTCTGGAACTGGGGGCCTCTTGTAAAATACGTGATGACAAAATCATCCAGCGAGTAGGTAAAAGACATCAAAAAGCCGGAAAGCACACCCGGCAGAATTTCCGGCATGACCGCCTTAAAAAAGGCCTGCCGCTGGTTGCAACCCAAATCCAAAGCAGCTTCATATACATTGCGGTCCATCTGGCGCAGCTTAGGCATAACATTTAAAATGACATATGGCGTACAAAAGCTGATATGCGCCAAAAGAACCGTTGCAAAGCCCATTTCAAAACCCATCAGCCCGCCAAGGAACGCAAAAAGAAGCATAAATGAAACGCCCGTGACAATTTCCGGATTAATAATCGGGATATTAGACACATTTGTGACCAGCGTTTTTTTAACACCCCTGTAATTATAAAAACCAATAGCTGCAGAAGTGCCAAGCACAGTTGCAATAACCGCTGCCAGAACGGCAATAATCAGCGTATTGTACAAAGACGTCATAATCGCTGAATTCTGAAACAGCTCTGTATACCATTTAAGCGTAAATCCCTTCCATACAGAGGTTTTTCCATCGTTAAAGGAATACAAAATCAAAACGGCAATGGGTAAATACAAAAAAACCATGACAAGGCCGACATAGATTTTGGAAGATATTCTTTTCATACAACGGCCTCCTCGTCCCCAAAGCGGTTCATGATAAGCAAAAAAATCAGGATAATCACCATCAGCGCCAGCGACAGGGCCGACCCTACATTTTTATCACGTTGAAAAATGTTTTCTATCACGTCGCCAATCATTTTATCGTTTGTACCCCCCAGGTACTGCGAAACCAAAAAGGTGCTTGCAGATGGAACAAACACCATTGTAATGCCGGATATAATCCCGGGTACGCTCAATGGAAAAATAATTTTTGAAAAGACCCTGTATCTATTGGAACCCAGGTCCTGCGCCGCTTCAATCAGACTGTTATCAATTTTTGTCATAACAGTATAAATAGGCAACACCATAAACGGCAGAAAATTATATACCATACCCAGTATCACCGCACCGCTATTGCCGATCAGCGCCACATCCAGCCCCAAAAGCTTAACCGCCAGGTCGACCAGCCCGTCGTTTTGCAAAAGCAGCACCCAGGCGTAAATACGCAAAATAAAATTCATCCACATGGGCAACATCAAAAGCATAACCAGCAGCTTTTGCGCGCTTTTTTTTGCCCTTGCAATAATATAGCTCAATGGATAGGCGATCACCAGGCAAATTGCAGTTGCCGCAAGCGCAATCCACAGCGACCGCACAAAAACATCCGTATAATACAGACTGTCAAGAAACGGCTGTAGGGAAACAGCACCGCTTTGGTCGGTAAAAGCATAATATACCACCATTCCAAGCGGGATAATTGTAAAAATAAGCATCCACAGCAAATATGGATAGGAAGGCGCCTTAGATTTCACCTTGCTTCCACCCCCCCGCCGCCTGCACCGGCACAGACCTTGAACACAGCGTCCTCAAAACGAAAGCTAATCTGTACATAAGTTGCGATCTGCTCGTCAATGTCGCTGGACATCAGCCATTTCCTTTCGTCCGTTTCTATAATAATTTCATTATGTTCGCCTTTATAAATAACAGATTCTATATAGCCCTCCAGTGCCCCGCTGCCATCGCCAGCAATATACACGCCGCCTGGCGGGAGCGTTACATCCAAAAGCGTCCCCTGTGGGAAGCAGTGGCGCTCCACCGTTACGCTTTTTCCTTCTATTTCTATGGACATAGAATTGTTTTCTGGATCGCTTTCCAGAACCCGCGCCTGGAACAGATTGTCCTGCGTGGGGAAAAGCTTTTCCATAATATGAATGTTGTCTGGCACCACATCCATGCCTACAGCCTGTCCCACATCCACGCTTTTCGTGTTGTGGATCAGCCAGGTACAGCCGTTGCATACAACTGTCATCTCATAATGTACACCCTTAAAAACGGTGTCGGTTACCATACCGGTCAGTTTTCCTTCCCCGGGTGGTACAATTTCCACATCTTCCGGACGGATAACAACATCTACCGGCCTGTTTTTTCCAAAGCCTGCATCTATACATGGAAATTGAACGCCCAAAATGGTAACTTTATAATCGTCGTCCATCATTCCGTTTAAAATATTCGCTTCGCCAATAAAATCCGCTACAAAGGCGTTGGCAGGCTCATTATATATATCGATTGGCGCCCCAATTTGTTCAATTTTTCCGTTATTCATGACAACAACCGTGTCGGACATGGTCAGCGCTTCCTCCTGATCATGCGTTACATACACAAATGTTGTTTGCAGCTTTTGCTGCAGATTTTTCAGTTCTATCTGCATATCTTTGCGCAGCTTCAGATCCAGCGCACCCAGAGGTTCGTCCAGCAAAAGGATTTTAGGCTCGCACACAAGCGCGCGCGCAATTGCCACGCGCTGCTGTTGCCCACCTGAAAGCTTGGCTACAGGCCGCCTTTCATACCCCTTTAAATCTACAATTGCCAACATTTTTCTGACCTTTTCTTTTATTTCCGCCTCCGGCAGCTTTTTCAGGCGCAGGCCAAACGCCACATTTTCAAAAACGTTTAAATGTGGGAACAGTGCATATTTTTGAAATACTGTATTCACATTGCGCTTATGCGGCGGTACTTTGTTAATCTTTTTTCCGTCAAACATGATATCGCCCCGATCAGGCTCCAGAAAACCTCCGATCAGGCGCAGCGTTGTGGTTTTCCCACAGCCGGAAGGGCCGAGCAGCGTGACAAATTCTTTGTCCCTGATGTCAAGATCAATCCCATTAAGGATTACTTCCCCGTCAAAGGTCACGTAAATATCCTTTAAAGATACTACGATATTTTGACACATATTCCCACCCCCACACAAAATAAAAGAATGGAGTGCATGTACATACGCACAATGTATGCAATCATCTCCAAGTTAAAAGTATATGTACTTTTTGTCAATTTGTCAATTATCCAACAAAAATAAATTCCAGCTTGCAGGGCCAGTCTGGATCTTACAGAATCATTTACAAAACCTGTATTTTTCGCATTGCTCTTTTCTGTCCGTCCTTTTTCTGTTTTGGTTGACAGCAAGCACAGAAAAGGGTACCCTTTCCATAAAAATGCGCCGCATTTTCCCTTGTTGGGAAATCTCTCAGACCCTTTTGTTTCCTTTTATTTATTCTCCGTCCGATGAAGGTAATTTGTTGCACTTTATCCCCTCTTATATATAATGCCTACTTTATGATTTTGCCAGAGCTCCGGACAGGTTTTTTAGAACTTTCCGCCGGATAATAAGGAAGGCAAAGCGAAAGCTTATTGTTGACACTATCTTATTTGTGCTGTATAATAGTAAGGCGCGGAGGGCAAATCATTCAATTTATGAAATGATAGCCGGATAAGGCACAAGCTGAAATGCTTGTACTTTATCCGGCTTTTTTGTCTGGAAGGTGGGGAAATTATGCAAAAGGATTTAACCCAAGGCAGTATTAAGAAACACTATTTCAAATATTTTTGTGCTGCTTTCGGAAGTTCAATGATAACTTGCATTTACGGCTTAGTGGATGCTGCCGTTGTCGGTCAGTATCAGGGGCCGCAGGGCACAGCGGCATTGTCGATTGTAATGCCGATTTGGACAATTCTATTCAGTTTGGGCTTACTGATTGGCATTGGTGGATCGGTCAATTACTCGTACTACAAAGCGCAGGACAAAACAGACAAAGCCAACGCATATTTTACGCTGTCGCTTATTTTGACCTCTGTTGTTGCGCTCCTCTGTTGGATTGGGTTGACGGTGTTTGACGATGCGCTGTTATGCCTTTTTGGGGCAGATCGCACACTTCTTCCACTTGCAAAAGATTACTTGCTTCCGATTAAATTTGTAATTCCCACATATCCGTTCAGTCAAATGCTGGCGGCTTATTTAAGAAATGACAACGCCCCGGGGCTTGCTACTTTTGCAACCCTGTTCGGCGGTGTGTTTAATGTCTTGGGGGATATGTATTTTGTGTTTGGCCTTAATATGGGAATGTTCGGGGCCGGTCTGGCAACAGCTATCGGCGCATCGCTTTCCATCGTAATTATGCTCTCACACTTTGTTTCCAAGAAAAACACACTCAAGCTGTCGCGCATTTACGGACATATCCATAAGGCAAGAGTTTTGTCTGTAAACGGTTTTTCCTCTTTCGTGTCGGATATGGCAATGGGTGTGATTGCCATGCTGTTCAATCGTCAAATCATGTACTATTTTGGTGCAGAGGCTTTGGCGGTGTTTGGGGTAATTGTTCAGATATCCAGCGTTGTCCAATGCTCCACATATGGCGTCGGACAAGCAACACAGCCAATTATCTCTGCAAATTTCGGCGCGGGAAAATGGGAACGCATTAGGAAAACAAAGAAATATGCACTATGGACAGTCGCGGTTATCGGCGTATTATGGACAAGTGCTGTTATACTGTTTCCTAACGCCTTTGTAAACCTTTTTATGACCCCAACGGATGATGTTTTACAGATTGCTCCGGAAATTATGCGTATCTATGGTCTTGCATATATGATTTTGCCATTAAATATTTTTTCAACATATTACTTCCAATCAGTGATGAAACCTACGAAAGCTTTGGTTGTTTCTTTGGCCCGCGGTATCGTTCTATGCGGTATTCTGGTGTTCCTTTTGCCCGCAATTTGGGGTGCTGCAATGCTATGGTGGGTAATGCCTGTCACCGAATTGGCCGTAGCAATATATGTAATCTGTTCTTTCAAGCGAATCAACTTTGAAAAACAGAAAATATAAATAAAACTGGCAGTATCAGCCGTCAGGTTCTTTTTGTTTATGGTACTTCCCCATCGGCGTTCATCGTAGTAGCGCCGCTGCGTTTTTATCCGCAGAAAACAACCGCCCCAATTTCCCCAGGTTAAACATGTATTTTTCTTTATAAGCTTTATCTTTTCCGCTTCCAGTAATTTGCTGCGTTTTACACTTTTTAACAATATGTAAATTGCCGGTCTTTTTCTTTACTAATCCCGCAAAGAATGCTATAATCTGTGTAAATTCAAGTAAAAAAAATCTGCATATTTTTTTCATAGAAAGGATGGCCGAATATGACCCTATGCCCCAAATGCAACCACGAATACGACGAAAAGCTTGGTAAATGTCCTGTATGCGGCTACAACCCGCAACAAGAAGTAGAGCAGTTGCTGGAAGAAGCAAAATCACATTATAATCAGGGGGAAAATTCCCCGTCTTATCACGACGGCTTTGATGGCGGATCTGACAGCACGCCGCAGGCTACAGACAATATGCCGTCTGTACAGGATCCCTATCATGATGACTTTGACAATCCTGTCAAAGAAGAAGAAAATGAGCCTCCGCTTCCGGAAAAGTTGCAGGAATATAACGTAGATGTGCGTAAGGCATACGATAAAAAGAAACGGCTGCCGCTTGGCGTAAAAATTGTGATCGCAATTGTTGTGATCCTGGCTGTTTTGATCGGTGCAATGTTTCTTTTTGGCGTTATAAAGGTTGAAGATGGAAATGTAGTTTTCCACCCGGAAAGCATACCCGGTATAACAACACAAGAAACGAACCCCAGCGACACATCCTCTTCCGGACAACCGCCTACAAACGCGCAGGGAGGAACCAGCACCGGTACAAATCCTGCCGGCGGCGGTACGTCGTCTGCTTCGTCTTCAAGTGAAGAGAGCGAAAATACATCCGCAGGACCAGACGGGTCCTCTTCCACAGGCAATTCTTCCAACAGTCCGGCGTCTTCGGGATCCTCTTCCGCTTCCTCCGATACTCCTTCCTCCTCGCCGGCGCAGGGAAGTTCCGGTGCAACCTCCTCTCCCGTTACCATCAACGGAGAAACCTTCCATGTGGGCGATGTCGTTACATATACAGTCTATCTGGGCAACATCAACCCCCTCGTGTGCGGTGTGCAGGCAGTGATTCATTATGATTCCAGCCTGCTTAAGGTTAACCCGTCTTCGCTTTCGTTTCCAAATCTTTCGGGCGTCGTCTCAAATACCGATATAGACGACGCAATCTATTTCAACTGCAGCAATCCTGATGGTTTTGAATTTGCACAGGAACATCCTCTGGTAAGCGTAACATTTACCATTCAGGAGGCGGCTTCCACCGCATGCGATATTGATTTTGAACTTGAAACGCTCATTGATTTTGACAGTAGGCCATTGGAAGGCGACCTGCGCCAGAGCGTTACAAAAGCATAACTTTATCTAAAAACATTCCGGCCCCATAAACCATTTGGCCGGAATGTTTTTTGTCCTGAACAGATCATTCTGTCATAAATAAAATCCCCAGCGTATTGGGGCCACAGTGGGAAGAGATCGTGCAGCTTGCCCTTGTAACAAAAATTTCTTTAAAATACCGCTTGCTTTCCAAAAGCGCCTGCACCATTTGCTCCCGTTCTTTGGAAATTCCGGAATGCGTAATAAAAATATGGTCCTTTTTTATATGCGCATATTGCGTAAGCTTATCTTCCACATAGTTTTGCAACACTTTTTCAAGCTTGCCTCTGTACTTTTTCCCAACGCCCATGCTTCCCCCGTTTTGGTTATCCACTTCTATACAAGGCTTTAAGTTTAACAAATTTGCTCCCAGCATTGTAATGGTAGAGCAACGCCCCCCGGCACGCATAAAATCCAACCTGTCTATAATAAAACTGGCATGGCTTTTTGCCGTTGCCGACCGAACATATTCGGCAGTCTGCGCCGCGTTCATCCCTTTTTGTATACATTGCGCCGCTTCAATGGCCAACAGTCCGGTTCCTGTGGAGAGGTTGCAGGAATCTACCGGAAACACATGCCCCAGCTCCCTGGCTGCCGCCAGGCAATTTTGATGCGATGTGGAAAGCGCGCTGCCTATATTGATATGCACAACATCATACCCCTGTGCAACAAACGGCCTGAAAAAATTTGCATACTCTTCCATATTGACAGCCGAAGTCTTGGGCAGCTCTCCCGTTTGATAAAAATGCTCATAAATTTGATCCGGCATAATATCCACACTGTCATCATAGCTTTTTCCGCCCAACACAATATGCAGCGGAAAGGTTTGTACTTTATACCTTTCTTTAAGCTCCGCGCTTAGATCACAGGTGCTGTCAGCGGTAAGCAAAACCTTTCTGTTCAAAAATGATTCCTCCTTAAAAAATAACAATAATGTTTTTGTGACAATATGTTCTATTTCAATAACAGTATAATAGGATTATAAAAAAAATCTTTGGCAAATGCAATAAAAAATCAAAAGTAAAGGACGGATTTATACTATGATTGCAAAATATACGTTTGGCGCGCCTATAGAAACAACCGCCGTTGTTGGGAAATATATGTCCACACAAGATCCAATGCCCTTTTTCAGCCTGGACAAGCCCACAGAAAAAACACTTTCCTTCCGCTATAAAATGCATCGCACCGATATTGTATACGGGCTGGGACAGGCTGTTCGCGGCATCAATAAGCGCGGCTGGAAATATGAAAGTTACTGTACGGATGATCCAAACCATACAGAAACAAAAAACGCTTTATACGGTGCGCACAATTTTCTTTTAATAAGCGGCAGCCATACATTGTTTGGCGCTTTTTTTGATACGCCCTCGCGCATTGCCTTTGATATAGGCTATACAAAGCAGGACCTGCTTTGTATCACAAGCAGCCAGCCCGACCTTGCGCTTTATATTTTGACAGGAACAACGGAGGAAGAAATTGTCGGAGCATTCCGGCAGCTTATCGGAAAAAGCTACGTTCCGCCGCGCTGGGCGTTTGGTTTCCAGCAAAGCCGGTGGGGATATCAAAACACGCAGGATATAGAAGCCGTGGCTGCCGGCTATAAAGCCTGCGATATTCCTTTAGACGCAATTTATTTGGATATAGACTACATGGAACGCTATAAAAATTTCACCATTGATCAGAAAAAATTTCCTGATTTTAAACAGTTTGCAGAAAAAATGAAAAAAAGCGGGATTCATCTTGTCCCTATTATAGACGCTGCGGTAAAAATAGAAGAAGGATACGACGTCTATGAAGAGGGTAAAGCAAATGGATACTTTTGCAAGGATGAAAACGGAAAAAACTTTGAAGCCGGTGTATGGCCTGGAAAAACCTGCTTTCCAGATTTTCTCAATGGCCGTGCACGCCGCTGGTTTGGAGATAAATACAAGCGGCTTTTAGACTGTGGGATTGAAGGCTTCTGGAACGATATGAACGAACCGGCTATATTCTATTCAAAAAATGGTCTGGACAAAGCCTGGAAATCCATAGAACAGTATAAGGGAAAAAATATGGGGATCGATACATTTTTCACTATGCGCGACGTTTTCCAACAGCTTTCCAACAACCCGGAAGATTACAGAAGTTTTTACCATACTATGGACGACAACACCGTGGTGTGCCACGATAAGGTACACAACCTGTATGGATATTATATGACAAAAAGCGCTGCGCAGGCATTTGATGCGCTGTGCCCTGATAAACGCATCCTGCTATTTTCCCGTGCTTCTTATATTGGCATGCACCGTTACAGCGGTATTTGGACCGGCGACAACCATTCCTGGTGGTCCCATCTGCTGCTCAATATCAAAATGATGCCCTCTTTAAATATGTGCGGTTTCCTTTATACCGGCGCCGACGTCGGCGGTTTTGGCGAAAATGTAACCAGAGATCTTTTGCTGCGCTGGCTTGCTTTTGCCGTTTTCACGCCGCTTATGCGCAACCATTCTGCACTTGGTACAAGGGAGCAGGAATGCTACCGCTTTGAAAACACAGAAGATTTCCGGCATATTATTGCGCTGCGGTACAGGCTGATCCCCTATTTATACAGTGAATATATGAAAGCCGTACAAAACGACAGCATGCTTTTTAAACCGCTTTCTTTTGTATACCGTGATGATCCTATGGCCAAGGCAGTGGAGGATCAGCTTTTGGTCGGCGACAGTATTATGGTCGCTCCTGTTTATACACAAAACGCACAGGGCAGATATGTTTACCTGCCCGAAGATATGCTTTATATTAATTTTCAAACAGAAGAGCAATATACATGCACACCGCTTGCAAAGGGCGTACATTATATCTCTGTGGCGCTCAGCGAGATACCTCTGTTTCTGCGGAAAAATTGCATCCTGCCGTTGTGTAAAAGCGCGAGCTGTACCGATTTGCTCGACTTAAACCACCTGGAGCTGCTTTATTATACAGACAGCCGCGCCGTTTATACGCTGTATGAGGACGACGGCGTCTCTAAGCGGCAAAATGGAAAAATGTCCGTTTTGACCGTAACAAAGGAAAGCAGCGGTTACACGGCAGCATGTGAAGATTTGGAAAAGACGCTTTCTCTGGGGAGGCGTGATTATGCATGAAAAGCAAAATAAAAAAATATATACCCTGGGGGAAGAAATTTTTAACGCGGTTTCTCACGGAACCGGCAGTCTTCTTTCCATTGCCGGTACTGTCATTTTAATTGTTTTTTCCGCTATTTATAACGACGTCTGGGCAATTGTCAGCAGTTGTATTTATGGAGCTTCTCTGATTATTCTATATACAATGTCTACCCTGTACCATGCTATTACCAACCAAAAGGCCAAACGCTTTTTTCGTATTATGGACCATAACACCATTTTCTTTTTAATTGCGGGCACCTATACGCCGCTGACGCTTGTCTGTCTGCGCGGTACACTGGGGTGGATTTTATTTGGTGTTGTGTGGGGGGCTGCTGTCATTGGAATTGTATTAAATTCCATTGACCTGGAGCGTTTCCGGAAGCCCTCCGTCGCTTGCTACATTGCAATGGGATGGGTTATTATCTTTGCAATTAGACCTTTAATGGATTCTATTCCTTCCATCTCTCTGCTTTTTCTGTTGCTTGGGGGCGTTTTTTACACGGTGGGCGTTATCTTTTATGCAGTCAAAAAAATCAAATACTTTCACTCTGTCTGGCACTTATTTACCATAGCCGGCAGTGTTTTCCATTATTTCTCCATTTTGCTTGCAATCATTGGATAAGCATACCATATAAAAACAACCGGCCCGGTGCTTATAGCTGCACCGGGCCGGTTCACCATTTACCTATTATGCTATAATCTCGCCGTCTGTTGTTCCTGCAAGCCCCGCCGCATTGGCTTCGTCTGTATCAACATGCATAGCAGGCGCGAACTTATCGCTTACGCGTACCACCACATCGCCAAATATCAGCTTTCTTCCCTGGCCGCCTACAGACACAGAAACAATCTGTTTATCATGCAGGCCATACTGCTTTGCGTTTTCCGGCGTTAAGTGAATATGTCTCTTGGCAACAATTACGCCACAGTCTATTTCTATTTCACCCGCAGGGCCCACCAGCTTACAGCCCGGCGTGCCGGCAATATCACCCGACTCCCGCACAGGCGCTGCAATGCCAAGCTTCCTTGCGTCTGTAAAAGCTACCTCTATCTGCGTTGCACGCCTGACCGGACCTAAAATAGACATGGTAATATCGCCTCTCGGGCCTACCACCTTTACTTTCTCTTCACAGGCAAATTGCCCGGGTTGGGAAAGATCTTTTTTATTTGTCAATTTTGCACCCTTTCCAAAAAGCGCCTCCAACGCTTCCTGCGATACATGCAAATGCCTTGCTGATGTTTCAACCATAATCTTCATAAACCGTACCACCATTCTTTTGCAACATTTCTGCTTACTGCATCTATTTTTATATCTTCTATATTTTACAGCTGTTTGCGTGCAATTGCAAGTTTTATATATAAATATTTTGCTTCATGGGTACATTTATGCTATAATAAACCCATAAAGTACAAACCTGTAAGGAGGTTTACAACCATGTACGATTCCTGGGATAAACTGGAGATTGACTGTTTGTGCTGTGAAAAATGCAGCCTATGCAAAACGCGCACAAACGTTGTATTTGGCGTTGGCAATAAAGAGGCCGAAGTTTTATTTATCGGCGAAGGTCCCGGCCAAAACGAAGATTTACAGGGCGAACCTTTCGTTGGCAGAGGCGGACAGCTGCTGGATAAAATGCTAACAGCTATAGATCTTGACAGAAAGAAAAATATTTACATTGCCAATATTGTAAAGTGCCGCCCGCCCAAAAACCGCGATCCGCTTCCAGAAGAACAGGAACAGTGCATAGACTGGCTAAAAAGCCAGGTTCGTTTAATACGTCCAAAAATTATTGTATGCTTGGGAAGAATTGCCGCTATGAAAATTATCAAGCCGGATATAAAAATTACAAAAGAGCACGGTATTTTTTTTGAAAAAAACGGTGTTTTAATGATGGCTACTCTACACCCGGCGGCCTTATTGCGTAACCCGCGGCAAAAACCTGAAGCTTTCGAGGATTTTTTAAAGCTCAGGGAAAAAATTCATGAAATTTGTCTGCACACCTATCATGCAACATCCTCATAACCTTTATCATTAGCTTGCGCAACGTATCAATATTCTGCTACGTGATAAATACCCTCCTGGCTTTGAACCGCCCCAGTAAAAACGGACAATAGACAAAAGCCCCCTGATGTAGGAAAATATAAGCACTACATCAGGGGGCTTTTATTATGAGCAAAAGGATCTGGACAGACATTAAAACTGGAACCAGAGATCCTTCTTCTGCGGGAGAAAGAAAAAACGCGGCAGCAGATTGCAGACCTGTGGGGATTAAAAAAGATCCAGACCAAAAACTGGGTCAGTCGATATAATTGGGAACAGGCCGGGCTGCCGCTTAAACGCCGTGGACGGCCAAAGGCATTTTTACGGCAGGAAAACTTGCGTGGCGGGAAGCCATATTTTAGGGCTTTCCCGCCTTGATTCCCCATCAGCAAAGACGGGCGAGACCGTCACGGTTTTTTTGTAGGCTTTGAGAAAAATAAAAGATATATCCCAAATCCAATTTTAATCAGTCCATCAATAAATGCTAAAACAATAAATGGAATTGCTGGAATAAATATTCCTATTACAGCATTAACAGAACATAAAATTGCAATTCCTATCATTGAAATTCCATGGACAAAATAGAACGGGATAAAATGAAGCCCAACGGCAAGGAAAGTCATTAACCAAATCATTCTCCAATCCTGCATTGGAAAAAATGGTCCCGCCAAAATGAACATAAGAGGAAACAAGATGGCAATAGAGAAAATAGCCATGTTATTTTGAAATTTTGATGATTTCCCCCATGATAGCTTTGCTACTACCTTTTTGTTTATTGCTGATATGTAAAATCCCACAACAAGGCCTACAGTAAATATGACAGGGTGTATCTTTTGTTCTCCCCCCAAAATGGCAGAGAGCATGATAATACCGCCGATTATGATAAACCATAATCCACAACAACGCTTATCGTTATACTCTCGAATTTCATTTTTTTGATAGCCTAAAAATCCCATGCCTTTTCCTCCTTATATTCTGGCTTATTGTCTTACTTCTGCCCCACTGTAGGTTTGGATCTTTCAGCAGTTCCAGCCATTCAGAAATCAGACCTGGTAATAACTTATGGCCAACATCTCTTAACCTTCAAGTTTCTTTTCCCGCCTGCTTCTATCATTTTTTCAGCCAACTGCTGAAACAGGACGGCGGCTCCTCGTCCATTTCGTGTTCCTCTATCTTAAAAAGGGAGGCAACTTCTTTACGAAGTGCCTCCCTCGAGAGAGCTTTTTTATCTGCTAAAAATACAAAACCCTCTTACTCAGCAGTTGTTTTCTTTTTCGCTGCAATCACAGCCACGCCAAGGGCCGCTACAAGAACTACAGCCAATACAACATAAGGTGTGGAATCACCTGTAGAAGTTGCGCCGGAGCTCGTGCCGGAAGCTGTGCTGCTTGTGCCGGAAGCCGTGCTGCCGCCGCTACTTGTGGTGTCAGCATCCCCGCCGCTTGCGGTATCGGAAGAACCTGCATCAGCAGAGTCAATTCCCAGCTGCTGCTCAAGCTCTGCAACTAATTCAGCCGTTGCAATGTCCGGATAGTTTGTCTTAAACGCTTCCAGAACCTGATTTGCATCTTCACCCGGAGCTAAAACTTCGCCCACAACGGAACCAATGCTCGTAATTGCAAAGTGCGGGCCGTAATCTGCGTTGTTGTTCTGCCAGGTTGCCCTTGCAGCCGACTTATTGGAATCCATTGGGTTTTCAATCGGTGTATCAGGGTCGATCAAAATGGTATCGCCAACGCACGGATCGCCAAAGGTGAGGTCGTAGGTCTGCATACCGGTATCGATGCTGATGATGATCATATTCCAGTTGCCGGAAGGAATTTCATAGCTGTACTTGTTGCCTTCCACCTGTTCCATTTTTTCATTCTTTGTCTGCCATGCATACAGTTCGTCTGCACCGTTTTCCCAAACATGGCAATAAACTGCTTTGGCAGCCTTTGCCCATGTGTCGGGAAGTTCAGCATAAATTGTACCGCCGCCAAAGGCAGACGCGCTGATACCGGCAATGCAGAATATGGAAACAACCATCACTGCAACCAGTATAACGCTAAACACTTTCTTGGACATTTTTGTCTCCTCCTTAAATAAAAAACATTTTCATCCGAAGCTTTTATAACTCCAGTACTGTAATTATACATCATGCAAAATAAAACTTCAACCATTTTTGAAATTTTTTTATATTTTATTGCCTTAAAGCATTGTGTCTAAATTATTTTATTGAATATTTAAAATAATATAGAAGAAAATCCTGCATTACATGAAATCGACTTTCCCGGTAATCCGCCGCGTGTCTGGTCTGTGGAAAGCACATTGCTCTATAAAAAACCCGCCCGGATGTTTTGCATCCGGGCGGGATAGTATTTCCCTTTAATGAAAAGGAATGGTTCAAACAGGCAACGATTATGCCTGTTCTTTTCTCTTGCGCGCAACCACAGCTACGCCGGCTGCCGCCACAAGAATGGTTGCAAGAACAACAAACATTACAATGTCCTGCGCCGTGTTGACTGTGCCGGGCGCTTTTCCATCAGGCGTTACAGTAGAACCGCCGCCTGTTGTTGCAGGCTCTGTTTCCATCACTGTAGATGTACCAGGTTCTACCGGCGTTACATTTGCCGCATCATTTCTGATATAGGTATAATCCATATCAAAATACGGGTTCTGTGTATAGCCGTCTTCTGTATACTGAACTTCACCGTCAATGGTAAACGGTTCGGTCGTCTGCGCACCTGTCAGGGGGTTAAAGAAGACCTGTGTGGTCTTATGCAAACGGTTGACAATACCTGTCAACTGATTTTCTTCTTCCGTAACCTCACCTGTAAGGACAGTCATCGTACCGCAGAGATCCGCAGCTTCCAGATCATTTAAGATCGGGTCGTCTGTATTGATATCCACCGTCTGGTATGCAATATCCTGCTTGGACTCGTCATAATCCTCATCTGTTGGCAAGCCTTTGTCAACACCGTTGTTCCAAAGGATAAACGGTACATAGGAAGGTGCAATCGCATAATAAATGTTGCCGTATGCCGCAGCCAATTCTGCTTCTGCAGCTGCAAGCTCTTCTTCCGTTGCATCCGGATTTTCATCCTTGAATTTTTCAATCATCGTGGGCAGCAACTGTGTGGCGGGCACACCAGGCCATTCGCCGTTGTTTTCTGTCCCATTATACCAGTAGAAGCCAATTTCATAGCCTTCTTCTTTCTTATCTGCATTTGCAAGCCATTCGTCCGGTGCTTCAAAATAGAAAACCTTGTAATAGCCGTCCCAATCGGGATGTGCTTCGTCGCCCGGCTGACCGTTGTTTGCCATCATTCTCTCAGGCATTCTTACCTTATAAGGGGAAGGGATACCTCTTGTACGGCCATATTCATCGGTCGGAGAATCGGTCGGAGCGGTATCAGTCGGATCGGTCGGTTCCGGTGTATCGGTCGGATTGGTCGGCTCCGGTGTATCGGTGGGGTTGGTCGGTTCCGGCGTATCAGTCGGGTTGGTCGGCTCCGGCGTGTCGGTGGGGTTGGTCGGCACATCGCTGGGCTCCGTACCAGTGGGCAGTGTGGGCAGTTCTGCAAAAATTGTCTCCAGCTGCGCTGTCAAAGCTGCCAAAGTTTCATCCGTCGCAAGCGTAGGATAGTTTGCAGCCCAGGCCGTTACAATGCTCTCAGGCGTCTCGCCGGGAAGCGGTGTCGTACCAACAATATTTCCAAGGCTTGTAATTGCAAGCTTCGGACCCTGTGTGGGGGAATTCCTCCACATTGCGACCTCTGCAGTCTTAGCAGAGTCCATGGGGTTTTCAATAACTTCCCCTGTCAGATAAATTTCATCGTTCATGCATTCAGGACCCATTGTGAGGTCGTAGGACTGGTTGTTCAAGCCTGCTTCAGGCTGTGCGCAGCTGACAATAATCAGGTTCCAGTCGCCACCCTCAACGGGAGCGTTGGCAATATCAAAATAGAACTGACGTGTATCGTCTACCTGCGTCATTTTTTCAGCCTGCGTCTGCCAGTCGGCATAATCTTCGCCGCCGTTTACCCAAATATGGGCATAAACGGAGGTCTTTAACCTGCCGGAACCGGTGTATTCAAGTTCGCCCCAGCTTTCAGGCAGTGTAAAATAAATCCTGCCGGTCGTGGAAGCACTGGCGCTGACGGCGCCTACACAGACCATTGCTACCAGCATAACAGCAATGAGCAGTATGCTAAGTACTTTCTTGGACATTTTTGTCTCCTCCTTAAAATTTGTTTCTAACCCCAAAGTACAATGACTTCAGTGTAAATATTATACAACATTGATTTCAAAACTGCAATAACTTTTTAGTAATAAAAGTAAAGCGGCAAGGAATTATATGTTTTTAACAATTTTCTGTCGGAATTTTTCTCAATCCATACAAAAAGAAAAGCCAAAAAATCCCTTACAGCGTACCAAAAATCTCTTTTTCTGCCAGACAAGCCATGTTTATCAGGAAAACAGTTTTAACAGCTGCAAACAAAAAAGCCATCTGGCATCCGCAAACATTTACCGGCTCTCTTCGTCATTCTGCTGCGCGCTGCCGGGCGCCTCTTGCCGGAACTCCTCTCTTTGCTGTCCATCCGCCTGTTGCTCTACAGTACTTTCAGACGCATTGCCTGGCTCCATATCGAGGCTGCCAGCGTTTTTCTCCTGATCCATGGCGCCCGCATGCTGCGTCGCTGCATGGTTTTTACGCATCATAACAATAATTGCTACGGCCGCTATGCATAAAACGGCCACTGCACCCGCTACCAAAATCCAGACATTTATTGAGCCTTCTCCGGATTGATCCTGCGCCGCCTGTTGTCTTGCCTGTTCAATTCTGGCGTCAACATCCTGCGGTGCAACTACATCCGGCAAAGTGCCTTCTATTACATCGTCCTCCAGTGTATACCCATCGCTTTCGGCCATCTGTACAAGGTCCATGTCATACAGTTCAAGAACCTCGCTTGTAATTGTTACAGAGGCTGGATCACCCTGAACTTTAAACGAAGCGGAAAAGATCATTCCATCTTCCGGTATATCATATCCCGTTCCTGCATTTGCCGCATTAAATAAAATCTCATCTTCTATGCTGTAATTGCATACAGCGTCTTTAAATACCGGCAGATTTACCGTATCTTCTTCAAGCGCCAAATGCGCCTGGTCATATTTTACAGAAACATTAATACCGGCAACTGTCTGATCCAAATCTTTAATATAAAGGGTATAAGTCACAGTATCTCCTTTTTTTACAGACAGATCATTCACCTTGTAGTCGGCGCTGTCCTGCGCTGCCGCCGGCACTGTAAAAAGCAACAGCATCATACATATGCTTAAAATGGCGCCTATCTGTTTTCCTGTTTTTCTTTTTGCCATGCAAACATCCTCCGTCCATCCATGATTTCTTCGTTATTATAATATAAAACTATCCAAAAAACAAGCCGTTTCCCACAAAAGTAAACATAAAACAACGCCCTCCGGCATAAAGCCGGAGGGCGTTTGTTTAAGCGCTAAACGCTCTTATTCAGACTGTAAAATTAGTCCTTTACTTTCTTGCGTGCAACAACCACAACACCCGCAGCAAGCATAAGAACTGTCAAAAGCATAGCAACAGATGTGCTGTCGCCTGTTGCAACCTTGCCGGTTGTGCCGCCGCCAGTTGTTGTACCGCCGCCGGTCGTACCGCCGCCGGTTGTGCCACCAGGCGTCTTATCGGTAGAGGGCTCTGTTACAGGCTCATCGGACGGATTTGACGGCTCGTCGGACGGATTCGTGGGCTCGTCGGACGGGTTGGTCGGATCGTCAGACGGATTCGTGGGATCGTCAGACGGGTTGGTCGGATCGTCGGACGGATTGGTCGGATTGTCGGACGGAACTTCCGGTACATCCAAAGTCTGGATCATTTCATAATCGGTAATCGGAGTGTTGTCTTCCCCTTCAGGAGCCCATGCGAGGAACTCACGAAGATCCAGTGCAAGCGTTGTATCGCCTGTGCCGATTACTTCAAACTTAATGTTTTGAATCAGAACGCTGCCAGGTGCGGAGAAATCATATGCATCTTCCTCATCCGGCGTTGCAGCGTTAAAGTAGATGGCGGTTTCACCGTCATAGGGTTCAAAGTTCAAAACGGAGCTACCTGTTGCAGCGGCAATCGGAAGAGCATCCCTCTTGCTCATGTTCAGCGTTTCGTCTGTAAGCTTCAGGATTGTGCTGTCATAAGGAATCTTGAAGTTGATACCGGAAACGAGCTGTTCTGTCTGCATGGTTACGCCGAAAGTAATGATATCGCCAATCTTTACTTCTTTGCCGTTAACGGTTGTCTTTTCGGCCTCTGTAGGAGCAGTTGAACCTTCTGTCGACGGTTCTGTTGTTCCTTCGTACGTAACTGTATGAGAAATCTTCTTGGTAAGATCTGTTTCATTCGCATCGAATGTGATCGTAACGGTTGCATTGTCCTCTTCTACGTCAAGTGTAACATTGCCACCATTCTCTTCCAGACCGGTGCCATACCAGACTGTGCCGCCGTCTTCTGTTACCTTATAAATATAGGAGCCAAAAGCCACGCCTGTGTAAGTCTTTGTATAGATGCCGGAACCTTCTGCTGTTTCTGTCATCAGGTTTGCATCATCGTCAGGCTCCCAGTTAGAACCGCAAAGGTCAGAGGAGCCGGCCACTCTGTAAACATGCTCAATGTCTGTCAGCTTTGCATCTTCTGGATCTGTAACAGAAGAAACCTTCTGTTCGATCGGGTCAAAAAGAATTGTAATGTCGGCCTCTTTGCCGGTATAGATAATTGCATTGTTGTCAGGACCTGTAACGGGGCCTTCTTCGTTATAGGTTTCTTCATCCATGCCGTTTTTGCAAACTTTGTAAGCATAGTTGCCGGCCGGAATAGCCTCAAACGTAATCTCCCAATAGCCTGTTTCTTCGTTATAGGTCATCGGGTTTTCAGCTGCAACCCATTCAAAGCCTGTCAGCTCTTCAACGCCAAATACATTGTAGGTGGCGTCTGCATCATCTGTCGGGTCGGAAGCGTCTGTTGGGTCGGAAGCGTCCGTCGGGTCAGAAGCGTCTGTCGGGTCGGAAGCATCTGTCGGCTCAGAAGCATCTGTCGGAGCGTCTGTAGGTACGTCGCTGCCAGCAGTTACGGTAAGTGTAACTTTCTGAGTAGCTTCATCAAACAGAACTGTGAGCGTTGAGTTTGGCTCTGTAATCGTGTATTTTGCATCGTCTGCGCCAGGGCCAACCGGACCAACATCGGTAAAGTCGTCACAATCATTCCACTCTGCGCTCTGTGCGTTCCTTACTTTAACACCGCCGCTTGCGCTAAGGCCAGTGTAAACCTTTGTCCATGTGCCGTCGCCATTGTCTGTCATAGGATCGCCGTTGAGCGGATCCCAGCCCTGGGGTGTTCCTACAACATAGTAGCTGTCGCCCTCAGCCGCTGAAAAGCTGACTGCTGACACTACGCACATGCTAGCAATCAATGTCAAAGTAAGGATAACACTGATTACTTTACTGTGTTTTTTGAACATTTTTAAAATCCTCCTTTTTTTTATGCTTTTACTAAGCAAAACAATTATATAACAACCTTAACAAAAATGCAACGATTTTTTGAAATTTTACAGAATATAAATCCTTAAAAATTTTTTTATCTTGATTTATGGGATATATTGCACAAATTTTATGTTTATAAATTAGTTACTGTAGCCATTTGGATTGTTTTTCTGCCAATTCCATGCGTCCCGGCACATCTCTTCTATGCTTTTTTCCGTCTTCCAGCCCATTTTTTCTAACGCTTTTGTCGCGTCTGCATAACAGGCCGCAATATCGCCGCTTCTTCTTGGCTTGATCCTATACGGGATCTGTACGCCGTTTACCTTTTCAAAGGCCCTTATAATCTCCAGCACACTGTAGCCTGTGCCTGTCCCTAGGTTGAAAATTTCCGTGCCGCTGTGGGCGGCTGCATATGCAATTGCACATACATGCCCCTTTGCAAGGTCTGTCACATGGATATAGTCGCGCACGCCTGTTCCGTCTTTGGTAGGATAATCGTTTCCAAACACGCCAAGTTCTTTGAGGCGTCCTGCGGCCACCTGCGTAATATACGGCAGCAAATTGTTTGGAATACCGTTTGGGTCCTCTCCCAGACGTCCGCTTTCATGCGCGCCGATCGGGTTAAAATAGCGAAGCAACACCACACTTAGCGCTGGGTTTGCCTTTGCGGCGTCTGTCAGGATCTGCTCGATCATATATTTGGTCCAGCCATAGGGGTTTGTACAGCCGGTAGGCATTCCCTCTACCAAAGGGACTCTTTCCGGTACACCGTAAACCGTTGCAGAGGAACTAAATACAATGCGGCTGACATGATGCTTTTCCATGACTTCAAGCAGGGTAAGCGCAGTGTCCAGATTATTGCGGTAATAGCGCAAAGGAAGCTGTACGGATTCTCCCACCGCTTTGAGTCCCGCAAAATGGATTACCGCATCAAAGCTTTGTTCCTCAAACATACGGTCCATTGCTGTAAAGTCAGCTATATCAATGTGGTATACCGGTACCTTTTTTCCGGTAATTTCATATATGCGCTGCAAAACCTCGGGCTTGCTGTTGCTAAAATTGTCTGCAATGACAACCTGATGTCCCACGCCGAGCAGTTCTACACAGGTATGGCTGCCTATATAGCCCGCGCCGCCTGTAAGTAAAATTTTCATACGATATTTCCTCCTGCATATTGCATGTTTATAATGTTGCAGGCTTTTTCGCCTGTAGGCCTTATAGTTTTATTGATTATATCGTATGAAGCGTATAAATACAAGCGCCGCCTGTTATTTTGTATAGCTTATTTTATCCGGGCGCTGGCTTTTTAAATAAAACATGCTCTGCGCCTTGCAGCATTGTGCCAGCTTTTTCTTTTCTTCCTGTTTATTTAAGAAGTATGGAAATTATGCGTGCAGATACATGGGCAACGCAACTCCATAAAAATCGCAAAAATACCTCTGCGTACACCCGCTGTTTTTGCTACTTTATACGCAAAACGGCAGAGGTTTTCCCCTGCCATTTTGCGCCATCATTTATTGGAGGTATAAACAAAAGCTGGTATTGCCCTTATTATTGTATTTACGGCGTATATTCCTGCCACTGGCCGCTATATTTTGAAACGCCGTCGCCCGGGTCAAACACATAAACCATGTTCTCATTTTCCGGTGTAAATGTAATGTTGACAGACGATTTCGCTCCCCACTGGGAGAAGTCGAGGTCCGCCCTGAGCAGAAATTCTACCTGCTCGCTGGGAAGGTCATAGTAAAATACGCCTTCCTGCCCTTCTACCGGCGTCATCGATACATAGTTTTCCCCGCCGATCCACATGCAAATATACGCTTCCGTCCAGTCGGATGCAGACACGTCAAAGTAAACCCGGTATGTTTCCTTCTGCGGCGGCGTATAGGGCATCCATTCGCCCGCGTATTTCTCTTCTCCGCCGCCTGATGTAAACGTATAGACCATGTTTTCATTTGCCGGCCTGAACTGCACGTTTTCTGAAGATTTGGAACCCCACTGCGACAAATCGTCGTCCGCACGGAACATGAACTCCGTCTGTCCGTTGGGCAGGTCGTAATAATATACGTCTTCCTGTCCCTCCACCGGCGTCATCGGCACTATGTTTTCCCCACCGATCCACATGCATATGTACGCCTGCGTCCAGTCGGAATACGACGTATCCAGATAAATTCTGTAATAATCCTTTTCTACCGGAGGCGCTCCTTCAAACCCGACAAGCCAGCTGTATGCCTGCGGGAAATACTTGGCCCATGCGCTTTCACTGTGCGGTTGTGATTCATCCACCAGGGTATTGATCTTTTCTTCCGGATACCCGTTTTCAACCATCGCATTCTTTACAAAATCCACATACGGCGTAATACCCGATTCGCCACCAGACCCGCCTGCATAAATGAAGTAACGCGGCTGTAAATCCGGGTCAGAGAAATCCTGGCTGGCAATCATCTGTGCTACATTGTCTTCCCCAAACAGCTGGAACGACGGTGAAAATACCAGCACGTTGCCAAACACATCCGGGTATTCGGTGCCGATATAATAGGAAATCAGCCCGCCCATGGAGCTTCCGCCCACCGTTGTGCTTTCCTTGTCGGTCTTTGTATTGTAATGTGTATCTATATATGGTTTAAGCGTCTCTACGATAAACCGTGCGTAGGTGCTGCCCGATTCTGTCTGGTCGGAGCCCGGCCAGTCGTCGGGGCAGTATTCTGCCATACGCTCTGGGCCGTTGTCAATCCCTACTACTATGGCGCCTTCATATCCGCCTGCGATCATATCGCTGATCGCTTCGTCTACTTCCCATTCCCCTGCAAAGGAGGTATAGGCGTCAAACACGTTTTGTCCATCCTGCATGTACAAAACAGGATAACGCTTTTCTGTATCTTCCGGATCGTATCCATCCGGCAACCATACGCGGATTGTCCTTTCGCGGCCATCCTCATATGGTTCCATGACAATCGTAAAGGTTTCAAGCGTTCCGCCTACAACGGTGGTCTGCCCTGTAAGAGAACGGAACATGGCAACCGTGTCGTTGATCTCGTTGACTCCGGCCTGTACCTCATAGGTCCTGTTGTCAATATCCCCGCCCGTTGCGCCGCCTTCTACTTGCGACCATACGTTTTGCTGGCCTTCCATCTGCACGGTCCACTTGTATTCAATCGTCGTACCCACATATTCTGCGTCTATATCTTTTTCCAGCCTGTAATGCAGATCGTCAATCTTTTCTGCAAACCATTCCGTATCTCCCGGATCCCAACCGTTTAAGTTCGAACCAATACTTACGTTTGCGTCTTCCGGCAGAACCTCTGGTATTGTTACATTAAAAATAAGCTTTACTGTGTCTGCAGGCTCATTTTCAATTGGAAAACGGTCAATAGCCTTTGCGATAAACTGCTGCACATACAGTACGTCCTGCGTGTTCACATCCTGATCCCCCACAGTAACGTTTGCCGCAACAAGGTCTATTTCATCCGCTGAAATTGCCTTGGCAATATACTTCTGCATACATAATACGTCCTGCACTTCTACCTTTCCATTTCCGTCCGCGTCGCCATAAAGAACTTCTGCGGCAGAAACATGAAACGCTGAAAGGCATCCGCTTGTAATCAACAAAACGGCAGCTAAAAAAATGCTGAGGATTTTTCTGTGCTTTCTTGTCATTTTCAACTCTCCTTCTCATCTGGATTTTCACACCTTTTGTAACACCGTTCCAATAAATTGCTATACACATCATCCTTTCCAATGACATTAAGCTTTTTTTACAAAATAATTATAACATATCAATCAAATAATGGTATTAATATACTGACATGAAGTATTAAAATCCTGATTTTTTGCAAAAATTAAAGCCAAGACGGCATCAACAAACCGCTTTGGCTTTTAATTTATTGCATTTCCTCTTTGTTGTAAAGCTTGCGAAATTCGCTGGGCGTTATACGGAACGCCTCCCGAAATTTGCTTGTAAAATAGCTGGTAGAAGAAAAACCCGCCCGGAATGCCGCTGCTTCAATGGTGCAGCCATCCTGCAAAAGAAATTCCTTGGATTTATCCAACCGGAAATCCGTCAGATACTCCACAAGTGTTCTGCCCGTATATTTTTTGAATGTGCGCATAAAGTAGGATTCGTTGTAATGCACCTGCTGCGCAAGCTCCTTGACCGTAATGTCTTCGCTGTAATGGTTTTCAATATAATCCAAAACGGTCTTTACCGCTATAGATGCCTTGTTGGAGCTATACCGGCTGCGGCTGTAGTGGCCGCCGTCTAAAATCTCATAAAACATCTGTAAAACCAAGTATTTTGCTTTCAGCTGGTAAAACGCAGGTTTTTCTCTGCTACATGTCACCAACGCAAAAAAGGCGTCTTTAATCTGCCGGTAATTTTCTTGCCCGGGCGAAATTTTACTGGAGATCTCTATCTGTCGGGTTGCAATTGGCTCTGCAACTTCTTTTTGGCAAAATTCGCCGGACGCACCGCCCAACATCTTTATGTCAAAAACAAGCGACCGAAACAAAAGCGGTTCTTCCCCGCTTTTAATATGGTGCACCTGCTCCGGAGGTACACAGATAAAATCTCCTGCTTTTCCGTCGGTAACGGTATCGTTAATCCGAACATGCATTTGGCCCTGCTGCACATAAATTATTTCCATTTCCTTATGCCAGTGCATATAACAATCCTTATATACCCTGTTATTGCAATCGTAAAATTCCAGCGGAAGCAAAAATGTCCCGTGGCTTTTTAGTTCGCGTTTTTTGTTGTCGACATCCATTTTCCCGCCTCCTTATACGCCATACAAATCCTTCAGAAGCGCTTTTCCCGCATCTGTTCGAAAAATTTTCCGTTTTGCCTGATAAAGCGCACGCTCCGATAAACCATCCTCAAAAGCGTTTACAAGAAAATCTGCTTCCAGCAATATGCGATAATCCATCCCGTCTACCCCATCATAAGTATGATGGCGCGCTACCAGATAGCAAACCCGTTGTATGACCTGAGGATTGCACTGTAAAGAAGCAAGCAGCTCCTTTGCCAATTGCGGCCCTTCCTGCTCCTGGTACTTTCCTGCGCTGCTGCCATATTTGCGCTCGCTTTCCTTAATCCCTATATCATGAACCGCGGCGGCCGCTTCTACAATCTGCTGCGTGTGGTCGTCAAGGCCCTGCGCTTTTCCAATCATCTGCGCAAAGGCATATACCTTCAGTAAATGATTAACCCGTTTTATATCCTTCCCAAAAAAAGTGCACATTGCACGTAAAATTATTTGTGTGTCCATGTCAATTTTCCTTACAGAGCGGATGTATCAAGCCCGTCGCACATTTTTAAAAACGCCGCAATCTTGCCCAAAATCTTATCCACGCCGCCTTTTACATCGCTTTCTATATTTAAGGGCATAATCGGGTCATGCACGCTCAGACGCAGCAAAAACCAGCCGTCGCCCTCCCCCTTTCCAAAAGATACCCGCACGCCCTCCGCACTGTCCGGTGCAATTTGCCAACCGCTTTGCTTTTCTGCATAGGCAAGCAAACGGCTCAAAATACGGGTTCCGCACGCCTTAAAATCACTTTGTGTAATCCGCAGGCGAATTTCCCTGCTTTCTACCGGTTCCTGTAAAGCGGCAATCATGTCCTCCAGTTTTTTTCCCTGCCGCCGCAACTGCGCCATCTTAATAATAATTTTTGTGCATAAATAAGCGCCGTCGTCAAGAAAATAATTTTCACGCATGGCCGCATGGCCGGACGTTTCAATTGCAAGGGGGCAGTTAACGCCCGCTGCGTTGAGCTCCAAAGCCTTATTAATTACATTTTTATAGCCTCTTTTAAACCGGCAGTGCTTCCCTCCAAGCTCGTTTTCTATAAAATTCTTGAGCCCGCTTGAAGTAATGGAATCCGTTACAATTGTCCCCCCAGCATTATCCTCCAGAGCAATTGCTGCGGCCATCGCTACCAGGCGGTTGCGGTTAATCTCTTTTCCGTTTGCATCTACGGCCCCGCCCCGGTCAACATCCGTGTCAAAAATCACGCCCAGGTCGGCCTTTGCATGTTGTACCGCCTGGCACACGGCGCGCATGGCAGTTTCATCCTCCGGGTTTGGGACATGGTTTGGAAACATGCCGTCCGGTTCTAGGAACTGGCTGTCGGAAACATCTGCCCCCAACGGCTCCAGCACCTGTGTTGCATAAAAACCGCCTGCGCCGTTGCCTGCATCCACTACAATTTTAAATCCTGCAAGCGGGCGTGCATAATCCGGGGCCATAACTGCGTTGCATATCATTTCACGCAGACGTTTCGCATAGCTGCGCATATAATCCACCTTTTTAACCATGCCTCCACCGGTTTTCCGGGGCGCCCTGCCATCCTGCGCGCAGGAAAGAATTGTTTCTATATCGCATCCTTCCAATCCTCCCTGGCGTGTAAAAAATTTCAGGCCGTTGCGGTTGAACGGATGATGGCTGGCCGTAACCTGCACCGCGCCGTCGCAGGCAAGGTCTACGGTTGTCATAAACATGGACGGAGTCGAAGCAAGGCCGCAGTCAAGCACAGTAACCCCGCTGTCTGCAAGGGTCCGGGTTACAACCCCGGTTATACGGGGGCCGGATATCCTCGAATCCCTGCCAACTGCAACGGTTAGCTTTCCTGCTTCTTTTCCCGTTTTTTCCGTCAGCCACAAAACGTATGCGCCGGTTATCTTTCCAACGGCCTCATCCGTGAGATTAACACTTTGCCCCGGTATGCCCTCGCTTGCCACACCGCGGACGTCCGTCCCGCTTTTTAATTGTTTCCAAAAATCATTGTGCATTGCTTTTTCCGTCCTTTTTCTTTATTTATTGTCATTATACACGCAAAAAAGAAAAATGTACAACAAAAATTCCCCTGCACATTACAGCACGCCTGTCAAATTTCCCTTCATATTATTTTCTGTACCGGGACACAATAAAAATACAACATAAAAACAAGGGGGCGTCCGCCGGTGGAGCATTTAATTGAACTAAAAAATATCAGTAAAATTTACCGGTCAGGAAGTGAGCAGATCCGTGCGCTTGACAACATAAGCCTGCATATAGATCAAGGCGAGCTAATTGCCATTGTGGGGAAATCCGGCTCCGGTAAGTCTACCCTTATGAACATCCTTGGCTGCCTTGACACGCCGGAGGAGGGCGTATACTATTTAAATGGAAAAAACGTAGCCGGCATGAAGGAAAATGAACTGTCCTATGTGCGCAACCGGCTGATCGGTTTTGTTTTCCAGAGCTTTAATCTGATTCCAACGCTTACCGCACTGGAAAACGTGGAACTGCCGCTTTCCTACCGCGGCATAAAAAAGAAAGAGCGCAGAAATCTTGCATATGATGCGCTTTGCTGCGTAGGGCTGGAAAAGAGAATACACCACCGGCCTTCTCAGCTTTCAGGCGGGCAGCAGCAGCGCGTGGCAATCGCCAGAGCAATTGCAGCAAGCCCGCCGGTTATTCTTGCAGACGAGCCAACCGGAAATTTGGACAAACATTCCGGGGACGATATAATAAATATACTTTTTAGCTTGCATTCCAAAGGAAAAACTGTTATACTAATCACACATGATATAAATTTGGCGCAAAAAGCGCAAAGAAATATATGCATTTTAGATGGAAAATCTTTGTAATTTTTGGCATACCAAAATTTCAGGCAAAAATTTGTAAGATTTACCAAATCCTCTTGCATACAAAATAGAAAGACGTACAAACTGGTTAAAGAAACAAGTATAAAAATATAGAAAAGCAAAATTTTTCTTTTGTTTTTGTTATCATTGCACAATTATATTTTTGTTATTCATGCAGTTTACCCATTGTTCAGGTTATTTATACCAAAAATTTTTCCTTCTTTTTGTTGACATTTCTGAATTCGGTGCTATAATATAGTCAACGGGTGCGGTGTACCCGTTTCTATACACAACCGAAATGAGAAGCAAAATCAAAGTAGGCACGCAAAAATTCATAAGTATATGAAGGAGGAATTTTTTATGTCACCGATTCTTGAATTACACGACATCGATGTAACCGCATTCCTCGCCGTGCTTGACACTTGCGAGGGCAATGTGTACCTCGTAACACGCGAGGGAGATCATTTGAATCTCAAAAGCAAGCTTTGCCAGTTAGTAGGTTTAACACAGCTTATTGAAGGCGGCAAAATTGCCGAGGCTTATATCGTATGCGAAAACAAGGATGACGAACGCAAGCTGTTCCGATTCAACCTTCTCGGGGATACCGGAGAAGCTGAAATTGATTAATTCTCACATTTTGTTTTACCATTATTTCAAGAAATCCTAACCGGAACCGCCGTCCCATATGGGGCGGCGGTTTCGGTTTGTACGCCTTTTTATACGGTAGGCTTGCAAAATATGTCGTTGTGTTGTATGCTTATTATTGCGTTTTTACGTGGTCTGTCGCAACATCCAGACTAAAAACAAAACTACGGAGGGATTTTTTATGTCAAAAAACAAAACCGCGCTTTATCTGGCGCAAGCCGCTGTAATAGCGGCATTGTACACCGTACTGACCTACGCGCAGGAGCTTTTTCTTCCAGGGACAACCTCTATGGCTGTGCAATTTCGCTTTTCAGAAGCGCTGACCATGCTTGCTCTTTTTACACCCGCTGCAATTCCCGGCCTTACGGTCGGATGTGCGCTTGCAAATTTAGTAAGCCTGGGCGCCCTGCCCATAGATATGTTCTTCGGTTCGCTTGCCACCCTGCTTTGTGCAATTTGTATGTACAGGCTGCGCCATATCCGTATAAAGGGCGCGCCGGTTCTGCCAGCGTTGATGCCCGCTTTGTTCAACGGTGTGATTATCGGCCTGGAAATCGAGCTGTTCTTCATAGAGGGGGGCTTCCATATAACAAGCTTCCTTTTACAGGCGGGGCTGGTCGCGCTGGGGGAACTGGGCGTTTGTATTGTGCTGGGGCTGCCGCTTACGGCGCTTCTGGAACGCACACACCTTGCAAACCGCCTGTTTAAAATGCAAAGCAACGGATAGAGCGCGTATTCAAATTTTAAGGGGGTATAAAAAGCTCTATGGGACAAACTCTAATAAAAAAGTGGAAGAAAACTGACATTTTTCTGATGATTGCTATTATTCTTTTACCTGTTTTCATGGCAATGCAGGGGTTTGACCTGAACGACACCGGCTATCACGCGCAAAATGCAGCCCATTTTTTAGATTATGCCACCGAAACAACTACCTCTCAGGTCTTTTCCAGATTGTTTGACTATTTATTTTACCAGGTTTTTGGATTTATGGGGCTGAGCGCTCTGTACCTGTTAAACGTATGCACCATCCTTTTTTCCGCATTTTTTGCCTACAAAATGGTTGTAAAGATTGTGCCAAAAACGGTGGCTCTTTTGGGAATTTTACTATCCGTTTTGTCTGCAATGAATTTTATCCACATTGCAAATTACAACACCAAGACTGTCTTTTTGGCCGTGTTATGCGCGTTTTCCCTGTTTACCGGCTTAACGAAAAATAAATTAGTTCCTCTGTTTCTTGGGGGGGCTTATCGCTGGTTTCAGCATTTTCTTTCGCTTTCCAAACGTCATGTTTCTTTTGTTTGCCGGGGCCATTTTGTATTGGAATATTGTAAAACGTCAAAAAGCTTCTTTATTTTTTAAGCAGACGTTTGTATTTCTGCTTGGCATGGCGCTTGCTGTCGGCGCAAGCGTTGCCGGCGTATGGTGTATAGACCTTTTTTCACCCGTTTCGCTCAGCTTTTTCAGCGTACAGTCTGGCAGCACCGGCAGCTACGAGTTGATAGCATTGCTGCGTGGGTATATTACCGGCATTTTACAGGCTCTGGCCAATACATTTCCTTATGTACTTGCTCTGGTCTGCGCCGCGTCCACTCTGTTTGTTGCCAAAATAGAAAACACGGTGGCAAGAAGAATTGTCTACTGTATAAATATCTGCGTACTTTTTGCTTCCGTTTTCTATTTGGCCAAATCTTTTGACATGCCGGCGCTTGTTCTGGTTTTTGGTATTTTAACATATATAGGTTCCGTCTATTTTCTGCAAGACAAGACCTTTGAACCATTGTTTGCGTTGCTGTTCATCTTCGGCATATTGATCGCCGCAATACCGTGTATTGGCTCCAACACAAAAATCAACCACGCAAAGCTGGGGCTTTTTGTGCTTGCTCCGCTTGCTCTTTCTATTATTTATTTTGTATATAAGCAATTAAAAACAAAAAACAAGGCGCAGGCATATATGCTGAAAGGCGCCGCAACCTTGCTGCTTGCAGCTTTTGCGTTTAATTTTGTGATTTTAAGCGGCGCATTTATGGAACCCTCCAATCGTTTGCAGATCACTTCTTCCATACAGTCTGAAAAGATGCGTGGTATTTTCACTTCTGCATTTCGGGCAGAATTCTGTAACACCGCCATCCGGGAGCTGTCGAAGATTTCCAACCCATACATGATTCTCTATGGAGCCGACGGAATCTATTATCTTTCCGACAAGATTCCTTATTTGAACAGATGCGGCATAAATTTTGATTCTTACCCAAAAGAGCGTCTGCAAAGCGACCTGTATACGCAGCACGACAAAGCGCAGCTCCCCATTGTTTTGCTGCCAAAGGTAGATACTTACAGCTGGCAAAGGCATGTAATTGCCGAAAAATCGGAAAAGCAGCTGATAATTGAAGAATTTGTTCGTTCTCATGATTACAAAATACAGTACGAGGATGAAAATATGACCATTTATGTTCCCGTTTCAACATAAAACAAATTTGTTCAAAGCTCCAAATACAAAAGAGCCGCCGGACAACAAGAAAAAACTTTCTTGTGTTCGGCGGCTCTTTTGCGTTACCTCAAATCAGCCTGAAATATCTTTCAGCAGATTTTCACCCAGCACCTTTTGAATGCCGAGGTTAATGGAGCGGTATTCGGCAACAATAGATTTTAAATACTCTTTGCCAGCCGCTTCCAAATGGTAGTATTTGCGCAGTCTTTTTCCAACGATTTCCTGCCTGTCTGTAATAACGCCTTTTTCAATCAGGCGGTACAGCGTAGGATACAAGGAACCTTCGGGCATGACAAAATAGCCCTCGCTGCGCTCTCTTAATTCCTGAGCAAGCTGATAGCCGTACATGTCTTCTTTTTCCAGCAGAAAAAGAATCAACATTTCGGACGTACCTTTTTTCAGGTTTTCAGAAATACCCATTTTTCCCAGCCTCCTTTTTTCAAGATTCAACATACATAAACGCACCGCAGTCTTTACCATCAACGACGGGTTTATATAGCCAGTAATATTATAGCGTATATATTTTAAAAAAACAACAATAAATGACACACTTTTAAAAAAAATTAAGAAATTTTTTAAAAGTGTGTTGACATTTACTATTCACGTCACTAAAATGAGTGCCATATTGCAATAAAAGGGAGGCTTAAGTATGAAAAAAATGACGCTTTTTCATTTATCCTGGCCTATTTTCATAGAAACCGCTCTGTTTATGTTTTTGGGATTTATAGACGTATTTGTCCTGAGCAAATACGACGATCTTGCCGCTTCCGCCGCAAACACCGCAAATCAGGCGGTCAACCTTTGCACGCTTGTATTTACCGTTATTTCCGGCGCCAGCGCAGTGCTGATTTCACAGGCGCTGGGTGCAAACAAACGCGAGCAGGCGTCCCGTATTGCGGCTCTTTCTATTGTTTTTAATCTGATTTTGGGTATTTTGATCAGCGCGCTGCTTGCTATATTCAGCCGCCCAATACTTCTATCTATGGGTGCGCAGGAAAAAATTCTTGATTATGGCACGGAATACCTTTTGATTGTCGGCGTGTTTTTGTTTACACAGGCGCTTCTGGGAACAATTTCCGTCATTATTCGTAATCACGGTTTTACGCGTGTTACCATGTATGTAACCGTTGTAATGAACATAATCAACACATTTTTGGATATAGTGTTCGTTTTAGGGCTGCTGGGATTTCCAAAACTGGGTATTCGGGGCGTTGCCATCGCTACCAGCTTCAGCCGCATCGTTGGCGTTGTTGTGCTTTTGATTATTCTGTTTAAACGTATAGAAAAGCCAAAAATATTTAAGCTTTTGCGTCCGTTTCCCGGTAAGGATATGCTTTCTCTATTAAAAATTGGCATTCCGTCTGCCTTTGAATCTTTTAACTATAATTTATCCCAGCTTGTGGTTACCGCTATTGTACTCAATTTTCTGACGCAGACAGAGCTGATCACGAAAACCTACGTGTCAAATATTGCCATGTTTTTTTATATTTTTACCGTATCCATTGGGCAGGGCGCGCAAATTCTGGTTGGTCATAAGGTTGGCGCGCGTGATTTTGACAGCGCATACAAACAAGGTATGCGGGCGTTTTCCACTGCATTTATAATCAGCATGGCGCTGTCCTTATTGGGGATCCTTCTGCGTTACCAGCTGATGGCATTGTTTACAAAAGATACCGCCGTCATCTCTGCAGGCGCCGTTTTGATTATCCTGAATATTTTTGTAGAAGCGGGACGCACCAGCAATATTATTATCATCAGCAGTCTGCGCGGCGCGGGAGACGTTATCTTCCCCACCGGCGTTGCAATTTTTTCAATGTGGATTCTAAGTACCTTCTGCGGGTATTTGCTGGCTGTCGTATTGGGTATGGGGTTAAACGGCCTTTGGGTTGCTTTTGCAGCCGACGAATGCTTCCGCGGCGTGCTGATGCTGTGGCGGTGGAGAACAGGAAAATGGCGATTAAAGCGGATTGCGTAAAAACACATAAAAAAGATGGACCTTGGTATTTTTTACCGGAGGCCCATCTTTTTTATGTGTTTTTCTTTTTTTTCCGTTCTTCCCGTGCAAGGCGCGCCTGCTTTTGCGCCGCCTTGCGCTCCAAATAATTTGCGATCGTCTGCTCATCGTATAAAATGAGGTCTTCATATCCTGCTAAAGATTCATTGTGATGGCGCAGCTCATGCAACAATACCTTGCGCAGGCGTTCGGTATACTGCGCCTTTGACATATGGCCGTATACCTTGCAAAAAGAACCATAGTAAATTTTAATATATCTCCCCATAGCAAGGGAACTGTGGTATTCCCCCATTATGTATAAATCGTTGCCGACTGATTTGGGATGTAATTTCGCCTCCGGCAAAAGCACAATACCGCCGTTTAGTTCCCGATAAAGTTCATAGGGAATGGAATCTGCTATTTCATCCAGTATGTCGTTTGTTTCTTCTATAGAAAACATTTTGTATCACCGTCTTCCTACAAATACGCAGGCCTGCAGAACAAAGAAAATCAGTCGAGAAAATCCTTGAGCTTTTTACTCCTGCTGGGATGGCGCAGTTTTCTTAAAGCCTTGGCTTCAATCTGACGGATACGCTCCCTGGTTACGTTGAACTCGCGCCCAACCTCTTCTAATGTGCGGGAACGCCCATCCTCCAGTCCAAAACGCAGCCGCAGCACTTTTTCTTCCCGTGGCGTAAGCGTATCAAGCACTTCGGAAAGCTGCTCCTTCAAAAGCATATGGGAAGCCGCATCCGCCGGCGCGGGGGCGTCGTCGTCCGGTATAAAGTCACCAAGATGGCTGTCTTCCTCTTCGCCAATCGGCGTCTCCAGAGAAACCGGCTCTTGTGCCACACGCATAATTTCCCGAACCTTTTCTACCGGCATTTCGAGCTCCTCGGCAATTTCATCGGCAGTGGGCTCGTGCCCGTTGGTATGCAAAAGCTGGCTGGAAACTTTCTTGACTTTATTGATGGTTTCCACCATATGCACAGGAATCCGGATCGTTCTTGCCTGGTCGGCAATGGCCCTTGTAATAGCCTGGCGGATCCACCACGTTGCATAAGTAGAAAACTTAAAACCTTTTGTGTAATCAAACTTTTCAACCGCTTTGATAAGGCCCAGGTTTCCTTCCTGAATCAAATCAAGAAACTGCATCCCTCTTCCCAGATAGCGCTTTGCAATACTGACAACCAGGCGCAAATTGGCCTCTGAAAGACGTTTTTTCGCCATGGCGTCGCCTTCTGAGATACGAATAGCAAGATCAATTTCCTCCTCCGGCGTTAAAAGCGGCACCCTGCCGATCTCTTTCAGGTATACTTTCACAGGGTCATCAATCGCAATATTTTCCGCTCCGGCTTCCTCCTGTGTGGAAGCGCTGCCCGTAACGGCAATTTCAATATCATCCAGCGGAATATCGTCAAAATCTTCCACGATCTCTACACCCATGGTTTCCAGCGAATCATAAAACTTTTCAAGCTGCTCCGGGTCAAAGTCAATTTCTCCAATTGCGTCCAAAATTTCTTTTGTACTAAGATGGCCTTTGGCCTTTCCCTGCTCTGTAAGCTCCTTCATCACCGTTTTCTTATCCGGTGGCGGCATGACTGTCATATAAAACCCATTCCTTTCATTTTACACAAGTGCATTTCCTGTTATTGTTTTGCTTTTCTCAGCTTTTCCAAATACCTGTTTATATCGGACGGATCTGCCGTTTCAAGCTGTTTTGCGCTGACCTTATCATGCTCTGATAAAATCGTATTTATGTATTCCTGCGCAGCCTGCGGTGTTGCCGCCTGCGTGGTATATTGGGAAAGCATTTCTGCAATTGCCGCATTCTCCTCACTGGAAAAACCAGCGGATATATCCATCAGCATGGCGCTTTGTCCCTGCTCTATTCTTTCAGCCAGCGCCTGGTAGACCCTGCGGTTAAAATCGGTCAGCAGCATGTCCGGCGGCAGCTGCCGAATTATCGACTTGGCTACATCCGGATTATTCATAATATACGCAATCAGCGCTTCCTCCGCTTTTGCAGCACGCAAATGTCCCGCCTTTTGCGGGTTAATTTTATCCATGCGCGCAGATGTCTGCGTGCACAGCTTATAAAACTCTTTTTTCTGCCGATCGGCATACTGCCGCCTGCTGTATTTTTCCATCTGCTGCCGGATCGCGTCTTTCTGTACGCCAAGCTCGTCGCTCAAACGGCCGGCGTATACGTCGCGTTCAATCTCATTTCCAAGCGTTGAAAGCAGCTTGGCCGCGTCTGTTAGATAAGCTACCCTTCCTTCCGTCTGCGCAAGGTCATACTTTTCTTTCAGCCTTGCAAGACGGTATTCCACATCATTTCCGGAGGCCTGCAAAAGCTGCTTAAACTTTGCGGGGCCTTTGTCGCCGTTTTCACGGATAAATTCGTCCGGATCCTTAGCGCCCGGCACTGTTAAAATACGGATCAAAAGCCCTGCGCCGCGCAACAGGCTGATGGCCCTTGCCGCCGCTTTCTGACCTGCCTCGTCTGCATCATAACAGATCACGACTTCATCGGAATAGCGCTTCATCAGCGTGGCCTGCTCCTGCGTCAGCGACGTGCCAAGCGTTGCAACGGCATTTGTAAAACCCGCCTGGTGCAGCGCAATCACGTCCATATACCCCTCCGCCAGAATCAGCCTGCGGCTGCCTTCATTTTTGGCAAGGTTCAAAGCAAACAGGTTTGCGCTCTTTTTAAAAACAACCGTATCCGACGTATTTAAATATTTGGGCTTTTGCTCGCCCATAATACGGCCGCCAAAAGCAATCACATTTCCGCGCAGATCAATAATAGGGAAAATAACACGGTCAAAAAAACGGTCTGCAACGCCGCGGTTGCCCTGTACAGCCAGGTTTGCCTGTACAAGCTCAGCGTCCTTAAACCCACAGCTTTTCAGATGATCGACCAGTGCAAAGCGCGACGGCGGGCTGTACCCCAACCCAAAATGCCGGATGGTTCGTTCGCTCAGCGCCCGCCCGCGCAAGTATTGTAAAGCATTTTTTCCGGCCTGCGTATAAAGCTGCCGGTAATAAAAGCGCCCCGCTTCACGGTTTGCTTCGTAAATACGCCGGCGCAAATTGGAAAGCCCATGGTCATTTGTGTTTTCCGGCATATCCAGCCCCGCGCGCTGCGCCAGAAGGCGCACGGCCTCTATGTAGTCCAAATTTTCTATTTTCATGATAAAAGTGATAACGTCTCCGCCTGCGCCGCAGCCAAAACAGTGATAATATCCGTTTTCTGAAACCACATGAAACGACGGCGTTTTTTCCCCATGAAACGGGCAAAGCCCAACCATATTGCGCCCGCTCCGTTTTAAATTCACATAAGACGACACCACGTCGGTTATATTGCAGCGCAGTTTTAGCTCCTGCAGAAAATCGTCCGGCAAGGCCAAAACGTACCACCTCTTTTCTCTATGTAAAACGGTTCAAACATGCCAGCTTTTCGGAATAAAAATTTCCTGATACAAAGATACGGCATAATGGTCGGTCATTGCAGCAATATAGTCGCATACCGCACGGTGCGCCCCTTCTTCGCAGGCAATCTGCCTTAAATGGCTGTCCAGCTTTTCCGTGTGGCGTAAAAAATAACAGTACAAACGCTCCACCAGATCCGGCACTTTTTTTTCTTCTTTCTTGGCATACGGGCTTTTATAAACGGCTTCATACATATAGCTGTGTAACCGGTCAAACGCGCTTTGCGTGCCTGCATCCATCTGCAGAACGCCCTGCGCGCTGTTTTCCACCAGAGACAAAACCAGCGTATTGATTCGTTTGCTTGTGGTATTGCCCAGCGCCTGTGTAAGTTCCTTTGGTATATCGCTTTCCGTAATAACGCCGGCACGGATTGCATCATCAATATCATGGTTGATATAGCCGATCCGGTCTGCAATACGCACAACCTGCCCTTCCAGCGTATTTGCCTGTTTTCCCTTTGTATGGCACAAAATGCCGTTTTTCACTTCATATGTAAGGTTTAGATCCTCCAGTTTTTCGACCACGCGCACACTTTGCTCATAATGCCGGAAACCTTCGGGGCTGAGCGCATCAAGCGCACGCTCGCCCGCATGCCCAAACGGCGTGTGCCCCAGGTCGTGTCCCAGTGCAATTGCTTCTGTTAAATCTTCGTTGAGCAAAAGCGCCCTTGCTATGGTCCGTGCAATTTGTGAAACCTCCAGCGTGTGGGTCAGGCGTGTGCGGTAATGGTCGCCCTCGGGTGACAAAAACACCTGTGTTTTGTGCTTTAACCGGCGGAAGGCCTTGCTGTGCGTAATTCTGTCGCGGTCACGCTGATAGACTGTGCGAAGCGGGCATTCTTCCTGAAAACGTACGCGTCCTTTGCTTTGCGCCGATAAAGACGCATATAAACTGAGCTTTTCACTTTCCCAAAGCTGCGTACGCTCACGAACCTGCACACAGAATACCTCCCCTTCACTAAATATACGCGTATATGCGAAATGCATTCAATATACTATACGACAAAAGTTTTTACTTTCCTGCAAACTTTTGAAAAAATTTTTTATTTTTATCTGTTTTTTACTGGTAAATACGCTTTCCCGGTTGTTTCCGTGCGAATTTGCCCGCTGGTTGCCTCTGAAAGTTGCTTTTCAAAAAACGGCAGTTTGTCTTGCGCTACATGAAATTTTATGCAAACGTCGTCTGTAAAAGACGTATCTTCCACCGCGCCGCCACACTGCGGGATCAGGGATGCAATCCTCCCATACTGGTCATAACTGCAGCGCACCGTACAGAATGCGCAAAGGCGCATATTCACTATACCTCCAGCCTCTAATGCAAGTTTTGTTGCATGAGAATACGCGCGCACCAACCCTCCCGCTCCCAGTAAAACTCCGCCAAAATACCGCGTAACAACAACCGCTGCGTCTGCAACTTCGCTCTTACGCAGGACCTCCAGACAAGGAACACCGGCCGTTCCCTGCGGCTCACCATCGTCGCTGTATCGCTGCTCCCCGCTGCGCAGAATATACGCATATACGTTATGGGCGGCGTCCCAGTGGAGGCTTTTAATTTGCTGAATAAACTGCTGGGCCTGCTGTTGTGTCTGCACAGGGTGGCAATACCCAATAAAACGCGAACGGCGCTGTGTAAATTCACCCTGCGACGCCTTTCCCACTGTTTTATAGCAATCTTCCAAGGTGTGCTCCCCTTTCCTACAGAAAAACAAGGCGGCACAGTAAAAATTGTGCCGCCTTGTAAAAAAACAAAATTTTATTTTCCCATACCGTAGCGCTTTTTAAACCTGTCAACACGACCGCCGGTATCAACGAGCTTTTGCTTGCCTGTGAAGAACGGGTGGCACTTGGAACAAATTTCCACACGGATATCCTTTTTCGTTGAGCCTGTTTCAATCACATTGCCGCAAGCACAGGTGATAGTCGTCTGCTCATACTTGGGATGGATATTCTCTTTCATCTTCTTTCACCTCTTTCGCTGAAACCGTAGTAACATTTGGATTTTATCACAAAGGATCCAAAAATGCAAGAAAAATTTTTAATTTTAAAAATTTTTCCTGGTGTGCAACGGTTCTCCCCGGTTTTACCAATTATCTACAGCTTGCTGTCATAAATTAATTGTAATCATAAAAACAATCCTGTGTAAAGGGCGTTTCTATGTGTGTTTTCCTTACAAATTACATTCTGTACATTTATAACATCTGCAACGGTAATTGCGCCGTCTTTTTATTCTTGCGTTTTTTCACCTCCCTATTGTACAAAACGCCCGCCCATTGCTATTATAATAAAAAACGGCAGATATGAATATTTTTTTATTTTTTCATTTATTTCATACCATATTTTTCTATACGCGTCAATGTACTAAATAGAAGGAAACTATAAAACAAAAAATAAAATAGTTTAGAAAACAGCGAAACAGCGATTCTCTTTTGCACGCATTTTTTATCATGTCCTGCTGCCTGTACCGAGCATGGGTACTGATTGCTTCATCACAATTTTTCTTAAATTTTGCTTTTACCGCTTAAAAATTTCCTTGGTTTGCAAAAAATATAAAGTATATGTAAAACTTTTCAGATTTTTGGGAAATGCTTGTTATAGGAATGCAAATATTGTATAATACCTCCGTGTGGTTAAAACTTTAACAGAATATTCCATTTCTTAATGAAAGGATGCTGCAAAAATGAGGAAAACAAAAATCATCTGCACACTGGGCCCTGCAACAGACGACGAAGAGGTATTGCGACAGCTAATGCTCAACGGTATGGCGGTTGCACGTATGAATATGTCGCATGGTCAACACAGCGATCATAAGCGCAGGGCAGATATGATAAAAAAGCTGCGTGCTGAATTAAACATACCGGTGGCTCTTTTACTGGACACAAAAGGCCCGGAAATTCGCACCGGCCGTTTTAAAAACAGCAAAGTCAATTTGGAAACCGGTCAGACTTTTACCCTGACAACAGAAGACATAGAGGGTGATGAAACCCGGTGCAGCATTACGTTTAAAGATCTTCCAAAGGATGTTCAGCGCGGCTCGCGCATTTTAATTGACGACGGCCTGATTGAAATGAAGGTAACCGATGTTACAAAAACAGACATCGTCTGCCATGTTATTAACGGCGGAACCGTTGCAACGCATAAAGGGATCAATGTTCCCGGCGTGGCTCTTTCCCTGCCTTTTATCAGCGAACAGGATAAAGCCGATATTGCGTTTGGCGTAGCACAGGATTTTGATTTTGTCGCTGCTTCTTTTACGCGTTCTGCCGAGGATATTATACAATTGCGCGGTGAACTTGAGAAAAACAACTGTAACAATATACGGATTGTCGCAAAAATTGAAAATTCTGAAGGTGTGGAAAATATTGACGAGATCATCCGCGTGTCTGATGGGATCATGATTGCAAGGGGCGACCTTGGCGTGGAAATTGCCATGGAAGAAATTCCGATTATTCAAAAGAAGCTGATCGCAAAAGCGTATTCCGCCGGTAAGCAGGTAATCACCGCCACGCAGATGCTGGATTCGATGATAAAGAATCCGCGTCCTACCCGTGCGGAAGCAACAGATGTTGCAAATGCAATTTACGACGGTACAAGCGCGATCATGCTCAGCGGCGAAACCGCAGCCGGGCTTTTTCCGGTTGAGGCTGTAAAAACTATGGCGATTATCGCAGAGCGCACGGAGCGCGACATTGACTACATCGAAAAATTCCGGAAAAGAGATATTCCCGAGCGCCCCGACGTGACCTCCGCTATCTCGCATGCTACCTGCACAACCGCGCATGATCTGGGCGCTGTTGCAATCCTTACCGTGTCAAAAACGGGGCAAACTGCAAGAATGATCTCTAAATTTCGCCCTGCCTGCCCTATCATCAGCGGCACGACAGAGCAAAAGGTTCTAAGGCAAATGAACTTATCCTGGGGTGTAATCCCCATTTTGGTAGATGAAAAAGATAACACAGACGAGCTGTTTGAGCATGTGGTATCGGTTGCTCAGAAGGAAGGGTATGTACAAAACGGCGATCTTGCCGTTATTACTGCCGGAATCCCCCTGGGCGTTTCCGGCACAACCAATATGCTTAAAGTCCATCTGGTTGGGGACGTGCTGGTTTCCGGCATGGCCGTCAATCACAACAGCGTATATGGCAGGCTGTGCGTATGCCGCTCTGAAGAGGACGCTTGGGAAAACTTTAAGGACGGGGACATCCTTGTCATCCCCAAAACAACCAACGAGATTTTACCGCTTATGCGTAAAGCAAGCGGCATTATTACAGAAACTGGCGGAATTAATTCCCACGCTGCCGTTGTCTGCCTTGCTCTGGACAAACCCGTAATTGTAGGGGCGAAAAACGCAACCAAACTGTTAAAAAGCGGAACCACCGTTAAGCTTGACGGCAACCGCGGCATTGTGTTTAGCGCTCACAGCAAAAAATAACGCGCCAAACGGGCGTTTAACGTTAAAACGGATTTTTCCGCTTTCATTTAAAAGCCGGCCCCGTATCAATACGGGGCCGGCTGAATTTATGCCTTGCGCGCATCTTGATAAGCTGTAGCAAAAACAGCTTTTTCAATCTATAACTACATTTTTATATACATTCTTTGTCCTGTTTTCTAACACCATTCCTTGCGTGGCTACACGTGCAGTAATATGTACTTGTCCTGCCGATATTTCTGCATATGCTATTGGGATTGTATACCCTGGTTTTGAATTATTCCGTCGCTTATTACAATTTTTCTGTCGCAATACGATGCAACCGCTTCGTCATGCGTTACAACTATAATGGTCATACCGTTTTGATTTAATTTTTTCAACAGTTCCATAATGTCTTTAGATGTTTTCGCATCCAGCGCGCCTGTCGGCTCGTCTGCCAGCACGACAGATGGATTATTGACAATGGCTCGCGCAATAGCTGCCCTCTGGCGCTGCCCACCGGAAAGCTGGTTTGCTTTTTTGTCCGCCTGGTCTACTATATCTACAGCCTGCAGCGCTGTAAAGGCCATTTCCCTCATTTTTTTGTTTGGAGTACGATTAAAAAACAGCGGAAGCATAACATTAAAGCTGACTTTTTTATGATTGATTAGCGAAAAATCCTGCATAACAAAGCCAATTTTTTCGTTTCTGAGCTTAGCATTCTTACGGTCATTAAGCGATGCTATATCGATTCCATCAAACATATATGTGCCGGAATCATAACGATCCAAACACCCCAGGATATGCAAAAGCGTAGATTTCCCTGCGCCGGATTTTCCCTGTACCGCTATAAACTCACCCTTTTTAATTGTTAAATTGACATCTTTGAGCGCCTGAAAGCGCAGGCTTCCCAGCTTATAAAATTTATTGATATGTTCCAGCTTGATCATGACTCAAATCTCCTATACACTTCAATCGGCGTATTTTTCCTAAATGTAATAAACGGTATGCTTACAGACAGCAAAATCGTAAAAGCGGCATATAAAGCAATAAAAGTTAGCGACCAGTTGTCCAGCAAAACGTTTCCTAAACTTAAAATTCCCAGGGAAGCAAGCATTGGGTACGATACGCAAAGCAGCATATTCAATCCTGCGCCCACAGCGCTGATAAGTCCAATACCCAACAGCATATACATGTACGTTTTTCCGCGGCTGCACCCACATAAATAATAGATCGCGTATTCGCCGAGCTTTTTATGGACAAACAGCACGGCTACACTAACGCATGCAATGGTAACAATTACTAAAAAGAAAACAGGCGTTGGCAGTGTTCGGCGTAACTTTTCTTCCACAACAGGCACCGTATTCTCTAAAATTTCGTCATAGGTGGTAACAATCCCCTGCGCCTTTAAAAATTCCAAATATGCTTCTTTTTCCGCTGCGGTGGCAGACGGATCCATCGTGGCCATAAAACTGCTGTAGGTGGAGGTATGCGTTTTGCTTTGATCAAGTGTTTTGAGCAACCTGTCGTTTTCCATAAACACAAGGCCATAAAAGCTCTCATATAAATTATTCGCAGTTATATTGGAACCGCTCATCGAAAAGCTTGGCAACATGTTGGGCGGACTCAGGCGACCAACTGCGCGCACCCGAATTGGGTATTCCTGCAAGGAATCGGTTAATATGCTCACTTCAAAAACTTCGCCCAACTGTTTATCGGCATAGCGCTGGCCCGACAAAATCACGTCAAAATAGTCTGCGTTTGCGTCGTACTGCGCAAACCAATTTCCCTCGGCCAGATTGACCCGCTGGGTTGCAAGCAGCTGTTCACTATATAAATAACCCTTTTCGAACTGGCCATTGTACACTAGATTAATATGTGAAATTGTGGAAAACGGCTGATAGGCTTTGTACTTTGCCGCTTCATCTTCCATTTGCTGAATAAACACACGCTGCGAATCCCCCTCCAACTCCATCATTTTCCCGTAGTTCATCTGGGGCATGCAGTACAGCAACTCTTTGTTTGCAAGGTTTATAAACTGGTCGCGACTGTATGTTATGTACCTGTATTCCCCCACTGACAGCACGACAATCATCAGCGCGAGCGTATATGTTACAAACATTATTACCGCCGGCAGCTTATTTTGGCTGTAAAAATTCAAAATAAGACGGATATTTTTCATACGATACCTCTGTTTTACAATTTTGTCATATGCTGAACCTGTTTTTATTCTCCACAAGGGAGCTTTTTATGTACCGGTATGCAAATGGGACAGCCGCCAGACAAGAAAGCAAGGTTACACAAAGCCATATTACGACATAATCCCAAACGGTATACGTCAGATTTTCAAAAACGTTCAGCCGGCTGAAAAAGGGCTTGTACAGCGCCGCGTGCAGTAAAATGGCAAGCACCGCCGCACAGGACGATAAAAAGGCCGTTTCCAAAACCAAAACCCGCAGCACTGCGGCTCTGGAGGCGCCAACGATTGAAAAAATAATGTTTTCCCTGCTATTGCGGTCGAGCATAAATTTCATTAAAAACATAAAGGAGAGCGAAGCTACAATATACGCTACCGATATGGAAAAGAGCTGCAAAGAAAATCTTTCGCTTGCCAAACTATAATAATTGGAGGGAGACTGTGTCAAAACGGCCGTAGGATAAGCATTATGCAGCTGTGCAATAAACGCATTGTTGTCTGCAACACTGAGCTTTTGGTCAAGCGTTACCGAAAATTCAGACACAGAAAGACCCCATTGCTCAAAAACAGAGAAAGGGATATAAAATCCCTCCATATCTGTAGACATCCCAATTACTGTAAACGCTTCTCCAAGAATGCGCATGGTACTGCCAATTTCCACCTCATACAACGCCTCCACCATTCCCGGCAGGATAACCACCCGCTGCGCCTGCGCAAGCTCTTGCTGTGTAAAGGCGACTCGTCCCTTTTCCGCATACAGCGGTGCGCCATTTTGCATTTTTGTTTTTATAAAAAAGCGTCTGTTGCCTTCTATGGAAATGGGCATTTCCTCCTGTACAAGCGCATGTGCAAGTTCTATGTCGCAAATATTTTCATTATGCAGAACTTCTTGATCAACTTCCGGCTGCGGAACAGGCTGCTGAAACTCCAGGGCGTAATATCGCAACGAAGCGTTGTCCTCTGCCTGTACTTTTTTATAGCTGGTTCCGTTTCCATAAAAATGGATAAACGCAATAGAGCAGGCAATCCCACCCAAAAGAAACAAGACAAAAATAATTTTATTATTCGTAAAATAAAGAAAAAACCTCGATGCCACAAGGCGTAATGTCTTCATACCAATCCTCTTTTGCTCTTACTCAAATGTAAACGAACTGTGCCGGTATTTAATTACATTTTATTTTTATAGACTATGTAATATAGTATTCGTATGCTTTGTCTAATGCATTGGTAGCAATAAACTTGCGGTAAGCCTGGTGTTGTACTACTTTTGCATAGTCTTGCCCATCTATCTGTACCCAGCCGCTGTCCACCCAGCCAGATACATTCTTTTGATTGCTTTCTATCCGCTTAGTCTGTCCGTCTGTCGCAGTTATAATGGCGCGTGCTGTTACACTCATTCCACCTGTGGAATCTGCTCTGGTGCGTGCCCGCACGTCATCATACGGCATAATCGAACCAATATCATATACGCTGTTGACAACGCCGTTGGTGTTGTATACATCATACTCTTGATTCAGATTATAGTTCAAATCCATAGCAGAAGCCTTGCACGTTGCAGCTGCTGTTACAATACACGCCACTATTATCGCAGTTTTTATATATTTTTTCATAATATCTCCTTTCTCTGCCGGCAACAGTTCTGTATTTAATATATTATAATAATACCGTTTTGTAAACAAAAA
>OMCN01000041.1_pt1 | contig 116306 bp, 103 predicted proteins | sample 1645061 | NCBI WGS metagenome assembly OMCN01 (sample SAMEA103958124, study PRJEB25191) | human gut metagenome | biome: human-associated habitat [ENVO:00009003]; feature: intestine environment [ENVO:2100002]; material: feces | place: Germany | collected 2013/2015 | reverse complement strand
TCTTTTTTTGAACGTTCCTCTCTTCCCTGCTCTTGTACACCACCTTTCTTCGAGAAAAACCTATAACAGGCCTATATATTCCCCTTTCCATGAATACCGATTTTCTAATCTGCCGGAATTTTCAGAGAAAGAGAGCCTTCCAACAGAAAAAAGGCCCTTCCCCGCACCAATGAACATACCCTGTTCGGCAACCATCGACATGAACATTATTTCTTCGAATTTTGTCTAACAGGGCATGAAGAATCAGGAAATACACTTGCCAACGCCCAATCCCGAGCATCCTTATGGAGGAGGAAACGGACGTTACCGTTTTCCGGATATCAACGGCATGAATTTACTGGGAGACAATATTTCCCTGCCTCCCATCGTTCCAAAAAGTTTCCATATCATGCTGACTGTTTTTCACCCGGAAACTTTGTACGGAATGAAAAAGTGGCTTCCCTTCTGCGAGGACCTCCGCAAACAGTACAAACATACGCCAACCCCGGTGGAATATAGCATTTTGCTGGTTCTGCAGCCACCCCCAATTGAAGGTGATGTCCCCGCCTTTACACAGGCTCTGGGGGATTTTCCGGATTTTTACATGAAGACCAATTCCCTGATTTCCTATTATGACCAGTCTTTTGTACGCCGCAGGCTTTCCCTTCACAAGAAGGCGGAAACAGCGATTGTCCTTCTGGACGGCAACGGCAATATCATCTGGAAGGATGACGGCGGTTTCACGGCCTCACGCGCGGAGCATTTGAAAGTTATCCTGGAAACTCTTTCTCCGCTGGCACCCAGGACAAGAACGCATTAAAAGGGGAATGCGTCTTCTTCGCCTCATCCGCACTTTCCGTTTGAGGTTCCCTCCGGAATATCCCATACTGGCCTCATGCCTACCATTTCTCTTGCTCTCGGTGAACGTTCCTACGACATCCACGTGGAAAACGGAGCACTGGACCGTACCGGAGAGTTTGCCTACCGCGCCGGTCTGGACGGCAAGATTGCGGTTATCACGGACAGCTGCGTCGCCCCACTTTATGCAGAGCGCGTAATGAAGTCCCTGGAGAGCGCGGGATTCATGCCCAGCCTGCACGTAGTGAATGCCGGGGAAGCTTCCAAAAATATGCTTCAGGCCCAGGAGCTGTGTTCCGAACTGGGCCGGGCCGGGCTTGACCGCACCGGATGCATCGCCGCTCTGGGCGGCGGCGTAGTAGGGGATCTGGCCGGCTTCATCGCTTCCATTTATTACCGGGGCATCCCCTTCATGCAAATTCCAACAACGGTGGTCGCCCAGGTGGACAGTTCCGTAGGAGGAAAGACTGCCGTCAATATTCCAGAAGGGAAAAATCTTGTAGGAGCCTTTCATCAGCCGTCCGTCGTGGTAATCGACCCTACCACGCTGGTGACTTTGGATCGACGTACGCTGGCGGAAGGTTTGGCGGAAGCCGTCAAGCACGCAGCTATCAAAGACGCTTCCATGCTTCATGAATTGAAAGGGCTGGGGCCGGAACTCTCCATCGGCTTCTCCCTGAATACTATTGCCAGGCTTCCTGACCTAATCTCCCGGAACGTGGCCATTAAGGCCCGCATTGTAGAAAATGATGAATTGGAAACTCTGGATATCCGGGCTCTGCTCAATTTCGGCCACACCATCGGCCACGGCATTGAAGCTGCCGTCCCTTACGGAACCATCCTTCACGGGGAAGCAGTGGCGCTCGGCATGCGCGCCGCCCTGTTTCTGAGTGAACGGAAAGCCGGTTTAAGTTCTTCCGATGCCAACAAGATCCTTCGCACGCTTCAGGCGCTGGAACTTCCCTTGGTTCTTCCGGACGGCATTGATACGGCAACTGTTCTTCAAAAAACGGCATCAGACAAAAAGTTCCGGGCCGGAACCATCCGCTTTGTTCTGCTTTCCAAAGCAGGGGAGGCAGGCATTTCTACGAAAATTACTCGGGAAGATATGGCGGAAGCCATTGAAGAATTGCGCCGCCCCCTGGATTGAGTTTACCACCCGTGGCCCTTTGTTCTCTAGCAAGAAAACTCCGGGAGTCGGGCTGTACAGATATTTTCCCCTTCTCTTCGCGCATTTTCCCATCAGGAAGAGGAAAGGATTTACCGGGGGACCTGATACCATATCAAACCGCCCTTCATTCCGGCAAAACGGAATGAAGAGGAACATTGTAGTAATTACCCAATTCCCGACACGGGGAATTTATTTTTACGGCTCTTCCGCGGTAGGTTCAAATCCATCCACATCCAGAGGCACACTGCCCGTGTATTCCCCGGCATCGAAATGAATTCCTTTCAAAGCATCTTCCAGAGACGAAGAACCATAACACTCCCGGCTGGCCAGACGCATCAATTCATTTGCAATATTTACGGCTTCTTCATTGGGAATATCCCCGGGCAGGGAGGCAGCCAGCTCTTTCACCTCCGCCGCGTGGGCGTTTGCCGTAGCCTGATCCTGAATAAGCAGCAGAACGGCCAGAATTTTTTCTCCCGGAGTTTTAGGAACGGCCTGTTCGCTGGGAACCGAAACATCCCGGGGATGATCCTGCTTCTTGCCGCCGTCACAGGCAACAAACACTAACGTCGCCAAAAACGCCGTAAAAGGAATGAGATTTCGCTTCATCATGATGGTTGGTTGAAAAGCCGGAGGCCTCATTGAATTCATCATGAACACTGAGGATTCCGGAGTCAAATCAGTTTTTATCCTTAAAAACTGTTTTTCAGGCAACATATCTCTTTAACCTCTGCCTCTCGTTCTGAACGCAGGAAACAGCCCTTCCCATTTAATAGGCAAAATATAGGGAGTTCATTGACTCCCTCCGCAGAGCACCATTTCCGAGAATGACGGTTGCGCCTATTTTTTGTGTCACCATTTCAATACGACGTTTGATTTCACAGGACGTCACCGTATAATTCCCCTGAGATGGGTTACCCTATTTGGAACAGACGCCGTTTTTTGAAGACCGCCGCAGGAACAGCCGGATTCCTTGCCGTCATGCCCTGCCTGAACGCAGAAGAGGCCCTGACGAACGCAAAACCGCTCAAGGTGGGCCTGGTAGGCTGCGGAGGCCGAGGCCTGGGCGCCATGAAAAACGCTCTGGACGCCGATCCCGGAACAATTGCCTGGGCATTGGCAGACGTGTTTCAGGAACGTATCGATTTCGGCGCCAAATTGCTGGCGGAACAGTACGGCAACCGAGCCCGGCTGGACAGGAGCCGCCTATTCAGCGGCCTGGACAGTTACAAGAGACTGCTGCAAACGGATATTGACGTAGTTCTGCTCTGCACTCCCCCCGCTTTCCGTCCGGAACATTTGGCGGCGGCCGTTGACGCCAGCAAACATATTTATGCGGAAAAACCCGTGGCGGTGGACGTTCCCGGCGTGCTTTCCGTACTGGAATCCGCACGGCTGGCAAAACTCAAAAATCTGGTGATTCTGGACGGCTTCTGCTGGCGCTACGACAAGGCGAATGAGGAAGCCCACCGCAAGCTTTCCTCCGGGCAGCTGGGCCGTGTCCTCTCCTTTGACGGGTTATATTATACCACTCCTCCCAAGTCTCCGCTGGCCCTGGATTCCCGACCTTCCTCCGATACGGACGTGGCATGGGCGCTACGCAACTGGACCGCATGGAACTGGCTGAGCGGAGGCCAGTTTGTGGAACAAATCGTCCATACGATTGACGGCATGGTCTGGTCCATGAACGAGCAGCTTCCTCTGGCGGCTTTCGGCTCCGGAGGACGCGCCCAGCGCCGGGATGACGGCGACGTATGGGATCATTACGACGTTTATTTTGAGTACGGCCACAACGTAACGGCCCACATTTCATGCAGACAGTGGGTTGGCTGCCACGGGGAAATCGTGGACCGCACCATCTGCGAAAAAGGAATGCTGGTTACTCCCTACCGCCCCTACATTCAGGCGAATAACCGCTGGCGTTTCCGCGGGGAACGCGGCAATATGTACGCAGACACGCATGTGGCCTTTTACCGTTTCCTGCGCTCCGGCACCTGGACCCAGACACTGGAAAGCGCAGCCAATAAAACCCTGGCTGCCATCATGGGGCGTGAAGCGGCCCACACAGGTCAGCGCATTACCTGGGAACAGATTAAGAAAAGCACCGCACGGCTGGTGCCTGAAGACCTGACGATGGATACGCCCCTGCCGCCCGCCCGCATCCCGCGCCCGGGCAGAACGGCCTGACGGAGGCTACATCCCTTTCTCTCCACGGTTCATGGCCAACATCTTTCCACCCAATACCAACAAGCGCTTTTACGGGATTGCCGCCCTGGTTGCGCTCGCTGCCGCGTTCGTACTGGGGGGAATATATTATGTTAATTTCAGCATTCCGGAGTATGAACCCGTGCAGCCCGTCCGCTTTTCCCACAAACTTCACGCCGGAGATCTGAAGATGAACTGCACGGCTTGCCACAGCGCCGCACAGCGCTCATCCAGAGCCGGCATTCCGGATACGAAGTCCTGTCTGGGCTGCCACCAGCATATTCTTCCGGACAGCCCGCTCATCGCCCCCCTGAGGGAGGCGGCGGATCCGCAATACCCCGGTTACACAGGAGAACCGGTCCGCTGGGTGATGGTCAACCGCCTGTCCGGTCACGCCTATTTTAACCACATGGCCCACCTGAACCGGGGCATCGGCTGCACGTCCTGCCATGGAGACGTGGCGGGCATGGAACGCATCAGGGCTCCACGCGATGCCCGCATGCAATGGTGTCTGGACTGCCACCGCAATCCGGCTCCCCATCTGCGCCCGCTGGAGGAAACGGCCAGTTCCCGTTATTCCGCCGCAGACTACCTCCGCACGCATTCCATCCGGGATGAAGAAGGGAAAAGCATCCAAACCCCGCTTCAACTGGGAAATTTCCTGAAACGCCAATGGAAAATTCAGCCGAAAACGGATTGCACCGCATGCCATCACTGACCTCCATGGCCTGTTTGACATCCGCGGCGCCAAAGTTATTCCTCCCTGCGTTCCCGGATACTGCGTAATAAAAAGACCAAAGGGCTTTTCATTAAATGATTCCTTCCTTGAATCCGTAATCAATGACATTGAATTCCACAAGAAAGATTTCCTCCTGTTCCCTGTTTATCCCTTATTGGCCCGAAGATAAAGACTACCGTCAATCACCACTTGATTTCATCCTTCGGATTTCCTAAAAAAAGCCATCCCTGTTTCATCAATCCCCATCATTACCCGGTTTGACTCCCCTCCCTCCATTTTCCCAGAATGAAGTTCCCCAGAACCACCCCGCTTTTCTTCCGGAAGAAGAACGGGGGATGACGCGGCGTTCCTTCATGAAATGGATGGGTGCAGGGGCAGCCCTGGCAGGGATAGGGCTGCCGGCCTGCCGCCGTGTGGAAAAATACCTGGTTCCCTATAACGAAGGGCCTGAATGGTCTGTTCCCGGCGTGGAAACGGCTTACGCTACCTGCCTGACCATGGGAGGAAACGCGCAACCTGTACTGGCCGCCTGTTATGAAGGACGCCCCGTCAAATTGATTCCCTCCCTGCAATACCCGGAAGGTCCGGGGCTGCCGGCTGCGGCTCAGGCCTCCATTCTGGACCTTTACGACCCCGGCCGCAGCAAGCATATCCTGTTCAACGGCAATCCGGCCTCCGAAGACGAATTCCGGGGAGCCTTTTCTTCCTGGTCCCGCAATCTTCGGGATGGTGGCGGCATCGGCCTTCTCCTTCCCCCTTCGGCTTCCCCTCTGCTCCATTCCATGCTGGAGGAAATCACCCGGAAAAATTCACTCGTGCGCATCTACCGGTATTCCCCCGTGCCTGAACCGGGTTCCGGCATGCAGGCGGGGCTGCCGGAAGAAGTACGGTTCCGCGTGCGTTTTGCGCGCGCCAGGCGCATCCTCTCCCTGGATTGCGATTTTCTTCATCAAAACCCCTATGGAAACACGCGCGACTTCATTGCGTCCCGCTCCCCGGAAGGGCTTTATTACAAAGAAGAAAACAGGAACCGAACACGCCTTTACGCCGTGGAGGGACGCGTTTCCCTGACCGGGGCCCATGCCGACCACAGGCTACCCGTTCCTCCCGCACGCCTGGCGTTTTTCCTGGAGGAATTGTTCCGCTATCTTTCCAGCAAAAAAAACTCCGGACAAACGCTTCCCCCTCCCCGGCGAACGGACCATCCCCTGACGGAAAGGGAACTCAACTGGCTTCGCCACTGTGCGGATGACTTATTCAGCCACTCCGGAGAAAGCGTGATCCTCCTGGGGGACAATCATCCGGAATTATCCGGCATCGTCTGGAAGCTCAACTGTCTTCTCGGCTCCATGGGGACATGCATCCAGTTGCTAAAGGCACCGCGCCCAACTCCCTATGGCACGCTGGACGATCTTGTTCGGGACATCCGGGGGAAAAAGGTGGAAATCGTTTTTTTACTGGATGCGGGAAATCCCGTGCTGGATTCCGGGCACAGTTCCGGACTGTCGGAAGCCCTGAACAGGGTGGAAAGCATCCACCTTGGAATGTATGAAGATGAAACCTCCCGCGTCTGCCGCTGGCACCTGCCGGCAGCCCACTTTCTGGAATCATGGGGGGTGGAGCGGGATTACCGGGGCAGATTTTGCTATCGCCAGCCCGTCATTCTTCCCCTGTACGGGGGCATTTCTCCGGAAGAAGTGCTTTCCGGCCTGCTTTCCTCCAAAGGCCATCTCTCCACGGCGGACAATTCCCCCACCCACCTCTCTCCCGTTTACCACAGAGCGCGCAAATGCTTTGAACGCGCCGTGAATCCGGAAAATAAAACTGCGGCCTGGGCTCAGGCGCTTCAGCGCGGCTATTCGGAAGAAACGGCCTATGCTCCCCTGTCCCCGCAGGAAGAAACGGCTCTTGGAACAGCCATGATGCAAACGCCCGCAGCGCCTTTTGGCGGCCACGGGAAAAAATTGGGAACCGGGATGCTGGAATTGCAATTCCGCGCGGACTATTCCATTGGGGACGGACGCTGGAAACGCAATGCATGGATGCAGGAATGCCCGGACCCAATAACAGGCGTCAGCTGGGCGGCGTCCGCACAGGTTTCCCCCGCCACCTTTCTGCGGCTGGGAGGTTCGGATTCCGGGCCCATGCACTGCACGCTTACCGCCCCCGCCACGCAAATGGAAGTCATCCTGTGCCCCATTCCGGGAGTGGCGGATAATCTCATTATTCTTCCTCTGGGTTATGGCGGGATCAACCACGTAGCGGAAAGGCAGGAAAATTCCGGCGGATATGAACTCCGCAGACAGGTGGAAAAAACGGAAGCATACGGCATTGCCCCGGAACAGATTGCCTTGGCTGCCCTCCGGGAGCGGACGGAAGCCATTCAAAGCCCCGTTGTGCAGCCTGCCCCGTTCTCCCTGCATCCCGGTCCGTCCCGCGTCCCGCCTCCCCCTCCCGGCGCGGATGCCGTTTACCAGTGGAAAATGGCCATTGACACGTCCCGTTGCATCGGCTGCAACGCCTGCATGATTGCTTGCCGCGCGGAAAATAACATTCCCGTAGTGGGGCGTGACCAGATGGCCAGGGGCCGCGCCCTGGACTGGATACGCATCGACAGGTACTTCACGGAGGAAGGGACGCTCACCTCCATCCCCGTGGCCTGCCAGCAGTGCGGCAAGGCCCCATGCGAATCCGTATGCCCCGTCAATGCCACCGTGCATACTGCGGAAGGCCTGAACGCCATGGTGTACGCCCGGTGCTGGGGTACCCGGTACTGCGCCACCAACTGCCCGTACAAGGCTCGGCGCTTCAATTTTTTTGATTACGCCAAAGCATCGGAACAGGCCACGCGCCTTCAGCGCAATCCCAATGTAACCGTTCGCTCCCGCGGCGTCATGGAAAAATGTACCTACTGCGTCCAAATGGTGGAACGTGCCAAAATCCGGCACAAATCCCGCTTGATGAAGGAGCATCCGGGCCAGCCATCCACCTCCATCCATGTGACGGCCCAGGACATGCTGCTTCCGGACGGGGCGGCTCAAACGGCCTGCCAGCTCGCATGCCCGATGGGAGCCATCACCTTCGGCAATGTGCTGGACCCCGCCGCAGCCGTTTTCCGCGCCAAGTCCCTGCCGCGCCACCAGGATCTCCTCTCCTGCCTGGGCACGTCTCCCGGCACGGGCTACCTGGTTCCGGCAAGAAACCCCAATCCGGCCATGGAGAAATAAAATGCCCTGCCCGGAAATTGATAAAAAACGGCCCTTCCTTAAAAAATAAGGCCGCCTTCTTCAGGAGGCGGCCTTACCAGTCAAAGGTCTTTTGATAAGCTGGTCACTCAATCTTCCACAATTTGCTCCACGGTCGTAATCGTTTCCACCACGTCGATGTTGGCGGCGTCGGCAAAATCATTCACCGCCTTGAGCAGAGCCGGAGTCATCAGCTTGTCCTTTTGAATGCGCTCGCAATTTTCCAGCATATCCACGATGGTGTCCTGGGCGTCTCCGTTCAATTTGGTGATGCGGATAGCCTGCTCGGAAGTAAGCCTCATCTTTTCCATGGACTTGTCCAGCTGCTTGGCCTGCTGGGTCAACGCATTGAGCTGCTTAATGGCGATTTCAACCGCAGCGTTGTCCTTCACGTCGTCCAAAACCTTGTTGGCGGAAGAAATCAGGTCGATATTCTGCTTGACCATCTGCACGGGATCGGCAGCGTTCTGGGCAAAGGCGGAAGCGGAGCATACGATGGCCACCACAGGGAGTACTTGATACGTTTGAATCATTGTTTTATCGGTGTTCGGGTTGAAGAAGAAACATCTTCTTTGCCTCTTTAGATTCATTCCGGCGGATAAATCGTTGCCCTCTTATCTGTCATGCGCCTCTTACAAGCTGACCGTCAGCAAACGGTAGAAAAACAATCTTACCCGGCCACACGCCTCCCCGCCCCGTCTTCCAGCAAAAAACGGAGAGGGCGGTATTTGGCGGATTCCAGATTGGGATCTTCCGCCAGAATAGCCTCCGCCAGCTGCCGCCCGCGGTGAATCAGGCGCGCATCCAGCAGCCATTCCTCAAAACGTACGCCCTTCAGGCCGCTCTGGGACGTACCCAGCACGTCTCCAGGGCCGCGTAACCTCAAATCCTGTTCCGCCAGGTCAAATCCATTCGCCGTAGTTTCCACGATGCGCAACTTCTCCCATTGCTCATCCTCCGGACGGGCGTCCGTCATCAAAATGCAGTAGGACTTGTGCGACCCGCGGCCGATGCGCCCCCGGAGCTGATGAAGCTGGGAAAGCCCGAAACTTTCCGCATTATTGATGATCATCACCGTGGCATTCGGAACATCCACCCCCACCTCCACCACCGTGGTGGACACCAGCACGCTGATGCGGTTGGAGCGGAAATCCTTCATCACCGCCTCTTTTTCCTCTGAAGACATCCTGCCGTGCAGCAGCCCCACATCCACATGAGGCAGCAGAGCCTTCCACTCGTCCCATTCCTTCGTCACGGCTTTCCCCTTCCGGGAATCCTCTCCGTCAATCAGGGGGGAAACCACGTAAATCTGCCTCCCTTCCTCCAGCTGGTTCCGAACGAAAGCCAGCACTTTTCCCTTATCCTTCTCCGTCCGGATGGCTGTTACGACCGCCCCGCGCCCCCCGGGCACGCCGTCCAGGATGGAAACGTCAAGCTCCCCGTAAAAAGTCAGCGTCAGCGTGCGGGGGATAGGGGTAGCGGTCATCACCAGCACGTCGGGGCGCTCTTCCCGGTCAATCAGCTTCTCCCGCTGATTCACGCCGAATTTGTGCTGTTCGTCAATCACGACCAGCCCCACACGCTCCGGCACATTTTTCCCGTACAGCAGGGCATGCGTGCCAACCACAATCCCGCCCTGCTTCCCGAACGACACATGGGATTCTTCCTTCCTGTCCGCCGTCACCAGGGAAACAGGCACATCCAGCTTGTCCAGCATCTGCCGGAACTTCAAATAATGCTGTTCCGCCAGAATCTGCGTGGGCGCCATCATCACGGCGGAATAACCGTGTTCCACAGCCAGCAGCATGGCGCACAGAGCCACCAGCGTCTTTCCGGACCCGACATCCCCCTGAAGCAGGCGGTTCATGGAACGGGGGGCTTTCATATCCCGGTAAATCTCCCTCACGCAGCGCTTCTGAGCCTCCGTCAGCTCAAACGGCAGGGAATCCGCCAGATCCTTCACCAAATGGCTGGAACCTGCGGTCCTCATGCCGGGCACTTCATCCGCCCGCCTTCTTCTGTAGGCCACGTTCAACTGCTGAGCAAGGCATTCCTCCAACGCAAAACGGCGCCGCGCCCGGTCCCGGGCCTCTGCGGTCTCAGGAAAATGAAGATCCCTCAATGCCGTTTTGCACGGAGTGTCCGGCACAAACTCATACACCTCCGGTTCCGGAGCCGGGGAAAGCCTGGACAGCGTCTCCCATACGATTTCTCGCAGCCTGCGGACCGCAATCCCCATGCGGCCGCCATACACGGGAACAATGCGGTTCAAATGAATGGACTGCTCATCTCCTTCCCGGATAATTTCAAAATCCGGATGCACCATGCTGAGCTTTTTCCCATACGGTTTCATGCGCCCGTATACAATCATCTCCTGCCCGGCGCACAACATCCTGGCTACGCCCGGCATGCTGAACCACAGGCAGGAAAAACGGGTCTGCCCCAAAGACTGCTCATCCGCCAGCACGGCTTCCACATACCGGTCGCGGCCCTTGCCGCCCCGTCCGCCCCAGCCTTTCCAGCCCACATCCACCACCCTTCCTCTCAGGCAGACGGGCACACCGGAAGACAGGGAATCATAGCGGTCAAACATGCGGCGGTCTTCATACCTGCGCGGAAGCATGAACAACAAATCCCGTACGGAGGCCATTCCCGCCGCCTGCATGGCCGCCAACTCTCTGGGGCGGATAAAAACGCATTCCTCCAGAGAAGACGTTAAAAGCAATTCTCCAGCCATGAACCCAAGAACGTATCCCTTATCATGCACCATGTGCGCGTACCCGTCAGAACGCTGCGGCGGGCCGTGTCTCCAGACAGCGCCTGTAATAATCCACGCGGGAAATGAACCAGCTCCATTTATGTCCCGGACGGCCGTTGGTCAGCAGCGGGGCCGGGCAATTCTTCCCCGTCCAATAATAATGGGGTACCACATTACGGAGCGGAATATGGTACTGCTTCATCAGCACTGCCGTCAGCTTGGCGGAGCGGTTCCAGGTAACAATGGGGTTATGGCTCCTTACCTCCCCCATCTCAATGCCGATGGAGTACATGTCTCCGGGGCCTCCCCGGTCTGCGTGGCGGCCCGTCTCATTCAGCGGAATATGCTGGACGGCACGGTACTGGTCCACCGTAAAATGCCAGTTCAGGGACCCCATGGCCCCCCTTTTCAATGCCCGGGCATGCGCCGCGGCGTCACCCTTGGGATTGGCTGTGCTGTGAATCGTGATAAACCGCGGATGCATGGAATGGGCGGCCCGGCGAGCACGGGAGCGCGGGGACATGAAATCACGGTTAATGTGCACCTCTCTGGACATCTGGGCCATCGTGCGCGGCACGGGAGGCACATTCTGAATCCTGAAGCTGACGGCGGGCGGGCGCGGGGCGTCCGAACACGCCGCCAGCAAAGCCGGCAGCATCAGAAACACCGCATTTGCCGACAACATTCTGACATTCATGATTCTTCCCTAGACTATCGCAGACGAGCTGGCAAGCAGATTTCCAGTCAAAACAGTCTTTTTCACCCTTTCCGAAACACGGCAGCAGGAAAAAGGGATATCCTGAAGAAAGCCCCCGCGCACAGCCATCCGGCAATCAGGGCAACGCCTTTCCCCGCATGCGGTTTTCATGCCCGGAGAAACAAAACCGCCCCATAAAAAGCCGCACGGGAGGCTTGCCAACGGCTATTTCCGTGCATACACTATCTTCACCATGAGTACCACTCACGAAGCAGCTAAGAAGTGGGTCGAAGAAATCGCCCAGCTTTGCCAACCCGACTCCATCTACTGGTGCAACGGCTCTCAGGAAGAAAATGACGAGCTTTGCAACATGATGGTAGAAAAGGGCACCTTTATCAAACTGAACCCCGAGAAGCGCCCCGGGTGCTTCCTCGCCCGTTCCACCCCCTCCGATGTAGCCCGTGTGGAAGACCGCACGTTCATCTGCAGCGAGAAGGAAGAAGACGCCGGCCCGACCAACCACTGGGCTGATCCCGTTGAAATGAAGGCCAAACTGAAGGGCCTCTTCAATGGCTGCATGAAGGGCCGTACCATGTACGTGATTCCCTTCTGCATGGGCCCCCTGGACTCCCCCCTGGCCAAAATCGGCATTGAAATCACGGACTCTCCCTATGTCGTGACCAACATGCGCATCATGACCAAGATGGGTGAACAGGTTCTCAAGCGCCTGGAAGACGAAGTCAAGGGCGGCGGCAACCCGAAGCGTGACGGTTACGGGACATTCGTTCCCTGCCTCCACACCGTGGGCGCTCCGCTTGCGGACGGCCAGGTTGACGTGCCGTGGCCCTGCAACGAAGAAAAGTACATCTGCCACTTCCCGGAAACGGAAGAAATCTGGTCCTTCGGTTCCGGTTACGGCGGCAACGCCCTGCTCGGCAAAAAGTGCCTGGCCCTGCGCATCGCCTCCGCCATCGCCCGCAAGAACAAGTGGATGGCTGAACACATGCTCCTTCTGGGCATTGAATCCCCGGACGGCACCAAGGCCTACGTCGGCGGCGCATTCCCGTCCGCCTGCGGCAAGACCAACCTGGCCATGCTCGTTCCCCCCGCCTCCTACCGGGAAGCCGGCTGGAAAACCTCCATCATCGGTGACGACATCGCCTGGATCTGGCCCCATGAAGACGGCACCTTCCATGCCATCAACCCGGAAAACGGCTACTTCGGCGTGGCTCCCGGCACGTCCTACAAGACGAACCCGATCGCCATGGACACCATCAAGGAAAACGTCATCTTCACCAACGTCGGTCTGACCGACGACGGCGACGTCTGGTGGGAAGGCATGGACGGCCCCGCTCCCGCCCACGCCATCGACTGGCAGGGCAATGACTGGACCCCGGATTGCGGACGCAAGTGCGCTCATCCGAACGCCCGTTTCACCGCCCCCGCCTCCCAGTGCCCGACGATTGATCCCGAATGGCAGAACCCGGAAGGCGTTTCCCTTTCCGCGATCCTGTTCGGCGGCCGCCGCGCCACCACCATGCCCCTCGTCTTCCAGTCCCGCGACTGGACGCACGGCGTTTACGTCGGCGCGACGATGGGTTCGGAAATGACCGCCGCCGCCTTCGGCAACATCGGTCAGGTCCGCCGCGACCCGATGGCCATGCTTCCCTTCATCGGCTACCATGTGGGCGACTACTGGCAGCACTGGCTGGACATGGGCAAAACCGTTGCCAATCCTCCGCTGATCTTCAACGTGAACTGGTTCCGCAAGGACAAGGACGGCAACTTCATCTGGCCGGGCTACGGCGACAACATGCGCGTTCTCGACTGGATTCTGCGCCGCGCCAAGGGCAAGGCTGAAGGCCAGAAGACCGTGCTGGGCGTCTCCCCGACCTATGCTGAACTGGATAAGACGGGCCTCGACTACAGCGAAGAACAGTTCAACGCCAACATGGCTCTCAACCCGAGCGAATGGCAGGCTGAACTGGAAAGCCAGACCGAGCTGTTCGACAAGGTGGGCAAGAAGCTCCCGGCCAAACTGGAAGAACAGCGCCAGCTCCTCATTAAGAGCTTTTCTTAAAAGTCCACCTGACTTAAGAAAAAACTCTTAAGGCAGAGGCCGCCCTTTGACAGGGCGGCCTCTTTTATTCCATAGCAACGAATTTCAAATCCGTTTTACAAGAAAAAAATCTATAATTTTCTCGTTTTCTGTATGGAACAGTGAAAATAAACAAACGAAAAAAGAAACCAATCTTGTAATAGGGATATTTTCAAAAACCTATTTATTAATGGGTTAAGATAGAAAAACATTCAACGAATTTGAAAATCGTTGAATCTTTTTGCAATTACGTGCTATTGTCATATGGCTATCAATCTATCCATTAAAAAATATTTGCTGCTGGCAGCAGGGCTGCTTTTCTGTGGTGCGGCAAAGGCGGCGGAGACAGCTACCTATACATGGGATTTTTCCTCCACGGCTGCCGTCATGGGGGGAACTGCTACAGGTAATTTCAATACTGCCCAAGATGCAGAGAAGGGGACGGTTCTTACCGGTTCCACCTTTGACGAACGCGGTACAAATGTATTCCGGGAAATGCTGAACGGAGCCCTTTCCGGGGAGGGAACCATGAGCATCACCATGGACATCTCATGGGGAGGCAACAATTCCCTTGAGAATATCATTCACGTTGCCCGCAGCGGATTCGGCTTCAGCCTGGGACTCAGCAATGGGGCTGTTGCCATCAACTCCGGCAATCTCTCCTCCGGAGGAGCAATCGCAGAAGTCGGACTGACGGCAAATACGTGGACAAACGTAACCGTTGATATCCTGGGACATGACGTAACCGTTACTCTTGATAATGGTACTGCCGCCAGCACCGCAACCGTTTCTATCAGCGATATCGACTGGTACACCGGAACCGCGGACGGAGGAGATACCCAAAACGAGATGTACAGCATTGGACATCGTGCTCCCGGTTGGAATAATGACGGCTTGAACGGCACGAAACTGAGTTCGCTCTCCGTCTCTTATGCCGCTGTTCCGGAACCCTCCACAGCGGCATTGTCTCTGCTTGCGTTCGCGGGATTTGCCGCTCGCAGAAGGAGAAAATAACTTCCCTTTCCCCCTTTAATGCCAGCCGTTCCTTTCTTCCCAGGGAACGGCTTTTTTATTGCGCCAAGGCAATAACGGTGGCGGCGGCGCTCAACCCGGAATGGGTCATGGTCAGGAACCAGCCCGTAATGCCCAGCTCCCGGGCGGTCACTCCCGCAGCCCCGTGCAAAAGAATGGAAGGAACTCCCGCATCGCCGCGCACCACCTCCACATCCGTAAAAGCGCACTTCGCCCCGATTCCCGTTCCCAGGGCTTTCGCCACGGCCTCCTTGGCCGCAAAGCGCGCCGCCAGATGCGGCACGGGATCCGCGTGCTTCCGGCAATAAGCCCACTCATCAGGGGTGCAGATGCGCAACGCAAACGCCTCCCCGTTTTTCCGCAGGGCCTGGCGTACGCGTTCCATATCCGCCAAATCCATTCCCAATCCTGCAATGCGGCTCATACTCCGGCAACCGGGATCAATTGAAACGGCGCAATCAGCTCAGGCGGTCGATCGCCTGGCGCATTTCCCTCACGGCCTGCTCCATCCCTACAAAAAGAGCGCGGGATACAATCGTATGGCCGATGTTCAGCTCATGCAGGTAAGGGACGCCAGCCAGCAGCTGTTCCAGATTCTGGTAATTGATGCCATGGCCCGCATTCACCTGGATACCCAGGGAATGGGCCAGTTCCGCGGCGCGTTTCAAACGGGCCAGTTCCTCCGTGCGCTCCCTGCCGGAATGGTTAGCAAAACATCCGGTATGCAACTCAATCATGGGGGCGCCCAGGCGGGCGGCAGCCTCCACCTGGGGCACTTCCGGATCAATGAACAGGCTCACCTGAATGCCGTTGTCGGCCATTCTTGCCATGGTTGGAGCCAGATCCTTTTCATGAAAAACGGCGTCCAGGCCGCCTTCCGTAGTGATTTCCTCGCGCTTCTCCGGAACCATGCAGATATAGTCCGGTTTCAGCCGCAGGGCAAAATCCACCATCTCCGGGGTATTTCCCATTTCCAGGTTCAGGGGAAGGGCCACGCTCTCCCGGACGCTCAGGGCATCCGCATCCTGCATGTGGCGGCGGTCGCCCCGGACATGGAGGGTGATGGAATCCGCCCCGCCCCTTTGCGCCGCATAAGCGGCGTCCAAAACACTCGGCTCCACATTGAAGGAATCCAGCATGGTCGCGTAGCGGGCCTGCCTCAACGTGGCGATGTGGTCTATATTTACACCTAGCAGCATATCAGTTTTAAGACAAAGGGGCGAGGACGAACATTCAAATTAATGGAGGAAATGGCGGTGTCCCGTAAATACCATGGCAATTCCCGCGGCGTCAGCGGCGGCAATCACTTCCTCGTCGCGGATGGAACCTCCGGGCTGGATGCAGGCGGTGGCTCCGGCGTCAATCGCCACCTGAAGGCCGTCTGCAAACGGGAACATGGCGTCGGACGCCACAACACTGCCCTTCAGATCCAGGCCGGCCTGCCCGGCCTTCCAAACGGCAATGCGGGCGGAATCCACACGGCTCATCTGCCCGGCGCCGATGCCAAGCGTGCGGTCCGTACCGCCAAAAACGATGGCGTTGGAATGAACCTGCTTCACGACGCGCCAGTTGAAACGCATGGCGGTCAATTCTTCCTCGGTCGGGGGGCGCTTGGTCACCACCTTGGCTTCCAGATTGTCCAGCCCCATCACGTCCGTATCCCGCTTCATGGTCATGAACCCGCCGGGCGCGGAACGGATGATGGGTTCGCGGCGCGCCTTCATCCAGGCTTCCGTGTTCATGCGGATGATGCGGCAATTTTTCTTCTTCTGGAGAATGGCGCGGGCTTCCGCATCATACTCCGGAGCGATGATGACATCCGTGAAAATGGCGCTCAGCACACGGGCCAGGCCTTCCGTCATCGGGCGGTTGACCACGATCACGCCGCCGAAGGGGGCCTGCGTATCCGTTTCAAAAGCCTTCTGCCATGCGTTGCGCAGGTCTTCGTCGTCCTGGCCCACGCCGCAGGGATTCGTGTGCTTCAAAATGCCCACCGTCGGGCGGCGGAACTGGGTAATCAGCTCGGCTGCCCCTTCAATGTCCAGCACGTTCGTATAGGAAAGCTCCTTGCCCTGAAGCTGGTGGAAAATATCCCCGAAGCTGCCGTACAGGCTGGCTTCCTGGTGGGGATTGTCCCCGTAACGCAATTCCTGATACAGGGGAGCGCAGATGCAGAAGCTGCCCTTGGTGCTTTCCGCGCTCTGGTGGCCAAGATAATTAGTGATGGCGTTATCGTAATTGGAGGTGCGCATAAACACCTTCACCGCCAGGTTTTCACGGGTCTTCAGGGTCGTATCCCCCTTGTGGGTCTGCATTTCATCCAGAATGCGCGCGTAATCCGCGGGATCCGAAACCACCGTGACGGAAGCGTAATTCTTGGCGGCGGAACGGAGCATGGACGGCCCGCCGATATCTATTTTTTCAATAGCTTCCTCCAGCGTGACTCCGGGCCTGGCGACGGTTTCTTCAAAAGGATACAGATTCACGCAGACCAGGTCGATGGGCTTGATGCCGTTTTCCTTAGCCTGGCGCACATGCTCCTCATTGTCGCGGCGGTGCAGCAGGCCCCCGTGCACCATGGGATGAAGCGTCTTCAGGCGCCCTTCAAATAACTCCGGTTCTCCGGTATAGTCGGAAATCTCAATCACCGGAAGGCCCAGGCCTTTCAGGAAAGCGGCGGTCCCGCCAGTGGAAATAAGCTCTACTCCAAACTCGTGCAGGCCCTTGGCAAACTCCTCCAGGCCGGTCTTGTCGGAAACGGATATCAATGCGCGCTGAATAGCCATAAGATCAAATATCTGTAATGTACCCGCGGGCGAACCCCACCCCTCCGGGAGAGAACGCGATAAATGCGGTTCCTTTCCCTACATACTACTGCCGCGTGAAGCAAGCGCAATGTCACCAATCATGACAACCGGGAGGATTTTTCCTCCCAAAACATAAAAAAACGCCCTTTTTATCGCTCTTGTCTTGACATTCGGGCGAATACTTACTACTTCAACCGCTCACAAATAACCATTTCTTTTTAGCCATGGCAACGATGGAAGTAATTCTCGCAACAAAAATTGAAGGGCTCGGCGCAGAAGCCGACCTGGTGACCGTTAAGGCTGGCTATGGCCGCAACTACCTCATCCCCAAGGGTCTGGCCCACGAAGCAACAGTCTCCAACCGCCGTTTCATCGCCAATCTTCAGGCCGCCCGCGCCAAGCGCGAAGCGGAAGAACTCAGCGCCGCTCAGGAAGTGGCCGCCAAGATCAGCGGACTGACCGTAGACCTCACCCTTGAAGTGGGCCAGGGCGGCAAGGCGTTCGGCGCCATCACCAACCAGAACATTCACGATGCCCTGACCGCTCAGGGCGTGGAAGTGGACCGCCGGGCGATTGAACTCGAAAAGCCGATCAAGAGCGAAGGCGAACACGAAGTCGTCATCAAGGTGCATCCCCAGGTGGAAGCCACGCTCAAGGTGATCGTCAAGGAAAACGCCTAAGAGGCGCGCATCCCTTTTCCGGCAGGCCCCGGGCCTCTTTTTGTCACCCTTTTTACTTCCCTTCCCTGAACAAACAAGGCATCATGTCTGCGTTGGGTGTCACTCAACCTCATGCACGGCATCGTTCCATCCCCCCACCGAAATCAACGGCATGATCCGGCTCTATCGTCAAACCCCGGAAGGCATTGAGCGCACCACCCAGGTGGATGCGGCGGAACAACACTTGGATTCCGTCTTCTGGATTGACCTCCTTACCCCGGAACCGGCGGAAATCAAGTTTGTGGAACGCCTCTGCGGGCTGGAAATGCCGACCTATGACGAAATGAGGGAGATTGAGGCCACCAGCCGTCTGTACACGGAGGACGGAGCGCGCTTCATGACCACCACGGTTCTCAGCCGCGTGGATACGGAATCCCCCTCTCTGTCGGAAATCACCTTCGTCCTCATGGGGGCGAAAATCATCACCATCCGCCATTCGGACTCCTATTCCTTCCGCGTTTTTTCCCACCAGCTCCTGCGCCAGAAGCAAATCAGCCGGGACCAGGTTTTCACCGGCCTGCTGGAAACCATCGTGGACCGCCAGGCGGACGTGCTGGAACGTTTCGGCGCGGAACTGGACCGCCTTTCCAAAAACATCTTCCGCAGGGACGAACCTGAAGGCAAGACCAGCAAGCGGGTGCCCGTCTCCAGCGCCCTGCGCCTGACGCTCCAGGACCTGGGCCGCGTGGGCGACCTGCTCACCCGCCAGCGGGACTGCCTGGTCAACCTTCTGCGCCTGCTCACGTACGCCAGCAACGAAGAGGCCTTGGACGACACCAACTCCACGCTGTACATCAAGCTGCGTCCTCTGAGCCGGGACGTCACTTCCCTTTCCGAATACGCCAACTTCCTTTCCAGCAACGTCAACTTCATGCTGGACGCCGTTCTGGGACTCATCAACATCGAACAGAACGAAATCGTTAAAATCTTCACCGTGGCGGCCGTGGTCTTCATGCCCCCCACGTTAATTGCCAGCATTTACGGGATGAACTTCGCCCACATGCCCGGCCTGGAAAACGAATACGGCTACTACATCTCCCTGGTAGTCATGCTCGTTTCCATCATCCTGCCCCTGGTTTACTTCAGAAGCAGGCGCCTGCTTTGAACGGGTCCTGCCTCAAAATCTCCCTCTCCTTTCGTTAAAACTCCTACCGTTTCATTACTGACATGGACTCCAAAATCACCCGCCTGATTGAACAGGCCTCCGTCATTGTCGGCGCCCTCCCCTACCTCCAGGCCTACCGGGACAAAACATTCCTCATCAAATTCGGCGGCAGCGCCATGGATGACGCCCGCCTGGTCAAAAAGCTCATGCGGGACATCGTTCTGCTGGAAGTCCTGGGCTTCAACCCCGTGATTGTCCACGGCGGAGGCAAAGCCATTTCCAAGGCGATGGCGGAGGCAGGGCTGGAAGCCCGTTTCATCAACGGGCTTCGCGTCACGACTCCGGAAGCCATTTCCATTGTGGAACGCACCCTTTCCGGAACCATCAATCCCGGTCTGGTTCAAATGTTCCGCGACTACGGCGGCAAGGGCGTAGGCATTCCCGGCACGGAAATCTTCGTTGGGGAACGCATCCATGAAAAAGATGAACAGGGCAACCCCATAGATATCGGTGAAGTGGGCAACGTCATCGGTTGCCTGACGGAGCGCATCACGGAAGCGCTGGAACTCCAGATCACCCCCATCGTCTCTCCGCTGGCAAAAGAACTGGGCACCCATAAACCGCTCAATGTGAACGCAGACCTGGCAGCCGCCGCCCTTGCCAAGGAACTCAAGCCGGTGAAACTCATCTATATTTCCGATGTCCCCGGAATCATGAAAGACCCTTCGGATCCCTCCACCCTCATCAAATCCGTCACGCGTACGGAAGCCCTCGACCTTATCAAGGACGGCACCGTATCCGGCGGCATGATACCTAAAATCCACTCCGCCATTGACGCCCTGAACGCGGGTGTGCGCAAAGTGCACTTCATTGACGGACGCCTTCCCCACACCCTGCTGCTGGAAATTTTCACTCCGGACGGCATCGGCACGGAAATCATCCGGGAACAACGCTGAACTCCCTCGCCGTGAAATTTTCCCTCTTTCTCCCGGCCCTGTTCCTGCTGGCGGCATCCTGCTCCATGCAGCCCACTCCCGCCAGCCTCTCCGGCTCCTGGATCCAGCCCGTCCCCGGGCAGCCTGGGCATGTCCAGGGAATGCAGCTCCTGCCGGACGGCAGGGCCGTTTCCATCAACATGCACACGCTTCTCTACCAAGGCTGGCAGCTGGACGGCAGCCGCCTGATCCTGACGGGGAAAAGCATGGGAAATGGCAATTCCTCCCTCTTCACCGCTACCTCAACCATTGACAGCCTCAGCAGAAACACGCTGATTCTGAACACGGAAGGAACCCGGGAGGTTTACACCCGCATGGCGAACGCTGACGGGAGATAGTCCCCCGCGCCTGCCGTCATTCATCATCCAGCAGGGACTTGTTGGCTGCTTTCGCCAGCTCGCAATTCGGGCATTTGTCAATCAGGCGGTCCATCAGGGCTTCAATGCGGGCATCCTTCGCCATCAACTGCTCATCCTTCTTTTTGAGCAGATTCAGCGTGTAATTCACGGCAATCGTCAGAACGCCCAGGCCTCCGATGGCTCCGGCGGAAGACACGGCCGTGTCTGCGGAAATATTGCCCAGGATTGTCGTGCATCCTCCTATGGAAAACAAACACCTGGCTATGGAAAAATTCATCATGGGTCCCGTCTAGCAGACAGTTTTCCCGCCTGCATCACGCCCAACCCGTCCACACCCTTTGTCGGCACGGGACGGCAGATGAATTGCCGCCGGATGCACCCGAAGAAACGCGCCCTCCCTTCCGTTCCCCCTCCGGAAAGGCTCTTTTGCCGGAAACAGGCCTTACCGGCTCCGCACGGGAACCAAAACCGAGAAGCGGAAGGAACATACTTTCCTCCGTTGCCGCATTTCCTTCTTCGGCTTTGCGGCGTTTATGCTAAAGTGGCGCCAATCTGCCCGGTACGGGGCTTTCAGCAATACTTCACACTATTCAATAGAAAGGCATCAACATCATGCATATGGCGGACGGCTTCATCTCACCGGCGGTAGGCTGCACCATGTGGGCGGCTTCCGCTGCAATTACAACGCTCTGCGCACGTAAGGTCAGGCAGGAAAAAGAAATGCGGCTCGTCCCGCTCATGGGCGTGCTGGGAGCCTTCATCTTTGCCTGCCAGATGCTGAATTTCACCATTCCGGGCACCGGCTCCAGCGGCCATCTGGGCGGCGGCCTCATCCTGGCGGTCCTTCTGGGACCGTATGCGGGGTTCCTGGTCATGGCGGCCATCCTGACGGTGCAGGCCCTTTTCTTTGCGGATGGGGGACTGCTGGCCCTGGGCTGCAATATTTTCAATATGGGGTTTTTCTCCTGCCTGGTAGCTTACCCTTTCATTTACAGGCCCCTGGCCGGAACAAAAACCGGCACGGGCCGTATCACGCTGGCCAGCGTCATCGCCGCCGTCATCGGGCTCCAGATGGGGGCTTTCTCCGTCGTTCTGGAAACAACGGCCTCCGGCATCTCAGCCCTGCCCTTCGCCCAATTTGTTGAATTGATGCTGCCCATTCATCTGGCCATCGGCGCTGTAGAAGGCCTTGCTACGGCAGCCGTCGTCATCTTCATCAGCAAGGCACAGCCGTCCCTCCTGCGCCCGGCCGACTTGGAAACCGGAACCGTCAAAAAAGCATCCTGGACCGTTTTGGGCATCTTTGCGGTAGCGGCCCTGCTCTGCGGAGCCGCCCTCTCCTGGTTCGCCTCCGCCTATCCTGACGGGCTGGAATGGTCTGTAGCCGGAGTCACCGGGTCGGAAGAAACCAGGCTGGCGGAACCGTCCCCCCTCCACCGGAACCTGGAAACCGTACAGGAGGCCACCGCCATTATGCCGGACTACGCCTTTCCCGCTGATGACGGGGCAAACACCGCAGAAACGGAAGCTTCCTCCTCCATTGTCAACCCTGAAACGAGCATGGCCGGCGTGCTGGGAAGCGCCATTATCGCAGCCCTTATTTTTGCGGCCGGTTTCCTGTTCGGCAGAAAACCGCACAGCCACTGCCCCCGCTGACCCTCCCCATGCCACTGTTTACGGACGCCTCGCAGCAATTCCGCCAGATGGATCGGTTTTCCTGCGGAAATACCGGCATCCACCGTCTGGACGCCCGCATTAAAATCGGAGCTTTCCTCGTCTATCAAATCTGCGTTCTTTCCTGGCCTCCGCAGGAAATTACGGGGCTCCTGCCTTTCTTCCTGTTCCCGGTCTGTGTCATCCGCCTGGCGGACCTTCCCCTGGGCTACCTTCTGAAACGTACCCTGTGGCTGCTGCCCGTCGCCGTCATGATAGGCCTCTTCAACCCTCTGGTGGACAGAACTCCCATGGGAGAATGGTTCGGCATTCCCGTCACGCAGGGCATGATCTCCTTCATCTCCATCATCCTGAGGTGCATGCTCACCATCCTGGGTGCCTTCACGCTGTTGGCCTCCACAGGCTTTGCGCCTCTCTGCCGCGGCCTGAGGCAGCTCGGCGCTCCGCGCATTCTAATCACGCTGATGACCTTCCTGTACCGGTACGCCTTTATCCTGGTGGATGAATGCCAACATATGCTGATGGCATTCCGCTCCCGGCGGGGAGGCTCCGGGCCCATCCCTCTTTCCACGTGGGGGGCTATGGCCGGACAACTTCTGCTGCGGACATTCGGGCGGGCGGAACGCATTTACCAGGCAGTCCTGTGCAGAGGCGGGGAAGATCCTGAATTCGTCAATTCCCGCAGCGTCATCACTGGCCGTGGCGCAGCGGGAGGCCTTCTTTTCTGTATTCTCGTCATTCTGTTCCGCTGTTTCAACATCACCATGCTCGCGGGCCAGTACGCCCGCAGCCTCATCCCATGAGCCACCACCTTGTAGAAACTATTGACTTGTGTTTCAGTTACCCGGATTCCCCTCCGGCGCTGAACGGCGTTTCCCTGCGCATCACCCACGGGGAATCCGTCGCCGTCGTAGGCGGGAACGGCGCAGGGAAATCCACGCTGCTGCTCCACCTCAACGGCCTGCTGACCCCCTCTTCCGGCCAGGTACGGGTAGGGGACATTCCCGTGACCCCCAAAACCGTCGCCCGCGTCCGGGAAAGCGTGGGAATGGTCTTCCAGCAGGCGGAAGACCAGCTATTCATGCCTACTGTCCGGGAAGACGTGGCCTTCGGGCCGCTCAACATGGGGCTCCCCCCGGAGGAAATCCGCCGCCGCGTGGAACAGGCCCTGCGGAATGTCCATGCGGAAGCCCTGGCAGACAAAATGACCCACCATCTTTCCGGAGGGGAAAAACGGGCCGTCTCCATCGCCACGGTCCTCTCCATGAGTCCGGACATCCTGGTGCTGGACGAACCGAGCGCTAACCTGGACCCTGCCTCCCGCCGTACCCTCATCAGCCTGTTGCGCCAATTCACCCATACCAAAATCATTGCTACCCATGATCTGGACATGGTCATGGATCTGTGCACGCGCTGCATCGTAATGAAAGACGGTTCCATCCTGGCAGACGCTCCCGTTCCCGACATCTTTGCAGACCGCTCCCTTCTGGAAGAAGCGCGCCTGGAACAACCCCTCAGCTACCTCCTGATGCGGCAGGAGAGGCAACGGAACAATTCCGGGGCATCCTGAAAAAACCTCATACAAACTCCAGCCGGGCCTCCGGCAGGGACTTGAGAAAACGCATTCCATACCTCTTGGTAGCTACGCGCGGATCAAGAATCACCACCATGCCGGAATCGCTCTTGGTGCGGATCAGCCGCCCTACCCCCTGCCGCAGCTTCAGAATGGCTACAGGTACGGAATATTCGTAAAACGGATTCCCCCCGCGTTCCCTGATACTCTCAAAACGGGACTCCACAAGCGGATGATCCGGCACTTCAAACGGCAAGCGCGTGACAATAACGTTGGAAAGAGATTCTCCCGGCACATCCACCCCGGTCCAGAAACTGTCCGTTCCGAAAAGCACGCTGTCCACATCCTTCCGGAACGCCTCCAGCATGGCATGCCGCTGCATATCCTGCCCCTGCACATACAGCGTCCATCCCTGTTCCTCGCAAAAAGGACGCACTTTCTCCGCCGCCTGAACCATCAGACGATAGCTGGTAAACAGCACGAAAGCCCTGCCGCGGGACTCCGCCAGATACCTTTTAATCCATTCCGGCAAAACTTTCGCATACTCCGGCTGGTCCGGCTCCGGCATGGAGCGGGCTACAATCAGCCGCATCTGCTCCCGGTAATTGAACGGGCTTCCAATCTGAAGCTTCCGAACGCTTTCCGCCCCTACGCGCCCCGCAAAATAACTCATGTCCGCATCTCCGGTCCCCAGCGTGGCGGAAGTCAGAATGGCGGAACGTCCGGCGGAAAACAGGCGTTCCCTCAAAATATCTCCCACCTCCACGGGAGCGGAGCAAACGCTCATGTTCCTTCCATCCGGACCGGAACGCTCCGCCCAATATACGTGACCTTCCTCCGTCATGTCCATCAGCACCTTCAGGGAAGCCTGCGCCTCCTCCATCCGGGCGGCCATATCCGCCAGTTCATCCTTCACGGCTGCATTTTCCTCCTGCTTCTCCCTCTCCGTTTTCAATTCCCCGATCAGTTCCATCAAAGGCTGAGAAAGAATATCCTGCGACCACTCCGGCTGAAGAATGCGGACAATCTTTCCGGAACCCGCAAACCCCAGGTCATCCCGCGCATTCTGGAAAAACAGGCCGGAGGCGTCCATCACGTCCTGAACCCGCTGAAACAGGGACGGATTGTTCAGCGGTTTCAACAACCCTTTGTGCGTGCGCGGATTGTACATCCGCAGCAATTCATAACTTAAATGCGGTTCCGAGAGCTGGACGCCTAGCTGGCGGGCGGCGATGTTCTCAATCATGTGAGCCTCGTCCAGAATCACAAAATCCCCGGGAAACACGAACCCCGCCTCCTCGGAATCCTCCGCCTGGGCCATCAGCCCGAAAAACAGGGTATGGTTAAGCACCACTACTTTGGCCTCCAGAACCCGCTTGCGGGCTGCCTGGTACGGACAGGAAGGGCCGCAATGGCGCATGCTGCACGCATGCGGTTCGCTGCAGACCATGGCCCATACCTTGGAAGACGGCCGAAATGCCATATCGCTCAGGGTGCCGTCCTGCGTTCTCAGGGCCCAGTCCTGGATCCTCTTCAACTCCGCGGCCTCACCCTGCGTAAAGAGGGAATCCATCTGCGCCAGCGCACGCCGCAGGCGGGTATGGCACAGGTAATTCTGCCTGCCCTTCAGCAGGGCGGCGGAAAAATCAATCCCCAGGGCGGTGCGCAGCAGCGGAATATCCTTGTTGAACAACTGCTCCTGCAAATTGATGGTATGCGTGGAAATCACCGCCTTCCGGTCAAAATCCAAAGCAAACTTCACCGCCGGCAGCAAATACCCCAGGGATTTGCCCACGCCTGTGCCGGCCTCCACCAGCAGCGGCGCATCCACCTGGAGCGCCCTCGCCACAGCCAGGGCCATGCTCTGCTGCTCCTCCCGGTACTCAAAATCCCTGGCGCGGGAAAACAATCCGTCCGGGGCAAATGCCCGGTGGACATAAGCCTCAAAAGCGCTGACGCCTTCCATGCCCTCTTCCCCGGCGGCCTTCATATGTGGGAACCTGCCCCCCTTACTGGCCCACGGGAAGCTGGCGGGAAGAAACCGGCGGAAGATTCACCTTTTCAGGCAGGTCATAGAACATGGAGCGCAAGCCGTTCGCATTCATTCTGGAAGCGTCGATGAACGTCCAGGGCCCCTTATCCTTCAAATCCTTCACCAGCACCAGAACACCGGTATTCTCCACCTTCACGGGCACCCCGTCCGGACGCTTCATGGAAATGACCATCCGCGTGGGAAGCACCACCAGCACCTCCCCGCCTCCCTTCACCAGATGTTCCGCCGCAGGCTGGCCTATTTCATACGTCTCCACCACCATGCCGCGTTCCTTCATCACGGCGGCGGCGGCCTGCATCTTTTCCCTCATGGTCTCCATGAAGGAGGCCTCCCCGCCTGGAAAGGAAGCAACAAGCTGCTTCTTCATGGGCGGGTACATCTTCTCAATCATCCACATCATGTCGCCCGTCTTCACCGCCCCGGAAAGCTCCCGGGCGGCCCGGACGGCGCTGTCCCCATATTCACCGGCCTGGACGGCGCATACAGCCGCCACCATCATGCCTGCCAACAAACTCTTAATCATGGACGGAGTGTAACGGCATGCATCCCCCTCCGTCAAGGCAAGGCCTCCTGCGGAATCATGTTTTTACCGCGCGTCATCCTGCATCACCAGGCCGGACCACATCCATAAAGTGGGGTCCAGCTCCCGGGCGGCATCCTCCATCAGCGCGCGTCCGGTTCCTTCATCCTCCACCACGGCGAACATGGTGGAACCGGAACCGGACATCATGGCGCCGCGCACCCCGGGCCGCCCCATCAGCCAGCGCTTCACTTCCGCCAGGAATAAATGCTTTTCAAACACGGGCCTTTCCAGATCATTGACCAGCACATGGCCGTCCACATCCTGCTCCCCATAGGGAATGCCGGGCAATTCCCTGGAACCGGACCAGCGGCGGTAAGCGTCCGGCGTGGAGACACCAAACGACGGCTTCAACAAGACAACCCGGGGACGCCACCCCTTCCAGTCCGGCAAGGGCTCCACCTTCTCTCCGCGCCCGGTGCAGCGGCTCGCCGCGCCATAAATGAAAAACCCCACGTCGGAACCGATTTCCCCGCCCAGCTCCGCCAGACGCTCCCGGGACAAACCTCCGCGTTCCAGCTCATTGAGGGTGCGCAGCACGCATGCGGCATCACTGCTGCCACCGCCCAGCCCCGCACCATGGGGCACCTTTTTCACCAGGCGGACATGCCACGGCATGGGCCTTCCCAGCTCCCGTTCCATCAGCCGGCCCGCTTTCATGACCAGGTTGCTCTCATCCAGAGGCACGCCCGGGGCGTCGCAGCTCATCTCCAGACAGGCCGCCGGCGAAAACTCCAGCACATCACACAAATCCAGGGGAACCATCACGGTATCCACCTCATGGAAACCGTCCGGCCTCTTTCCCAGAACGCGGAGGGAAACGTTCACTTTGCACGGAGCCTTGCAACTGATCATACGCCGTGGATTCCACCAAGGGACGGCCTCCGGGTCAAGCTCCATCGAACGCAGACGGACGGCCCCTCATTTTTTCTTCGCAAATTCCGGGGGCGCCGCTATAATAAGCGCGACCCCGTTGCACATGGCCTACGACGAAAACAGCATCAAAACCCTGGATTGGAGGGAACACATCCGCATGCGCCCGGGGATGTACATCGGCAAACTGGGTGACGGAGCCTCCCCGGACGACGGCATTTACGTCCTTCTGAAAGAAGTCATCGACAACTCAATCGACGAATTCGTGATGGGGTTCGGCAAAAAAATCACCATTGACGTGACTCCGGACGGCCTGTGCGAAGTGCGCGACTTCGGCCGCGGCATCCCGCTGGGCAAACTGCTGGACTGCGCCGCAAAAATCAACACCGGGGCCAAATATGACAGCGACGCCTTCAAAAAATCCGTAGGCCTCAATGGAGTGGGCATCAAGGCGGTCAACGCCCTGTCCGACTTCTTTGAAATCCAGGCCTACCGCGACGGGGAAACGCGTTCCTACCAGTTCTGCCGGGGAAAGGAAATCCCCAAGGGACGAAAGGACGGCGCCACGGAGGAACCCAACGGCACCCGCACGGCTTTCCACGCGGACCCGGATATCTTTCCAGCGGCCACGCAATTCCGGCCGGAGTATATCGAAAAAATGTGCAGATACTACTCCTACCTCAACAAAGGGCTGGCCTTGCATTTCAACGGCCGCCGCTACATCTCCAAAAACGGGTTGCTGGACCTGCTTGCGGAAGCGATGAGCGAGGAACCCCTGTACCCCATCATCCATCTGGAAGGGCATGACATTGAAGTGGCCTTCACCCACGGCGGCCAATACGGGGAAGAGCACTACTCCTTCGTCAACGGGCAGCACACCACCCAGGGAGGCACCCACCAGGCGGCCTTCCGGGAAGCCATCGTCAAAACCCTGAGGGACTTCTTCAAGAAAAACTATGAGGCGGGGGACATCCGTTCCTCCCTCGTAGCCGCCATCTCCATCAAGGTGAAGGAACCCGTCTTCGAATCCCAGACCAAAACCAAGCTGGGGTCCAACACCATCAGCCCGGAAGGGGAAACCATCCGCACCTTTGTGGGCAACTTCATTGCCAGGGAGCTGGACAACTACCTGCACAAAAACCCGGAAACGGCCAAAGCTCTGGAAGCAAAAATCAAGGATTCCGAACGGGACCGCAAGGAACTCTCCGGTATCCAGAAGCTGGCGCGCGAAAACGCCCGCAAGGCCAAAATTCACAACAAGAACCTCCGGGACTGCCGGGTGCATTACAACTCCAAGCACTCCCGCGCCGGGGAAACCACCCTCTTCATTACGGAAGGCATCTCCGCCTCCGGCTCCATCACTACGGCGCGCGACGCGGAAACCCAGGCCGTTTTCTCCCTGCGGGGCAAGCCGCTGAACTCCTTCGGCATGAGCCGCAAAGTCGTCTATGAAAATGAGGAATTCAACTTCCTCCAGCATGCCCTGAATATTGAAAACGGACTGGAGGAACTGCGCTATGACAAGGTAGTCATCGCCACGGACGCCGATGACGACGGCATGCACATCCGCATCCTTTTGATGACATTCTTCATCCAGTTCTTTCCGGAATTGATCCGGGAGGGACACCTCTTCATCCTCCAGACCCCCCTCTTCCGCGTGCGCAACAAACAGCAAACCATTTACTGCTACTCGGACGCAGAGAGGGAGGAAGCCATCAGCCTGCTGGGAAAAAACCCGGAAATTACCCGGTTCAAAGGCCTGGGAGAAATCTCCCCCCAGGAATTCAAGGCTTTCATCGGGGAAGGGATGCGCCTGGACCGCGTCCGGCTGGAAGACTCCCACAAGGTAAAAGACCTGCTGTCCTTCTACATGGGCAAAAACACGCGGGAAAGACAGGAATACATCCTGAACAACTTGCGTGTTGAACTGGACCCGGTCATGGACTAGAGTAACGGAGCGACGCTTATCTATGCTTACCATTCCCAAGGAAAAACTGCCGACTCACATCGCCTGCATCATGGACGGCAACGGCCGCTGGGCGAACAGCCGCCATCTGCCGCGGCAGGCAGGCCACCGGGCGGGAGCGGATACGGTGGAACGCTGTGCGGACTTCTGCATGGCCCATGATATCCCCTGGCTCACCCTTTACGCCTTTTCCTCGGAAAACTGGAACCGGCCGAAGACGGAAGTGCGCGCGCTGATGCTCCTTCTGCACGAATTCCTGAAAAAACGCCTCAACCAAATGATGGAAAAAGGCGTGCGCCTCCACGCCATAGGAGATCTCTCCCGCATTCCCGCCCGCACCCGGAAACTGCTTCAGAACAGTCTGGAAGCCACTTCGGGAAACACCAGGCTCAACCTGGTTCTGGCCATTTCCTACGGCAGCCGGGGGGAAATCGCCGCCGCCGCCAGGAAAATAGCGGAAAAAGTCTCCCGCGGAGAACTCCCGCCGGAAGCCGTGACGGAAGACCTGTTCGGCGAGTACCTGGACACCGCCGGCATGCCGGAACCGGACCTGCTTATCCGCACCTCCGGAGAAATGCGCGTCTCCAACTTTCTTCTCTGGCAAATCAGCTACGCGGAAATTCATGTGACGGACACGTTGTGGCCGGACTTTTGCGATCGGGACATGGAAGCTGCTCTGCTGGACTACTCCCGTAGAAAACGCCGTTTCGGCGCGCTCTGACCCTCTTGAACCCCCATTCCTGCGAAACAGCCATGAACCAATACGCTCTTATTCTGGCCGGCGGCAGCGGCACCCGTTTCTGGCCTCTTTCCCGCGACCACCGCCCCAAACAACTCCTGAACATGTTCGGAGAAGGAACCCTCCTTCGCCAGGCTATCGACAGGCTGGACGGGCTGGTGCCCAGGCAAAACATCTTTATCCTGACCAACCATCTGCAGGAAGCGGAAGTGCGCCGCCAGGCCCACGATATTCCCGTGGACAACATCATTTCCGAACCCGTGCGCCGGGACACGGCGCCTGCCATCGCCCTGGGCATTGGTCTCATCAAGGCGGCGGACCTGCACGGAGTCATGCTCGTTATCCCCTCCGACCATCTCATTCAGGACCAGGACTCCTTCCGCACCCTGATGAAAGCCGCCATGGACACGGCTGCCAGGGAAAAAGCGCTTGTCACCGTGGGTATCAAGCCAACCTGGCCCTGCCCCTCCTACGGCTACATTGAACGAGGAAAAGAAATCCACTCCGCTCCGGGCTGTTCCTGCCGCGAAGTCATTCAATTCCGCGAAAAACCGGACACGGCCACGGCTGCAGCCTACCTGAGCCGGGGCAATTTCTGCTGGAACGCCGGCATGTTCGTATGGAGTATTCCTGCCGTGTGCGAACAGCTGGACAAGCACTGCCCGGAACTGGCCTCCTTCGTGGAACACGTTGCGGAATCTCCGGCCCCGCAGGAAACCATCCGGGAAGAATTCCCGGCGCTCACCCCCGTCTCCATAGACTTCGCGCTCATGGAGCATGCGGACAGAGTGCTGAACATGGAAGCAACCTTTGACTGGGACGACGTAGGTTCCTGGATATCCGTAGCCAACTATCTGGAAACCCACAATAAAAACACCACCAACACGGACATCACCGTGCAGGACGCCTCCGGCAACATTGTTTTCTCCCAAAAGGGGGACAAGCACGTGGCCCTGCTGGGAGTGGAAAACCTGATTGTGGTGGAAACGGCGGACGCCATCCTCATTGCGGATAAAAACAAGGCGGACGAAATCAAGAAAATCGTCAACCAGCTTCCGGACGAACTCAGATGACCAGTCCGCACCCCGCCCTGGGCATCGACTACGGAGAAGCCCGCATCGGCATTGCCGCCACGGACCCCGTGGGCATCATGGCCCATCCCGTAGAAACTATCCACAGGCATCAGACGGACGGAATTTCCCGCATTGTCCAGCTCGTCCAGGAACGGGGAATACGCACCCTGGTGCTGGGCCTTCCCGTCCGCATGGACGGCACGGAAGGGACCGCCGCAGCCAAGGTGCGTGCATTCGGCAGGGAACTGGCCGCAGCCCTTCCAGGCCTTCCCCTGATTTTCATGGATGAATGCCTCACCACCGTCATTGCCCAGGAAAAACTGCACGCCGCCGGCAAAAAGGCAAAAAACTTCCGCCCCATCATCGACCAGGTAGCCGCTGTGGAAATACTCAACACCTGGCTTGATTCCACGCTGGGCTGAAACCAAACGGCGCGCACGCGCCGTCCCTCCCGGGTCTGCGGATGGGAACGCACTTCCGGTGCCCAGACATCCAGAGAAAGCCCGGACGGGTTCATGATCCGCGAATGGCGCCACAACCGCACCGTATCCTTCGTGACGCTCCGCACCATTCCCTCCGTACACAGCCCTTTCCGGGCAAAACGGATCTTTTCCAGAACAAATCGCCTGCCTGCCAGATGGAATAAAAGTTCAGCCCCGCCATCATCCAGGCCAGCAGCCAATACTACCCAAACTACGGAACGCTGAAAAAATCCTTCCAGCATTCCGCAGCACGGGAAAGCGCAAAAACTCCCTTTCCACGCATCAGGCGCAATCCATGCTAAGCACCACCTTGCCGCTGCGGAACTCCTCCTGAGCCTTCTCCACAGCCTTCCGCACATCGCTTAGCGGATAAACGGTATCCACAGCCTGCTTCAACCTGCCGTCCGCCATCAGGCGCGCCAGTTTCTCATAGGCGGCCTCAATCTCTGAAACAGGGGCATTCTTAAGCCACTGCGTCACCCACAGGCCCTCCAGTTTAATACCCTTGAAAATCAGAAAACCGTTCGGCACCTTGATGCTCTTCCGGCTCATGGCTCCGTACGTCACCATGCTTCCGCCGGGAGCCAGCATATCCATCAGGCGCAGGGCGCTTTCTCCGCCCACGGCATTGGAAGCCAGCACAGGCCTCTTTCCATCCAGGCGGGCCAGCGTATTCTTCACCACATCCCCGTCATCCTCTCCCACCACCAGATCGGCGCCCAGCGCAGTCAATTCATCCCTCAATTCATCTGGCCTTCTCACAAAATTCACTGTCTTCACGCCCATTTCACGGGCCAGTTGAATAATGCACCTTCCCACTCCGGAATTGGCGGCATTCTGCACCAGCCAATCCCCCGGTTCCAGGGAAACGAACCCTTCCAGCATGCGCAGAGCGGTCAGGGGATTCACCTTCAGCATGGCCGCCTGGACGGGATCTACCTTCACCGGGAGCTTCATGACATTCACGGAGGGAACCGCCACATACTCGCTCCAGGAACCCACGCCGCGCAGGAGAATCACTTCATCTCCCTCTCGGAATCCCTCTGCGCGAGATTCCTGTACCACGCCGCAGCCTTCCAGGCCGGCGCGGGAGTGCGGCAGCACGGGCTTCAGGCCATAAACTCCCTGTACAAAATTGATGTCCGCCGGGTTGATCGGAGCCGCCTTCATCCGGACCAGAACTTCTCCCTCCTCCGGAACGGGAATGGGGCCGGAAACGTATTCCAGCACCTCCTGGGGCTTCATGCTGCATTCGGAAAACTCTGCATAATGATTCTCACTCATGCTTTCAATTTCTCATGGAACACCCCTCCGTGCAAGCGCCGGATACGTTTTACCCGGAAGCAGGCAGCCATATGCCGCTGCCGTGAAAAAACCAAAGGGGGCAATCTTTCCCGTGTTCTGCACTTTTCCTGCGGTGAAAGGCCTTCATCCGGCCCGGCTATTCGGCCAGCCCCTGCTCCCACAGCGGAAGTCCTGAAAAATAAGGAAGAACGCCTCATTCTCCTCTTTGTCTGCGGTACCGTTCATTTTCCCGGATCAGCCCCCTCCCGCTTTCAGCTCACCGTCTCTGCAGCCCCTCTTCATCATGGGAGAAAAAACCGGAGTTCGCGCAAAAGAAAAGGCATGCTTCCGTACAGTCCAGGATAAATTCCAGGGCTTTCGTCCGGTTGTTCTTGACCTTAGGCAAAAATACGCTAGATTATCTCTCTCGCATTAACAAATAACTTCGATTGCCATGTCCCGAATTTGCATCATCAGAGGTACCATGCCTCACAAAGGTCGTCGTATCCATCGCTCCGGTCTTGCCAAGAAAAAGGGCGGTATTGGTCGTCACGTCACTAAGACTGTCAATCGTACCGTTTTCCCCAACCTTCAGGAGAAGCGCATCTGGGTTCCTGAACTCGGTCAATTCGTGAAAATGAAGATTTCCGCCAAGGCCCTGCGTACGATCAACAAGAACGGTGCTTACAACACTCTTAAAAAAGTAGGTCTCCTGTAAAAAAGATTCTTTTTTTGAACGTTGTTTCACCACTTGAACTCTAAGGCTTCAACGAGGTGAGCAACTGGCAGAAAAAGATGTCCAAAAAGACAAGGGATCATCTGCTTAAGTGAGGCACCTCCAAGTTGAAGGTTTTATTGAAACATTAATATGCCAACGGACGTAAACAATACGTCCTCTACTGGAAAAGATCACACAGATGAAAGCCCAAACCAAAATCGCTCTTAGAATTAATGATGACAACCCCAACCACCACCTGTGGAACAACAGGGGGGTTTGGTGGTGCCACGTTACGGTTCACAAGCCGGACTCCACGGCGGAACGCCTGAGATTCTCGCTGAAAACCCGTGACATTGAAAAAGCCCGCGCCCGTCGCGACAAGATTTTCGCCTCCATTCAGCAGCATTTCGGCATTGCCGCCTAGAAAAGCTGTCGGGAGAGATTAAGGCAAGTCACATCAATCTCTTTTATAAGAACCGCTCCGGATCTGCCGGAGCGGTTTTTTATTACACAATAACAAAGGCCTGCCGGGAAAAACTTTCCGGAATTGAAGCGCAAGCTCTGGTGCGGGGGAGGCATTCACTGCCCCTCCTGCCCCTCCTGTCCCTCCTGGAATCCGGCAATCCGCCGACAGGTACTGTAAAAGTGGGATTTTGTGCAGAAGGCTTGTTTCTATGGATGCCGGTTCAATGAAAAGCCTCCCCTGCCACAGGCTTCAGGGGCGGCATATCCCCGCCGCCCCTGAATGAATACAGAGCCGTCTCCTTCCCGTTACTTCTTTTTGCTGAACCGGAACATGGATGCTCCATGCCCGTTCAATTCTACCGCCATATCTCCCTGTACGGTCCCCTGGTCAGCGCGTTTCCAGAGGTCCCTTGCCTCATACGCTCCAGAAAGCCCCAGCTCCTTCAGATTCACCTTCAAAATTCCTTTCTCCTTCCCGGTATTGAAAAAGCCAGCTGCCACGGAACCGTCGGCCAACTCCTTCATCCACACCTGGAAATTCCCCTGGTGCCACGCTTTGCGGGCGGGACGGGCAGCCGGATCCTGATCCACCGCTATCACCTCATCATTGGTAAGCAGTCCCATCGTAAACGAATCAATATGCTCCAAATCACAGGAGACGATGAGCGGAGCGGACAGCAGGCACCACAGGGTCACATGGGTGTACTGTTCATCCGGAGTCAGCCGCGTCTGGACAAACGTGGTGTTGGGCTGGTTGGGTTTGCCCAGCTTCCCGATCTGGAGAATGTCCGGATCATTCCAATGTCCCGGGCGCATATGCTTCTGCCAGCGTTCCTGGGAAAAACCGATGCCGCTGACGCTGCCCCAGTGATCCTGGATATCCCCCGTCGTCCGCCATAAATTCGCCAGCTTGCCCAGCTCTTCCACATGTTCGTACGGGGCGGCATTGGACAGGCTGAGCACGATATCCCTCCCGGACTCGTCCAGCGCCTTGCGGATGCGCTTTGTCGTAGGCACATCGTTGGGATTCCAATCCACTTTCACATAATCGAACCCCCAATCCGCCCATTGTTTAGCGTCACGGTCAAACAGCCAGACGGCTCCCACATGATCCGCCTTTCTGCGATGAACTCCCGGATAACTTCCAAAGATTTGATCCTCCTGCTTGCGCTCCTTTTCCGGAATGGCCATTTCCCCGTAGTCCGACTTAGCGTTGGGCGCGCTCCCTCCGATAAAACCGGCATACGTTCCCATCCAAGGCGTGGAATAAATGCCCACTTTCATGCCCATGGCGTGAATAGCGTCGCACATGGCCTTCATGTCAGGAAAACGCTTATTGGGTTGAATGGCGCCATACTTCCCTCCGCGCCTGCCCTGCCAGCAGTCGTCAATGTTGATATAGGCCCAGCCATGATTGACCAGACCCCGTTCCACAAAAAGCCGTGCCGTCTTCAGCACATTATCCTGCCCTACGGCCTCACTGTAGGAATACCAGCTGCTCCAGCCCATGGGCGGAGTCAGGCACAATTCGTCCCCCACCTTCAGAATCAGCTCCTTCATGTCCTTTCCATGCCTGTTGGAAGCCTGGATATTTACCTTGTATTCCCTCTTCCCGGACGGAGCGGTACCCGCAATCAATCCGCGCGAATCCATCTTCAGGCCTGGGGGCAGCCCTGTTGCCTGAATTTTCATGGGCCGCTCCCCGGAGACGGGAACCTGGAACAGCATGCGGGAGCCGGGGGTAGCTCCGACGATACGGGCGCCATTAATGGAGGGTGAAAGCGGAATCTCTGGAGTCAGGCGGACACCGGGAGCGGGCGCAGGATAGGGATTGGGAAACTCTGCCCCAAATGATGCGGATACGGCAGCACTGACAACGGCAGGGAGTAAAAAATGGTACAATCTCATAAACAGGGTTATAAAGGTGTACCTTAAAAACGTAGTTGCTTTGTCATTCCTTTCATTGACCCCATTCCTCCCTCCTTCCGCAGTCCATCCTGTTTCTGCGTTTCCCCCGCAGAACATGGCGGACTTTGAAAAAAGGCCGGAACGGACACTCCCGGCAATCCGGCCGCCAGGGAACGGAACTCCTCCTCACGCATCACACACCCTGCCGTCGCCAGGGCATCCGCCAGCGCAGCGGAAGACGCCCGGACGCTCACCTGCCTCCCTTCCGTAACGCCCAGCCCCGACCGGGGATCAAGCACGTGGGAATACGCTTTCCCGCCAATTTTCACCATCTGACGGGCGCTCCCGGAAGTGGAAACGGCCGCATGGCTCAACAGCAACACTTCCCCCTGCCCTCTTCCTGTATCCACCCGCAGCCGCCATCCCGATTCCCCGGGAGGAGGAGCGCCGGCCAGAACATCGCTGGTACTGTCTATGAAGAAGGAACATATACCCCTTGTTTTCAACATCTCCGCCATTCGGTCCACGGCAAAGCCCTTGCCCATGCCTCCCAAATCCAGCCTCATTCCAGAAACCGCCTTGACCGCCATTCCCTTACGGACGGACAACTTTTCCCATCCGCATGCCCGGAGCGCGCATTCCCGCTCCTCATCGGACGGGAGAACGCCAAGGCGGCGGCTCTTTTTCCACAGGCGAATGCAGGGTCCCAGCGTGGGATCAAAAGCACCGTTTGTCAGCCGGGCATAATTCAGGGACAGAAGAAGCACCCTTTCCAATTCCGGAGAAACAGGCACGGAAATGCCGTATTCCGCAGCATTAAGCCGGGCCAGACCGCTCTCCGCATCCATGGCGGACATCACTTTTTCCCAGTGGAAGGCACAGGCCAGAGCCTCCCCGCAAATCCTCTCCGCATCTTCCGCATCCATGCCACTCCCGGGATAAGCGCGCACCGTGAACACCGTACCCATAACCGCCCCCCGAACTGTTACCCTCCCATCCGGGGCATGCGCACAGGAAAGCGGCTCCACAGAAGGAAGCTCCGCTTCCCCTTCCTGCCCCCGGATGGCGCCAGCAACAGACAGCAGGCAGGCGCAACATGCAGGAAAAGCAGCCTGCCGGAAAAAGGAACTCATGTGCACCCACGGGGACATAAGCAACAACCTACTCCGTACAAATGAACGGGAGCAAGGGCCGAATATGCCATAGAAACACCCCTTTACCGGAATCCCATCACTTGAAAACGGACTCTGCTCTTTCCCGGTCCAAATCCGTAAGAAAGGAAGATGACCTTTTTACAGGAGCTCCCCTTCCGGCAGGAAATACAATGCCACGGCCATCAACCCACCCGGAAAGAAATACACAGGCCGCGGTGTTTTGCACCGCGGCCTGGACATCTGTCTGAAAACGCCCTTCTATCTGGCAAACAGGCTGTGGATGCGGCGGCAGACTTCATCCACGTTTTCCCGTGAATTAAACGCGGAAATGCGGAAGAACCCTTCCCCCCTGGAACCAAAACCGGAACCAGGCGTAATAACCACATTCGCCTCATGCAGCATCTTGTCAAACATTTGCCAGCTGTCCAGACCGTCCGGACACTGTACCCATACATAAGGGGCGTTTTCCCCGCCCCACACGCGCATGCCCGCCTGACGGCAGGCATTCAGCAGAAGCGAAGCATTCCCCAGGTAATGGCTGATGAGCGCGGCAGTCTGGGCCATGCCCTCCATGGTGAACAAAGCCGCGGCACCCCGCTGGACAATATAGGAAGCGCCGTTGAATTTCGTGCTGGTGCGGCGGCTCCAGAGTCGGCTGATAGAAACCTTGTTCCCTTCGGAATCATATCCGTGCAATTCCTTGGGAATCACCACATAACCGCAGCGCACCCCTGTAAAGCCTCCTTGCTTGGAGAAGGAACGGAACTCAATGGCGCAATCCCGCGCGCCGGGAATTTCAAAAATGGATCTGGGAATGGAAGAATCCTGTATGAAAGCCTCATAAGCGGAATCATAAAGGATAATGGCACGGTTCGCCCGGGCGTATTCCACCCATTTCAGCAGTTCATTCCGGGAAGCTACGGCCCCGGTAGGATTGTTCGGGAAGCACAGGTAAATCAAATCCACATGCTCATCAGGCAATTGCGGCACAAAATTATTTTCCGGAGTGCACGGCAGATACACCAGCCCTTCATAAGAACCATCCGGGCTGGAACTCCCGGTATTCCCGGCCATGACATTGGTATCCACATACACGGGATAAACCGGATCCGGTACGGCAATTCTGTTGCCGGGCCCGAAAATATCCAGAATGTTTCCCGTGTCGCATTTGGCTCCGTCAGACACGTAAATCTCATCCACTTCCACATGCACGCCGTGGGCCTGATAGGCTTTTTTGGCGATTGCCTCCCTCAGCCAGAAATACCCCTGCTCCGGCCCATAGCCGTGAAAACGTTCATGAGTGGACAAATCATCCACGGCCCGGTGCATGGCTTCAATAGCCGCCATGGGAAGCGGCTCCGTCACATCGCCGATGCCGCAGCGAATCAGCCTTTTGGCAGCCTCCGGATGGGATTCGGCAAACGCATTCACGCGGCGCCCTATTTCCGGGAACAAATATCCCGCCTGCAACTTGAGGAAGTTATCGTTAATGTTAGGCATGGTTTTAATAGTAAGCGCCTCATTCCATACCCGGAACGGGACGGAATCAAGGCCCCGTTCCGGCATGCCGTCCTTCCCTGCGTCACGAAACGGCGCAGCTTCCCCCCCCTGCCGCAGTTTCCGCCGTGCAAAAGCGGTTGCTCCTGCCCCTTTGAGGGTTCATGCACCTCGCCGACATCCTGTCCTGCCAGATTCTCCTGAGCTTCTTCCCGGCAAAATTCCTAAGAACGGGCAGGCGGATGCCCAGCAAGGGAACCTCTTCATTCTGCGGGGCATCATGGCCCTGAAGAAGCCGGCAAGCTTCGTCCCCGTTCTGCGTCAGTCCTGCTTTTGAAACCGGAACTTCTAGGGACATGACATGCTTCTCCGGAACGGGAAAGCCTGTTTCCCTGTCTAAAAAGGACAAAAAGAAATCTTATGATCATGAATGAAATGGAAATCATTGACGTCCGCGGCCGTGAAATCATCGACTCACGGGGCAATCCCACCGTGGAAGTGGACGTGGCCCTCGCCGGGGGAGCTATCGGACGCGCATCCGTCCCCAGCGGAGCCTCCACCGGAGAACATGAAGCCTGGGAACTCCGGGATGGAGACGCCAAGCGCTACGGAGGCAAGGGCGTGCTTAAAGCCGTGGAAAACATCAATAAAATCATTGCCCCGGAAATATCAGGGCACGATGCCACCCTGCAGCCGGCCATTGACAAAATCATGATCGACCTGGACGGCACGCCCAATAAATCCCGCCTGGGGGCCAACGCCATCCTGGGCGTCTCCCTGGCCGTGGCAAAAGCCGCCGCCATTCAGCTCAACCTTCCCCTTTTCAAATACCTGGGTGGACCGAACGCCAAGGTTTTGCCCGTCCCCATGATGAACATCATCAATGGAGGAGCCCATTCGGACTCCCCCATCGACTTTCAGGAATTCATGATCATGCCCAAGGGGGCTCCCACTTTCCGGGAATCCCTGCGCTACGGGGCGGAAGTTTTCCATGCGCTCAAGGATGTGCTGCATGACCGCGGCCTTTCCACTGCCGTGGGGGATGAAGGGGGATTCGCCCCGGCCCTGAAATCAGCAGACGACGCCCTGGAATGCATTGCACAGGCCGTAAAACGGGCCGGGTACACCCTGGGCACGGATATCTTCATTGCCCTGGACGTGGCTTCCTCCGAATTTTACGATCCCTCCCGGAACCTGTACGTCTTCAAAAAATCAGACGGCCTGGGCAGAACAGCGGAGGAACTGACGGCTTACTATCAGGAACTCCAGAAAAAATACCCCATCATTTCCATTGAGGACGGCTGTGCGGAAAACGACTGGCTGGGCTGGGAACAGCTAACTAAAGCCATGGGCGGCAATACCCAGCTGGTAGGGGACGACCTGTTCGTGACGAATGTGGAATTCCTGAATCAGGGCATTTCCCGCCATGTAGCGAATGCCGTCCTGGTGAAAGTCAACCAGATAGGTTCCCTGACGGAAACGCTGGATACGGTGGAACTGGCCAAGGATAACAAATACTCCGCCATCATCTCCCACCGCTCCGGGGAAACGGAAGACGCCACGATCGCGGATATTGCCGTAGCGACGAACGCGGGACAAATCAAAACCGGCTCTCTAAGCCGTTCCGACCGCATGGCCAAATACAATCAATTGCTTAGAATTGAAGAAGAACTGGGAAATGACGCAGTTTATGGTGGTAAAATTCATATTCTATGATCAAAAATATGTTGTTTGACTGCAAGGAATGCTCTGGAGACGCCGCTACTACCACCGTTTTACCCTAGCGGAGCTTGAAATCCGCCGGGAGAAACGTGCCCTGATCGTCCAGAGAGCCCTGCGCCTCTTTGCCATTGTCCTGGCCCTGTGCCTGACGATGCTGCTTTCCCTGGTGTGTTTCAAACCATGGAAGGATCTGCGCTCCCTGGAGCATGAACGTTCCTTCCTTCAGGCTCATCTGGAAAAATCCAGGGAGCAGATGGAACAGGCAAAAAACGAATTCATCTGGATCTCACAGGATCCCCACTACTTTGAAATGATTGCCCGGGACAAAGGCAACCTGGCCCTTCCCGGAGAGCACATTCTCCGCATTGCGGAACCCAAGCGCCTGAAATAAAGCGTTTTTCAGCGGAAAAAGGAAACCATGCACGCGGTTCCTCCCCCTCTCCCGCCGTAGGAGGTTCCCAAACGCTGGCATGCAGGACGGAATACGGAACAAAGCCAACGCAGCCTTACTCAGGCTGCCTGTCCGGCGCAGTCTTGTCATACTCCCTCATCAATTTGGCGGACCAGCTAATACCGTCGGGAAAACGGCATGCAGGCGTCGTAGTCAGGTATGTTCCCAGCTTTTTAGCGAGGGGATCCGCATCCTGGTGCCTGGAAAAATACAAATCCCTCTGTTCCTGGGGATCGTCCGCCACATTGTAAAACTGCGGAGCGCGATCCGGGACCAGCAGGTACTTCATATCACCGGCCAGCACAGCGGACGTGTAATCCGTGCACCAGAAAAAGGTGCGCGGAACGGGAGCTCCCTTGTTCCCCACCAGCTCCAGAATATCCATGCCGTCCAGCTTCCTGGGAATGTGACGGCCATTCGCCTTCAGCAAAGCGGGAAGCAAATCCACGGAGGAAACGGGCTGTCTGCAAACGCTTCCGGGAACCAAACGCTTGTCCGCCGGATACCTGATAATAAAAGGTACGCGAACACCTCCTTCAAAATGCTGCCTCTTGGCACCCCGGAAAGGGGCGTTGCAGGAAGAAGCTTCCGGAGCGCCTCCATTGTCCGACAGGAAGACGACGATGGTATCCTTTTCCAAACCGTCCGCTTTCAAGGCATCCAGAATGCGTCCTATTCCCCTGTCCATCGCATATACCATGGCGCAATAAACCCGTCGTTCCCCGTTCTGCACGTTCCTGAATTTGGCGATATCCTCCGGTTTGGCTTCATTGGGCCAATGGGGGGCGTTGTAGGAAACGAACATGAAAAACGGTTTCTTATCCTTTCCGGCTTCCTGCAGAAATTCAACCGCCCGGTCTGTAATGTCGTCCGTCAAATAGGTGATGTCCGTCTTATCCGTAAAATTGGATACAATCATGGAGGGATTCAGGCCTTCAGCTTCTTTCTTCACGGGAAAATAATGCCGGGAACCGCCCAGGAACCCCCACCAATGCGTAAAACCGCGCTCCGGCGGCGTATATCCCTTCGTGTGGCCAAGATGCCACTTGCCGAATACCGCGCTCCGGTACCCGCAGGGAGCCAAATACTCCGGAATCAATTTCTCCGTCTGCGGCAGCCCGTAGTGGGACTCCGGAAGATAATCCATCTGGATATTGGGATTCGTCGTGATGCCGTAACGCTTGGGGAAACGCCCCGTCAGCAGTCCCATGCGGGAGGGAGAACACATCGGAGCCGTCACATACGCCCGGGAACAAAACACCCCCTCCCTAGCCAGCCGGTCAAGGGAAGGCGTTTTTATCTGCTTGGAACCTGTACAGCCCAAATCCCCATAACCCAGGTCATCCGCCAGAATGACAATCATGTTCGGCGGTGTGGAAAGGCGGGGCTGCGCAACTGCCGTTCCGCAAAACAAACCGCACAGAATTAACAAAAGGCGCACTTCCTTCATCATACGTTAATCTACGTACCTTATTCTCCATATCAATCAAAAAACCTCATTCCCGAAATTTCCTCCATCATTCCTCAAATGCTCAAATGGAAACCGTGCCCGCTGTCCATGGATTTTGCCAACAAAAAAAGGCTTGCGCCCCATTCCTTCCCGGAAACGGAAATCCATATCCCCGCTCCCTTCCCGCCAGGACGGATTCCCCTGCTTGCTGAAAAACAGCGGAGCCAGGGCATTCCAAGACCTTCTCCGCATTCAGGCATCACAGCCCTATCCCCTCATTTTCCGCAGCAGAGCCGCTATATACCGCTGGGCCTCCACTTCCTCAATCCCTGTACCAAACTCAAACATCTTGCCGTCCGGCAGCCCCACTACAATCTTGTCTAAAACTTCATCATTCCGTCGAATACTGCTTGCCTCAATGGAAATACGGGAACCTTTCTCCAGCAAAAACTGCTGTCGGCGGCCCAGGTTCCCTACTCCTCGGAACAATTCCCCCCTGCCTGGCGTCAGGATCAGCGTCATGCGGCCAAACAACACATAAAAAGCTCCCGCAAATGTACCAGCCCCAACCAGAACAAAAGGGATTAAAAACAATAGTCCGAACAGATTTTCACAAGACATTTCCCTCATCATCGCAAACAGGGCAACGCATGTCACAGAATTCCAAAAAATCGAAAACATCAGTAGAAAAAGTCCCGCACCTTTTGGCTTCTTATACGTTATTTCCAGCCCCCTCGCCGTTTTCGTCACGCTCATGCGGCGGGGAATGGAATCAAGAATTTCCTCATCCCTTTCCTCCTGAACAATCTCTGAAAATTTGCTTATCTTATTGCAGGAGCGGCATAACACCATATCCGCAGCCATATTCACATCTTCCATAGCCAGAAGGGCACCGCATGCCGGGCACTTCCATTCAGTGCGGGTAGCCATATTCGAATTGTAGTAAAATTCCATATCCGGAAAAGGATAAAAATCATGAGAATTGTCTCCGGCGCCTTTGTTCGGAAAGACTAATTTGGCAGGCAATTCCAGAACGCAGTTATTTGCCGGAAAGCCCGCTGGCAAGAAAAGCACCGGGAAATAAAAAAGAATAACTCTGCCACCGCAACGGCATCTTCCCTGCCGGCAATTCAAGAAATGAATGCCCCGCCTATGCTGACGGTGTCAAATTCCACAATCTTTACAATAATGTTCTCCGCCTCATCCGCCTCCTGATTCCTGATGGCTGCGAGAAGGTCGTCATGCAGCTTCATGGCGCCGGAGTCGTATTGCTTCTCCTGAAGCAGCTTTTCCAGATTCTCCTGCACATGGCGGATGACCACGTTATACAATTCCGAGAGCACCGGATTATGCGTGGCGCGGGCCACGGCGGCATGAAACAGCATGTCATCCTCAATGCCCTGCCTTACCCTGCCGTGGCAGTCCTTCAGGGCATTTTCCAGCTCCTTCAAATCTTCATCCGTCCTTTTAACGGCGGCCAGCCGCGCAATTTCCTTTTCCAAAGCCAGCCGCGCCTCCAGAATCTGAGGCAGCTCGGATTCCTTGAGGCGGTTGCTCACCGCGACGGCAAAGCGGTCTGACGCCATCACATACGTGCCGTCCCCGGGGCGCGCTTCCAGCATCCCCATATGAATCAGGGATTGAAGGGCTTCGCGGATGGTGTTGTGGCTGACGGAAAAGGCACGGGCCAGTTCCGCTTCCGCGGGAATGCGGTCTCCAACCTTCCATTTGCCGGACCGTATCATGGATTCCATGGCGGTAAGCACCTGGCGGGCCAGGGACACCCGCACCGGTTTCTTCAGCTCCATTGTCTTGGACTGCTTCATGAAAAATTATCGGATAACGGTCCAGAGACGCCCCTTCTCCGTCTTGATTAACTGGATATCCAGCCCAAAGGCGTCTTTCAGGTTTGCCTCCGTCAGCACCTCGTCCCGGCTTCCATGCGCCACGATTTCTCCGGACTTTAAAATCATGCCGCGGTTAAATACGGGAAGGATATCTTCAATGCGCTGGGTGATGAACACGATGGTCAGATCAGGCCTCGTTTCAGCCAGCTCTTCAATGGTTTTCAATAAAAATTCCCGCCCTGCCAAATCCAGGTAAACGCTGGGTTCGTCCAGAATCATCAGTTCCGGATTCGTCATCAGAGCCCGGGCAATCAGCACTTTCACCTGTTCCCCGGAAGACATGGCCACCACCGGTCTGTCCATCAAATGCTCCGCTTTCAGGGATTTCATGATTCCTGCGGCTTTTTCCTCCTCTTCCGGCGTCGGCTCCCTCAGGAGGCCGATAGTGCCGTCGGGGCCGGAAAGCACCATGTCGCGCCCGTTCCAGGAGCCATCCTCCAGCCACTTGTGCATGAACGGACTCACCCACGCAATGGACTTGCGCAATTCCAGCAGGTTCACGTGCCCGAAGGTCTTGCCCAGAACCTGCACCCTGGCTCCGAAGAGCGGCCATGCAAACCCCATCAGCACTTTGACCAGCGTTGTCTTTCCGGCGCCGTTGGCCCCCAGAATAAAACAACGTTCTCCGCGCTGCACCTGCCAGGAAATATTGTGCAGGATTTCGTGCCCGCCCAGGTATACCCTGGCGTTTTCTACATTGACGGCCGGTGAGGCATGCTCCATAAACTGAATCAATGGCGGATTTCCGGGAAAAGCCCGGGAATATACGTGCCGCTCCGCCGTATTCCGACGGAACGGCACGTGTTTCAAGTAAAAGAAACCTTAGTTCCTTTCAAACAGGCTGCGGATCTTGGCGCCCACGATTTCCACCGGGTGCTGGCCCAGGGCTTCGCGCTTGGCTTTGAGGTTGGGAGCGCCCTTGGCTGCCTCTTCCAGCCAGTCCTTGGCGAACTTTCCGGATTCAATGCGCTTGAGGGATTCCTTCATGCGTTCCTTCACCTCTGCGGGCAGGATCTGCGGGCCGTTGTAATATTCGCCGAATTCGGCCGTGTTGGAAATCACGGAGTTCATCTTCTGGATGCCGCCGTTATAAATCAGGTCCACGATGAGCTTGGCTTCATGCACGCATTCAAAGTAGGCCATTTCCGGCGGATAGCCGGCTTCCGTCAGGGTTTCAAAGCCGTACTTCATCAGGTCCACCAGACCGCCGCACAGGACGTTCTGTTCACCGAACAGGTCTTCATAAGTTTCCTGGGCCATGGTGCATTCCAGCACGCCGCCGCGGGTCAGGCCTTCAGCCTTGGCCATGGCAAGAGCCACGTCACGGGCCTTGCCGGAGGGGTTCTGATGAACGGCAATCAGGCCTGGGCAGCCGAACCCTTCTTCAAATACTCGGCGCACTTCCGTGCCCGGGCCCTTGGGGGCCACCATGATTACATCTACATCCGCAGGGGGGACGATGGTATTGAAAACATACGCGAAGCCATGGGAGCAGCAAAGCGTCTTGCCGGCCTTCAAGTGAGGCTTGATTTCAGCTTCATACACGGCGCCGTGGCTTTCATCCGGCAGCAGAATGTGAATGATGTCCGCTTTTTCGGCGGCTTCCGCGACGCTCATTACCTGGAATCCATCCTGGGCGGCGGCGTCAAAAGACTTGCCGGGGCGAACGCCGATAATCACGTTCACACCGGAATCACGCATGCAAAGTGCCTGAGCGCGCCCCTGGGCGCCATATCCGATCACGGCAACGGTCTTGCCGTTCAATGCGCTGAGATCAGCGGCGTTGTCATGAATAATATCCATTGTTACTCCTTCTTTAAGTAATTCATCCAAACATCCAATGTTTGGATGAATGCCAACATATCCATCCTTCCCATGATTGCAAGCCTATTTTAAGCAGGCGCCTGCGTTTTTCCCTGTTCTTTGCAAGAAAACGGAAAGGACGGGGCAGGAAAAAGCGGAAAAATACGGGACTGGAGCCATGCAGGAAGAAGAATCACACCGGATAACTCAAAAGCATGACATTCCCGCACGGCGGAACACTGGAAAGGAACGCCCGGCCCATGCCCAAAAATTTTTTCCTGGCAGGAGGAAAGCCACCTTTTCCACATTCCCCATTTCAGAAATATCCCATATTCACGGCACGCCGCTTCTTCAAGCCCGCCCCATGTTATTTGTCCGGAGAGGCCTGGACATTGGCGTAAATCAACCGGGAAGTATCATACCCCAGTTTTTCCGCGCAATGAAGCATCGGCTGAAGCTCGTCATCCTTCAACTGCGGCGAGCGGGCAAGCAGCCACAGATAATTCAGGGAACCGCCGGAAACTACGGCGCGGGTGTAATTCTCATCCAGAAAAGCCACTTCATACCGGCCGTATACCAGTGGTACAAAGTACACTTTCAAATGATTGGGGGCATCCCCCGCCACCGCCCGTGCACGCGCCTCCTTCCGTTCCCCGGTACGAACGTCATAACCGCTGTTGACCACGGAAATGGAACCGTCTTCCCTGAGGTCATACCGGGCAAGAACCCTGCTGAGCCCGCGCTCGAACCAGTTTTCCAGACGGGCTATTTCGTGCCATTCCCCCAGATAACGTTCCAGATTGAAATCCGGCATGGGATCGGTTTTGACGGAATGGCCGTGAAACAGGGAAGTAACGATGGTCTGTATCATGCTCATGATTTGACAGAAAATGCTTTGTTAAAAAAAGTGCGGATATCCGGATATTGGAATGTAAATCCTTCCCTCATCAGCGTCTCCGGAACGGCACACTGGCCGCCGGTAATCACCTGGGAAGCTTCTCCCATCAGCAACCGCAGAACGGCGTCCGGAACACGGATGGACAGACGGGTATGGAAATGTTCCGCGGCTGCCCTGTAGAATTCCCGGTTGGTGGTGCGCTCCGGCGCCGTTACATTGACCGGGCCGGAAATATCCTGCCGGCCCATAATGAAGACCAGGGCATCCGCCAGATCTTCCAAAGCCACCCAGGAAAAAAGATGATCCGGATTTCCTGCGGTTGCCGTAACGCCGAACCGGGCCGGCCGCATCATCTCGGGGAGCGCCCCTCCATCCGGAGAAAGTACTACGCCAAACCGGGTAAGGACCAGCCGCACGGAACTGTTCACCAGCCCGGCCTCCTTTTCCCAGGCCACGCACAATTCCGCCAGAAAGGAATCCGCTTCCGGAGCGTCCAGTTCCCCATGACAGCCGCCGGACGAGCCATAGTACCCGACAGCAGAGGCGGAAATCATCACTCCCGGCGGTTCATGCAGCCTGTTGACCGCTTCCACCAGCTTGCGGGTGGTCATGATGCGGCTCTCCACCAGCTCCCTCTTGTAGGCATCCGTCCAGCGCCGGTCGATGGGCGCTCCGGCCAGATTGATGACGGCATGGCATCCCGCCAGGGCCTGCGCCAGACAATCCACGCCCTCCTGGGCAAACAGATAGCGCCGCAAGGGCGCCACCCGATGCCCGAACATCTCAAGACGCTTGGACAAATGACTCCCTATAAATCCGCCGGATCCCGTAATGGCTACATTCATCACCTTAACCCAAATGGAGGCCCGCCTCCGAGGCGGAGGTCCGGCACCTCGCCGGAATCTCCCCCACGGAACAGGCAGCCTTTGCCGGATAAGACATTTCCGGCACTCCCCTGTGTTCAGAAGAGGACATACTTTGCCGCATTCCCTCTTCCGGAAAGAATTTTTTCAGTGGAACACTTTTCCCGGCCGCACAGGAAAAGATAACTTGATTTTCACCAGCTTCCTCTTATGTTGGATACCGTCACAACCGCTGCCCTGTCATGAATAAATCTCCCAAAACCGTCTTCTCCCTGCTCATTCCCGCCGTCATCTTCGTCGCTGCGGGCGCCGCCATTTTTGCCTTCCAGAATTTCAGCAACAAGCGCGTATTGTCCGGCTTTGCCGGATATGTCTATTCCAAACCCATTTTCGGACAGAACAGGTTTGAAGGCATCCTGATCGGGCCGTCCTCCACGGGATGGGCGTGGAGAAAGGAAGTCAGCAAGGTTTCCATCACTCCGGATACCACGGTGGAAGAATTCGACGCCCGCAATGGAGGGGCTATCCTGGGCAAGGACAAGCTCCCCATTTCCTGCAAAGCTTCTCTGGTTTACCGGCTGGACCCGTCCCGGGTAAAGGAATTCATGGAAGATTACGGAGGCATCGCCCAAAGCTCCGGCCGCAATGATGACGAAGTGGCGGACGAAATCATGCTCTTTGCCTACAAAAATTTCATTCAGCAGCCTTTCCGTACAGCCGTGCGGGCGGAATTAAGCCAGTACAATGCCCTGGACGCCTCCGGCAGCCTGCAAAAAATTTCCGACAACGTTTACACGCAGTTAAGCAAGCGGCTGGACGGCACCCCCTTTATTGTGGATTCCGTAGCCGTGGGGGAAACAAATCCCCCGCAGGCCATCATTGAATCCGTCGTCAGAAAAGTTCAGACGACTCAGGAAAACGAACGCAAGGAAACGGAACTTCAAATCGCCCGGAAAGACATCGCCATCCAGCGTGCACGCGGGGAGGCGGAAGGCGCCATGAAAATGGAAATAGCGCGCCAGGAAGCAAACGCTAACCTGGCCCGGGGAGAAGCGGAGGCCAAAGTCATTGTCATGCGGGGCAAGGCCCAGGCGGAAGCAGCCCTGGAAGCAGCCCGGGCGGAAGCGGAAGGACTGGCATTGAAGGAAAAGGCCATGGGACCGAACATGCTCCGCGCCAAGGCCTTTGAAAACATGCTGAACAATGCGAAGGTCTATCTCCCCTCCGGAAAAGATGCGGAAGGCAACATGTCTGTGCTGGGCATCCTGAACCTGGACAAGGAACCCGCCAAATAAACTCACCTGTTCCCGGCGCCGCCGGAAAGGAGGCAGCATCACGAGGCCGCAGGCCCGGAAGGGGAAAAGCTGCCGTCCTCTTCCTCCCCGGCAAATTCATGCTTGAGCATGAACAGTCCGCACATATTCATCAACACGCAGGCGACATACAGCTTCACGGGCGCCATGGCGAAATCCATCAAAGGCCCTGAAGGAAGGTTCAGGATGATCCATCCCCCGGCGCATATGGCGCCAAGTAACCCGGCATAGGAAAAGGGAGCCCTTCTGACCAGCCCCCACCAGCCCACGGGAGAAAGACCGGAAAAACGTTCCCGAACGGAGGTTCTCATGAATACGCCGGGAAAGTAAATCACACCCGCCGCCAGGAACAGCCACGCCAGGGGAGTATCCGCCGCCCAGGCCGCAGTATGCACATACACGGCGAAAGGCAGGAAGGAAACGATGATGCACACCACCAGCCGGACAAAAGGCAGCATGAGGGAGTCAAGCCATTCATCCAGTTCAGGAAAGGGGCAGATATCCTCTTCTCCCATGGCGGACTGCCTCACCATTTTCATGAAAAAGGCGCACATGAAAGGCAGCAGAAAACAAAAGGCGGCAATCCATCCGATGAGAACATCCCGGGCCGCCAGGAACATGCCCCATACCATCATGACGGAAAAGACAAAAACCATGGGCCTTCCACGGAAAGGATAGCCCAGAGAGGAAAGGTAGTCGGACATACCAAAAATGTTAGAACATTCATTCACGTATCGTCAACGTCTTATCCAACTGTCTAACAAAATAATCCTCCCTTATCTTCAGGAATAGAATGCCTCCACAATCCGGGCGATGCGTTCCATGTCCTGCGGCCCGCAGCGCTGGTCCACAGGAAGCGGCAGAAGATGCAGCGCCAGTTTCCGTTCCAGGCTGCTGGCAGGGGCCTGTTCCAATACCTCCGGCCACAGGAGAGGAATCAGAACGCGCTTATCAATCAGCACGTTCCTCAGCTCGGGAAAAGCTGTCCAAAACGGATAATAACACGGAGCGGACAAGGAATCCGCCTCCACGGAAAGACGGTTCAAATGGCCCAGCCTTTCATGAAGAAAAAGGAAATGATTCATGCGGAGCAGCCGCGCCTGTTCATAATCAATGCCGCTCATCAGTCGCTCCGTCAGCCGGGAAACCCTTCGCAGCGGGGTATTCCGCAAGCGCCGTTCATTCCGTTCACAGGCGGCGGAAGCCCTTTCCTGCCCATGCTCCAGGCATTCCAGCAAAAAAGCGGCGGCAGGCAGGGATTCGTCCCGCTCCTCCGGTTCCGGCAAGGACCGCTCCGCATCCATCACGGCGATCCCCCCGTCAGGAAGACCGGAAAACTTACGCGGACTGTACAGGGAGGCCACTCCGGAACGGGCCGGAGAATACAGGGCCAGCGCATTGTCCACAATCAGGCTGCCGCCATACCGGGAAGCCAGACGGTCCACGCATTTCTCTTTGATTCCGAAGTAATTGGTGTACAAAAGGTATTCCCCCTTTTCCAATTCCGGCAGTTCCTCCGGTTCCAAGCGTTCGTCAATGCGGTAAGTAATCACGGGAATGCCAAGCCGTTCCATCGTTTCCACCACCGTCCGGCATGTATACAGGGGAACACGGACACAGCGCACATCCCCCAGGCGGCGCAGGATATATTCCAAAGCGCGTCTGCCGGAATTAACGGCTACACTCCTGCCGGGATGCCATTGCGGGAAATTGCCGTACTCCGGCAATTCCAGCCCGAAAAAACCGCCTATGCCCGTCCTCCTTTCCATACACCATGCCATACTACATCTCCCCTTTAAAGAAAAGCGCCATCTGGTACGGAATCCCCTCCTGCATCAGTCCGTCGGAAAAGCCGCCGGAACACGGATCGGAGAGGGCGCGGTACGCCATCCCCAGGAAAACAAACCGTTCCCTGTGGAAAAAATCTCCCGGAAAGCCATTCTTCAAAAAATACCGCGCTTTCATGTCTCCCGCCGCCATGAAACATTCATCCCTTTTCCTCCTGCCTCTGCCCCCTGTTCCATGTCTCCTCTCCAAAATGCCCCTTGCGGAACCGGATGCATCCTCCGTCCGGATAAATCACCGGCTTTGGCAGAAGACGCTAAAAAGCGTCCCGCAAGTATCGGGAAACATCATTGCGCCGGCCCCCGTTTCTTACCGGTGTTCCGGAGCGGAAACCTTCCCGGCGGCCAGCCATGTCGCCCGGTGCCACAATCCTTCCAGCACCCCGTAGCGGTGCCGCTCCAGCCACCAGCGGCAGAACCATATCTGTCCGGTCATGGCGGCAAAGCCGACCGCAAAACTGGTAGATACCCGCAGTAGGGAGCCAGCCCCAGTGCATACGGGAAAAAAATCAGGGAGCCGATCACGGACTGGGAAACATAGTTGGTCAGGCTCATGCGCCCGTAGGTCAGCAGCGGAGCCGTCGCTTTCCTGAAATATTCCAGCCGGTACAACAGAACGAACCCGGCCACCCATACGCCGGTAAAGCAAACATTGTGCCACATGCTAAACACGGTATGCACAGGCCCCGGCAGACACATCACCACGTAAAATGCACAGGCCCCGGCCAGGGAAAACAGCAGTCCGCGGGTCCAGAACACAGCCGTTCCGTCATTCTGCAGAAAGAAATCCTGGCGCCCCAGAACAAACCCCAGCAGGAACAGACCCGGGGCCTGCATCAAACGCCCGGCTTCAATACCCCATGCCAGGCTGGCCCATTGTCCTGTAGTCAGGTTCTCCCAGGCCATCACCCAGAAATTTCCCGTATCCACGGCGGATTTCAGGGAAGCGTACGATTCCGCAACAGACAGGGAGGGAGGAACCCAGCCCGGATGCATCCACTGAACCGCCGCATAGGCCCACTCCAGCGGCTGGGCCAGGAAAAACAGGGACAAAGCCACCAGCGAGGATGTCTTCAACCGGCGGCACGGCACCAGCAACAAACCTGCAAGTGAAAAAGTCAGCAGAACATCACCGCCCGGGAAAAACGCTGCATTCATGCAGGCGAACACCGCCAGCAGGCACATGCGCCAGACAAACCTGCCCGCAAAATCCCTTCCCTTCCGGGCCTGGTTACGGTACTGGACCGCAAAAGTGAATCCGAACAGAAGGGCGAAAATGGTGTAGGACTTGCCGGCAAACAGGAAAAAAAAGACCTCCTTGAACTGCTGGTTGGCCGCTTCCATCATTGGGGAAGAAGCCACGGGATAGGAATTATAGATGAAATGTTCAAGAAAATGCAGCAGCATGATCGCCATTACGGCAAAGCCGCGCAGAGCGTCCACCACGTAAATGCGTTCGTTGCCGGGGGGATATACGGAAGGCATGACAATAATACATGCCAGGAAACCTTCTTTTTTCAACAGATGGAACATATATTGCGGCAATTCCATTTACCACTCAAACCCCGCAGGGTATTTTCTCTTCATATTACTGAAAATTAACAGGTCCCGCTATCTTTCTGCTTGCAGCCCCTCTGGATGCATGGCATAAGTTCATGAAGAAATCTAACAAATGCCCGGTCTTTTTCCCAAAAGCCGCGGAAATCCGTCAGTTTCCCATGAATACCCCCCCTATCCTCTCTCAGGAAGAATTTGGCTGCGCCATGCAAAAGCTCCGTGCTCTGGCTGCCGCCATGAACCAGGTCCTGTTCGGTCAAAAGGATCTCATTGAACTGGTTCTCATTGGCGTACTGGCTCGCGGGCATATCCTGCTGGAGGGCCTGCCCGGCCTGGGCAAGACGGAACTGGTCAAAGGCCTCTCCAGGGCACTGGATATCACAGCGCGCCGCGTCCAGTTCACACCCGATCTACTGCCGGGAGACATCACGGGAACCCCGGTTCTTCAGGAAAGGGACGGAACAAAAAACTTCATCTTCCAGGAAGGGCCCGTCTTCGCCAACATCATGCTGGCGGATGAAATCAACCGCGCCTCCCCCAAGACCCAGTCCGCCCTGCTGGAAGCCATGCAGGAACGCCGCGTCACCGTCATGGGAGAGACCCATGCCCTCCCCTCCCCCTTTTTCGTGCTTGCCACCCAGAACCCCATTGAACTGGAAGGAACCTTTCCCCTGCCGGAAGCCCAGCTGGACCGCTTCCTTTTCAAAATCAACGTCAACCGCACACCGGCGGATGTGCTGGCCCGCATTGTCCTCAACCGGGAAATGGGCGTGGAACCTGAAATATCCCCGGTTTTGAACGCGCAGGAATTGCAGGAACTCATGCAAATGGCCCGGAATGTAGCCATTCCCGAAGTGGTGGCGGACTATATAGGCAGGCTGGTCAACGCTACGCATCCCGGAGAATCGGAAGCCTCCGGAGGCGTTAAATACGGGGCCAGTCCCCGGGCGGCCCTGGGCCTGGCGGCTGCCGCTAAAGCCCGAGCTTTGCGCCACGGGCGCGCTTTCTGCTCCTTTGAGGATGTGCAGGCCGTTATTCATCCCGTGCTGGAGCACCGCATCCTGCTCAACCACACGGCCCGTCTGGACGGACAGACACCCGCCGCAGTCATCAACCGCCTGGTCAGGGAAATCCCTGCCCAGAACAAGCCCCTGCCGGATTCCCTGGCCGCCGCAAAAATTCATTGACCACACCTCCTCAGCCCTTCCCCCATGCGCCGCCCTCTCTCCCGTTCATGGCTGTTCTTCAGCCTCTTCCTTCTTTCGGCATTCAATATTCTCCCGCTCCACGCAAAACCGGCCGCCGCTCCCCCCATCGCCGTTTCCGTGGAGAAAGCATTTGACTACAGCGCGAACAACGCCCGCGTCCCTCTCCGGGTGAAGCTGGAAAACACCACCGGCTCGGACAGAAAAGCCACTCTTCAATTCCATGAAGGGTGGAACGGAAACAGGGGAACCAGCCATACTTATCCGTTCTTCATTCCGGCCCGGGAAAGCGTTCATGCAGTCGTTTACCCTCTCCTCTCCTACAATCTCGTCTACGAAGTGAAGGAAAACCATGAAGGAGCTTCCCCCATTCCCACGGATACGGAGCACAGGAAAATGGTCGCGGTTATCCAGGAAGGCGCTCCGGCGGACTGGCACCTGCTTTCCGAATCTTCCTATAACGCGGCCGTTTCCTCCTGCGACCTGATGAAATGGCCAGCCGACTACCGGATGTACGAGGGGCAGACCTGCCTCATCATCCCGGAAAAAACCTACCGTACCCATTTTGACGAAGCCCACCGCAAAGCCATCCGCCAATGGGTGACGGGAGGGGGAAACCTGTGGCTCATCGGTGACAGGGGGCTTTCCGTTTCCACCCGGTTGCTGGGAAACGGGCGCATTCTGCACGTTCCGTCCCTGGACGGCCTGCCGGAAGAAGAAAAAAAGTTGAAACTGAAGGAATTCATCAACCTCCACGAAAAGGGAAACTGTTACCCGGAGATTACCTCCGCCGCTCCCTATTATTTCTCAGCCCCATCCACCACGCTGGGGCTGGGGCTGATCATCTTTGCCGTGCTTGTCGGCCCGCTGAGCCTGTTCCTGTGGGCTCCCGCAGGCAAAAGGCAAAGGCTGTTCCTGCTGATCCCGGCCATTTCCGTGGGATTTTCCCTTCTTCTGCTGCTCCTGATTCTGGCCGGAGACGGCACGGGAGGGACGGGCAGCCGGGAAGTTCTTATCCAGGTTAATCCGCAGGACCACTCCGCCCTGATCTCCCAAAACCAGATTTGCAAGACCTCCGTCCTGCTGAACAATACATTTCAATTGCCGGAAAACGCCGGCATCACCGGAGCACGCATGAGCAAGGCGCGCGGCTCCATTAAGGAAAAACCCATAGAAGGCGCGGCGCGGCAAGGGGAAGAATGCGGGGGAAAATGGTTCACCAGCCGCTCCACGCTCCAGCACCGGATCATCATGCCGGTTTCCACACGGGCGGCGCTCACTCTGCTGGAGACGCGCCCCGGCGGGGCGCCCGTATTCCAAAGCACCTTTCCCGGAACCCTGAACGGACTCACCTACCGGGACGCCTCCGGAAAATACTGGATTCTTGAACAACTGCCTCCCGGCCGTAAAATGCAGGCATCCCCGTTCCTGCCGGAAGAAGAACCGGACGGCCCTCCCCCGCTGCACTTCCGGGCATCCATGGAACCGGCGGGCGGGGAACTGGGCCCCATCCCCACCCTGCCTTCCATTAACTGGGAAAAAACCTCCGTCACCGTCTCCGGCCCCGTCACTCCCCAGCCGCACGAATAACCATGAGTACGCCCCTACTGCTGGAAGTTTCCGGACTGTCCAAATCATTCGGTCCGCTGAAAGCCGTCAACAATGCCTCCTTCGTCATCCGCCAGGGCCAGGTCGTCGGCCTGATTGGCTCCAACGGAGCCGGCAAAACCACCCTCATGCGCATGCTGGCCACGCTGGAAATGCCTGACTCCGGCCACATCAGGCTCAACGGGGCCGATGTTGTGGATCATCCCGAACTGGCACGTTCCCGCATCGGATGGATGCCGGACTATTTCCACCCCTATAAAAACACCAGCGTCCGGGAATATCTGGATTTTTTCGCCAGGGCCTGCGGCATGGGCAGGGAACGTTTACTGGACGCCGTGGACGAAGTGATGGACTTCACGGAACTGGCCGGCCTCCAGAACCAGATGATCGATAAACTTTCAAAAGGGCAGACGCAGCGGCTCTGCCTGGCGCGTACGCTGATCAGCGACGCGCAATTCCTCATTCTGGACGAACCGGCGGCAGGATTGGACCCCAAAGCGCGCCTTGAATTCAAAAATCTGGTGCATCTGCTCAAAGCGCGTGGAAAAACGCTGCTCATCAGCTCCCATATTCTCTCGGAACTGGGGGAAATGTGCGACGCCCTCATCTTCATGAATGCAGGAACCGTCATCCATGACGGCAATATGGAAGACCTGCTGCACCGCCAGACGGAATCCGGATACGCCTTTGAAATCCGCACCGCCGGAGACGACACCGCCTCACTGGAGGAATGGCTGGCCCTCCGCCGGGGATGGAAAGTGCGCCATGTACAGCAACAGAAAGTAGTGGCCGCCTTCGTCTCCTGCGAACCGGAAGCTGTGGCTGCGGAACTCCGCCAGCTCTGCCTCGACCTCCCCGTAATTGATTTCCACCGCAGCGAACGCCGTCTGGAAGAAGCTTTTGTGGACATCCTTATCCACGGCAGCGGGGAACCGGCCCCGCGGCAGAATCCCGCCTCTTCCCAGGAAACCCCATCCATCCCCGCCTCATGAATACCTCCCGCTCTCTTGATTTCCCCATATGGATGCCCTCCGCTCTGGTCAAGGAATTGCGCCAGGGTCTCAGAACGCCGTCATTCATCCTCCTGGTCAGCATAGTGCCCTCCCTGCTCTCCTTTTTCTTCCTATTCAGCTTCATCATCAATCCTCTTGACGGGGAGCCCTTCGTCAGCCCCGACGGATGCCAGATCATCTTCTGGGTTACCATGGTCGTCGCCCTGCTCTTCATCATGCCGCTGAGGGCCTCCACCTCCATCAGGAACGAACTGCTCACCCGAAACAACGAACTGCTGCTGCTCACCAGGCAGAGCGCAGGCCGCATCGTGCTGGGAAAATGGATATCCTTCATGGCCCAATCCCTGCTGATTGCCTTTATCTCCCTGCCCTTCTTTCTCATCCGGTATTACTACGGGGAAATTGACCTGGTACAGGATGTAACCCTGTTTTTCCTCCTTTACCTGGGTTCCGGCATGCTGACTGCATATACCCTGTGGGCGTCCGCCATGCCCTCTCTGATGCGCATCATCGCTTTCTCCCTCATGGGAATCGGTATATTGACCCTGGGAGGCAACCATGCGGAGCTGGATTTTTTCCGGGATGGAGCGGGAGAAGGAGTTCTCCTGATATTCCTCGTCCTGGCGGACGCCTTCCTGGTCATCTCATCCCTGCTTCTGCTGGCAAGGGAATGGTTCTCCCCTGCCGCACAAAACACGGCCGCCCCCCTGCGGAAGCTTCTGCTGGCTTTTTTCGCAGCCTCCATCCTCCCCCTCCCCTTTCTGGAAAACGCAAGCGGCTCCATTCAAAACATCATGACCGGAAATTCCATTTTTGTCATGGTTTACGGAATTTTCCTGATGATTATCAACCTGAACACGCCTGCCCGCCTCCTTCCCATCCACATGGAGCAAATGAAAAACAAAAGATTCTCCAGGCTCCAGCAGCTGCTGTTCCTCCCCGGCATGCCGGGGAGCGTCCTGTTCACCCTGTTGCTCTGCGCCATGGCGGCTATCGCCGTGTATCTGATAGACCGCATGGCATCCGTCCCCGAATTCCAGTCCCCTCAACGGCTCTTTTGCCTCGCAGCAGGCGGCTGGTACGCCATCACCATGCCGGCCATGCTTCTGAAACCGTTCTGGGAAAAACTGAAAAACAATACCCTACTGACGTACACCATGATCTGCCTCATCCTATGCCTGGTGCAAAACGTGCTGTGGGACGTGAATCTGTCCGTCCCCCTTCTCCCCGGAGGGTATTTATCTGAACTTTTGAGACAAGAAACATTGCCGGCTTTCAGCAAATTTTCCCTGTTCAGCCTGATGGACCTGGCTGCCGGAATAGCGGTGCTGGCTCTCACCAGCAAACACTGGTTTGACATATTCCGGAACGCATCCCCCGAACCTCTCCAGAAACCGGGAAATTCCCGCCGGGAACGGGAATAGTTCTTGCCCGCCGTTTTGCCTCCCCCCCATCCCCATGACCTCTTTCCCCTTCCCCAGCCAGGTGATCCAGCCGGACGCCGAACAGGCGGCGCGCCGTCTCCGGCTGCCCTTTTCCTGCTGCGCCTGGAAAGGAACACAGGGCCATTGGGAGGGAACGGGAGCAGGCAACTCCATCGATTTCCAGGGAAGCCGTTCCTACCAGTGGGGGGATGACCCGCGGGATATCCATTGGGCGGCGTACGCCAGAACCGGCCAGCTCACCATGAAAATCTTCCGGGCGGAACTGTCACCGCAGGTAGACGTGGCGGTAGATGTTTCCGAATCCATGTTTTTTCACGAAGAGCGCGCGGCACGCACGCGGGGCCTGCTTCAATTTTGCCTGCTCTCCGCCATCGGAACGGGAGCCCAGGTGAAGATTCATGCGGTGAAAGGGCGCCGTATCATCCCCCTGGACCAGGAAGATGTTCTCTCCGGCCAATGGGAAGCGCAGATCCAGAGCCTTCCCCCGGATGAATCCATGCCCTCCATTTCCATCTGGCGCCCCAATGGAATGAAAATCTTCATCTCCGACCTGCTCTACCCGGGGGAACCGGACAACCTTCTGGAAACCATGGCCTCCTTAAAAGGGATGTCCGTCATCCTGGCACCCACGCTGCAGGAAGAAGCGGAACTCCCCGCCGGCAACGCCAGACTCAAAAACTGTGAATCCGGCCACCTGCGCCGCCAGCTCATCACCCCTTCCCTGTCCCGGAGGTACGCCCGCGCCTACGCCGCCCATTTTGAACTCTGGATTTCTGCCTGCCTGCGCCGCCAGGCCGTTCTTGCCCGCATCCCCTGCAAGGGGACGCTGACGGAAGCCCTGTCCGGAGAAGCATTACGGCAGGGTGCCGTGGAACTCTCCTGAACCGCCCCCGAACCCTTTACTCTCCCCCAAGCCATGATCCCCCACTTCACCAACACGACCGCGTTCTGGGCGCTTCTGGCCATCCCCCTCATCACCGCCATCCATTTCCTCCAGCACAAAACAAAAACACAGGCCACGGCCACGCTCTTCCTGTTGGAAGCGCTGGCTCCGGAGGCCCATGAGGGTAATGCCTGGGACAGGTTGCGCATATCACGCTCCTTCTGGATGCAAATTCTGGCCGTCCTCCTGCTTACCTGGGTTCTGGCCGCTCCTGTCTGGCCCGGCAAAGGATCCGGCCAGACCGTAGTCTTCATTCTGGATGATTCCGCAAATATGGCCCCCTTTCGTCAAGAAGCCGTGAATGCCGTCTCCGAAGACATGGACACCATCCTCCGGTGCGGAATCCCGGTCACATGGGTTCTCATGGGCAGCAGGGCTTCCGGACAGCCGCTCTACCGGGGGCCGTCCGTCCGCCAGGCCCTGCGCGCCCTGGATCTCTGGCAGCCGCGCGAAGGAACACATGACCTGTCCCCTGCCCTGCGCACCGCCACAGCCGTTGCCGGGCCAACGGGAATCACGCGCCTGATTACATCCACTGCCCGGAGGGTTCCCGCCGGCCAATCCGCACGGGGTGTAGGGAAACCTCTGGAAAATGCGGGTTTTGCGGGAATAACCCCGGTGGAGGCCGCCGGCCCCGGCCATTGGAGGATTGCCGTTAAAAACAATAGCCCATCCCCTCTTCGGAGCGAAATCTCCATCCATACGGAAGGAGGGCGTCCTCCTGCCCGGCGTTCCCTGTTCCTGAATCCAGGAACTGTCACGGAATTTGAATACAGCCTCCCTCCTGAAAGCGGAAAGGCCGTGCTCCGGCTCCCGACGGACGCCTTCCCGGCGGACAATGAGCTCCTGCTGGTCCGCTCCGCTCCCGCCCCCGTTGCCGTCAGCATGGAAATTCCGGAACAATCCGGAAAAATCTTCCGCAATATCATCAATAGCCTGCCGGGATTCTCCCCCGTCCCGGACGGCTCAGATCCCGACCTCCTCCTGCTGGAGGGAAAAACGGAAAATGCCAGTCCCCCCGGAAAAGCGGCCATCATATTTGCAGCCAGCGGCAAACCATCTTACGGCGCTGTCACGGCGGAACGGCATCCGCTGACTGACGGGCTGAACTGGAGCGGCCTGCTCATCCCCTCCATCGGTTCCATGAAGCCGGGGGAAAAAGCCGGAGTCCTGCTCTGGCAGGGGGAATCCCCCCTGGCCTGGGTGGACGGGAAACGCCTTTTCCTCAACTGGCCCTGGGAAAAATCCAATGCGGACCGCGTTCCGGCGCCCTTGCTCATGACCCGCAGATTCATGCAATCCGTACAGGAGAATCTGCCCGGAACACATTACGGCAACCTTCCCGGAGGAACTCTCTTATCCATGCCCGCAGGCGGAAAACTCATTCAAACCATGCCCGGGGGAGAACGCCGTGAAACTGTCTTTAACGGCAGGCTCCCGGAAGAAACCGGATATGTGGAAATCTTCCCCCCCGGAGAAGGGAAAACGCCCCTGTTCCAAGGCTCCGTCTGGTTCTCCGACGCCCAGATGGGAGATTTTTCCCACTGCTCCACGTTTGACACAGGACTTCCCCAGCCCCATGAAGAGGCGCTCCGGCACATGAAACGTGACCCTCTGGCCTCCCTCTGGCTGGCGCTGGCGTTCCTGGCCCTGATTCTTTCCTGGCTTCCTCCCGTCCCAGACATCTCCCTGCGCCCATGATTCAATTCAACACCCCGGAATGGTTCTTCCTGATCCCCCTGCTTCTGGCGGCAGGCTGGAAATACAGGCGTCTGCGCCTGGCCTCCCCCCTGCGCCTCCTTCTGCAGGGCTGCCTGCTGCTGGCCCTGGCTCAGCCTGCCCTTGACAGGGGCGGCAAAGACATGGACTTGTGGGTGCTGGTGGACCAATCAAATTCCACGGCGGGAATTCCGGCAGCAGGGGCAGAGGAAATCCAGGCTATTCTGGAACGGCACAAACATGCCGGGGACCGCGTCCGATTGGTGGATTTCGCGCAATCCGCCGTGCTCCGGGGACGCGGAGACCCCGTCTTTGCCGGGGGAACCGCCGGAACGGACATGGAACAGGCCCTGGCCTATACCATGGCCCTGATGTCCCCGAACCGGACGAACCGCATCCTGATGTTGACGGACGGCTGGCCCACCACGCCGCTGGACCAGGCGGCGGAACAGCTCATCCAGTCCCGGATTCCGGTGGACTACCGCCTGTCCGTCACCTTCCGGGAAGCGGACATCCGCATAGAACAAATCCGAACGCCGGCGCGCATCCGGCCCGGCGAAGCCTTTATTTTAGAGGCAACCCTGGCAGGCCCTCCCGGCCCGGCCATCACCGTTCCGTGGCAAATCAGCAAAAACGGAGGGGCTCCGCTGCGGGGGACGGCTACCCTGCTCAACGGCAAAGCCACGGTGAGGCTGGCGGACAGGCTCTCCACACCCGGCTGTTCCGCTTATGAAATGACCATAACGCCGCAAAACGATCCAATCCCTGAAAACAACCGTGCCGTCAGCTTCCTTGAAGTGACGGGAGGAAACGGCGTCCTGCTGCTCTCCGGCTACGACCGCGACCCCCTGGCGCCTTTCCTGGAAGCGCAGGGATTCCGCGTCCAACAACCGTCCGGCCTGAACCGGCTTGATGCCCGCCACCTCTCCGGCGTGGGGCTGGTCATCATCAACAACCTCTCCGCATCCTCCGTCCCGCCGGACTTTCTGCATGCCCTGGACTATTACGTAAGGGAACAGGGCGGCGGCCTGCTCATGTGCGGGGGCAGGCATAGTTTCGGCTCCGGCGGCTACTTCTCCTCCCCCATTGACGAACTGCTCCCCGTTTCCATGGAAATGAAGAAGGACAAGATGAAGCTCATGACGGCCATGAGCATCGTTCTGGACCGTTCCGGATCCATGTCCTGTTCCGTTCCCGGAGGAAAGACGAAAATGGATCTGGCCAATGCCGGAACCTGCCAGACCATTTCCCTGTTGTCCGACCAGGATCTCATCTCCGTCCACGCCGTGGACAGCGAACCGCACCCTATTGTCACGCTAAGCAGTCTGGGCCCTAACCGGAAGAAAATGATATCCAGCGTCTCCAGGATTGCCTCCATGGGCGGAGGAATCTTCATCGGCGCCGGGCTGAAAGCGGGCTGGCAGGAACTGCAACGTTCCGTGGCCGGAACACGGCATCTGCTCCTCTTTGCAGATGCCGACGATTCCGAAGAACCTGCCGACTACCGGGAAACTCTGAAAGAAATGGTTAAGGAAGGGGCTACCGTAAGCGTCATCGCGCTGGGAACGGAAAAAAGCGCCGATGCCGGACTTCTCAGGGAAATAGCGGAATTGGGACGGGGGCGCATCTTCTTCTGCGACCGCCCGGGGGATATCCCCAGCATCTTTGCACAGGAAACCGTCAGTGTGGCCCGGGCCGCCTTCATCAGGGAACGCACCCTCCTGCGCGGCACGGCTGGCTGGCTTCAAATTGCAGCCGGCCAGCCGGAATGGCCCCCTGCCGTAGACGGTTATAACCTGTGTTATTTAAGGAATGGAGCAACAGCAGCCTGCGTAACGGAAGACGGAAACGCGGCGCCCCTGGTCTCCTTCTGGAACAGGGGGACGGGACGGACGGCCGCCGTTACGTTCGCCATGGGGGGAGAACTCGGAAAAAACATCCAGCAATGGGATGGCTACGGAGACCTTATCCAAACCCTGGCCCGGTGGCTTAACAGGAAAAATCCCCCACAGGGATACTCCGTGCGGGCGGACACGGCAGGAGACCGGTTACGGATTCGCCTTTACTACAGTGAAGAAAACATCCCGCGCCTGGCGGAACGCATGCCGGAAATATCCCTGGAACTCTCCGGAAAAGAAAGCTCCTGTACACAAAACGGTATCTGGGAACACCTGCAGCCGGGAATATTCCAGTGCAGCTTTCCCCTCCCGCACGGAGTCATGGCGCGGGGCGCGGTCCGCATCGGCGGCAGCGTTATCCCCTTCGGCCCTGTCAGCCAGCAGGTGGACCCGGAATGGGCCATGCCGCCTGAATCCGGCAACGCCTTTCTGGACCTGGTGAACCGGACCGGAGGCAGGGAAAGGATGGACCTTCCCTCCATTTTCCGGGAACCGAGGCCCGGAACATGCCTCCAACTCCGTCCCATCCTGCTGTGGAGCGCCTGCGTCCTCCTTGTTCTGGACGCTCTGTTTACCAGGACCGGCCTGCTTCCCCGGGGACAACCGCGGCAGAGGGTTACGCGCTCCCGGCCTTCAGGAGAAAACAATCAATCTATCTGAAAATTTCCTTCAGGGCTGACTGTTCCTGAGGAGTAAGGCAATCAGACCACACGGCATCTCCACCGCGGGCCGGACGCCCCCCCCGGCCGCCGTGTTCCAGTCCATTTCCAGCCCCTTCCGGGGAGGGAGCCGCCGACTCCACCCCCGCAGCTTCCCCCAGAGCGGCGCGGCTCAAGTCCTCATGAACCGCCCGTCTGGAAACCGTGTCAAGCCGGGGGCGCTCTTCCATCTCAAAGGCAAGGGGAGCGTCCCCGCGTCCGCGCCCCGTTCCTCCTCGTCCGGGTTCACTTCCCTCTCCCTGCCCGGCTTCCATCACGGTACGGTCATCCGGAGACGCCATCAGGGATATGCCGCACTGCCCGCACATGCTCCGCAGTTGCTGGGCGGCCCGTTCCAGCTGTTCCCGCAGACGGAGGGCCGTCTCCGGATCAATCTGCCGGGAAGGCAGGGAAGCCTTCAGCTCCTGGAGCTGGCGGCTCATGATGCCGCCCGGCTGCAGGGCGAGGGACTCCATTCCCGTCAACGCCTCCTGAAGGGACTGCATCGCCTCCGGGCTGGACGCTCCATTCAGGCTGTTCAGCAGGGAAAGGGCGGAATCCGTCCGATACATCTGATTGGATAATCCGGCAACGGCCGCTGCCGTTTTCCCCTTCAGGGCATCCGCCGCTTCCAGTCCGGCATGGGAATACATCTCATTCCGGTGCATTCTTTTCAAATCCTCCAACTGCTCCCGGAAAGGCTCCAGGCTCTTATTATCCACGCTCTCCATCTCCGCCAGGCGGTCCAGGACTTCCCCCACCCGGGCCAGAACGGGCGGCAAATCCGGAAGCTGCCCTACGGCTTGCGGCGCGGGCAACGGCAAAAAAGCCCCGCAAGCCATAAGAACTGCGCCTCCCGCCAGCCAGGCCAGGCACCAGGCGGAACGTATCCGCAGCACGGAATTCCCCTGTACCGCGCTTTCCCCTGCCTCCACGGCATTGCCCCATTCCTCACCGGCGCTCAACGCCGCATGCAACCCCAGCTGTTCATCCAGAAAGGCCGCCGTATCACGCCTGCTGAAAAAACGGCCCCGGAGCCGCAGCCACCCCCACACCGCCAAAAATAAACCTGCGGCGGCAAGGGCACCTCCCGCCAGCCAGCCCCAGTCAGCCCCCATCCTGCGTCCGCCGTACCAGACCATACCAGCTACCGCGCCGGCGGCAAAAAAAGGCATGCTAAGACACTCCACCGCCAGCACGGCATTCAGCAGCCACTGCATGCGGGAAATTCTCCTCCGCCATTCCTGTCCCACGATTAAGGGCATAACCATATCATGGCTCAACAGGTTCCTCCCGGAAAGACAAAAATGCTTTTCCGCAAACGAATGGGGGAACGGCCCTTTCCGCAGTTTCCCGGCATTGCCGGACGGAGGGAAATTTCAGCACAGGCGGGCGATATCCGCCATCAATTCCCGTACGTCTTCCTCTCGGGTGGCCCAGCTCGTGCAGAAGCGCACCGTGCTGTGGGTTTCATCCTCCCGGCGCAAATAGGCAAAACCGTATTTCCTCCCCAGCTCCTCCAGAACGGAATCGGGCATCGTGACAAACTGTTGGTTCGTTCCGCTGGAAAAGGGAAGCGCCAGCCCTCTGGAACGGCAAAAATCCCGCAGCATCACAGCCAGGCGGTCCGCATGGGCGCCCAGCCGGAAATAAAGGCCGTCGCGGAACAGCTCCAGGAACTGAATGCCCAGAAGCCGCCCTTTCGCAAGACGGCCGCCCTTCTGCTTGGCGATGTAACGGAAATCCTCCTTCAGGGCCTCATGCCGCAGAACCAGGGCTTCACCAAACAGAGCGCCTACCTTCGTGCCGCCGATGTAAAAAGCATCGCAAAGGGAGGCAATCGCCGGCAAATCCAGGTCATTGTCCTCATCGCACAAGCCGTAGCCGAGGCGTGCTCCGTCCATATACAAATACAGCCCCCGCCGGCGGCAGACTCCGGAAATTTCCTGAAGTTCCTTCCTGGAATAAATGGTGCCCAATTCGGTCGGCTGGGAAATATAAACCATCCGGGGCTGAGGCATATGCTCACGGGTCTCGTCATCCCAGTGGGCGTGCCACGCCTCCTCAATTTGCCGGGCCGTCAGCTTCCCGTCCGGGGAAGGAATGGCGGAAACCTTGTGTCCGCAAGCCTCAACGGCTCCCGACTCGTGCACATTGATATGGCCCGTGTCCGCGCACAGCACGCATTGATGGGGGCGCAGCGCCGCCGCAATTACCGTAAAATTGGTCTGGGTCCCGCCGATAAGGAAATGGATATCCAGATCCGTTCTGCCGCACAAGCCGGCAATCAGCTTCCGGGCCTGGTCGCAATAGGGGTCCTCCCCGTAACCGGCAGTCTGCTCCATATTCGTTTCCGCCATTCTGCGGAGAATATCCGCATGGGCGCCTTCACTGTAATCACAGTTGAAAAGAATCATTGCCTTGCTGAAAAACGCGGGGACCATATCCCCCGGAACCTTTGATGTAAAGGAATATGAGAAATACACCGGAACCGGAACAGCACTGCTGGAAACTCCAGAAAAAACGGAAGGCCGCATGCAGTTTGAGAAAATGAATGCCATGTACCTTAAAAAGGCAATAATAACCGGCTTCCCCGCCCATACACGGAAATTGTCGTTTCCCGCAGCCTAAGAAAAAGCCATAGTGTCTTCATGCAAGACGCATCAGAACTTGGAGAACAGAAAGACATGTGCCTTTCCATTTCGGAAGTCTCGGAATTGACAGGCATCACGCCGTCCAATCTGCGTTTTTTTGAAGAAGAAGGAATCCTGGACATCCCGAGAAACGGGGCGGGATGCCGTGTCTTCCACCGCAAGGAAATGGAAGAACTTCTGGGGCTGGTTTGCCTTAAGCATTCTGGATTGGAACTCAAGGAGATCAAACGCTTTTTTCACCTGGTTCGCCAAGGTAATTCGACATTGCGCGAACGTTACCGCATGTTGCAGGAAGGGCATCAGGCCATGAAAACGCGCATTCGGGAACTGAAAAAATGCCTGAAATACTCCAAAATCAAAATGGAGTATATCGGCCAGTGCTGCGAGGCATATGACAAAGGCGAACCTCTGCCACAGGTGAACCCGGAATGGATGGATTCCTTCCTGAAACAAAAAATTTGAAGAAGGTGCTGACGCCTGGGCCTGCTGCCGGGAGGGGCAAATGGAGGCTACTCGCTTCACGTAACAACACATCCCCTTCTTCCGGCAGAATGCTTTCAGAAGGAAATGTTTTTCAGACAATCCGTAAAAACGGAATCAACAAGGAATTCCGGATAGTATGGAACGCCTGACGAACGTTCTGCGGAGGCCGCCGTTGCGATTGCCGTTTATCCCGGCAAACAAATCGGGTCAATGCCCTACTTGCCTTTGCTGTTCCGCGTTGTAGCGTGCTCCGGTCACGGGTATGGAGGCTACGGCGTTCTCCAGTTCCGCCCACTCCTGCGGAGAGCAGGTAAAATCAAGCGTGTGCAGGTTTTCTTCCAGATGGGACAGTTTAGTGGTGCCGGGAATGGGTACGATATAAGGAGCCTTTTGCAGCAGCCATCCCAGGGCAACCTGGGAGGAAGTCATGCCGCGCGTCCTCCCAAACTGTTGCAGAATGTTGACAATACGCATATTGGCTCTCATGGCCTCCGGCGTGAAACGCGGCAGGGTCTGGCGGTTGTCGTTGTTCGGGTCAAATTGCGTGTATTCATTGATGCAGCCCCCCAGGAATCCCCTGTTGAGCGGGCTGTAAGGGACAAAGCCTATACCCAGTTCACGGCAGACATCCAGAACGCCATTGTTTTCAACATCCCGGTGCATGAGATGGTATTCACTCTGAATGGCTGTCAGGGGATGGACGGCGTGGGCCTTGCGAATTGTACCGGGAGTGACTTCGCACATGCCCCAGCGCCGCACCTTGCCTTCCTTGACCAGTTCGGAGATGGTTCCCGCTACATCTTCAACGGGAACCCTGGGATCAAAGCGGTGCTGGTAGAATAATTCAATAGCGTCCACCTTCAAACGGCTCAGCGACTCGTCGCAGTAGCGCCGGATGGTTTCCGGGCGGCTGTCCTGGCGGCCTGTCCCCTTTCCGTTAATAACTTCGTGCCCGAACTTGGTAGTGACGCTGATCTTCCCCCTGAAGGGGGAAAGAGCTTCCCCGGCCAGAAGTTCATTGCTCAGGGGCCCGTAAATGATGGCCGTATCAAAAAGAGTCACTCCGCGCTCCACGGCCTCATGAAGAAGCCGGATGCACTGCTCACGCGAGGGAGACTGGCTGCGGTTGTAGGTCATTCCCATGACTCCGAAGCCAAGGGGAGAAGCTTCCAAGGCACAGGAGCCCTTGCCAAGCGTCCGGCTCCGGGAGGCGGCAAAGCCGCCGTTTTCCGGAGAATCGGCATCCCCGCCCTCTGCCCGGGCAATGGCCGGAGAAATCAGCGCAGCCGTACCGAATAAGGCGGACATTTTGAGAAAGCGGCGGCGACCGTCAGAATAGTGTTTATACATGCTCATTAAACGTTGATGGTTGAAATTTTGATATATAATCCGAGCATATGGGTTCCACCAACTGGAAGTCAACAAGAGAATACAGCAATTTATCTCAGGAAGCGCCTTGGAACAAAAAACTGGCTCGGAAAACAAAGATGCATCAGAAACGCATCTGACACTCCGCCTGCAACAGAAGCAAATACCCGCCTTCTTCTGCAACAGCGCCGCTCGGAACGGGACGCTTTCCTTTCCCCCTCGCACAACAAATTGCTGAGTGCCGGTAAGCGGACAATTTACAAACCTTGCTTGGTGCGTTCAAAAAAAATGGAATCTTCACTCTTCCCTACGGAGGATTCATCATCCGGCCCGGCTTTATCCAACTCCTCCCGGAACACCCGGAGCATCGGTCCGTGGTAAAAGCCCAGCTCCCGGCTGATTTTTTTCCGCAGATCCTCTCCTTCATAACTCCGGCCGTCATGCCGTAACAGTTTCAAACGTTGAAGCTGGAGGCGGATCAGGCTTTCTTTCACGGCATCGGAAATCTCGGGATTGTAAAAAAGAACTTCCAGGATGCCCTGCAGGCGGTCGCTTTTCCTTCGGGCCCAGGCATCTTTTCCTTCGCGTCGCAGGGCCCCAATATACCGTGTATGCAGCCGGACCATGCCGGAAATAATCTGCGGATCATTCGGCCAACGCCCGAGAAGCCTTTCGGAAAGATTCACCGTATCGGCAAGTTCCCTCTGGTTATGTTCCCGGAAATTCCTGGCATACCGGAGTTTCTTCAGCATCAGCTCTACCAGCGCCAGGCCGTATTCCGGCCGTTCCGGATGGGCGTCGGCAAGCTGGAGGAGCAGCACGGCTGCATTCGGTTCAATGCCGGGAATGCGTCTCTCCCGGAAAAGGCGGGGATTTCCGGCCAAAAGCTGTGCGTATTGAAAACGGTATTCAGGATGGTCAGGATCATCCTCCAACAATGTTTCCAACATTCCGAACGCCCGGGAACGCTCAACACTCTCCAGAGAACCGGACAAAGCCAGCAACGCGCGGACCGTTTCAAACCGATCCTCCGCCCGCTCCGACATCGCAAAGCGGTCGGCCACCTGCCGGAAAAGTTCCGTTGCCTCTTTATCTTTACCCTGTTTTTTCAAAGCCGTCGCCAACTGGTTGACGGGAAAAGCGTCTTTCCTGAATTTCATCATGTTGAGGAACGCTTCTTCCGCAAGAGCATAACTCCCGGTGCGCAGTGCGCATTCCCCGATGACGGCATCGGCCTCGCAAACCTTTGACTCCGGCAGATTTTTTCCTCTGGCGATCATCCTGTAATAGGGCAGCAAAGCTGAAAGCAGCTGCGTATTTTTCTGTGAAGGGGGCTGCTCCGCAATACGGGTGAACACTTGTGACAAAGCCGCATCGGCAACTGCGGCATTGTTTTCCGCCAGTTTCAGCGCAGACGCCGTCTGCAGATAACCGGCGGCCAACGCGACAACGAAAGCGGCCGCACACAGGGCCGCAGCCAAAGACAATACGGCAACAGCCGGTTTACGTTTCATCCACAGCTGCAACCGCCTGGACGGAGACGGGGATGAGGCCCCGACCGGTTCATGATTCAAAAAATGCAGCAAATCTTCAGAAAGTTCGTCCATGCTTCGATAACGCGACTCCGGGCGGAAACTGACGCACTTGTTAATAATCGCGGCCAAGTCGGGTTCGCTGCACTTCAACGGCGGAACCGGTTCCCTGCAAATCCGTTCCATCAATTCTTCAGGAGCTAGCCCCGGAAACGGCGGGGATTTTGCAACAAGCTCATAAAGCGTTACCCCAAACGCATACTGATCGCAGGAAAAGGTATTGACTCCATGCACCAGCCGCTCCGGGGACATATACCGCAGCGTTCCGCTCTGAGCTCCTTCCTTCTCAATAGCTTCATTTCTCCCCTGAAGCAGAAAAGCAAGTCCAAAATCGCTGACGTGTACTTCCCCCGCTTCATCCAGCAACAGGTTCGCCAGTTTGATATCGCGGTGCAGAATGCCGCAGCGGTGGGCGTACGCAATCGCCCTGGCGGCCTGGAGGCCAATACGGGCTATCTCATACGGATTACTGAATTCACATCCGTCCAGACTCTTGCCTTCTATCAACTCCATCGCATAATAACAACATCCCGGACGGCACGCGGCACTGAAAATTCTGACAATATTGGGATGATGAAGCCTGGCAATCACATGCGCCTCATGCTCAAACTGGATGCGTTGGGCGGCATCCTGCAACAGCAACGGAGACAACAGCTTGACGGCCACTTTCCGGTTGAGGGACAATTGCAGCGCTTCAAATACCACCCCCATACCGCCGCTGCCTAGTCTCCGAATCAGCCGGTAATCGTCCCCCTCCAAATCGGGAAAATCGTGAACCGGAGGCATAATTCCCTGTTTTTTTTCAACGCTCCAATCTTCCATCTCCATCACAAGCGGAAGAAGAGCCAGCAACTCGGAAGCAAACTCCGGATGTGCCCCGGCAAAATCCTGAATATCGGGAACATTGCCGGAACGGCACTGATCCAGGAATTGTTCAACCAGATCTTCCAGAGAAATCTTCCCCTTCATGGCTGAAACTCGGTTAACTCCATCAGCTGCTTCCGAAGCCGCTGCAGCGCCCGCACATAGCGGATGCTTGCGGCTTTCGGCCCAATATGCAGGACTTCGGCACAATCCGCATTGGACATGTCGTCAAAATGGCGAAGTTCAAGAATCTGCCGATCGTTTTCGGGCAGCGCCTCGACCGCTTTCCGGAGCAATGTATAACGATCCTCCCTGACGGCACGGGTAAGAGGCCCGGTCACGGTATCTGCAAACCGGTTCCAATCCAACCGGGCAGTGGACCCCACGCCGTCATCCGTCACATTCACTTCCCTGCAGGCGTCTCTCTTGAGACATTGCAGATGCTTCCTTTCCATAGCTGTAAGGGTCTAGAACAGAATCGTCCGCAGTTTGAAATAGACAGGAATCTCCGGATTGTTTTCAAAAAAAGCCATTTTCCCGCAGGCTGCCAGCAGAACCTCCTGAACCACATCTTCCGCCGAAACGCGCCGGGCAAGAACCGGATTCAAATTCCTCCGGGCCAGGGCAAGAAGCCTTCCCCGGTATTCAAGGAAATGGCTTCCCCAGGCATCCGGGCATGCTGTTTCTGCTTGCGTCATTGTACCGTGTCTTTTTGATCCTTTCTCATTTTCCGGGCAGATAGACATATCCCGCCGCACTCCTTCCTATCCGGCCGATTCCGGGATACGGCAGGTGCATTCCGGCGACCGGCTTCGAGGAAGAAGCCGCAAACTCATAAAAGCGCCGCCGGGCCTGAACCGCTCCGGACGGATTCATATCGTAAATCGTGCAAACCTCCGGACGCGGAATCTGGAGCGCGGCAGCATGAAGCAAATCTCCGACAATCAGCAGGGAATCAGTCTCAAAAACGGTATGCCCGGGTGTATGCCCGGAAGCGTCAAGCGCCTTGATGCCGGGCAGAACTTCTTCTCCAAACCGGAATGTTCTCACCCGGCTGCCGTAAGCATGCAACACCTTCCGGACCTGTTTTCCCTGTGGTCCGGCCGTACCATTTTGCCAAAATTCCCATTCCTGCATGGAAACATAGACGAGGGCTCTGGAAAAAACGGCTTCGCCATGTTTCCCAAGCAATCCCCCGATGTGGTCGCCGTGCATATGGGTGAGCAAAATGAAATCGACGCTCTCCGGAAAAACGCCGCTCTGTTCAAGTTTACGGAGCATCCCGCCCCGTTTTCCTCCGTTCCCTGCGTCCACCAGAATGATTTTTCCGTCGCCGCGTTTCAACAGGAAAACATTCACGGAAGAAGGAACCCTCCCGCCTCCGGTTAAGCGGAGGAACTCCTCTTCCGGCATACCCGGGAATAATTCGAACCGCATCGCTGAAAGAGCATCCTGAACAGCAATCACCTCAAAATTTCCAAACTGGAATGAACGATTTTCCAGCTCAGCCGCGATCACGATGCCGGAAATCATGGCGGCTCCGCACAACAACCATTTTACCATAAAACGCCTTTCTTCTCAATATGTTGACTTTTTAAGACATGATGGGCAATGTATCAAAGCTGTACGGAAGTCAGATATGTTTCCGCCCTACAGGTGATAAAACGTCCTCATTGATGGGAAAACGCTGCCGGGCTGCAGGCCCGGCAACAGATAAGATGGCGGCGACTATTTTTTACCGCCGTTTATCCTGCCTTTTTTCAGACCGTGTTTCAAACCTTTCTTGAGGCCGTGTTTCAGGCCGTACTTCAACGCCTTCGGTTTCTTTTTCAGTATTTGAACAGAAAAGGAGGCTGTTGTTGATTCCGCCGCGTTGGCAGTAACCGTACCGGGAGCCAGACCGAATATTCCAATAATTGCAGGAATGATGAGCTTGTTCATGATAATCAATGAGGGTTGATATTTTTTCTGAAACGGTATCGTTTCACTTTTCAAGAATGCAGTTCCTTAGGGAAATCTACCAATTCGGCCGGAATTTCCATCAGGTCTGCCAGCCAGATTCTATTGCCTGTAAGAAACTGAAACGCATGGAATCCCCCCTCAACCTTCGCGGACGACCCGGAAACCGACATCACTGAAAGCGAAAGAAGATTCCCTTCCTTCTCCTTTCCGCTCAGTCCTGCAGCTCGTCCGCGGCGAACGCCAGGAACCGCCCTTCACCGCCATGACCGTTTTACCGTGTGCCACGGCCTTGGAAACTTCAACTGAAGAAGAAGTCCATTCCCAGCAATTGCCCCACATATCAATCGCTCCGCAGGCGCCGGATGTCGCGGCATGGGCGTCCACGGGAGATGTCCCGTTTCTCTCGCCGCAATTAAAATCCGCATCCTTGGGCATATGCCCGGCGGCAAACTCCCACTCCTCTTCAGTCGGCAGGCGGTAAACGGCTTTCCCATCCTGGAGCGACAACCATTGGCAATAGGCAGAAGCGTCGTCATAGGAAACATTCACCACGGGATGCCTCCCTTTGCCGGCAGGCATGACGCCATTATCCCAATCCTTAGGAGCCTTCCTTCCCGTTGCCTTCAGGAATTGGGCATAATCCTCATTGGTAACCGGAGTATATGCAATTGATACATTCCAGGAAGCTCCGAGCACCGGCAAATACCCGCCATCTGCATAGCGGGCACCTGGTCTGAATCGCGGATCACTGAAACGCCGCATGCTTTGGTCGATGCGCGCTTCCCTGTTTTGAACCATTTCATCCACGATCTCCTGCATTTCCTGTATCTTGGACGCATGCCGGGCCGTTCGTTTCAATTCTTCAAGCTTCGCCTTTTTTCGGTCAAGGACCTTGTCGTAATTAATCCCGACCTGTTTCCTCAAAGCCGACCGATTAGCCTCGGACGGATTCCGGCGATAGGAAGCAATCAACCGTTTCGTTTCTTCATTCAACTGCGGCCTCTCTTTTTCGATAGTAGTGCTGAATCGGTGCAGTTTGGCCCCCTCGGTGCGGGCTGCGAATCCCGCACTGACCGTTGCGGCCGCACATACGGCGATAATGACTTTTTGCAAATTGATGCTCATAACTGTTCCTTCTGTTTATGATAACCGCCGCTCCTCTATGGAAGACGGAACGTTATCGTTTCACTTTTAAGAATGCTGCTCCTCCGGGAATTCTACATTCTTTTTCAACAAAGGTGCTGCCGGAGATGCGGCGGACCGGAACATTGGACTGTTTTTCAGACAACCAGACGGAAAAAATAAAAGGGGCCGCCCCGCCCGGGAATGGTAACGGAAAACGCCCCCGGGGAGGCTATAACGGAAACTGCCGGCAACAATCCGTTCCGCTCAGGGAAGACAAGCATGATAATCTCATCGCCTGCTTCCTGTGAAAAGAACCGGCTCCGGCCTTATTTTCAAATTTACCGCTGTTTTTTATGCAATGATGATTAAATCTATCTTCATCTCCGACAAGACACGCAGAAATTGTTTATATCCCAGTATCTTGAACATGGCTCCGGGCATTTTGAATGCGGGATGCCCCATGCAAATAGCCGTAATATGATATTCCCTGCACGTTGCGATGATCGCCTGGGGTATGTCTTCCGCACTCACCTGCTTCACCGTCCCTCCCAGTTCGGCCACCAGCTTGAAATGATTAAGCAAATGGCGCTGGGATGCCAGATTGATGCGGTCGGGGGACTCCCTTGGCGTCTGGACGTAAAGGGCGATAAACGACGTACTGTAACGCGAGGAAATCCGGTATGCTTTTCGGATGATGCGCCGGGGCGTCTGTTCATTGCTGCTGATGCAGGCCAGAATCTTTTCCCTTCTGGCGGAAGAAACTGCCGGGAATACTTCCGTTTCCACTTTTTTCTCCACTCGGAAAGCAACTTCCTTCAATGCCAGTTCACGCAGCTGAAGAATATTTTCCGTTCTGAAAAAATTATCCAGGGCAATCTGGATTTTTTCAGGCCGGTAAATCTTGCCGGCCTTGAGGCGGCCGATCAATTCCTCGGACGTCAGGTCGATATTCACCACTTCGTCCGCCTCCTGCAAAATCCTGTCGGGAACCCGTTCCTTCATCTCAATCCCCGTAATCTCCTTCACTTCGCCGCTCAGGCTTTCGATGTGCTGGATATTAATCGCGGAAATCACATTAATATTGGCGTCAAGCAGCTCCATCACGTCTTCCCATCTCTTGCGATGGCGGCTCCCTTCCACATTGGTATGAGCCAGTTCGTCAACAATAACCAACTCGGGCCGGGCTTGAAGAATCGCGTCCAGGTCCATTTCTTCAATCTCCCTGCCTTTGTAAAAAACCACTTTACGCGGGATGACGGGCACCCCCCGGAGCATGGCTTCAGTCCCGGGCCGCCCGTGGGTTTCAACGTAACCGATTCTGACATCAATGCCGTTATTCAGCAATTCATGGGCTTCCTGCAGCATGCGGTACGTCTTGCCTACTCCGGCCATCATACCAATGTAAATCTTGAACTTTCCCCTTCGAGAACGCCGTATCAGGTCAAGAAAGTGCTCTGCTCCGTTACTTCCGTCAATCATATTAAATTCACCCGGCTCCTGCGGTTAAAAACATCTTGTTGATTTTACAGAATCTTTTGAAAATGAAAATCAATTGCGGGCGTTACCATGACATGAAGCCCGCAATTGATTTCATTTTTTCAAGGCGGCAATTTATCACCAAATCCGGAATCGCCATTGCCGCCCTAAACAATCAGGAAATTAATGCTTCCCTGAAGGATCAGCCTTCTCAAGAGCAATATTCAACTTAAGCACATTGACCTTCTCCGTGCCAAACATGCCCAGCAGCGGTTTTTCCACGGCCTGATCGACAAGAGACCTCACCGCCCCCTCCTCCATGCCGCGGGCCTTGGCAACGCGCTTCACCTGCACATAGGCGCTCTCCGGAGTGATATGCGGATCCAGGCCGGAAGCGCTGGCCGTAACCATTTCGGAAGGGACATCCTTCCGTTCCAAATAAGGATGTTTCTTCAAGAACGAATCTATCCGAATATTCACGTCGGCCAGGTATTCTTCGTTGGTCGGCCCCTTATTGCTGCCGGATGAACTGGACGCGTCATAACCGTCGCCCGCATGGGACGGACGGCCCCAGAAATAAATATCCTTCGTGAATTGCTGCCCGACATTGGCGGCGCCTACCACGCGCCCGTTCAAAACCAGGGTTTCCGCATTTCCTCCGCCAGGGCCGGCAATCAATCCGAATATCCACAGCACCAGGATGTAGCATATGGAGAAAAAGACGCAAAAGACAAGTGTAAGACGCAATGATTTCACTAAATTTCTCATAACAATATATTTATTTCAGTTAAAAAAACAGGCCGACAGCCATATCAATCAGTTTGATTCCGATGAAGGGAGCAATCAGACCGCCCACTCCGTAAATCAGGATGTTGCGAAGCAGCAGAGCGCTGGCTCCAATGGGCTTGTACGCCACGCCCCTCAAGGCCAGAGGAATCAGGATGGGGATAATGATTGCATTGAAAATAATCGCAGACAGGATGGCACTTTCCGGACTATGCAGATGCATGATATTCAGCGCAGCAAGTTCTGGAATCGCAATCATGAACAGCGCAGGCACAATCGCGAAGTACTTGGCGACGTCATTGGCAATGGAAAACGTCGTCAACGTGCCGCGCGTCATCAGCAGCTGCTTGCCTATTTCTACAACCTCAATCAATTTGGTGGGGTCATTATCAAGGTCAACCATATTGCCGGCCTCCTTGGCGGCCTGGGTTCCGCTGTTCATGGCTACGCCGACATCGGCCTGCGCCAGAGCCGGAGCGTCATTCGTCCCGTCCCCCATCATGGCAACCAGTTTGCCGGAAGCCTGCTCCTTCCTGATATAACTCAACTTATCTTCGGGCTTGGCTTCCGCGATGAAATCATCAACGCCTGCTTTTTCAGCGATATACCTGGCCGTACTCGGATTATCCCCCGTCACCATTACCGTCTTTACTCCCATCTTGCGCAGGCGTTCGAAGCGCTCTTCTATGCCCGGCTTGATGATATCCTGCAATTCAATAACGCCGACAACCTTCCTGTTGATGCAGACGACAAGAGGGGTGCCGCCATTGCCCGCCACTCTTTCAATGATTTCCTCGGCTTCTTTGGGAAATGGATTTCCCGCTTCCTCGGCAATCTTGCGGATGGTGTCAAAAGCCCCTTTCCGGATTTCGGTTCCATCGCTCAGATTAATGCCCGAACACTTCGTCTCCGCCGTGAACTGAATCATGCGGGCCCCCTCCGTATGAAGGTTGCGCATATGGACGCCGTATTCATGTCCAAGCTCGATAATCGATTTCCCTTCCGGAGTATCGTCTGAAACGGAAGACATCAGACAGGCTTCAACAAAAGCCTGCTTGTCAAAATCCTGGACAGGGAAAAATCCCGTCGCTTTCCGATTGCCAATCGTAATCGTACCTGTTTTATCAAGCAGGAGGGTGCTGATGTCCCCGGCCGTCTCCACAGCCTTCCCTGACTTCGTAATAACATTGGCCCTCAAGGCACGATTCATTCCGGCAATGCCGATCGCAGAAAGCAATCCGCCGATAGTCGTAGGAATGAGACATACGAACAGGGAAATCAGGGCGGCAATGCTGATTTCCGTTCCGGAATAATCGGCTGCCGGCTTCAAGGTAATGCAGACGACAAGGAAAACCAGGGTAAAGACAGCCAACAAAATGGTTAACGCTATCTCGTTAGGGGTTTTCTGCCGGGAAGCGCCTTCAACCAGAGCAATCATCTTATCAAGGAAACTCTCTCCGGGACGCGCGGTGACAAGCACCTTGATACGGTCTGACAGAACTTTGGTGCCGCCCGTCACGGAACTCTTATCCCCGCCGGACTCACGGATAACCGGAGCGGATTCCCCCGTAATAGCGCTTTCGTCAATGGAAGCCAGCCCTTCGACAACCTCCCCGTCGGCGGGAATGATATCTCCCGCGACACATTCGAAATAATCCCCTTTTTTCAACTGGGAACTATTGATGACGGTAACCGTGCCATCGACAATCAACTTGGCCGGCGTTTCCTCACGCGTCCTGCGCAGGCTGTCGGCCTGCGCCTTTCCCCGGGCCTCCGCAATCGCTTCGGCAAAATTGGCGAACAGAAGGGTGAGGAACAAAATGACGAAAACGAGGAAATTATAAAGGAAATCCCCTTGTCCGTCGCTGAAGAGGGAATAAACGGTTACCAGAAGCATGATCATCGTGGCGATTTCCACGGTAAACATGATCGGGTTCCTCATCATCATTCCCGGATGAAGCTTGATCAATGACTGCTTCAAGCTTTCCCGTACCTGTTCCCTTTGGAACAGGGAAGTATTATTGGAATTTTTCATATCGTAGATTTCTTTTTCAATTCCAGAAACTGGAACGGAAATATGTAAATATGTTATTGGTGGTAAACGTATTCTACCCTAAATTTACAAACTCAGATGTTCGGCAATGGTGCTTAAGGCATGGACAGGGAAGAAGGACAAAGCCGCAACAATGAAAATCACGGCAAAAGTCATGGCGCTGAACGTTACGGAATCCGTCTTCAACGTTCCGGACGTCTCGGGAATATACTTCTTGCCCGCCAGAAGCCCGGCGATGGCAACCTGGCCGATGATCGGGATGAAACGGCTCAGAATGAGAACAATACCGCATGAGTAATTCCAGAACCAGGTATTATCGGCCAGCCCTTCAAACCCGGAACCGTTATTGGCAGCGCTTGAAGTATACTCGTAAAGGAATTCACTCAATCCATGAAAGCCGGGATTATTGACCCACCCTCCTTCGCCTTCCACAAACGACGGCGCGTAAACAAACAGATAACAAGCCAGAGCCGTTCCGACGAGAATCACAAACGGGTGGAGCAACGCCACAATGGAAGCGATTTTCATTTCACGGGCTTCTACTTTCTTGCACAGGAATTCGGGGGTTCTTCCCACCATCAGACCGCTGATGAACACGGCTATAATCATGAAGGCGAAATAATTCATCCACCCTACCCCGACGCCGCCAAACCACGTATTAATCTGCATGTTCAACATCTGAATCATGCCTGAAAGAGGCATGGTGGAATCATGCATCCCGTTGACGGACCCATTTGACGTAACTGTCGTAACGACGCTCCACAAAGCTGTAGCCGCGGATCCGAGCCGGATTTCCTTACCTTCCATAGCCCCACTTTCCTGGACGATGCCCATCTCTTCTATGCGGGGATTGCCGTTCATCTCCTGATACACGTTAATGCAAACGCCAATTAAAAAGGCAAGCAACATCACGCCGTAAATACTGTATCCCAGTTTCTTGCGCTTGAGATAAAAACCAAAGGCCAAAACCATCGCCATCGGAATAATCAGGATGGACCAGCATTCGACCATGTTGGAAAGGTAAGTCGGATTTTCCAGCGGATGGGATGAATTAACGCCGAAATAACCGCCGCCATTCGTTCCCAGCTGTTTAATGGGCACAACAGCCGCGGCAGGCCCTTGGGAAATGGTTTGTTCCACTCCCTCAAGGGTTGTCACTTCCATCTTACCGTCAAACCCCATCGGCGTACCCTGAGTAATCAGGATGAATCCGACCACCAGAGAAAGAGGCAGCAAAATGCGGGTAGAACTCAACACGAGGTAATCCCAGAAGTTTCCAATCGTTTTAGTTGTCTTCTTACTGAGAGCGTTCATGATCCCTGCCATTGCGGCCATGCCGGTAGCTGCCGTAATAAATTGGAACAGCATAATCACGAACAACTGCGTAAAATAGGTCAAACCGCTTTCCCCGCTGTAATGCTGGAGGTTACAATTCACCATGAATGAAATGCATGTATTGAACGCCTGGTGGCACGTCTGTCCGACGTTGCCGTCCGGATTGAGGGGCAGGTACCCCTGGCTGACCAGAAGAACCATCCCCCATACGAACCAGAACAGATTTACGGTCAATAAAGCCCGCAGGAACTGCTTCCAGTTCATTTCTTCCTCCGGATTAATCCCGGACAGGCGGAACATCAGCCTTTCAATAGGCTTCATGAAATCAAGCCATGTTTTCTCCTTCTTGTAAACCTTGGCAATATATTTCCCCAGAGGATAGCTCAAAGCCACCATAAGAACGATTTGCGCAATAACACCTAGAATTTCTGTTTTCATCATCTTGCTGGTTAAAATTTTTCCGGTTTGATCAAGACATACATCAAATAACCGAACACAATTAAGCTAATCACAAATAATAATGTATACATAGACAGGCACAGTTTTAGATTTTTTCAAACCAGTCGACGCATTTGAAAAAGAGCCAAAAACAGAATATTCCGCTCAATAGACAAAAGATAAAACCCAACAATGATTCCATCATGATATTTTATGAAATTTAAATTCAAACCATTCCAACATATATGGAAACAAAAATATTATTCTATGCCGTTTTTCTTTTTTATCTGAAAAAATTTCACGGAAAAACCGCTATGGCAGATACGGAGTCCCGGAACGGACCGGCGATGTTTAATATAATGTAAAAACATTGCCTCAATATATCCGGAAATTCCATTCTGGGTAGTTAACTTCCTTCTTCTTCTTGTTAAGAAAAAATTAATTCTTCCGGCTGCGCTCCCGCTTTCCGTTCTTCCCGGAAGGCGGATAACGGCAAGTCTTTCTCAACCCGTTTACACAAAAACTGCACCCGGAACATACCGGATGCAGCTTGAATCCCATACAGAATTCCAAAAGACTTCCTCAACAAAATTTACAGAACTAACTCTGCATGAATACCTATCTCTTTCCAATCCCCGTTGACAGATTTCCAACAGGAATGAGGCCGCTCCAAAGATATCAAACGAATTGATACCGATGAACACTGTGATAGACCAGCCCCAGTTCGCCATCCATGTATTCGCTCGAGAAGCGGAACCCATTTCTTCCCCCATATTGCCTTCCGACGTGTCAGACCTCCGTACGGCCGGTATTCATACAGCGCGCGGCGTCCGCGCGCTTCCCCGAAGAGGGAGGTGACGTTTTTCATCGCGTCGTGCATGCAGTAGAGATGCTCTTTCTCCTGCGTCCCGTTCGCTTCCCAGCGCGTCATGGACAGGACGCGCGTGGTCGCCGGTTCCGAAGGGTCCCAGATGTAACTGCGCGCGAGCGCCGGCGTTTTCCCGGTCAAGTCGCACTCCGCCACCTGCAGGTAGTTTCAGTAGAATTATAGACAACGTCCATCATTTCTTCTAAAAGGAGAGTTGCCGAGCATATCCCGTATTTTCTTCCCGTAGCTGAATCGGTTGAGATGCCTTTTTATAAGAATTTTTTTGATCATTTCACAATAGGGAGCCTCTTCTTCTTGCATGTTCATATAAAACCATAAAAAATCCCACCCGTTTTTATCATCCGAGAAATATTCTATATAATTTTCCGCTACCAAGTCAAAAATATCCGCCCTGCTTAAAATAGCCTCCCCGTATGTATTGTTTTGAAGCAGAAATAAAATATCTTTATCTTTACTCGATAAGCGGATATATGGAATAATAACTCTATTTAAATAACTATCGTCATCCTGATGTACCATGGACAACATTTCCTGATACCGTCCGCTGCGGACCTGCTTGAATTCTTTCTTCAACATTTTCTCCCAATTCGCAGAATGAATAATATAACTCGCCAATTGCAGCTTCTGCTGCAGCGATAAGTTCATTATTTTTTCCTCCGCCTGAATATATACCTGATCCTTGGAAAGCTTTTCCATATCGTAAACAGGTACTGGCTGCGGAAGCTGTATCACCGGAGGCCCTCCTTGATGGCAAGATGAGAAAAATATGACCGGAAACAAGAAAAAGTATAATATTTTACTAAAAACCATATTCTTTATATCTGGAAACATGGACATCCAGTTCCTGCTTGAGCATTTCAATATTGCTGCTACTTCGTCAAGGATTTTCTCAAAACTATTAGCAGATTCATAGCATTTTTACAATGGTCAATATCTTTGACAGGAAACATAATTTTATAAAAATCAACAAAAAATCACTATCAAAACAAAGTAATTATCATTTCTGTAAAAAAAGCTCCTTCCGATAAACAGAAAGAGCTTTTATAAAATTAAACAGTTTTCATGTATTAATTATATAAAATCAAAAATATTAAGTTTTATTTAATTTGTTCCATATCCTGTTTATACCACAAGCTGTCTTGACATTCACAAATTAGTTTCCACAGTTTTTCTCTATCTGCACAAGAAAAATCAGCATCATAATCATAAAGGATTATTACGGTCAGGGTACATTCTTTTCCACAGTATGAGGCATAGACATGATGATCGGGAAACTAATCAGCAAATGTTTGATTAAATTTAGATAATTCCTGAATCTTTACATTTCCTATTATTAAAGGAGGATCATAGCTAAAGACATATGTATTGCCGATCTCTCCCAGAAGAGTAGATTTCTTATAATATTTATCAAAAAACAGAAAAGAAGCAAATACTGAAACAACAACAATAATACAGTATATAATATATTTTTTCATCATGTCATTTTAATAAAATCGATAATTATTAAAAAACAAAACTTCTGCTCTTCTGAGATTAGTCTCAATTATGATAATATCATAAAAATTCAAATTGTCATTCTAAATTTTTATAAGACATTTCACTTTTAGAGTACCCTGAAATAGCTGCTTTCCTCCGCTGCATAAGATTTCTATCTCTTTTTGGCATCAGGACAGCTTTCAGTGTTTCGCATCATCTTCTGATGATTAAAAATAGTTTTCAAAATTAGACAAAATCATCATATAATTTCTTTATTTTCTATTAATCTGATACTGGGAAATTTTTCCAATACAAGGTCAACAAGTTGGATAACACAAGATTCTACTGATGGAGAGTAACGTAACAAAAGTACATATGAATCTTGATAGGGATAATAAGAAGTTCCCCATATTAAATTAACAATTACCAATTCAGCTATACATATGTCATTCTTATAAAACGGATGAACACAGTTGTGTTCCAGAGGAATGGATTCCGATGTCATAGCCATCTCCCATGATTCATAGTCAAATGAGGAATCTGCCAGTTCACAGAAATACGAAGGAAGCTCTCTAAATGCACGACTTTCTTCCGGATATTTTGCCAGACTAAAAGCTCCTTGCACAAAATCGATACTGCGTGAATTTTCAATATGATTAAGTTCATAAGCTTTCATATCGCAAAGCTTTCCGCTGGAACAAAAACTTGGTGTGACAATAAATCCTCCTTCAAGAGGATAAAGACCACCTGTCCCTTCCCAATAAATAGGAATATTTTGATAAGAGGAATTATGTAGATAATTCTGAATGCGAATTCCATTTCTATCAGCCTGCTGACTTGTATAAAAACGAATTTCCTCTATCTCTTTTTTCCCTTTTTTCTTTGAGAAAAAGTGAATTACCGCCCCATTATTCATGAAATAAAGGGTATCCATACTGGACTGAAAACCAATATATAAATGAGAATAGTGCTCATACGAAGGAACGCAGTTATTATCTTCACAGAAAAAACCACGCCATAAAAAAGAAATCCATTTTTTACCACATTTATTCCATTTTTGTGAATTCCACTTGTTTGGATATTCACGGGCATTCGGTGGCAACTCCGGAATATATGAACATATTGAATTGGACAGCATATAATGCAAACCATTTTTGCATTCAAAAAAAATATACTTTGCTTCACTATTAATATCAAAATAGTACTTATTTATTTTTCGATTCATTTTTATAAAATTTTACAAATAAATATAACTAATATACCACTACAAATAATAAAAACTAATTTTTTGCACATACAACTTCATACTCTTCTTTTTCTAATTCTGTGAATATCCAATTATATACACGTTCTGCAATTGACGCACCAAACCACCAACCAGTGACATCTCCTATTAACGCACCTATCCTTGCGCCAACTACAGATCCAGGAGCAGCACCAACACCGGCACCAGCACTACCAATTGCACCACTTGTCATAGCTCCAACTCAGGTGCCGTCTTTGCGGATGGCCAGCGGGCGTGTAGCCTCAGGCTGCGTCGGGTCCCAGAACAGGAACCATCGGAAGACTCCGCTGACGGCATCTATGGCGGCTATTTGCAGGTAGCCACGGTACATGTAGCGCAGGTAGCTGCTCACCGTCCCGTTGACGCTCACTTTGCGGGTGTGCCGCCTGCCCATGTAGTCGTAGGTGCATTCCACCACGGTTTTGGCGCTTTCATTGACGAAGCGCACCGGACGGTTTTCTGCGTTGTAGGCGACTTGCCAGATGCCGGTGGATGTCCTGATCAATGTCTGATTGCCGTCCGCGTCGTGAACCGGTTCAAAGGCAGCTTCTTCTCCGCGCTCGATAGCGGTGTATTGGTTGAGCGGGCCGGTTGTGTAGGCAGTTGTTTCTTGCATCCTCAACCTGTGTCAATTACCGAGATAGTTGTATGTAAAACTCTAATCGGACGTGGCGACATAATAGCCGATTCCCGTCAGCAGATTACAGTATATTTCGTATATATACACTTTGTAATAAAGATAAAAATCCGATAAGAGACACCCGGCAAGTGTAGCTTACCGGGTGCCCAAAAGAATCTCTATTTAGTTATGTTATTCATTAAGATGAAAAATTATTATCCTATGTATTTTCTTCACTGTGCATTCAGCTCTAACTAATATCATTAATTTTCAAAAAAATATTGCCAATTGAAAAATATTAAATATAAATTTAAAGAGACTTCCTTTTTTGCAAACAGCGAATACCTATAAATTTTAAAATTTTATTCAGCATACATCCATATTTATATTCATAATATTTTTCTCCATATCTAGATATTGGATAGATAATACGATCAAAAAAGTTAACATGAAATTCCATAGATATATTCACATTAAATTTTTCCAAAACAAAATTAATTTCATCAATATTTTTCTCTGTTATAACAATATCAATATCTTCGTTTTCAAGTGAAAAAAGAATGTGCTGATTACTATCAATATCCAGACTATCCTCCTCCCACCACTCAACAATATAATTTATTTTCTCATTTTTAATTTTATTAATCAGATTTTTATTCATTTCATTTTCATATTTTATTAATTACCCATTCTCCTGCTCAATTCTGAACTAAACCAATACAGATAGCGCATAGCCACACGTATAATAAAATGACAAAAATTGATTTAAATGATAAATTACCTTTCCTGTAATTTTTATATAAATTCTTTATGTACTCAATAAATCCTGCAAATCCACTTCCAAGAAGGATTGAACAAAAAATTACATATATGATATGCTGCAAAAAATATTCACCCCCGTTCCATAATATTATGACAATAAAATCAATTAAAGAACATACAAGTATTTTTACCAAAGGGAATTTCCCTATGTACACAAGATAAAATGTGAACCAAATAAAATTTGTCAATAAAGTCAAAACAATAAACAATATTTCTTTCATCATTCTTTATACTTTCTATATGTTCCAGAAATATTTCCTCTCACGTTAAAAGGAGCAGCATAACCGTATTTTTCTAAGGCGGCAAAACGCGTTTGCAGCCAACTATTATGATCGAAATCATAAATATCGCTATATATATGCAGTATAATCTACGGAACAATCTGAATTTACTGTAGCAGTCATCGTCATGTAATATCTTCCTAAAATATAATTTCCTTTACTGGATCTTATTTGAAGAAGTTGCCAGGAATCCAGATATAATTTTTTCTCAAAACATTTATGTTCTATCGCATACGATATAGCCAATCTTGTCAATAAATTAATATTATCTTGGAGACCATCTGATTCGCCACTCTCGAGATCTATAATACATTGAGAATCTATTTTATACTCGCCACCTGTCTTTGAAAGATATTTTATGAACGTTTCATATGCCAAAGAAGAATCAACCCTTGTTCCTATTAAAGCAGCATAGACCTCCGGATATCCAAGAATGATATTCCCTATTCTCCAAAAATCAATACTATACTTAGGAAGATCAGGATGCGGATCAGGAGCTACCTTTTTTGCCCCCCATGAAATTAGCCCAACGTAATTTTTTAAAAAGGTAGGTTGATTTTTAACGAACGCGAACAAATTCCAGCCGCCTTCTTCCTTGATGGGATCGCGGCTGATCCACCTTCCGTCGTGCGGATTGAGATGCCGGTAGTTGTAGTAGACAAGCCCAAGCTCATCATCGTTGTATTCGCTGCTCCACTGGATGGGCTGGGTGACGTCCCCTTCGGCGGTGGCTTCTCCGTAAGGCGTGTAGGTATAGACCGTCCGCAGGTAACCGGCTTTCCCGAAGATTTCCGTGACGTTCCCGGTCAGATCCCACCCGTAGGCGTACCAGGTGCCGTCTTTGCGGATGGCCAGCGGGCGCGTAGCCTCAGGCTGCGTCGGGTCCCAGAACAGGAACCATCGGAAGACTCCGCTGACGGCATCTATGGCGGCTATTTGCAGGTAGCCACGGTACATGTAGCGCAGGTAGCTGCTCACCGTCCCGTTGACGCTCACTTTGCGGGTGTGCCGCCTGCCCATGTAGTCGTAGGTGCATTCCACCACGGTTTTGGCGCTTTCATTGACGAAGCGCACCGGACGGTTTTCTGCGTTGTAGGCGACTTGCCAGATGCCGGTGGATGTCCTGATCAATGTCTGATTGCCGTCCGCGTCGTGAACCGGCTCAAAGGCGGCTTCTTCTCCGCGCTCGATGGCGGTGTATTGGTTGAGCGGGCCGGTTGTGTAGGCGGTCGCTTCTAGCATCCTCAACCTGTGTCAATTGACCGAGATGGTTGTATGTAAAGCTCTGACGGGCGTGGCGTCAGAATAGCCGATTCCCACAGCAACCCACGGACTTGTTTTTATAAAAATCTCTCCTGCCATTAAGACAGGAGAGATTTAAATATAATTATATCAATTTTTATTAAAAATTGATATAAATTTATAAATGCATAAAAATGTTATTAAAAAAATAATTGTCCCATAAAAAATAAAACTATCATACATAAGGATACTATAGGATATCTCTCCATCAATAATTATTTCTGGATAAAAATTGTTCATAATCATCCTCATTATATGAACAGGAACACAAGCCTCCATGACATCTGCTCCTATAATTTTACATGCTAATGTAAAAATAAGAAATGTTATTATACTACAAAAAATAATACAAAAAACAATTCTTTTTCTATTCTTTTTTAACTTCCAAAATTCCATAATATATATATTCTGTTCCATCTGCTCCTTTTACTGTTCTAGATTCAGTTTCAAGGATAAATTCACGCGCTTTTTCAAATACTTCTTTATCTAAAAAAGTGATACACCCCAAAGATCTTGTTCCATAATGCATTCGAAAAGAAGACCTAAAAACTCCATTAATTTCTTTTTGATCGTCTAATGCATCATCTATTGCAATGAAAGCGAGCCATTGAGTCTTATCATTATCATTCCATAATTTGTAGGTCCAATCTTCAATTTGGCTCCGAATTCCTCCAGATTGTCTTTTTATCACATAGTATTTCCCTGGTGGTATAGGACCGTTATCTTTATTTCCAACATTGTCCGGATTATTTTTCCCATCACCATTTCCAGAAAAAACTCTACTCGTCGTCAAACGAAGTATATTACCATCTTTATCTACCTTCCTTATTAATATTGTGTGTAATTTTATACTATATTCTATTGTACATATCAACCCTAAAATATCGGATTGATTAAAAATTTTATTTCCTACAAACGCGAACAAATTCCAGCCGCCTTCTTCCTCGATGGGATCACGGCTGATCCACCTGCCGTCAAGCGGATTGAGATGCCGGTAGTTGTAGTAGACCAGCCCAAGTTCGTCGTCCATGTATTCGCTCGAGAAGCGGAATTTGTTCTCTTCCGCCATGTTGCCTTCCGACGTGATCAGACCTCCGTACGGCCGGTATTCATACAGGGCGCGGCGTCCGCGCGCTTCCCCGAAGAGGGAGGTGACGTTTTTCATCGCGTCGTGCATGCAGTAGAGATGCTCTTTCTCCTGCGTCCCGTTCGCTTCCCAGCGCGTCATGGACAGGACGCGCGTGGCCTCAGGTTCCGAGGGGTCCCAGATGTAACTGCGCACAACTACCGGCGTTTCCCCGGTCAAGTCGCACTCCGCCACCTGCAGGTAGTCACGGTAGAGGTAGCGCGCGTGGAAGCCCGTTGTCCCTCCAACCGTCACTTTTTTCTCGAATCTCCTGCCCATGGAGTCGTAGGCGCATTCCACGGTTGTCCCTCCGTCTTCGCTTTCGAATTTCACGGGCCGGTTTTCCGCGTTGTAGGTGACTTCCCAGATGCCCGTGGATGTTTTTACCAGCGTCTGGTTGCCGTCCGCGTCGTATTGGGGTGTAAAGGCTTCCCCTCCATTTCTGACGATGCCCGCATACCGGTTGAGTTCATCGGTTTCATAGTCCGTGGTGCTGCCGAATTCGAAGGCTTCCTTCCGGTTGCCGATGTTGTCGTACTGATAGCCGAAGCGGCCGCCGGGCCTGAGCTGGTCTCCGACCAGTTCGCCACGGCTGTTGTAGGTGAACAAACGCGTCGTTTTGGGCGCCGCCGTGTTCCACGTATCCCTGCGCCGGGTAGGACGGCCCAGCGCGTCGTAGTCGTATTCGTGCCTTGCCGGCGGGTTGGCGCTTCCGGGCCTCTGGTAGTCGATGACGGAGAGGAGGTCGCGGCTGTCTTCATAGGTGTTGACCCGGGTCATGCCGTTGGGGTAGGCGAGTTGTTCCACAAGCCCTCCCTGTTCGGAGTAAGTCCAGGAGAAGGGCCTTTCCATGCCTTCCGCCGTGAGGGTGGAGAGGCGGCCTTTCCCGTCATAGGACAGGTGCGTCTGCTGGACGCGGCGGCCGTCCGCGCTTAATTCGTACCCCGCCTGACGGCCAAGCCCGTCATAGCGCTCGGAGACCTGCCAGGCGATGCCGTTTGCCGCAAGGCTGTCGGTTTCCGGTTCTCCGTAGAGATTGTAGGCGAAGGTCCGCGTTCCGGCGGCATCAGTGATTTGCGTCAGATTCCCCAAATGGTCGTAGGCGAAGCTCTGGCCGGGCGTGGCGTCCGAGTAGCTGATTCCCACCAGCAGCCCTCGGGCCTGTTCGTAAGTGCAGGTCTTCACGATGCCGCGGGCGTTTGTTTCCGTGGCAAGCCTGTTGAAGGCGTCCCAGGTTTTGTCCACGTGCGTTCCGTCGGCATACGTTTTGCGCGTTTCCAGCCCCGTGGCTTCGTCATAGCTCCAGGTGGTGGTGTCGCCGTCCGCGCGATCGGAGGGGGCCTCCGCGATGTCTCCTTCCTGCGCCGCGCGGAAGGTGGTCAGGCTCACCAGGCGGTCGGCCTCGTCATAGCCCAGGAGCAGGGGCTGCGTCCCCGTCCCCCATTCGGCCGTTTTCCGGCCTCTGGCGTCGTATCTGGCGCACACCGTATTTCCCAGCGCGTCCGTCACTACGGCGGCCAGGTCGTGGCAGGCGTCGTATTGCGTCACGGTTTCATTCCCGGCGGCGTCCGTCACGCTGACGGCCCGACCAGCCAGGTCAGTCCGGGTCGTCGTTGTGTTGCCGCGGCCATCCGTGCGGGTCAGGGTCATGCCCGCGGCCGTATAGGCGCGGGCGGCCGTCTCCGTGATGCCCGCGTGGTCTTTCTGCGAGAGCATGAAGCCGTCCGCCGCCACCGTTTGAGCCGTGACGCTGGAAGAGGGGATAACGCTCTTTTGGATTCTTTTCGTATTTTCAGCATACTCCGTCCATTCCGCCGAAGTCAAGCCGCGTTCGTCTATGATGACCGCTTTTGTTTCCAGAACTCCGGAGAGTTCGGAAAGCAGTTGTTTCCGTACGGAGACAAGCGGCTGACCCTCAGCATTGTAGCGGGTTTGCGCCGTCACCATATAGATGCCGTCCTCCGCGTTTTCCACGCTGAAGGCATATTCCCGGATGGGGCTGTTGTCCGGAACGGGCTGCTCCGCCAGGGCGAGCGTTTCCCTGGTCATGTTGCCGAAGGCATCGTATTCATAGAGCGCAGGCGCCATGGCGACGGCCCCCTCCTGCGCTCCCGCATCCCTCCATGCGCGGATGAGACGCCCCTGTTCATCGTATTCGGAACGGTCATACAGGAACCCGGCAGTCGTGGGCGTCACTTGCACGACGCTTTGTCCGAAGCCGTTGACCAGGGTCCGGGAAAGGATGATGGTCTGGCCGGCCAGGGTAACGGTTTCCCTCAAACAGTTATTGTCGATGTCATAGACATGGCAGCGTTCGCGCTGTCCCGTGCCGTATTCATGAAGTACGGAGCCGTCGGCATGATATTCCGTGACGAGGGTAGCGCCGGAGGGCGTCGTGACGGTTTCCGTAAGGCCGTCTTCGCTGTAGGCTGTCGCCGTCACCCGGCCCAGCACATCGGTTTTCCTGACGATACGGCCGAGCCTGTCGTATTCCACGCTTTCCGTCGTGGTCATGGCTCCCCTGTCCCGGCGCGTCTGCAGGGCGCGCCCGGCGGCGTCCCGGGTGTAGGTGGTGATGGTTTCCGGGGTAACGACCGTGTCTCCGTCGCTGATTTCCGAACGGATGGTTTCCACCAGCTGGTGGGCGCTGTTGTAACCGTACGACGTCAGGACACCATCTTCGTCCGTTTCCGAGAGCTTGCCGCAGCACATCCAGGACGTGGCGCTGACGCGGCCGTTGCCCCGCGTGGTTTTCGTGCGGCGGCCTTCTTCATCGTATTCATGGGCGCCGCTTGAGAGCAGCAGCCAGTTTTCACCATCCCAGATGCTTTCCTGCTCAAAAAGCACCGTATCATTGGCGGCAATGAACGATTCCGTCTTGCGGCTCTGTCCGGCCACCAGTCCGCCGCCGGCTTTGGTGATGGCCGTCTTTTTATGCGCGGCGCCGTGTTCCGCGGCCGCCTCATAGTCATAGGAGGTTTCCACTCCGGCAATGTCCCGGGTGAATTTCATTTGCCCGGCGGCATAGGGATAAGCGGCGGCTTCTCCATACGTTTCTTCCACGCTTGTCTGTTCCTGGCTGGAACCGGCGGCAGTCACGGTTTTGACAACCCGTTCCATGAGGGGAGACTGCTCATAGGCGTAAACGGCGGCCGTCAGTTCGATTTCCGTGCCGTCGGACAGCACCCGGAATTCGGCGACACGCGCCGGACGGTTGTCGTAGAAGCGCAGGCCGGCGTATTCGGTCCGGGTTACCTGTTCTCCGCCGCCGGCCCAGGGCGCCGCCTCAAGCGTGACCCGTCCTTCGCCGTCGTATTCATAACGCGTGTAGCCTCCGTCCGGGCGGTTGATCCGGGAGACGCGGTACTGGCTGTTATATTCGTAGGAGGTCGTCCGCGCCAGCGGCGTGTTGAAGGCTTCCGTTTCGCTTACCAGCAGCCAGCCGCCGTCCGTGTATTGCCTGACGCTGCGGCTGCAGGAAACAGGCTCGGCATCGTTGATGCCCCTGACGGTCTCAATACGTTCCGAGAGGCCTCCGTAGAGGCGGTTGGTTTCAATGGTGCGGATGATGGTGTCGTCCCCCTGGCCTTTGGCGATGCTGACTCTGCCGGGTTCTTCCGTACGGGTGATGGTGTGGGCCGGCAGTCCGCGCTGCTGGCGCGTGATGACGGTGGTCCGCACGCCGTTTTCTTCCGAGGACAGGAAGGAGGAGGTTTTATAAGGTTCCCCCGTTACCTCGTATGTTCCGTCGGCCAGGACCGTGACGGCGGCGGGAGCGTACCATTCCATGACGAGTTCTCCGTCCGCTCCGGTCCGGGTGCGCATCAGCCCCTCCGCGGCGCTGTAGCTGCTTACCAGGCTGCCCTCATGGTCATACGTATTGCTCACATTCCGGAAGTAGTCTTCCGCCAGAAGAACCCTGCCGGAGGCGGAGGTCATACCGACCACAGCGCCGGTTTCCGCGGAGAAGCGGATTTTCTGCCCGTCCGCGTCCACCAGGGAAAGGTAGGCGGGGGCGCCGGAAGCGGCAGGAGCCAGAGTTTCATCCAGCAGCTGCACCCTGAAGTCGCGCTTGCGGGAAATGCCCGCAGGCAGGGCCGTATCTGAACCGGCCTGCACGTTGAAGTAAAGCGCGGCGCCCGCCGGCGGCACCATGGTGATGAGGCCGGACGTTTCGTCCAGATGGGCGCGCCAGGCCCACGGGCTCACGTATTTCAGGCCGCCGCAGGCTTCCGCCGTTTCACGGGCGTTTTCCGCAGAGCGGAGGCTGAAGGCCGCGGGAGACGGAGCCGAAGCCCCTCCCCTGGCCAGGAATTCGGCCTGGGACATGCAGATTTCCACGCCGGGGTCACCCGGCAGTTTTTCCGCCGCAATGGTGTATTCATTGCCTTCCGCGTCCGTGCACGTACCGCAACGGCAGCAGATTTCCTTTTCCTCCGGCGGCACGTCCGAAGAGGAGCTGCTCGACAGGGAGGAAGGAGGGGTGTCCGAACTGCTTGAACTGCTGCTGGAGTCCCCATGCGCGGTCACCGTCACGGAGTACCTGCACACGGACTGGTTGTATTCGTTGTGCGGCATGTCGATGTTCTGGTGCGTGATGGAGAGAGTGTACGTGCCTTCGGATAACTCAAAGGAGCCTGATTTGGACCATTCCTGGTGGCCTCCCAGTTTTCCGGGTTCATCGGCGGCGGAGGTCAGGTCCAGCTCAAACGTGCCGCCCGGGCCGGAAATGGTCAGCTTGCCCCAGTCATCCACCGTCAGGCTGGCCACAGCCGTGGCCCCGCCTTCCGGGACGGTAAAGGTGTCGTTGACTGGAGACATGAAGACATCGGCTCCGGCAGACGTCTGAACGAAGTTGTCGGATTTCTCATAAATAACGGAATCCGCGCCGTATGGCTGAATGGGTGTGGACATGGCATTGAGGGGCGCTGCGGCGCTCGGCGCGCCGGGCTGGCTGGCCGCATCGGGAAGCCCGGCGGCGGGGTTGGAGTTAATCATGTTTGCGGAACCCCTGTTCAAAGAGGGGGCGTCATTTTGTTGATCGTTGGTAAACATTGTGTGATGATTGTTGTTTTATTGCGGCGCGAAAGGCGCCGATTGGATTGGTTCATCTTCCTTCCCCGTGCCGCACCACGGCGGACGGATGGGAAGAACAGGGAATGGAGTCCATGCCCGTCAGGACACGGACTCCGGAAAAGGAAGCTGCCGGCTGCCGGCGGCAGGGGTCAGGGAGAACGGACCGCGGGAAAATCCGCTACCGTTTTTTTCCAGAGCTTCCGGCGCCCAGTCATCCCAGAACAGCGTGAGAAGCCCGTCCTGCAGGACATAGCGCCCGGTGCAGCCGCCGGCGCCGCGCATGAAACGGCCCCGGGCAAAAAACAGGAGTTCGTCCCTCCAATGGGGATGCACGGCGTCATAAACGGCCACCGGCTCATCATGGAAAAGGGCCTCAATGCCGTGCATCCTGCCCGGAGAGCACCAATGGGCGCTCACCTGGTCATTCAGGCGGTGGGGCGCCGGAGCATGGCTGAGGAAGAGGCGCGGCGTGGCATGGACGCGCGCTCCCAGTTCCCGCGCCAGCCGGCCGAAGATGACGTCCTCCGCCCCGACGGCGGGAACCCGGCCGCCGTGCGCCACAATGCCCTCCACAAGCGCCCGGCTCATCAGGTAGCCCGCTCCGCCGCTGGGGAACCCCCTGTCCGCCAGGGACATGTCGCCCACAAGGTCATAGCGGCCGTCGCAGAGGCTTTCCAGGCGGTCAAGCGCCAGCCAGGTATCGTCGTCGCACTTGAAAAGCCAGTCAAAGTCATAATGTTCCAGGGCATATTGATAAAAGGCGAGCCCCTTGGCGGGCAGGTGCCTGTAATCGTCCTCCACCCAAAGGGCCACTACATCGGGCTCATTGGGCAAAGGAGTGCGCCGCCCCAGGAAAAATCTGCATTCCACACCCTCCTGAGGATGGGAAAGCCAGGTCTCCCGGCACGCCTTGCGGCGGTTCGCCGCGCCTGTGCAGCTGCAGATGCCCACCAGGATATTCACTTTTTTACGCGGCCCGGGGGCAGGCTTCCAGGCGTGGCCCGGCAGATGCCTGTCCAGCAGCTCGCCTGCCATGCTGTTGCGGCTCATATTTTCCCAGGCGTCCGGCTCCCGCCTGGCCATCTCTCCCCAGAGGTGGACGCACCAGGCATTGGACAATTCCGGCCCGGCAAGGCGTATGCTGCCGTTGTAGCAGTCGCGCCATCTCGTCCAGGGGACCGGATACATGTGGGAAGACGGAGCGGCCCGGTCAAACAGGCCGCAGTGGCGCAACGCGCGCGTCATCCCGGTGGGGCCGCAAAATCCCCATGGCACCTGGCGCCGGCGATCGGCGACATCCGGCACACGGCGGAGCAGTTCCTCCTTGGCCCGGACTTCTTCCGGAGAGTCCCAGGGGACGCGGAGCGCCGGATCCTCAGCAAGGCGGCACAGGGTTGCGGGAACGGAATGACCGGGAGGAAAGGCCATGGCGCCTACGGCCACCACCTCCGCCCACTCCCTGCAGAACCAGAGAGGAGAGGCAGGAAGTTCATCACCCAGGCAGATGACGTCCATATCCACCCAGAAGCCGCCTTCCTGTGAAAGGAATTTCATGCGGAACCAATCGGAAAACGGCGCCAGGCTATTGTGGGAATCATGGAAAATCGCCTCCTCCGGGAGAATATCCCGCGCATCGCGCACAAGCGTTCCTGCGGGAATATTGTCGTAATTCCGGTAGGTGAAAAGCTGGAAAGCATGGCCATGGTCCAGGAACGATTTGATGCACAGAACGGACATCAGGGGAAGTTCCCCTCCCACCCAGAGGCTTGTAACGGTTCTCGTATTCATTGTTTTACGGGTATGGGTTCGTGGCGGAATTACAGTGTTACCCAATGGGGCAGGTAAATATCCCGGTAGTCTTCCACACCGCCGACAAACCAGTCGCGCGGAACGATGACCTTCCGGGTATTTCCCAGCCACGCGCCCCACCAGGAAAAGGAAGAACACGACATGACGAGTTCCTCCATCGCCGTCATGCGGCGGAGGGATTCGCACGGAGCGCCGCGGTCGATTTCCAGCGCAAAGCGTCCGAATGCCGGCACGCGCGCAAGCATCTCCGCCGCCTCGTCCGGCTCATCGCTGAACAGCACCAGACGGTTCTTCCCGGATGATAAATGCCCTGCGGCCCTCCGCAGGAAACCAGGGTCCAGAATGCGGTGCTTGTCACGGAGGCGCCTGTAGTCCCCAAGCCGGATGTGAATGCCAACGGCGCCGGGCTCCTTCTCCGCGGTGAGAGGCGCGAAAAGCGCCCGGATGAACGCTTCCTGCCCTTCAAAATACCGCGCACTCTGGAAGTAGCCGCGAAGCCCGCCCGTCCGGATGCGGGAGGGAACCGGACAATAGGCAAAGGAAGGTTCCTGCCAGGATGGAGGTTCATTGGTGCCGCACGGCGTAGAAGGGAGCACCCAGCCGCCGAGCCGGGAGCGCAGCATCAGGGAAGCGTCATTGTAAGCCCAGGGCACCCGGCACTCCACCCCTACGGTACGGGCGTGGGCACAGGCGGCCGCCAGCGTGAACATGATGTTGCCCAGCCGCATGCCGGGCAGGAAACACGGGGAAACATATTTTTTATTCATAAGGCCGGTTTTCCGTTCCATGTTCATTCCGGGAGTCTTGCCATCGCCTCCAGCACTTCCTTCCAGCTCTCCAGGGAAACATCCAGCCCGCCCAGCTCCAGGCCGCGCGCCCGGGCCGCCTCCGCCATGTCATCGCGAAGATTCGGTTCACAGGCCATTTTGGAAGCGTAGTAGATGAAATCCCTTTCGTTGCTGCACAGCCATCCTGTTTTGCCGTGCTCCACCATCTGCCGCCACCCGCCCCGGTTGTCCACAATGAGCACGCTGCCGCTGGCCATCGCCTCAAAACCGATGCGGGGCCAGTTCTCCGTCGTATCCGTCGGCTGGAGGATGATCCGGCTGTGCCTATAAAAATCCTGCTGGGAAACTTCCCTTTGATTGCGGGCAATCCGAATCCAGTCGAAGGGCCGGCCTATCTTGGCTTCGCTCCTCTTGTCAAAACCGAGGAAAAGGCCGCGCTTCTGCACGGGGGATACGAATGCGCCGTAGATATGCAGGGTGTTGGCCGCGAATTTGTCGGCATCCTGGCGGGAGATGCGCCCGCAGCCGAAGAAATCCTCATCGCGTTCCCGGATAAAGGGAAAGGATTCCGCATGGAAATAGGGCCTGAAGGTCAGGAACTGCACTTGCGGGTCGCCGTTGAGCTTGCGCAGCACGGGCATGGCTTCCTGGCGGACGGCTTCATTCTGATAGAGGAACATGGCGATTTCCCCCTTTTGCATGGCCTCCTTTTCCCTGGGGAAAAGCCACGTCATGCAGTTGATGAAAACTGTGCGTTTCGTATGCCTTCGTATTTCCGGCAAGGCGTTGAGGAAGCCGGCATTGCAGAAACCGAGCACGGGGTCGCCGGGTTGGACAGCCGACCAGTCCGCGGGGGCGTGCATGATAACGCCCAGGGAAACCATCTCGTTGTAAAGAGGCTCCCCGTGGTAATCCCAGGACGGGATGAGATGGACTTCCACGCCCATCTTGCGCCAGACAATGATCTGGTGGTGAAGTTCCGTTCCCGCTCCTCCGTAGAGGCTCGGGAACCCGTTGACGAATAATCTCCTGATTGGACTGCTCATGAGCGCTGCTCTTCGTTGCGGAGGGTAAGAAATTTAACCAATGCTCCTGATGAAGGAGGAGAACTCCGGTGTACTGCGGCCCGCACTGCGCAGCGCGGGAATGAAAATGCCATTATGTTCCAGCCTCCTGAGCCTGGTCGTAAGCTTCCACTTGCCGGCGAATACTTCATTCCTCAGGGCAAATCTGGAAGCCGTGAGGATGTCGCGCCCCGCAAGGTAATAAGCCATGCCGCGCAGGGACCAGGCAGCCAGCCCGAAAGCCTCTCCTTCGTACTCCAGGGGAAAGGGATAATCCACGCCCTCCGGAGCCTTGAAAAGCGCCTGCACATGCAGAACGGGAACGAAAGAAGGCCGGGTTCCCGGCTCTCTGCCAACCGTGCCGCCGGCGGCTCTTACTTCTTCCAGAGAATTGAAGACGGCCGGCTTCTCCACGGAATCAAAGGGGAGTTTTTCAATAAACTGCTTGCGTGCGGAAAGCACGGAAAGCTCCAGAGGAACGCTTCCGTCGGAAAGAACAACCTCCCTGTTGAGGATGATACTGCCAGGGGGAAATATCCCGGAAAGGGCGCCTACGCTTTGAACAATGTTCAGGCGGGGAAGGACAATGTCGTTGTTCCTGATATCTCCGGTAACCGTGCCTACGGGAAGCAGGGGTTCATGAGAGGGGCCTGCCGCGGCATCCGCCACGGGACAGGAAAGGGAATTTTCCGAACGCTGAGGCCGGGAACTGGAATTCCCGCATGTTTTTGTTGTATTCATCATTTTGTTTTTCAAATGCTTATGGTTCTTGATAAAGCGAATAAACGGCTCTTCACGGAGCTGTCCCGGACAGGGCATGCGCCAGAAAAGAAAGAACGTTCATCTGCCTTCACTATGATTGCTTGCCGCGTTTCCGGAAATTCGCCGCCCATTTCTTAAAAAAGTGAATTTTTCCTCCCGGAGGCGCTTCCTGATTCGGCGCGCTCTGCTTTCCTCCAGACGAATGCTTCTGGCAGCCCGTGACAAATTCCCTTCAGCGTCAATCAATGCCTCAACCAGCGCCCTTTCCAGCGGCTCCAGAGATTCCATTTCCCGCGCGAATTCTTCCCGGAACATCAGCCCGGAAAGGAATTCCGAATGCTCATCAGCATCAATTTCCCGGCCATTCTCATATTCAAGAGGACGGGCTTCCCGCAGCAGCAGCCTCTTCTTCCGGTTCCTCTCGCGCAAATAGCGTTCCGGCTCAAAAACGGTTGCATTGCCCAGGTATGTTTTCATGCCGGCGGCGCCGCTTTTCCGGTAACGGCGGCAAATTTCCCAACATCGGATTCTGAACCGTTGAAGGACATCCAGATACTCTTCCTCAGGTATCTGAAATCCGATGGATTTTGCTTTTGAACGGAGGCGCTGAGCGAGATATAAGGCGTGGTTTTCCACGGTTTCCAACAAGGGTGGTGATTGCTTTTCGTGCATATTCACCAACCCTGTGCGGACTTATCCAGCTAGCGAAAAACGCCCCACTTTCATATCATCATTATTATTTGAAATTCATATATTTACCAAAAGAAAGCGGCTAGCTGGACGAATAAGCTCATCCAGCTAGCCGCTCATGGGGAGGGTCTATAACCGCCTGCCCTCCTACCTGTGCCTTTCCGGCTTCCTTTCAAGCGAAAGCATCAGTTCCAAAGGACGGATATAAGATTTACAGGGCACTACCTGGAACCGGCGGTACATGCCCTGCCTTGACTTCCCCCTTTTCTTGGCAAACGGGTCCCTTTCCGCCAGCTGGGGCAGTCTTTCCACAAGAACTTTTCTCAAATCCGACCTGGCTTCCGCCTCATTCCCTATCCCGGCCCTTTTTAGAAGTTCCTTGTCCAAACAGGCTTTATCCGGATTCATTACGTACAAAAACAGCATCTTATAAGCCGGCTTCGTGGAATCCTGGCCCGCCGCCGCCCGTTGCCTGCTGAAAAAACGTTTTTCCTCCCGATAGGAAAACCTCATGAATTCCTTCACTTCTCCACCGCCCCGTGAACAGGAAAAGACTATTTCCCGCTCATCGGTCACGGAAATCCACAGATCCTCCCACATGGCGCCGGTTGGAAGGCTTTCCCCCGTGCGCGCATGCACAGGCATGTCCTGCCTGAGCCACTCCCAGGAATAGCCGTATGCCCAGGCAAATCCATCTTTCGTCGTCACCATGACGTCGGGAATGGAAACAACGATGCCTTTGTACTTCTCAACAATTGCAGCCTCCATGGCGGCAGTCCGCCAACGCTTCCCCATCACCAAGAGAAGAAAGGGCCTTTCCGGCTGTGCCTGCCGGATGACGCGCAGGCATCTGGAAACCAGCCGCTCATCAAAAGCAAAAGCAAAATAGGCGGTTACGGGAAAATCAAAAAGCCTGATCAGGCACTCCGGAATCAGCTCCGTTCCGCTGATTTCCCTCTCCGTCTTTCCGCAGGAACGGGCAATATTCAAAGCAATCTTCCTGAACACCAGGGCATGCACGAAAAGCTCGCTCCTCTCAACAGGCTCCCGGCAGCAGGGTTCCTTCAATACATAAAAACGCCTGCGGTCTTCTTCCCCGGGGTTCCCTCCGTACTCGTAAAAAGGCTCTTCTTCCGGAGGCAGAGCCACCACTTTCAAAGGATTGCCGATATCGTCGGGGTTGTAATAGTCACCGGATATTCCGGCAAGTTTACAGCCGCATACCCAGTGCCCCGGATAAAAATCCCCGCCCACCCTGGCCTTCCATATCCAATCGGGAGACTCCAGGCTCTCACTTTCAATAATGATATTGAGGATATTGCCGTAATTAAGCTCCATGAATCCTATTGTACAACTGGTCAAAACCAGCCTGTTCAAAATACATATCAATGAGCCTGTATTGCTCGCTTTCCAATTCCAGGCCATTGGAATCGGGAGTCAAAGAAACGGTTTTCGGGTCTCCTTCTTCAAACTCAAAATAAAAAAACGCTTTGTCCACATGGAACCCGCTGGGGACGACAATCAGGGGGCCGTCTTCATCGCCAAGCTCGGAAAGGCTTTTGTAAGTGCCTGTAAATCCCCTCATCAACACCTCTTTCTCCGTCCTCTTCCTTGCATGGAGAGGCCTGGACATGACAAGCTTATAAACAGCAACCCTTCGCAGACCCGGAATATTATTAAACACCTCAATGTCGGCGATGGACTTCTTATTAAACACGCTCAGGGTGTAGCGGTTCCTTAATTCCCAAATATCCGAGCCGAACAGCATGCGGCCAGCAATGACGGCATAGGCCCGCATCATCCATTGGATTCTGGCGCTGACCTGTAAATTGATGTACAGGCATTTCGAACTCCCCCTGTAGATGACAATGTCCGTATTCCCGGGAGTACGTATGCTGCTGACTATCTCTTTGGCCGACGTGTCAACCTCATCAACGGTTTCCTGATAATGCCCCCGTTTGATGGTAAACCAGTAATCAGAGGAAATCCGGTCACAGCTGATAACGCATACGTCAGTCATCCCCTTCTGCGACAAAATTCGGGACAGATATTGACGGCAGCCTTCTTTTTCCTTCTCCCTTTCTTTCTCCGTAATCATGGGGAAAGGAAGCGCATCTTTCATGGGGGGAAGAATACGATACGATTTCCTCTTTTTAATGGAATGCAATTCCTCAATCTGCCTGAGCAAGCTGATATTGCCGTCCAGAAAATGCAGAACGGCGAGTTCAATTCCATTGGAAAAATCTCTGTTGACGGAAACGCCCAACGATTCGGCGTATTCCCGCAAATCCGCAGTAGCTTCACCGGAACTGCACGTTTGCAAAAGGTGGAAAATACGGTAAATCCTGTCCGTCTCCTTTTTAAGGCCGTACATCCGGTAACAAATGCCGGAAATAATAGTTTGCCCGAGAGCCCTGCGGTATGCCTCCAGCTGTTGGCGGTCGGAAAAAGGTTCAGGAGGAATTACAGTAGGAAAACCGGTTACCTCTTTTCTGAGGTACGCTTCCAATTCCCTGAGATATTCATATCGGAGAAATGGTAGAAATCTGCGGATAATAAACGATGTTAAACGGTTATTCATAATGGCGTTGGTTGGCGCATTATGGTATCTTCATGAATAAAAGACAAGTATCGTTTCCTGTGACGGATTTTGCCGATTAGGGCAAGCAATAAAAGTATCCGCGGAATCTTTGCAAATCGCGGCAGCAACCTCAGAGCAACTTGTGCGGAGAACCGATAGCCCCCTTTCCCCATTGGCGGAGAGGATTCGGAAAAACCTTTTCCCCATCCTTTGGCATCCCCGGAAAGGCGGGTTCCCCCTTCTCCCACAGAGGGACTTTTCAATACCAACCAACCATCACATGTTCAAATACATTCTCAATCGACTGACGGAACGTTCCACATGGCTGGGCTTCCTTGCCCTGGCCACAGCCTGCGGAGCCACTATCGAACAAGCTCTTGCCGACCAGATTATCGCCGCAGGCATGGCGGCGGCAGGCCTCATCGGCATTGTCACCAAAGACCGGAAAAAGGAACAGGAAAACCACGACAATGGCTGACAGCATTTCCGACCTGCAGAAAGATACCTTCTACTGGCAAAGGCTCTTGCGCCTGGCCGGGTACTATCACGGAGCCATTGACGGCATTCCCGGCAACGGCACGCGGAACGGAACGGAACGCTGGAGCACGGACGCCGACCGGTACAAAATGGAGACCGGATGCTTTGACGAACGCACCGAACGGAACATCTCCACCCTTCTTCCGGAAGCGCAAAAAGCCGCCCGGCAGTGGTTCAAACTGGCCCGGAATGAAGCCGTCAACCAGGGATATGAAGCAAAAATTATCTGCGGAACGCGCACGTATGCCGAACAGAATGACCTCTACAGGCAACGCCCTAAAGTAACGAATGCCCGCGGCGGCCAGAGCTGGCACAACTTCGGCCTGGCCTGGGATTTTGGAATTTTCCAGGACCGCAACTACCTGCCCAATCACCCTCTTTACACCACTCTTGGCAAACTTTACGCAAAAATTGACGGCCTGGAGTGGGGAGGAACATGGAAATCCTTTACAGATCCGCCGCATTTGCAGCTCCATCAATTCGGAAGCATTTCCGAAGCGCGCAGAAGTTTCGAAACATGACCTTTCCAGCCCCATGACCCAGACTGCCGTTACTACAAGTGTCGTTTTAGCCAACACCCTTGCGGTTGTTTGCATGGCGACTTCAGAACTCAATCCCCTGCTTGAATACGTTCAAAACGGTGCCTCCGTGGCAGCCGTGATGGGCATCTTCCTCTGGAGGGAAATGAAACGCGCCGAACGCTACGAGAAACTTTACGACCAGGAGCGCAGGCAACGCATTACCGCTGAAAGGAAATGTTCCTCCTGCATGTTCATGAAGCTGGCGCATGAACAATTCGCAGGCATCCACTCCCAAAAAGGCAACGCCCCCTCCCCTGAAAACCACAGGCGTTCCTTAACAACGGGGCAATAATTCTTATCCAGCCCCTGCACCAATCTTCTGGCGTTGCGTCAAAGCCAATGCACGAATACATCATAAAACCAGTAAGGCCCTGCAAGCAGTTAACTTGCAGGGCCTTGTTTGGTGCGCCCGAAAGGACTCGAACCTTCACGGGGGAACCCCCACTAGAACCTGAATCTAACTCTGGCTACTGATTATCAACAAAAAACTGCTGTGTACACAGATTGTACACACTTTCGGTTTGTCAATAGAAATAAGACATGGGATACTGTGAACCGTGAGAAGATCCCGGAAAAAGCAGTATGGTTCACATGCCTCTCTTTCCCCGAGAATGCACCGGGGAAAGAAAAAATGGCTGGTGCGCGATATGTCCGGAGACCGGGAAACTCATCGACTTTTTGATTCCTACGAAGAAGCTCTTGAAGCCTATCAACGGCTTCAGCATCAGTCTTTGGATGATATGCTACCGGAGCACTTGCGAAAGCAGGAATGGCGGGAACATGTCGATGAAAGCGACTATAACGCCATCCTTTTGTGGCGAGAGTTCAGGAACATCTATGATGAAGTAACCCAACAATCTTCTCTTCCTCTGTATCTGGTAGTACGTGAAGCCTTGAAGAACCTGAAGCAGGAAATCGCCGACGGAGTGAGTTATGGCCGGAAAGACGCTGATGGAAATTGGATTGTCACACATACGGACGAACAAAACCTGAATCGCCTTGAGGAATTGACGAACCTGTTTTCTCTGACCAGATACCTTGCGAACAAGAAAGAACAGGTCAAAGTGGACTTCAAAAGAAAGTTCGGTCCCCTCGCAGGGCAATATCGGGAAGTGATCGATAAGAAACTCGAATCAAACCTCATCAAAAAAGCGCACCATGGGAACATGGTCAAGGAACTTCAAAAGTGGACGCAAGATTGGGAAGAACTTCCTCTGAATCAGATCACGCCGGACATGATCGAAGAAAAGCTGAACTCCTTTCGGTATCGAAACCAGGCCCTCGGCAATGCCTCGAAGAGACGTTACCGGGCAACCCTCCATGGCTTTTTTGTCTGGGCTCAAAGCAGGGACCTTATCGCATATAACCCTGTCGAGAGAATACTCGCACCCAAAGCAGGATCTACTACCATCGGAATCATTACTCCATCCGATCTTAAGAAACTTCTTCAGGCCGCCCTCGAACATGACAAAGGAATGCTCTTTCGTCTGACTCTGGCAGCCTTTTGTGGCCTTCGTCGTTCAGAATGTGTCAGAATCTCTCCGGAAGCCATTCTCGATGAGAAGGATGAAATATTTGTCTCGGCTTCCATAGCCAAGACCGGGAAGCAACGGTATGTCCCCCTTCCTGAAGCAGCCAAAGCCTGGCTTGCGTTGGCTGAATATGAACCTGTACCCGACCAGTCCGACTGGCAATACTACGAGGGACAGCATGGAAACCGTCTGGCCAAACTGGCGAAGCAGGCAGGCATCACACTGCCGCGTAACGCCCTGCGCCATTCATTCGCTTCATATGCCGCAGCCAAGACACACGATATACCCCGGGTATCCATGTGGCTTGGACACTCGGGAACCAACATGACGGAAAAGCATTACCGGGAAGGCGTTCGTGCTGCCGAAGGCGAAGCATGGTTCCATGTATTGCCGGAACAAAAGACGAATAAATCTGAACTTTAGCACCAGACTGTTTTAGCAAGACCGGGAACATCAACCTCGGCCTTCTTTTGCACGGAAGCCACCTTCATCATTTGTTCGTAATACATATGTTTTCGTTGTTAAAACTCTTCGTGTACCGGCACGCCCAGAGAGGAGGCCAGTGCCTTGGACTTTTGGTTGTGCGGCATCACGTATGATCGCACCTCATCCACCCCGGCTGCCTTCTCTCGCAAAATCTTCGCGACAGCTTCCTTGGCGAAACCGTGCCCCCGGTATTCCGGGAGAATGCCGATTGAGTATGAGCCAATAAGTCGGCCACCCTCCAACATCTGTTGCCATCCGACGAAGCCAGCGGCCTGCTTGGTCATCTTGTCTCGGATAAGATAGACGCCGTCGTGTCCGGGAATACCGAGACCGTAGGGCCAGTAGCTGGGGTCTTCGTTGTAGATGCGATCCATGATGGCCTGTGCTTCCATGCGCCCGGAAAGATCATAGGCCTGTTTGGTTCCATCAGCCGGGAAAGCGATGTAGTCGACGACGTAGGCTTGCTTGGCCTGGCAGTCTCCTTCGTTTTCCCTCTTCTGCTGGATCAGCTCTGCGGAAGCAGGTGTACTCATCACCCGGGCGGGTTGGATACGCTTGCCTGATGGACGATCCGAGAGCTTCAGACCGTCTGTTGCCTTTTGCAAGATTGCGGCAATCTTGGTTAGGCGGTCAGGGTTCATGAGGCTATTGTACGATGAGTTGAGAGCGGAGGCAACCTTATCCATTCTCCCGGGAGACTGGCTGTTGCGAACCTGTTTCATGAGATCAGTCTGGTCGATGAAATCGTATGTAGACTGTACCGGCTTTAAGGGCATTTGTTGAACAGGCGGCGGGGGAGTAGGCCTTTTGCCCTGGTTGTATTCCTCCTGTTGTCTGCTCCACTCCTGCTGCCTTTGCATCTCTGACTGTGCACGTAATCTCCCCAGCGCCTGAGCTTGCTGTTGTGTCAAATTCGCCTGAGAATTGGTCCACTCATCATCTGTCCCGTACACCTTGTGCATATTGTGATAATCCAGCAGCTCCTTGCCATTCTGGATACGGTGCCTGTACGTAGCCTGCGCATCGTTCTGATCCAGCTTCCTCGACTTTACAAACTCTGGCGGCCACTGGTCGTACGTCCCTTGCATGCCGGGAACGATGGGAACGTGTTGCCTTTCCGCTTCTCTGGCATCATCGTGATATTCCCCTGGTAACTTATCCTTGGGCGCGAAAACATTTGGATCATTGTTCTTGGGGAAATTAGTGTAATACATAGTCGGGGACTGTGCGTGCGTAGCTTCTTCCTGAAAGACATTCTGAATCCTGTACCTTTCATTTACAGGTTCATAATTATTATGAAGCCCTTGGTATTGATCGTATCCTTGCGTAGATGATGGCACTCGTCTAATTGCTTCGTTAGGAGGAAGGGAATGTGTCGGTTGCGGGAAAGCAGTACCGTTTGTGGGAAACATCCTGTTCGCCATAGTAATCTCATCTGTAGACATTCTGTAATTCTCTCTTGCGCCCGATACAATATTGATAGGTACATTCCTATTAGGGTTTCCTGAGACTGAAGGTCCATAATTATTGAAGTTAAAAAGACCTCTCCTATCTTTATTCCCTGGGTTCAACACAATAGGATGTTCCAGTGTGTTTCCTTTGTGTTTAGATAATCCAGTTCCAGCCGCTTGCTGCGCTCTGGCTCGTCCCATCTGGGCTTCCGCTCTTTGTTGAAAGTCGGCATCCCCGCCAAAGATATTCTTCTGTGTCTGCGCTCCATCGAGGTAAGGATTTCCCTGAGCATCCTTATTAACAGAAATATACGGAACAGAAGACTTCTGTTGCTTGAATGCCTCCTGTGAAGTCTGCTTATTCAAAAAGGTCGTAGCAGGTATAGAAGCTGGTTTCATATCCCGTTGCCCCGGGAAAGTAGACATGAATTTGTCGTATCCAGATCCATGTATCGTGGAAGCTCTCTTCTCCTGTTGAGCTAATAACTGTAAACGTTCGTAATACATTGCCGAACACATTATCGTGCCTGACAGCTAAAAAATCAATACCTTGCCGTTCCTGATGTGGAACGGCAAGGTATTGATGAATATTAGTGTATTACATCCGGAATATATACAACAGGAGGACTAGGGATGAGTATATACAAAAAGAGCAGAGCAATAGCTGCCAGTACAATACCCAGCACCCACACAGTAACTTTCGCACTCCGAGGCCACGGTTGTTTGATTGATTTGTCTTTCATGATGTTTGCCTTTCGTTGAGTTGTTCAGAAAAGCAACACCCCGGTACAGGAGTGCTGTACCGGGGTGTTGGATAGGTTATGGGCGTGGTATGAAAAACACGTCAGGGCACCACGGGAAACAGAATACTCGGGTTTTGTCTTCTGCCTCGTAGTGCATGAACATCACATCGCCCGGCGAGATTTCGTCCATAACAGGCTCGCCTTGTAACTTGGCACGCAAATAATCCTTATCTGATTCACCAAGAATGATTTTGTATTCAAGGTTGCAGAGATAGTCATAAGCTGCTACCCGAAATGACATATGCCATACGAAGGAAAGTGCAAGCAATACTCCCATCACCCACACAGTGATCCTGGCACTGCGAGGCCAAGGTTGTTTGATTGATTTGTCTTTCATAATAAGAATCTCCTTTCTCAAGTCTATATAACGCCCGGGAGGACGGTATTTCACTATGTAGCGATATTGTCATAGAATAGCAATATAGATTCATGGAAATGAGATGAGTGCGACACGCATGGGCAACAAAAAAGTCCAGGAACTTTTTGGGGCTGTGTACATGGATTATCTGGAATCCTTATCGCTGATTCCCTTCTCTATGGAAGAGGGCAACTACTCAGGGTGTACCCGAGGTAAGTATACGAGGAAACTGAAAGAGACAGGGGCGATGGATAAAAGAAAAGTTACTGTTGTAGCCACGAGACCACACAAGAATAAATCTCGGGGGTCTTTCCCAACACAGTGGCGATGATTCCCCCAATGACAGCACCCCAAATAGTATTGCGCCAACTCCCTTTACTTTTATCTTTTTCTGCGGATATGCGAGAAGAGATAGCTATTTTATGAATGTCAAACGCATGAAGAAACTCTGCAAGATTTTTGGCATGGTTTGCGCATTGGTCTGCGAAAGCATCTCGATTCGACCATTTCTCCTCATCCTTCTTACGAAGACGAGAAGTCATAGCAAAATCTCTGGCTTCTAAAATCTGTTTGGAATAAGAAGCATAGGCATCATGTCCCAATATTTCAGACACGATAAATTCGTAGCCTTGAGTTTGCTTATCAATAGCATCCACTTCTCCCGTCAGACCAAGAATCATAAATTCATTGGCATCGTAATATGCACGCCTTGTATGTCGGATACACTTGTGCCGTTCCTCTTCCTTCTCCGGACCATCAGGCAATTCAGAAAAAAGAATAGCATGATAACCAGCATATCTCATTTCATTGAGGGCTGGGACAGGCTTGCGTTTACAAAGAACTTCCGATTGCTTAATAGCTGTTTCTGCCAATTCGTAATATTGACATATTTCGCTATGCTCGACTTCTTGATTAACGGGAGGCTGCTTTACGGAAGGATTTGAACTCATAGCTCGCTACCTTAGCTCTCAATTTGTCAATTTCTTCCTCCGTAGCGTAATTCCCATTCTGCAAGGAAACACTGCCACGAGACAAAATAATTGTAGCCCGAATATACGCTGCATCCCTTGCCTTCTGCAAATCTGCAAGCATCTTATTTGCTCTCCTCCTTAACACGAAGATATTCGAACATGATTTGCCGTTTTTGTCTATTGAAATTGTGTGCATAATTCACGTTTTCTTCTTACCAGCCAAGGCAGTTTTGCAGTCACGCCTGTCCTGCAAGCATCCGGAATAATCTCCCTGAACCCCGGGCAGCATGATCTGACAACTTCAGATTATCCGTCGCTTTCTGTAGAATGGCAGCAATTTTCATCATGTGATCCTCACTCGTGAGTTGATTGTACGAGGAGCTTAGAATAGAGGCATTCCGGGAGGCCTGCATGTCGAGGGCGTCGTTGGCTGTTCCTTGCAACTTGATGGACAGGTCGTCGAGATTACCTGTGGGCGGGGCTCCGGCTTTACTTGCTGCCGGCGCCAACCCAGGGGAAGGAGGCAGGGTGTTCGTGACGGGACGCCGGGCAAGCTGATTGACTGGCCTGGGTGGCCCTTGCTGTGGAGGAGCGGAGGCGTACTTGTCGAGATCGTCATCGCTGAAATCCTCATCCGGGTCGGCAGTATAGCCAGCTGGTGATGAGCCTGTATTTGCGTAGGATGCTTGCGCTTCGGCCTTCGGGTCGCCCTCGGTGACAGCAGGAGGGACGACCGCATTTGCAGCAGATGAGCCTATCAGCACACCTCCGAGGCCCCCTGCGCCCATTCCAAGGATACCAGTCAGTGCGGTAGCTGTATCCCCTGCTCCGAGATGTTTTGCCAAGTGAGCGGCTCCTGCACCGCCGCCAAGGGCTCCGATAGTCCCTCCGACGCCAGCACCGAGAGATTTCGCCAACAGATTGGCGAGGCCGGGCGATGAGGATGCTGCTTTTGCCAAGGCAGGAAATTCGATGACATTATCTGATGTTTGTGGCTCAGTCGGTTTATTTACTTGCTGCTGTGCCTTCCATTCCTCGTACGGAACAAGCTTGCCTGTCTGCGGATCGCGCTTGAACGAATTGGCTCGTACGTTCTTCCGGGCCTGGAGGCGTACGCCCCGGTTGAGGCCTTCGATGAGGGTGGGGCTCATTCCGGGCATGTCGATGGGCAGTTCGACCTCTGCGGCCGTGTTCGGGTCTTTCCTGGAGCCGGGCAGCTTGAGCTTGATTTTGCCCATCTCGGACTTGGGATCTTTGCGGGTGATGTATTTGGCGGTGGCAACGGCTCCCGTTGCGAGGGCGCCGGCTCCCAGCAGGCCAAGCAAGATGTTGAGATTTCTGGAGTTGGAGACTACGGTTGAGTTGGCCTTATCTATAGAAGTGACCCGAGTAGTGCGCTGTATCATAACGCTACGCGTATGATACAGCGCACTACTCGGTAAGGGGAGAAAAATTATTTTGGATTGGAATGAACCCTATATTTCTCATAATGACTCATATATAATACATACTTCTTGATTTTGCTTACTATATGATACATATTTCTCTCGTGAAAACCACATCCCCATTGCCGGGCCCGGTGAAAGCGGCACTCAAGAAATTGGGGGCGGACATCAGCGATGCCCGTAAGAGGCGGCGTATCCCTACGACACTGATGGCTGAACGGGCATTCATTTCTCGTTCAACACTGGGGCGTGTCGAAAAGGGCGACCCCGGCGTATCCCTGGGCAACTATGCCGCCGTCCTGTTCGTCCTGGGGCTGACCGATCAGCTCAAAAATCTTGTCGATGCCAACAATGATCCCGTAGGCCGAGCTCTTGAAGAAGAGCGCCTGCCCAAACGCATCCACCGTCCCAAATCCCATGAATGATATTCCCATCGACGTCTTCATTGACCTGCCTCCCTCTCCGGAGCCAGTACAAGCAGGCAGGTTGTGGTCGCACTTTCGCAAGGGCCGGGAATCAGCCTCTTTCGAGTACAACAGGGAATGGCTCGCAAATCCGTACAGATTTGCGCTGGAACCACTCCTTCCTCTGGCAGACGGTACCTTTCATACCACTCCCGGTCAAAGCGTATTCGGAGCGATTGGCGACTCCACGCCTGACAGATGGGGGCGCATTCTGATGCGGCGGGCAGAACTGGCACGAGCACGAACAGCCAATGAAAGCCCCCATACGCTTTCCGAACTGGACTACTTGCTCATGGTGAACGATGAGGCAAGGCAGGGAGCGTTGCGCTTTTCACAGGATGGAGGACAATCGTTCTGCGCCCCTCCGGGTGCGACGCCAATTCCGCCTCTGGTCAACCTGTCCCGTCTGCTGCATGCCGCTGATCATTTCTGCCGGGACGATGAAAATGCCGAAGACCTGCGGTTGCTCCTCGCTCCCGGTTCTTCCCTCGGTGGAGCTCGTCCGAAGGCATCGGTAAAAGACAAGAAGGGGAACCTCTGCATTGCCAAGTTTCCCCGGCACGATGATGAATACAACGTCGTTGCATGGGAAGCCGTCGCCTTGACTCTCGCCTCCAAAGCCGGGCTTCAAGCCCCGCGCTTCGAACTGGAAAAAATAGCCGACAAGGATGTTCTGATCGTCTGGCGTTTTGATCGTACCCGGGAACAGCGACGAATCGCCTACCTGTCGGCCATGAGCATGCTGGGAGCCAGGGATAACGAACAGCACAGTTATCTTGAAATCGTGGATGCCATACGCCAGTACGGCGCTGCGCCCAGGCAAGACTTGCGCCAATTATGGCAGCGGATCGCCTTCAGCATCATGATTTCCAACACGGATGACCATCTTCGGAATCACGGATTCCTTCAGACCGGGGGAACAGGGTGGTCTCTATCGCCACTGTTTGACGTAAACCCGACTCCTGAAGATATACGCCCTCGTTACCTCAATACGGCTATCGACTGGGAAGATACATCCGCATCTCTGGATGTCCTTCTCAGCATCGCTCCCGAATGCGGGATCAAGACCTCTGAAACGAATGATCTGTTGAAGCCGATCGCCCGGGCTGTCAGTCAGTGGCGGCAGGCGGCAGAATCATTCGGCATCGGCAAACAGGAACAGGAGCGCATGGCATCTGCCTTTGAGCACAAAGATGGGTATATGGCAGCAGTCTTGACATAAGAGAGGGAATGAACCCAAGCTTGTTTGCCCAATCCTCGGAACGTTCAACCCTGTGATGATCATTTAGAATCCAGGTGTCCCCGGAGATGGCCAAGGCCGATTGGCTAGGATATATATTGTAAACAATAGTAATCATGAATAACGACTGGACGGATGAAGAGTTAAGAGCAGCAGTAGACGTTTATGTTGAGATGCTTCAAAAACACCACTCCAATAAGCCTTTTACAAAAAAGCATTATTATGAAGAGCTTCATCGTAAATATGGACGCACGGAGAAATCTTTTGAGTATAGGATGCAGAATATATCCTATGTCCTGTCATTAATGGGTCGAAACTGGTTGCCAGGATTAAAGCCAGCTAAAAATATTGGAGCCAAGAATGCGGCGAAAATTGAAAAGATGCTTGCTGAAGCGGAAGGAGTATCCTTTATTCCCGTTGCGAATTTTGAAACTGCTGTGCGTGAAGAATTCGGCAAACCATTACTTCATGAACCAATAGGGAATGTAACTCCAAAAATCATACAAACTAAGATCTCGGCTTACCAACGTAACGCGAAGGTAAAAGCATGGGTATTGAAAGTAGCTAACGGAATTTGTGAAGGATGTGGAAACGTCGCCCCTTTTTATGGCACGGATGGTATCCCATACCTAGAAGTTCATCATATTAGACAGCTTGCCGATGGGGGCTCCGACACGATAACGAATGCAGTTGCGTTATGTCCAAACTGCCATAGAGAAATACACTACGGCATAGATAGAGATAGGCTGATTTCAAAACTTTATAGCAAAGTGCCTCGATTAATTCGGGAATAATCTCATGAACGATTTACCCATGCGGATCCTTTTCACGAATGCCTTTCCGATCTGTAAGATTGCTTCCGGGGCGCTACGGAAGTAGTTTACGAGGAGAGGCACCAAAGGGACTTTCCCTTTACCGGAACCTCCCTGCGACAGCTAAAAAACAGCTCGACTTCATGATGAAGAAGAGCTGCTGAATGGAGGCTTTACCTGTCCCTGGCTTCCAGCGTCCTGACGATCGCCTCGGCTCCTCGTTTGTACACGGTCACGGCCAACAGCTCTCCGTCGCGGAAGACGGCCCAGAAGCGGGTGCCCTTGTACTTCTCAATCGTCAGCATCAGGCAACACCTCCTTTCCGGGGTGATGGTGTGAGTCGAGCAGATGTCTCAGTACGGCCCCGATATTGGCTTCATACATGTCCCGTGTGTGCTTGTTGCAGGCGACAGCATAAAGGCACCGGGCATCAAGGATGTCGATGCCTTCACCACAGAGCCGGATGCAGCTTTCCAGTGTATCCAGCTCCGTCTCCGGAATCGGTGAAGCCAGCAGGATGCTTTCGTCGTCGTCCAGAGACTTCTGCTGTTCTTCCGTCAATTCCGGGAGATTCGCCAGAGCCGTCATGGACGGGCCGTGAATCGTCAGCTTGCTCAACCCCAGTGAGGGATCATGCTGATGGCTACTGCAAAGCAACACTGCCTTCTCGATCCGGGCCAATAGCTCCGTATCCACTTCCAGATACACGTGCGGAGCGTCCGTATCATATCCGCTCGTGGAACGCAGTTGCGCGATGATGGGCATCGTCTTCATGTCTCGTTCTCTTCCTTTCCTGTCGGAGTTACTTGCGGAAGAAGGCGATGACGCCCATGATCAACAGCACGGCGAGCAGATACGGAGCTACGGCTACCAGAGCCGACAGGATGCCGACGACAATCGGTCCCACCAGACACAGCAATACGAGCGCCGCCAAGGCGATCATGATGCCTTTCATGTTCATGGCCGTGCCTCATGCGGTAACCTTTGTCCGGGATGATCGACGAACCGGAGCGGCAGCGGACATCCATTGCCTGAGCGCCTGCCGTCCGGCATAGGTAATCAGCCAGCAGTCGGGACGAAGCAGGAATTCCTCTTCCTTCGTACGGATGATGAACTCCCTGCCTGCCAAACCACGGACGGCATGCCTGACGCTCTCCTGTTCGATGCCATGGCATTCCGCCATGATCTCCTCGTCACTGCGTTCAAAGTCGCCGTGAAGGTACAGGAGAATGGACAGTTCCAGCCCGGTCATCGATGGAGTCCGTCCCAAACCTTTCACCTTCGGATGATGTTTTCTTCTCATGGTCGTTTCAAGTCAGTTGTTCAGGGCGTAGCTGTCAGCGAGATCCCAGAGCTCCCGGTTCAGGCGCGTGTTGCCGTCAATGCCGTTGAGCGCCCGCAGGGAGCGGCGGCGGTAGACGTCTTCCTTCCGTGGCTTCATGGGAATGCCTCCACGGATCAGGTGTTCCTGAACCCGGTTGAAGCACTGCCAGACGGTAGCCGGGCCTCCCGCCGTAAAGCCGATGTCGTTCCAGCGCCGGGGCGACAGAAGAGCTTCAGGACGTATCCTGTCTTCGTAGTCGTCTCCCATTCGCAGCCGGGCCGCTTCATGAACGAAGTCCACCTGACGCTTGTAGGGTAGTTCGACGCCCTGCATCCTGTGAATGTCGTCCATGATCCGGGGCGTTTCAGAGGCCAACTGAAGACTGGCCGCAATCACATCCTCCCCGGTATGGCCCATGTGGCGGATGTTGATGGCGGCAATGCGCGCCCCGACAATCAGGCCGTTGGTACAGACCAGCCGGAAGATCCCGGCCATGAGCTGATAGGAGCAGCTGCCGTTGTGACTGTTGATCATGACCACTTCGATGCGCTGGTCACGGTTGTGTTCCAGCACATCCCGGTGAGCGAAACGAATCAGGTGCTTGCGTGTAGGAGTGCCGTCCGGTTTCCGGGCACGCTGTTCCTGAGCTCCGACGACGAGGAACCCTGCTTCTTCCATCTGGTCGAGCAGGGAGTCGGAGGAAACGAAGCGGTATTTCTTCGAACGGCTGTCATCTTCACGGTCGGCAAAGACGGAGGGTGCGACACGCCGGATCTGGTTTCTATCCAGCGGGCTGTTGTCTCGGTTGCGATAGAGTTCACGAGTGGATGTGTGAGTATTCATATTCATTGATGATTGGTTTGTTGCAACAAAAAGCCCGCCTCCCGGAACAAAGCCGGGAGGCGGGCACTGGCAGGAAGCAGAGAATCTACTTCCTCATGAATATATGACGCTGGGAGAGGGGGTTTTTCAGGATGTCAGCAACTCTTTATGATATAGATATGCGGTAAAAGGTACCCATCTTGCGAGCCTGCTCACATGTTTAAGGAGTCGAATATATAGATGGATTTTCCTGATCCGTTCTCGTCACAAACAATCGTGATATTATGCTTACTGAATTTAAGTGGCTTTTTCAGAGTAAGGCTTCCCATTTTTCCGATATAACTAATTAATATCAAATGCACGTACACCTATGACACCTTGAGAAAAACACTGAAAAAGAATATGCTCGCTTGGATAATTTTCTGTCGGCTTTGGCCAAAATTTCGAGCTGGCATTGGCTGGCAGCAGCAGGAGAGACAATATTGACCCAATTATAGTGGTCCACATTCATGAAGTCCAGGTGCAGAAACGATTGATTCTGATACAGAACTGCCTGCTCAATGATTCATTCCTTTCCTTGTCCCTTGATTGCATCGAAAACTTCTTCACTACTCCGACACATTCGAGCTGGCCTTCGCTGTATTAAGCTAAGACCAGCTTAATCTTGCAACACTACCAACCCAATCAGACTGCGTCAAGTATACTGAGTGAATTTTTAAGTCTTGCAGTTTCTATGAATTAAGCCTTCAATGCTGCAATCCTGTTAAAATGAATGTAGTTAGGGCAGTTAATCTTTAACGCTCTGTCAGGTGTATCATGACAATTTGAATTTTTGGTAATTCGCGTTTTCTGTTTTGAAATGCTGGTACGTCCAATGCTGATGAAGCGACTTTTATATCCATCTAAAAAATCATTTTTCTCCCAGAAGCCTTTACCAATTTCTTGGCAGTATTTGACAAAACACTGAGCCCCTTGCAATTGTTTGACAATTTGATTCCATTGACATTTGTTTTGCTTCATCTCAATATAAATAATACATTTTTTTTCCTCGCTAATGAGAACGTAATCAGCTCGTTTACACTCACCCTTTTCCCCTTTGAAAACATCATTTGGCGAACGAAATTCGTCTGCCTTGATAACGATTGAATCAGCTGGCAGATGGTTAATAGTTGCAAGGGAATCTGGCGCTTGCGACTCAATAAGTTTGACAAAAGGTTTGCCATAATTGTCTCCCAGTTGCACCAAGGCAGAGTCCTTGATCATTTGGGAAAGAATATCCATATCCGTCATTACTCATCTCCTCCCCAAATGATTTCTTCCTGAATTCGATTCATGTCTTCAATAGTTTTATCGAAACTACGCGCCTCTATTCCTAATTTACTGTCAATATTGGCTTGGACGAGAGTTTTACATTTTGTTTTGCGTTGTGCTCCATCCAGTTTAATGAGCGCCTCTTCTGCTATGTAAACTTTTACCTTGCCAGAATCTAGCATTTCGGAGGCCTTGTAATGCTCGCGTTCGGCAAGAGCCTTAAAGTGCTGTCCGCCCTGATTCAGCATAATCAAAGTGTTCAACTCTTTGACGATGTAGTCACTGTGTGTTGTAATAAATACATTAATTCCGGCATTTACCAGTTGTGTAAAAAGACGAGCTACACGCCTTTGATTTTCCGGGTGAAGGTTGAGTTCCGGTTCATCGACAATAAGAAGATCGCCAGGAGCAGCTACGTGCCGAAGGTAGAACCCGATATCCAACAGCGAACGCACCGCGCTTGAACTTTCGTCCATAGTCAACTTGATACGTTTACCTTTGGGGACGTAATAGAGCTCATCGCTTTTTGTAACAAGATAATCGCCTCCAATGATGTCCGTAAAATTATTTAGTATTTCAGGGTGTTCTTTAGCTATAAAGCTATTTTTCTTAGTAAGATCTTCAAGCTGGCGTGTGAATTCAACGTTTGATTTAACAGGTAGCGCATAATCGGTATAAACCCTTGAAAGCAATCTCAAAGGATCTATGTCCTTTTCTTGGGCTGTCATTTCTTCCAAAAGCCTGTTACGTGCGAAATTGAGCTCCTTTCTGAATATTGCTGCACCGGTCCGTTCCGCACTGGCAATAAATGGATGAGGGAATAGAGGTGCAAAAATTATATCTCTCAAGGCATTACCAATGATCCGACTTATGATATCCTTCGGTATTTGAATTTTCTCTTTATCTACCAGTAGCGAAATTGTTACGAACTGTGAGTCTGCTTTTTTTGAGATGGAAAAAAGTTGAGCTTTTGCTGCTCCCATTGTTCGATCAAAGGTTTGAATTGGACGAATGTCGCTTGGGTCCAAATCTACTACAAAGTTGCTTTCGTAAAAATGCTTATCCGACGACGCAAAAACGTAGGGTAGCTTTTGTGTAAAGTTGGCGCAACCTTCTTTGAGTATTGACTGCACATTGTCGATATAGCTTTGGATATCCAGCTCAATGGTTCCTTCATTCAAGAGGCGTTTAACATCTTCATCCGGCACCATGATTGAAAAAAGATCACGCCAATATGACAGAAATCCAAACAGAGCATAAGTAGCGTAGGTTTTTCCCGTGTTATTCCCACCGCAGATTATCGTCAATTTTCCTAGTGTGAACTCGGCTTGTTTTATTGGTCCAAGATTTTTTATTGAAATCTTCATATCGGTGTTTTCTCTATATTTAAATTCTTTTTACGAATATCATCCAATAGTATTTCGATTATGTTTTCTACAATAACCTTGTCTCGAAAGGAGCCCCTATATATCCAAAATCAAAATACAATACAGCCTCTTTCACCAATTTGTGGTGAAAGAGGCTACCTGCTGTAAACATGCTGTATCTATCGTTCCACATTCTGAGTTGGGATTTCTTTTTATAGTCTTCGGAACGGTACGACCTTACGTGTTCGTTCACCGAATTCTTCTTTAACTTCCAGAGGATCCTATGTGATGCGCAGTATCTGGCAAAAGTTAAGCAATCAAGCCCAACTTATGACGACAAAATATACGGATTGATGTGAGTTGGGTCAATCATAAATAGGATTTTTCGCTGATTGTAACTGCTTGAAGTCCTTGAAAACACTTCCATATGCTAGTAATTACCGTAGAGATCGTATCATATCAATTTGATATTCAAACGTAGCAACTTGATCGTTTATTCCTATTTTTCCATATATCTATGGTTATAAGGCAACTAAAAGAAGCCGGCCTTACGGCAGGCTTCTGAATAACTACTTCCTCTCACTTCTTACACCACCCGGAGCATTCCTTCCTGTACTGGCACCACGAGCATTGCATCCCGGGCTGGGGATGGAAACGCTCGGTGGTGATGCCTTCGTAGGCGATCTTGTACAGGTTGGCGATGCGTTGCTTACGCTGTTCGTCTGCTGGGGGAGTCTTGACACGGACCACCTGGGGCGTCTTTGTCTTGACCAGGTAAATCAGATCTAGTGATGGAGGAGTGTCTCCTGTGGCCTCTTCAATCATCATCTGGTAGGTAACGAGCTGGAGCTCATGATCGAAGGTGGCATGTCCGGTATCCGGCTTGGCAGCAGCGGATTTGTAGTCCACTGCCGTCAGGTCGTGCTGGACGAGGTCGATGACGCCTCGTACGG
>OMCN01000014.1_pt1 | contig 188051 bp, 176 predicted proteins | sample 1645061 | NCBI WGS metagenome assembly OMCN01 (sample SAMEA103958124, study PRJEB25191) | human gut metagenome | biome: human-associated habitat [ENVO:00009003]; feature: intestine environment [ENVO:2100002]; material: feces | place: Germany | collected 2013/2015 | reverse complement strand
TTAATCCCTCAGTCATCTTCGATGACAGCTCCCTTTACAAGGGAGCCTAATTTAAGCCCTCAGTCTGTTCGCGTTGCTCACAGCCAGATCCTGACGGGAGAGAGTCCCCTTTGTCGCTTCGTGACATTTCACCACACCGTGGGGAATCTCCCTTTTTGAGGGAGTCTACTAAATCCCTCACTCTACTCCCCTCGTTCGTAGCAGGTCCTAACGGGAGAGAGCCTTTTTTCACGATTGTTGACGTTTTCTGTACACAAACGGATATTATGTATAAAAATGCCCACATTGCTTGTCTGTTTTGTTATTTGTCTTGAATATAATGTGAAATAGTGATATAATTCAAAGCAGTCTACTTTTAATTTTTCTACAAAATAACAAGAAAGAGGTGCTTGTGGTGCCAGCTAAGGCAAAAAAGGTTATTAAGGTTATTTTAATTATTTTACTTGCGGCGGTTCTGATAGTGGGGGGATATGTCGCCTATGTTATGATTGATTATCACAGAATTGAAGATAATCAAGCCTTGCAAATTAACGATGCAACGAGTGATGCTGCTCTTGTAGATACGGAATATAAGGTCATATCCTACAATATCGGCTTCGCGGCATATACGCCCGATTTCGGCTTCTTTATGGACGGCGGTACACAAAGCCGTGCTGAATCGGAGGAGTCGGTCAAAAATGTGATAAGCGGCGTCGGGGATTTTCTTAAATCAGAATCTCCCGATTTCATCCTTATTGAAGAGGTCGATAAAAATGCGACTCGCAGCTATCACTATGACGAAGAGGCTGCTCTCAGAAATATGCTTGAGGGTTATGACTCTACATTTACCGTGAATTTTGACAGCCCGTATCTATTCTATCCGCTCAGCAAGCCGCATGGAAAATCGTATGCCGGTATGCTCACATTATCAAGATTCAATATTGAAAGCGGACTCAGACGCAGTCTGCCTATCGAAGACGGATTTATGAAATTTGTTGACCTTGACCGTTGCTATTCGGTATCAAGAGTTTCCGTCAGCAACGATAAGGAGCTTGTGCTGTATACGCTTCATCTTTCCGCATACACTTCCGACGGCACAATCGCCACCGAGCAGCTAAATATGCTCATAAATGATATGCAGGCGGAGTATGAAAAGGGCAATTATTGTATCGCAGGCGGCGACTTTAATAAGGATTTGCTCGTCGACTCCGGAAAAATATTCGGAATCGACGGTGCCGACTATACTTGGGCACAGCCGGTAGATCCGACGCTGTTTGACGGTACCAATCTCAGTATGGTAGCTCCGTTTAACGAGGAAAAACCCGTTCCGTCATGCAGAAATGCGGACGGTCCGTATAACGACAATCAATTTGTCCTTACTGTTGACGGCTTTATAGTCTCAGACAATGTTACCGTTTCCGGCAGCGATGTCTACGATCTCGGATTTAAGTATTCCGATCACAATCCGGTGTATATGACGTTTAAGCTTAATGGGTGAATTTGAGATTTTCGGTCGCAGAATAAAGAGAGGGGCATTCCTTATGTCTGAAAAACACAGCTCGGCGTCAAAGAGTAAATTACTCGGCACGGTGCTTTTGATTTTGGCTCTCTTCGGGTTCTTTGTGTTTATCTATCGACTTTGTTGCTATCACTACGAGTACGACCCGCAATACAGCCCGGTGGATTACGGTAAATACAATATCCTGTCTTACTTTACCGTGCAGTCAAATTTCTTTGCGTATGTGTATTTCCTGTGCGCGGCACTTTCGATATTCGGAGTTAAAAAGGCGGAGAAAATAGGCTTTAATCCTTATATTGGTGCTCTTGTTACCGTATATGTTCTCGTGGCCGGAATTACATATTGCGCCGGTATCCCAATGGGGCTTACTCCGCCCTTCAAGTGGGATACGCCGGCTCATTCGATGTCGAGCTTTATACAGGTGTATTACCATATGATAATGCCGCCGGCGGCGCTTATAGTATGGTTTTTCCCGTTTACCGACCGTGCAATAGGCAAAAAATGCTTTTGGCTGTCGGGAATTTATCCGCTTGTTTATTCGATTTTTTCAATAGTGCGCGGAAGATTTTCCGACCCTACATATTATCCGTATCCGTTTTACAATCCTGAATTTATATGGGAAACCGTTGCAAAAAATATGCCGTTCAATATCGGACTTTCATATTTAATTATAGCGGCTTTGCTTATTTTCGGCATATTGATTTTTGCGCTGTTGACTCTTCTTATCGCCGCTATACATAATAAACTAATCAAAAGGACTAAATGAGTTTATAGTAAGTAGTGTTAAAAGTTACTTTGAACTCAAAAAATTGACAAAAAATTGACAAATTTTACACTGAAATAAAACAGATTTCACAAAAATTTTAATTGCTTTACATTTTATACTATGTTATACTGTATTTTACATCAGTATAAACGGGGGAGAATAATGGAGAAAAAAGAATCCAAGGCAGTTGAAACGACTGCTCCGCATCCGAACAAAATAGGCATCAAGGAGGGCATAGGCTATATGCTCGGCGATGCCGGAAACCTTTTTGTTTTAACTTATGTTTCGTCATTTTTAAAGGTGTTTTACACCGATGTACTTAAAATAGCGACAGATAAGGTAGCCACATTGTTTTTGGTTTCGCGTCTCTGGGATGCGGTAAACGATCCTATGTGGGGAACGATTGTTGCAAAAAGACGCCCAAATAAGGACGGTAAATACCGTTCGTATCTCAAATGGCTCGCAATTCCGCTTGCTCTCTCGCAGCTTGTGTGCTTTATTGATGTTAGGGCGATAACAAATAAGCAGTGGGCACTGCTTTTGTTCGCGTATGTTACATATATAGCGTTCGGTATGCTCTATACCGGAATGAATGTTCCGTTTGGCTCTCTTGCGTCTGTTATAACCGACGATCCCGACGGCAGAACCCTTCTTTCGACCTTCCGCTCAATAGGCGGCGGAATCGGCGGAGCGGCTCCGCTTCTTTTGGCTCCGTTTATTATTTATACCAAGGTCAAAAATCCCGACGGATCTACATATAACGTTGCAAATCCCAACGGTATGTTTTGGTTTGGCGCGGCTATGGCGGCGTGTGCGGTTATATTCTATTATGCCTGCTATGCTAACACAAAGGAGCGTGTTCCCTCCGAGGCAGAGCCTAAGGTGGATATGAAAAAGCTGTATGCCGGAATGTTCAAGAGCCGACCGTTTATAGTTTTAGCTCTTACGGGAATACTGATAAGCGGCCAGCTTCAATTTGCTTCGCTCAATCAGTATCTCTATAAGAACTATTTCTGTAATACAAGCCTTTCCGTTATAGGTACAATAGCACAGTATTTGCCTATGGCTGTTATGATACCGTTTGTGCCGAAACTCGTTAAAAAGTTCGGCAAAAAGGAGCTCAGCGGATTCGGAGCGTTTTTCTCGGCTCTTGCCGCAATAGCCTGCTATATTATAAAGCCGAGACCCGATCAGGCAGGCATTTTCATTTTCCTGCTGTTCATTATAGGCTTCGGATATTCCTTTGTTTCCATAACAAACTGGGCGGTTGTCGCCGACGTTATCGATTATCAGGAATATAAGACCGGAATTAAAAACGAGAGTGCGGTATACGCTGTTTATACCTTCTGCCGTAAACTCGGTCAGACAGCGGCTGACTACGGCGGACTTATGCTTCTCGGCAAGGTAGGCTATGATGTGCAGCTTATGTCAAACGCCGGATATGTCGACGGCGTAAGCGAGGGAATACTCAAAATCTGCACACTGATTCCCGCAATAACTTATACTCTTATATTCCTGCTTTATCAGTTCGCATATCCGCTTTCGAAGAGCAAGCTCGAACCGGTTTACGATTATGTTCGTAATATGAACTGTGCGGCGCAAAGCAGAGAAACTTATTGAATAACAATAAAAAATAAAAGCGCAAACCGGAGCCCCATAAAAGGCTCCCTTTACAATGAAACGCGACATAAGCTTCAAGCTGTCAGTCATTCTGCTCTCGACCCATTCCGAATGGCAGCATATGGCGATAGTGGTGTAAACCGTTCTATTGGAAGACAAAATGGATATAGGCAGGATACTATTTATGATGTCGTTAGTTCTTTGCCTTCAGATTCACCGGTTAATTTTAATTTGTTGTACAACCATAGGCATCTTTAAATATCATTTTTAGTCGAAAGGAATATAGAAATGAAATTTTCAGATGAATATAAACTTACAGAATACTATCAAGTGCAATCGACGATTGATTATATTACGAAAGGAAAGAATAAATTATCCGCTGGAAGCTACGGAGATGGTATTTTCAGCATTTTGGATATCGATACTTCTGTTAATATAATTAAAAGTTGGAATTGGAAATTCAATAAAAGATTTATTCCTATTGTAGCAACTGCATTTGGTGATCTATTTTTGTATTGTGTTGCCAACCAATACGTGTACTATTTTCAGCCACAATACAATACTAACGATATGATTACAAAAAATATAGATGAATTGTTTGATGAGGCATTCAATCATCCAAGTATAAAATCGGGATTACTACAAGAGGAAAAATTTAAAAAAATCACATCACTATTTGGCTATCTCAAATATGGAGAAGCATTTATTCTTAAACCATGGATTTTACTGGGAGGAACAGATAAACCCGAAAATTATGTTATAGGTAATTTGAGTACATATTTAGATTTAGTTTCACAAACACTCAATAAATAAAACATAATTTGGTTCAAAAAACATGCATGTTGAATTTTTTGTGATTAAGTAATTTCAATATGACTGTATTACTGGTAAGATGATATAAGAATAAATTTACTCTGAAAGAACCCCAATCGCCGTATCTTGCGATATGACGGTTGGGGTATACTGGATAAGAATAAATCTCCAAAGGGGATGAATGGTATGAATATGTACTTTTCTGCAAGAACGCAGACGCTGGCACAGTTCAAGGAAGCCTATGACAACGGCAAAAATCCGGAACTTGTCTTATATAAGAAAAGATGACAAATAGGACTCCTCCCGTCAGGAGCCGTCACCACAGATAACTTAGGGATTATCAGGCTCCCCTAAAAAGGGCGATTCCCCACGGTGTGGGAAACGTCGCGAAGCGACAAAAAAGGCTCCCTTGTAAAGGGAGCTGGCTGTGAGCAATGCGAACAGACTGAGGGATTAAAAAACCAAAGTATTTCTTATTTAAAATCTATTTTTTAAGGAAATCCCTCCGAGTTGCCTTAACGAGGCCCACCTCCCTTTACAAGGGCGGCAAATCCCTCCGGCTTGCCTTAACGAGGCCCACCTCCATTTTAAGGGAGGCACGTCGTCGAGAAAAGTGAATGGTAAAAAGTAAAATCGGCAAGCATTTTTTATGCTTGCCGATTTATGGCTGGGGTGGCAGGATTTGAACCTACGAATGCAGCAGTCAAAGTGCTGTGTCTTACCGCTTGACGACACCCCAATATTTACTTTTTTAAAATTATACCTTAATAAACGTAAATCTGCAAGAGAAATATCTTGCAGATTTAGAAAGTGGGGTGGATAGTCGGATTCGAACCGACGGTCTCCAGTGCCACAAACTGGCGCTTTAACCAACTAAGCTATACCCACCATATTAACTGGCGCGCTTGGAGGGACTCGAACCCCCGACCCTCTGCTTAGAAGGCAGATGCTCTATCCAGCTGAGCTACAAGCGCATAACAGGTACACTTTTAAGTGCTTGAATATTATATATGCAACAGGCGTTTTTGTCAAGTACATTCTTGTGATTTGTCGTCGAAAATATAGCATAATGGCGGCGAAGCCGAAACGACGGTTTATCGCCCTATTTATAAAAATATTATGTTAAATCACCAAATGAGGTTTTTGCTCTTCAGATACCGTTAAATTATCGGGTATCTTTTTTTCTTCTTCTTCTTTTTCTTCTTCTCCTTTTTCGGGCTTTTTGAATTCCTCCTCCGGGAAATCGACTGTATTTTTGCAAATCTCATCAACCGGGAGTCCTTCGAACAAATTCTTTTCGGAAAAATCTATTTCATCGTCGCCGTTTTGGTTAAGCGGATCAAACATTTTTTACACCCTCTTACTTATCAATCAAATGTACATTGAGATGATTATACGTCATTTCAATGCCTGCGTTGTCAAATTCGGTCTTTATCCTCTCCATAAGGGCAAAGTGAGCGTCCCAATACTTCGGTGTTTCAACCCATGCCCTTACAACATATTTTATGCTGCTGTCATCGTAAGAGAGTACCGCCGCAAAAGGTTTTTCGGGGTCGTCCAAAAACATATCCGTATTTTCAACTGCCTCAAGCAGAGCCTTGCGGACTTTTTCAATGGGCGCGTCATATGACGCCGAAATTTCTATATCAACACGCCGCTTTTCCTGCGAAGTGTAATTTACTATTTTTGCCGCTATTATTTTGCTGTTGGGAACATATATTACCTTGTTGTCTATCGCCTTTATTCTTGTGTGAATAAGTCCCGTCATCATAACAGTTCCCGTAACCCCGTCAGCCTCGACATAATCGCCTATTTTAAACGGCTTTGTAACAAGTATCATAATACCGCTTGCAAGGTTTGAAAGCGAATCCTGAACGGCGAGAGATGCGGCAAGGCCGACCACCGAGAACGCCGCTACAAGCGAAGTCGCGGAGACGCCGAGCGTATCTATAACTATTATTGCGGTTATGAAACAGAGAATAAATTTTATTACCGCCGTTATTATTTTACTGAGTGTCGCGTCAAGGCTTGTTTTGCCGAGCACTCTCTTAAGCACCTTCATAATAATGCGTATCAGAAAGTAGCATATAACAAATACTATGACGGCCTCAAATATTTTCCCCACAGTAAATGAGCCGACGGAGTAATTCAGTATGCTTTGCAGCTTTTCCATTTCTTATACCTCGTTTAAAACGAATTATCATTTACACTATATAATGTTAGCAGAAAAATCGCAGCTTATCAAGTGCACCGCATAATTTATTGAAGATACAGTCAATTTGTGATATTATTTCAGGGAAAAGTAAAAGGAGAGCCGTCTTTATGCTTATAACTAAACCGGATTTTTATGACAGCTTTAAATGCAGGGCGGGTGAATGTACGGATTCGTGCTGTATAGGCTGGGAAATAGACATTGATGATGAAACAATGCGAAAATATGAGAATGAAAACGGCTCTCTATCTGTAAAGCTGAATAGGTTTACAGATAGAGAGAAGCAATGCTTTATCCTGACAGAAGACGATCGCTGCCCGTTTCTCAAAAGCGACGGTTTGTGTGAGCTGATACTGACAAAGGGCGAGGATATGCTGTGTGAAATATGCCGTGAACATCCGCGGTTTTACGCGCGATACGGCGATTTTTACGATATGGGCGAGGGGCTTTGCTGCGAGGAAGCTGCAAGCTTACTTTTTCTCAATACATCTCCGCTGAAGCTGATTACCGAGGCAGAATCACGCGACGATGCCGCATATTTTGATGACGGCCTCATTGATCCGGAAACGCTATATATGTTAAGGCAAAGCACTTTACATATGCTTTGCGACAGAACACAGACTCTTCATGACAGAATTCACTCAATATTTGAAAACTTACTTTTAAAGCAGTACGGAAAAATCAACTTTGCTTTTCCGAGCGAGGATGAATTTTACGACATTTTAATTAAAGCGTCGAAAAAAACAGAGGCGTATGACGCCGATTTTACTCATCTGTTAAAGTGCCTGTGCGAAAACAAAGCCGAGGTTTTAAATTCCCGAAAGACTTTTATATCTTATCTCGGCGAAAGAACGGCTGACTACGAAAAGCTCTTATCGTATCTTGTGTTCCGCCATTTCCCTAAAGCCGTGTATGACGGCGATGCTTTAGGCAAATTCTGCTTTTGCGTCGGCGTTACGGCGATTACATTTTATGCCGACGTATTGCTTTTTGCGGAGCGCGGAAAATTTGACCTTGACGACAGGATAAACAGCGTGAAATATCTCTCAAAGCAGTTTGAATACAGCGATGAGAACCCGGCAATTCTGTCTGAAGAGCTTAAAAAGAGAATATTACGGATATGAGTTTTACAGTGAAACACACAATAAATCCCATCAGAGTCGGGAAAATAAAGGAAACGGCGGTCCAAAAATGGCTGTGCGTTTCTTTTTTTATTGTCAAAAGAGTTGTTGAGCACGGCCAATGCATCAGGGAAAACAGAATAAAGCAAACAGCAGTCGTATAAGTCCAACCGTTACAGATGAGAATGTCTTTTAGCCCTAAAAGCGAGTCAAAATCCGTAAGCGTACCGGTTGCTGTGTATGCCATTATCATTATCGGTACAACTGTTTCATTTGCGGGAAAACCGAGTATAAAGGCTGTCAATATGACTCCGTCGAGCCCTATGAGCTTTGCAAATGGGTCCAGCGCACCCGAAAAAGCAGATAACAGACTTTCACCGCGAACAGTTACATTTGCCGCAAGCCAGATTATAATGCCTGCCGGAGCGGCAACTGCGGCGGCTCTTCCGAGAACAAAAAGGGTCCTGTCAAAAATCGAACGCACTATGACCTTTAAGACCTGCGGCTTTCTGTACGGAGGCATCTCAAGAGTGAATGACGACGGTACTCCGCGAAGAAGTGTTTTTGACAGTATACGCGACGAAACAAAGGTTAAAAGTACGCTGAATACAATAACAAGCGTCAAAAGTGCGGCGGTAAATACCGAACGGCATATGCCGAAGCTGCCGGCGGCAAAAAATATGGTTATAATACTTATGAGCGACGGAAAACGCCCGTTGCAGGGGACAAGGCAGTTTGTTATAACGGCTATAAGCTTTTCGCGAGGACTGTCTATTATGCGGCAGCCGGTGACCCCTACTGCGTTGCACCCGAAGCCCATACACATCGTGAGAGCCTGTTTGCCGCAGGTACCGCATTTTCTGAAGCCGTGGTCAAGATTAAACGCAACTCTCGGCAGGTATCCGAAGTCCTCAAGCAGGGTGAACAGGGGGAAAAATATTGCCATGGGAGGCAGCATTACCGATATGACCCAGCATAAGACCTTAAACATTCCGTTTACAAGCATTTCGCGCAGCCACACAGAAACGCCGGCATTTGTCAAAAGGAGCATAAGCTTTTGTGTGAGAAAACCGCTTGCACGCTGTAAAAGCTCGCTCGGGTAATTTGCACCCACCGCGGTAATCCAAAATATGAGCAGTAAAAGCAGCAACATTATCGGTATTCCCGTAAGCTTGCTTGTGAAAAGCTTATCTAATTTGCGGTCAAAGTCATGCCTCTTGTTTTGATTTGTTTTTACAACGCCGTCAACTGTATTTTCGGCTGTTTTAACTATGCTTTCGGGAATATCGTCTTCTATGTTTTTTCTTCCGCCGCACACACGGTACGCTCTTTCCAGCGCGTCCGAAATATCGCAGTCTTTTAATTTGTCATCGCCGAATATCTCCTTAAATTCCTCCGTGTTTTTTTTCGGCTCTGTTAAAAGACGCAGAGCCATGTATCTTTCATTCAGCGGAAGATTTGTATTTTTTCTTAATGCGTCGCAGAGAATTTCTATTGCCTTTTCGGTGCTTTCACTGTATTTTACGGGGAAAATCGGTGCTTTTTTATCTGCCGACATTTTTTGAACTGCGGACAAAAGCTCCGGAAACCCCTGCTTTGTACGTGCACAAATGCCGACTGTCGGAACACCGAGTCGTTTTTCGAGCTTTTCCGTGTCAATTTCTATGCCCTTTTTCTTCGCCTCATCTAACAGGTTTATACAAACAATTATATTACCCGTTATTTCCATGGCTTGCAGGACGAGATTTAAATTGCGCTCAAGGCAGACCGCGTCGCATACAACGATTACGGCGTCATACCGATGAGATTGCAAAAATTTACCTGCATTTTCCTCTTCTTCGGAGTGTGAGCAAAGAGAATATGTACCCGGCAGATCGACCAAAACATATTCTCTTTCTTTATAAAGAAACCTGCCCTCTGCGGAGTCTACCGTCTTGCCCGTCCAATTACCGGTGTGCTGGTGCATACCTGTGAGCGCGTTAAATACCGTGCTTTTTCCGACGTTCGGATTGCCGGCAAGTGCTATTACTTTTTTATTGGGAATTTTTTGTTTTTTCAAATTATCACCCTATTTAAGAAGTATCTGCTCTGCGTCGGACTTTCGTATCGCAATGTATGCACCGCGTATCATGTAGACTTTTATGTCGCCGGATATGCTGTCGAGAACACAACCGATTTCGGTGTCCCTTATAACTCCGAGATCCTGAAGCCGTCTTTTCATATTTCCTCCGTTTTCAACCGATAACACCCTTGCTTTTTCACCGACGGGCAAAAAGGCAAGGCTTTTTTTATGCTCCAAGGCTGTTCTCTCCTTTGCTCTGATATATACAGTATCATTATATTTTGAAAAAACGGTATTCGTTACCATATTGCGACAGCTTTTTTAATGCTTGTCCGTTAAAATGAAAGAAAACTCGGAAGGGATGAAAAAATATGTCCGTTGAAATTAAGACAGACGAAGATGTTGTTACGTCATTTTTATCAGGTGAAATCGACCATCATGTCGCTTTGCCCATACGTGAAAAAACAGACGCGGCAATTATTTCGGCACACCCTAAAAGAGTCGTGCTTGATTTTTCGGGAGTCACATTTATGGACAGCTCCGGAATAGGACTTGTGATGGGCAGATACAAGATATGCGAGAGTATGGGAGCCTCACTCGAAATTCACGGCCTGTCACGCCATGCATATAAGGTAATGTGCCTCGCGGGGCTTCAAAATCTCGCGGTGCTGAAAAAGAAAAAGGAGGCGGATAAAAGTGAAACCGCTTAATGAACTCAAAATGCAACTGGAGAGCCGTTCCGTAAACGAAGGATATGCACGTACGGCGGTGTCGGCGTTTATTTCACAGCTTGACCCCACAATAGAGGAGCTGAACGATATAAGGACCTCCGTCAGCGAGGCGGTGACGAACTGTATAGTCCACGCCTACAAAAATTCGTGCGGAAAAATATACATAGACGTCAAAATTTTCGGCGACGGTAAAACTGTGACGAAAATACGCGACAGAGGCCGCGGAATAGAAGACATAAAAAAAGCCCGTCAGCCGCTGTTTACAACACTCGGCGGTGACAGGTCGGGTCTCGGGTTTTCCGTGATGGAGAGCTTTTCCGATAAGGTGAGAGTGACGTCAACGCTCGGAAAAGGCACAACTGTGACCTTATATAAAACGATAAAGGGTAAAGAGCAATGGACCGAAAAGAGCTGATTGAGCAAAATCTCGGCTTGGTACACGCCTGTGCAAACAGGTTCCGCGGCAGAGGAATAGAATATGAGGAGCTTTATTCCGCAGGGTGTCTCGGACTTGTCAAGGCGGCGGACGGCTTTCGCGAGGAGCTCGGCTTTGCTTTTTCAACGTATGCCGTACCTGCGGTTTTGGGTGAAATCAGAAGACTTTTCAGAGACGGCGGAGCGGTAAAGGTCAGCCGCTCCTTAAAGGAACGCTCGCGCGAAGCCGTTAAGCTCAGCGAAAAGCTGACAAAAGAAAACGGCAGAGAGCCTACCGTAACAGAATTATCAAAAATTCTGGGGATAGACTGCTTTGCCGTATCGGAACTTTTAAATATTTCCTTGCCGCCCGTGTCGCTCACTGCGTCGGACGATGACAATGAACGTCAAACCGATGTTCCCGTGCCCTCGGGCGAAGATGCCATTCAGGATAAATTGGCTCTCGAAGAGGTTTTAAAAGCTTTGCCCCAAAAAGACCAAACCCTTATAAGGCTCAGATATTTCAAGGGGTTTACACAAAGTGCGACAGCCGAAAAACTCGGAATGTCACAGGTGCAGGTTTCAAGAAAGGAGAGAGCCGTGCTTGCGATTATGCGAAAAAAGCTGACGGACGATTATTCTCAGTCGGCAACATAGGCTCTGACTCTAAGCGGGATACCGAGACTGTCGGCAAGCTCTCTGCATTTTTCAATATCCTCTTTGGGGATCACATCGACCACCGAAAAACGCAGATCCTGACCGTACTGTTTACACTCTTTTGCAAATTTGATGATGGCGTCAAACGATTTTTCACCGAATGCCGGAGCACACAGCTCACAGTATTTTTCGCTGCTGTATTCGTTAAGGCTTATCGAGATTTTATCGGTATTTTCACATAATTCCTTGGCTGTCGGCTTTTTGTTGAGCAGGTCGGAAAGGCCGTTCGTATTAAGACGAACCTTTAAGCCGAGTTTTTCGTGAATGTATTTGCACGTCTTTATGAGATTGTCATATGCAAAAGTCGGTTCACCGTAGCCGCAGAATATAACCTCGCCGTTGTAGCCGGTGAAATCGTATGCGTCAATAGCTTTTTTAATTTCATCAAACGAGGGGTTGTGACCCGAGAACCAAAGCGTGTCCGCGTCGCCTACCGAATCCGAATTATTGCGGATGCAGAATTTGCATTTGCACGGACAGGAATTTGTGATGTTAAGGTATACGCTGCCCTCAAAGGTGTAAACTATGTCAGCCATTAAAAAGACTCCCTTTAGGATAATTTTGTTTTGAATTTAACTTTATCAAGCGCCGGAGCGGCAATATAGTAGATTATTGCACTGCCGACTGCCTGAATAATCGAGAACGGAACGGAGGTTAATGCCGTGGGGAACGAATATAAAAGTCCCTCCGCAAGAAGATAACCGAAGATTGTTATAAGACCGGAAACAAGAGGCATAAACGCGGTGGTCTTATTAAGAATTTTGTTGGGGCTCTTCGTTGCGTGGCAGGTATAAACGAGTGCAAACGGCAGAGCGTTAAGAGCCTTAATTACTGCCGTAAACGGAGCCCAAGCGGCAGCACCGGCAAGTATATCGGCACAAAAACCGCCTATTGCCGCAGCCGCCATTGCGTACGGAAGCGGAAGAATACATGCGGCAAGGTAAATCATACTGTCGCCGAAGTGGAGATAACCGTCGTTTATACCGGTGTTAAATTTGATGTATGCCGTCATTACGGCAATAAGAGCGGCAAAAACCGCAGCTTTAACAAGGTTTAAAAGCGCTGTCATTGATTTTGATTTTGTGTTCATAGTGGTCACCATATTCTTTCGTAGTGAAATATCCGAGAAGCTCGCGGTGCCGGATTGCAGGGCGCAATACGGCTCTTTGTGAGATGCTTTACATAAGCTTCCCCAAATATTTTTCAAAATTTACCCCGAAATTACGATCCGTGTTTTCTTCGTAAGAATCCCTTATGGCGCCTTCAAGGAATTCTACGGCTTTTTCGGTGGCACATAGCGGAGCTTCGCCTTTTACGGTAAGTCCCGCAACAGCCGCGGCAAACAGATCACCCGTACCGGAAAAGCTTCCGCCGTATTTTTTGGATGAAACAGTTTTAAAACCGCTTTTATCGGCGACAACGTTTAAAACGGTGTCGTCTTTTTTTATGCCGGTAACAATGACCGTGCTCAGAGTATCGTTTAAAAGGGACGATGCGGCTTTTGCTATATCGTCCGGTTCCGATGAAGAGAGAGCTTCGTAGCTTTCCCCCGTCAGAACACACAGCTCCGTGAGATTCGGAGATATAATGTCAGCCCTTTTTGCGAGACGCGTTACGGCGTCGCACATAGCCTTGTCGTATATATCGTAAATTTTTCCGTCATCCGCCATAACGGGATCACAGAAAAAAACGGTGTCGTCATTTTGAAATTCGTCAAGAAAACGAAATATTTTTTCCGCCTGACGGTGCGACGCTATAAAGCCTGTAAGAATGCCGTCAAAGCGAACGCCGAGCTTTTTCCACTCGCTCGTGAAAAAATCCATTTTATCGGTAAAATCATCGCAGTAAAAGCTCTCAAAGCCTGTTTGATTTGACAGTACCGCCGTCGGCATCGGGCAGCATTCAAGCCCAAGAGCCGATATAACCGGTATAGCCGCCGTGAGAGAGCATTTGCCGAAGCCGGAAAGGTCGTTTATAACGGCTATTTTTTTCATGGTTTTTAACACCCTTCCGTTTTTTCGAGATGATTTTTTGCCGAAATACGAGTCGGTATTTAATACTTGCCCAACTCCTGATTTTAATATATAATATACCCGATGTGTCATTATTGAAATACACAAAAACTAAAATTTTTTAGGGGACAGTTATGGAGAATACTGTGGATTCCGGACTGAATAAGGAAAACATTCCGCTGTATATGCGAGTTTACGAATATTATAAAGACCTAATCACCGAGGGCAAGCTGTCTCCGGGCGCAAGGCTTCCGTCAATACGGCGGTGTGAAAAGGAGCTGTCGGTAAGCCGCACTACGGCTGAGGCGGCGTATTTTCAGCTTGCGGCGGACGGATATGTTGTATCAAAGCCGCAGAGCGGGTACTTTGTGACGGATGTTGCGCGGCGTGAAAAAAAAGACGGCACGGTAAGAGGGATAAAAGAACTTGAGCCGAAAACCGACTATGATTTCACTTCTCTCTCGGCAGACAGGGAGAGCTTTGATTTCACGCTGTGGCGAAGATACATCAAAAGTGCTTTGAGGCAGGATGAAAGACTGCTGTCCTACGGCGAGGCGCAGGGAGAACGCGAGCTTAGGGAGGCTCTTTGCAAATACATCACGGAGCACAGAAATGCGGTCTGCTCACCAGATAACATAGTCATAGGCGCGGGCGTGCAAAGCCTTTTACATATAATATGCGCCGTGCTGCCGCGTTCGCAAAAGGTCTTTTTCGGAGAGTCGGAATTTGAACAGGGCGCAGCGGTGTTTTCCGACCACGGCTTTAAATCATGCCGTACAAAAGAAGAGGCCGATATAATTTATGTGAGTCCGTCGCATATAAACCGCCTCGGCGACGTTATGCCGACAAGTGAAAGACTTCGTCTTATCCGTCTTGCAGACAGAGAAAACAAGCTTATAATCGAGGATGATTACGACAGTGAGTTTGGATATTTCAATCGCCCCACACCATCGCTTCAGGGACTTGACTGCGGCAGAAATGTAATTTATATCGGTACGTTTTCAAAGCTGCTTTTACCGTCTATCAGACTCAGCTTTATGATACTTCCGGACGCGCTGCTCGGCGAATACGAAAAAAAGGCGGAGCTGTATAACCAAACCGCCTCAAAGACCGAACAGATAGCATTGTGCAGCTTTATCCGCGACGGAAATCTGTCAATAAGAATAAGAAAAATCAAAAGACTGTATACCCAAAAAATGAAGCTGCTGACATCAGCCCTGAAAGAGGTTTTCGGCGATAAAGCCAATATCTATATCGGCGAAACGGGCTTTGTTTTAAGACTCGAAATAAAGTGCGCCATGTCGGAAAAAGAAATCGCGGAGCGAGCCCTTATAAGCGGCGTGGCGGTAAAGGAGAGCGGCACGGGGAAAAAATATCCGCAGATTTTGCTCTTGTGCTCGTCCGTGGCGTCTGAAGATTTTTTGCCGGCTGCAAAAAGACTTTACGGCAGTATATTCGGAGCATAAAAAACGTTAGTAAAACGCTGTTTGTATGTTGTATTACGCGTTTTACTGTGATAAAATATCAGCAATAAAAAGCAATATCGGGAGGCAAATATGCAGACAGACTTTTATGAGGACAGGCTCAGGGTGTTCCTTGAGGAGTTCAAAAAAAATACCGTGGCTTACAGCGAAAAAATCGAAGGCTTTTTATATAAGCCGTGCGAATATAAAGTCGGTAACGAATTGCCCGTTGTTGATGAGAGCTTTAAGAGTTTTGAAAAAAATGACCGCTGGGGCGGAAAATATGATGCACACGCATGGTTTTATAAAAAACTGATTGTTCCGAAAGAACTGACAGGCAAAAATCTCGAGCTTACCGTCTCCACTCAGCTTGATGGCTGGGACGCGGTAAATCCTCAGTTTATAGCGTATGTTGACGGCAAATTGCAGCAAGGGCTTGATGTGAATCACCGCGAAATATTCCTTGATAATGCAAAGGACGAATATGATATCTTCCTTTACGCCTATTCCGGCAGAAACGACTGCTTGCTTGATTTTAACGTGACTCTCAACGCGTATTACGAGAACGCACGCCGCCTCTATTATAAAATCGCCGTGCCGTATGAGGTTACGCTTTATCACGAGCCGTATGAAAAGGTCTATGTCGATATCGAAAACTACGTTGTCGGCGCAATAAATCTCATTGATATGCGCGTGCCGGGTTCAAAAGAATTTCTTGACTCCGTCGATACTGCCGAAGCATATCTTGACAGGGAATTCTACGGCAAATACTGCAAAAAAGAAGACGTAAACGCCGTCTGCATAGGCCATACGCATATAGACGTAGCTTGGCTCTGGACTCTTGCACAGACGAGGGAAAAGGTGTTGCGCTCTTTTTCGACCGTACTTGAGCTTATGAAAAAATATCCCGAATACAAGTTTATGTCGAGTCAGGCGCAGCTCTATAAATTCCTGAAAGAGGAAAGCCCCGAGCTTTACGCCGAGGTAAAAGAAATGGTACGCCTCGGCAGATGGGAGGTCGAGGGCGCCATGTGGGTCGAGGCGGACTGCAATCTGTCGTCGGGCGAGAGCCTTGTAAGGCAGATATTATACGGCAAGAGCTTCTTCAAAAACGAATTCGGCGTTGATTCAAAGGTGCTTTGGCTCCCCGATGTATTCGGTTATTCCGCGGCCCTGCCGCAAATCCTCCGCAAAAGCGGCGTTGATAAATTCGTGACCTCCAAAATCGGCTGGAGCGAGACCGATAAAATGCCGTATGACACTTTTTTCTGGAAGGGGATAGACGGTACCGATATATTCACGTATTTTATGACCGCGCAGGATAAGGTCAGAGGTAAAAAGCCGGCGACAAACGTCACTTACAACGCAAAACTCAACCCTTGTCAGCTCATAGGCGGATACGACCGCTATCAGCAAAAGGATATAAACAACGAAGTGATGATAACCTTCGGTTACGGCGACGGCGGCGGCGGACCTATAAGAAAAGACCTTGAATATTACGATGTGCTGAAAAAGGGCGTTTCGGGAGTACCGTGCGCTAAAATGGAATTTGCCGGCTCATTCCTTGAGCGAATTAAAAAGAGAGCCGAAAAAAATCCGAAAACTCCTTGTTGGCAAGGCGAACTGTATCTTGAATATCACCGCGGAACCTATACCTCCATGGCGCAGAATAAAAAGCTGAACCGCCGAAGCGAATTCCTTTATGAAAATGCCGAAATGCTGTCCGTGACGGCGCAAAAACTACTCGGCAAAGAGTACCCGAGGGAGGCTCTTCACGATGGCTGGGAGACAATACTTTTAAATCAGTTCCACGACATAATACCCGGCTCATCAATAAAGGAAGTATATGAGGTATCGCATCGGCAGTATGAGAAAATCTGCGAAGCGGGCAAAAGAATCAAAAACGACGCCGAAACCGCCGTCGCGGAAAATATAAACACACGCGGCGGAGTGCTCGTTTTTAATCCGAACTCCTTTGAGGCGAGCGGCGAAACAAAGCTTGACGGCAAAACCGTGTACGTTAAAAATATACCTCCGAAGGGATATAAGGTTGTAACGGACGTCTGCAATACAAATTCCGTAAAGGTTACCGATAAATTCCTTGAAAACAGGTTCTTTAAAATAAAGCTTGATAAGACCGGAGCTTTTTCTTCTCTGTTCGATAAGAAAAATAAACGCGAGGTGCTCAAAAAGGGCGAGCGCGGAAATGTGCTTACTGCATACGAAGATATTCCGCGTGACTACGACAACTGGGAGATAAGCAATTACTATACCGACAAGTCTTGGGAAGTTGATTCCGTAGTTTCAATAAAACCGCTGTCGGACGGTGTCAGAGCCGGCATCGAGATAACAAGAAGATTTCTCTCAAGCACCATAGTACAGCGCATATGGCTCTATGAAAACACGCCGAAAATCGACTTCGAAAACGATATTGACTGGAAAGAAAGCCATATACTTCTCAAAACCGCCTTCCCCACGGAAATAAATGCCGACAAGGCAACATACGACATACAATTCGGAACGGTTGAAAGACCGACTCACAAAAACACAAGCTGGGACGCGGCAAAATTTGAGGTGTGCGCGCATAAATTCGCCGACCTTTCAGAATACGGCTACGGCGTAAGCCTTTTAAACGACTGCAAGTACGGCTATGATATTCACGACTCGGTTATTCGCCTTACGCTGATTAAGTGCGGAAACTATCCCAATCCCGACGCCGATAAATGCAGGCACGAGTTTACATATTCGCTGTTCCCGCACAGCGGTGATTTCAGGGAGGCAGGTACGGTAAAGCTCGCTTATCTGCTCAATTCTCCGCTTGAGGCAAAAAAAATCGAAAGTCAAAACGGTACTCTTCCCGAAGAATATTCCCTTTTGTCGATTGATTCGGAAAATGTCATATGCGAGACAGTGAAAAATGCAGAGGACGGCGACGGCGTAATCGTGAGATTGTACGAGTGCTGTAATTCACGCGCAAATGTAAATCTCACGCTCGGATTTGATTTTGACGATGTGTACTTGACCGACCTTCTCGAAAATGAAGAGAGAAAGCTTCAAAAACACGGCAGAACGGTAAATCTTACGTTGAAACCGTTTGAAATAGTAACTTTAAAGCTGAAATAAAACAGATTGCTTTTTTTCGAAAGGATAGGTGCTTAAAATGAAAAAATTTATGGACGACGACTTTTTGCTGTCAACCGATACCGCAAAGGATCTCTTCAGGGCGGCGAAAGAAATGCCTGTATTCGATTGGCATTGCCACCTGTCGCCGAAGGAGATATACGATAACAAAAACCCCGACGATATAGCTGAGCTGTGGCTTTCTTATGACCACTACAAGTGGCGCGCCATGCGTTCGTTCGGCATTGACGAAAAATATATCACGGGCGACGCCGACGGCTATGATAAGTTTAAGGCGTGGGCTAAAACAATGCCCTATCTTATAGGTAATCCGCTTTATCATTGGACTCATCTGGAGCTTCAAAGATATTTCGGAATTTATAAAACGCTGTCTCCCGAAACGTGCGATGAGATATGGGAAAAATGCAACGCAAAAATCAAAAAAGGCGGCTTTTCTCCGCGCGAGCTTATAGAAAAATCGGGTGTTGTGTGCGTCTGCACAACAGACGACCCGGCCGATACACTTGAATACCATAAGCTTTTGGCTAAGGATAAGAGCTTTTCATGCCGCGTGCTTCCGGCGTTCAGACCGGAAAAGGCTCTCGGTATAGAATTGCCGTCGTTTCCGGAGTGGCTTTCCCGTATGGAAAAAACGGCGGGCGTGAAAATAGATTCTTATAAGACGTTAAAAGAAGTCCTTAAAGAAAGAATACGTTATTTCGATTCCGTAGGCTGCCTTGCCTGTGATCATTCTTTTTCATATATACCATATGAAAAATGCGGCGAGGATGAGCTCGAAGAGATATTCAGAAAGGGTGCGGCAGGCGAAAAACCGACAGAATTTGAGTGCGACTGCTACAAAACCGACCTTTTAACCGAGCTTGCAAAAGAATACGCGGCACACGATTGGGTCATGGAGCTGCACGTAGGTGCTCTTCGCAACAACAACACAAGAATGTTTAAGGAAATCGGTGCCGATTCGGGCTTCGATTCGATAGATGATTGTAACACGGCTTCGGGACTTTCAAAATTCCTCGACTCGCTTGACAGCCAAAACGCTCTCCCCAAAACGGTCATTTTCAATCTTAACCCGCGTGACAATTTTGTCTACGGCTCTATGATAGGTAATTTCCAGGGCAGCGGCAATTATTCAAAAATACAGTACGGAGCGGCTTGGTGGTTCAACGACAATTACGACGGAATGAGAAAGCAGATTGCGACGCTCGCAAATCTCGGATGTCTCGGCAAATTTATCGGTATGGTGACGGATTCGAGAAGCTTTTTGTCATATCCGCGCCACGAGTATTTCAGACGTATTCTCTGCGAATATATAGGCGACCTCGTCGAGGAGGGAAAATATCCGCGCGATATGGAATTTCTTAAAAATATCGCGGAGGATATATCGTATAACAATGCCGCGGCTTACTTTGGCATTTGACAAGCCGAGGTTAATATAATAAAATACATAGAGTGAGCAGCCCGAGCAGTTGCGGAGCGCTTTGCGCGATGAGGAAAGTCCGAGCATCACACAGCAGGGTAACGGCTAACGGCCGCCGAGGGTGACCTCCGGGACAGTGCATAGAAATATACCGCCGCTTTTGCGGTAAGGGTGGAATGGCGAGGTAAGAGCTCACCGGAATGTCGGTAACGGCATTGCCAGGCAAACCCTACCCGATGCAACATCGACAGAAGTTGTCAGCTGGGCAAATACTTCGAAGGATGGCTTGAGCGTGCCGGCAACGGTACGCCTAGACAGATAACTGCTTTAAACGACAGAACTCGGCTTACAAGGCTGCTCACTCTTTTATTTCCGCCTCATATGATGATATGGGGTGGTTTTAATGTTAGAGGGCTTTTTCGGCGCGGTTTTTGTGGGACTTATAATATTGGGCGTCTTTGCCGTAGTATATGCTGTGCTGTTAAAACTGCTGCTGAAAGCAAAATACGAATACTATGTACTTATCCCGTCTAAGCATTGCGGGAAAAATGTGTCTGCGGCAGTATACGCCGCGAGAATGAAAATGAATCTCATAGGCGATGAGGATTACGGTAAAGTCATAGTGCTTGACACGGGAATGACCGAAAAAGAAAAGCTCGGCTGCCAAAATATTTGCCGTGAAACAAACGGCATATATCTTTTTACCGCCGAGGATTTAGAGGAATATTTGAAATGAGCGAAACTCGCGAAAAAGAAATAATAGAGGGTACGGTAGAGGACATAAGGTTCAGAAATGAGCAAAACGGATATACCGTGCTTTCCGTCGGCTGTGATGATGACCTTATCACGGCCGTCGGTGTATTTTCCGATATTTCCGTCGGCGAAACCGTAAAGCTTCAGGGTGAATGGACTTATCACACAACCTTCGGCAGGCAATTTAAGGTGGAGGCGTTTGAACGCAATATGCCGGCAACAACCGAACAGCTTTATAATTATCTTGCCGCAGGCGCAATAAAAGGAATAGGCAGGGCTACGGCAGAGCGTATTGTGGATATGTTCGGCGAAAAAGCATTCGATTATCTCGAAAGCAATCCCGAGATGCTCTCAAAGGTCAAGGGCATTTCGCCGGAAAAGGCAGAAAAAATCTGCGCGTCATATCGCAGCCAGTTTGCGATACGCAGCATTACCATGACGCTCGAATCGTACGGTATAGGTCCGCGCGAGTGCCTTGCCGCATATAAAGCGTTCGGCGGTGATGTGGTGGGCAAGGTCACGGAAAACCCGTACGTTCTCTGTTTGCCCGAGGTCGGCGTACCGTTTGACCGAGTTGAGACAATAGCTGACAATCTTCCGCACAGACCAAATGATTCATACAGGATAAAGGCGGGCGTAGAGCATATTTTAAGACATAATTTATATGTCGACGGACACACCTGCATACCGCGTGATAAGCTTTTGCGCGTGGCTGCCGAATTTCTTAATACAAATGCAGATACCGTAGATATAATGACGGACGAGCTTTGTCATGAAAACCGACTTGTCTCAAAGGTGTTTACCGACAAGGAGTACGTCTTTTTAATTCAGGCGTTTCGCGATGAAAAGAGTATAAGCGACCGCATAAAGGTGCTTTTGAATTTTCCGCCGGCAGGCCATTCGGCACTTGACAGCGAAATAGAGAAAATCGAAAAAGCCGATAATATATCGTATGCCGAAAAGCAAAAGCTCGCCATAAAGACAGCGGTGAACAAGGGCATACTGATTTTGACCGGCGGTCCCGGAACAGGTAAAACCACCACGCTCAAGGGCATACTTCGTCTCTTTCAAAGCGAGGGGCTGGACATAAGCCTTGCGGCACCCACGGGAAGAGCGGCAAAAAGAATGACCGAGCTTACCGGCAAGGAGGCTAAGACCATTCACCGGCTTTTGGAGGTTGAGTGGGACGAGCATGACAGACCTACATTTAAACGAAATATCCGCAATCCGCTTGAGTGTGAAGCTCTTATACTTGATGAGCTCTCCATGGTGGATATAAGCCTTTTTGCGAGCCTTTTAAACGCATTGCCTCTCGGTTGTCGCCTTATTATGCTCGGTGACTCCGATCAGCTGCCGCCGGTCGGTGCAGGCAATGTGCTTCACGATTTAATTGAATCGCGCCTTTTGCCTGTGGTTGAGTTGAAGGAGGTTTTCCGTCAGTCCATGGGCAGCCTCATAGTCACTAACGCACACCGTATAGTGAACGGTGAAAAAATCGTGACAGACCGAAAGGACGGCGACTTCTTTTTGATGGAACGGCAGACCCCGGCTCTTGCTGCGAAAACGATAGCGGAGCTTTATGCCGAGAGACTGCCGCGTGCATATTCGTATTCTCCGCTTAGAGATATACAGGTGCTTTGCCCGTCGAAAAAGGGCGAGGCCGGCACGGTAAATCTCAACAAAATACTCCAGTCTCTTGTGAATCCGCCGTCGGATAATAAAAACGAGCTGAATTCGGGCTTCCGTCTTTTCCGCGAGGGCGACAAGGTAATGCAGATAAAAAACAATTACGATATCCATTGGGACAGCGATAAGGAGTCCGGCGAGGGAATTTTTAACGGAGACATCGGAATAATCGAAAAAATAGACTTAAAGAGCGAGACTGCGTTTATAAGCTTTGACGACAGAACCGCACAGTACGCAAAGGAGCAGATGACCGAGCTTGAGCTTGCATATGCCGTTACCGTGCATAAAAGTCAGGGCAGCGAATTTAAAGCCGTTATAATGCCCGTCGTAAATGTAATACCGCAGCTCTGTTACAGAAATCTGCTTTATACCGCCGTAACAAGGGCGAAGGAGCTTATGATAATTGTCGGCACTAAAGACGAGGTTATGAAAATGGCGGCTAACGATAAAAAAACACGCCGCTATTCGGCACTGAAAAAGCTGCTGCTTAATGATGCCGCTCCCGCAATTCTCGGTACAACGGGTATTTAAAAGAGCTGAACCGATTTTTAAGAGCAAACAAAAGACACCCCTTTGGCACTTTAAGTGCTCAAGGGGTGCTTTTTTTCTTGGATTATATCAGGCTTCTTCTCTTTTCTTTTTGATTATCACGCCTGCCGTGGCAGCCGCCGTAATAACGGCAAATGACGATAACGCAATACCGCGTTTTGCGCTTCCGGTTTTGGGAATTTTGGATGAGACCTTATTTTCGCCGCCTGAAAGTCTTACTTCGGCGCGCTCTTCGATATTCTCCGAAGTGTTTTCCGTTGTATCCGCCGGAGCTGTTTCGGTTACGGGTGTAGGCTCGTTTTCGCCGATTATAAGCTTTGAGGCGTCATTTATGAACGGATAATCCTTAATTTCATCGTCGCTTAAGTGCGTAAAGGTAAATGTTTTTTCCTTTATGAGCCTTTGCGGACTGTTGAGACGGTATCTGACCTTTATGCTGATGGGCTGAGTGCTTTTGGCAAAGCAGTGGTCGGTCATGGAAATTACCTCGGTACTGCCGGCGCCTATTCCGGAATATGAATTGTACTCAGGGAAAAGGTTGAAGCCCTTAGCCGAAATGTCGAGAATATCTATTGTGTATTGCTCCGAGAGATTTGTAAATACAAGTGCCGTGTCCTCCGACGTGTGAAAGCCGGAGTTTGTATTGTCAAATCTCATATAGAGACCGTCCGCCGGATTCTGGGCAAGCTCAAATTGCGGATATTTAGGATTTGAGTATATATCCTTTATACTGTCGCCGAACATAAACTCGAGTATAAACTCGCGAGAGTATGAGTCCCAGTTGCTTTGACCGTGGAACTGCCCCTTTATAAACCATGTGTTTTCCGGAAGATAGGAGCAGGTGGCGTCTATATCCCTGTCGGGAGAGATGTGCCAATGCTTTTTGTTGTTACACTGTGTTCCGACGGGAGCGTAATCCTCCGGAAACTGCTCTCCGAACGGAGCGCAGGCAGAGCCCGACGAAGTGTGCACGTCTATTATATAGTCGGAGTTTTTGTATGTACCGGTAACGCCGTTTATGCCCGTATTGGACATTATGGCTATCTGAGTGCCGGCTTTTTGTGCTCTTTTAAGACCCTCGCTCATATTTGCGAGCGCGTTGTAGTGAAATTCGTCCGAGGCTGCTATCAGCGGAGCGGCCGCGACGGGGTCTACGTATCCGTCTTTTATAAGACGGGCTTTCACTTCATCGTATACGTTAAGAGGGATAAAGTCCCATATACTGCCGAATTTGTCAATGTAATCCACAATGTATTTCTGCGCGACGAGATTGACTATTTTGTTGAGGTTTTGGTAACCGCCTGTAAGAGATGACAGGAACTCGAGTATCCATTCCCACTCGTTTTCGGAGCGGAAACCGATTTCGACAAACTGCAATATCGTCGGGAAGTCAAGCGTTATATCGTTGCCGAGCAACGGGTCGCCTACCATATTGGTTCCGCCTATTGCCGGAACGTTGAGACAGGCTTTGTGAACCTTTGCTTTTTCGCCGTAATAATAGAGATACGAGGCACCGCATTGACCGCCGAAGCTAAGGCCGTATATATCCACCTTGTCGGAACATGTCAAGGCTCTTACTTCATCGATATATGCGTCAATGTCCTTTGCGTATTGCGCCTGACCCTTACGCCAATCGTTGGTGTAAATGAATATGTAGTCGGCGGCATTTTCAACGCCCTGCTGTGTAAGTTTTTCCACGAAGCCGGTCATTATGGGCTTTTCGCCGATATACTCCTCCTGACCGTTTGCAATAAGTGTGGACATTCGCGTGGCCTCGGCGCCCTTCGGGAAGGTATCGAGGTTGTATTTCGATGAACCGTCCGCATTGCAGGCTATCGGGTCCATCACGTCGAGAAGAATCGTGCCGAGTGTGTCCACAAGCGGATCGGGGTTGCCTTTTGCATATTCCTTCGCGCCGTTTGCAAGCTCTTTGCCGTAGTCGTTTAAAACGTGCTCCTTGACCTTGTCAAAGTCAAGACCCCAGGCTTTTTCACCGGTGTCCTGATTAAAGAGCTTCGGACCGCTGTATCCCTGCAAGAGAATGACCGGATAAACTTTTTCTTTTTTGCCGTCTGCCGCAAAGGCCGTCACAAAGAGCGAGCCTGCTGCCAGTATCAGCGACAAAAGTACCGCTAAAAACCTTTTCATTTTTTTACTCCTCCAAGCTTTGTGCATTTTATACACAAATTATTATTGATTATAACATTTTTAATTCAAATTGTAAATAAAATATTTTTCGTTCCGTATAACCCCTGTTTGTGTTAAGCAAAATTCGGCTTTTCGCTCTTTTTTATTGACTTTAATACGCTTTGGTGTTAACATAACAAGGATATGCCAATCCGCAGGAGGGAATTTTATGAATATTTCAAGCTCACTTGCATCGCTTATAAGTGTGCCGTCGGATAATATTATATATGCCGTTATCTTGTTTGTTATAGGCCTTGTGCTTATAGTTAAGGGCGGCGATGTTTTTGTTGACGCCGCTACATGGATAGCCGAAGCTACGGGAATTCCGAAATTCATAATCGGCGCTACGGTAGTCAGCTTTGCCACGACGCTTCCGGAACTTCTTGTTTCGTCAATAGCGGCGGCAAAGGGGCAAAACGATATGGCAATAGGCAATGCCGTAGGCTCGGTAACCGCCAATATCGGACTTATAATGAGCATTTCCGTTTTGTGTATGCCGGCCGTCATTAAACGCAGCTCCGTTGCAATAAAGGGCTCGCTTATGATTCTCGCGGTTGCCGCGCTTTTTGCATTTTCTTATGACCTTGATTTAAATCTTTGGCAGAGCATTATAATGATAGCGATATTTGCCGTCTTTATGATAGAAAATATCATTTCCGGCAAAAAATCTCTCTCCGCCGATTCCGGCGAGGTTGAGAAAACGGAACACACCGGGAAGCAGATGGCACTCAATATAGTTAAGTTCTTGATAGGTGCCGCGGCCGTTGTTGTGGGAGCCGATTTGCTCGTTGACGACGGTACCGTGATAGCTCGCCATTTAGGCGTGTCCGAGGCGATAATCGGCGTTACCATAATAGCGATAGGCACATCCTTGCCCGAGCTTGTAACAACTCTTACCGCCGTTGCCAAAAAGCAGTCGGAGCTTTCCATAGGCAACATTATTGGCGCAAATATCATTGATTTGACTCTCATTCTTCCGATATGCGCGTTTTTATCGGGCGGAACTCTTACGGTCGGCAAGCAGTCGGCGTTTCTTGATATGCCGGTTTGTTTGCTCGTCATAGCGATAGCCATAATACCTACGTTGATTTTCAAAAAGCTCAGCCGTTGGCAGGGCGCTTTGATGGTTTGTATTTATATCGGCTATGTGGCGGTGCTTGTCACGAATTCGTCCATGCATTATCTTCCGTTTTAAATGATAGGGGCTGTATTTTTTACAGCTCCTTTTTTTTGAAATTTTTAAAGGCCGTTTTTATTTTTATGTTTAATATTTGTATTGAAATAGAACCCGAAATATGATAAAATTTTCAATTAAGTAAAAGCATTTGTTTGAAAGGTCGGTGTATTGTTTGAAAGCGTATTTGATGCTTGAAGACGGTTCCGTATATGAGGGAACCGCAAGGGGCGATTTTAAAGAAACTGCCTGCGAAATAGTGTTTAACACTTCCATGACCGGATATGTTGAAATCCTTACTGACCCGTCGTATGCGGGGCAGGGAGTTGTTATGACCTATCCCATGATAGGCAATTACGGTATAAGCCGAGAGGATTTTGAGAGCGAAAGGCTTCAGCCGAGTGCCTTTATAGTCCATGAGCTCAGCTCCGACCCGTCAAATTTCAGATGCACCGATACAATAGAGAATCTTTTAAAGGAATACAACATCCCGTGCATATCGGGCGTTGATACGCGTGCCGTTGTAAAGAAACTGCGCGAGAGCGGAACCATGCGCGGCGTACTCACTTCGGATATCGGCGACAGGGAAAGGCTTATGGATGTCATTAAGTCCTTCCGCCAAATTGACCTTGTCGGCAGCGTTACCGCAAAGCAGACAAAGGTATACGGCGAAGAAAACACCGGTGCTGAAATAGCACTTATGGATTTCGGAACAAAGCGGAATATAATAAATAATCTCGTGAAGAGAAACTGCATTGTAACGGTTTATCCGTCATTTACGTCGGCAGATGAAATAATAAAGACATCGCCCGACGGCATTATGCTTTCAAACGGCCCCGGCGATCCGTCGGAATGCGTCGATATAATCAAAGAGATAAAGAAGCTTTACGATTACGGTATACCGACCTTTGCAATCTGCCTCGGTCATCAGCTTATGGCACTTGCCAACGGCGGCGAGACCGAAAGAATGAAGTACGGTCACAGGGGCGCAAATCACCCGGTCAAATTTCTTAATGAAGACAGGACCTACCTCTCGTCACAGAACCACGGCTATATGGTAAACGGCAAGGGGCTGCCGGATAACGCCGAAATCAACTGCGTAAACGTAAACGATAAGACCGTTGAGGGAATAGTTTATCACGGAAAGCCCGTGTTCACCGTGCAGTTCCACCCGGAGGCCAACGCAGGTCCGCGCGATACGGCGTTTTTGTTTGACAGATTTTTGAAGATGGCAGCGGAGGGCAGATACGATGATTGATAAGACGATAAAAAAGGTACTTGTTATCGGCTCCGGTCCTATTATCATAGGTCAGGCTGCCGAATTTGACTACGCCGGAACTCAGGCGTGCCGCTCTCTGAAGGAAGAGGGGATAGAGGTTGTACTTGTAAACTCAAACCCCGCTACAATAATGACCGACGGCGATATAGCGGATAAGGTGTATATCGAGCCGTTGAATGTTCCCACGCTCACCAAGATAATAGAAAAAGAAAAACCCGATTCGATTCTTCCAACGCTCGGCGGTCAGACAGGACTCAACCTTGCTATGGAGCTTGACGAAAAAGGCGTTTTAAAGGCCAACGGCGTGCGCCTTATCGGTATCAAGGCGTCCTCTATCAAAAAGGCTGAGGACAGGCAGGAATTTAAGGATACCATGGAAAAAATCGGCGAGCCGTGTATCGAGTCGCTCGTTGTACACGACGTTGAGGCTGCGGTTGAATTTTCCGATAAGATAGGCTATCCCGTAATAGTCCGCCCGGCATATACGCTCGGCGGTACGGGCGGCGGAATTGCCGACGATGAGGAGGAGCTTCGCGAGATATGTTCAAACGGACTTCGCCTGTCGCGCGTAAACGAGGTCCTTATCGAGAAATGTATTGCCGGCTGGAAAGAGATAGAGTATGAGGTAATGCGTGACGGCAAGGGCAACTGCATTACCGTATGTAATATGGAAAACCTTGACCCCGTAGGCGTTCATACCGGAGACTCGATAGTTGTCGCACCGTCTCAGACCCTTATGGATAAGGAATATCAGATGCTGCGCTCCGCGGCTCTTAACATCATAACGGAGCTTGGCATAGAGGGCGGCTGCAATGTTCAGTTTGCACTTCATCCCGATTCATTCCGCTATGCCGTAATCGAGGTTAACCCGCGTGTTTCACGTTCCTCGGCACTTGCTTCAAAGGCAACCGGCTACCCCATAGCGCGTATTGCCGCAAAAATAGCTCTCGGACTCGGGCTTGACGAGATACCGAACGCGATTACAAAAAAAACATATGCTTCGTTTGAGCCGGCTCTCGACTACTGCGTCGTTAAAATTCCGAAGTGGCCGTTTGACAAGTTCGTAAATGCAAAACGTACACTCGGCACACAGATGAAGGCGACCGGCGAGGTTATGGCGATTTCACGTTCATTTGAATGTGCGCTGCAAAAGGCTCTTCATTCGCTTGAAGAAAACAAGACAAGCCTTTTGATGTCCGAATATACCGAAAAAAGCTGCGACGAGCTGCTCGAGCTTCTTAAAAATATCGATAACACGCGTCTTTATGTTGTGGCGGCGTCGATTTATAACGGCATTTCTCTCGGCAAAATACATGACATCACAAAGATTGATATGTGGTTCCTGACGAGAATTGAAAATATCGTCAATATGGAAAAAACGCTTATGACCGGCGCGTGTGACCGCGACACTCTGCTTGAGGCAAAGCGTCTCGGCTTTACGGACGACGTTATAGCAAATGATGTCGGCGTTTCCGAGGCGTCAATCAAAAATCTCCGCAGAATGTGGCATATCACTCCGTCATTCTCGATAGTTGATACCTGCGCCGCGGAGTTCAAGGCCGAAACGCCGTATTATTATTCGGATTACTGCGTTGAAAACGAGGTCGATACAACTCCGAAGAAAAAGAAGATTATCGTTCTCGGCTCGGGACCTATTAGAATAGGACAGGGCGTAGAATTTGACTATTGCTCGGTGCACTCTATTTGGGCGCTTAAAAAAGCCGGCTGCGAAGCCATAATCGTAAATAACAACCCCGAAACCGTATCAACCGATTTCGACGTTTCCGATAAGCTTTATTTTGAGCCTTTGACTCCCGAATACGTTACCAATATAGTCGAGGCGGAAAAACCAGACGGCGCAATAGTTCAGTTCGGCGGTCAGACCGCTATAAAGCTCACAAAAACGCTTAACGACCTCGGAGTCACGATTCTCGGTACCGACGCCGACCACGTTGACGCCGCAGAGGACAGAGAGCGTTTTGACGAGATACTCGAATACTGCGACATTCAAAGACCTAAGGGACATACTGTGTTTACCGTAAACGAGGCTCTCTCGGCGGCACATTCGCTCGGTTATCCCGTATTGGTAAGACCGAGCTACGTTCTCGGCGGTCAGGGCATGCAAATTGCCGCAAGCGACGATGACATAAGAGAGTTTATGGGTATCATAACCCGTACCATTCCCGATTTGTCCGAGCACCCCGTGCTTGTAGATAAATATCTTATGGGTCAGGAGGTTGAGGTCGACGCTATATGCGACGGCAAAAACATACTGATTCCCGGTATTATGGAGCACATTGACCGTGCCGGTATCCATTCGGGCGACTCGATTTCCGTCTATCCAGCAGTCACACTCTCCGAAAAGGTTCAAAAGACCATAGTTGATTATACAAAGCGTCTCGCTTCCGCGCTTCACGTTATCGGTATGATGAATATACAGTTCATCGTGCTCAAGGAAGAAGTTTACATCATCGAGGTAAATCCGCGTTCTTCAAGAACCGTACCGTATATAAGCAAGGTAACCGGCATTCCGGCTATTGCACTCGCTACAAGAGCTATGCTCGGCGAAAAGCTCTCAGATATGGGTTACGGCACAGGCCTTTTCAGAAACAGCGGATATTATGCAATCAAGCTTCCCGTATTCTCATTTGAAAAGATAATCGGTGCCGATACATCTCTCGGACCCGAAATGAAATCTACGGGCGAGGTGCTCGGTATTTCGCAGGATTACAACGAGGCACTTTTAAAGGCATTCGACGGCGGCGGAGTTTCGCTTCCTAAGGACGGCAAGATTATTGTCACCGTCCGCGATAAGGACAAGGCTGAGGTCTGTGAGATGCTTAAGGCATTTAAGGATTCGCAGTTTAAGTTCTATGCTACTCCGGGAACGCGTAAGGCTTTGCTTGAGGCAGGCATAGATGCGAAGCCCGTAAATAAGCTCACCGGAGAGAGTCCCAATATTATGGATATGCTCCATTCCGGCGACGTTTCGCTTATCATCAATACGCCTACTCACGGCAGACGCCCCGACAGAGACGGCTTTAAGCTTCGCCGAATTGCGGTTGAGAGCGGCACTTCCTGCCTTACCTCGCTTGATGCGGCAAAGGCTCTTATGGAGAGTACGTTTATAGTTCCGAGCGATAAAATGTCGCTCACCGATATTGCGACGCTCAAAATAACTCCGAACGTAAACTGACAATTCGGTTGTCACTTAAAAAGACACCGAGGCTTTACTTGACTTTTCTTTGAAAGGCTCTTGTGGTTCACAGGAGCCTTTTAATTGTGATTATGAATAAATTGTGAAGTTTTGTATTGCATATTTATACATTATTTGTTATACTAAAAGGGCTATTTAAAAACCGTGGGAGTGTTTTATCGCTTCCGAAATCTCATTAAGAGGAGTAAAACTATGGCAGATAAGAAAAAAATAAGCCTCGGCGGTATAGACAACGCCGCAGAGGAAAAGGGCTCTTTTATGAAGGCTCTTTGGCAGTTCATTAAGTTCCTTGTAGTAAGCGGACTTGTCACCATCATTCAGCTGGTGCTTGCAAACGTTCTTCCGCTTATCTTCGACAGCGTGACAGCCACTCTTCCCGCTTTCCTTCAGGGAATCTTCGCACCGAACACAATCTTTGACGCAGCTACCGCAAAGGGCGTTGAGCAGATAGGTAAATATGTTGTCGGCGGTGTTATCGAAAACGGAACCGTCATAGGCGGCGTAGTTACTTGGGGCTATCTTCTTCCGTTCTTCCTTTCAAACCTTGTAGCCAATATCTACGGCTTCTATCAGAATAAAAAGACGACATTTAAATCTGACGCTCCCTGGTATAACTTCGCAATTTACATATTCCTTATGATTGCACTTATACTCTTCTCAACCTGGTTCCAGGGCTGGCTCGTCGGCGTTATCGGCAGATCCTCATGGGGCTGGTTACAGGCTCTCGCAAGAACTATTGCGAGTCTTGCGGCAGGCTTTGTTCAGATGGTAGTTCTCTTCCCGATGGAGAAATTCGTTCTTCTTAAAGAAAAGAAGAAAGACGGCGAAGATGACGCGGACGCTGACAAAAAAGAGGAAGCTAAGGCATAATTCAACCGATGAAAAAGGTTCGCGTAAGCGGACCTTTTTTTGTTGCCCATAAAAACAAAAGCGGCCGTAAGAACCGAAGCTCTTACAGCCGTCTTTTTGTTATAAATACGAATTCCGATTGGCTATGTGGGTTATCAGAAAAGCCCCGACACATTCCCGTCGTCGTCAACGTCTATTTTATACGCCGCAGGCTGCTTCGGGAGTCCCGGCATTGTCATTATGTCTCCTGTGAGAGCCACTATAAATCCGGCGCCTGCCGACAGGCGGACATCGCGTACCGTGAGTGTGAAGCCCTTCGGACTGCCGAGCTTTTGCGGGTCGTCCGACAGAGAATACTGCGTTTTCGCAACACAAATCGGGAGCTTGTCTTTGCCGAGCTTTTCAATTTCGGAAATTGCTTTTTCCGCATTCGAGGTGAATACAACATCTCCGGCGCGGTAAATCTCCTTTGCAAGAACATTCAGCTTTTCCTTTATCGAAAGCTTTTCGTCATATATGGGCTTAAAGTGAGCTTCTTTTGTCTCAATCGTTTTAACGACCTTTTCGGCAAGCTCCTTTCCGCCTTCTCCGCCGCGGGCAAATACCTCCGTAAGCGAAACCGGGACGTCTTTTTCCTTGCAAAAAGCTTCTATCGTTTCGATTTCCGCTTCGGTATCCGTCGCAAAACGGTTTATCGCAACCACAACGGGTAAGCCGTATTTTTTCATGTTTTCAATATGAGTTTCAAGGTTTACGATACCATTTTTCAGAGCGACGATATTTTCCTTTGACAGCTCGGTTTTCGGTACGCCGCCGTTGTATTTCAGCGCGCGGATTGTGGCTACTATTACAACGCAGGAGGGCTTGAGGCCTGCACAGCGGCACTTGATATCGAGAAACTTTTCGGCACCGAGGTCTGCCCCGAAGCCGGCCTCGGTTATGCAGTAGTCGCCGAGCTTCAGCGCGAGACGTGTGGCGGTTACCGAGTTACAGCCGTGTGCTATGTTGGCAAACGGTCCGCCGTGCATTAAAGCGGGAGTGTTTTCGAGTGTTTGTACAAGATTCGGCTTTATTGCGTCTTTTAAGAGAGCCGCCATTGAACCGACTGCATTCAAATCCCTTGCGTATACGGGAGTACCGTCGTATGTGTATGCGGTGAGTATTGAGCCGAGGCGATCTTTTAAATCTTTGATTCCGGAAGAGAGGCAGAGTATAGCCATAATCTCGCTTGCCACCGTTATCATAAAGCCGTCCTCACGCGGTACGCCGTTTACCTTGCCTCCGAGACCTATCACAACATTTCTCAGCGCTCTGTCATTCATATCAAGGCAGCGCTTGAAGAGAATCCTTCTCGGGTCGATGCGAAGCTCGTTTCCCTGCTGAATATGATTGTCGATTATCGCGCACAAAAGATTGTTTGCGGCCGTTATAGCGTGCATATCGCCCGTGAAATGAAGATTTATGTCCTCCATCGGTATTACCTGAGCGTAACCGCCGCCGGCAGCACCGCCCTTTATTCCGAAAACAGGGCCCATAGACGGCTCACGCAAGGCTATTACGGCTTTTTTGCCTATGCGGTTCATCGCTTCGCCGAGACCTACCGTGACGGTGGTTTTTCCTTCGCCTGCAGGCGTCGGATTTATGGCTGTTACAAGTATGAGCTTGCCGTCCTCTTTGTTTTCATATTTTTTGAGCAGCGACAGCGGAAGCTTCGCTTTGTATTTGCCGTAAAATTCAAGCTCGTCGGCACTGATGCCGAGCTTTTCGGCAATGTCGGATATAGGCTTAATGTCGGCCTGTTTTGCTATTTCGATATCAGTTAACAATTAAAACCCTCCAAATGATAATATTCGATAGCACATATATTAAATTATAAATGAAAACACACAGTAAAACAAGCCTTATTTTTTAACCGGCACAGCCGCGTCAAGGTTGACAAGAACGGCTATTGAATGTATAATTTTTTATTATGTTGATAAGTGTGCCGTAAGGTTTAAGCCGTTTCGCTTAAACGGATAAGACCCGCGACACGTTAAGGAGATTTTTACAGTATGGAATGGACAGGTCTTAACGAATTAAGAGAAAAATACCTCAGCTTTTTCGAAAGCAAGGGCCATTTGAGACTGCCGAGCTTTTCGCTCGTACCGCAGCACGATAAGAGCCTTTTGCTTATAAACTCCGGTATGGCTCCCATGAAAAAGTGGTTTACGGGCGAGGAAACGCCTCCGCGTAAGCGCGTAACAACTTGCCAAAAGTGTATAAGAACGCCCGATATAGAAAATGTCGGCAAAACCGCGCGTCACGGAACGTATTTTGAGATGCTCGGCAACTTCTCGTTCGGCGATTACTTTAAGCACGAGGTAATTCCGTGGGCATGGGAATTTTGCACCAAGGTATTGGAGATGGATCCCGAAAAGCTCTATATCAGCGTTTATGAGGATGATGACGAGGCTTACGATATATGGACTAAGGATATAGGCGTTGACCCGTCGCACATGGTTCGTTTCGGCAAGGAGGATAACTTCTGGGAGCACGGAGCAGGTCCGTGCGGACCGTGTTCGGAAATATATTATGACCGCGGCGAAAAGTACGGCTGCGGCAAGCCCGACTGCAAGGTAGGCTGTGAGTGCGACCGTTATATCGAATTTTGGAACCTCGTATTCACTCAGTTCGAAAATGACGGTAACAACAATTACTCGCGTCTTGCGCATCCCAATATAGATACCGGTATGGGCCTTGAAAGACTCGCTTGCATATCGCAGGACGTTGACAACCTCTTTGAGGTCGATACGGTTCAGAATATAATGAAGCACATTATGAAAATTGCCGGCGTGAAATATCACGATGATGAGAAAAAGGATATATCTCTTCGTGTTATAACAGATCACGTAAGAAGCACCACAATGATGATATCCGACGGTGTTATGCCGTCAAACGAGGGCAGAGGCTACGTTTTAAGACGTCTTTTGCGCCGCGCAGCACGCCACGGCAGATTGCTCGGTATTGACAGACCCTTCCTTTATGAGGTTGCCGAGACGGTTATTAAAGAGAACGATACAGCTTACCCAAGTCTACTTGAAAAGCACGACTTTATCATAAATGTTATTAAAGCGGAGGAGGAAAACTTCGCAAAGACCATTGATACGGGTCTTAATATGCTCGAGGAAATGGTTAAAACCACCGACGGTAAGGTTATGAGCGGTGCCGATGCGTTTAAGCTCTCCGACACTTATGGTTTTCCGCTTGACCTTACAAAGGACATTCTTGACGAAAAGGGTATGACCGTTGACGAGCAGGAGTATACGGCTCTTATGACCGAGGCTCGCAAAAAAGCTCGCGAGGCTCACAAGGACGCAGGCGCAGAGGCTTGGAAGAGCTCGGGCAATGCCACCAAGGGAATGGATAAAACCCCGTTCGTCGGCTATGAAACTCTTTCGGGCGACAGCGAGATACTCGCTGTTGTAGTTGACGGCGAAAAGAAACAGGCTGCAACGGAAGATGACAATATAACACTTGTGCTTTCCGAAACTCCGTTCTATGCGGAAAGCGGCGGTCAGGTCGGCGACGTCGGCGTTATCAAGGGCAACGGATTTGAATTTACCGTTGAAAACACCACTAAAACACATGAGGGCGTAGTTCTTCACCACGGCTACATCTCGGACGGCGAGACTGTATCGTGCGGCGACAAGGTTCACGCTGAGGTAAATCGTTCTGTACGTGAAGCCACCATGCGTAACCATACCGCGGCGCATCTTTTACAGGCGGCTCTGCGTAAAATACTCGGCACTCATGTTGAGCAGGCAGGCCAGCTTGTAAACAGCGAGGCTGTCAGATTTGACTTTACTCATTTCTCGGCTCTCTCGGCGGAGGAGCTCAGAAAGGTTGAAAATACCGTAAACGAAGTAATAATGTCGGCCGTGCCGGTTGTTACAAGCGAAATGCCGATTGACGAGGCTAAAAAGCTCGGCGCAATGGCATTATTCGGCGAAAAATACGGCGATATCGTAAGAGTTGTAAAGGCAGATGATTTTTCTGTCGAGTTCTGCGGCGGAACCCATGTTAAAAATACCGGATCAATAGGGCTCTTCAAAATAGTATCCGAGTCATCGGTAGCGTCGGGCGTCCGCAGAATAGAGGCTGTTACGGGCAATAATATTATGAAATACATTGACAAGAACAATGAGCTTATTGCCGAAACCGCCAAAAACCTTAAGCTTACAAATTATCATGAATTGGCGTCCCGTGCCGCGGCTCTCTCTGCGGAGCTTAAAGAAAAGGAACGCGAAATATCGTCTTTGGAGGCAGAGATTGCAGCATCGAAAACTGCCGACCTTATGAAAGATGCAAAGCAGATAGGCGGTGTACGCCTTGTCACAGCCGATATAGGCGAAGCCGGAGCCGATGCTCTTCGCTCGCTTTGCGACAAAGCACTTGAAAGCGGAGATGATATTATCGCCGTGTTCGCAGGCAAAAATGCCGAAAAAGGCACAGCGTCGTTCGCTTGCCGCGTCGGTAAAAAAGCCATAGAGTGCGGAGCTCATGCAGGTAATATAGTTCGCGAGGTAGCACGCGTTGCAGGTGGTGCAGGCGGCGGAAAACCCGACAGTGCCATGGCAGGTGCCAAAGACGATTCAAAAATACCGGAAGCTCTTAAAAAGGCTTCCGAAATAGTCGGCGCTATGCTTTTAGGCAAGCGATAATAATCCGAGCTCGCCTAAAATGGCGTATTTTCGGCGTATTTTAACTTGTCGTCTTTGTGAGGCGTCAGCCTCACTGCATCCTCCGCATGAAACTCCACTCGAAAATCAGCTCATTTTAGGTCGCTGATTTTTATGCTTGGCAGATTTTTATGCAGAGCGAGGCAAAAACGCAGTTAATCCTGTCGGATTAACGAGTATTTTAACATGGCTATGCGAAAAATCTGCAGCCTAAAAACGGGTTCGGATTTATTATTGCTTGCCTAAACGGAGGGTTTAAAATGGAAGATTGCCTTTTCTGCAAAATAATAGCCGGAGAAATTCCGTCAAAAAAAGTATATGAAGACGATTTGTGCTATGCGTTTTATGATATAAATCCGCAGTCGGATACGCATTTTCTCGTCGTCCCGAAGCAGCATATCAGCGGAGCGGATAAGATAACAGGCGAAAATTCCGCTGTTGTTGCGCACATTTTTGAGGTGATTTCCTCTCTTACAAAGCAACTCGGCCTCTCATCATATCGCATTATAAACAACTGCGGCGAGGGTGCCGGTCAAACGGTGATGCATCTTCATTTCCACGTTCTCAGCGGAGGTAATCTCGGCGAAAGACTCGTTTGATTATGAAACGGCCGCTTGCAGTTACGGGATTTACAATGCTCTTTACACTTCTTGTATTGAGCGGTTCAAATGATAAAGCGATAAGCGCAGTGCTTTTGGCTGCGCTTATCGCTTTTGTTGTTTTTATGTGTATTAAAAAGGTGAGGCGAGATAAAACCTTGCCTTTTGCGGCTCTCAGCGCGGCGGTTGCCGTTTTGCTCCTGATGTCAAATAACGCATACTATTTAGGCAAAGCAAAGCCGCTAAACGGCAAAGAAGTAATCATTAGCGGCACCCTCTCGGATTTGCCGTACGAAAAGGACGGAAGCTTTTATTATGTGCTGAAAGCGGATACGGTGAACGGCGAAAAAAGCTCTCTGTCATTTCGCGTGGTATCAAAAACTCCGCTCTGTATAGACGTGACGGACGAGGTCAGCCTTTCGGCAAAAGCATTCCTCTTAGGCGGCGACAGCGATGAAATACTCAAATACTATAAGTCAAAATCTTTGTTTCTCGGCGCGCATTCACCGGAAAATATAAGCATAAAAAGAGGAGAAAAGAAAAGCATCGGCACTATGTTGCTTGCGCTTCGTCAAAAATTGACAAGCGAGACACTGTGCCTTTTGCCGAACACATACGGCGGACTTGTGGCAGGGCTTTGCTACGGTGACAAGTCGAATATTCCCCGATATGTTACTACGGCGTTCTCGGCAGCCGGAGTTTCGCATTTGCTTGCCGTTTCGGGGCTTCACCTAAGTGTGTGGTCCTCGCTTTTGTATATGATTATGCGAAAGCTGCGTGTGTCGCGCCGTATCTCTTCTGCGTCGTCAATCGTGTTCATTATTTTCTTCGCAATACTCACGGGAATGAACCCTCCCGTTGTAAGAGCAGGCACTATGATAGGTCTTGTATTTGCTGCCGATTTGTTCAAGCGAGAGGCTGATTCTCTGAATTCAATAGGACTTTCGCTTATTTTATTGCTCGTATTTAATCCGTATATGAGTACCTCTTTAAGCCTGTGGCTGTCGCTTGCCGCTACGCTCGGTATGATGTACTTCTTAAAGCCGCTGTCACGGGCACTCGACAGACTGATAGCTAATGTAAAGCAAAATATCTTTACAACGGCGTATAAATCCGTATCGTCTCTCATAGCTGTGAGCTTAGCGGTAACGGCAGCATCATTGCCTGTCTTTGCCGTCAGCCTGCCGACCGTCTCAACAGTATCCGTGCTTTCAAATCTGCTTATGGTTACCGTTGGCTCCGTTTGTATGACAAGCGGCGGACTCGGGGCACTTTTTATGCTCATAAAGCTTGATATTATAGGAAAACCGCTTGTTTTGCTATCGGGAATTACGGCGAAATATCTCACGGAAACAGCTGTTAAAATATCGGAATTTCACCACGCTTTGCTACCGATAGACTCGATTTTCACAAGAATCAGTATCGCCGCAGCGCTTATTGTTTTTGCAGTCGTTTTGCTGCTCGGATACAAAAACAAAACGGTTGTAAAGCGAATTGCCATTACACTTTTCTGTATGATATTTTTATCCGCAGCCGTAGTTTCAACGGTGCAAAACAATAAACTGTGCATTGCTGCCGTGTCGGTGGGCGACGGATCTGCCGTTGTTATGAAGTACAAATATAAAACTTATGTCGTAGGCTGCGGCGGTAACTACTTTTCAGGCTCGGCGGTTTGTGATATAATAAATACATTGGGAAGCTCGAATATAGATTATATCATTTTACCTGAGGACAGCGAGAAAAGCCTTTCCGGTGTGAGACGCGTAAAGGAGACATACCGGATATCGTCGGCGGTTACGGCAACCGACCGCATAAAAGACGGCTTTTCCTTTGATTCCGTTGTTTCTTTGAACGGAAATTCTGTGGAAATTACCGACGGTAAGCTTAAAATCACCGTACAGGACAGCCGAGTTTATGTTTTCTTTGGTGACTCTTTATCGGAAATAACATTCGGCGACGTCAATGACGGCTCGGATGCGGGGCTTTTAATTTGCCGCGGGATTACAGGATACGAAAAATCCGATATAATACTTGTTTCAACCGATAAAACCGATATAGGGGATTTACCGTCACAAAAGGTTATATTGACTTCACAAAACGGGACGGTGCTTTTTACCTTGTCCCATAACGGAAAAATGACATACCGGAGGATGGCATAATGCCGAGTCTTGACACAAAACAGCTCAAAGCGCAGCTGAAAGAAGAAAAATTTGAGCGTTCATATTTAATATACGGAGAAGAGGATTATTTAAAGCATTATTATTCGGAGCTTATAGCCTCAAAATGCGTTGCGTCGGGTATGGAGGGCTTTAACTTAAAGCGATTCGATTATTCGCAGGGCAGTACCTTTGAAGAAGTGCGCGCCGCATCGGAAACTCTTCCGGCTTTCGGCGGATATGCCTGCGTTGTAGCTAAGGATTACCCCTTGGATTCAATATATTCATCGGATAAAAGCGCATTTGAATCGTTTCTCAAGGAGCTTCCCGACAGTACCGTGATAATATTTTTACAAGACACGGTGAGCGTAGATGCAAAACGTAACGCAAAATATAAAAGCATCATTGCGCAGTTTCAAAAATACGGAGCGGAGATATGCTTTGACAGGCTCGATGTTACGTCACTTACAAAAATTATAATGTCGGGTGCCGCAAAGCGCGGCTGCAATATAGACCGTGAGACGGCGGCATATCTTATAGAGACAAGCGGAAACGACCTTACGATTCTGCAAAACGAGACCGATAAGCTGTGCAATTTCAAAAACGGGGATCAGATAACAAAAACGGACATTGACGAGGTGTGCGTAAAATCACTTGAAGCAAGCGTGTTTGACCTGTCAAGGGCTGTAACGAAAAACGACGGCAAAAAGGCGTTTTCGGTTCTTCATAAGCTGTTTGCGGAAAAGGAAAAGCCGGAGCTGATTTTAGGCACTATGATAATGGCGTTCGTCGATATGTACCGCGCCAAGGTTGCCGTGTCATCGGGAGAAAAAGCGAATTTTGCCGCAAGCTGTTACAATTACCGCGGCAGGGAATTCAGGCTTCGCAATGCCTCTTACGACAGCCGCAATATAAGCATAAAGACTCTGCGTAAAAATCTCGATTCGTTAAATGAAGCGGACAGAAAACTCAAAATCAGAGTAACCGACGAAAAAATAATTCTCGAAAAGCTGCTTGTTGAGCTGCTTCGGAGTGAACAGTAAATGATACAAATAAAGCAAGCCGTCATAGTTGAGGGCAAATATGACAAAATAAAGGTATCAAATATACTTGATACCCTGATAATCGAAACAGACGGATTCGGAATATTTAAGGATAAAAACAAGCAAAAGCTCATACGCCGCTTAGCAGAAACAAGGGGTATACTTATTTTGACGGACAGCGATTCGGCAGGCTTTACGATACGTTCTTTTTTAAACGGAATCGTTCCGAAAGAGCAGCTCATAAACGTGTATATTCCCGACATATTCGGAAAGGAAAAACGCAAGAGCGAACCGTCAAAAGAGGGAAAATTGGGCGTCGAGGGCGTAAAGAGCGACGTTATAATAGATGCTCTCAAAAAAGCGGGCGTTAAGTTTGACGTCGATGCCGAATCCCCTAAAAAAATACGGTCTGTTACTAAGACCGACCTTTTTCTTGACGGTCTTTCCGGCGGCAAAGACAGTGCCGAAAAAAGAGCAAGGTTTTTAAAACAGCTTGATTTGCCGGAGCATCTCTCCTCTAATTCTATGCTGAAGCTCATAAATTCATTTATGGATTTTGATGATTACAAAAGAGAAATACAGAAGCTAAACGAAGGTGTAAAAATATGAAAATACTTGTGTTGTCAACAGGCGGAACAATAGGCTCTGCGACAAAGGACGGGGTTATGTCACCCGACAAAAACGCAACGGCCCTGCTTGTACTGCTCTATGAGTCCTCGTTTCAGGACGTGGCGGAATTTGACTGTGAGAGCGTTTCGGATATTCTTTCCGAAAATGTCACCGAGCCTTTTTACGAAAAGCTTATAAACAGGCTGCTTGCGGTTGATACCGAAAAATATGACGGCGTAATCGTTCTGCACGGAACCGATACGCTCGCATATACGTCGTCGCTTGCGGCAATGGTGTGCCGCAGTCTCCCTATTCCCGTGGGATTTGTCGGAGCGAATTATCCTCTTAAGCACCCGAAGAGCAACGCGTTTGTAAATTTCCGTGCCGCCGTGGAATATCTTAAAGCCGGCGGTAGGGGGTTCTTTGTCCCATACGAAAACAGCGACGGCAAAACATATATTCACCTTGCTACAAGGCTCACCGAAGCCGACTTCCTTCACGACGATTTCCATTCGCTCGGCGATGCCGTTTTGGCAGAATTCAAGGACGGTAAAATTATATTCTCAAATGATTCGCGTTTGCCGTCTCAGGAGGAGCTTTCAAAGCCTCTTTCCGGTATAACGGACGGAGAGTTCGAGCTGTCCGGAAGAGTGGTGCTCTTAAAATCATATCCGGGGCTTGACTATTCCGAGCTTCGCATAAAGCATGATAATGTCTGTGCGGTTGTTAATGTTACATATCATACGGGCTCGGCACCCTGCGCGGGCGGCTCCTTTGGGCTTCCCGAATTTTGCGACGAGTGCCACAAAAACGGTGTAGACGTATATCTTGCCGGGCTCAGAAAGACAGATGACATATACGAGACGTCAAAGCAAATTTACGAGCACGGCGCAGAGCCTATCTATTCAGTCAGCGTGCCGGCTGCCGTTTCAAAGCTTCGCGCGGCATACAATTCGTCTCTCAAAAATATTGATACGCTGATTTCAAATGATATTTATTACGAATCATTACCGCAGGAAGAAAAATGAGACGCTACCGTTCGTTAAACGATTATCTTAAGGATACCTTCGGCGAAAAGGTGTATAAATTAGCCCTTGACGGCGGTATGACCTGTCCGAACCGCGACGGGACAAAAGGAACAGGCGGCTGTATATTTTGCAGCGAGGGCGGCAGCGGAGACTTCGCAGAAAGATATACCGGCAATATAGAGACACAAATCACCGATGCTATAGCCCGTATAAGCGGCAAGACTAAAGCAAAGAAATTTATAGCCTATTTTCAAAGCTACACAAACACCTATGCGTCGCGTCCGTATCTCGAAAAGCTGTTTTGTACGGCTGTCGAGGACGAACGCATAGCGGCTCTGTCAATAGGCACAAGACCCGATTGTTTGCCACCCGATGTAGTTGAGCTATTGGAAGAATTAAATAAAATAAAGCCTGTTTTCGTCGAGCTTGGGCTTCAGACCTCGAATGAGGCAACGGGAAAACTTATACGAAGGGGCTATCCGCTGTGTGTTTATGACGAAGCCGTATATGAGCTTAAAAGCATCGGCGTAAATGTTGTGACGCATATGATAATAGGCTTGCCGCATGAAACGACCGAGGATATGAAAAATACGGCGCGCCATATAGCTGAGGTTCATTCCGACGGTATAAAATTACAGCTTTTGCACGTGCTCCGGGGAACCGCACTTGAAAAAATGTATCTCGAAAATGAATTCAAAACATTGACCTTAGACGAATACGTCGATATTTTGTGCGAAATTTTGCCGATTTTGCCGCCGCAAACGGTAATTCACCGCCTCACCGGAGACGCACCGAAGAGCCTTTTGGTGTCGCCCTTGTGGTCGGCGGACAAAAAGAATGTATTAAATACTATAAACCGCGCCTTTGCGGAGCGGAATGTTTTTGAGGGCAGCGCATACGAAAATATCGCGGCTAAACCGTAGGCAAGTTCGGATTATTATCGCTTGCCTAAATACTTTGTCTTGCTTTTCGAAAGAAATTTCGATTGCAAATATATTATTTTTAATAGAAAGAGGTAAAAGCTATGGCAGAACTTAAAGGTTCAAAAACCGAAAAAAATCTTATGGCGGCATTCGCAGGTGAATCACAGGCGAGAAATAAGTACACTTATTATGCGTCTAAGGCTAAAAAGGACGGCTTTGTGCAGATAGCAAATATTTTTGAAGAAACCGCAAACAACGAAAAAGAGCACGCCAAAATTTGGTTTAAACTCTTGCACGGCGGCTCGATACCTGATACCGCGGAAAATCTCGAGGACGCGGCTGACGGCGAAAACTACGAGTGGACCGATATGTATGCCGGTTTTGCCAAAGAGGCAAAAGAAGAGGGCTTCGATGAGATAGCCGACCTCTTTTTGATGGTTGCGGCTATTGAAAAGGAGCACGAGGAGCGTTACAGAACGCTTCTTCTAAATGTTAAAAATGAAATGGTATTTTCAAAAGACGGCGACGCTATATGGCAGTGCTCAAACTGCGGCCATATCGTAATCGGACAAAAAGCTCCCGATGTTTGCCCCGTATGCAAGCATCCGCAGGCATATTTCCAGATGAAAGCCGAAAACTATTAAGCGAAATTCCAAATAATGCAGAAAAAGAGCGATAAAGGCTTATACCTTTACCGCTCTTTTGCGCTATGCTATGTATTTAAACTCTATGTATATGCCGTAAGCACTCGATTCGACAGACATTATATTGTGCGTGGCTTTGTCTCTCGTCACTCGAAAATCGGTGCCGCCGAAGGTGCCCTCGTTGATTATCCTGCCGCCGAAAGCATAACCGTCGCATTCGCCGTTTTTCAGAGCGTCAAAAACCTTTTTCGTAAAGCACAGTGCCGATGAGTCGGGCAAAGACACGATAACAGGCTCCATTTCGGGGCAGGTAACCTTTGCTGTGTCGTCTTTAAGCGACACGGTGATGCCCGCTATGTACGACGGCTCGGAATAGCTGAGCGTAAGACCGCTTTCCGATGAAAATGTGAGCAATCCCGAAAATGTAAAGTCGCCTTGCTTTGCCGTTATTTCGGCAGAAAAGGCGTCTGACGGCGGAAACACATATTTTTGACCTCTGCCTTTTTTACCATCCTTTCCGGAACATCCGCACAGCAGTAAAATGAGTGCAAAAAGAAGCGAAAGGATTTTTTTCATTAAATATACTCCTTCAATCAGCGCTCAAGAGACCTGAGTATCTTCGGTAGCTCCTCTGTCATCCTTGTGGGCGTGGTGCCCATCATGGAGTATTTGCTTTTTACAATATCTCCCGCCATTCCGTGTACGAATACGCCGCACACCGCCGCGGAAAAAGGCTTTATTTTCTGACAGATAAACGACAGTATAATACCCGACAGCATATCCCCTGAGCCTGCGGTTGCCATACCGGGATTACCGGTGAGATTTACGTAGAAGTCTATTCCGTTAGCGGTCACAATTGTGCGCGAGCCTTTGAGCACAACCACCGCGCCTGTCTTTTCAAATATGGCCTTGCAGGCGGCTTTTCTGTCTTTTTCGATTTCGCCGACCGTGCAGCCGAGAATTCTTGCGGCTTCGCCCGGGTGAGGAGTTATGACTACCGGAGACAAACAGCTCTTTATAACATTTATATTGTCTTTAAGGGCATTTATGCCGTCTGCGTCTATTATTACGGGCACGGCGGAGCTTTTCAGCACGGCTTCCGCTATGGCGGCGGTGTCGTGGTCGCAGCCAATTCCGCAGCCGATTAAAACGGCGTCACATTTGCCGAGCTCGTCCTCTATCTTTTTAATGTTTTGTGATGAAATTCTGCCGTTATTGTTTGTCATAAGCGGCAACAGTATTTTTTCCGGACACGATGAGGTTACCGCGGGATATGCTTTGTCCGGAAAGGCGAGCTTTATAAGCCCCGCTCCGCTGTTTACGGCTGCCGCGGACGCTATGACCGCGGCTCCCGGCATATCATAGCTTCCGGCAATAATAAGGCCTTTGCCGAAGTCGCCCTTGTTTGCGTTTTCTTTTCTGTGCGGAAATTTAGAGCGTATTTCATCGGGACTCAGGGTATAAGCTCCCGTGTATTCGCTGAATATTTCCTCCGGGATTCCTATCGGTACCACTATAACATTGCCTGCGAATTCCGCAGCCGGGAATGTCACGAGTGAATTTTTCAGCGCCATAACCGCTATTGTCATTTGAGCCTTAACGGCAGCACCTTTTACATATCCCGAATCGGCCTCGATGCCACTCGGTATGTCAATGCTTACGGTGTATCCGAGGCTTTTTGATATAGCCTTGAAGATGCGCGCGTTCTTTTCGTCGGCGGCTCCTTTAAATCCGGTTCCGAAAACAGCGTCAACCGTAATGTCGGCTCCGACTATGAGCTCTTCACAAAGCTCGGTGTCATCGTCGTAAAGATAGATGCCTATATCCGTGCCGCGAATTCGCGACAGCATCTCGCCTGCGTCTCCGACGGGCGGCTCACGTGATGTAAGTACAACGTTGACATTATATTCATTTTCGGCAAGCTTTCGCGCTATAACATATCCGTCTCCTCCGTTTTTGCCCTTGCCGCACACAATGGTTACGTTTCGTCTTGTCGTCTTGTCGAATTTCTTGCGTATCGCCTTGGCGCAGGCGCTGCCGGCGTTTTCCATAAGTCTTAAATACGATATACCGCTTTGGTTTGCCTTCGCCTCTATCTCTCTGATTTCATTTGACGGCAATATTTTCATCATAATATGTTTTCACCTTTCGTAACGCAGATTACAAATGCCGTGGCATAGTCGCCGTCGTGCGAGAGCGACAGCGAGAATTCGGCGTGTATTTTATCCGATACGGCTTTTGCTTTTCCGGACAGAAAAAGATACGGTGCGCCGTTTTCCTTATGCAGAACTTCCGCTTCGCACAGGGAAAAGCCGCGTATTCCGGTTCCCAGGGCTTTGCCGAATGCTTCCTTTGCCGCAAATGCGGCGGCGAGACTTTCGAGCCTTGCGCCGCGTTTTTCAAATTCCGCACGCTCGTTTTTGCCGAAAACCTTTTCATAGAAGCCGGGCGTTTCCAACGCCTTTTCAAGCCTTGATATTTTTACAATATCGGTGCCGCAGTTTATCATGGTTTTCCTCCGTATTCGCTTTTGATTAATTGTATCATATTTTGTGCGACAGGTAAATAAATGTTGAAAAAAGTCTTTGTTATGCTATAATAATAGGCGTTTATGAGTTTAAAGCATACGGAGTGAAAAACATGGAAATCAAAATTTATGACAATGCCGAAGAAATAGGAAAAGAGGTCGGCTCGGAATTTGTAAAAGCCGTCAATGCAAAGCCGGGTATCGTACTCGGACTTGCCACGGGAGCGTCTCCGATACCGACTTATAAATATATTTGCGAGCAGTATAAAAACGGACTTGTAAGTCTTGAAAATGTCAAAACTTTTAACCTTGATGAATATGTGGCTTTGCCCAAAAACGACAAAAACAGCTATTACACATTTATGCATGTTCAGTTTTTTAATAATACTGATATAAAAGAAGAAAATGTGCATTTCCTGAACGGCAACGCCGATGATGTTGATGAGGAGTGCCGTGCCTATGATAAGCTTATAAAGAATGCCGGAGGTATTGATATTCAGCTTCTCGGCGTCGGCAGAAACGGTCATATAGGATTTAATGAGCCGTCAAATCATTTTACAAAGGGCTCGTTTAAGGTAAAGCTTACAGAGAGCACCATTGAGGCAAACTCAAAATATTTTGACGAAAACCCCATGCCGCACTATGCGCTTACCATGGGCGTCGGTTCTATTATGAGTGCGAAAAAAATTATACTTATAGCTACCGGCAAAGCCAAGGCAGACGCCGTAAAGGCTCTCGTTGACGGTGAGGTTTCGCCCGCTTGCCCGGCGTCGATTCTTCAGTTCCATCGCGATACCGAGATTTATCTCGATAAGGACGCCGCAAGCCTTCTTTAATTAAAATACAACTTAAAATACAACTATAAGCTCCGAAGCACACAAGGCTTCGGAGCTTTTTTGCTGCCTTGCACAATGCGACAAATTACGGAGAGGTTTTATCGTATAATTACAAAAAGAACAGTATTGATTTTTTGCCTTGCGGAGTGATTAAAACGAAAATATATGTAGATGTGCTTGTTGTAATAAATATCTTTATAAACTATTTCTTGTTGTCGGCGGCCTCGCTGATTGTAAGGCTAAAGCCGAAAAGAATACGGCTTGCGGCAGGCGCGTTTGCGGGCGGGGCATACTCTCTTGTGATTTTTTTGCCCAATATTCCGAATATACTGTCTGTTTTTATGAATTTCTGTATGTCGGTGCTTTTGGTTCTTATTGCCTTTGCGCCGAAAAAAATTACGGTGTTCATAAAAGAATTTGCCGCTTTTTTTGCCGTGAATTTTATTTTCGCCGGACTTATGCTTGCCGTCTGGCTCGTTTTTAAGCCGAGCGGTATGGTGTATAACAACGCCGCGGTCTATTTTGATATAGATGTGAAGCTTCTCGTTTTGTCTACGGTTGTCTGCTATGCGGTTTTGACGCTTTTTTCAAAGCTTTTAAAACGATATTCGCCCGACGACAAGCTTTTTGACGTAAAACTATGTAATAAAGGAGCGGCTGTTTTTACAAAGGCACTTTTTGATACGGGAAATCTTCTCTCCGACGGCTTCTCGGATACGCCCGTAATTATAGCCGAACGCTCTGTTGTGAAAAAGCTTGTGCCGGAGGGAATCTTTTCGTTTATTGACGGAGAAGCCGCTCTGCCGATAAATGCCGATGACGGAAGCATCAGACTGATTCCGGCGGGAACGGTAGGCGGTGAGAGTATACTGCGAGCCGTGCTTATAGATTCGGTTACGGTAATCGGAAAAAAAGAAGCAAGAGAAGTAAAAAATGTCATTTTGGCGGAGAGTAAGACGCCGTTTTCTTCAGGTGATTATTCGGTGCTTTTAGGGCCGAAAATTTTTGAGATAAGAGAGGGAAATCAAAAAAATGAACGCGCTAAAAAAACTGCTGGCAAAGATTAAAAAGCTTTTCCTTTTAAATGACGTACACTACATAAACGGACCGGAGACGCTGCCTCCGCCGCTTTCAAAAAAGGAGGAGGAAAAGCTGTTGTCCGATATACGCATCGGCAACGGAAACGATGTCGAAAAGGCCAGGCAAGCCCTTATAACTCACAACCTGAGACTTGTGGTTTATATTGCAAAAAAATTTGAAAATTCCGGTGTGCCGGTAGAGGACTTGATTTCGATTGGCACAATAGGTCTTATTAAATCCGTAAACACCTTCAGACCCGAAAAAAACATCAAGCTTGCTACTTACTCCTCGCGCTGCATCGAAAACGAAATACTTATGCATCTTCGCAAAACAAATTCTCATAAGGGCGATGTTTCCATAGATGAGCCGTTGAATGTCGATTGGGACGGGAATGAGTTGCTTTTGTCGGATGTGCTCGGCAGCGAGCCGGACGAAGTAAATCGAAATATCGAATACGATGACGAGAAGAAGCTCCTTTTAAAAACGGTTGACGCCTTGCCAGACCGTGAAAAGCTGATTATGAATATGCGCTTCGGTCTCGGCAGATATAATGAACACACTCAAAAGGAAGTGGCGGATATCTTGGGCATTTCCCAAAGCTATATTTCAAGACTGGAAAAACGAATAATAGCGAGATTGAAGACGGAAATAGAAAAAGTTTCGTAAAAAATACGTCTTTGGAGCTGAAATACGGTGCGTTGATAATATTTATCAAAAAAGGCTGTTAATTTTGAGAATTTTGTGATACAATACTAAAGCTAATATATGTTTGTGGTGATATCTTTTGGTCTTTTCAAGTCTGACTTTTTTATACCTGTTTTTACCGCTGTGCTTTATTTGCTATTACATAGTGCAAAAAACATCCTCGCGCAACGTGATTTTGCTCGTCTTTTCTCTTGTGTTTTATGCATGGGGCGAGCCTAAATATATATTTCTGATGATTGCCACCGCGTTTGTGGATTACGTTTTCGGGCTTCTTATCGAACGCTTTCGCGGCAGATGGCAGTCAAAGCTTTTTCTCACTCTTGCGGCGGTTATAACTTTGTCTTCGCTCGCGCTTTTTAAATATTCTTCGTTTTTCAGCGAAAATGTTAATTCTCTTTTTTCGCTGAATTTGCCGAGCCTCAAGCTTGCGCTGCCGATAGGAATTTCATTTTATACCTTTCAGGCACTTACCTATGTTATCGACGTATACCGCGGCAGCGTCAAGGTGCAGCCGTCGTTTTACAAATTGCTCTTGTATGTGTCTATGTTCCCGCAGCTGATAGCAGGACCCATAGTTCGCTACAGCGATGTGGAGGAGCAAATAGAAGAGCGTACAGTCACGCTGAAAAATATTTCCGCCGGTGTTATGCGTTTTTCGGCCGGACTTTTGAAGAAGGCAATTATAGCAAATTTTGCGGGTCAGCTCACGGAAAAGCTCATAGGCGGAGATTTGACCGGGCTTTCAAGCGCGGGCGCGTGGATAGGTATAATCTCATACACCCTGCAAATTTACTTCGATTTTTCGGGCTATTCAGATATGGCAATAGGCCTCGGGCATATGTTCGGCTTTTCGTTCCCCGAGAATTTCAATTACCCGTATTACGCCGTGTCTGTTTCTGATTTTTGGCGCCGCTGGCATATAACGCTGTCGTCGTTTTTCAGAGATTACCTTTACATACCGCTCGGCGGTAATCGTAAAAACTGGGCGCTGAATATGCTTATAGTTTGGCTTCTCACCGGTCTTTGGCACGGTGCAAGCTGGAACTTTGTCCTTTGGGGACTTTATTATTTTGTGTTCCTGATGCTTGAAAAAATGTATATCGGAAAGTTTCTCGAGAAATTGCCGCGAGCAGTCGGGCATATTTATTCGCTGATTGTTGTAATTATCGGATGGGTGTTCTTCTATTTCGACGACTTATCCAAGATTAAATACTTTTTCAAAGCGGCGTTCGGTGCCGCAAACGGATTTGTTACGCTTACGGAAAAGACCGTAATTGTAAATTATGCGGTGCTGCTTATAATAGGTGCCGTGTGTGCTATGCCGCTTTTGCCGCGCATCAAAAATTTTGCCTGCTCTCTTTCAAAGACGCGAAGCGGAAAAGTTACCGTGGACGTATTATCGGTTTTGTTTGTGATTTTTTCGCTTGCAATTTCAACGGCGTCGCTTGTCGGGAACAGCTATAATCCGTTCCTTTATTTCAGATTTTAACGAAGGGAAGACCTTTTTTGCATATAAAAAGCTACTGTGCCGCGCACAGACACGGCTTATTCAGTCCGCAGTCAAACACGGGCAGGGCGGTTTTAAGCCTCGCTTTTGCGCTTGTTTTGACCGTTGTAGGACTTATATCGATATTCGATACCGATAAAACCGTATCCGAAGAGGAAAACAGAAAGCTTGCGGCAAAGCCCAAGTTTTCGTTCACGGCACTTTTTGATAAGAGCTATACTTCGGATTTTGATACATATTACGCCGATACATTTCCTTTCAGAGATGAATTTCTCGGACTCAACAGGAAAATATCGGAAATACTCACTGGGACCAAAGGCTCGGGAGACATTGTTCTTGTCAGCAAGCAGGATAAGGACGATTTTGCCGGCCAGGATATAGATTAGTGAAGTCTCACTAAGCTGAATAAAAACAAGGGGTGGATTTTTTATGAAGTACGATGTTGCCGTTATAGGCGGCGGCGTTGTCGGCGCTCTTATTTCGAGAGAACTCTCGAAATATGACGTAAAGGCAGCAGTGCTTGAAAGGTGTAACGACATTGCAATGGGAACTACCAAGGCAAACAGCGCAATCGTCCACGGCGGCTTTGATGCTGTGTCGGGTACCGTGAAAGCAAAGCTGAATGTTGAGGGTACGGCTATTATGCCGAAGCTTTGTAAAGAGCTGAATGTTCCGTACAGAAATAACGGCTCTTTGGTAGTCGCTTTTTCCGAAAAGGAAATGGAGCATGTGCATCTTCTGTATGATCGCGGAATTAAAAACGGCGTTCCCGAGCTCGAAATAATTGATTCAAAGAGGCTCCATGAGCTTGAGCCGAATATCAGCGACGAGGCAGTCGGCGCACTTTACTCAAAATCCGCGGGTATAGTATGCCCGTATGAGTTAACAATAGCGGCGGCTGAGAATGCTTGTGAAAACGGCGTTGAATTTATAAGAAATTGTCTTGTAAAGGCAATAAGCTTTAACGGCTCGGAATTTGTTCTCGATACCACGAAGGGCGATATAACCGCGTCATATGTAATAAATGCCGCAGGTACTCACAGCGACGAGGTTGCCCGTATGATAGGCGACGATTCCATAAAGATAGTAGCCCGTAAAGGCGAGTATTATCTTCTCGATAAATCCTTCGGCCATCTTGTTGACCGCACCGTATTCCAGTGCCCCAACGAAATGGGCAAGGGCGTATTGGTAACTCCTACGGTTGACGGCAACCTTCTTGTCGGCCCGTCGGCGACGGATGAGGATAATAAGGACGATGTGGATACAACTCCCGAGGGCCTTGAGTTTATTCTCTCTAAGGCTTTGAAATCCGTTCCGAACGTAAATGTCAGAGGCGCAATAACATCGTTTGCAGGTGTCAGAGCGCATCCTGTTACGGATGACTTTATAATAGGCTATTCCGATAAAAACGACCGCTTTATCAATGTTGCGGGTATAGAATCGCCGGGTCTTTCCGCTGCGCCCGCCATTGCAAAATATGTCGCGGAGCTTTTCGCCGAAAAGGCCGCTCCCCAAAAGAAAGCAGACTTTAACGGCAGTCGTCCGGCACCAGTTCGTTTCCGCAATATGACAAAGGAAGAACGTGAAAAGCTTATTGCAAAGGATAAGCGTTACGGCAGGATTATCTGCCGCTGCGAGACCATTACCGAGGGCGAAATTCTCGACGCCATACACGCTCCCGTAGGCGCGAGAGACGTTGACGGGGTTAAGCGTCGCACAAGAGCAGGTATGGGCAGGTGCCAAGGCGGCTTCTGCGGCTCAAAGGTGGTCGAGATACTTTCGAAGGAACTCGGCGTTCCGATGAACGAGATAACAAAATTCGGCGGCGAGTCAAAGATTATCTTTGACAGGACGAAATGAGGTGGAATAATGGAAACGTGTTATGATTTAGTGGTTGTAGGCGGCGGCCCTGCCGGAATGGCGGCTGCTCTTGAGGCCTATGACAAGGGAGTTAAAAAAATCCTTATTTTGGAACGTGCCGATACTCTCGGCGGTATACTTGAGCAGTGTATACACACCGGCTTCGGTCTGCATTACTTCGGCGAGGAGCTCTCCGGCCCCGAGTATGCCGGCAGATTCATAAAGCAGGTTAAAGAAACCGACATTGACGTTAAAGTCGATACAATGGTTCTTGATATTTCAGATGACAACGTTGTAACTGCCGTTAACAATAAGGACGGGCTTCTCACAATAAAGGCAAAGGCTGTTGTGCTTGCAATGGGTTGCCGTGAAAGACCGAGAGGTGCGCTTTCAATAGCAGGCTGCCGTGCGTCGGGTATTATGACCGCCGGAACCGCTCAGAAATACGTTAATATTGACGGATATATGCCCGGTAAAACTGTTGTAATCTTAGGCTCGGGCGATATAGGTCTTATTATGGCAAGACGTATGACCTTAGAGGGCGCGAAGGTTAAGGCTGTTTGCGAGCTTATGCCGTATTCGGGCGGACTTACGAGAAATATCGTTCAGTGCCTTGAGGACTTCGGTATTCCGCTTCGCCTTTCCTGCACGGTTGTCAGCACTCACGGCAAGGACCGTCTTGAGGGTGTTACCGTTGCCAATGTAGACGAGCATTTGAAGCCAATTCCCGGCACGGAGGAGTATATACCCTGTGACACGCTTATGCTGTCGGTAGGTCTCATTCCCGAAAATGAGCTTTCAAAGAATGCCGGTATCGAGCTTGACCGTATAACAAACGGCCCGATAGTTGACGAGTACCGTGAGACAAAGCACAAGGGCGTGTTTGCGTGTGGAAACGTTTTGCAGGTGCACGATCTTGTTGACTATGTAACAGAGGAGAGCCAGCTTGCAGGCGCAGGTGCCGCAAAATATATCCGCGGTGAAAAGAACTGCGACGAATTTGTAAATACAAAGGGCGAAAACGGCGTAAGATACATAGTTCCGCAGAGAATTTCCCACGATACCGATAAGGACGTTAAGCTCTATTTCCGCGTTGGCAGAGTCCTTAAAAACGTAACTCTCACCATTACCTGCAACGGCGAGGTTATCTATACCAAGAAGAAAAAGAAAATGTGCCCCGGCGAAATGGAATATGTTCCGATTAAGGCTGATATTATCCATTCTCTGCCCGTAGACAGCACCATGGTAGTTTCCGTAAAGGAGGATGCGTAATATGGCTAAAAAAGAACTTGTATGTGTTTCATGTCCTATCGGCTGTTCCATAACGGTTGAGCTGTCAGACAGCGGAGAAGTTCTTTCCGTTACGGGAAACACGTGTAAACGCGGTGATGCTTACGCGAGAGCCGAGTGCACACACCCCGAAAGAATGGTAACCTCCACCGTTAAGGTTGAGGGAGGCAGACTTCCCGTAGTGCCGGTTAAAACAAGCTCGCCTATACCCAAGGAGAAGATTTTCGAATGTATGACCGAAATAAATAAGGTCACACTTAAAGCTCCCGTCTCAATCGGAGATGTTGTAATCGAGGATGTTCTCGGCACAGGTGTAAATATAGTCGCCACAAACAACGACTGAATAAGATAAATAAAACCGCTTTTCGTTTCGGCGAGAAGCGGTTTTTGTTGTTTGTATGATTGATTATTATTCCTGCGGATAGTCGTACAGCGACTTAAATGTGTATCCCTGCTCTCTTGCCGAGTCAATAATTCTGCCGAGAGCCGCCGCATTGTCGGGAGATACCGCATGCAGAAGTATTACGGCTCCGGGGTGCAGCCTTGACATAACGGTGTTAAATGCAAATTCTTCGCCTTTTTGCTTTTTTAAATCCCAATCGGAATACGCCACAGACCAAAATACGCTTGTGTATCCGAGCGAACCTACCGCGTCGAGTGCGCTGTCGGAGTATTCTCCCATCGGGAAACGGAAAAACGGCGCGCTGTATCCGAAATAGGTTCTTAAATAATCGTCCATGCCCTTGATTTCGTTTGCCATTTGGAGTCTTGTTAAGGTCGGGAATGATGGGTGGGTTACGGAGTGATTTCCGACAATATGGTCTTCGTTTATCATTCGCGCTATGATTTCGGGATTTTCCTTTACCTGCGGAAGTGTGCAGAAAAATGCGGCGGTAACCTGCTTTTCCTTTAATGTGTCAAGAATTTTTGCCGTGTAGCCGTTTTCGTAGCCGCAGTCAAATGTAAGGTATAATACCTTGTCAGTCGATTTGGTGTCGAGGCAAAGCGCTTTGTAGCCGTTTGTCTCAAAGTATTTTTGATTGTTTACGGATATATCGTTCGGCTTGCCGTCTTTCGCTATGCCGTAGCCGTAGCCGTGCTTTTCGGTCGAAAGACCGCGTGTGTTTTCGGGATCGGAAACGTTAAAATCGACAAGCGGCAGCGGAGCCCTACCCGTGTAGGTTTCGCCGTCTTTTAAAGCGGCGTCGCCCGATAACACCGGCTTCGGGTCGGGAGCGGTCGTGCTTTCTGTCGTGGGAGCGGCGGTTTCGCTCTGCTCGGCAGCGGCTTTATCATTCTTTTTTCCGCATCCGAAAAAAGCTGCTCCGAGCACTATCAGCAATGCGGAAAAAATACAGAGAATTTTTTTCATTTTTTCTTCCTCCTATGTAACAAAGCGGCGAAAACCGCTTTGCTCAGAGAATGCTTTGATACGACTATTTTATCATATCCTGCATATTATCGACAATGGTATTTATGGTGTTTGCCGCCTTTTTTGCCGCCTTTTTCATCTTGCGTTTTCTCGAAGACGATTTAGCGGCGGTTGACATTACCGCGGCCGCCGTTCCCACGGCAAGACTTACGCCTACTGTTTTCATTGCCGAATTCATATTGTTATTCATTATTTTTTCCTCCGTTTTATAAGATTGTATTAGTATCTTGTGCAAAACGGACGGTAAAAATACTGTTTAGTTCTTTATATTTTTGAAAAATATGGTAAAATTGTTTTTGAAATTTTTTGAAAACGGTGATAAAAATGATATTGAATGTGGTTATGGTCGAACCGGAAATTCCGCAGAATACCGGAAACGTGGCACGTACGTGCGCTCTGACAGGCGCAAGACTTCACCTTGTAGGCCCCATGGGTTTTAAAATCGACGACAGGAAGTTAAAGCGTGCCGGTCTCGATTATTGGCACCTTTTGGATATAACATATTATGAGAACCTCGAAGAGTTCTTTCGCAAAAATCCGGATAACGGAAACTTTTATTATTTCACGACAAAAGCGACTCATCGTCATACCGATGTAAAATATCCCGACAATGTATATCTTTTCTTCGGAAAGGAAACAAAAGGCCTGCCGGAAAATCTTTTACACGATAATCCGCAGACCTCTGTGAGAATACCTATGCTTAATAACCCCGACGCGCGCAGCCTAAATCTCTCAAATTCCGTGGCGATAGGTGTGTACGAGGTTTTACGCCAATGGAATTACCCAAAGCTTCTGTGCGAGGGTAAACTTCGCGACTATGAGTGGGATGTGTGACGTTTAATATGTAGGGTGCTCTTGGTGCTTGCGGTAAGCGTCCATAATGTCTTTAAAGACCTCTCCGTTTGTCGGCGGCGTCCATGTTACGGCGTTTGCGCCGGCGGCGATTGTGGCCTTGATGGTTTCGTCTGTGGGACCGCCCGTTGCCATTATCGGTATATCGGGATATTTCTTGCGGATTTTTTCGATAAGCTCCGGAGTTTTAGACGCCGCGGATACGTTGAATATCTCCGCACCCGCCTCAAGTCTTCCGGCAATATCGTCCTCCTCTGAAACCACGGTGACAATAACCGGTATGTCAAGAGCCTCCTTAAGCTCCTTAACGGTTGAATTAGGCGTCGGTGCATTTACAACAACGCCGAACGCGCCTTGATATTCGGCGTGTCTGCCGAGGCCGAGAACTCGCTCGCCCTTTGTAAGTCCGCCGCCTATTCCGACAAATACCGGCGTGTCCGCTGCCATCATTACTGCCTGAGTGATGACAGGCTGCGGCGTAAACGGGTACACGGCAATAACCGCGTCGGCGTTGGAATTTCTTATTATGCTGACATCGGTTGAAAACAGAACCGATTTTATTCGTCTGCCGCATATTTTAATCCCGTTGCAGGTATAAATAGCTTCGGGGACGCTGAGTCTGAAATCTCTCAAAAAACCTTTTACTTCTGTCATTGATTTTTTCCTCGTTTCGTAATATATTATAAAAAGAAATGCTTTAACGGAGTTGATAAATATGTTTAAAGAAATAAACGTGCGCGAGCTGGACCGTTCGCCGATACAAATGATAAGCGATGATTGGGCTCTTTTGACCGCAGGCAAAGAGGGCGATTGGAATACTATGACCGTTTCGTGGGGCGGCGTAGGAGAGCTTTGGGGCAAGGATGTAGTGTTTGTTTTTGTCCGTCCTCAGAGATATACCCTCGAATTTATGGAAAAATACGATGAGTTCACGCTCTCGTTCTTCGACGGCGAATATAAAAAGGAGCTCGGCATATGCGGTGCAAAATCGGGCAGGGATATTGATAAGGCCGACGAGACGGGTCTTGTCCCGGAATATATAGATAATGCCGTCACATTCAAGCAGGCTAAAAAAGTGCTTGTCTGCAAAAAGGTAGCGTTTAAGGATATGACTCCCGACGGATTTTTGGACAGCTCAATAGAAAAGTGGTATACAAATAAAGATTACCACAGAATTTACGTCGGCACAATCGAAAAAACGCTTATTTCGGAATAATTTTAAAAATTTTTAAACTTTTTAAACTTTTTTGCAAAAAACACTTGCAATTTGAGAAACCTTGTGATATACTTACTCTCGCACTTGAGAGATGAGTTCAAAAACAAAGTTTCTCAAAAGTCGGTGTTTATTACGATGAGGGTCCACCCGTTCCCATTCCGAACACGGTAGTTAAGCTCATTCGTGCCGAAAATACTTGGCTGGAAGCGGCCCGGGAAAATAGGTCGATGCCGACATTTTATGAAAGTAGTTCTCCAATAGGGGAGCTATTTTTTTGCCTTTTTTTACTCCGTGAATTTTTCACGGAGCTTTTTTAATGCCCTTTTTTCTATTCGGGAAACATAGGAGCGCGAAATTCCCATTTCTTCGGCGATTTCACGCTGCGTCATCGGCTTTGACATAAAAAGCCCGTATCGCTTTAAAATTATCTCTCTGTCGCGAGAGTCTTCCATTTCGTTGATATATTCGCGCAGCTTTTCTATTTTGATTTTTTTATCCAAATCATCTGCGATGGTATCGTCTGTATAGACAATATCTGAGAGTGTCAGTGGATTTCCCTCGGAATCCGTATCGATAGGTTCGCTCATGGAAATATCCTGAGCCGACTTTTTTTGACTGCGAAAGTGCATGAGTATTTCGTTTTCAATACAGCGTGAGGCGTATGTCGCAAGGCGTGTACCCTTGGTGTAATCAAAGCTGTTTATGCCTTTTATAAGCCCTATTGTGCCGATTGAAATAAGATCCTCTTGGTCGGAGTAATTTGAATAATATTTTTTAATTATGTGCGCCACGAGCCGCAGATTGTGCTCTATCAGGCGATTTTTGGCTTCTGTGTCACCGGAAGCCATTTGTTCAAGAGCCTTTTTTTCTTCTTTTGCGGACAGCGGCTTCGGAAATGACCCGGCATTTTCAATATGCAGAATCAAATAAAGCATTTTTGTGGTTATGGCGGATAAAAGCTCCAAAAGCATTAAAATCGACCTCTCTTTCATATTAAGAATATGATTGTGAAAAGCCGTATTTGCAAGTCCCGAAAAAATGCTGTGATAATTGGAGAAAACGCCGTACTGTGCAGCGGTAAATTCCTTTTTGACTTTCACCGAAACTTTTTATATAATTTGAGTAGACAGAAGGTTTCTCAAAATGGAGTCTTAATTGGAAGCCTCAATCTTCCGGTTGTTTTCGGTGCTGCGTTAACAATCGGTATTGGTACTGCGTTAACTATTGGAGAAGACCATTGGAAAAAAGCATGGATTGGCTATTAAAAGGAGGACTATATATTGTTTCATATAATAAAATCTATGGATATGCCAACATACGTAGGCTTGATGTTGACACTTATTGTTATAGGTATCTATTATATAATAAAATACAGAAGGGTTAAAGTGCCTTGGATAATACTTGTGTATTTCATGGTTGTTAACTCTATTGTTTTAATTATTAACAGAATTATAGAGGAATATCAATCAAATACTCATTTGGAAAAAATCAGCTCTAATGTAGCTTTAATATCCAGTGGTATATTTATAGCTTCTATATTTGTTGTAGGAATTATTACAAAGATAAAGGAAAAGCGTTAAAACGATATTATTCGCCTACACTTATTACTTGTCGGCGCATTTTAGGCGTTTGTTAGCTATATTTGTACTGATATGTAACATCTTTATTAACCATAGCGCAAAAAAGCCCCTGCTTTCAAAACGAAAGTAGGGGCGTTCTTGTATGTTTACGGGTGTCGCTTATATCATACTTATGCAGTAGCAAAACATTTTAGAATTACAGCATCGTCGTTGTAGTCAATGTTGACAAATTATCAAAGCAATAATATAATATCTTGTACATAAACAACGAATTGCGGAAGTAACACATATTGTGTTCTTTATAAAAAACAAGTGGGGGAAAATATGAAAAACAAGAAGATTTTAATAATATCGCTTTGTGCTGTTCTGATTGCCCTCGTAGCGGCAGCTTCGGTTATGCTCAAAAGGAACAGCATATCAAAGCACAGTTTGATTTATGCCGATGTAAATGATAATAAGTTGATTTCCTATAAAATATCCGAGAAAGCGGAAACCCGGATTTCTTTTGACGGATATTCGGAATATTTGCTTGTCGGCAAGTATATCGGCGGGGAATATTGCTGTGTTTCCAAGGGCGAAAATTCATTTTTTGATGTGCTGCTGATAAAGAACGGCAATATTGAAAAAACATATCAATTAAGCTTTTGCCCCGATGAAATTGCGGCAACCGACGACGGCATTTATTGCTTGACGGACGGTAAAATTTACCGTTTAAGTACAGCGGATAATACCGAAAACCTATATAAAGACAATGTTTATACTAATTACCGTTTAAATATGCTTATTACCGATAAAGGGGATTTGGTATATTCAAGGCAGGAAAACAACGGAAGCGTCTCTCTTGTGCTCGACTGTGACGGACAGGAAACCGACGTTTTTACATTTAATCCTGATGATACTATTGCCGTGGGACTTAATACAGATAACCGATTTTTATATAAAGACAAAAGCGGCAATTATAAGACGATGGCTGTGTCGGTTTACGGCGGTAAGCAGCAGAAATACGGCAAATCCGCTACATTTGTTCAAGCTTCGTCGGACGGCAAGCTTGCCGTCAAATGTAAAAGACAGGTTTTGGGCGAGTGCTCCGATGTCTATATAGTTGACGGTAAAACGGGTATTGCCGTGTCAACACATTTGGTCGATTTGGATATACCGTATTCGGTTGTTGTAGTGTAGATTTTATAATCTGTTCAAATGTGCGTAATTGGCTTTTAAAATGTCACACTAAAAGGAGACGGTTATAATTATGATAAAAAAGGCAAACAAAAAAGTTGCGATTTTAAATTTTGTTGTTTTATTTATTCTGATTCTTGTTGGTCTATTTGTTTTGAGCGTTCCCCAATTTGACCTTTCGTCATTGAGTGTCGCTTCATTTTACCTGTATTTCCCGAGTGTCGCATTATTGTTGGTATACTGTATTCTTTATCTTTCCTTTGCCCTTACCAAAAAGGAACATTCCGCGTTGGAAAAGATATTAAATGTTTATACGGCGCTTATGATTGCGACGATTGCTATTGCCGTGTGTGCTTCTCTGATTGTGACATTTTGCGGCAAAAACGGGAAAGCCGAAAAAGAAAGATTTTTAAACACTTTCGGTACTCAATCCTTATTTGGACTTGACAGTGCCGACGCCGATTTATCCGTTCCAAGCTCAAAAGGGAATGAATATAACACGCGTAATTTTGTATTCGGTAATACATATATTACCGACCAGAACCGTTCGTTTGTTTTCCGCGGCGAACAAAACAATGACGGCGGAGATTTTACACTTATAAATATTGCCGGAAGCGGTATACTTAATGTGCCAAAACCTATATGTGAATTATTATATTCATTTCATTTGCTTTACACTTTTGACTTGACGGATACCAAAGTCGAACAAATCAATGATGATGTACAGGGGTGTGCCCGTATCATCGACTCTTCCGACGGATTCAACTATGGTTCTTTTCTGTTTTTCAACGGTAAGTCGATTGTTTACTTAAACATTCAATATTCGGACAGCCTATCGCTTGATAAAGACTATGTTACAGAGCAGTGCGTTCGGTATCTTGAAAATACCAAATGATATACACAAACTGCCGAACATTAACCGCTGTGCATCTAATGTGAGACAAAGCTGAATATCCGGCGAAAAGCAGGTGTTCCGTTTTTACCGAAAAAATACCCCTCCTGATGTGTACTCCGCATCAAGAGGGGATTTTTTACTTTGTACCCGATAAAAAAAGTGTTACGTATCAGCACAAACATAGTTAATATATATCTAAAATGTGCCGATGCGTAACATATATTTCCGGACACTTATGTTTTAAGTTTGACTGTTTTCTCACTATTTTACCGTCAAACAGTTCTAAACTGTCAAGTCCAATATTTCAGACGTTTGCGTTTGTTTTTCCCCTGATAAATATGTCAGTAATAAAGATGCTCCGTCTTTTGAAAATTCTGCTTCAATAACAGGGGTATCAACATTTGAAAAATTCAATTTAAACTCTTTGTAAAACAGGCTTTTGTCGAAAATGTTTTGCACAACAACCTTTCTGTTTTCCAAAGGATTCTCTTTTGAAACTTCAATATATGCAATTAACTTATCTGAATTAGTCAATACATTTGTGAATTCCTCCGAAAAAGTATTTTCGTTTGCATTATAGTACTTATGTATTGTAATTCCCGTCCCCATACCGATTCCAATGTCAATTATGTCGCCACCGATCGTGTTAATTTCAATAGGACGGTCGGTTTTTTCCGACAACGCAATTTTGCCCTCAGGATTATAAATTTCGTAACGGACTTGATTGTTGTTCTCTTTATAAATGCGATAATATTTTCCGGAATCAATAATTTGCGTTTGTTTAAGGTTGCTGTACGGTGAGCATGCGGTTAAAAAACAGAAAAGAACGGGAAGTAATATGTATAAATATTTTTTCATGAAAGTTTCTCCGAAACAAATCTTTTATGTCGTTTTCTATTTTATCGGTGTTTGAAAATGTAACACCGTCTAATCCGATATTTATTTTATTGCATAGATTTCTAAATATCTAAAAAATAAATTAAAAATAATATTGCAGAAAGAACAAATAAGGCGATTCCTAAAAAAAGATAAGATGAAATAATGAATTATCTTCTTTAGTATGCCCCCATTTTTTGTGAACATAAATACTTGTGGCCCAAGGCACAATAAAAAATACGAAGAAATATACAAGAATTATTGTATCTGCTATGTCAGAGTATTTATAGGTCTTTGAAAAATCATGAAGACATCTTGCAACAGTAAAGACAGGAACACCTAACATTGTGACATACATCATCGAACACCAAGGTCTTTTTTGAGGTTCAGCCTGCTTTAGTTTCTTTAAATTTATTACACTAGCGACTAGCATCGCTATCATTAACAGTACAAAAGGTATGAAAGGTATGTCATACAATAAATTACCCATAATATGTCGTTTCTCCTAATATTCTCATACGTGCATAATTCTCTACCGAAGATATGACCGGTAAACCTGCCGAAAAGTAACAAAAAATAAAAATCGGACAATATCATAGATATTATCCGTGCGTAAATTTAAAGTTTTTTAATTTGCCGCACTTGAAAGCTTTTATTATTAACCCTTAAAATTCGCCGTAGGGGGTTGCCCTCTTTTTGTCCGCATCGGCAGTGCCGCCCGTACAGGGCGCACATTGTTTAATATTAACAAAGTAGGTTTACACAACAATATTAACTGAAATTACCATGTTTGTCAATTTGTTTTTTGGTAGCTTTGTCGAATAAAACGGCATTTGACGATTTTGCGGCGAAAAACAAAAAATATGTTACGTATCAGCACAATTATAGTTAATATATATCTAAAAACGATGAACTGCAAAGCTTGGGCGAGTATCCGACGATTGCTTTAAATACTGTCATTTTGGGTAATTGCTTATCTGGTGAATCGTATATATTGCCCGCGCTGCCGTCATCCTATCCTTTTAGCTATGGCGGCGGTTACGGCGCAAACCTCTTTTGCGCCTGCTATTTTCAGCATTTTGGCACACTCCGAAAGCGTGGAACCGGTGGTCTTTATGTCGTCTGCAAGAAGTATTGTTTTGCCGTCAAGATATGAAAACTCTTCCGCTGTCGCGAATATGCCGAATACATTGCCGCGCCGTTTGGTTCCCGGGAGAGTGTGCTGGCGCGGAACATCATATAGCTTTACGAGCATCTCCCGACACGGCAAACAAAGCTCCTCACCGAGCCGTTTTGCCAAAAGCTCGCTCTGGTTAAATTCCCTGTCGTGTTTTTCGGCTTTTGAAAACGGCACAAAGGTTATTATGTCAAATTTCTTTTCGCCGTATTGCTCTTTTACGGTTTTTGCCATATCCTGCGCGAGAGTACGTGCAACAAAATCCTTTCCCTCAAATTTCAGGCGGTGTATTGCGGCTTTGGCGGCACCCTCATAGTAAAACGGAGCGGCGACGGCGGAATATTCGTTTTTTGCCTGCTTGCATGAGCAGTCCTCTTTGCTGTGACCGCAAAAACGGCAACACGGAGGCAAAATACGCGGCAGGGAGCTTTCGCAGCTTTCACAGACGTCTTTTTCCGGGACTATCAATTCTCCGCAGTATTTGCACCTTTTTGGGAAAAAGACGGAAAGAATCCTATCCGCAAATTTAAGCAAAATATTCACCTCCGCAAGCTCAGGCTTTTTTTATGTCAAACCAAAATACAACTCCGTCGTCCGTGTTTTCGGCACCGTATTTTTCGCCGTGCAGCTTTTGTATTGCACCGACTATCGAAAGGCCGAGTCCGAAACGCCCCTCTGCGCGCGAATGTGACTTGTCGGCGCGGTAAAAGCTTATCCATATTTTATCCATATCATCGCTGTCTATATGACTTCCGCTGTTGTATACGCAAATCCGTATACTGCCTTCGTTCGGGCTTTGCCCTTTATAGACTCTTATAATGTTGTCGCCGGAAACGTGTGAGCAGGCGTTCGATATGTAGTTGTTAAATACCATTCGTATTTTAACGCTGTCGCCGAGTCCGAAGCAGTCGCTCGGAATATCATTTATAAATTTGATTCCCTTGCTCTCAAATTTTAATCGGTTTTCTTCGCCGTATTCTTCAGCGGCTGCGCGAATGTCTATCTTATCCATACTGAGCTTGACGTTACCTGATTCATACATTGAAAGCTCGAGAAGCTGTAAAACGAGCATATTCATCTTGTGAGTTTCGCCGGTTATTATTTCACAATATTCCGAAGCACCTTTTGTGTCGCCGCTGTCGAGCATCAGTTTGGCACCCTCCGAATAGCCCTGTATTATTGAAATCGGAGTTTTCAACTCGTGCGAAACATTAGAGATAAAATCCTTACGGATTTTGTCGAGCTGCTGCTCTTTCTCTATATCCTCCTGCAACCTGCGGTTTTTCTCGTTTAAATCGACAAGCGTGCTGTTGAGCGAATCGGACAGCTCGTTTATACTGCTTGCCAAAGTGCCTATTTCATCGTTTCCGCCGTATTCGCATTTCTTTGAGAAGTCCATATCTGCCATGCCGCCGGTGACGCTGCTCATTTCAATAAGCGGCTTTGTAAATTTCTTTGAGTAAAAATATATTGCAACAAGCGTGGCACAAAGAGCGAGTATGCTGGTTATAAGCATTACGTTTATGGCTGTATCGGCATATGAGTCTATCGTCGTTTTTTTGCTGTACATCTCAAGGTCTCCGCCGAATTTAAGACTTTTTCCGTAGACTATGAATTGCGTGTCGCTCATAGCGTTTTCCTGAATTTCAAAGAAAGAGCCGTCGGGGTTGTCGTGTCGGTCTTTTATCACTATTTTACCTCCGGTTATACCGGTAGGCACGGCACCGTAGTAAAGGGGAGTGCCGTCCGACATATATACGTCTATGGTAACTCCGTTGTCTTTTTCGAGTAATGCGATTTTAGAGCTGTAATCGGCGGCGGAAACGTCGTAGGTGTCGATTTCCTCCGCAAGATACTGCATGGTACGCTTTTGATTGAGTATGTATATTGACGAGAGATACCATTTGTTGAGGGCGAGTATCAGCATTACGGCAATAAGAACTATGGCTCCGACCTGTAAAAACAGCCGCAGCCTTATACTTATGAAGCGCTTACTCTTAGTCTCCTTGCTCATATTCACTCCTCTATCTTATAGCCTACGCCGTATACGGTATGTAAATGCTTTGTTCCCCAGTCGCCGAGCTTTGTACGAAGCCTTGCAACGTGAGAATCTACGGTTCTTATATCGCCGTCGTAGTCAAAGCCCCAAACATCGTCAAGCAGCTGTTCGCGTGAGTAAACTCTGCCGACAAAGCCGAGCAGCTTTATTAGAATACTGTACTCCTTAAGCGTCAGCGAAACGGCTTCGCCGTAGACCTTGACCTCGTGCGCGTCTTTGTTTACCGATAGCCCCCAAAGCTCGTCGGTGTCGGAGACAAATCCGCTCCCGGAGCGGCGCAAAAGAGCCTCCACTCGTTTCATAAGCACGGCCGGGGAAAACGGTTTTGTTACATAGTCGTCTGCACCGCTTTCAAATCCGGTTAATTGATCAAAGTCCTGACTTCTTGCCGAAAGCAGCATAATGGGCACGGCGGAGTGCCGTCTTAATTCCCTTGTCGCTTCCCAGCCGTCGAGCTCGGGCATCATAATATCCATTATTATGAGGGCGGTGTCTGGATTTTGGTTGAAAAGCTCTACGGCCATTTTGCCGTCCGCGGCCTCAAGTGGCGTGTGACCCTCTTTAATCAGGAAATCGCACACAAGTCGCCGTATGAGCATTTCATCGTCTGCCACTATTATTTTTGCCATTATGACATCGTCTCCCGTTTCCTGCCGACATATCGGCGCAAAAAAATAATCTCAAAAACAGCAGATGCCGTTACTGAGATTATTTTATCACAAACCGATAGCTTGTTTCAATATATAAGAGTTATTTAAGGTATTTACGAAGTCCCGTTTTGTTTATTGCTGCGCAAAGCGGCATTCCGGCGGCGTAGCATACCACGAGCTCGCCGAGACCTACAAATGCTGCCTGTATAAGAAAGCCCTTGAACGTAAAGCCCTCGGGCAAAAATACGGCTATTTCCGCCCCGACTATAACGGCGTTGAACACTACCGAAAAAACCGGTGCGAGAAGCGGCAGCCCCTTTACCTTGACCTTTCTCGTGAGATACGTAAATACGGCGGCCAAAAGCGTTGCTGCCGAGCCGCATATTATGTCCGTAATACCGTACGGACTTCCGAGGTTTGCCAAAATACAGCCTATTGTAAGCCCGGGTATTGCGGCCGGTGTGTATGCCGCAAGAACCGTCAGAGCCTCGGAAAATCTGAACTGTACCGCTCCGTAGGCAAGATTTACGGCGGATGCGGCATAGGTCAGCGCGGCATAGAGAGCGGCAATTACCGCACCGCAGACGAGAAAGTTAACATCTTTTTTCTTATTCATTTTTCAAACTCCTTAGTTTTGATTTGGGTATTTGCCCTGTCAGGCGGATCTCGAACTGACAACTTTGATTATGAGATTTTCAAAGCATTGAAATTGTATAATAAAAGAGCCTGCTCGTCAAGGAAAAACAAAAAGATTTTCCGTGAAACGGCTCAAATATTGACTTTTTCGCTTCCGTTTGCTATTGTTTTTATAAATAAAACGGTAAGGAGCGTTTGTCTTGAAAAATTACGTTCTCAAATATAACAAGCCTGCGGAGTATTCCGAAAACGGATGGCAAAACGAGGTTTTGCCCATAGGCAACGGCATGCTCGGTATGTGCGTATTCGGAGGTGTTTCCGAGGAGCATTTGCAGTTTAATGAAAAAACTCTTTGGACGGGCGGCCCGTCAAAGAGCAGAAAGGACTATATCGGCGGAAATGTCGAAAACAGCTATGAATACCTTGAAAAAATCAGAGAAGCACTGCGCCGCGGTGATAAAAAGGCCGTCCTTAAATTTAAGGATAAGCTTGTAGGCGTAAAGGACGGCTACGGGGCGTATCAAAATTTCGGGGAGATAGTGCTCAAATTTCCTCACGATGTTTTTTCGGATTATGAAAGACAGCTCGATATAACAAATTCCGTTTGCACGGTGAAATATAGGAGCGGCGGAGTTTCCTTTATACGCGAGTGTTTTGCGTCGCACAATCCGTCGGTTATCGCCGAAAAAATCACCGCCGATAAAAATGGTGCGTTGAACACCGAAATTTCATTTTCGGCGTCTCACGAGACCGACAGCATAAGAGTGCAGGATAATTCCCTGATTTTGTGCGGCAGGCTCTCGGATAATGACCTCGCATACTATGCGCGCCTTTGTGTTACAACGGACGGTGAAATGGTAAAAGGCGACGGTAAGCTCGTCATTAAAGACGCTTCATATATTGTTTTTGCCCTCTCTGCCGGAACAAACTATAAAAACGAATATCCGAATTACAGAGGCGAAATGCCCGAAGGCAAAGTAAATTCCGCAATAGAAGAATTTTTGAAAAATGGCTATGACGAGGTTAAAAAAGCTGCGGTCGCCGAATACAAATCGCTGTTTGACCGTTTTTCATTTGAGGTTACAAGCTTCACAAGCCCCGAATACACGGATAAACTCCTTTCTTCATACCGTGAAAACCCCGATTCAAAGGACGGGCGGTACTTGGAAGAGCTTTTGTGCCAATACGGCAGATACCTGCTTATTTCAAGCTCTGCCGAAAACGATGAGCTGCCCGCCAATCTTCAGGGCGTATGGAACAATTCCAATTCGCCTGCGTGGAGCTGTGATTATCATCTGAACGTAAATCTTCAAATGTGTTATTGGCATGCGTATGTCACGGGACTTTTCGGCGCGGCAAAACCGATGATACGCTATATGGAGTCGCTTCGTGAGCCGGGCAGAGTTACCGCGCGGTGTTACCACAATATCGTTTCCGATGAAAAAAATCCCGAGAACGGCTGGGTGTGCCATACTCAAAATACGCCCTTCGGTTGGACTTGTCCCGGTTGGGATTTCTACTGGGGCTGGTCTCCTGCGGCGTCCTCGTGGATGATGCAGAATTGCTTTGATTATTATGCGTTTACCGAGGACACGGACTATCTTCGCTCCGACATATATCCCATGATGAAAGAAAATGCTGCTTTTTGGCTTCAAAATCTTGTTTACAGTAAAGAGCAGGACAGATATGTTTCGTCTCCGTCGTATTCTCCTGAGCACGGGCCCATAAGTATAGGCAATACATACGAGCAGACGCTTATATGGCAGTTGTTTACCGATACGGAAAAGGCGGCAAGGGTTCTCGGAGACGACGACTTTGCGGCTGAGCTTGAAAGAGTGCGTGTAAAGTTAAAGCCCATTACAAAGGGACGCTGGGGTCAGATAAAGGAATGGTATGAGGAGGACGAATGGTATAAGTCCTTGAAGCTCAGAAAGCTTAAATATAAGCTCCATTCCTGCCAAAACCGCCACAGACACGCATCTCATTTGCTCGGACTTTATCCCGGAAACGCGATAACCGATAAAACTCCCGAACTTATCGAGGCTTGTAAAGTTTCTCTGCTTGACAGAGGCTTCGGCCAAAAGAGCGGCGCAAACGGCTCGGGCTGGGGCAAGGCGAATAAGGTAAACCTTTGGGCGAGGGCAAAGGACGGCAACAGAGCATATTCAATGCTGCGTGAGCTTATAAACAAAAACATCGCGCCGAACCTTTGGGATTTCCATCCGCCGTATCAGATGGACGGAAACTGCGGATACACAAGCGGTGTCTGCGAAATGCTGTGTTACAGCTCCGATGATATTATAGAGCTTTTGCCGGCACTCCCCGAGGAGTGGAAAAACGGCAGCGTAAAAGGGCTTTGTGCCCGCGGAGGATATTCTCTTGATTTCACGTGGGAAAACGGCGAAATAAAGAGTCTGTCGGTATATTCGTCCTGCGGCAAAAAGACGGCACGCATTAAAACGGGCGATGAAATCAAAACGGTGAAAACGGTCGGTTAAAAGCACCGAAAATTTGCTCGCTGTATTTTTGAAAGGATTTGAAAACAGTGAAATATCTTGTTATAGGTGTCGGCGGAACGGGAGGCGCAATAGCCGCATATCTTACAAAAGCCGGAATAGATACAACTCTGATTGCGAGAGGTGATAATCTGTCGGCTCTCAGGGAAAACGGCATTACTCTGAGCCTTGATAACAACGAATACACAAATGCCGTAAAAGCCTTTGATATGAACGGTTTTGAAAATGCTGTGAAATCCGGCGCAGCCCTTTCTCCCGATGTAATTTTTGTGTGCGTAAAGGGGTATAGCATTACAGACACAATACCGTTTATAAAAAGCGTATCCAAGCCCGAAACCGTGGTAATACCGATACTCAATATTTACGGCACGGGCAGACATATGCAAAAAGAGCTTCCCTCTCTTACGGTGACGGACGGGTGTATATATGTTTCCTCAAGTCTTGTCTCTCCGGGGAAAATACATATGTACGGTTCGATTTTTCGTATAGTTTACGGGCTGCCTTCGCACAAAAAGGATGATTCGCGGCTTATAAAAATCGAAAGAGACTTAAAACTGGCAAACATAACGCCGGTTTTTTCAGATAATGTCGAAAAGGACACGCTCCAAAAATTCTCATATGTTTCCGCCTATGGCGGGATGCGGTTTGTATTTCGGAGCAAATGCCGCCGAGATGCAAAAACCGGGAGCGGAGCGCGAGCTTTTTTCCGAGCTTATCTCCGAAATTGAAACGCTTGCGGCTGCAATGGGAATAAAATACGAAAAGAGCCTTGTAAAAATAAATCTCGATATTCTCGACGCTCTGTCACCGGACGCCTCCACCTCTATGCAGCGCGACATTGCTGCCGGTAAGCAGTCGGAAATAGACGGCCTTATATATGAGGTTGTGCGCCTTGCCGATAAGTACGGACTCTCTCTTTCGGCTTACCGTAAAATATCCGAGAAATTTCGGCTTGACGGCCTTAAATAATGAAAAGCCGCCGAAGCTTTTCACGGTTGACGAAACAGAGGGTTTGTAGTATAATTTTTCCTAATATATTATTTTGAAAGGAGTCCACAAATCATTATGGACGACGCAGGACCTGCGAGTATTATTCTTAAACTTTTTTTACTATTTATTCTTATTTTGATCAACGCTTTCTTTGCAATGTCGGAGATAGCTATCATTTCGCTGAATGACGCCAAGATGGAAAAAATGGCGGAGGACGGCGACAAAAAAGCAAAACAGGTATTAAAGCTTACCAAAAACTCCAGCAACTTCCTCTCGACCATTCAGATAGGCGTAACCCTTGCCGGCTTCCTTACTTCGGCTGTCGCGGCTCAGAACTTTGCGGTAATGCTGACCGACGCTCTTGCGAAAACATCTGTTGTTAAGGTAATTCCGGTCGGTGCGATAAGCGTAATTTCGACTATACTTATAACGCTTATTATGTCTTATTTTTCACTCGTTCTCGGCGAGCTTGCACCCAAAAAGTTCGCTATGCAGAAGTCTGAAAAAATCTCCTTTGCAGTCACTCCGATACTTCTCGGCTTCAGTAAGATAACAAAGCCGTTTGTAAAGCTTCTTTCTGCTTCCACAAACCTTATAGTCCGTATGTTCGGTCTTGACCCCAACGCTGATGAGGAAACCGTCACAGAAGAGGAAATCCGTATGATGGTTGACGTCGGTCAGGAAAAGGGCGTAATTGAGGACAGCCAAAAAGAAATGATAAACAACGTCTTTGAATTTGATGATATTGACGTTGCCGATATAATGACTCACCGCACCGATATGGAGTGCGTTGACGTCGAGGATTCTCTCCAGGACGTAGTCAAAACCTCAATGGAGCACGGCTATTCGAGAATCCCCGTATATGAGGAAGACCCCGACAATGTTGTCGGTATTATATACATTAAAGACCTTTTAAAATATGTCGGGTCCAATCTGCCTAAAACAAAAACGCCTAAGGACATAATGCGCGAGGTATATTGCGTTCCCGAAACAAAGCGCTGCGGCGAATTATTTTCGGAAATGACCGCTAAGCATATTCAGATGGCAATAGTGGTTGACGAGTACGGCGGAACTGCCGGCCTTGTAACCCTTGAGGATATAGTTGAGGCTATCGTCGGTAATATTCAGGACGAATATGACAACGAGGACGAAGAAATATCCAAGATAAACGATACCACCTTTACGATAGACGGTATTACCGATATCGAAGAGGTTGAGGAAAAACTCGGCATAAAGCTGCCCGAGGGAGACTACGATACTCTCGGCGGATTTATAATCAGCCTTTTGGGCTTTTTGCCGGTTGACGGCGATATGAACACCGTTCAGTATAAAAACATCAGGTTTACCGTGTTGAACGTAGAGGAGCGCCGTATAGGTAAGGTCAAGGTCGAATTTTTGCCGGAGGAACAGCTCGGCAACGAAAAAACGACTGATGAAAAGTCCGAGGAAAAGGATAAGCGTAAAAGCGGTGACAAAGACGATGAATAATGTGCTTCTTCACTGCTGCTGTGCGCCGTGCTCGCTTTCCTGCATAGACCCTCTGCGAAACGAGGGAATAGAGCCGGTCGCGTTTTGGTATAATCCAAACATCCACCCTTGGAAAGAATACGAGGCAAGGCGTAATTGCCTTATCGACTATGCTTCGAAAATAAATATGAGGGTTTTGGTCGAAGAGGATTACGGACTTCGCGAATTCGTGAAAAATGTTGTCGGCGATATAGATAACAGGTGTACCTATTGCTATGAGACGAGGCTTCGCAAAACAGCCGAATTTGCGGCGGAACACGGTTTTAAGCAGTTTACAACCACGCTTCTCGCAAGCGTTTACCAAAAGCACGAGCTTATAGCCGCGGCAGGCGAGCGTTTCGGAAAAGAGTTCGGCGTGGAATTTCTCTACCGCGATTTCAGACCGAATTTCAGAGACGGCAATCAAAGGGCAAGAGAGCTCGGCTTTTATATGCAAAAATACTGCGGATGCGTCTTTTCTGAGGAGGACAGATACAAAAAAGCAATCCTCCGCGAAAAAGAAAGGTTTCTTGAAGAACTTGATTCTTTTACATTATAAAATAAAGATAAAACGGCTTATAGGGAGCTTGATCCCGATAAGCCGTTTTTTTATACGTGATTTAAAATCCGACTACCTGATGAGTTCTCGGCACCGACGGCGGATCGCCTATTCTGCCGTAGACCCTGAGCGACGCTATTCTTTCCATATCTTCGTCGGAAATTTCAAAGCCGAACACATCGGCGTTGTTCCGAATTCTGTCGGGATTTGCCGACTTAGGAATGGGAACGGCACCCTTTTGCACTATAAAGCGTATGCAAAGCTGGGCTACCGAGACCTTGTATTTTTCGGCAAGCTCTATTAGGAGTTCGCGCTTAAATGCCTGACCTTGTATGAGCGGACTCCAGGCTTCGGGCAAAACAGAGTTTTCTTTGCAGTATGCTATCATTTCGTCCTGCGGATTTTGCGGATGCATCTGAACCTGATTTATCAGCGGATAATCGCCGAGATTTTTCTTTAAAATCTCAATATGCTCCGTCATAAAGTTGCTTGTGCCGATGGCTCTTACCTTGCCGTCGTCGCGCAGTCTCATCATTGCGCGCCAGGTATCGCAAAGGTCGTCTTCGAGGCGGTCCCAGTTTGTGACAAGCACCGGCCAATGTATTAAATAGCCGTCGAGGTAATCCGTACCGAGCTTTAAAAGCGAGCTCTCGCACGCAGCTATGGCTTTTTCATAGCCGTGGTCGTCGTTTGGCAGCTTGCTTACCAAAAATATTTCTTCCCTTTTAACGCCGCTCTTTTTTATTCCGTCGCCGACGCCTTTTTCGTTCCTGTAAGCGCCTGCGGTGTCGATATGACGGTAGCCTGTATCTATTGCGGCTTTTACGGCATTTTCTGCGACTTCATCCGGCATTTTCCATGTGCCGAAGCCTATGCACGGTACTTCTACGCCGTTTCTGAGTATATATTTGTCCTGTAAGCTTTTCAAATTCTCACCTTCATTTCAAAGATGAGTATATTGTATCACAATATGCGGCGATTTTACACCTTAAATTTATCGCCGCTATCGTTATATCTTATCATATTTCGGTTATGCCGCCTTTAAGAATCCCCACGTTGTCGCTGTATATTTTGTCAAACTGCGTGAGGGGCAGGGGGCTTTGACCTAAGCCTACCTCTATTGTGTATCCGGGTCTGTCATAATACTGTATAAACCAGTCCTTGTACCCTGCAAAGCCCGAATTATACGGTGTTTCCTCTACCGCATAGCCGCTGATTCGCCCGAAATATTCTGCGATTTCACGTGATTTTTGCGGCTCAAAGTCAAGGTACTTCCAGTATATGATTTCACCCTGGCTGTGGTATGACAGGGTAAGCGCAAAATTGTGCTTCATTGTAAAATTAAATACAGCCTCGCTTTCGGGAGCGGAAAGGGGAGCCGTGCCGACAAAATCGCGCGGAGCGGGAGACGTAAAACCGAGCGAATACTTAATCTTTTTTGCTTCGTCCCAGCCTGCCGGATATTGAAGATTCAGGTCAACTCCCGCAATGTTCGCTTTCCACCCGTTCGGATACGGTATGTCGGGATAGCGTGCCGAAATTTTGAGCGTCTCATTTTTATATCTGTCGTTACGGAGTACACCGTTTACAAGGTCAACGCCGTCGGGGTTAACCATGGGAACAATATAAAGAGATGCCTTTTTAAATAACTGTACCGCGAGAGTACCGTACAGCGAGCCTCCGTTTGCAAAGCTTTCCGAATATTCTTCGATGAATTTTAAAAGTAGTGGAGTTGTTATCCATTCGTTTGCGTGGTGCGACGCGTTGTAAAATACCTCGTCTTTGCCCTGCCCTATGCTTAGATACGGTATGCTTTTTCCCATAACGCTTTTTCCTATAACTCCGCCCGAAAGGAACGGATACCGCATTAAAAGTCCTTCGCAGATGTATGTTAAAAGCATATATGAATACGGCACGTCGGTGGGAACTACCGAAAAAGCAAACGGAACGGTTAAATTTGTGCCTATCTGCAGGTTCAGCGGATCAACCGTCGGATTTGCAAGCAAAATTTTTCTTATGCTTGTATTGTGCATGGCGGCAATCGAATAGAGTGAATCTCCCTTTTTTACACGGTGAATCGTGTACCCTTTTAGATACGGTAAAAGTGCGGCGTATGTTTTCGGACCGACAATTCCGTCGGGCGACAGAGAAGCGGCCTTTTGAAAAGCAATTACGGCGTTTCTTGTATCGCTTCCGAAAATGCCGTCGATTTCACCATCTAAAAACCCGGCCCTTTTAAGTGCCAGCTGTATTACGGATGTTTCTGTTTTGTTGTTTTGATAATTCATAAAATGCAAGTGCCTCCCAAAACGTTTATTATATTATACGAATTCGGCGGCACTTTGTTGCAAAACGGCATAGCTTGATTTTTGCGGACTTATGAATTATTATAAAATAAAGATAATATGACGGGAGACGATATTATGACGCCTTGTGAGCTTTTGGTATGCGCCGAGGACGCTATGGTAAATTCATATTCGCCGTACTCGGGCTTTTCCGTCGGTGCGGCGCTTATTACCGCAGACGGAAGAGTTTATAAGGGGTGCAATATCGAAAATTCGGCTTTTTCACCCACGATATGTGCCGAGCGAACAGCTTTTTTTAAGGCAATCAGCGAGGGCGAAAACGATTTCGAAGCTATTGCGATAGTCGGTAAATACAAAAATGGCGAATACAAGCACCTTTGCTATCCGTGCGGCGTTTGCCGTCAGGTTATGAAGGAGTTTTGCGGCGGTGATTTCAAAATAATTCTCGGCGACGGCAAGGGCGAATATGAGGTGCATACGCTCTCGGAGCTTTTGCCCGGCGGATTTGATTTGCGAAAGGAATAATTATTGAAAATCGGCACAAAATAATTTCGAAAATCGGAAGGGGAAATGTTTTTTGCTGATTTTTCTTAAAGCGTTTTTTGTCGGCGGACTCATATGCGTTATAGGACAAATACTGATAGACGTGACAAAGATGACGCCTGCAAGAATACTCGTTGCCTTTGTTGTGCTCGGAGTTATCCTCGGTGCGACCGGAGTATATGATAAGCTTGTTGATTTTGCCGGAGCGGGGGCTACGGTACCGCTTACGGGCTTCGGTAATGTCCTTGTGAACGGAACCAAGGAGGCAATCCGCGAAAAAGGCTTGCTCGGTGTTCTTACGGGACCGTTGTGTGCGGGCTCCGCAGGAATTGCGGCGGCGGTATTGTCGGGACTTGTGGTTTCGTTTTTTGCAAAACCGAAAAGCAAATAAAAAACACCCGTTCAAAGGCTGAGTGTTCGTAAGAAGGCAATGGTTTCCTGCCTTCGGTATAAAAAGATTTTTACGACTGCGAAACTGCAAAGCACTTTAAAATATTATATTTTTGATACAAGAAAATGAAAACCCCTCAGATAAGCCGGAGCTTATTTGAGGGGTCGATTATTATTGCACAAAAAATATTGTTTTGACGCAAAGCTTCCTTATAAACACTCAGCCAATCGGGCGTTTATAATACGTTTTTATTTACGCAACGGTTTCGGAAACGAAGTTGTCGTCGCAGCAGGAGCATGAAACATAATTTTCAGCGTCATTGCCGATAACTACTTTTTTGCTGTCAACATATTTTTTCACTATTACATAAACGCCGAAGATAGCGCCTGCAACAGCGGCGATGATACCGATAACTTTAAGAACTTTTTTCATAGGTAAAATGCCTCCCTTAATTTTTGTAAAACTATGTGTTTATTATATACGTAAAAAAGGCAAAAGTCAATGAATAAAATGTAAATTTGACCGAAAAAGCAAAACACCCCGGTCTAAAGACCGAGGTGCATTAAAAACAACATTAAGCCTTGTTGAGTTTGCAAACGAGGGCTGACTTTTTGCGAGCGGCGTTATTCATATGAATAAGACCCTTTGCAGAAGCCTGGTCGATTTTCTTAACTGCAGCTTTAACAAGAACTTCTTTGTCGGCAGCATTTGACTCAATAGCGGCATTAGCCTTTTTGATAGCTGTCTTGAGAGCGGTGTTTCTTGACTTGTTGCGGTCTGCTCTCTTGTTGTTAACGATTACACGTTTTTTAGCTGATTTAATATTCGGCATAGTTTAACCTCCTTTGCGTATCACATTAGCGGAATATATAATACCATTCTTTCCGAAAAAAAGCAAGTTTTTTTTCATAAACAGCCTATAAAATTTATGCCGGTGCAAATAATATATCGTAAAGCGCGCCCGAAATTCGCAAAATGCGGCAAAACGGGCTGCAGTACACAAACATTTATCGAAAGAAAGGCAGCAGTATTTATATGATTTTCGGAACCGATCTCGCAATTGAGCGCAGAGAGATAACAAACAGCGGCAAAAATGACGGCGTGACGGTAAAAAAGCGAAGGGTAAAAAGCGCGTCGGTCACCGAAATAGAAATTACAACGGATGCCGGTGCCGAAAAGCTCGGCAAACCCGTCGGCACATATGTCACGGTGGAGCTGCCGCCGTTTTCATCGGAATTTGATGATGCAGACAGCAGAATGCTTGCCGTGAGAGATGAAATTAAAAAGCTGTTGCCGAAAAACACCTCGGGAGTTCTTGTGGTGGGGCTCGGCAATTCGGATATTACACCCGACGCTCTCGGTCCCAAGACCGCAAAAGATATATTTTCGACGCGCCATATCACAAAATCGCTCGCAGAGGAGGTGGGGCTTCCGTCTCTTCGGCCTGTATCGTCCGCTTCTCCGGGAGTGCTCGGTCAGACCGGCATAGAAAGCGCCGAGATGATTCGCGGAATAATGAATGAGACTTCCCCCGACGCTGTAATAACCGTGGACGCGCTGTCGGCACGCAGCATAAAAAGGCTCGGCTGTACGGTTCAGATGACAAATACCGGTATAGTTCCGGGTTCGGGAGTCGGCAATCATCGCGCCGAGATAAGCCGAAAGACCCTCGGAGTGCCGGTAATAGCGATAGGAGTGCCGACGGTGGTAGATGCCGCCGCACTTGTCTTTGATATAACGGGAAATGAAAATATACCGCAGCCGGAACGCGAAAGAGCCGAAAAAATGATGGTGACACCGCGCGAAATCGACGTTATGATAAGCCGTGCGTCACGCCTTTTGGCTCTTGCGATAAATTCCGCTCTGCAACCCGATATGGATATGAAAACTCTTCTTTCTCTCGTATAACATCGGAAAAACGCGCATATAATCTTACAAAGGTCATATGTGCAGCTGTGTGATATTGCCGTATCGTCCTAAGCCTTTTGTTATACGCCGTATACGGCTGCAACATACGGCGTATGACTTGCGAAAAAACAAATTGTGGCCGGAAAGGCTATGAAAATCAAATGAAAAAACAAAAAAGACATACGGGTAAAATTCCGAAAAAAAGAAATGAGGTGCTTGTCGCTCTGCCGATAATCATAATATTGGCATTTGTGTGCGGAAGCCGTTTCGGAAATGCCGTCGGCAGAACCGCCGTTATAGGCGCGGGGCTGATGCTGCCGGAGGGTGCCGTTCTGTCTGCAAAAAGCAGTGCGGTAAGGTCAATTGAAAAAAGCGTTTCCGCGCAAAGCTCACAGCAAAACGCCGTAATTTCATTGCCGAGCGAAAAAGACGAGCAGAGCGAAAGCGTCGTCGGAAGCACTCCGTCTGTTCCTCGTGATATAGTTAAAATGATGGCTGACGCCGAAAAACAATATGCCTCGGCAAATCATGACGGCACAATAGTCGAAAAGAAATTCGATGCATCGTCCGCAACATCGACATATAAAAATATATCGGTACGAAACACAACGCCGTCGCACAGCATAAATATCGAAAGCTCGTTAAACGGCGAGTGTAATCTCGATATTGCCGATAAGAGCGCGCCAACGGTTCTTATTTTTCACACCCATACCACAGAGTGCTATCAGCTTATGGATAAGGGCTGGTATACGCGCGATTTTGAACTGAGGAGCGATGACTCGTCGCGAAATATGGTGCGCGTGGGCGACGCCGTTTCGGAGGAACTTCAAAAGGCGGGAATAGGCGTAATACATGACACCGAGATACACGACAGAGCGTATACCGGTGCATATGACCGCTCGCGTGAGACAATACTTAAAATAATGGAAGAAAATCCGTCCGTAAAGATAGTTCTTGACGTTCACCGCGACGCGATTGAGCAAAGCGACGGTACGCGTATAAAGCCGACAACCACGGTAAACGGCAGAAAAGCGGCGCAGATAATGATAATTGCAGGCTGTGAGGACGGCAAGGTCACGTCGTTTCCGACATGGGAGCAAAATCTCACATTCGCGCTAAAGTTGCAGCAGACAGCCGAAACCATGTATCCGGAGCTTATGCGGCCGATATTGTTTTCCGCAAGAAAATACAATATGGACGTAACGCCGTGCTCGGTGCTGCTTGAGTTCGGCAGCGATTCAAATACAATAGCCGAGGCGGAATATTCCGGGCACCTTATGGGAAAAGCTATTGTCGAATTTATAAATTCCAACGTCTGAAGCATTAAATAAACGAAAGGAGCATTGTGCCGTATACGGAGATGACCCGTTGCGGCAAAATGGCCGTATTAAAATGAAGAAAAAAGACAGGATAATTAAAAAATATCTCGCGGTACTGACCGTTGTTTTGTGTGCCTTTGCGCTGTTTGCAGGAGTGTCTGAGTCGGCAAACAGAACGTCTCAGCTCACTCGCGGAGTATCGGATTCCGTTTATACCGAAAAGCAGATACTGGAGAGCGTCGCGAAAGAGGCGAAAAACGGCAGAGAATTTCTAAATGCGATAGATGAAAAAATAACAGAGATGATTTTCGGCTGAATACAGAAAAAAGATACTTTTTTTGAGGGCTGTAAAGCTTTTTACAGCTCCTTTTTTATGGCGTTTTAACGTACAATGCCTTCTCTGCGTAGAATAGAAACAGGGGAGGCAGATAAAGTAATGAAAAGGAAAAGCTGTGCAAAAAGGGTGTTCTTCTCTTTTTCCGTGTTCGTTATGAGCATTTCGGTGCTTGTTTTCACCTTTACCTGTCGTATGCGCCCCGTCATTACGAGGTACAGCGAGACAGTAGCCGAAAGAATACTTTTAAACTCGACAAACAAAGCGGTTGCCGAGGTCCTCGCCGAATCGGAAACAGCATATAACGATATAGTTAAAACAGAAAGAAACGCGGAGGGAAATGTAACTTCTCTCCACGTTGATACAGTTAAAATAAATTTACTTCAAAGCAATATTTCCCTTGCCGTATCCGAAATCGCCGCAGAAAACGAAACATTCAGCATATCTATACCAATCGGAACGTTTTTGGGAAGTGAATATACAAACGGCTACGGCCCGCGCGTGAAATTTAATGCTCAGCTGACCTCCGGTACGGTTGTGTCATTTTCAAACGAATTCAGGGAGGCCGGGCTCAACCAGGTAATACACCGCATTGTTTTTAATATTGAGACAAGCGGCAGGCTTGTTATGCTCGGAAAGACTGACGGCTTGTCCGTAACAGCGTCCGCCGTTGTTGCGGAAACCGTTATAGTCGGCGTGCTGCCGGAGGCACTCACAAACGTGATAGGCTCGCCGAGCGAGCTTGCCGGAATTATAAACGACTACGGAGCGGCGTTTGATTAAGCGGGAATATCAAATATCAGCCACAAGCTCCACGGGACAGTGGTCTGAGCCTTGTATATCCGAGAGAATGTCGGCGGAAACAAGCTTGTCTTTGAGTTCTTCCGATACAAGAAAGTAGTCTATTCTCCATCCTGCGTTGTTTTTACGCGCGTTAAATCTGTAAGACCACCAAGAGTATCTGCCCGGCTCGTCAGGGTGAAAATACCTAAATGTGTCTATAAAGCCGCTGTCTAAAAGGGTCCCGAATTTTTCTCTTTCTTCGTTGGTAAACCCGGCATTACCCATATTCGTCTTCGGATTTTTCAAATCGATTTCTTTGTGTGCCACGTTTAGGTCGCCGCAAAGAATAACCGGCTTTGTCTTTTCAAGCTTTTTAAGATATGTCAGGAATTTTTCTTCCCACGACATTCTGTATTCAAGCCTTTTGAGTTCGCTTTGAGAATTCGGTGTGTAGCAGGTTAGAAAGAAATAATTTTCAAATTCGAGCGTTATGACTCTGCCTTCATTGTCGTAAAACGGCTCGTTTATGCCGTAAAATACGTCTTTTGGTTCCTCTTTTGTGAATATCGCTGTGCCCGAATAGCCTTTTTTTTCAGCATAGTTCCAATAGCTTTTATAGCCGTCAAATTCCAGGTCGATTTGACCTTCCTGAAGCTTTGTTTCCTGTATGCAAAAGATATCCGCATCAAGAGAATCGAATACCTCCTTGAAATTTTTACCGACTGCGGCGCGCAGTCCGTTTACGTTCCATGATATCATCTTTTTCATTGCGGTAATTGCCCTTTCGGGTGCTCCTTTTTTATAATAATATTTGCTTTAGGCGCGGCGCTGCAAAACGCAAGATGTATTTTAGCGGTCTACTGCCTTTTTATGTAGCCCGTGCCGAAGCCGAGCTTGTTTCCGCCGAGCATATATTCCTTTGCACTCTTTTGCAAAGAGGTATCTTCGCAGTAGTCGTTTATATCGCTTTTTCTTTCTCCGAATATGCGCTCTATTGCCTGCGAATCGTTTTCCGTCGAATATGCCGGAGTGAACAAGTCCATAAATTTAACTATGTTGCTGTCTTTTGCCATAAAGCTTCGGTTGCCGGGAAACAAAAGCCAGCTCTCACAGAAGAAGTAATCATATTCGTAATTCGGAAAATGGCTTCTGAAAAATTCCTCGGCACGCCTTAAGGAATCCGTACAGCTCTCCCTTGTCAGCTTTTCTCCCTGAGGAATGTGAATGTATAAGAGGTTGTCGCCTCTTTTAAACGGTAGCTTTGTGTAGTCTGGCCCCATGGGGGCTTTATACATTTGGAATTGCAGTCTGCCTATTTTAAATAGCTTGCCCGATGCGTGATTATGAAGCCAACGGTAGTTTTTAAGACCGTTGTTTTGATTGTTTTCGCACCAGACGGCTGCATCCTTTATCGTATCGTAAAAAACATCATCACTTATTATTTTGCTCTTGTAAAAATCGTGAGTTCGTTCAAAGCTCTTTAAAACAACCGCGAGTCTAACCATATCCGATTGTCCCTTAAGTATGTCGGGAAATGGGAAAAACAGCTTCGAGAGCGCATTGATTTTAGCTTTGCTGTTTGTGTATATATCATCCGCTTTTTCGCGCAGCGACTGCGGCAGTCCTACTTTTTTTATGTCGTAATTCAAATTTAAGAACCTCTTTTACAGCAGCTTCTGAAGCTCGTTCAGCTTTTCCTGCGGCATTTCCTCTCTGTCGCCGAACGGGAAGAAAATATTTAAGCTTTCATATTTTTCTTTGCAAAGCTTGCGGAACGGCAAAAGCTCTGTTTTTTCAACGCAATTAAAGGGCTTTAATATTTCGCGAAGCTTCAGAACATCGTCTTCGGTATCGTTAATGCCGGGAGTTATAACCTGTCGGATTATAACTCTTTTTTTTGCCTTTTCGCATTCCGCAAGAAACGCAAGCGGAGCGGAAAGGCTCACTCCTATGTATTTTTTATACAGGTCGTCACGTGAAAATTTTATGTCGAGCAAAACTATATCGGTTTTGCCGAGAAGCTTTTTTACGCTGTCGTTCATTATGACGCCGGAGGTGTCAAGCGCGGTGCCTATGCCTTCCTCCTTAAGCCTTGTAAACAGCTCGTATACAAATTCGACTTGCAAGAGCGGCTCGCCGCCCGATACGGTAACTCCGCCGTCCTTGCCGAAATATGAGCGGTATCTTAAAATTTTCTTTACCGCGTCATCAACAAAAATATCTTCTCCGGCATTTTTGTCCCAAGTGTCCGGATTGTGACAGTATGGGCAACGCAGGGGGCAACCCTGCAAAAATAGAACTGTGCGTACTCCGGGGCCGTCTACTGTACCGAGACTTTGAAATGAATGGACTTTGCCTGTCATAAATTCACCTTGCATTTTGTCGTAATAATGTTACAATATATTGTATTTGTTTTTTAGGAGTGTCAGCTTTGTCAAATTCAGTTTTTGCCGAAACCAAATATTTTATTATAGATATGGACGGCACTTTTTACCTTGACGGTAATATTATACCCGGTTCTGTTGATTTTCTCAATACGGTTAAGCAAAAAGGAAAGGATTTTCTCTTTTACACCAACAATTCGTCAAACAATGTCGAGGTTTGCAGAACACGACTACACAATATGGGCTACGATATTTCGCCGGACAAAATCGTAATTTCGTCTCACGTTACGATTGATTTCCTCAAAGCCAACAGGAAGGGCAAAAGGGTGTACCTGCTCGGCAACGAACGGCTCACGGCTGATTTTGTGAATGCGGGAATTATTCTTGACGACAAAAACCCGGATATAGTGGTGCTCGGTTTTGATACCACTCTTACGTACGAAAAGCTGAGACGAGCCTGTCGCTTTTTGGCGGAGGGGAAGGAGTATATTGCGACGCATCCCGATTTCAATTGTCCCACAGCTGACGGTTTTATGCCCGACACGGGCTCTATGATGGCTCTTTTTGAGGCATCAACCGGCAGAAAACCCGATATGATAATGGGCAAGCCGCATAAATACACGGTCGATTATCTTACTCGGCTTTTGTCCTGTAAAAAAGAGGAGCTGTGTTTTATCGGCGACCGACTTGAAACCGACATACTGATAGGGCAGGCTAACGGTATACCGTCTGTGCTTGTGCTGTCGGGTGTTACGAGCCCCGAGCAATATAAAAAGAGCGATATTCGTGCGAGTGAGGTCGTCGGCTCGTTAAAGGAGCTTGCGACTTTGCTGTAAAGGCAATTACAATTACGTATTTTCTTGTGTGTAAAGCATATCACATTATAAAAAACAACCGACAGGCAGCAAACAGCGCCTTGTCGGTTGTTTTTTTGTTACAGAATTATACAGATAAGCCCGTTGCAGCCCTCGTTTATAACTCGTTCGAGCGTCTCTTGAAGCTTCATTCTCGCGTCTGACGGCATATGATTAAGCTTGCCTCTGAGTCCTTCGTTTACAAGCTCGTGAAGCGATTTCCCGAATATATTTGACTCCCATATCTTTTGCGGGTCTTCCTCAAAGCCCTGAAGCAGATATTTTACGAGCTCCTCCGACTGGCTTTCGCTGCCGACAATCGGCGCAACCTCGGTCTTTATGTTGGCTTTGAGCATATGAATTGACGGTGCGCTGGCGGACAGCTTAACCCCGTATTTGCCGCCCTGCTTTACAAGCTCGGGCTCTTCAAGCGTCAGTTCGTCTATCGACGGCATCACTATTCCGTAGCCTGTCGCTTCCACCTCGTCAAGCGCGCACTTCAGCCTGTCGTATTCCTTCTTTACCGAAGCGAGCTCGCGCATTGTGGCCATAAGACTTTGCTCGTTTTCCACGGTAAGACCGGTTGATTCTGAAAGAACCTTATAAAAAAGCCCCGACCCTACGCGTACCGAAATATTTGCGCTGCCGCACCCCAGATCCATGCTGCTTACAGAACAGTCATCCGTATATTCGCATTCCTTCAGGCGCTCCGTCATTAAGGATACGTCGCGTACAAGCTCCATTTCGTTTGCCGCGGAAGCTACTGCGCCGAAAAGTGCTTTCCTCAGCCAATGGTCGTGCGGCAAAGCCGTCAGCCAGAACGGAAGCTTTACCGATACCTCGCGAATGGGAAATTCAAACAAAAGCTGCGTCATTATCTCTTTAATTTCTGTTTCGGTAAGCTCAAGGCAGTTTATCGGAAGCACGGGAACGCCGTATTTTTCGGAAAGCTTTACAGACAGCTCCTTCGCGGGAGATGCGTGTGGGTACATACAGTTTAAGAGGACTATAAACGGTTTGTTTAATTCTTGAAGCTCGCTTATTACGCGACCTTCCGCCTCTTCGTATTCGTCACGAGGAATGTCGCTTATGCTGCCGTCTGTCGTTATGACAAGACCTATTGTCGAATGTTCCGCTATGACCTTTCGTGTACCGATTTCGGCGGCCTTGTCAAACGGCATTTCGTCCTCCGCCCACGGAGTGTGAACCATTCGCGGCCCGTCGCCCTCAATATAGCCGAGCGAGCTCGGAACAATATAACCGACACAGTCAATCATCCTAACCTTAAAGCTTGCGTTATCCGGAAGATTTATCTCTACCGCATTTTCGGGGATGAACTTCGGCTCGGTCGTCATTATTGTTCTGCCGGCTGAGGATTGCGGTAATTCGTCTACCGCTCGGTCGTGCTGACCGGCGTTATCTATATTCGGTATCACAAGGGTGTCCATAAATCGCTTTATAAACGTTGATTTTCCCGTCCTCACGGGACCTACGACGCCAACGTAGATGTCGCCGTCGGTTCTTTTTGCAATATCGTTGTAAATACTTGTTTTTTTCATTTTCGGCTCCCCCTTATGCACGCGGAATGAGCAGCCTGCATTTTTCGGTGACGAGCATGCCCTCAAGATTGTTTTCACTTATAATTTTGTCGGCTGTCGTGTTGTAATGTCGCGCTATATCCCATACCTTTTCGCCCTTGTCGGCGAAATATACCGTAAGTGCGGCTTCGGACGGCTTTTTCGGCCTTTCGCTGTCAACGGTAATATCCGTAATGACGTTTACCGTGCTTACGGAAAAAACAGCTGCGGATATTGTAATTTCCACACGGGCGTCAAGAGTGTCACCGGAATTAAGTATATAATCAGATCCCGTGACGGTTATAAACGGCGAAAATTCCGTTCTTTCTCCCGAGAATTCCTCACGGCGTCGGTATTCAAAATCAAATTGCCGTTCAAAAAACGATATTTCGTTTTCTTTGCTTACGGTGAGCAGATTAACTTTTATTGCCCCCGAGATTAAAAGCTCGTCTTTTACGCGTGAGGTATTGTACTCTATGTCGGCGACTGACATATCTAAAATTCTCTCGGTATCGGTACCCGATAAATCGAGCCTGCCCCTGCAAAGATGAGTGTCGGTAAAGCTGTCGTCAAGCCGCCGTATCTCCGTCGGTGTCAGCTTTGATTCGATTTCGTAATTTACCGAATATGCGTCCGTCACCATGCTCATTTCTTCGCTTTTGTATGTTTCGGTGTATGCGCGTATTTCGGCTCCTGCGTCCAAAAGGCGAAGTGCTCCTGCGGCGTCGGACTTAGCGGATACGGCTAAATCCGATATCACAAGCTTTATTATATTGATACTTTCGTCATCTGCTTTTTCGACTTCAACTATTTGATTTATCGGCATGGTGTGTTCGGTTGTTTGCAGCTCGTTGTCATTTGTCTCCGCAATATAGAGAGTTTTTACGGTAAGCTCGCCTTTAATAAGAATTTTTCCCGATACCGCCCTTGTATCCTCTATTACGGCACTTGCGTAGGAACGCACTATCTGCGATATCGACGGCTTTGCATCTCCGATTTCGTATATTTCGCTGACGGTGAAGCCCTTTTCCGAACAGCCGAGCATATTGCACACTTCATTCTTTTCGCATTTGGTTTCGACCCCGCCGCCGCGGCATGCGCAAATAATTTTTTTACGCTCGCACGAATAGCATGAAAAGGTTATGCTTATACTGCCGTGAATATCAAGTCGCCTGCCGGAAACGGCACGGCAGTTGACATATTCCGTTTTCGCTCTGACGCAGCATTCGCATTCCTCAACCGCTCTGTTTTCAAAAAAACGAGAAAAGGGGACGCCCTGCTCAAGGCATTGCAGCTTTCCGGTATCGCTCATGTATAGTACCGAGAGTCGACCCGTTCCGTCTGCCGTTACCCTGTCACCGGTTTTCTGAACGCTGCTTATATGTGCAGTCAGCGAACATTTTAATACTCTTTGAATATCGGGGAGGTATTCGGGCAGCGTTATATCACATTCAATAGGTTGCTCCAAAGCTTCCCGACAGGCTGTTTTTCTTTTTGAAACTTCATTCGTTTCCGCACAAAAATCCATTACTGTCTCTCCTCTTTGCTGAAATGTATTTTTCGTTTCTAAGAATATTTATTCAAATCCTGTCCGCAATATTACACCGCTGTGCAAATTGGATATGCAGTTGATTTTACAGCTTTGAAAAAATTTTAAAAAAATTTCAAAAAACACTTGCAAAAATAAAAATCTGTGCTATTATAATAATAACGATAATCGTTACTGATTATTGAGCGGTTACAAGCCGCAACGTAAAACGCAGTTAAAGCCGATGATATAGACACGGCTTTTTACGGCGCACGTTATCCGATATATAAAGAACGGAGGCTGAATATTGCAGGAACAGCGTTACAGTCGGCAAAGGGAGGCAATCCTTGAAAATTTAAAAAACAGGTATGACCACCCGACTGCCATGGAGCTTTATCTCTCCGTCAGGGAGGATATTCCGAATTTAAGCCTCGGTACTCTCTACCGCAATCTTACTCTTCTTCGTGACAGCGGCAAAATCATAAGCCTTACCCTCGGCGGGGAGGAGCATTTTGACGCTAATACAAATCAGCATTATCATTTCAAATGCACATCCTGCGGCAGATATTTCGATTTACCCTCTGAGCCGCTTGACTCGTCCGTTACGGCACGTTGCTTGGGCGATTTTAAGGGCAGGGCAGAGGGTTACAGCCTAATCTTTTACGGCAAATGCGAAGAATGTTTAAAGCATTTGTCCGTGTCAAATAATAAAGATAATAATTAAATTCTTGGAGGAATTAAAAATGAAAAAATTTGTATGTCCCGTATGCGGTTATGTTTATGAAGGCGAAAATCCGCCTGAAAAGTGCCCTCAGTGCGGCGCTCCCGGTTCAACCTTCAAAGAGGTTAAAGAGGAGTCAAAATCTTGGGCTGCAGAGCACGTTGTAGGTGTTGCGAAGGATGTTCCCGAGGATATCCTTGAGGGTCTTCGCGCTAACTTCACAGGCGAATGCTCCGAGGTCGGTATGTATCTTGCAATGGCAAGAGTAGCTCACAGAGAGGGCTATCCCGAAATCGGTCTTTACTGGGAAAAGGCTGCCTATGAAGAGGCAGAGCATGCCGCTAAATTTGCAGAGCTTCTCGGTGAGGTCGTCACAGACAGCACCAAAAAGAACCTTGAGATGAGAGCCGAAGCAGAGAACGGCGCTACACTCGGTAAGTTTGAACTTGCTAAGAGAGCTAAGGAAGAGGGCCTTGACGCTATTCACGATACCGTTCATGAGATGGCTCGTGACGAAGCGAGACACGGCAGAGCTTTTGAGGGTCTTCTCAAGAGATATTTCGGTTAATTTTTTAAGCTTTGCCAAGTAAATATATTGTTAGGAAGTGTTTGCTTTGAAAAAATATGTATGCCCCTGTGGCTATGTTTACGATCCCGCAGTGGGAGATCCCGATAACGGCGTAGCTCCCGGAACCGCGTGGGAGGATGTTCCCGAGGACTGGGTTTGCCCCGTATGCGGTTTGGGTAAAGACTCCTTTACGGAAGAAGATTAATTTGGCTAAAGTCGGATTGCGTTTTTAGTGCAGTCCGACTTTTCTTTTTGTATGCAGCTTTGCTAATGTCGAAATTTGTTGATTATTACGTCTTGAACACGGTTTTGCGCTGTGATAAAATATCTTCAGAGATTTGTAAACGGAGGATACATATGGAGAGACGCGATAAGATAAATTATTATCTTGATTTGGCTGAGGCGGTAGCTCAGCGAAGCACTTGCCTGAGACGTCATTTCGGTGCGGTCATAGTAAAGGATGATGAGGTTATATCAACCGGTTACAGCGGTGCACCGAGGGGCAGAGAAAACTGTACTGATCTAAATTACTGTGTCCGTACAAGGCTTAATGTTCCGCGCGGCGAGAGATATGAGCTTTGCCGCAGTGTACACGCCGAGATGAATGCCGTTATAAGCGCGGCGAGAAATCAAATGCTCGGAAGCACAATGTATCTCGTCGGAATAGAATGCGATACCGGCGAATACGTAAAAGAGGCGAGCAGCTGTGCACTTTGCAAACGAGTGATAATAAATTCCGGAATAGACCATGTTATTATCCGTGACACTCACAATGATTACCGCATAGTCAATGTGAAAAAGTGGATTGACGATGACGAGACTTTAACGGGCAGCGTGGGATATTGATTACGTAATCAGTATATAAAAAAGACGTGAAGCGAGATTTTTCTCACTTCACGTCTTTTATTGTTGTGTTTTTGCCGAAGTGTCAGTTGTCGGCGTTTATCGGAATTTCGCCGTTTGTTTCCGAGCTTTCGAGTGCTTTTTCCTCCTCGGTCATCTTGCGTACTCTTTCAAGGCGTCTCTCTTCAAGCTCTTTCATCATATCTTCCTTGAATTTGCCGTGAACGTTAAAGAATATAAGTATTATACCAAAGAGAAATCTTGCAATGGCAGGCATAAGGGCAAATACCGCAAAAAATCCCATGAGAACCTTCGGACTTGTGTCACGTATTACGTTACCGAGTGCGTCCTTGTGCGAGGTGTAGCCGACAAAGGTTATGACAAGACCCGAGAGAAGTCCGGTAACGGCATTGGCAAGCTTTGTAAAATAGTTTGATACCGTTGCTACAAGGCCCTCGTTGCGGACACCGTATTTCCATTCGCTGTAATCGTAAACATCGCCCTGCAAAACCGCCTGACAAACACGAATTATACAGTTCGGCAGACCGCATATTGTCAGCATTATGGTAATGTAAACCATATTTGCGACTCCGCTGCCGCCGCTGTAATTCTTGTACCTTTCCGCACCGGAATAGCTTCCGAACGGAGCATAACCTATTATGAACATCAGCGTGTATGCTATGCCGCCGAAAATGCCGGCACCGATTGCGGTGTTTCTGGCACCGAATTTATGTATAAGCTTCGGCGTAATCGGCGTTATTATGAAGTTGGGAATGCCCGTGAATAAGCCGGCTATTGTGCCGTTTGCAAGGCTGCCCGTGTTGTGAAGCCAAAAGAAGCTTTCGGTAGAAGCTCCGACTGATTTGAATCCGTTGAAAAAGTTTGCGAGCATAAGTATAAACATAGGCTTGTTTTTGACCGCATTTTTAAACGAATCAAGAACGCTGATTTCCTGCATCTGCTCACGAGATGCGAGCGGGACTCTTTCTCTCATTGCAAAGAATCCGTATATTGCCGTGCCGCCGGCTATTACCATCATGGCTACGGCAAATCCGGAGTAGACGTCCTGCATACCGATGCTTTTCGAAATCTTCGGCATAAACGAAACAAATATCGGCACAAAAGCCGGAATCCACGTTCCGAAAAGCTCAAAGAACTTTGAAGTCGCTATAAGGTTGTCTCTCTCGCGAAGGCTCGGGGTGATATTGTAAAGAAGTATCTGCCAGGCATTGAAATATGACATACCTAAATTGTATGCGAATATTGCAATTACTGCCCAAACTATTCTTGATGTGTTACCCGAGAGGAACTGCGGCGTTGTGAAAAGCATCAGCGTGGCAAGACCCCAAATCGGTACGGTGATTATCATGTACGGGCGAAGTCTGCCCCAACGAGTTCTTGTTCTGTCAATAATAAGACCCGAAAGAGAATCGTCAACGGCGTCGTATATTGATTCAATAAAGACTATAAGACCGTAGGCACGTCCCGAAATTCCGAGAAAGCTTATCATAAAGAACTGCCTGTATGCGTTTACAAACTGGTCAAGGTTCTTTTGACCGAAGGTCGTAAGCAAAAACGCTACGAGCTCGCTCGGTCGGATATAACGTCTGTTTTGCTCGGAGGCTTTTTTGACCTCTTTTTCAAGCTCCTGCTCGGACGGCTCAGCAACAGTTGTACTTGTGGCATTTTCTCCCAAAAAAATCACATCCCGGAAATTATTTGTAAAAAATAAAAATATTTTTATTATTTTAGCATAATGATTTCCGTAATTCAATAATTTTACGGTAATTTATTTTATATTTATCATATGGTGAACATTCATATGGCGAATATTGCCGCAAAGCACGCGAACTTTTTTGCAAAAACCGGCAGTAATTGACTTTTTATGCGCACAATGCTAAAATTATTTAAATTGATTTCCAAGGAGGCTGTGTCATGCTCGAAACGGATACGGAAAAGAATTCATCATACGGCAGCAAGCCTGCTTTGCCGCGTGCGGGCGAGCAAAAAAAACGTGCCTGCGAGGAATTTCAATATGATTTTTCGAACGGCACAAAGCGAAGCGAGGCAAGACCCGAGGAAACATATTTTTACGGCGAAAATCAGCCGATGATGTTTGAAGAAGCTGTCAAAGCAAAGAACGGCGGCGGAAGCAAAAACGCAGAAAAGGGGCTTGCGGTGTTTTTGACCGTGGCGGCGGTGCTGCTTGCTTTGGTAAGTGCCTTTTCGATTTTAACCGGGTTCGGCATCATAAAAAATTATACAGGCCTTTTTGAGAAAACAACGACTGAAGCCGCGGCGGATACCGACAAAGGCTCAAATTACATATACAACTCCGGTGTTTCCGCAGAGACTTCGGAAAGCGAGACTTCATCCGGAGAGAGCATCACGACCGGCCAATGATGTTGTTTCACAATGCTTTTTATGCGAGCCGATAAAAAACCGCTCGCGGCAATGAAAGCTGCAAGCGGCACAAAAGCTTTTACGGCAAACGCTCTTTATGTGTAAAGGCTTCTGCATTAAATAATATGCTCCGAAATCGGCGATATATGCAATGAATTTTCACGGCATATAAAAAAATTATAAAAAAGACTTGCTTTTTTACACCCAGTGTGATAGAATGCTTTAGCATTCTGAAAACGAATTCAAATTTGAACGGAGGAAGAAAATGTCGGCTCTTGAAATAATTCTTGCTGTATTACTTATATTATCATCTGTTATACTGACCGTTGTTATCCTTATGCAGGAGAGTCGTCAGGCAGGCCTTTCCGGTGCAATCGCCGGCGGTGCCGATACCTTCTTCGGTAAGAATAAAGGCAGAACCATGGAGGCTAAGCTCAGCAGATTCACGAAATACTTCGGTTTATTCTTTTTTGTGCTTGCACTCGGTGCCACACTTCTGCTTCTCTTTTTCTAAAATATAAAAGCGGTAAAACGCTTTTTATATGAGCCATTAGCTCAGTTGGCAGAGCACTTGACTTTTAATCAAGGTGTCCGGAGTTCGAATCTCCGATGGATCACCATTTGTAATTTACACTGGCGGCAATGCCGGCCGAAGGGGGCGTGCGCAGGCAGAAAAAAGGCCTGCGCAGGCAGAAAAAAGGCCTGCGCAGCGCGCCGTATAAAAGCTTTATGCTTTGTGTCATAATATTACGGGTTGGCGGAAAGCCTTTCCAATTAATGGGCTATAGCCAAGCGGTAAGGCAACGGACTTTGACTCCGTCACTCGCTGGTTCGAATCCAGCTAGCCCAGCCAAAGCACCGCGGCGCCTGCCGCGGGGAAATATGGAGGCATGGCTCAGCTGGTTAGAGCGTTGCGTTCACATCGCAAAGGTCGTGGGTTCGAGTCCCTCTGCCTCCACCAAATTGTTTTATACCTTAGCGCACAGCCTTTGTACGTTAAGGTTTGCTTTTCGTATCAAAACCAAAGTAACGCTGTACAGGGTGCACAGCGTTGATTTTGGTTCCGTTTTTTAAGAGGTTTTATGCGGACATAGTTCACTGGTAGAACATCAGCTTCCCAAGCTGAGGAAGCGGGTTCGATTCCCGTTGTCCGCTCCATTTATCGAAAGGCGTCGAATCAAGTTAGGTTCGACGCCTTTCGACTGGTTGTACAAACTGCATTTGTAAATAATTTGTGAACATTTAAAAATAGTTGCCTATTTTTGTGCAACCTTTGCTTGTTTTCAGCCTATTAGTGAAAGGACTTTTTGTTCTTATCATTCAATAGGAGATGTGTTATAATGACAGAAGAAAACTACAAGTATCATACAAGTCCATTTTTGCTGCGAAACCAATTCAAAGGCAAGGGAAAATTGCAAGTTCCAATTATCCCGAGGTTTCAATCAAAAGAAGATGATTTTACCGATTTAAGGCTGATCGGCTTTGACAAAGCCAAGCTTGAAAGCGATAATCACCTCAACCGCATGGTGCATTTCTTTCTTTACGATTACAAATTTGAACGTGTATGGAAGAACCCTGACGCAGACTTAGAGAAACTAAAACGCTACCGGGCGGTATTGTCGCCGGATTTTAGTATGTACACTGAAATGGCACCGGTTATGCAGCTTTTCAATACCTTTCGTAACCGCTGGTGTGGAGCATATTACGCTTCAAAAGGGATAAGGGTTATCCCCTCCGTCAGTTGGGGAGAAGAAAACACCTTTGAGTTTTGTTTTGACGGGATTGAGAAAGGGTCTACAGTCGCAGTTTCAACCTACATGGTGTCGGCACACAATAATCACAGCGATCAAAAAGAGTTTTTTCTAAAAGGCTACAATGAAATGCTGCGGCAAATTGAGCCGGAACGAATTATTTGCTACAATGAGCCGTTTCCTGAAATGCAAGGGAATATTGTATTTGTTGATTATGAACTGAGTTCATGGCGGTATATGAATGATGATCCATACGTTCCGTCTAAATACGCAAAATATATCTGCGGAGCAGAGCCGTGGCCGGAAGATTGTGATATCATTATAAAATCGACTGGGCATATACTATCCGATTACGAGATAAAAGGCATGGGGAGTGCTTATGGTGGGAAGTGGCGGCCGAGTAGGCCCGAAGATGAAAGATTTTTGGGTGAGCCCGGAGATATTAATAAAAGCAGAACAGATGGAAAAAGAGGCGGATATGATAGAGAAACAAAAATTGGTGAAGATGGCAGAGCAACAAAAGAGCGGCACCATACAGATCATGATAATCCAAGGGCTCATACAGACCCACATGACCATGATATAGATTGGAGTAACGGATATCCAAAACCCGGACCGCCAATTAACTATCCAGATGGCGCACCGGAATTTAAAGCATATGAGGTGAAATTTATGTCAAAGATTATAGAAAAAAACAGTTTGGAAGATAATCGATTTAAAACGATTAGTGATTTTAAGTGGTGTGTAAACAGTGGCGGAGAAATTGAATTTGAATATAATGACAGAGTATTTGGAATTTTCCCTAAATTAAAACGCACATCCGAGTCCGGGATGCAAATGTTAATTTGCGAAAAATTTGTAGACAACCAGCAAAAAACAGAAAAATGGTGTAAAGATGTCGATGAAGTTTTAGAATATATGATTGACGGCGAACGACTGCGCGATATTATAACAAAGGTTGAGGTAACCGATAGAACGATTTAACCCACTTTAAGTGAGCCGCATCTATTTTGTTCCCTAAAGACAGCAGGCAAAGCCTGCGCACACATCGCGCACCTCACTAGGTGGGGTGCGTTTTGTTTTTCGCCCGCGCTCATGCCGGACATCTTTTTAGTAACCCAAACCCACGTCGTCGCGAACGATACATAGTTCGCGACGACTTTTTCTATTTTGAAATACATTTTGGTGTTATCCCCAGATAAGCGGGGCGATAGCTCTTGAAAACCAAAATGGATAATATAAAAAGAACATACCTGAAAAGCTTAGAAGTATATACCAGATTAAATCCCATTTACTGTCGATCGGCTTTTTTAAACGCCTTCCGCAGCATAAAGAAAATACTTTCCAAATACTATAACCAATGAAAGCGCCCATGGTATTTGCGATTACGTCGTTTATATCGGAAGTCCGGGTAGTAATCAATTGTGATAATTCTATTAACAATGAAAAACCTGCGCCCAATAAGACCGTTTTATAAATTTTGCGAAAGTTTTTCCAAATAAAAGGGGCGAGAAAACCAAAAGGAACAAGCATTAAAATATTTAAATAAAAACTTCTTTCAATTGTGTCAAAAGGAATAAGATTTATTTTTGCTTGGATAATAGATTCGTTTATTCCGCCTTGTGGTGCATATAGGATGTCGCTAAGTCCACCTACACCGGTCAGGTCATATATTTGCCAGATATATAAAACAAAAATCCATACGAATAACCAAGAAAGTTTATTTTTGTTTTTTCTTTTTACCATAAAATAGATCACACACGGTAATACAGCGCACAATATGCTGTAAATGGTACCTTGATTAAAATGCAGCACAATACGTTTCTCCCCGGTTTTCACAATATTTAAAGCCTGCCCGGCCGCTCTGCTTCCATAAAGTTAATTGTTATGGTTTTTAAATAGTATAATCGGTAAATTGTTTTAATACTATAATTGACGCCGCTATATTTGGAAACATCTGCTTGAGAACCCAGACTGCATAGCAAAAACTCTTTTTCGTGTTTTTGACAAAGCACGGCCAAATTAGAATCATCAGACAATCTGATTTTTTATATTTCTAAAGGTTTCAGCTCTCATAATCCATGGGATGAAAAGTGTTCCAAATATATCAGTAAATTTGCTGTGAAAAACTGTTCTCATTCTATCACTTTAAAGATGTATAATTAGTTTTTTATCGAAATATAGCTGTAAAAAATATTGTACAGAAACACAGTTTTGAAAAGATGCATGTCCAAATAAAATGGCTGCAACAATGAAATTGCGTATGGCTTTGCCGTATGTTTTTCAGAGGTGCAAACCAAAGAATAGAATAAAAATACATTTCACGCAGAAAAAGCGACATTTCACGCAAGAGATGCACTTTTTCTGTTTTTTTTATTTATAGTGGTAACAAAAGGCATAGGACAGAATAAATCAGGGAAGGCGATGGGTTATGAAGTGGTTTCACAGAAAAAAGAAAAACCAAAGCCTGCATTTTGAAGACGCCGCCCGCTTTAATTGGGCGTTGGATACCAATCAGAAACTCCGGGACGGGATAGCGGAACTGGCTGAGCAGTTTCCCCGCCTGACGGAGGAGGAATACATTCAAAGGGTGTTGGAACTGTTTCAGAGAGCCGGACTGGAGCTGACCGGAGAAGAATTAAAAATGCTGCTGGCGCTCAGGCGGGAGACTGACCGCATACTGCTGCGAAAAAACCAGAAAGGAGAATAAACACAGATGAAGAAAAGACAAATGCCACTGCGGGACGGGTACGGCGATAACGACAAACGCGTTCTCCGTGCTTTTGTGAAAAGCCGTTGTGTTTGCCATTGCAGGAAGTGTGATTCCGCAATTCTTTATGCCTTTCCGCTGTATTTCCTGTCTGTAGTCGGAGCTGGCTCCAACCGTCAGCCAATCGGGAATTCTGGATTAAAAATCTTGAAGAAGGAGTGGCCAGCGTGAATTACACCAAATTAAGAATATCGGCAGCTCTCATCTGCATTGCAAGCCTGTTGAGCCTGCTACTTGGCAGCTGTGCCGGAGAACAACAGAAACAGATCACCAATATCCGTCAACTGGATGGAAAAAGCATTGGGGTAATGACCGGCTCCATTTTTGACCAATATACAGATCAATTTATTCATGATGCGAAAAAAGAATATTACAGCACCTACGCAGATATGGCCATGGCAGTCCAGCAGGGAAAAATTTCCGCATTTTTAATGGATGAACCCATGGCGCGGGTACTTTGCCAGGAAAATGAGGGAATTACCTATCTTGCGGACTATCTGACCGAAGACGGTTACGCCTTTGCGTTTCCAAAAGATGAAGATGGCGCCCGGCTGCGGGATCAAATAAACGAATTTTTGGCAAAATGTAAAGCGGATGGTACGCTGGATGAAATTGAAACAATCTGGTTTGGCGCAGATGAAAATCTGAAAACCGTTGCGGATTGGACAGAATTGCCTGCCCAAAACGGTACCGTAGACTTTGCCGCAAAAATTGGCAGCGCCCCGTTTGCCTACGTAAAAAATAACCGGACGGTAGGCTATGATGTGGATATTATCATTCGTTTCTGCCAGGAATACGGTTATGGACTTAATATACATAATACGGAAGTGACGTCCTTTATTTCCGGCATTGAAACCGGGAAATACGACCTGGGCGCCGCCGGCTTTACAATGACGGAGGAACGGGCGGAAAGTATGTATTTTTCCGATCCGGATTATACCGGCGGCATTGTGGCCGTTGTGGCAGGGAGCGGCCAGAGCCAGGCTCGTTTTCAAACGCTGCAGGATTTTGCCGGAACTGAAGTTGGGGCGGTTACAGGCACAATTCATGACCAGATTTTGGGGAATATAGTCAGCGGCGTTCATTACAACTATTATGACGACTTTTCTTCCCAACTACTGGCCCTGCAGACGGGGGCCCTGGATGCGATTGTGACAGATAAGCCCATTGCCCAGCTGGCTGTCGCCCGGCAGCCCGATCTTGCAATTTTTCCGGAAACAGTGGCGCCAGACAGCTATGGCCTTGCTCTGGAAAAAAACAGCCCGTTAACAGACCGGGTCAGCTCCATTATAAAGCAATATGAGGCAGATGGAACGCTGGAAGCTTTACAGAAAAAATGGTTCAGTGCAGATGAAAGTCAAAAGGTAATTCATATAGGGGAGTATGATACGCCCAACGGTACTCTGCGTTATTTCCATGATTCTACACTGGAACCTATGAGCTATGTAGGCGGAAACGGCCAGTCTCTGGGCTATGAGGTGGAGCTGGTTTACCTGATTGCCAAAGAGCTGGGAATGGAGCTGGAAATTACGCAGGGAGCTTTTAACGCTCTGGTCCCTATGCTGACCAGCGGTAGAGTGGATATTGCCTCCGGCTCTATCAGTATTACAGAGGAACGGCAGGAAAGTATTGATTTTGCTGCCGCCCATTACACCGGCGGCACGGTGATGCTAGTTCGAAGCGAAGATATGGGCGTGACGGTAGAAGCGGAGAATACGAACTTTTGGAACGAAATCTCCGGCAGCTTTTATAAAAATTTTATTCAGGAAAACCGGTGGGAAATGATTCTTTCCGGGTTGGGCGTTACCTTTGTGATCTCCATTTTTTCGGCGTTGTTTGGTACGGCGCTGGGTTTTGGGCTATGTCTTATACGCCGCAGCCGCAGCCGGACAGCTGCTGGAATCACAGCGGCTTTTATCCGTCTGATCCAAGGGATTCCGGTGCTGGTGCTGCTGATGGTCCTATTCTATGTAATATTTGCCAGCACTACAATAGACGGTATTTTTGTGGCCATTATTGCCTTTTCCATTAATTTTGCAGTGTATGTGTCTGAAATGATCCGCACCGGAATTAACGCTGTGGATGCAGGACAATGGGAGGCGGCCGCCGCAATCGGTTTTGGCAGGGTGAAAACCTTTACCAAAATTATTGCGCCCCAGGCAGCACGATATATCCTGCCTGTTTACAAGGGTGAGTTTATCTCTATGGTGAAAATGACCTCTGTGGTTGGATATATTGCAGTGCAAGATCTGACCAAAGTGACCGACATCATCCGCAGCCGTACTTTTGAGGCCTTTTTCCCACTGATTGTGACGGCAATCATCTACTTTTTGCTGGCATGGGGGCTGACTCTGCTGCTGGGAATAGTGGAAAAGAAAATGGATCCCAAACGCCACAAAAAAAAGATAAAGGAAATGGTTACGGGTCTGGAAGCAAAGGCAGACCCACAAACGGAAAGAACCGCCATACAGGAAAAAGAACCGGTTATTAGTATATCGCACCTGAAAAAAGTCTATTCCAATGTAACGCCCCTCAACGACGTCAACGCGGAAATCTATAAAGGAGAGGTTATCTCTATTATTGGTCCCTCCGGTACGGGAAAAAGCACCCTGCTGCGCTGCCTTAATCGGCTGGAAACACCGACAAACGGGCAAATTTGTGTGCTTGGAACAGAGGTCACCAGCGCCAAAGCGGCGCAATTAAATGCTGTGCGCCGTCGTATGGGAATGGTATTTCAAAATTTTAATCTTTTTGCGCATCTAACCGTGATTGAAAACATTATGCTCGGGCCGACGGAGCTTCTGGGCTGTACGCGGCAACAGGCATATACACAGGGCATGCAGCTGCTTGGGAGCGTGGGGTTGGCAGAGAAGGCGCTGAACTACCCGGATGAACTGTCCGGTGGGCAAAAACAACGCGTCGCCATTGCCCGGACCTTGGGTATGCAACCGGAAATTGTGCTGTTCGACGAACCTACCAGCGCATTGGATCCCACAATGGTAGGCGAAGTACTTTCAGTTATTCGCAATTTAGCCAAACAAGGTTTGACCATGCTGATTGTTACACACGAAATGAAATTTGCAAGGGATGTTTCCTCTAGGGTTTTCTATATGGATGAAGGCATTATTTATGAGGAAGGTACACCGCAGCAGGTATTTGAAAAACCAGAAACCGACCGGTGCCGCGCTTTTGTCAAGCGTTTGAAAACGTTCCATTATGAAATACACGCAAGCACGTTTGATTTTATTGGCGCCGCGACCGAAATAAACAATTTTGCTCGTAAGCAGCTGCTGGGAGCGCAGCAGTCCTTGAAATACCAGCAGATATTTGAGGAATTATGTGTTGCTGCTATTTTGCCGAACCTTCCGGACGGCGGCGGCTGGACGCTGTTCTTCGATGCCGCCTGCCATGAAGACGGCAGTGCGTGTGAAGCCGTTATTCGCTGGCGGGGCGTTCCCTTTGATCCTCTCACACAGGGGGACGAACTAAGTATCAAACTGGCTGTTGCCAGGACCAAAGAAAGTTTCTATGGTTATGATGGCGGCGTTAATACCATAACAATCATTTTTTAAAAAAGAAAGAGGTAAACAAAATGACCCGAACAGGTATGAAAAAAACCGGTGTACTGCTGCTGGCGGTGGCGTTATCTACTACAATCTTATTATCCGGCTGTGTTCAAAAAGCAGAAAAAATGACCGAAACGGTCTATAACGTGTATTTTGGTTTAAATGATGCGGATACCGGTAAACAGGAAATCGCCATGGAAGATGCATCGGCCTATATCCGGAGCGTTATTGAAAGCTACGGTTACGGGTATACCGAGCACCGTGCGTATGGCGCATACACAGAAGACGGTGTAAGCAGAGGGAACGATACACTGGTCTATATGCTTATTTTTGTGGACGAAGAAAAGGTCCGAGAAATATCCGACCAGGTTATCGGGCACTTGAATCTGGCGTCTGTTCTCTGTCAGAAGGAAGAAATGGAATATGCGTTCTTTGTCGGCGAAGAAAAACAAAACGGAAGGAAGGCAGGACGCGCTTAACCATAAAGAAAAGAATTTTTGGAGGTCTTAGTATGAACATTGAAAAAACAGTGGAAGGCTCTACCCTGCACATTTTTCTGAGCGGACGCCTTGACACCACCACAGCGCCCCAGCTGGAAGCGGAGCTTAAACAGTCTGTCAACAGTGTGCAGGAGCTGAATTTGGATTTTCAAGCGCTGGAGTACCTCTCTTCTGCCGGCCTTCGGGTTATTTTGTCTGCCCAGAAGGTGATGAACAGGCAGGGGAAAATGGTGATTCGCCATGTAAACGAAACCATTATGGAGGTATTCGAAATTACCGGTTTTATTGATATTCTCACCATTGAGTAAGAGGCGTTTGACGCTTCTGTTGCCGTACCTGCCTTTATTACAAAGAAATTTGTACAGGAAGAATTATTATGAAATGCCAAAGCAGGAGGATGCTAAGATGTTCCCAAAAGGGTATGGAAAAGCAAAATTTTATCAGCGCTCCGGATAGCTGTAAAAAATCGGTTATACTGCCAGAGGTGGTATGACCACCCGGATTGTGTGAAAAAGGGGGTGGGAAATTCGTAAAAAGTCCAAAATATAAGGAAAAAAGAACGGTAAAAAATAAAACATACATAAGGAGGATTACAAAATGGGGCAAAAAAAATTTGGTGGGATAAGAAGACGGCTGCTGGCAATTGGCATGGTATTTGCCGTATGTGCGCAGATCATGTTACTTTCCGTAACAACTGCAGCGGCCAAGGAGATACCCTATAGTTATGCAAAATCCTACACGGATGAAGAGACGGGGATAGTCTATTTTGACATCTGCAATGGGAACGCGCAAAATCGCCCCACGGCAGAGAAAGACGTGATGAAGGCTTCCATTCAATATGGCAATACGCTGCAAAACTGGTCAAAGGTGGCGTATGACATCATTGGAAGCGACAACAATAATTACTCTCCTTACGGCAGCGACTCCTTCAGTAAATGCTGGGGAAACAGCAAGCCAACGTATTTTGATATGGTCAGCGAGCTGTGCAAAACCGACGAAGGAATAATCAAAGGTTCACGAAAAAAAGACAGCAGCTATCGGACCGGGCTTCAGGTGGGTTATTCCCTTTCGGATGCAAAAGACGCCATGTATAACATACCTGTTTATTTAAGAAACGGAAAGATTAATGCGTCAAATATTCAAAAATACAGTAATGTTCCAATATTGGACGATGACAGCAACAGGCTGGTTCTGTATGATTTTGTGGGCAACCTGGAAAAATACGGCGGCACACATAAATATCATTATAATGTTTTTGGCCTGGTTTTTTATGATTTGGAATTTTGCCCGATCAAGGATGAAGACGCCGTTTATTTTTCAACACCCATGCAGGAAATGCTGCAAAGTACCAGCGAAGAAGTAGCAAGCTGCGACGGCTTTAGACTGGCGACGAACACAAGTCAGGGAATCGCCGTTACCACTTTGAGCAATGACTCCGGCCAGGAGATGACAATGGAGGTTGGCAATGAAGTAACGTATTCCCAAGCGCTTAGCAATAGTTTTGAAGAGACCAGCGGAGCAACCTATGGGCAGGAAATTGGTGCAATGATCCATTTTGGGAATGATTCAAGTAAGGTGCAGGGTGAATTATCTTTAGGTTTCAGCTTTGAAGAAATGTACGAAAAAGCCTATGGCTCGGCAGAAGAGAATGGAAAAGAGGAAACGTCCACTTCCTCTATCAGCTATCCTGTGCCGGCATATTCTACTGTTTCTGTCAGCAAAAATGTATCTGAAAAAAATATTTCCATTGATTATAAGCAGGCGGTCGCTGTAAAATATAAAACTGCTGTTGTGGCGATCCGCGGGGGATTTTACGATGACAACGCTGCGATGTTGGATGTGAAAGGTTACGAGCAAGCGACGTTTTCTACTGTTTTTGGTGCGGTTAATCAGAACAATGAGCCAAACGGAACGACAGATGATTCTATTGCTGCGTTGAAAAATCGGTATGACACATATAAAAAAGACGGCAACAATAACATTGAAAAGAAAGCATATACTCTTCAAACAAAGAAAAAAGCTGGTGAGAGCAGTACAGAAACACGTTCCAGGGTGCTGAACTGGGCTGAGATTAAGAAACAATCGTATGGAATAGAATCACTCATCGACAATTTGAATAATAAATGCCATACGATGAGCACCGTTGGCGCAACGATGACAGGAAAAGAGATTGTCACAGAATACCATAGCTCTGACCCCGTGGTCACCAACCCATTAAAAAGTATAAAGGTTTATAAAGATTCGCTGTTGAAAAGAGCCGTTACTACAGAAAATATAACAGTGGGAAAGGATTTGGCCTTTTCCGGGTATACGCTGCAGGGCTTTTTTGAGGATGGCGCGACACAATATCCGGATTTTGATGCCACGAAAGGGCATTGGATTCTGACTGACGCAAAAGGAAATGAAATAGAGAGCTCGGATGTGGCGGAACTGGTCGTCGACGGCGGAAATAACCAGAGGCTGAAAGCCAAAGAAGCAGGTACGGTATATGTTAAATATGTGATTTCAGAGGATGAGGAAGACGGTTATTATTATTTTGATGCACCGTCTGCCAGTGCGAAGCAGATTAAAAACAGCGATTTAAAGTCCACTCCGTTTATTCGCGTTTCCATCCACAATAATGATGCGGAAACTTTCGCGGCGTCTATGTTTTCCGGAGATAACCCCGGGTGGATTGCGGCCATTGTTGTGGTTGTCCTGATTATTGCCGGTGTGATATTTGTCATAATTAAAAGAAGAAGGGCGGCTGCCAAAAATACAGGTTTAAAGGGCGAGTGATATGCTGACATTTGAGATGATGCTTTTATGCGCCGCACTGCTGCTGGTACCGGTTTTCCTTGCATTCCAAAACGTGCTGCGGCAGCGGGACAGTATGCTTTTACAAATGCTACTGGGATATACCGTGTGTTATTTTATGAAAAATTTTTATGCGCTTTTAAACCGGGCAGTCAATGGGATTGAAAATGATGGCTTGGAGATGGACCTGATTGCCATGCTGGGCGCCATTTGTTTTCTGGTTGCCGCCGAATTTTGTCTTTACCGTTTGCCTGAGAGCTGCAAAAACCAAAAGAGCGCTTTAAAAAAAAGGCTGCAGGTATTTTTACTTGTGGGAGCTGTAGCAATGGTGATTGAAGCGATTGCAGGCGTGTTGGGAAACCAAATTTTATTTATAGCTTGTTATCTGGTATCTGTCTTTTGTATTTATGCGGTTACAATCCAGACAAGAAGCAAAGTAGAAGGCGCAAAGAAGCTTTAAGACAAAATGAGGTACATTTATGATAGAAATAGAACATATTTTTATTGCACTGGCTTCACCATTATTTGTTTTTTGTTTTGTTATGGAAAAGGAGGAACGACGCCATTTGCTTTCATTGTTGGCGGGGTTTGGCGCGGCGCTCCTTGCCGGATACATCAATTCCTGTTTTACGATGCTTTTCCAAATGACGGGAAGCGAGGCTGTACAGAATCTTACGCCCATTGTGGAGGAACTGTTAAAAATGTTTCCTGTTTTATTTTTTGCAGAAGCATTTGCACAAAACAGAAAACAGGTGATAACCGTTGCCGTAGAAATCGGGCTTGGCTTTGCTGTTTTGGAAAATTGCAGTTACTTGGTTACATATGGCTCGGAGAGCCTGCTTTTTTCCATTGTCCGTGGTTTGGCTACCGGAGTTCTGCACCCGTTGTGCACCATGATTGCCGGAATTGGCGTTTGTTTGCTTTATAAAAGGAAAAAATTTGCCACCGTCAGTTTTTTCGGTTTCCTTTGTACAGCCATAATGGTTCACGGCACTTTCAATCTTCTAATAGAAGCAGAGGAAAGAGCGTACCGGTTTTGGGGCTGTCTGATTCCTCTGCTGTTGACAGGAATATGTATTCTGTGCTACAAAATTTACAGAAAGCGGAATCTAAAACAGGAACCGGAATGATTCACTGTAAGGCTCTATGACAACAGCGCTTTCTGGCGGAATTGTTGAAAAGGAAGAAAGCCGTACAAAAAAGGAGGGGTGTAAAGCGGCCATAGACCGAGAATAGATGAATTCTGCAATATAACGGATATTGGATCCTATAGAGCCTGGGAATAAAATTATCTTAAAAAATTAGAAAGGAATCAAACATGAAATCAAAAGAAATTAAGCTGTCAAACAATCTGTCCTGCGCTGTGGAGGCGCTGCAGGAGGTGGAGCATGCTTCTGCGCAGGCGGGATTTGATCGGGAACAAACCAATATGCTGCGTTTACTGACAGAGGAAATGATTTCTATGACCACAGACATACTGGCCAACTGCAAGGGCGCTTTGTGGATGGAATGGGAAGGAGCTGCCTGCCAATTGCACCTGACTGCCACGGCTCCCATAGAGGAGGAAGCAAAGGCCGCCTTTATAGCGGCTTCCAAAGCAAAAGTAAACGCACCCGTGAAGGGACTGAAGAACAAGATCAGCGCCCTGCTGGCGGGGATGCTCAGCAGAGAGGATCACCCTAAATTTTATATGTCTATGAGTACCGGGTTTATGGAAGGCATGCCCACCGGAATGCCTTCCATACGGAATATGGCGCCGGTATGGTCGCTGACAGAGTATGAAAAGAGCCAGTCTAAAGAGCAAAAACAGGCGGAGATGGAGGGTGTGGAGAAATCCATTCTGATTGGATTGGCGGACGACATTGTAGTCTCAATGAAAAACCATTGGGTAGAGCTGGTGGTTAAAAAACAATTTTCTCCTCCTGTACAGGCCGCCATGCCAAAATTCACCGGATTGTCGCATGTGTGCATCTTTGTAGACGACATGATGGAGGCGGTGGACTACTATCAAAAGCTGCTGGGCGTTGTGCCAGACCACTATTTATCCCACTGGAAGAATGAAGGCTTTTTTAAGGCCGGCGGCTTTATTCATGAGGCGGCGCAGGGAGATGTTTCCATTGCCTTTGTCAATGTTCCAGGGACAAAACTGACACTGGAGCTGATGCAGTATCATTATCCGGAGGGGCGAAAAGAACCGGTGTTGTTTGCCGCCAACGACGTCAGTGGAGCCCGGCACGTGGCGCTGAAAATTACCAATATTGAAGAGGCGTTTTTACATATTAAAGCTATGCCTGATACGCAATTGATCAATCAGACGGAGGATTACCGTGTATTTCAGATCAGCGAAACCAGCCCTTCTGAAGTGCACTTTTTTGACCAGAACATGCAAAGCGATGCGCGGAATGTACAGACGGCTAAAATTCTAAGCGGTGTGCGATATTTTTATTTTATTGACAAATATGGGCTGCAATGGGAATTTGAGCAGGGACATACCGATATTGGAGACTGATAACTCTCCCGGTCTCTGGGTAACCGGCAACCGTATAAGAAACAAACGTTGTAAACAGATATTCTAAATGACAGAGTGTTTTCAACTAGGTTGATCATGAAAAAGGGGTGGCAGGCCAGTGCGTACCGGCAAAGATCAAACTATTTTTCAGGTGAATGAGAAAAACGCCAACCGTTATACGGCTTTTTGCCTTGCGGTGGCGGCTGGTGTGGCGTTATTCATGTGGGCGCTGAATATCTTTGGCTTTTTTATTGTAGATAAACTACTGATGAACCTGGCTATGCCCACCGGTGTTTTGCTGTTTTTATTGCCTTCTCTGCTGGTACGGGTGTGGAAACGCAGACAATGGATGCTCAAATATGTTATCATGGGCTGTTTTCTGTTGGGGATCGGCACACTGTCCTCCACCTTGACCATTCAGCTGGTGCTGGCCTGGGCCTGTCCTGTTATTGTATCCTGCCACTATTATTCCCCCCGCTTCACCCATTTCACGCTGGCAGGTGTGCTGCTGTGCATGCTTTGTGCGGTATATATTGGCCTGTACTACGGTGTATGGGACGCCAACATGATGCGCAGCAGCGAAGTGCTGGAGGGAATTACCATGCGGGCGGCGTTTATTTCGGATGCAATAGCAGCGGGGGATAATCTTTTACTGCGGGTATTTAATTTTTATTACATTCCCCGGGCAGCTATTCTGGTAGTAGTGTATCTGATCGGTATTACCCTGTCCAAGCGTACACATAATCTGTTGCGCCGACAGGAAGCAGACAACCGGGAAAAGCAGCGTATAGGTGCGGAACTGCATGTGGCCACTCAGATTCAGGCGTCCATGTTACCCTGTATTTTTCCTGCGTTCCCGGAGCGAAAGGAATTTGATATCTATGCCGCCATGAACCCTGCCAGAGAGGTGGGAGGAGACTTTTATGACTTCTTTCTGACAGATGCGGATCATCTGGCGCTGGTTATGGCAGATGTGTCGGGAAAGGGTATACCGGCGGCATTGTTTATGGTTATTGCAAAAACATTGCTGAAAAACGCAGCGCAGAGCGGCTTGTCACCCCGGGCAGTACTGGAAACGGTGAACAACCAGCTGTGTGAAAACAACGAAGCGGAAATGTTTGTTACGGTCTGGCTGGGGATTTATGAAATCTCCACAGGCAGGCTGAAAGTTGCAAATGCCGGACACGAGTTTCCGGCGATCAAACGGGCAAACGGAGAGTTTGCCCTGTATAAAGAAAAATCTGGTTTTGTACTGGCGGGAATGGAAAATGCCCGCTATCGGGAATATAACCTGGAACTGCACAAGGGAGACATGCTGTTTATCTATACCGATGGGGTAGCCGAGGCTACCGATGCGGCCAATACCTTATATGGCACTGGACGGATGCTGGCTGCTTTAAATCGTGCTTCGGACGGAACGCCAAAGGAGCTTTTACATGCGGTTAAGGATGACGTCGACCGGTTTGTAGGAGAAGCACCTCAATTTGATGATATTACCATGTTGGCTCTGCAAATTAAGGGATGAGGTGGGAGAGATGAAAAACTTAACGTTACCTGCAACACTGGAGAAGCTGGAAACCGTTCAGGCTTTTATCTCCGCCGAGCTGGAAGCGGCAGATTGTCCCATGAAGGCTGCAATGCAGAATCAGGTGGCAGTGGAAGAGATTTATGTCAACATGGCTCGTTACGCCTATCATCCGAAAATGGGAGAGGCTTGTACAGTGGGCAACGCCCCTTTGCAGGTGACCATTCAGTTTCTGGATCACGGCAAGCCCTCTGCTCCGCTTTCCAGAGAGGAGGCAGACACCACCTTGTCCGCCGAGGAACGGGAGATCGGAGGACTGGGCATTCCTATCGAAAAAAAGCATGGATGCTGTGTCCTATAAATATCACAACGGGATTAACATTCTTACCATCAAAAGAGGATGGTAAGCCCGCATGTAAATGATAAATTTAAGCTGTTTGTGAATGGCACGGCTGTATGCCGGCCAGAATGCAAGATGTCATTTGGCAGGGCGATCATTGCCGTTTAGGTGCAAAAGCTGTGTTTACAGCCCGATAATAGAAGACGAAAGGGTGATGGATACAAATGCTCACGTTTGTTTGTGCAATTGTTCTTCTCATCGGTGGGTATTTTCTGTATGGGAAGCTCACAGAAAAAATATTTCGTCCGGATGACCGGCCAACACCGGCTGTAGATCACCCCGACGGGGTAGACTACGTTCCCATGAAAACCTGGCGGATATTTCTTATACAATTATTAAATATAGCAGGTACAGGCCCTATCTTTGGTGCGCTAATGGGCGCAGTATTTGGACCTGTGGTATTTTTATGGATTGTGTTCGGCTCCATTCTGGGCGGCGCGGTGCACGACTATATGAGCGGTATGATTTCTGTGCGTTTAAACGGCGCGTCTGTGTCGGAAATGGTAGGGAAATATCTGGGGAAAATTGCAAAACAGATCATGCGCGTGTTTTCGGTGGTTCTTTTAATCCTGGTTGGTACGGTGTTTACCACCAGTCCGGCGGCATTGCTTGCCCGGTTGACGCCAGATTGGATGAATACAACCTTTTGGATCGTAGTCATTTTGCTCTATTATTTTCTGGCGACTTTGCTTCCAATTGATAAGCTGATTGGCAAACTGTACCCTATCTTCGGCGCGGTGCTGCTGGCAATGGCGATAGGCATTATTGGCGGACTGATAGCCGGGGGCTATCAGCTCCCTGAAATGACGTTTGAAAATCTGCATCCGGAAGGACAGCCGGTCTGGCCGTTTATGTTCATTACTGTGGCCTGTGGTGCGGTATCCGGATTTCATGCAACCCAGTCACCCATGATGGCGCGTTGCCTGAAGCAGGAAAAAGACGGGCGCAAGGTGTTTTACGGTGCAATGATTGCAGAGAGCGTCATTGCGCTTGTTTGGGCAGCGGCGGGCGTTGCTTTTTACGGGGCCACGGGCGGCTTGCAAAACGCTTTGGCGGAGCTGGGGCAGTCCGGCGTGGTATACGATATTTCCGTGTCACTGCTGGGTATTGCAGGAGGCGCGCTGGCGATTGTCGGCGTTGTAGCCTGTCCGGTTTCTTCGGGTGACACGGCTTTTCGCAGCGCCCGGCTGACAATTGCAGACTGGTTTAAAATTGACCAGTCAAAGATGAGAAAAAGGCTGGTTATTACCATTCCATTGCTCGCAGCAGGCGCGATATTGACGCAGCTGGACTTTGATGTAATTTGGCGCTATTTTTCCTGGAGCAACCAAACGCTGGCCATGATTACCCTGTGGGCGGCCGCCATATATCTGGCAGGAAACGCAAAAAAATGGTGGTATTCTGTGATATGCGCAATACCCGCCGCTTTTATGTCCGGCGTGTCCAGTACCTATATCCTGATGGCCGAGGAAGGTTTCCGGCTTTCTCAAGATATTTCTTATCCTATAGGTATTGCGTTTGCCTTGGTCTGCACGGTGTTGTATGTGGTTAAAGCCGGTGAAAGAAAAAATCAGCGGCTGCGTGCCCACAGATGAGAAGGAGCTCTCATAATGAAAAAATTAGTTGCCTTGCTTACAGCGGCGGTTTTGCTGTTTTCCATAGCGGGCTGCACTTCAAATAACGATCCGGCGCCTGATGCAGCCTCCCCTGTAAAAGGAAAAAAAGTGGCCTATATTATGCAGATGGCGCCGTCGGACATTTTTCAGATGTGGTCTGATTCCGCACAGAAAACCGCCGAGAGTCTTGGCATGGAATTCAAAGCTTTTTTCTGTAACGGCTCAGACGCCCGGTGGCAGGAGACAATTTCCCAATGCGCTGCCGACGGCTACGACGGTTTACTGCTCAGCCATGGTGGGCAGGATTACACATATGCCTTTCTTACAGAGCTTTTACAGCAATATCCCGATCTGAAAATCGTCGCCTTTGACACTCTTTTTCAAGACAGCAACGGGCAGACGCAGAAAATAGAGGGCACTACGCAGTTTTTTCAGCAGGATGCCCGGCTTGCAGAGCTGCTGCTGGATTATATCTGCAATACCCTGTATCCTGATAAAGTAGCAGCGGGAGAGCCGGTCGATATTCTGAAAGTTTGGGTAGGGCCGGGCTTTCTTTCTTCCTTTGACCACCGGCAGGAAGGATATGAGAAATATGAGCAGCAGGGACTTATACGGACGGTCGAAACCATTGGCCCTTCCAATTATGAGCATGCCGAAGCATCCATGAGTGATGTTACCGCTGCTGTGCTGGCTGAATACGAAGAAGGTAAAATTGACGCCGTCTGGTGCTGTTACGATCTGTACGCCAGCGGTGTATATACAGCCCTGACAGAGGGAGGCTATGATATTCCCATGGTGAGTGTGGATATCTGCGATGCAGATATTGACAAGATGGCCATGAAGGACTCTCCCTGGAAGGCTTGTGCTACTACCAATTGGAGCTATAACGGCGAGTTTGGGATGCGAGTGTTGGCTTTGGAGCTGGCAGAAGAATATGACAAGATTGTCGATCCTTTGACCGGGAAAGTCAGCAATTGGCTGGAATTGCCCGCCAATCTGGTTACACAGGAAATGGTTTCCGTAGGCGGTATCAATGTGACAAATCTCGATAAGGTAGCCGGAGCGCAGTACAGCGATCGCTCCTGGATGCCGACAACCAGTTGGATGGCGGCGCTTTTGGGAGATTAATATCAGTGCAGCAGGATTTTCTCGCCCGTTAAGAAGGTTTTATCAAAAGATGTTTGTCCTCCCCTTGCCGGTTCATTTAAGAGGGCAGGCGTGGTGTTTGGACCTCCGCCTCCAGCGTGCTTAATTGCTTTTTTCAAATAACGGAAAACAGCCTGCAAACCTATATAAGGTTTGCAGGCTGTTTTTTGTATAAAGGTTTAGTCAAAAGGCGGCGTTAAGAAAAGAAGTGTGCTTCAAGCATGGCGCAGAGCGTGTGATAGATGGGTAAATGCAGTTCCTGTATATCTGCGGTGCTTTTGCCGGGACAGGTGATTGCTACATCGCAGATTTTTGAAAGACTGCTTTTATGCGGTCCGGTAAGGGCAATCGTTCGAATCCCAAGTTGCTGCGCAAGCTTTGCTGCATACACAATGTTTGTGGAATTGCCGGAGGTGCTGATCAGTAGGCAAACGTCTCCTTTTTTTCCGTAGCCCAATACCTGCTGGGCGTAAACATATTGTGGATCTACATCATTACAAAAAGCGGTTGCAAGCGCGTTGCCGCCCGAAAGCGCAATCGCGGGAAGCGCCCCTTGCAGGGGGATTTCTGCGTTTGCGTGCAGCTTAAATGCCCGGACAGCACGATCGTGCAAATCTCCCGTCAGCGTGCGGGGAAGATAAAATCCTTTCATAAGTTCGCCTGCAATGTGATCTGCATCCGCTGCGCTCCCGCCGTTTCCGCATATAAGAAGTTTCCCTTCTTGTGCAAAGCTTTGCCGCAAAAGGAAAAAGGCGTCTTTTATATTGGAAGCCAACGGTTTAAAAAGAGGATAGCGTGCAAACAGGTGTGAAAACTGTTGAGATACGCCTTCCTTAAACGGAACACGTGCAACAGGCAGCAGACCCATTGCATAGCAGGCAGATAAAATACTGGAAAAATCTCCAATCTGCTCGCCCGTGTCAGCCGGACAAATTTCACATATCTCTCGAGCGCTGGAAATTGCTTCCCGCTGTATAATTTTTTCCATAGATGGGCGTAAAAATTTTTCGCATCTGGTAAAAATACTGCCGATTACAATGCGTGAAGGGTTAAAAAGGTCTATTAATATAGATAAAACACTGCCAAGCTTTTCACCGACTATTTCCCATAAGGCTAAAGCATCCGGATCGTTTTGCGCGGCATAAGCGCCTAAAAGCCTGGCGCTGTATGCCGTGGGTAAACGGTGCCCATCCTGTACCCAGCGCGGTGGAAAGCCCTGTTGCAGACGCTGCTGCGTATAAGCGCCCATCAGCTTTGCAATGCCTTGCCCACCGCAAAAACCCTCCGCTGACCCAGCCTTTCCAAATCCAACGGGCCCTTCCTTTGCAAGCCTCACATGCCCAACCTCTCCGGCAAGGTCATTTGTGCCGGTTATCAGTCTTCCGTGTGAAATAACACCGCATCCAAATCCTGTTCCCATAGTAAGGAACAGCATGTGTTCGCAGCCCTTTCCAGCGCCCAGCAACCATTCTGCCAGCGCGCCTGCGTTGGCGTCATTTTGTAAAAAGGCAGGAACGCCAAATTTTTCCTGCAATAAAGCTGTAATAGGAATGTTGTCCCAACCCGGAAGATTTGGCGGAGATAAAATTACCCCTCTTTTACTGTCAAGAGGACCGCCGCAACTGATGCCAATGGCTGTAACCTGTGAAAAGCGCATAGCGTTTTTCTTAACAATTTTCTCCATATTTTCCAAAATGCGTGCCCAAAGCTGCTCAAACCCCTCTTCTGCAAGAGATGCAAATGAAAGACGGTCCATAATTTGAATTTCCAATCCTACAGTTGCAAGGATAACAGCGCATTTTGTGCCGCCAATGTCCAATCCTACTATATAGTGCATAAAATCACACTCCTTTTGATTTCCTTATTTATTAGTATATAGAGAAAAGAAACTTTTTTCAAGTGTAATGCGCATATATTTTTTAAAAGAAAAGAAAAAGCTGAAAATTAGCTATAAATTATTGAAAAAACGCGCATTTTTTTAAAATAGAAAAATTATTTTTAAAAAATACGCGTAAAAGTATTGACTTTGCGAATTTTACGCGTATAATATAGATAAAAGATAGAAAAGAGGATTGCCAATGAAGCATATTACGGTAGTGGGGTCGCATACATCTGCGTATTTAATGCACTGCCCGCGATTGCCTACTAGGGGCGAATTTATAATGGGGGATTACTTTTCCGAAACCCTTGACGGCGGAAAAGGTTCCAACCAGGCGCTGGCGTTGGCAAGGTTCGGGGCGTTAGTCGATTTTGTGGGAGTTATTGGTGATGATGCAGCTGGCCGGAAATTTCAAGACTATTTTAAAGAAAACGGTGTAAACCTGCAGTATGTAGCAGTGATCCCCGGAGGGAAGACCGCAATGGGTCTTGCATTTATAGATCCGCAGGGGCAAATTATTGGAGCAACCGACCCAGGCGTTTTGCCGGATATGTGTCGTATGCATGTAGATGCGGCAAAGGCCAGCATAGAAAGCTGCTCTGTTTTGTTGACGCAATTGGAAATACCGGCTGATGCAGCGCTTTATGCATGCCAGCTTGCAAAAGAGGCGGGAAAAATTGCCATACTTAACCCGGCGCCGGCGGATCAGTTGCGGCTTGAGCAAATTCGCTGTATAGATATTTTAACGCCAAACGAGCCGGAATCCAAATTGCTTTTGGGGATTGATCCGCAAACGCCTATGACGTATGAAGCGCTTGCGCAGGCATATGTTGAACGCGCCCTGCCCTGGAGTACAGTTATAACGCTGGGCGGAGATGGCGCGATGGTCATTGAACAAAGCGGCGGCGTTCACCGGGTTTCTTGCCCAAAGGTTAAAGTAGTAGACACTTCGGGGGCGGGGGATTGCTTTAACGCGGCGGTCGCCTATTGCCTGGCGCAGGGGAAGAGCCTTCTGGCGTCTGTTAAATTTGCCGTCAGGGCGGCGTCTGTTTCTGTGACCAGGGCGCAGGTTTGGCCTTCTTATCCTACTTTACAGGAATTGTTGTAACACATTTTCCAGTTTATATAATTTTATTATATCATTGTGCAAAGGAGGAAAAGTCGTGGAAAAGTGTAAAACCGAATATACCTGGAACGAAATGTTGTTGGTTCCGGTTGAAGAGCTACCGGAACGTTCCAGGGTGCCGATCAAAATATTTGACCAGGCTTCCGATATGTTTTATGATCTGGCGCGCAGGGTAGTTGATGCGGTCAAAAGTAACAATGCAAAGGGGCTTAAAACGCGTATTGCATGGCCGGTGGGACCCAAGAAAAATTATCCGTTGATGGTTGAAATGACAAAGCAGGAAAATGTTTCCTGGAAAAATACCATTCACTATCAGGTAGACGAATGGCTTGACTGGCAGGGAAGAAAGCTTCCGGCAAATCATCCGTTTAATCTGGAAAGCTGGCTTAAACGGGAGTTCTTTGATAAACTGCCGCAGGAGCTGCGCCCGGAAGAAAAGAATATGCATTTTCACAATCCACTGTGTATTGACCACATGGACCGTATGATTGAAGAAAATGGTGGCATTGATATTTTAATAGGAGGCTTTGGTTTTACAGGGCATATCGCCTATAATGAGCCGGTGCCAAGCCGCTGGTATGAGGTTTCGGCTGAGCAGTATAAACAGGGCTGTTCACGGATTGTATATACCAATGATGAAACCTTTATCATGCATTCTTATCGGTCGACGGGCGGCAATACAAGGCAGATTCCTCCGTGTGGAATCACAATTGGATTTAAACAGATATTATCTGCAAAGAAGATTTATCTTGTATCTGATGGAGCAGATTGGAAGAAAACCATTTTACGTATTATGTGTTTTCATGAACCCACTGCCAAATATCCTTGCACGTTTGTACAGGAGCACCCGGATACATTGATTATGGTAGACAAGCGAACGGCGGAATGTCCGTCTATGGATTTTATAGGTTGAGTTTTTCAGATTAAAGGGAGGATGTGTATCTATGGCAAAGGTTGTTATTATCGGAGCAGGCAGCATGGCGTTTACACCAACATTGGTGGCTACTTTTATTGCAGACCCTTATTACCGCGGCGGTGAAATTGCCCTGGTAGACATTCATGAAGAGCGTTTGACAATCATGCATAATCTTTTGCTCCGCCTGAACAAGGAAAAGGATCTGGATATTAACTTTACAGCGCATACCAGCAGGGAAACAGCTTTTCCCGGCGCTGATATAATCATTATGTGTTTTGCTGTGGGTTCGCATGAGGCGTTTTTAAAGGATAATGAAATTCCTACAAAATACGGTTATGTACAATCCGACGGCGAAACACTCGGGCCTGGTGGTATATCCAGGGCTTTGCGGCATGTTCCCGTGGCGGTGGAAATTGCAAAAGATGCAGAGCGTCTTTGCCCAAATGCACGCATTTATAATTACACAAACCCAATGTCACCCATGACGCAGGCGGTATATAAATACACCAATATGAAGTGTACGGGTCTGTGCATAGGCGGGGAGTTGACCAAGGGCTTTGCACTGGAAGTTTTGGGGGAAAAAGATAACGGCGATATCAGCTTTATTGCAGCTGGCATGAACCACGGCCATTTCCTGTTGCAACTGCGCAGGGGGTGCGAAGATCTCTATCCAAAGCTGCGTGCAAAATGCCGCGATATGTTTAAGGGCAAGACCTTTAACGAAGTAACTGCGGCAATGGATGAAATATCCAAGAAGATGCCTGAAAATTCTGCACACTTTAATGAACTTTCCCTGTGCGTAGCCATGTGTGCAAAGATAGGCTATTTCCCGGGCCCGGGCGACGGCCATATTGGCGAGTTTTACCCGCAATGGTTTACGTCTACGCCGGATCAGAGAAAACGGCATGATATGGATCAGGTGTATATCCGCAAACTTTTGGCCACATATAAACCGTTTGCAGAGAAGATTAGGGCTATGTCGGAGTATAAAATGCCTTTGGATTATGATATGTTTAAGGTTGGGAAAACGTGGGAAGAAAGCCAGCTTAACGATATTGAAATTGCCATGCGTACCAACACGCCGAAAATTTTCCATATCAATATTCCCAATAAGGGCTATATTGCAGATATTCCGGACGATGTCGTGGTTGAGATACCAGTATTGGTCGATGGCGGCGGTTACCATCCTATCGGCGTAGGGCATCTTCCCAGAGAAATCGCCCCTTGTATTGTCCGCCATGCGCTTAGTCAGGATCTTTTAGTAGAAGCCGCTATGGAAGGCGATTTCGACAAAGTGATGGCTGTATTTGCAAATGATCCCAACTGCTATGACCTTGAACTTGGTGAACAATGTATGCGTGAATTGATTGAAGCAAATATTGAGCATTTACCGCAGTTCCAAAAATAAATAAAAATGTATAAACGCTCATATTGAAAAATTATTGCGCGTTATGTGTGAATATAGTATAATTGAATAGCACAATATTAGTAAAAGGAGCGTTTTATACATGCGAGTTTCTGTTGATGTCATAGTAAAAAGAGAACAAAAGATTTTAGAAATGCTGCAGCAGCAGCAAAAGCTGTCGATTGATGAAATTTCTGAAATGTTTGGGATCACCCCCTCCAGTGTGCGCAGACAACTGCAGGACATGGAGGAAAAAGGAATGGTTACCCGTACCTATAAGGGTGTGATGCTTGCCCCAGACTGGCAGTTTGATGAAGATGTGCGGTCCAGACGCTATTTGCAAATATCGGAGAAAAAAGCCATAGCAAAAAAAGCGCTGGAGTATATCCGGGAGAGAGATGTAATTTTGCTGGGCAACGGAACAACCATACTTGAGGTTGCAAAGCAGCTGAAAAACCGCGTCAATTTAATTGTAACAACAACTTCCGTACCGGTTGCAGCGGAGTTGTATAACAATCCTGGGTTGGAAGTGCAAATGGTTGGCGGGATTGTAAGGCCCTATACCGGGTCCATCGTGGGGCCGCAATCTCTGCGGTTTTTAGAAGGCATCCATTTCAATAAAGCGTTTATCGGGGCAGACTCCATATCTTTGGAAAACGGGATTTCGACTCCAAATCAGATCGAAGTGGACATTGACCGTTTTGTCATTGAACATTCGCAAAAAGTTTTTGTATTGGCAGACCATTCTAAATTTGACAAGGTCACGCTTGCGCATGTTACAGATTTGGGAAAAGTCGACTATATCATAACGGATGAAGGCAATGACTCCCGGTGCGTGGAGGAGCTTAAAAGGCGAGGTTATCCGCAAATTATAGAAGCAAAAGCAGAATTGCCGCGCCGCTAAAATGCTGATAAACCGGGAACTTTGCAGAAAAAGAAAGGAGTATTAAAAAGTCATGAAAAGAAACAAGATTATTGCAGTTTTGCTATCCGCACTATTGCTTGTAGCTGTGTTTGCCGGCTGCAATAACGGCGGAGGAGGCACATCGTCCGACCAGACTTCCGGGCAGTCGTCCGGCGGAGGGGAAGATGAGGAAATCACGCTGACATTGTGGCATGTCGCTACAGATGAAGGGCAACATAAGCTGCTTACCGACGCAATTGCACGCTTTAATGAAGAATATCCCAACGTAACGATTGAAGATGTTCCGGTAGCCTCCGATGCGTATGAAACCAAGCTTGCACCGGCTATGGCCTCTGACAATCCACCGGATGTGTTTATTACATGGGGCGGCGGCAAACTCTTTACCTATGCGGATGCTGAAAAGGTAATTGATCTGACCCCGTATATGGAGGAAGACAATTACAAGGACCGTTTCCTGGAAGGCGCTCTTAGCCAGGCGACTTATCAGGACAAAATTTGGGGTGTTCCGGTTGAAAACACAACGGTAGGCGTGTTCTTCTATGATAAAGAGCTGTTTAAGAAATACAATGTAGAAGTTCCGGAAACCTACGACGAATTGATGGAAGCATGCGAAACCTTTAAAAATGCAGGTATTTCTCCATTTGCATTGGGCAATAAGTTTAAGTGGCCCGGCCAGCAGTATTACATGTGGTTGGCGCTTCGTCTTGGCGGCTCTGAAGATTTTATTGCCGCAGCTGAAGATGCAGGTGGTGCATTTAACTCTGAATCCTTTGTGCAGGCGTACGAAATGCTGCAGGATATGATAGAGAAGGGCTATTTCAACAATGGGTACAATACGCTTGATACAGATGCAGGCCAGCCCAAGCAGTTACTGTATTCCGGACAGGCCGCCATGTATATGAACGGTACCTGGGAAGTACAATTGATCCAACAGGAAAATCCTGAATTCTATGAGCGTATGGGTATCTTTACCTTCCCGACAATTGAGGGCGGTAAAGGCAACGATGTAGACGTTATTGGTACCTTGGGCGACAACTTCTACAGCATTTCCAATGCATGTGAAAATCCGGACATTGCTTTTAAGCTGATTCAGTATTTTATTGACGACCAGTCTGTAGAAGAAAGAATTGCGGCGGGTAAGATTCCTCCCTTGAAGGATATTACTGTAACGGATCCGATTAATCAGGAAATTCTTGATTTGGTAAGTAACGCGGAATATGTACAACTTTGGTATGACCAGTACTTTACTGCGGAAGTTGCAAATGCGTTCCTGGATGCAAACCAGGCGGCGTATGCTTTGGAGATGACTCCGGAGGAAGCAGCAACTGTATTACAGGATAAATACCAGGAGTATTTAAATGAATAAAGCTTAGTCCGATCATGAACCTGTGCCAGCGAAATCTTTATTCTACTTTCGCTGGCACAGCGCTTTAATCACCGAAGTAGCCAGTTTTCCATCAAAGAAAGCTTGGAAAAAGGAGGCGGCTGTGTTGCCCAAAGCACAATCATCTGCTCGAACATTGAAAAAACGACGGGCAGATAAAGAAAAAATCATTGTAAATTGCTTGTTTTTGCTGCCGGCAGCAGTGCTCATTGGGGTTTATATTGTATATCCGATTTGTAACTCTTTTTATATCAGCATGTTTGACTGGAACGGTTTGGATGCAGTCAAAAAGTTTGTCGGTCTGGATAACTGGATCAACCTGATTCAGGATCCCAAATTTGCAACGGCATTTTTAAATAATATTTATGTTGTAATTGGTTCCATTGCTATTCAGCTGCCGCTGGGTATGGTTATTGCCATTTTGCTTACGGAAACAAAGCTGTTTTCCAAATTTTTTAAAACGGCCTTTTTCCTTCCTATGCTGATGTCGTCCGTTGCTATAGGTATTTTGTTTACTTATATGCTGGATCCGAATTTTGGCGTAGTAGCGGCCATTGCAAAGCAGTTAGGGATGGTTTCGCCTGATCTATTGGGTTCACAATCAACCGCGTTGTTTACGGTAATCTTGGTTATTTGTTGGCAGTATACGCCATTTTATATGGTATTGTTTGTTTCCGCACTGTCTACAATTCCTGAGGATGTGAAAGAGTATGCCCAGATAGACGGGTGCAATCGTTTCAGATATTATATCCATATAGCGATTCCAATGTTAAAAAATAATATTTTTACGGCCATGGTTCTTTCATTGATTGGTTCGTTAAAATACTTTGATCTGATCTATGTTCTAACAAATGGCGGGCCGAGCGGCTCAACAGAGCTTATGGCCACCTATATGTATAAGACGGCCTTTACCAGCAGCAATATGGGGTACGGCACAACAATTGCAATGGCGCTGTTTATCATTGTCATGGTGTTTTCTGCGCTTACCAACTGGCTGCCGCGCCGGATCAGTAATAAGCGAGGTGCACTTAAATGAAACGAAAAAGATTTCGTCTATCGTCTTTGTTTAAAGGGCTTTGCCTGCTTATTGTCCTGGCAGTATGTGTCATTCCCTTTCTTTTTATGATTATAACCAGTTTGAAAAGCAGCCAGGATTTATATTCTATTCCGGTATACCAGTTACCAGAAGTATTTCATTTTGAAAATTATGCAGAGGTTTTATCCGGGAACTTTTTTCAGTATTTACTGAATTCTTTGATCGTTGTGGCAATCAGCGTTGTATTGGTGCTTCTTGTATCTGCCATGGCGTCCTTTTCCCTGATACGTGTGGGATTTAAAGGCGCTTCCGGCGCACTGGGCCTGATTATAGCGGGGATGGCTATCCCGGTCCACGTTGCCATTGTTCCTCTTTTCCTGATGAGCGTGGAAACCAATGTATACGATACGTTGTTTGCGCTAATTGGGCCATATGTTGCATTTGCAATTCCTATGTCTATCTTTATATTAAGCGACTTTATGCGTACGGTTCCCAAGGAAATGGAGGAAGCTGCAAGAATAGACGGTTGTCCTTTATATAAAATATTTTTTAAGATTTTTCTGCCCTTGACAAGCCCGGCGCTTGTTACGCTGGCAATATACAATGCAGTGCAATTATGGGGCGAGTTTTTGTTCGCACTGGTATTGACACAAGACATTGCAAGCCGTACCCTGCCGCTTGGTATTTGGGAATTTAAGGGTGTACACCAGGCGAATATTCCCATGATCATGACATTCTTGACGTTGTCATCTTTGCCACTGTTTATTGTATATATTGCAGGGCAGGAGAGAATGATTAAAGGCATGATGGTAGGATCCGTCAAAGAGTGAGGAGGCCGTTATGTGCAGAATTTGGGAAGATAAAGGCGGCGTCAGTATAAAACGGGAACCATGCGTGCATATGGAAAACAAGCGCATGCGGATTTGTGTATTGCCATATGATGGCGGCCGAATTGTCAGCCTGTATGATAAAAAATATGGGTTTGAGCAGATTTGGACCAATCAGCGGACCCAAAATCTAACACGGTATTATGCGGCGAATTATGATGATCTGTCTGCTTCCGGTATTGAAGAAGCGTTCCCTACCGTGCAGCCTTGTGTGTACGAGGGCGTAGAACTTCCTTTCTTCGGGGAAGTTTGGTCTGCTCCCTGGGAGTATGAGCTTTTGACCTTTGGACATGCCGTTGCTATACGGCTTTGGTGTAGTTCGTCTGTATTTCCGGCGAAAATAACCAAGACCTTTATGCTGGAGCAGGACAGTACAACGCTTACAACCGAGTATATTGTCGAAAATATTGGTCCGGGTGCTTTTCCGTATATCTTTGGCGTACATCCGTCTGTCTGTATTACAGAAGACACACAGATTTTGGTTCCGCAAGGACGATATAAAACGGGTTTTTTATATCCACCGTCTCTCACGCAGGAAAAAACGTTTGATTGGCCTTGCCTTGAAAAAATGGATCTTTCGCATGCGTATACCTTTTCAAATAATTTGTGTGTGAATTTTTATACGGAATCTGTGCAGCAGGGGAGCTATGGCTTTTTCCATAAAAGCAGGGGCTGCGGGATGGAAATTCGTTTTTCACCGGAAGATTTTCCATGCTTGAGTCTTTGGTTGATTTACGGCGGCTGGCGGGGGCATTACTGCGTGATGTCAGAAGCCTTTACATGCTGGCCCGCTGTTTTAACAGAGGCCATTAAGCTTAAAATGCATCAAACGCTGCAACCTTCCCGGAAAAAAACGTATGTTGTTTATTACGATTTGCTTGGATAGTTGTTTTCATAAAGTTTTCTCCTTATATGATAGGTTTTTATCCTCTGAAAAGCAGCTTCCCCCCGGTTTTATACCGGGGGGAAGCTGCTTTTGGTGTTTTTAATATTGATTTTTCTGGATAAAACAGGTATTCTAAAATTATGTTCGGCACCGATTATAAAAAAGAAAAGAGGAAACGACTTGCATATTTTATTCGTTAACTGCTGTATCAGCCAAAAAGAAAAGCCGCGCACGTTGTCACTATGCCGCGCATTTATCAAAGCATATACAAAGCAAAACCCAAAAGATGTGCTAAAAGAGCTTTTTCTGCCGGATACGGCGATAAGTTTTTTTTAATGTGCAGCGGTTAAATTTGCGGGATGAGCTGCTTGCAAAAGGGCAGACCCAGGCATCCATGTTTGCGCTTGCAAACCAATTTGCAGCTGCTGATAAAATTATAATCGGCGCGCCCTACTGGGATCTTTCTTTTCCGGCACTTTTAAAAATTTATTTTGAAAATATTAGCGTCAATGGAATTACTTTTTGTTATACTGAGCAAGGTATACGAGGGCTGTGCCGCGCGCAAAAGCTTATATATATTACAACATGCGGTGGATTGATTGGGGAAAACAATACGGGTGAGCAGTATATTCGTGGGTTATGTGAAATGTTCGGCATAAAGGAGTTTTCTGTGCTCACCGCGCAGGGTTTGGATATAGAAGGAGCGGCTGTAAGGCGGATTCTTGCGCAGGCAGAAGCAGAGGCGCAAAAAGCGGCTGAGATCTGGTGAAAAAGTTTTTAAGTCTTTTTTATTGGAAAAAACTCTAATTTAAGCGTTCTTTTCTCGGTTATTCTCTTTATTTGCTTTACAGTTTGATAGCAAACAAAAATTTTTGATAGCAACAATTTTAATGGAATAATCCCAGCAGTGCTGGGATTTGTGACTTGAAATGCTAGCCTTGCTAGCATTTCTTTATCCTGCAACCAAGTAGCCTTCTTAAAATTGATTAATTTGAATGTTTTTCAGAAACAATCTAAGACTGAAATAAAGCAAAGAAGTGGGTCAATTTTTCAGATTACATACGGTAATTGCATTTTTATTTTTTACCATTATTGCTATCTCCAATTTTATTCTTGATTTTCTGATTTAGCTTGTTTCGCCAATCTTCCGTATAGGTTTTTGTATTTTTCAAAAGCTCATCAACAAATCCTGCAACATCTTCTCCGGTCACTTCTAAAACGGATTTTCCTTCAGCCACCCCCTCTTCAAAAAGGTCTATTAACCCATACTGAACTTCCATCATATCGTATCCGGCGCCTGATACGAACTGCCACATATGAGACTGGATTTCCTTGAATACATACTGGTAATCCTTCGGCAAGGCATTCACCCGTACCATCTGCTGTTTATATTCCCGTTTGCTCTTTATCATTTTGCTGATATTAAAATAATCATCAAAAAATTTATTCATATTATCTGTTCCCCTTTAATTCATTGATTTTAGATGCCAAAAACTCCCATTTCTCCCAAAACAGCCGCAATTCTTTTCGCCCTGCATCATTGAGGGAATAAAATTTTCTCGGCGGACCAAGTTCTGAGCGTTTCTTTTCAATGTTGACCAGCTTATTTTTTTCCAGTCTGACTAAAATGGTATAAACCGTTCCCTCTACAACATCTGTAAAACCTAATGTGTTCAGTTGGCGTGTAATCTCATATCCGTAAGTATCTTCCCGATTGATAATTTCAAGAATACAGCCCTCTAAAATTCCTTTCAGCATTTCCGTTATATTTTTCAAATTGTATCACCTCGCTACTCTGTAACGCTTGTAATATGTACTACTTATTACTGATATATAATACTACTTAGTAGTGAATTTGTCAATATTATTTTATTTGATTTTGTCTAGAAAATTTTTAAGCGGCAAAGATTTCTCTCTGCCGCCGCTTTAGAAATTTGAGTTGGGACAAATTGTCCACCCCCTTGCATTTTTGGGGTGTGTAAATATAAATTACACTCGCCTAAAACAAATCCTTATTAAACATAATTTTACAAAAACTTATTTTTATTTACTATATCTAATCTCTAAGCAAATATCAATCTGTATAATAACCGAAAAATAAATGTGTGTATACTAAAAATAATACAAAAAAAGCGCCCACAGGCTGCCAACCGTTTGGCGACGGTTAGCAACCATGCGCCATAAGAGTACAACAACTACTCTCATGACTTGTGAACGCCTTACACGCTGTGCATATAATATACAGCGTTGGGGATACATTTGTCAAGCGCCTGTATTCTTATGATGGTTTGTGCAAGCCATAAGGGTACAGGCATTTTCTTTGTGGAAAAATTGAATAGGTAGCCGGATTTTAGATACAAAGGCGCCGGATAACAGCTATGCCAAGACCGCAGCTATTGCGCGAGCGAGCCAACCCCGCAACGGTTGCTACCTTTCGCGCTGGGTAAGAGCTGTACTCTGATTAATACGTGGCGGTATAGATGGATCCCACCATCAGGCTTTCATAGCGGCATATGCCGGCACAGGTAAACAAAAAATCTGCGACTACATCAAAAGAAATCTGCGCCCGTTGCTCTAAAAACGGGTAACGGGCGTTTATAATAGAAGTACGTGCCGGTACTTCTATTATAAACGTGGCGCGCCAGAAGGGACTCGAACCCCTGACCTCTTGATTCGTAGTTATGTCCCTGGAAGAATCAAGAGTTTTTTAACATAAAATCAATGTGACTAAGATGTCTACCGTTAATTATTTGCATCTGTGCTGCAATATGTACATACTTTTGTGTCATGGCAACTGTACTATGTCCCATTATAATACGTAATGCTTCCAAATTTCCTGTATCGAGCAAATAGTTAGTTGCAAATGTATGTCGCAGCATATGGGGATATAATCTGTCAATACCAGTCTTTTGTCGCAAACGTTGAAAGATCATTTTTATGGTATTGCCGGTAATTGCCGTGCCATCTTTTTTTATTAATAAGTACTCGGATGAATGCCGTGTCATTTGCATATATTTTTGAATTAGAGTAATTGTTAACTGTCCTAATCTGACATACCTTTCTTTTGATCCTTTTCCATGCACACACAGCGTTTCATTTTCGAGGTACATATCACTTTTTTTAATTTTTGGTATTTCTCCTCTGCGCAATCCACAATCGATTAAAAGCAAAAATATAATTTTGTTTCTTAATGATAGCTCTGAAGCATCAGTAAATTTAGCCAAAACTTTCTGTATCTCTACATCTAACAAAGGAAAGATAGCTATCTGTTCTGCTTTAACCAGCTCAAGTTTATTTATGTTTATATTAATGAAATTTTCTCTTTGCAACCATCGTAATAACGCTTTAGTTGCTCTACTGTAAGTCTGAATACTTATTTTTTTGACGGAATACGTTTCTAATAACCATTTTTGATATTTCATAAAGGTGTGATCCTGAATTTCTTTTACATTTCGATTTCCAAAGTATTGATAAAATAAATTCAGGTTACGCGAGTAATAAATGATCGTATCCTTACTTCGACCAATTGCTTTTTTTGTAAATATAAATCTTTCTATTGCATCTTTCAATAACATAATGCACCTCCTAAATAAAAATAATGTAATAAAGATTATATTAGTAAATATACCGGAAAAACAAGACTTATGTAAAAAATCTTATAAATTTGAGGCAAATTGTCCACCACTTTAAAAGAAAAAATGGCAGCTGCGCGTTTTGCGAAGCTGTTTTTTTATTAAAAAAAGAAAGGAAAGACAAACAATGAGAAAGACAACAATAATTGCCGTAGCAAACCAAAAGGGGGGTGTGGGAAAAACAACGACTGTACTAAATTTGGGGGCGGGCTTATCCAAACATAGCCGAAATGTACTGCTTGTTGATTTAGATCCACAAAACCATCTGTCACGCTATTGTGGTTACTCCCCGGATGGAAAACCAACTATCAGTGAGCTAATTCATCAGGAGGTATCAAAAATTGTTGGCAATCCCTATGAGAATTTTATCCGACGTAACAAATCAGAACAAATTGATTATATACCATCCAACAATATGTTGGCTGGAATGCTTGGAATTTTAGGTATGGACAGCGACAGCGCGGGAATAATTGGTCGTATTTTCAAAAAAAGTTATTTTAAAAAATATGACTATATCTTGTTTGATTGTCAGCCGTCACTTGATTTGCTTGTCACAAACGCATTAAAGTGTTGTGACAAATTATTAATTCCGGTGCAAGCGGAACTGTGGTCTTACGAAGGAGTGAAGCAAATGCTCCAGATGTTTCAAAGAGTAAAGGGCGGCGATATTACACCCTATTTACTTGGTATGCTTGTTACCATGTACCGAAAAAATACGACTATGAGTAAATCGGTTTTTGAAACATTAAAAGAAAGTTACAAAAACCTTGTATTTGATACGCCTATATCATTTCGGGCAGAAGTTGGAAATAGTGCAGTTACACACAATTGTCCCGTTCACAGCAAAAAGTCTGTTGTTGGAGCTGAATATATGCAAATTGTTAATACGATATTAGGAGGTGATGCATAATGGCATTATTTAATTTAGGGAAGCAATCTATCCCCACGCCTGAAGAATCTTTTAACTCACTTCTCGGTATTGAGGAAAAAACAAAGATCACTGAAATCTCTATAGATTTACTTGATGAAATCAAAGATCAGCCGTTTAAACTCAATCCTGATAAAGTGGAACAGATTGCACAAAGCGTAGATCGAGTCGGCGTGCTGGAGCCAGTCATTGTCCGTCCAAAGAAAAACGGGCGTTATGATATTATTGCCGGACGGCATCGGGCAAGAGCTGCAAAGCTTTGTAATCTGTCTACAGTACCCTGTATTACAAAAGATGTATCAAAAGATATTGCATCATTAATTCTGTTGTCTACTAACACAGATCGTAACAATGAGTATGCACCCAGCGAGCTTGCTGCCGCCTATAAACAACAAGCAGAGCTGCTACGCAAGCTCGGTAGCAATACGCCAAGTATTGCAAAAATTGCGGAAAATAATAATACAAATCGGAAAAAAATACAACGTTATATCCGATTGACTTATTTAATTCCATCGCTGTTAAAACTGGTAGATAAAAAGGATATACCTTTTATGGCTGGTGTAAGCCTATCCTATTTAAGTGCAGATGCGCAACAGCAGCTTTTTGGTGCAATGCTCACCCATGGTTATGTAATATCAATCGACACAGCCGACCGCATTAAAAGGGTTTATGAAGACACGGGAAAACTGCTGCCGGAAGCAATAGATAATATTTTTAATCCAAATGAAGATACAGCAAAATCAGAAAGAGCTGGGACAAATTGTCCACCCCTTAAAGCAGAGAAAAAAGAAGCTGTTGATAAAATGTCAGAGAGTAAACAAAAAGAAAATTTGCATATTTCGCCAGCTACAGAAAAATCTGAACCAGATCCCCCCCTTGATTTTGGGATGGATCTTAATATTATAAAAGAAGCAATAAAACATTATTATGACATCCCGTCCGTCTACATATTTTATTTGTTTTCCGTGCCTACAACAAAACAGGCAATAAAAAATATACTAAAGCCTGTTCATGGATTTTCTAGCAGCACGGTGATTTTTTCGGACAATTCGAGCGGATCTGTCCATGCATATAGTACATACCTAGAAATTATGTACAAAAGAAAAAAATCAAAAAAAATTCCCTATGCCTATATTGACGGCTGTATTAGAAATATGATTAAGACAGGTGAATGGATCGAAAGCAAAGAAGCAATTGCCCTGCTGTTAGAGCAATTTAAAAAACTAGGAGGTTAGAAAAAATGAAAATTACAGAAGTAAAACTTCGAATTCCGGAGAAAAAATATTTAAGACTTCGGGCAATTGCCTCTATTACAATTGATAATGAATTAATTATCAATGATATTAGGCTAATTTCTGAAGGCAGTAAATATTTTATTGATTTTCCAAGAAGCGCCTATGCACAGATGGCACAGTTACAAACCATTGCACCATTATCGTATCAAACCCGTGAAAAGTTTTTAGATGCAATTCTAAAAAAATATAAAGAGCAAATACAAAAGGTTGGATGATACAAAAAGGGTGGGACAATTTGTCCCACCCTTTTTGTATGATATAGAATTGAACCTACACAATTTTGCGTTCCAAAGGGTTCGATAACAATGGAGTTTAACGTTAATTTTTTAGAATTGCTTATCTTTTTTAAGCAATAGATTACGATTAAAAGAGCTTAAAGAAAGGATAGTATACCAATGTTTTATTTTATTCTTGGTCTATTTACAGGCAGCATAATTGGGGTTATTAGTATATGCCGAGTTCAATTTAACAGAAAGGAGAAAAAGGAAAATGAATAAAGTCATCTTAATTGGTAGACTAACTGCTGATCCAGAATTAAAGACAACGCCGTCCGGTATATCTGTTACCAGCTTCAGTATAGCGGTAAGTCGCACCTATGCAAAGCCTGATGAAGAGCGCCAGGTGGATTTCATCCATATTGTTTGCTGGAGGCAGAGGGCAGAATTTGTCTGCAAATATTTCATTAAAGGGCAGCTTATTGCTTTAGAGGGTTCTATTCAGACGCGCAAGTACCTAGATAAACAAGAAAAAAAGCGTGTAGCATTTGAAGTTGTTGCCGACCATGTGTATTTTACTGGCGATCGGCGGCAAAATCAAAAAGAATTGTTTGCCACTGCTGTTAAAAAAGATACATACGATCCTAATCTTCCAGACGAGCTTATAATGTCTGATCTTACGGACGATGACCTTCCCTTTTAAACTTCCAGACTCAATGATTTAACAGCTACGAATATAATATAAAGGAAAAAGATAGGAGGACAAATAATGAAAATCACATATGAAATGCTTGTAGAAAAAGACGCGTGTAAAGAGGGCTTGGAATGGTTTAAGACAACTTTTCCGAACGGTTGCGAATTAAACGACGAAACCATTAACAATCTATGTAGTAGCGAATATAAATCAGATTATATTTGGTGGTTTTATAACAACGTACAGCAAGACGCACGCTTATATCGATTGTGTGGTGTTAACTGGTCTAGCGGTGTTAACTGGTCTGACGGTGTTAACAGGTCTAACGGTGTTAACAGGTCTGACGGTGTTGACTGGTCTAACGGTGTTAACAGGTCTGACGGCGTTAACGGGTCTAACGGTGTTAACAGGTCTGACGGTGTTGACTGGTCTGCCGGTATTAACGAGTCTTTTGGTGTTATAAATTCATACGGTGTAGATCACGCTTTATTTCTTGCTGACAAGCCAAGAGAGTATACCATATTCGGATCAAAAGTTTCCAAAGGTAGGTTTTCTGCCGTACAAAATACTCTACTCGAAAAATTAAATGGATGGCGGCCTGTTTTTAACAATATTAAGGTGCTTTGGCTGGCTAATGGCTCTGACTGGAAACTTACTCCGATACAAAATGCAGAAGAACTATCCAAACAAGAAGCTTGGTCAGGAATGCCAAAGGAAGCAATAGATTATGTTGCGTCCCTTCCGGAATTTGACGCAGACATGTTTTTTAAAATTACAGGCATTACAATTAAAAATTTTTAAAGAAAGGAAAGTGTATCTATGTTTTCTTTTTTTCTTGGACTGGTTATAGGCTGCGTAATTGGGGTTGTTAGTATGTGCGTGGTACAAATCAACCAAAAAGATGAAAAACAGGAATAAGAAAGACAATTACACAAAGGGGATAACTTTTTATGCTGACTAAAAAAGAAATTTTACATAAATATTTTGAAGGCTATCCAGTCGAAGCAATTGTCAGTCAGATTATACAGGAAGAAAAGCAAAAACCGCAAAATCTTCCAAAACTGACAAAAGAAGAAATACAAGAGTACGTTGAAACAACTATTTGCAACATGAACTGGTAAAGGAGCGTATTGTTTTATAAAGAATTTTAAAAAGGAGTGAACAAATATTATGAGAGAGGTTGAAGAAAAGAGAAATACTCTGCATAAAGAAGATTTGATGACCCTCAATAAAGACCATGAGAAGATGACCGTGCTAGTGGTGGAGCCTCAAAAAGAGCCCTATGTAAAGGAGATCAACCCCGGAATCCATTCTTTGCGGTCAGAGGTAAGTGGCACGATCGAGGCTGTATATCCTTTTGCGGATCCGGTAGCTCTAATCTGTAACGACGAGGGAAAAAACATTGGAATGAACTTGAATAGAGGCCTTTTTGATGAAAATGGACGCCTTTACGATATCATAGCCGGCACCTTTCTGGTTGTAGGTTTGGGAGAGGATGACTTTACCTCTCTGTCGCCGGATATGGTACAAAAGTATATGGAGCACTTTAAGCAGCCACAACAGTTTATCAGACTAAACGGTGAGATCATAGCTTTACCTATGGAGATGGAAAAGGAAAAGATGGGAAAGGATATTATCCAAGAAAAATCTGTAAAGATAGAACAACAGGATCTCCATAATATGGCTTTAGAGAAGGTAGAGAACTTCAGGATGAAATGCCTTAAAGAAAATCATCCAAAACCAATAGACTGGAGCATACGGGTTTGCGAAGCACATTTTGCTGTGTGTTATGGCTATAAAAGCAGAAAGGATTGGATAGAAAAGCTTGAAACTCATAAAGACTTGCCGGAAATAAAAACATTGTCAAAACTTGAAAAATTTAGACAAGTAAACCAGCACACCCCTCCAAAAGAGTTTGACAATGTTGTGCGCCAATGTCAAAATATTATTGCAAAAGCAGCCGGTTATCAAAGCCGTGAACAATGGTATGAAAAAATGTTTACGCAAGCAGGCAGCGAGCAATCTGTACAAAGCCAACCGGCACAGGATGCAACTGTACAGTATCCCGGAATAAAAATGGGAATGTAATAGCGGATTATTTAATCCTTTTGTATGTAAATTTATGTCTACATTTATAATTTTGATTGACATACATAGCTAAAGTATATAAAATTGGAGGTGAGAAAGATGGTGTAGTCAGGATCTTACACTATAATTCGGGGGTGGGACAAATTGTCCCACCCATTAAAACAGTAAAATCCCTATTAGTTTGATTAAGGAGGCTGACCCCATGAAAAAATATATGCTATTAACGCTCTGCGCCGGAATGATATTCTCTGCAGCAAGCCTTACAGGCTGTAATGAAAGTGCGCAAACGGCCAAAACAACATCGCAATCATCTGCGGTATCGACGGTATCAACCGAAGAGGAAACAGAGGCAACGAAACCCATAGAAGCAGCCACAGCCGATGAAAAAGCCGTGATCAAAGAAAAAGGTCTGAAGGTAGACGAAGACGGCAACGTGGTTGACAGCAACGGCAAGACGCTGGAAACCACAAAAGACGGAACTGTGAAGGTGCAGACAGACGACGGCTCAGTCGTAGAAATTTCGACCGCCACGATTAAAAAAGAAACAAGCGCTGCAGCTGGCAGCACCGGCAGTGCGGCAGCTAATAAGACGTCTTCTGCCCAGACAAAAACAGAGAACAAAAGCAACAGCACAACCTCCAAGCCGGCCGCATCCAACTCCGGCAGCTCAAAGGTAAACAATACAAGTTCGTCCACAACCTCCAAGCCGGCAAATCAAAACAGCAGCACAAGCTCTAAGCCGGCAGCTGGCAGCGCATCTTCGGGTAATACGTCTTCTACCACTACAAAAAAGTGGCATGAAGCGCAGTATGAATACATTCAACATCCAGCTGAAACAAAACAGGTCTGGGTTGTAGACCAGGAAGCCTACACCTACGAAAAGCCGGTTTATGAAGAGGTTGGCCGAACCTTTTGTAATACATGTGGTGAAGATATTACAGAAAATCGTGTTGAACATGGAAGAAACCATATGCTTAAAGGAGAAAATTCCAGTTACCATGACGAATGGGTAGAAATGCAGGTTGGAACAGAGACCGTCACCGTGCCGGAAAAAGGGCATTGGGAAACCCAAGTGGTAAAAGAGGCATGGACAGAAAAGAAATTGATCCGCGAAGCCGGATACTATTAATTTTTTCTTTTTTTAGTTTATCTTTATGATTTTTTTTGCAGAAACAGCCGGAAATTTTCCGGCTGTTTTTTATATACCGCAGCGAAGGCCCGGCAAAAACTGCCGGGCCTTTATGCTGCAAAAGAAAGGATACCATCATGTTCTTTTGTGAATGCGCGCACTGTTACAGGGCGCAGAATTGTAAATACAAAAACCAGTACAAAAGGCTGCCCCGGGAATATTTTCCCGGGGCATTAAGTTTATGTCCGCTTTTACAGAAAGGAGAGAAGGAAAATTGCAAAGATACACCGTCAACCTTTCCCGGCTGCACTGCCGGGGGCAACCTGTTTTAGCTCCAAAATAAAACTTTAAACAAACGAAAGGAATGGTCTTAATGAAGATACTGAAAAAAATAAATAGAAAAAGAAGTCCCTTATGTGCCTTTGTAAACGAGGAGCTTATAGCTATTGCCGAAGAAAAAGATGGAATGTATTGCTTTTTAAAACCTTTACCGGAAGATGCTTACTTTCAGTTTGTTCTTATGGACAATGATAAATATGAGGAGGAGAGTTTGGAAACAGAAAATACTTAACAACATAAAAACAGGGAAGGAGAAATTTGGATGAAGAAAAGGAACGTGATAAAAAAAGCGTTTGTGCTTGCGCTTGCGTTTGTTCTTCTGTCGTCTGTATGGCTGCCTGCATCGGCTGCCACAGAAAAGACAAAGGTTGTATTAACGCATTGCAACCTGCTGGGATATCAAGACGGAATCAAATATTCACCGCAAAGGTATGTTGTGCCGGTACAGATCAGCAAAAGTCTTGCGAAAAATAATGCAACTGATTTTCATTTCTATAACAGCTTAAAGCGCGGCGACATCCATATTTATAAACTGTCTGCAACAGACAAAACCCCCTTGCCTAATGTCATCTTAAATATATACGACAGCGAAGGATCTATTTTATATTTCAAACAAGATACGGCAGGAAATTATGTTTTAAGCAACAGCAAAAACGGAAAAACAGATGTTATTACCGACAGTGCGGGAGCCGCCAGTATTACAAACCTGATATATGGGGATTATTATGTTCGCGAAAGAAAGGCGGTCGCCGGCTACCATTTGTTAGCAGAGGACGTAAAAATCACGCTGCAGTCTGCAACTGTGGAAAAAGAAATTTATAACACCCCCAAAACCGAATTACCTAATGCCGGGAGTAACGAACACCTCTTATGGATTTTATCAGGCTTTGGATTTTTTGCGGTTGGAATGCTTATAGCAAATAAAAGGAAGGAGAAAATAAAAAAATGATAAAAAAAAATTCTATTAAAAAAGAATTATCTTTTTTTATCGTATTTACTATGATTTTCGTCATGTCTGCAATTTCTGTGCAGGCCGTAAGCCCGTTTCATATTGATACGAGCAAAACGGGATCCATCGAATTTTATAAATATGAAATGGAGGACACATCGGAAGCAACTACCCCAGGCGACGGCACAGTACAGGCAATTCCGGATGGTGCAAAGCCTCTGCCGGACGTTGAATTTACAGCGTATAAAGTTGCTGATCTGGACGAGTATTACACATCTGCCGGAAAGCCTCTTCCGACCCCGGCAGAAGCAAAAGCAATGGTTACATCTGCATCCCCGCGCAGATCTGCATACACAAATGAGGATGGATATATTAAACTGTCTGATCTTGCCCTGGGCATCTATTATGTGGAAGAAACCTACAGCCCGTCGCAGGTTCGGACAAAGACCGCGCCTTTTGTTGTGTCCGTCCCCAGCACTAATGCAGGCGGTACGAAATGGCTGTATGACATATCGGTACAGCCAAAAAATGAAACAAAATATGCCGATGTTACCGTGGAAAAAACAGACAATGCCACCGGTGCCGCACTTGGTGGATTTAGCTTTACGCTCGAAGAAAAAATTGTTGCAAAGGACGGCACATATGCATGGCAGTCTGTAGGTGATACATATGTAACAGGTGAGCAGGGAAAATTTACGGTTGAGCATCTGGCGACAGACCGGGATTTTAGATTTCGAGAAGTGTCTGCAACAGACAAGCAATATATTGTAGACAGCACGGTGTATTACGATTTTACAGTAAATGCTGACGGCACAGTTACTTATAACGATGAGACGGCAATTGATAACACGATCACAATTACAAACGAAACGCCAACAGTACATAAGGCTGTATCTACCGACAAAACCAGTTGGGGGCAGGATGTTACACAGGATATAAATAAATCCGTATATTGGAAAATAGATGCCGATATACCTAAGGTTATTGCAAAATTAGAAACATATAAGATCATTGATACGCTCTGCGCCGGCGCGGATTTTAACAGTTTAGAAGTATTCGCTGATGATATGACCGTTGCTACATCTGATTATAAGGTAACAACGGAAAAAACAGACGCAAACGAGACGGTCATTACCATTGATATTACCAATAAAAACGCGTTGGACGGTGCTTCTAATCTGTCTGTCATCCTGAACACTACGCTTAATACAAACGCTGTGATCGGCGGAGATAACCCGAATACAGCAAATTTGATCTATACGAACGATGTTGACACATCCAGCACATACACAAAAAATACAGAAACACCGGAAGCGCATACAGGCGGCTATACGTTTTTAAAAACCGATCAGAACGATAACCCGCTTGCAAATGCGGAATTTGAAGTTTACCGTTCCTTAGAGGACGCAGAATCCGGAACAAATGCCATTTTGTTTGAGCAAGGGGAAGATGGAAAGTACTATATGTCAACGGCAGCAGCTGCGGACGCTACGGTAACTTCAAACGAAGATGGTTTTATCTCTCTTATGGGACTGTCTTATGGGGAAAATGGACTTACTTCTGCAGAAGGGAAAACGACCTATTATGTCGTGGAAACAAAATCCCCAGCAGGGTATACCCTGCTGCAAACACCGTTTGAAATTGAAGTAGACCATTCCACGCACAATTACACAGACGGGGTAAACGTAAAAGTGATTAATACACAACAGGCGGTATTTCCGGTTACAGGATCAACGGCGGCGGCAATGTGTATCTTTGGAGCTGGTACATTAATAAGCCTTGGCGTCATCCTATTTTTCAGCAAAAGAGAGAAGAAAACATGCGAAGAAAAGTAATCGCCGGGGCACTGATCCTTGTAGGAATTATTCTTTTTAGCGTACCGTTTCTGTTTTCCCAAACAACACAGCAAGATCATAACACCACCATAGAGCATTACGACAATGTTATATCCGATTTGTCGGATACGGAAAAGGCCGACGACATAGCCGCAGCTGAAAATTATAATCAAATCATTTCGACGGGGACAGAAACCGTTTCCAATGAAAACTATTATAATTTGTTGTCTTATGGCGATGGTGGGGAGATTGGCTATATCTCCATCCCAAAGGTTGGGATAGACCTACCAATCTATCATGGTACAACAGAGGAAATTCTTGCAAAGGGAGCTGGACACATGGAGAACACCTCCCTGCCCATTGGAGGGGAAAATACACACAGTGTAATTGTTGGACATACCGGACTAACCTACCGCATGTTTGATGGTTTACATGATCTTGTTGAGGGAGATATGTTTTATATCACCGTTCAGGATCAAACGCTGGAATATCGTATATCCGGCATATATACGGTTCTGTCGAATGCAACAGACTACACAGCAATTGTCCCCGGAAAAGATTTAGTGACGTTAGTTACATGTTTTCCCTTTGGTATAAACAGTCACAGATTACTCGTGCAAGGGGAACGGGTAAATTAACGTTTATTTTGTTTATTTGGAGGGGAGATGATAAGGAAGAATGTTTTAACGTAAAAAAATATATAACAACATAAAAACAAAAAAGGAGAAATTTGGATGAAAAAAAGGAATGTGATAAAAAAAGCGTTTGCCTTTGTGCTTACAATTGTCCTGCTGTCGTCTGTATGGCTGCCTGCATCGGCCGCCACAGAGAAGACAAAGGTTGTATTAACGCTTGGTGATCTGCTGGAATACCAGGATGGGGTCAACTGGTCAACGCATATGATGTATGCCGACGGAAAAATGGCCTATTGTGTCAATCCCAAGCTACCAGCGCCAGAAGGGACGTTTGTCACAACGGAAAACAACTGTGTGGAGCTGACAACTTCCTTTAAAAATTACCGGCTGCTCGTTAATGCGCTATATTATGGCTATGGCGGCGCCGGCTTCAACAAAAATGTGCCTGTCTTCCAAACCAGCAACCATACATACGCCGGCACCACCATGAGCAGCTTTATGGGCAATTTGCGGGAAAAATACTGGCTGACGGCAAGAGGGTCGGAGCTGCACTATCTGATGACCCACCGCGTTCTGGCCTATATTTACGGTGACACAGACTGGGACTACGCGCTGCCGCAGGACTGGCAGTCGGCAATTCTGGAGATTGTCACCGCCCTGCGCAAAGCCCCGGCCGCACCAAATACAACCAGGCTGTATATTCTGGACACTGGCCGTTCGGCATACCAGAAGGTGATCCTGGCAAAAGACCTGATTAAGCTGCAGCTGCAGAAAGAATCGGCAAACAGGGAGCTGACCGACGGCAACAGTTGTTACAGCCTTGCCGGGGCGAAATACAATATTTATCTGGACAAAGCCTGCACAGATTATTTTGGGTATATCACCACAAATGCCTCGGGCTTTGGGAAATATGGCGCCGGAACAAACGGGGCGGATGTCCCTTTACAAACGTATTATGCAAAAGAGGTAACCGCACCGCCCGGCTATGCGCTGGACAATCAGGTATATACCTTCAAGTCTTCGGGGAAATCGGTCGGGAATATCCCGATCTACTCGTTTACCTGTGAAGACAAGCCGCAGAACGACCCGGTTTTTATTCTATTAAAAAAGGTCGATCAAAACGGAAAGGGGTTGCCGGGCGCGGAGTTTACCATCCGCTATTACTCCGGGCTTTACAGCACCCAAAGCGAGCTGGCTGGCAAAACGCCGGAACGCTCATGGGTTCTGAAGACAAATGATGTTGGTTACACCAGATTAAGTAAAGACTATCTTGTTTCCGGCGATGAGTTTTATTATTCAACCAGTAATTTTGTTACTTTACCGCTTGGGACCATAGCCATACAGGAGACGAAAGCCCCGGAAGGCTATATCATCGACAGTACGCCTGTGATCCGGCAGATCACAAGCGAAGGCGAGGCGGAGAGCGTATTTACCTATAACGCGCCGGAAATTTCCAACGACCCCGATCCGGGCACGATCAAGATCATTAAAAAAAGCGACGACGGCGTAGTAGCCGGAATGCGGTTTGTTGTAAAAAACAACAGCACAGGCGAAAAAGAAACGCTCACAACTGGAGCTGACGGTACAATTGCAGATCACTACTATGCTGGCAGCTACACGATCACAGAACTTACAGACGAAACAAAGTATTTTGCCCCGCCGCCGCAGACAGTTACCGTTACGGCAGGGGAAACGGCAACCGTCCATTTTTACAATAAGCTGCTGACAACGGATCTAACGATCCGAAAAACGTCTACAGACGGCAAAGTGGCGGATATCCCATTTACTATCCGGGATACCGTTACAGGTTCAGTTTATGCCAGGCAAACGGATGACAACGGCTACATCACCGTAAAAGGATTAACAATTGGCCGGAAGTACGGCATTACGGAACTTGTGCCGGAAGGGTACAAGCCGCAGCAGTCGCAGACGATTACGCTGCGGCAAAACGCGGCCAACCTGGTGACCTTCCACAACATCCGCCAGACCGGAGAGCTGGTTATTCAAAAAACCTCATCCGACGGCCGACTGGACGGTTTTTCTTTTACCGTGCAAAACACCGAAACGCTCGAATGGCTTACGCCGCAGTGGGGGCACGAAACGGACAAAACCGGCCGTGTAAAATTTAGCAATGTGCCCACTGGAAAATATGAAGTGACAGAAGTGGGCCTGTGGTACAACTACTATACCAACCCGAATCATAAAAAGATTGTAACGGTGCAAAACGGATCGGTCACAACGGTAAGCTTTCACAACGAGCAGATAACCCGTCCGCTTAAAATTATCAAAACGTCCCCGGACGGCAACATTGCCGGGATTGATTTTGAAATAACCGGCTATTTTGACCCGTTTAACAGGATTAAGGAAACAAGAACCTATACAACCGGGGCTGACGGCACAGTTACAATAAATCTTCCCACGTCGTATTGGGAAGATGAATATACAATCACAGAAATTGTGCCGGAAGGATATGAACCGCAGGAGCCGCAGACCTTTACATTACCCCCTGAAGGGGACGATCCGGTTATTGTACGGTTTAACAATATCCCAAAGCCGGATATAAAAATCATTAAAACTTCGGACGACGGCGTTGTTGCCAACATCCCGTTTATTCTGACCTATATAGATAACGGCTACACCGTGACTGAACGGAAAGTGACAGACAGTAAGGGTGTTGTTCTTTTTGAAGACGTAGAAGCTGGTGTAAGCTATACCATTACGGAAGAGGTGCCGGAGGGCTATGCGGAGCAGTCTGCAAAAACGGTAACACCCAAACAGGGGGAAACGGTTGAGGTTTCATTCCACAATAAAGTGCGTTCCCAACTTAAAATCATCAAAACGTCGTCAGACGGCATGATAGAAGACTTTTATTTTGCCGTCTATTCAAACAGTACGCTGATTGGCCGGTATTCCACAGATGAAAACGGCGAAATCTATCTGAAAAATTTACCGGCATACTCAAATGGAAAGCTCATCACATACAGCGTGAAAGAGCTTGGTATTAAAAATGCCGATGGAACATATACCATCCCGGAAAGGTATGTCGTGCCGGCGCAGATCAGCAAAAACCTTGCAAAAAATATTGTAACAGAATTTCATTTTCACAATAGTCTGAAGCGCGGAAATGTAGAGGTTACAAAAACGGCAGAAGACGGTTTTGTAGAAAATAAGGAATTTAAACTGACCGGCACATCTCTTTCGGGAGAAGAAATTGAGATGACCGCGAAGACGAATGCCCAAGGAAAGGCGGTCTTTAGTAATGTGCTTATTGGCGATAATTACACTTTACAGGAAGTAGGAACAGAAGATAAGTATATTGTTCCTACAGCGCAAAGCGTGAGCGTGGAATGGAATAAGACGACCGAAGTCAGCTTTGAAAATATTTTAAAGAGAGGGTCTTTGCGAGTTGTAAAAACATCAGAAGATGGAATTTTAGAAGGTTTTAAATTTCATTTATACGGAACCTCTCTTTCTGGTGTGGAAATCAGCGAATATGCTATAACAAATGAAAATGGTATTGCCATCTTCAATGATGTGCTCATTGGTGACTATACGCTTGAAGAAGTGGAAGTTCCATCACGCTATGTTATTCCAGAGCCGCAAAAGGTGTCTATTCGATATATCCCTTCTAATTTAGATTTGGATGTTGCTACTTTAACAGCTGCACTCACATCTAGTCCACTTATAAGTGAACAGCCATTTGTGCAGATTGCCCAACCGGAAGAATCAGAGTTTTCTGTCTCGGTGGTAGCAATTAATAATCAGCTGAAAAAGGGTACACTGGAATTTATTAAAACTGATCGGGAAACAGGATTGCCGCTTGCTGATTGTGGAATCCGAATTAAGGACACAAATGGCAATGTTGTTGTTGAAGGGTATACCGATAAAAACGGCATTTTTAAATACACTCTCAAATACGGCAAATACACCTACGAAGAATTTGATGCGCCAGATGGATATATCATCGATACCACTCTGCACGAATTTGAAATCACGGAAAACGGTCAGATTGTAAAGGCTGAAATGACAAACGAAAAGAAACCTGCAGATATAACAGTAACGCCGAATGGTGAAAACATTTCTACGGATTTGTCCGGTGATACTATGTCCACTGGAGATAGTTTTCCTGTACTTATTTTGTTTTTAGCGGCTATATCTGCGCTTGTCATAATTGTTTTTGTAATTCGTTTTGTAACCCATCAATGCAGAAAATGAAATGAAGACAGAAAAGAAGAAATATAAACCCTACATAATTTTGGCTGTAATCCTACTAGTGGTTTTAATTGGCTTTTCAGTTTTTGAAAAATTGATTAGAAATCCAGATCCGAAAGATTTGTTTCTTTCTCCTGAAATTTCGGATACAAATAGACCTACATCCACATATGCTACAGAGCCTGTAACAGAAACAACTACAGAACCTACCGAATCTTCTACGCAGACACCGGAAAACTCTACGGAAACGGAAAGACAAACAGAATCCAAACAGCCAGATAAAATAAGTAGCACTATGGAGAATAGTTCAAAAACAGAATCATCCGATACTCAGGAAAACAGTTATCCAGCCAATTCACAAGCACCCTATGAGCCGCCAGTTTTGAGCAGTGCACCTGAAATCACAGCACCCCCTACATCTAGCAGCCAAATAGAGGCCAATGCTCCGTCTGCAACCGTAGAAGACGTATATATATCCCCTTCTACAGTTGCTTTAGGTATTGGTGATACCTATACCGTACAAGTTATATACCCGCCTGGCCTTGCTGCACAAGGCATTGACTGGAAGTTGGATAATAACCGTATTTTGTCGTTTGTATCTGCCGATGTAACCACTGTTACGGTCAAAGGCTTAGCAGCCGGAACGACTTATTTACACGCAGCGTTAAAGAACTATAACAAAACGATCAGCTGTACGGTTATTGTACAATAAATCAAAATAATAAGAGAGGTAATAAAAATGAAAAAACATACAACCATTTGCAAATTTTCTATATCCACGATCCTGGCAATTATTTTATGTGTCTGCTTTATTGTGCCCGTTTACGCTATAGATTTAGAAGCTCCGCTCAGAAATCTCGCGAATAATGAACTGATCCCACAAATAAAAGCAGTTGTAGGTGTGGTTTTGGGTGTTGCTTCCGTACTGCTTGTTGCACTGTTAATCTTTAAACTTGTAACATTATATACTGCATACAGACGCGGCGAAGAATTTCACATTCTCCCTATTGTTTTAATTGTTGTGGGAATTATTGTAGCCGGCACAGGAACTGCCTGGATGTGGGGGATTATAGGAGGATAAGGTGATTTAATTTGGCAGAAATGTTTTTAAATGACGGTGTGCAATGGGTTATTGCCGGACTGATGAGTGTCATAAAATTTATAATTGAGTATTTTTCCAATACAACGTCGCAACTTTTTAATTATGGATTAGTTACTTCCCTGCTTGCTTTTTTTCAGTTGTTTGGCACAGCACTTTTTGCCGCGTCCACTGTTTTTGCCATATTGGAAACCTGTGTCAGTTATCAAAGTGGGCAAAATGTAGATGTACATTCATTATTAATTAATATATTTAAAGGATTTGCTCTAACAAGTCTTTTTACCATAATGCCACCACTTGTTTTTCAGGCTACAAGTGATCTGCAAGTAGAAATTATAAATTTAATTATATGGAATAGCGCAGAAGAACTTAATATAACCACACTGGATGGTTTTATGGAACAATTTGTAGCAGCTTTCTTTAACGATTTGAGTGCCATGGATATTTTGTGGCAATTACCGATGATCCTTGTTTTTTTATATGTAATCGTCAAAATTTTCTTTGGTAACTTAAAACGTTCTGGAATCCTATTATGTTTAATTTTTATTGGATCATTTCACATTTTTAATTTGCCTCGCGGATATAACGACGGTTTTCTAAGTTGGGTAAAGCAGATTATCGGCCTATGCTTTACTCATTTTGCGCAAAATATCCTTTTTATCGTTGGGATTTTGCTATTAAGCAACAGATCGCTTTTAGTTTTGGGTTTAGGTGTTTGCCTGTCTGCAACTGAGGTTCCACGGATTGCGCAACACTTTGGACTGGAAACAAGTGTGCGTGGTAATGTGTCTACTGCAATTTATACGGCAAGCTCTGCGACCGCTCTAATCCGTAGTTTCACAAGGTAACCCTGTAAGGGTGGGACAAATTGTCCCACCCTTTTGTTTGATAAAGGAGTGTTTAATTTGGAACAAAAATACTATTATCCGGATAATTTGATTGCGCAGCCGGTTTTTCTTGTATGGATTCCACGTGATTTGATTGTAATTGGAATATCTGCATTATTTGGCTTTATAATTTGGCTGACATCCGGTCTTTTAATTCCGTTTCTCTTTTGCGCGGTCTATGCATTTTTTACAGTACGCACTGGAGATATTTTTATATATGAGTACATGATTCGACTTTTTAAGTTTGCAGTAACAGATCAGACGATTTTTAGATGGAGCATGGAGTGATAAATAGATGAGCTTTTTTGATAACTCTAACAAGAAAAAACAAAACACTTTAAATGTAATGGGAATTACGTCTGTCTTGGACGATTATCTTCTTGGAATTAACCAGGCAAAATATATTTTTTTTGTTGTTAAACCTCTAAATATTTCCGTGCTATCAAATGAAATTGTAACATCAAAAATTATTGGTTTAACGACTACACTGAAAACCATAGAAAATATAGAAATTCTATGTATCAACAGTTCGCAATCTTACGAAAAAAATAAGGAGTTTTTAAAACAACGTTTGGAAAAGGAAACTAAACCGGCTATCAAAAAATTGTTGATACAGGATATGCAATTTTTAGACCAAATTCGAATTAGCATGTCTACCAGTCGGGAATTTCTTCTTTGCCTTCGGTTTGCAAACAATACAGGTATGGATGCAATTAGTATGGTGGTTAAGCGAACTATACAAACATCAACAGAAGGAGGCCTCACAACTACACTTGCCACGAAAAACGATCTAAAGCGCCTTTTATCTATCTACTACGAACAAAACGTATTTGACGATACTACACCAGACGTAGAAGGCCAACAGTATTGTGAGGAGGTATAAAAATGCGAAAAAGGAAATCAGAAAAAACAGCTGTACAAAAAGAATTAAAGACTTTTTTGGAGTTGATAGCTCCGTCTGTAATGGATTTTCGGCATCCAAACTACTTTGTTATCGGCAATACATTTCGTTGTGTTTGGGCAATTCGTTCTTATCCAACGATTACAACCGATCAGGCAATATTAAGAGAACTTGGTGAAAAAGATGGCGTGACCCTACATATTTATACACAGACAATTGGTACATTGGAAACAAATGATATATTTAAAAAAGCAGAACGTAGAAACCGACATCAGCGTTTTTCTTCTAAAAACATGCAGGCGGCTAGGGAAGCAGAAGACAATATTAACGATCTTTCAGATCTGATCAGCAAAATGCATCGTAGTAAGGAACCTTTGATTTATTGCGCTGTTTACATCGAACTTATTGCATCAACGCTTGAGTCGCTTGAAATGCTTAAAGGAAATGTAATTGCCTGTTTAAACCGATATAAACTGCTCTATGATTCTCTCTGGTTGCAGCAAAAACAGGGATTTCACAGTGTAAAACCTTGTGGGCAAAATACTTTTGGAAAGCAGTTTGAACGTGTATTGCCTGTGTCTTCCGTTGCGAATCTTTTTCCATTTTCTTATTCTGGCAAAACAGATCCTAAAGGCATTTATATTGGCAGGGATGCAAATGGCAGTAATATTATTACAGATTTTGATCAACGTAGCCAAGATAAAACAAATGGGCATATACTTATTTTGGGTAATTCAGGCGAAGGTAAATCTTATCTGACAAAGCTACTGCTAACCAATTTGTGTGAAATGGGAAAACGTCTATATATTATTGATCCAGAGCACGAATATATGGATCTTTGTAAAACATTGGGCGGTACAACTATGGATATGATGTCAGGAGAATATATGATTAACGTACTGGAGCCGCGCCTATGGGCAAGCAAAGAGGATGCGGAAGATAGTCCAAATGAAGAACCGGCCGCATTTAGAAAAAGCACCCGTTTAAACCAGCATATTGCCTTCCTCCGAGATTTTTTTGCATCATATAAAGACTTTACATCAGCAGAACTAGATACGCTGGAAATCATGCTGGCAAAGCTATATAAAGAATTCAATATTACTGATAGCACAGATTTTGATAATCTGTCCTCCATGGATTATCCAATTTTAAGTGATTTGCACAATCTTTTACTTCGGGAACTAAAGGATCTCGAGTACAATAAAAAGAAAGAAAAAACCTTATATACTCCTGAGATTCTGCGTTCTTTAACGCTTGGACTAAACAGTATTTGCGATGGAGCTGAAAGCGTATTTTTCAGCGGACATACAAATATTCCGACAGCAGATTTTATTGTGTTCGGCGTTAAAAATATGCTGTCAACCAACCAAAATTTAAAAAATGCAATGTACTTTAATATCTTATCCTATATGGCAAATAAATTTTTAACAGAGGGCAATACAGTAGCCAGTACAGATGAATTTCATGAGATATTAAAAAATCCGACCGCACTATCCTATCTGCGCAGCTTTTTAAAACGTGGCCGAAAGAAAAATAGCAATATGATTTTGACAAGTCAGAATCCAAACGATTTTTTTCTGCCTGATATTGTTGAACTAACAAAACCACTTTTGTCTATTCCCACACACAAATTTTTGTTTTTTCCAGGCAACTGTGACGAACAGGAATATATTCGCGTAATGGGGTTAACGCCATCTGAATACGACATTATCCGTTTTCCAAACAAAGGACATTGCTTGTATTTATGTGGCAATGAACGTTATCATCACCATATTATTGCCCCGGAATATAAAAGCAAGTTATTTGGCACAGCAGGAGGTGTTTAATATGGCCATAGCAGGTACTGCCGCTTATACCGCAGTAAAAGTTTTTTTGACAAGTGATCAGGGACAATCAATAATTAAGAAAATAGCGGTGTTTTTGCTATGCCTGTTATTTTTTGCTACTTCTTTTTGTGCTGCTGGATTTACGCAAGAAGTTTCAGGAGATTTGTCCAAAGAGTTTTCAAAAATTATCACTGAAACTTATGCTCCAAAGCTTGCAGAAAAGTCAAAGTATCCAGATGTAAAGCTGATGTGTGCTATTTACATAGAAATCTTTGAACCAATTACGCCAAGTAACCAGGAAAGGCAGGATACATTAAATAAAATTGTATCCTGCTTTTTTTATACGGTAGAAACAAAATATACTGAAAAAGTAAAAGATGAAAAAACAGGCAAGGTTACTACGGTAACCAAAATAAAAACAGAATATATGGCTGTAGAAGATGATAATACAGCTATTGCCAATGTAGACCAGGCTTTTAGTAATATTACAATTGATTCGGAGCAAAAAAACAGAATTATTTCAATTAAGGAAGATTTATTTAATGTAGTTTTGCTATATGGCGCCAGTAGCGATCTTGCAGAATATGCATTACAATTTGTAGGCGAAAGCCATACACGTTTTACGACTTACAAAAGTAAAAACGGATCTGGCTTTGGAGACGAATGGTGTGCGATGTTTGTGTCCTACTGTACCGATCAGTTAGGTTATATTGACGCGGGTGTTATTGACTGGTACGTTGGGTGCAGCACAGAATATAAAATATTGGAAAGTCGCGGTCAGTTTCGGTTAGCAAACTCTGGATATATACCGCAATCCGGCGATATTATCTTTTTTGGTACATTGGGACTGGAATACCCTTCCTATCATACGGGAATTGTAACGTCCTGCGATGGAAGTACGGTGTATACAGTGGAGGGTAATACTTCTGGCAGTGCTTGGTACAATACAAAGGTTGCCGAACATTCTTATAGCATAAATTCAAACTGTATTCTTGGGTATTTCCCAACAAATGAGTACGTGAGAGGGAATAAAGCAGAGGAAAAAACACCAGTAGCATAGCAGCTGCTTGAGAGAAAGGGTGGGACAATTTATCCCACCCTTAATTGAAGGGAGATAAAGTATGGCAAATTTTTGTAACAAACAAAAGCTTAAAAATAAAGAGGTCGCAGACAATCAAAAATTGAAAAGTAGTGTGTATTTAAAAAAAGAAACTTACAAAAAGGTAGATAATATCCTATCATTGACAGATATATCTTCTCGTAACGCCGCTATAGAAATAGCGGTGGATTTTTATTTTGCGTATATTACAGGGGAGTTAAACCAAGATTATCTGTGCAGCGTTTACGGTCAAAAAATGGAAGGACAGTTACGTCTTTTAGGGGACAGATTAGGACGTTTGCAGTACAAAATAGCCGTTGAACTAGATATTTTAACTAGGATCTTGTCTAACGATCTTGACATATCCAAAGAACAGTATGACAAACTGCGAAAAATATCCGTTGATACTGTGAAAAAGCAAAATGGAAATATCAATATATTTGAGGCTGTACAGCGCAACAAAAAGTAAAGTAGCTTTTATAAAAGAAAGGCGGCAGACATATGGCAAAGGGTGCAAGAATTGTTTTAAACTCAAAATACTTTCGTGTTGCACAACCAGGGGAAAAACCAAACGGAAAAACAATCCTTTCAAAAGCTGCAGTTACCAATCTAATAGAGTATATAGCTACCCGAGAAGGTGTTTCTTTAAATTACACTTTTAGTGAAGAGGTTGCACCGCGTGCTGCAACACATAAACAAAAAGAAACAATTGAAGGCTTGTTGGAACTGATTCCAGAGGGCAAAGATACACTGGAATACAATGACTACATAGAAAATCCCACTATAAAAAATGCTTCTGAGTTGATTAGTAGAGTTGGAGAAATGGGAATGGAAGATACGCTTGATGTTGACAGCGCAAGTAATCTTATAGAATATGTTGCAATGCGTCCGGGTGCTGTCCGCGTGGGAGAGCACGGACTATTTTCCTCTGAAAACTCTTTAAATTTAGAAGAGGCGAAGAAAGAGGTATCAGAACATAAGGGGCGTATCTGGTCACATGTCATATCTCTCCGTAGGGAAGATGCTGATGTGCTTGGATACAATACGCAATGCCCTTGGCGCAATTTAGTGATTTCCCAGCTTGATACCATTGCACACGCACACCATATATCTGTTAATAATTTGCGTTGGTATGCCGGTATGCACGATACCAGCCACCATCCACATATACATCTGGAAGTATTTAGCAACGATGAAACGGAAGGATATCTATCTTCAAAGGGAATAGAAAAAATGAAATCTGCTTTTGCGCATGAAATCTTTGAGGTTGAGCTGGGACAAGTTGAGCAGGAGAAAACAAAGCATCGTGATCAATTAAAATTGAAATTTAATGAACTTTTTAATCAAATCGAAAACAATCCTCTTTTACAATACGACGAAAAAATACTACAACGGCTTGCGGAAAAGCTTTTAGATCTTTCAAAAGAATTGCCGGACAAAGGCAGAAAATATTATAAATTTATGCCGAAGAATATAAAAGAAAAAGTAGACAATTTATTAGAAGAAACTATAAACAATTCTCCAGCACTAAAAGAGATGTATAACACCTGGTGCGAAAAGCAGGTTGAAATTGAAAAAATATATAAAAATGAACCAGAACAGGCTATCTCTATACTTTCCCGGCCAGAATTTAAGTCGTTAAAAAACAGTATTTTAAGAAGCGCATACGCGTTACGCTACGCCGAAAATGGACAAAGAAGTGTTGAAAGTCAAGGAGATACTATACGGATCGCAACCTCTGAAAAAGATATACAATCTATTATGGATTGGAGCTTGTTAGAACTACAGGAGGAAGCCGAACATCATAATCTAAATGCCTGTTACCAACTTGCAAAAAAATATCAGACGGGTGATGGCATAAAAATGGATTTATATAAAGCTGCTATGTGGTACTCTATTGCAGCTGATAACGGCCATTCAATGGCCGCTTATAAATTAGGACAAATCTATCTTTCTAATACAAATGATAATATTATTACAAAGAACGAAGAATTAGGGCAGGAATATTGCCATAAAGCTTATTTAAGATTTTATCATGAGTTACAAGATCCTCGAGTTTTTGAAAAAATCGAAAATAATAAGTTAGTTGCGCTTGATGAAGGAATAGAAAGTCCGTATGGGGCTTATTTACAATGCGTAATTGGTGATATGTACTTAAAGGGCGAAGGGGTTGAGAAAGATTATAAAAAGGCTTTTTCATGGTTTGAGCTTTCTGCAGCAAACGGCTATATAAACGCCTACTATAAATTAGGAAATCTATATTACCACGGGCAAGGAACAAAACAAGATTTGCAACAGGCAATGAATTGCTATCGCAAAGCAAAAGGAAATCCTTATGCAGAATATAAACTTGGAATTATGTATCAACGTGGAGAAGGAACACAGCAAAATTTTGAAAGAGCTGCGGCCCATTTTGTAGAAGCATCATCACAAAATAATCCTTATGCACACTATAAACTTGCCAATCTCATAGAAGACGAAAAACTTCAATCTGTAGAAAAAGATCCAGAAGTAACAAACATTTTATATGAAAAGTCATTGGACTTATTTAAAAAATTAAACCAGAAGAATGCTTCTGACGTGCTGGAATACCGGATCGGACAGATGTACCTTTCCGGAAAGGGGACGGAGATAAATCTTCCGGAAGCTGAAAAGTGGCTGGGGTTATCCGCAGCTGAAGGAAATCCCTTTGCCATCTACCAGATAGCAACTTTATCAGAGAATGGTACATTTCAGGAAAGATCCGTAGAAGATTTGTACTCGCTGTATCAGACGGCTCTCCAGGGCTTTCAAAATATTTATGGTGAAAGCCAGAATAAAGGTCAGCCGGACAGCACACTTTCATACCGGATCGGACAGATGTACCTTTCCGGGAAAGGGACAGAGATAAATCTTCCGGAAGCTGAAAGGTGGTTGGGGTTATCCGCAGCTGAAGAAAATCCATACGCGCAATATTCTCTTGCTATGTTATATAAAACGCATTATTTTTTATCAAATGATAATCCTACGGTGTATTTTCTTTTTCAAAAATCCCTACAAAATTTTCAGGCTTCTTTCTCAGAAAGTCCAAATGGATCTTTTGCATTTAAAATTGCAGGGTTTTATCAATATGGATATGGAACACCAGTCGATATAACTCTTGCTGTTAATTGGTATAAAATAGCTTTGGATTTGGGAAATTTGGAGGCGGAAGAAGCATTAAAAAATATTAAAGTTGCTAAAATGGAAGGTTTGTTTTTTGCACTGTCAGGATTTGCATACCATACAGCAAGAATTTTTCGAGAGCAAATGCGACAAACAGAAAAACAATCCACAGACAGAAAAATAAAAAGCGCAATTAAGAAAAAAAGGATTCAGCAAGGACACAATCCAAATGAACAATATTACGAATAAGGAGGAAATTTTCTATGTCAAAATATATTCCATTTACAGATGAGGAAATTTATATAGCTGCACATAAAGATATAAAAGCTGTTCTTGAAAGTATGGGAGAAACAGTTAAACCAAGCGGGACGGAATGGTTGTGGGAACGACATGATAGTCTAAAATTTAGAGGTCATGTCTGGTATCAGCATAGCACAAACGAAAAGGGGACAACCATTGACCTTCTTTGCCAATTTTTTAATATGTCTTTTCCTGATGCTGTCATTACACTTTTAAATGGAAATGTTCAAGTGAATTGCGCTTTTACTAAAAAGGAAATTAAGAACGCAAGCAAAAAAAATGCAAAAAAGAAAAAGCTGATCCCTCCACCACGAAATGAAAATAATAAAAGAGCGTTCGCCTATTTAACGCAAACTCGTAAAATTGATAATCAAGTTGTCAACTTTTTTATAAGAAAAGGTATTTTATATGAAAGTGCGCACACACATAACGTAGTCTTTGCTGGCTGTGATAAATACGGAGTAATCCGGCACTGCACACAAAAGGGTACTTTAACAGAACATCCCTTTACAGGGGAAGTTTTTGGATCTAATAAAGCTTATTCTTTCTGCCATATTGGGAAAAGCGATACCATGTTTATCTTTGAAGCTGCAATCGATATGCTATCTTATATTACATTGTTTATGTTAGATCGAGAGTGGTATAAAGACACGTTTGTAGCTATAAATGGATTAAGTCGTTTGGCGATCGATCGAGTACTACAAGATTATCCGTATATTAAAAATCTTGTTTTCTGCTATGACAATGATAAAGATGGAAAAGACTTTAACGGCAATCCTAAAAATCACGGTCAAATAGCAGCGCATAAGCACAGTGTGTTTTATCAAAAAAAGGGATACCAAGTAAAAATAGACACACCAGAGCTAAAAGACTGGAATAAAGTTGTAGAGGAGCAAAATAAATGAATACTGGAATGATTATTCTATTATGTGTATCTGCTGTTGTCATTCTAATTTTGCTGATTTTTAATATGAACTCTGGAAATCTAAATAGGATTAAAGCAAAAAAAGTAGGTGATGGACAACATGGAACGGCACGTTGGGCTACACCAAAAGAAATTTCTGATGCTTTTAGGGTTGTTTCTTTTCGGCCTGATCAGTGGCGTGTAGGCAAACATATGCCTACTGTAGATGGCCTGATTATTGATAAAATTCAGCGCGGAGGAAAAATCTATGCACGTGTGGACACAACAGATAGTCACACACTTATTTTAAGTACCACAGGTGGCGGAAAAACAACTTACTTTTTATATCCAAATATGGAATATGCGTGTGCTGCAGGAATGAGTTTTCTTGTAACCGATACAAAAGGGGATGTTTTCCGCGATTATGCCACGATTGCACAAAAATATTACGGTTACCATCCGTATGTCATTGATTTGCGTCAACCTATGCAAAGTGACAGTTATAATTTAATACACTTAGTCAATAAATATTATGATCTATATAATTCAACCAACAACATTACATATCAAGCAAAAGCCGAACGCTATGCGAAAATTACCGCAAAAACAATTGTCCGACTGAAAGGGTTTGATGGTGGAGGTCAAAATGCCTTTTTCTATGATTCGGCTGAAGGTGTTATTGCTGCTGTAATTTTGTTAATTGCAGAGTTTTGTACTGCAGGGCAAAGACATATTGTAAGTGTCTTTAAAATTGTTCAAGAGCTTATGCAGGTTGATCCAACAACAGCTAAAAATAAAGAAAGCATCCCGCAGACATATTTACAGGTATTGCTTAATAAATTACCAGCCAACCATAAAGCAAAGTGGCTGGCTGGAGCTGCTGCAAATTCTCCTTTGCAATCTATGGCAAGTGTAATGAGTACCGCTATGAGCCGACTGTTATCCTTTATTGATAGCGAATTAGAACAAATTATATGTTTTAATTCAAATATAGACGCAGAGCGCTTTTGTACGGAAAAGACAGCAATCTTTATTGTCTTTCCGGAAAACGATGCTCCAAAACATTTTATTGTGTCATTGTTTATAAAACAGCTTTATAATGAAGTAATTGAATGGGCGAATAACAGTATTAATAATAAGCTGGATAAGCGAGTGTACTTTTTTTTAGATGAATATGGAACTATGACAAAATTTGAAGACGCCGAAATGATGTTTTCCGCAGGACGATCTCGAGGTATTTTTCAAGTACCCATGATTCAATCCTTATCACAACTTGAAAAAAATTACGGGAAAGATGGAGCGGAAATTATCGAAGATTGCTGTCAAAATATTTTATTTGGTGGTTTATCTCCGTTGTGTAGTTCTGCAGAAAAATTATCACAATCGCTTGGTAATCAAACAATTATGTCCGGCTCTATTTCTCATAATTTTAACCATAGTAGATTATCATCCGGTACAAGCTATCAGATGATAAAAAGACCGCTTATGACAGCCGATGAATTAAAAAATATGGAAAAAGGTAAGTGGATACTTGAAAAAACAGGATTTCATCCCATGCAGACGACTATGGATCGGTTTGAGAGATGGAAAATACAGATGGACGATCCCTATACTTTAAAAACATCAGCTGTTCAGACAGTTTATTATGCAACGCGTGCAGAATTGTTTGAGAATGTTCAAAAAAAATACGGTTATACCTATACCAGTATTTATGAAAAGAAAAAAGAACTTTCCAATGAATATTTATACTAAATTATTTACGCAACAAAAAAGATCCGTTGAGTTTCAACGGATCTTTTTTGTAGTTAGGGGAAGACAATATGAGTGATAAAAATTTGTTAAAACTGGAAGGTGTGCGAGCAAAAGGGTACGGCATTGTTGGTAAAGCAGTACTGCTCGATACGGAACTTTCAATTGTATCCAAAGCAATCTATTGTTATCTTGCGTCATATACAGGCGCAGGGAGCACAATTTTTCCAAGCAGAGATAAAATTCTTCATGATTTAAACTTGTCTAAAAACGGATACTATAGGCACTATAATGCATTAATCGAACACGGGTATATAAAAATAGAAAAAATGCGTGGATATAAAAACCGGAACATATATATTTTGGTTGAAAATCCTGCAAAAATAAAAACTGATTTGCCTGTAGGTACAAATAAAAATGAAAGTAAACTCAAAATGGCAGGAATTTATATCCATGGGTATGGCTTTATTCCCAAAATGATTATGACAGACACACGACTTTCAATTAAAGCAAAAGGGTTAATAGCATATTTCTATGTTCTTGCTTCTTGCGGAAATATATGTTTTCCAAACCGAAGAAATATCCAGTTCCATCTTGGGATTGGCCAAAGGGCGTATTATAATGCACTTCATCAGCTGATTGAACTGGACTACATTTCCATGACACAACGTAAAGATAAAAACGGTAAATTTTCCGTTAATGATTACATGTTAAATAATATGCCTGATCCATGTTCTAAAAACAGTATTTTATCGTGTGAACAAAATGAATCTCTCCCAAACGAGCCGTGCATGCAAAATGAGGACAACACTGAAAAACCGTGTGTGCAAAATGAGGACAATATAGCACAACCGTGTATGCATTTACGGGACATGCAAAATGAGGACAATATTAACAATACCTATGTAAACAATAAGAAATATATTTCTACATCCTATCTCTCTTCTATAGGAGTTAGGCCAGAAATGGTTGGAAAGGATAAAGATGTTCCTTATTGGGGTTGGGAAAAAGATATACCTTATTGGGAAACGGAATTAGAGAGAGAAAAAACTGCTAAAGCAATCTATATACTTGCAGAAACAGATGAAGTATTATCTGATCTAAGCGGTAGCAAACGATTTAAGAACATCTATCACTTTATTGTTACCAATTTAATAAGTCTTGCCGTTACCAAAGAACAAAAGATAAAAAATGAAACCGTAACAGCTTCTAAAGTTATATGGCAATTACACCAATGTCTATCGGAAGATTTTTCCGGTTACAACCTGAAAGACTTCTTATACCATCTCACGGAAAACTACATACGAGCTGACACTATCTATGCGATTAAGTATCCGCAAAAATATATTAAGACCTTCCTATGGAATGCTTTGATTAGCTATCCTCTAGAATAAAAATAAAACGAAAGGAAATTGGATATGAGTAGAAACAGTATAAAAATGCAAATTATTGGTACACCAATAAAAATTCAAAAGGGTAATTTAGTGTTTATTAACCGTCATTTCAGGCAGGTAATAAAACTTGATTATGAAGATGCGGCAAAACTTTATATTAATCCAGACAGCCTACTTGTATGTAATGGCCACGTTAAACCCACAAAAAAGTTTGAAACATTAAAGCTTATTAACATATACGATGGGCGGGTAATATTACCAAGTGAATGGTTGCAGCAGCATCAATTACAACCAAAAAACTATATTTTTCAATTTTTAACATCTGAAGGAGTTTTAATTTTACCTAAACAACAAAAGTGCATTTTTTAATTATGATAGCTTTTTTGATTCATATAAGAAGCTCCAATTTAAGCGTTCTTTTTTCGGTTATTTGCTTTATTTGCTTTACAGTTTGATAGCAAACAAAAATTTTTAATAGCAATAATTTTAATTAAATAATCCCAGCACCGCTGGGATTTGTGTTTCGAAATGCTAGCTTTGCTAGCATTTCTTTATCCTGCAAACAGTATTATCCTTAAGATTGCTCAATTTAAATGTTTTTTAGAAAATAATTTAAGCTCAAATAAAACAAAGAAGTGGGACAAATTGTCCCACCTCTTTGCTCGCTGCAAGATTATCCTGGTATATTGATATGTTTAAGTTTGTAAGTAAGTTTATGAGTCTGAAAAAACCTGCACGGCAAAATCATCCACTGCGCCAAAACAAAGAATCTACCATGCTTCGCGGATGAAAAAAGCTTATACGAAAGCCCCCTAAAGCAGAGAAAAAAATAAGCACAAAATAAGAGCAACACGCTTTTGTTGTCCTTATAATTCCACCCTAACCACTACACTATTTATCTCCGTAATGAGAACCACATTCTGCGATTTCTAAAACATCATCACCGATACGGAACACAATGCGGTTTTTCTCATCAATACGGACACTCCAAAAGCCCAAAAGATTTCCTCTGAGCGGTTCAGGCTTACCTATGCACTGATACCCATTACGGTCAATATCCGTTAGAAGCCGATTGATTTTCTTGAGTGTTTTCTTGTCTTGTGTCTGCCAATATACATATTCTTCCCACGCTTTATCATGCCATATCTTTTTCATCACTCCACCTCGATAAGCTCATGTTCGTGGGTGTTTCTTCCCGCTTTCATGTCGGCAATACGTCTTTCAAGCTCGGCAATGTTTTCCTCGCTATAAAACGGATCAGCGGATACCTCAAAAGGAATACGTCTTTCTCTGCCGACTTTTTTGGCAAAAATCGTAAAAGCAGCACTCATAGAAAGACCCATATCAGAGCAAGCCTGTTCCATGCTTTTTTTTACATCAGCGTCTAATTTGAAATTTACATTTACTGCTTGTGCCATGTTCAACACTCCTTTCATACTCCTATTATATTCATATTAAAGAAAAATACAAGTATTTTTCTTTAATTTTTCTTTAATTTTTCTTTAATTTTTTTTTAATTTTTTTTACCAATCCGTGTGCTTGCTGCAAGCTGCGTGATAGATCAAAGTTCCAACAACCGCAAAAAGCAAGAACCAGCTCAACCTTGACACTCCCCATAGCTAAAGCAAGGGAATTCTTGTTTCCTCCACTACTGCATTGGCTCATACCTTACGGTATTTAATGACTTACACAGTGTCCACAAGCTAGATTATACTGTTTCCGTATGCCCTACGGTGCAGTCTTATATATGTTTATGCCGCTAAACTGTTGCACTTATAGTATAATTCACCCTTATACGAAAGCCCCTTCCCCCATATAGTTTTAAAATTGAGCTGGGACAAATTGTCCACCCCTTGCATTTTTAATATGTGAATAAAAATCACATATTAAGCAATTTTGCCCAAAACAAATCTTTATTAAACATAATTTTACAAAAACTTATTTTAGTTTACTATATCTGATTTTTATTAAAATATCAATCTGTATAATAGCAGAAAAGAATAAATATATTTTGTGCATTTGCAATACTTGACAAGAAAAATAAATGTGTGTATACTAAAAAGTAACATAAAGAAAAAAGCGCCCACAGGCTGCCAACCGTCGCCAAACAGTTAGCAACCATGCGCCATAAGAGTACAACAACTACTCTCATGACTTGTGAACGCCTTACACGCTGTGCATATAATATACAGCGTTGGGGATACATTTGTCAAGCGCCTGTATTCTTATGATGGTTTGTGCAAGCCATAAGGGTACAGGCATTTTCTTTGTGGAAAAATTGAATAGGTAGCCGGATTTTAGATACAAAGGCGCCGGATAACAGCTATGCCAAGACCGCAGCTATTGCGCGAGCGAGCCAACCCCGCAACGGTTGCTACCTTTCGCGCTGGGTAAGAGCTGTACTCTGATTAATACGTGGCGGTATAGATGGATCCCACCATCAGGCTTTCATAGCGGCATATGCCGGCACAGGTAAACAAAAAATCTGCGACTACATCAAAAGAAATCTGCGCCCGTTGCTCTAAAAACGGGTAACGGGCGTTTATAATAGAAGTACGTGCCGGTACTTCTATTATAAACGTGGCGCGCCAGAAGGGACTCGAACCCCTGACCTCTTGATTCGTAGTCAAGCACTCTATCCAGCTGAGCTACTGGCGCAAAACATATTTAAAAGCTGCTAAAGTATATTAGCATATTTTAAAAGAAAATGCAAGTACAAAATGCTGACAAAATAAAAAATTCCGTCTGCGTTTCTTGACATTATCTGAACCTTCTTATATAATAATTAGGTCGCCTTTAACGGTAGACAAAAGCATCGGGATGTAGCGCAGTTTGGTAGCGCGCCTGCTTTGGGAGCAGGATGCCGCAGGTTCGAATCCTGTCATCCCGACCACACCTGCGGTGCGCAAGTCGCGCACCGCAGGTTTTCTATATTTAAAGCTTTTTTGCCCGCGTTTAGGCGGATATCCTTTTTGTTTACACTTTCCACGTCGTTGCGAACACACACCGCCGTTTCTCCTCTCCACAAAAAGTCACGCTTACTGCAGCTGTTCGCTTGCAAGCACGTTCCTGGTGCCTGCGCGGCACTGTCAACCTTTTTCGGTTTAGGCTACAGCCTGTGTTTTGCTTTAAACAGAAGTCAAAATGAAGGCATTTTTTAAAATTTACTCTGTACAAAGGAAATGGAGATGTCAAAAAGTAAAAGTCAGAAAGCCGCAATGTAAAAACGGAAAAGATTCTGTTCTGAACAGGGAATTTTTATTTTTCAACCGATTTTAAATATATAGGTAGCACAAAAAAGTTATTATGTGGATAATAGCAAGACCTAAGCGGAGTAATGCGACGAAAAAGACGCTGCTCCTGTTTTGAGCCGGATATGCCGGTAATGACAGAAATCACTGTCGTAATTGATCAATTGTCTTCTGAATCAAGTATTTTTGGAAAGATGTCGGTCAATCATTTTCTTTTGGGGATAGAAAAGAAATCTATTTTGGGTTTTGACACTGCACATTTGCCAGTAGGAGCCTTTTCCGTTGAAACACAGACAGTTTTTTTGCACAGAGCGCAATTGTTGCGAAAAAGAGAAAGGCCCGGAGCAAAATATGCCCCAGGTCTTTCCTTTTTTCTTGTATAAACAGCCTGTATGTACGAAAATGAGAATTTTGTTTGCAAATATGGGCATACTCCTTTCTAAGAAAGTGAGGTTGTTTTATGTTTAAACATGAAAAAATGCTATTTCATCCTGTGGCTGTCGAGCAGCCAAACGCACAATATGCAGCCCTCCTTCAAGAACAGCTTGGAGGTGCAAATGGCGAATTAAAAGCAGCTATGCAGTATATGTCGCAAAGCTTTCGCATTAAAGATCCGGAAATCAAAGATCTGTTTCTGGATATTGCAGCGGAAGAACTGGGGCATATGGAGATGGTCGCGCAAACGATTAATCTTTTAAACGGCCACGACGTAGAAGCGGCAGAAGTACCGGCAGGTGAAATCGAATCGCATGTCCTTTTAGGGCTTAATCCCGGATTAATTAACGCCTCCGGGTATTCTTGGACAGGGGATTATGTGACTGTAACTGGAGATCTTTGTGCGGATCTTCTGTCCAATATTGCTTCTGAGCAGAGAGCCAAGGTGGTCTATGAGTATTTATACAGGCAAATTGCTGACAGAAAAGTAAAAGAAACCATAGATTTCCTTTTAAATCGTGAAGAGGCACATAACGCCATGTTTAGGGAAGCCTTTAATAAGGTGCAAAACACTGGATCAAACCGTGACTTTGGAACCACAAGAGCTGCCAGAATGTATTTCAGTATGTCGGAGCCTTCTCCCAGTGAAAACCAGTTTGCAAATGTGGATGTTACTCCACCGTCCTTTAACTGAGCATAGCCTTGTATCCGTTTTCCTGTAATGTAACCTCACGCTCTGCGGCGGGAGATTTACACTACAGGCGTGCATTAAAAGCGTTGTTTAAAGGCGGGGAGCTCTTTTATCAACACTTCCCATGTCGGAACGAGTTACGCTCGTTCCGATGTTTTGTTTCATAAAAAATTGACCGCCGCCGCTCCCTTGCTCATCCTTTTCCGAAAGAAGCCACGCTTCAGCGGGACGGATAAAAACGGAAAATAATAGTTTAGTCCACCTCTTTTTTCAGCTCGTAACTTGTTTGAACAGCTTTCTCCCTCCATGTATCGGTATCTTTTTTCAGTTTATCGCAGTACGCATCCATAACAGCGGGGGCATCTTCACCAACTGCCAGATGCAAAGGGGGATTTTTTGAACAAGCGACTTTCAGCAGCAATTCAGCTAATTTATCTGGGTTTCCAGGCTGTTCCTTCTTTTGCGCGTTGGTTATGAACTCTGGCTGCCATCTGCAACTATCGTAGTCGCTGATATGGAAATCAGGTTCAGTTCTCCACTTGCCTTTATCGTAAAAGTTTGTTCGAAAAAGGCCGGGAGCAACGTTTGTCACCTTAATTTTAAATGGTGCAACCTCAAAAGCGAGAGAAGTTGAAAATCCTGTTACTGCAAATTTTGAAGTATGATAAGGAACGGGCCCAGCGCTGTATCCTGCGGCGGAAGCAATATTAAAAATGTGGCCGTCGCGCTGTTTTCGCATAATGGGGAGAACTGCCCTTGTTACACGCATAAGACCAAAGAGATTGACCTCAAACATTTTGCGAATAGTTTCCTCACTGGTTTCTTCAAAATTTGTAATGCCTCCAAGTCCGGCGTTATTAACAAGCACATCAATCCGCCCAAATGTTTCGAGGCTTTTTTGAATAATTGTCTTATAGACCGTTTCATCTGTACAGGAAACATCCAATTGAAGGGGTAAAATCCGGCTTTTATATTTGTCTGGAATAATTATTTCACTTGCTGTTCTTGTTGTAGCAATGACACAGTTTCCGTGTTTTAAAGCGGCGCTGACGATTGCTTTGCCAATTCCTTTTCCAGCTCCGGTTACAAACCACACCTTTTCTTTTATATCGTTCATTTTAATGATCCCCACTTTCCAAATCAGAACAATTATTTTATGAAGCTTCTATATCCGCTACCGTTACAAGTGCATCTTTTTGCAGATATTTGATGGCTTTTAACGCATATTCATGTGCTTCTTCACTGGAGCCTGCCACGGCGTCCGTTACTACCCTGATATGGTAATCATGTTGATGGGCGTCTACCGCCGTATAATGAATGCAAACGTCAGTCAGCCCGCCAATCAGATACAGCGTATTTACATGAAGTCCCTTTAACAAAATTTCCAGATCCGTTCCAAAGAATGCGCTGTATCTTCTTTTGGAAATCAGATATTCGCCTTTAATGGGATAGGTTAGTTCTGCATAATCTGTATAGGGCGAATCTTCCATACAGTGGATTCCCTCGGAACCGTCCAGCTCCCGGCCAAAATCCACCATATCCGGCCGGTGCACTTCTTTAATCTGGATAACAGGCAGCTTTTTTGCACGAAAAACATCCAATACCCGTTTTGCGTTACGCAGACAATCCCACGCGGGGTTATCCAGATGCTCTTCCCGCATTTCTCTAAAATCCTCTTGCTGAATGTCAATTACAAGCAATGCGCTGTGTTTTTCAATTTTCATTATGAATTCCTCCATTATTTTTATGTTCTTACGTGGAATAGTGGAAAAATCATTATCAATCTATGGTTATTTCCCCAAGGCCTCTTTTATTTTGCTACAATTTTTTCCAATAATAAAAAGTATTATAAATTTTTTGTTCTGCTATTTTTCCCAAATCTGTCCAACTCCCTTTTACCTTTCCGATTTTACCACACTATGCTTGGAAATAAAAGCAATATATGGTCAAAAAAGCCCCGCTGAAGCGGGGCCGGTAAAACAGCAAATTAAGTTTCGCTCTTTTTTATGAAAGCGTACATCTTCATATCTAATACTTTTCCATTTTTGACTGCGTTGCTGTGTAAAATTCCTTCCAATTGAAAGCCTGCTTTTTCCAAAACTGTACAGGAAGCCACGTTGTAAGCAAACGGCTCGGCAAAAATTCGAATAATGTCTGTATTGTCAAAGATATATCTGCATATTTGCTTTACAGCGCTTGTTGCAAAGCCTTTTCCCCAATACGGTTCACCAAGATAATATCCCATCTCGGCAGTTTGGAAATGAATATTGTCACAACGGAATACGCCTATACTGCCAATAACCATATCGTTTACTGTAATAGCAAAAGCAAATGTTTTGGATTTGTCTGCCGATAACACAGATGTAATAAACTCTTCTGCATCCTTTTCTGTATATGGATATGGTAGTCCGTCACGCAAATTGTTCAAAATTTTTTGATTATTTAATATTTTTGCCAAAGGCGCTTTGTCTTCCATTTTCCATTCTCGTATTATGCAGTCCATATATGCCCCCCCTGAAATTCCAATTTGCATGTTTGATTGTACCACACTGTCTTCTGAAATAAAAGTATGGCGTGCTCCAAAAGAAACCCCGCCGGAGCAGGGCAAGCATGAAATTGCTTTTTGAAGAGATGCACAAACCCTTCCATATGTAAATTTGATAGTGTGCTGCGGCGCAAAATTGTGGTTTAACAGCCCAATTTCCTTCAACGCCGCATCTGCCGGAGTGCAGAATTTATACCTACCGTTATGATAAATACGCAAGGACTGCTTTATTCTGGATTTTCTGCGCCTTTGCGTGGGCGACAATGCGTTTGACAATAGGGAAGAATTTTATTTTCAAATTGGAAAAGTGTTTCAACGGCAATGGTCCGTATAGTTGCCGCCAAAATTTGGTCAATTTGTGCAACATATTTTTTATTTTGCCCGTTTGGAAGCGTAGTAAGTATTTTCAGAGGCCGGGCTTCTTTTCTTTTTATCAGGGCAAGGCTTTCCAGCATTTGTGGATCTACATGCGCGCCTCCATCCGTATCTGCAATCAGGGTAACGGTTTTCATCCGCGTAAGAGTATATCGCTGTTCAATCAAAATAACGCTCAGCCTGTTCCACCAGGTTTGGAATGCACGTGTGGGATAACGCCTGTTTTTTTCTATGGAAAGCGGCATTGGGGGAAGAACCTGCGGTGAATCCGGCTGGTGAATGAACTGATATTTGCATAATGAAGCACGAACGAAATTGGTCTGTTCTTTGTTCGGCAAATCTCCTCCAACCGTGCTGAGGTCAATAAAATCAGGACGGTCAAAAACAAATTGCCGCTCCAATTGCTGCAAAACAGAAAGCGAATGCTTACTTTCATATAAAAGCACACGAAGTGTAAGGGCAATCTGCTTTGCATAATCCAAGTCGTCTGCATCATAATAGGCACAGGCATTTTTTAAAAACTTTATTTGGGTGTATGCCTCAGAAAGCAATTCTTCTTTTGTTCGCGGAATTTTGGGCTCTTTCAGTTTTGTATCCATTTTTACTGACACCTTCCATTAAAAAATATGATTTTAAGAAGCGAACACAGACTGCTCTGGGGAAAACAGGCGGTTACATTTGCTCCAATATATCTTTACTATGGCCAGTCGTTTGGATAATAGCGCCTGTAATGTAACCGTAAAACTATAATTGCCAGATTGTAACGCATCAGGATTTCTTTCCTGCTCAGTTGCAGATCGTGGGCAAGCGTTTTTGGGGCGGTATTTTTAAAAATTCTTGCTGCTACAATTTTCTGATCTATGGCAGGCAAATCAAAAAACGCCTTCCAAAGAAATTGATCCCGTTCCAGACGAATAAGGGTCAGAAACGGATCGCAATAAGCCATTTGGCAAATTGCCGCGTTTTCCAATAGCTTCTGGTTGCGTATCTTGGTCAGCTCCCGTGCGCAGCGGTTTCTTGTAATATTTTTTGCATAACCGCCGACCCAGTAGGAAAAACGGCTCCAACCTTTATACCGGTCTAGCTGTGTATAGCATGTTGTAAATGCTTCATCAGTAATGTCGCGATAGTCGTCTGACTTTAACAATCTGTTATGGTCTGTTTTTACCGCACATTGTACAACGATTTCGTAAGAAGCCTGGTAAAGCGGATCCCATAACTCTTGTGCGCCGTTTAAAATTTTTTGAACCTGCTGAAAGTCATATTCTCGAAGGCTGACTTGCGAAACAGTATATTGGTAAATGGGAATTCGGTGTTTCATCGTAAAATTCCTTCCATTTAAAAAATTAACAGGAAGGGCAAGGCAAAACAGAGCCAGAGCCCAGGCTTCTATTGTTTATAGAAAATTTCCTTTGGGAAGTATAAAATTAAAATTTAATACGATTTTTGTAAAAAAATATTTAATTTTCTTATATTTTAACATATAAAAATTATGTGATTAATTGTCACAATTTGCTGAAAATACTTTTTTGGTTTTGGTATATATAACAAATGCATTTGCTCTGCTCGGACAGCATTCTTTTGGCAAGACGCAGTAGAAATACTGCATCAGGCAAAAACAATTGAAAAATCCCCACACTGCTCTGTACGCAAACTGTGTACAAAGCGTGTGGGGGTGTAAAAATGATATTGTAAGAAAAAAGAACGGAAAGACGGATGGAAAAAACTATGCTGTTACAATTCCGCTTGCATCCTGCAGCTTTAAGTTTTCAACTGCCATTTCGCGCATTTTATATTTTAAAATTTTTCCGGCTGCATTCATAGGAAACTCCGTAACAAAGGCAACATAGCGCGGTGTCTTGTGCTTTGCCATATGGTCCCGAACATAATTTTTCAGCTCGTCCTCCGTCATGGTTTGATCTTCTTTTAAAATTACATAGGCCATAATTTCTTCGCCGTACTGCTTATCGGGGACGCCGATCACCTGGACATCCTTCACCTTGGGATGATGGTAAATAAAATCCTCAATCTCTTTGGGATAGATGTTTTCACCGCCCCGGATAATCATGTCCTTTATGCGGCCGGTAATTTTATAATTGCCGTCTGGCAGGCGCCGGGCCAGATCCCCGGTGTGCAGCCAGCCGTCTTCATCAATCACCGCTGCGGTGGCGGCAGGCATTTTATAGTATCCCTTCATAATATTATAGCCGCGGGCGACAAACTCGCCGTCTACATTATCGGGCAGGTCCTCGCCGGTTTCGGGGGAAACAATTTTGCATTCCACACCGGGGAGATGCCGGCCCACCGTATTTACACGAACTTCCATCGGGTCGTCTACACGGCTTTGCGTGCAGCCGGGCGAAGCTTCTGTCTGGCCGTAAACAATTGTAATCTCTGTCATGTGCATTTTTTCGACCACATCCTGCATCACTTTGACAGGGCATGGGCTGCCGGCCATAATGCCGGTGCGCATATAGCTGAAGTCTGTATTTTCAAAGTCCGGGTGCTCCAGCATGGCGATAAACATGGTTGGAACGCCGTGGAAACAGGTGATTTTTTCCTGGTTAATACATGCCAGAGAAAGTCTTGGAGAAAAGGCAGGGATCGGCGACATGGTAACGCCGTGGGTCATGCAGGCTGTCATGGCTAAAACCATGCCAAAACAATGGAACATGGGGACGTGTATCATCATCCGGTCTGCAGTGGACAAATCCATGCAGTCGCCAATATTTTTTCCATTATTTACAACGTTATAGTGTGTGAGCATAACGCCTTTGGGAAAGCCGGTAGTGCCAGAGGTATACTGGATGTTGCATACATCGTGCCGGTGGATCAAAGCCATACGCTGGTATACCATCTCAACCGGAATTTTTTCAGAAAGCGCCATAGCCTCTTCCCATTCCAGGCAGCCGTCCTGGCGGAACCCGGCTGTAATAATGTTACGCAGAAACGGCAGCTTTTTAGAATGGAGCGGTTCTCCGGGAAGTGTGGTTTTCAATTCCGGACATAGCTCATTGATGATCGCCGCGTAATTGGAATCCTTAAATCCGTCAATCATCACCAGGGTATGGGTGTCTGACTGACGCAGCAAATATTCGGCCTCATGAATTTTATAGCCAGTATTTACAGTGACCAAAACAGCGCCAATTTTTACAGTTGACCAGAAGGTAATATACCACTGTGGAATATTGGTAGCCCATATTGCCACCTTGTCGCCTTTTTTCACCCCAAGGGCGATCAGCGCCCGGGCAAAGGTGTCTACATCCTCACGAAATTCAGAATATGTTCTGGTATAATCCAGCGTGGTAAAGCGGAATGCATACTGGTCGGGAAATTCTTCCGCCATGCGGTCAAGCACCTGCGGGAACGTCAGGTCAATCAGTGTATCTTTTTCCCAGACGTATTTTCCGGTTTTTGCCTTGTTATCCAGCAAAACGCTCTTGGTAAAGTCGCGGCCTGTATAACTTTCCATATAATGGACAAACTGTGGAAAAACAATACCGGCGTCGCTTAAATGGCCTGCCCAGCGCTTAACCCATTCCAGAGAAATATAGCCTTCGTAGTAAATGGAGTTTAAGGCCATCATCATTTCACCGACAGGAAGATCGCCTTCACCCATCATGCGGTACTCTACGCCCTGTTCGGTCATAACAGAATCTTTTACGTGTACATATTTAATATAGGCGCCCAAATTTTGAACCGTCTGTTCCGGCTGTTCTCCCATAAAACGGTAAGGGTGGTGCATATCCCAAAGGGCCGCTACCGCATCGCTGGAAAGCTGCTCCAGCAACCGCCGCAAACGGGCGGTGTCCGCATAAACGCCGTTGGTTTCAACCAGAAGCGTAACTCCGGCTTTTTCTGCAAGCGGAGCCAGCTCGCGCAACTGGGCAATAACAGCGCTGTCGTCAACTTCTCCCTCCGCCATGGGGGATAAGTCGGCAAGAATACGGATATACGGCGCGGAAAGCTTCTGCGCCAGCTCAATATATTCAACAATCTCACGCTTGTTTTCTTTGGCCTTGTCTGCAAATTTCAGGCAACAATCGGAAGACAAACAGGGAATTTCCAGGCGTAACGTATGTAGTTTTTTAATGGTCTGCGGAAGTTGGGCGTCTGTAAAAGGAGGGGAGTTCACGGCAAAAATATCTTTGCCCAGCCCTCTGATTTCAATACCGTCAAAGCCAATATCCTTTGCCATGGAATAAATGTCAGGCCAGGAAAAATCGGGGCATGCCAATGTTGAAAATGCAAGTTTCATTACGGTTCCTCCATATGTTGAATCTAGGATTTTATGCAGACTACACCGTTAAATCGGTTTAAAAGCGGCAGATAGGGATGCACTCTGCAAACAGGTTTCCGGTTCCGGTAACAATGGAAAACTGCAGGCTGCAGTACCCGCATAGGAATTTTACCGGATCAGGACCAGGTTATTGCCGTAAAGGCTTATATTAATCATTTTAACATACTTGCAGCAGCGATGCAAACGCTTCCGGGAAAAACAGCGGGTAAAAACCTGCAAAAAGCCGTATGGACGAATGTTTTTCCCTTTTGTGTAGAAAAAGCATGTGTTTTATGCATATTGTGCAGACAGCTGCATACCGGGCCGGCAGGCGCCGGGTCATGGAAAGGAATAAAAATTGCAATTTTGCTGGAAAGAGAAAAACAGGTTTTAATATAAGCCCTGCACCGTTGTATCGCCGGCGCTTGCCGTGATGCGCACGCCGTTTGGTTGTTGAATTATAAGCGCGCCGGTATCGCTAATATCCACAGCCGTTCCCTCCAGCATTTCCTTACCGCGTAAAACCCGTACCTGTCGGCCAAGCGTTGCGCACTCGGTTTTGTACTCGTTTACAACGCTTCCGGTTGCATCGGTGAAAAATTCGTCGGTATAAATTTCAAGCTGCTTTAAAACCTCGCGAAGGAGCGTTCGCCGGTCAATCCGGTGCCCGGTTTCTAATAAGAGGGAAGTGGCCTTATGCGCAATTTCTTCCGGAAAATGCGCGTTATTGGCGTTGATTCCTATGCCGATTATGATAAAATCGACCTTGTCTGCCTCCGCAGCTATCTCTGTGAGTATGCCGCATAGTTTTTTGTTGCCGATCAATACATCATTTGGCCATTTTATTTTGGCCTTGCAACCCGTAGTTGTTTGTACTGCTCTGCAGACGGCCAGCCCGGCTGCAAGTGTAATGCCCGGAACCTCTGTTGGGGGGATGTCCGGCCGCAGAAGCACGCTTGCAAAAATTCCTGTGCCCGGCGGAGAAACCCAGCTTCTGCCAAGCCGGCCTTTTCCAGCGATTTGCTGTTCAGCTGTGCAGACCAGCCCGCTTTCAGCGCCGGTTCTGGCTCTGCGCTTTAGCTCTTCATTGGTGGAATCCACCCGTGAAAAAAATAACAGTTTTTTTCCGATTTGCTTGGTTGCAAGGCCGTTGCAAACTTCACCGGCACTAAGAATATCTGGTGAAATCTGCAGACAGTAGCCCTTATTTGTAACAGAATCTATGACATAGCCGTCTTTTCTTAGAGCGTTTATGCTTTTCCAGACCGCGCTGCGGGAAACCGAAAGCATACGGGACAGGTCTTGTCCGGAAACGTAACCCTGGGCCTCTTTTAAAATATGCAGAATTTTTTCTTTCATAATGGTATTTCCTTTTACTTTATATTCAAAACAATACGGGCGGAAAAATACCGCCCGCACCATTTGCAGATTAAAAATTAGATTTTTGCCGCCCGTTTCATCACCATGTTCAATGCTTTGGCAATTGCCGTACCCAGAATCAGGCAGGCAACGGCTTCTACAATTGCATTGATGCCGCCCAATGCGCCGATCAGGACAAAAAAGTTGGAAGAGCCGCCGGTATATTGCGTAACAGTCGGGTCGCCGCCGAAAAAGATCCATAAGGCTGCAAAAAAGAACAAGGTGTTCAACAGTGCCGCGCTGATACTGGCAACTCCATAGGATAAAAGGTCGGTTTTCCGGGTCTTAAACACCTTTCCATTCAGCGCTTTGAAGATCAAGCCGCATAAGTAGCCGACAAGGATTCTGGGAACCACGCAGACAATGGCTGTTTTCCACGGAGATATAGCCAAAAGTGCTACTCCTAGCGCGTCAAGCCCTAAAAAGCAGGTTGCAAGGCTTGTCAGACCAAAAACCGCACCCAGTATTGCGCCGGCGGCCGGGCCTAAAAGAATTGCGCCGATTGCCACGGGAATCATTAAAATTGTGATTGTAAATCCAAAACCGGTGGGAATATACCCCAGGCCGGAAAACATCAGAAATACAATGATCGCCGCCAGTACTGCAGTAATTACCATATACTGCAGCTTTGAAAGTTTTTTTCCTTGTGTCATTTTACATTCCTCCTGCTGCTGCTCATAAAGATGCAGCGCAATTTTTATTTATTATAACCTTTTTATTGGCTATAACCGAATGAAATTACATAACGCCTGAAAAGACGTTTCAACAAATACATATGGAAAACACATCGGTCTGCAGACCTTGCATACTACTGGTTTTTATGATAAATACTTTTCAGCCCCAGTAACACAAGGTCGTCGCGCACATCAATTTTACGGTAGCAGTTTGGTATAATTACGCTGGCAAAACCACCGGTTGCCACCGCGCTGCAGTGAACGCCAAGCTCCTGTTCAATGCGGGTGTACATACCGTCGAGCATGGAAGCAGTCCCCAAAACGGAGCCGCTGCGCATACAGTCTTCTGTATTTTTCCCAATGACCTTCTCGGGGGCTTCCAGACTGATGGCGGAAAGCAGTGCGCTTTTGGCGGTCAATGCGTTTAGAGAAATTCCTACGCCGGGCAAAATACTGCCGCCAAGCATGGCGCCGTCTTTGTCAAGTACGGAAATAGTAGTTGCGGTGCCCAGCGCAAAGACAATGCATGGACACGGATACAGCTCAGACGCGGCTACACAGCTTGCAACAAGGTCCGCGCCGGTAGTCGCCGGATTATTGATTTTAATATTTAGTCCCGTTTTAATCCCCGGTCCTACCACCATGGGGGACGTACCGGTCAGAGTTTGCATTGCGGTTTTCAAAGCAGAGGTAATCTGTGGCACGACGCTGCCTATAATTACGCCGGTAATTTTACCGGCAGGCACCTTATATACCTGAAAAACGGTATAAAACTCCACAGCATATTCATCCGCTGTTTTAAAGCGATCTGTAGAAAGGCGCGCCTGAAACGACAGGCTGTCCCCATTATAAATTCCCATTTTAATATGGGTATTTCCGACGTCCAAAACTAAAAGCATTGCCGATAAGTCCTCCTTTTGCCCTTTGATTATAGCAATAATAGCCGTTGCATGCAAGAAGAATTTGTCATGGAATTGTCTTAATTTTGCTTTATATGAAAAATAGCAGACAGGCTTTATGCTATTATAAAAAAAGCTTTAGGCTTTATGCCTGCAATACGGTTGGACAGTTCTGTTTGTGCCTGACCAGCCACATTTTTATATTAGAAAGGGTGGAGTTCGATGAACCATACAGAAAAGCTTATGCTAAAAAAGCTTGCGTGCAAGGTGAGAATGGGTGCCATAACCGGAACTTTTCATGCAAAATCCGGGCATCCGGGCGGTTCTTTGTCAGCAGCGGATCTTTTTACTTATCTGTATTTTAAGGAAATGCAGGTAGACCCGCAAAAGCCCAAGGCTCCGGACAGGGATCGTTTTGTGTTATCTAAAGGGCACTGCTGCCCCGGCCTTTATGCAGCCCTTGCACTCAGGGGATATTTCCCTGTGGAAGAACTTAAAAAGCTACGCCATGTCGGCGCTATGCTGCAGGGCCACCCCGATATGAAAGGTACGCCCGGTATAGATATGAGTTCCGGCTCTTTGGGACAGGGCGTTTCTGCTGCGTGCGGTATGGCCAAGGCAGCAAAACTGGATGGAAAAAGCTACAGGGTGTATGCTGTTCTGGGCGACGGCGAGTGCGAAGAGGGGCAGGTTTGGGAAGCTGCTATGTTTGCAGCACACCATAAGCTGGACAATTTATGCCTGATTGTGGACAACAACGGTTTGCAAATTGACGGTCCTGTGGAAGAGGTTGCCGGGCTTGAACCGCTGGATCAAAAATTTGAAGCCTTTGGTTTTTCTGTAATAAAAATTTGTGGGCATTGCTTTACGCAAATAGAAGAGGCCTTTACAAAAGCAAGGCAAACAAAGGACAAGCCCACGGTCATTATTGCACAGACAGTAAAAGGCAAGGGCGTTTCGTTTATGGAAGATCAGGTTGGGTGGCATGGTACTGCCCCAAATGAAGAACAATATAAAACAGCAATGGCAGAGCTTGAGAATGCTTTGAAAGAATTGGAGGGGAAGCAGTAATGGCACAGATGATCAGTAAAGCGACAAGAGAAAGCTTTGGTATGGCTTTATGCGAGCTTGCCAGGGTGAATCAAGACATAGTCGTTTTAGATGCAGATTTGGCTGCTGCAACCAAAACTTCCATTTTTCAAAAAGAATATCCGGACCGTTTTATAGACTGTGGTATTGCAGAATGCAACATGATGGGGATTGCCGCCGGGCTGGCCACCTGCGGGAAAATTCCGTTTGCCGCTTCCTTTGCCATGTTTGCAGCGGGAAGAGCTTTTGAGCAGCTGCGCAATTCTGTTGCCTATCCAAAACTCAACGTGAAAATTGCCGGGTCGCACGCAGGTATTTCCGTTGGGGAAGACGGCGCCACGCACCAGTGCTGTGAAGATATTGCGTTAATGAAAACATTGCCCGGCATGGTAATTTTAAACCCTTCCGACCATTACGAGATGCTCGAGGCCGTTAAGGCTGCCGCGGCATATCAGGGCCCAGTGTATATCCGCTTGGGCCGTCTTGCAATCGACAGCTTTAACGACCCGGACGCTGGCTACCGCTTTGAATTGGGCAAGGGAATTACATTGCATGAAGGCGGCGACGTAACGGTCATTGCAACCGGCCTTCTTGTAAACGAAGCGTTAAAAGCCGTGCAGGAGTTAAAAGAACAGGGGATATATGCACGTTTGGTAAATATCCATACAATTAAGCCGATAGACAGGGAGCTTATTTTAAAAGCTGCAAGGGAAACCGGCAGGATTATAACGCTGGAGGAGCATAACGTTATTGGCGGCCTGGGCGACAGCGTGTGCAGCATAACCGCGCAGGAATGCCCTGTTCCGGTTTTAAAACTTGGTGTGAATGATTGTTTCGGATATTCCGGTCCGGCAAAAGAGCTGCTTTGCAGGTTTGGGCTTTGCAAGGACAATATTGTAAAGGCTGTAAGCGAATTTGTGCGCGGAAACCGTTGGTGATTGTCTGGAAAGTAAAAAGTACGGTACGTATTTCCCTTTCGAGATACGCATTGTATTTGCGCTGTGCTGCATAAAAAACGGAACAAACTTGTGCAAGAGGTTGATTTACAAAAAGGGTCCAATGCTGTTTTAAAGCGTTGGACCCTTTTGTGGAAAGATTTTTTGTGAATTGAATCAGGCAACTGTGATGTCTACACCGTTGCAGCCGTCTTTCTGGTGTGCGCGGGAATCTCCGCCGTAGCCGCTCCAATAAGTGGTGTAAATCATTTTGTAGCCGGGCTGTGTGAATTTTACGCTGTAAATTTTTTGATCCCCGGACACAGTGCTCCCGATAATCTGCATATCATTGGAAAAGCAGCTGATACTGTTGGAAAAGCCCACATTATCCATAGTGATTGTAAAGGTTTCGTTTACATTAACGGCACTTTTGCTTGCTGATACCGCAATATTGGGAGTGAGCTTGTTCTCTGTTCCGGTTGTGTCGCAGAAAAGCTGTTGGCCTGCCTCAACGGGAATACCGGCATGCCCCTGCGGAGGGTACTGGTTTACGCCGTCTGTAAAAAGAACCCTGGCCTTTTCCAGCTCTGTAATTCTGTAGGTATACTGGTTTGCATAACCGGTGGAAGACATGGATACGCCTGGCCAGCTGTAGATTTCAAGCTGGTTGCTGTCGTCGGAATAGTAATAGACCTTAACGTCTGTTCCCCAGTTGCTCGGGCGTGTAAAGTTTACAGCAATGTATTTCTGTGCGCGCGGAACAACTTTATTGTCTTTAATTGTCACCTGGTCTGTTACATTGAGATCCGCTGTCTGATTTCCATTGCCGTCGCTGATGACAACACTGCAGCTGTTGAGGGCGCTGTTTGTATATCTGTACCAGCCGTCGCCCAGATTTGTCATGGCTATGCCGGGCCAGGTTGTATTGTAAGAACCTGCATTCCACAAATGGATATTAACAGAATTGCCCCAGGATGCAGGCTTGCAGAAATAAATATCCACGCCCTGCGTGGCCGTTGCACCAGCTGGCAAAGCCAACAGGGTCGCCATAAGGATAAATGCAAGCAATGCGCTTGTAATTCCCTTCAGTTTTTTCATTGAATTTTACCTCCAAAAAATAAAAATAAAAGCGACCGGTTGCTTGCCGTTATGGTAGCACGTAAAGGAAAAAAATGTACAAAAAATATGTCGAAAAAATTAATAATAAGCAAATATATTAACTATTTATAATAGTTATAAAATATAGAGAAATATTATTATGAAATTTTATTTTTTTGCTTTTTAAGAAATGAAGGATTCATTCTTTCTTTTGCTTTTTCTATTGACAAAACTGGAAAAATACAGTACCATATTGTTCGTACACGAACAAAAAAAGGTGTGAAATAGATGAAGCGCGACTGCGGAGTATGGATCAATATTTTGTCCCACACACTGAAGCAGCGTATGAATGCCGCTTTGGCTGATCTTGGCGTTACCGGCGTGCAAAGCAGGGTTATACACTATATTTTAGAGCATTACAAAAACGGGCCTGTTTTCCAAAAAAATGTGGAAGAGGCTTTTGGGCTGAGCCGTTCTACTACAACGGGGATTTTACAGTTGTTGGAGAAAAACGGCGTAATACAGCGGGAAAGTGTAGCTCGCGACGCACGCCTGAAAAGCCTTGTGCCAACAGAAAAGGCAGCCCATATGGACGCCAGAATGCATGCTTGTATTTGTGAAATAGAGGTTATGCTCACAAAAGACATATCACCCGGTCAGCTGCAGCTGTTTTTGGAAATAGCCGCTAAAATGTATCAAAATCTGGCAGATAAGGTGAATGGTTGAAACGGCAGATGCACATTCTGTCTGGATTGTTTGCATCATAACAAATTAAGTTTAAAAACAGGTCTTTTCAGGCTGGGAAAAAGGGGAGTATTGCAATGATAAAAATTTTGGCAAAAAGCATACGGGAATACAAGAAGCCCTCTTTGCTGGCGCCGATTTTAGTATCGGGCGAAGTAGTGCTGGAATGCATTATCCCGTTTCTTACGGCGAATCTTGTCAACGAAATCAAAAACGGTTGTTCGTTAGACGTTATTGTCCAATATGGGCTTATACTGATTGCAATGGCGGCTTTGTCACTTACCTTTGGTGCTTTGGCGGGTTCTGCCTGTGCAACGGCCAGCTGCGGCTTTGCCCGCAATCTGCGAAAAGATATGTTTTCAAAAATACAGGGCTATTCCTTTGAAAATATTGATAAGTTTTCTGTTTCAAGCCTCGTGACACGTCTGACTACCGACGTGACCAATGTGCAATTGGCATATATGATGATTGTACGCACGGCAATCCGCTGCCCGTTGATGTTGGTTTTTGCCTTTGTAATGGCCTTTATAATGGGGGGCGATATGGCGTTTATTTTTATACTGGTAATCCCCATTTTGGGTTTTGGGCTTTTTTTGGTTATTAAAAAAACCATGCCGCTGTTTCGAAGGGTATTTAAAAAGTACGATGCGCTTAACAGTTCTGTACAGGAAAATATTAGAGGCATGCGGGTGGTTAAGTCGTATGTACGCGAAGATTATGAAAAACAGAAATTTGGTGCAGCTGCGGAAAATGTATGTGTAGACTTTACCAGGGCAGAACGTATTTTGGCAATTAATAACCCGCTGATGCAGTTTTGTATGTATGCAGTCATGATATTTGTGATGTCTTACGGTTCTTATGTGGTGATTACTTCCCAGGGGCTTGACCTGGACGTGGGGCAAATGTCTGCAATGCTGACCTATGGGTTTCAGATCCTCAGCAGCCTGATGATGCTTTCCATGGTATTTGTTATGATCACCATGGCCAGTGAATCGTCCCAGCGTATTGTAGAGGTGCTGACAGAGGAGAGTGTTTTGCAAAACCCGGACAATGCTGTCAGTGTGGTAAAGGATGGTTCTATTGATTTTGAAAACGTCAGCTTTAAATATTCTAAAAACGCCGAGCGAATGGCGCTTGCAGATATTAACCTGCATATTCGGTCAGGAGAAATTATTGGGATTATCGGCGGAACCGGTTCATCCAAATCTACACTGATCCAGCTGATTCCGCGCCTGTACGACGTTACGCAGGGTGTGGTGCGCGTAGGCGGCGTAGATGTGCGGGAATATGATTTAAAGGTTCTGCGCGACCAGGTGGCTGTTGTACTGCAAAAAAATGAACTTTTTTCCGGTACAATTAAGGAAAACCTGCGTTGGGGAAACGAGGACGCAACCGACGCAGAGATGGAAGAAGCCTGCAAACTGGCACAGGCCGACGAATTTATCCGCCAGTTTCCCCATGGGTATGATACCCACATAGAGCAGGGCGGCGCCAACGTATCCGGCGGGCAGAAGCAAAGGCTATGCATTGCACGCGCGCTTTTGAAAAAACCTAAAATCCTGATTTTGGACGACTCTACAAGCGCGGTGGATACCCGAACCGACACATTAATCCGTCAGGCGTTCCGCCGGTATATTCCCGAAACGACCAAGGTAATTATTGCACAGCGCGTTGCCTCCGTACAGGACGCCGACCGTATTATCGTATTGGACGGCGGTATGATCAACGCCGTCGGCACGCACCAGGAGCTTTTAAAGACCAATACAATTTACCAGGAAGTCTATTATTCCCAGAATAAGGCAGGTGACAGAGATGCGCAGTAAAAGTGCAAAAGAACATCGGGGTTCCAAAGGCGTGCTGGGAAGGTTGGTTCGCACGCTGTTCGGGTTTTATCCCGTGCTGTTGCCGGTGACGATTGTGTGTATTTTAATTAGCGCTGTCGTAAGCTCCATTCCGGCCGTTTTTATGCAAAATGTTATTTCATATGTGGAACAAAGCTGGAAAAGCGGTAACTGGGACGGGGTATCGGCCCAGATCTTGGGGCTGGTGACAATACTGGCAGTCTTTTATGTGCTAAGCCTGGCCGCAGGCTTTGCCTTTAATCAATTAATGGCTGTTATAACGCAGGGATCGCTTGCCAAACTGCGTGAAAAGATGTTTAACGGTATGCAAAGCCTGCCTGTCAAATATTTTGACACACACAATCACGGCGATGTAATGAGTTACTACACCAATGATATCGATACGCTGCGGCAGATGGTTTCCCAGAGCTTTCCACAGCTGATGATAGCGGCGGTTTCCGTGCTTACGGTGTTTTCCATTATGATATATTACAGTCTGTGGATGACGCTGGTAGTGATCTTGGGCGTAGTAGTTATGACGCTTGTCATAAAAAAAGTGGGGGGAAGCTCGGCCAAATATTTTATACGTCAACAGTTGGCGCTGGGGCGTACGGAGGGCTTTGTGGAAGAAATGATGAACGGTCAGAAGGTCATCAAAGTGTTTTGTCATGAACAGCAGGCACAAAAGGAATTTGATGCAATCAATGACGCTTTGTTTGCCGATGCGGAAAAAGCCAACCGCTATGCCAATATGCTCATGCCTATTTTAAACAATATTGGGAATGTGCTGTACGTAATTGTAGCCCTGGCAGGCGGTATTCTTTTAATCACCGCTGTTCCGAACGTGAGCATTTCCGGCATTGGGTTTGGTATTAGCATTGTAATACCGTTTTTAAATATGACAAAGCAGTTTGCAGGCAATATAAGCCAGGTTTCGAATCAGCTTAACGCTATTGTAATGGGTCTTGCGGGCACGCAGCGGATTTTTACGTTAATTGATGAAAAACCTGAGCCCGACGACGGCTATGTAACGCTGGTGAACGCACGTGAAACAAGAGACGGGCGCCTGGAGGAGTGTAAGGAGCGAACCAATGTATGGGCATGGAAGCATCCGCACAGCGACGGAACCATTACCTATACTCGCCTTACCGGCGATGTGCGGATGTTTGGTGTGGATTTTGCCTATGAAGAAGGAAAAACCGTGCTGCACGATGTTTCGTTGTATGCAAAACCCGGACAAAAGGTGGCCTTTGTGGGTTCTACCGGAGCAGGAAAAACGACAATCACCAATTTAATCAACCGTTTTTATGATATTGCCGACGGAAAGATCCGTTATGATGGGATCAATATCAATAAAATTAAAAAGGCTGATCTGCGGCGCAGCCTGGGAATGGTGCTGCAGGATACAAACCTGTTTACAGGAACGGTCATGGATAACATCCGCTACGGCCGCCTGGACGCAAGTGATGAGGAATGTATTGCCGCCGCCAGGCTGGCAGGCGCCCACGATTTTATTACCCGCCTGCCGCAGGGGTACGATACGCCGCTGTCGGGAAACGGCGCAAGTCTTTCCCAGGGGCAGCGCCAGCTTTTGTCCATTGCCCGCGCGGCAGTGGCCGACCCGCCTGTTATGATTTTGGACGAGGCAACCAGCTCTATTGACACGCGTACCGAGGCGATTGTGCAGCAGGGGATGGATGCACTTATGACAAACCGAACCGTATTTGTAATTGCCCACCGGTTGAGTACAATCAAAAATTCGGACGCCATTATGGTGCTGGATCATGGGCGTATTATTGAGCGCGGTACGCATGACGAGCTGCTCAAACAAAAAGGCACCTACTATCAGCTGTATACCGGTGCGCTGGAGCTTGACTGATGAAAAACAAGCCCCAAAAGCATAACAGAGCACACAAAAGAAAGACAATATTTTAAAGGGTAGTATAAAGCGCTTTCCACGTTAAAATAATATAAAAAACACGGCGAATTTTCTTAAAAGATGCGCCGTGTTTTTTTGTTTTCTGTTCGTATAGAAAGATAAGCCGAACATATACTATTGGTAACAAACGCAAAAAGTCGCACAGATTTAAACAGGAAAGGTGAATGCTATGCTGCCTGCTATAAAGCTGGTATCCAACCATAATGGAACGTATGACATAATTCTTGAATATACAAGGGAAGATGTTGAATTTGCACAGGAGTTTGACGTTGGAAAAAATGTTTTGTCAAATTCCAAAGAAATTTTAGCGTCTGTAAAAGCCTATGCAAAAAAAGCTAAAATTGCAAGCGTAAAAATATTTGTTTCAGGTATTTTGATTGCAACGATCGCTTTTTCGTTTTTTCTTTCTGTTTTCGCAGCAGGGGACCGGTACAGCATGGGATACTTGTACAGTGGAACCGACCACCAGCAGATTGAATATGTAAATCAGACCCATAACGCGCTGGACACAGTATCTCCAAGTTATTTTGATATTGAACAGGACGGAAGCCTGAAGCTTAATTATTTGAGTGAATATTTAATTGAAACCATGCATGCAAAAAATATAAAGGTTGTTCCGTTTTTAAGCAATCACTGGAACCGGACCGCGGGTATAAACGCGTTGCAGAATGTTGAAGGGCTCTCCACACAGATCGCGGATTATGTTGCGCAGTACAATCTTGATGGCGTCAATGTCGACATTGAAAATGTAACGCATGAGCAGAGAGACCAGTATACACAGCTTGTTAAGCTGCTACGCGAGAAAATTCCACAGCACAAAGAAGTTTCCGTTGCAGTTGCAGCCAACCCCAATAACTGGCAGACGGGATGGCATGGTTCCTATGATTATGCGGCACTGGCGCAATACGCGGACCATCTTTTTATTATGGCGTATGACGAACACTACGAGGGCGGGGAAGCCGGGCCCGTTGCAGGAATTGATTTTGTTGAACGATCTGTTCAGTATGCCTTAACAAAAACAACGCCGGATAAAATTGTTGTGGGAATTCCGTTTTATGGACGTGTTTGGAGCCTGGACAACGACAGAATCGTAGGTAAAGGTGTCAGCAGCAAAACCATTCTGGACATTTTGGATAATTGTCAGGCAACCGTCACGTATGACGAAGCAAGCCAGTCTGTTAAAGCAGAATTTAAAATTACACAGGCAAGTGCAAGATATACAGTAGGCGGCGATTTTGTCCTGCAGCCTGGAGACTATGTGGTCTGGTTTGAAAATGAACAATCTTATGAAGCAAAGCTGGATCTGGTTGAAAAATATGATTTAAAAGGAGTAGGCTCCTGGTCCTTGGGACAGGAAGACCCATCTATATGGGAACATTACGACAGCTGGCTTAACGGGGATGTAGAAAATGCTACAAGCCCGGAAACAAATGCACCTACGCTTCCGGAGCAGACGGAAACACCAGAAGTACCCGAAACACCGGAAAACGGAGAATCTTCTACAGATCCGCCTGTTACGGAGGAAGGAAAAGATGCATGGGTTTTATTAAACCAGACAAAAGTATCGGTCTATAAAAACGCAAACCTGAAGGGGAAGGTGGTTGCCACGCTTTCCGGAGGTGACCACATTTTTGTACTGGAAGACAACGGTAAAGGCGTTTACAGGGTCAGGCTTTCCGACGGAAAAACCGGCTATGTTTCTTCTTCGTATATTACCATGGAAAAACAACCGGACAACACCGCTCCATCAGAGCCTTCCGCAGAGTATTTTCTTTATGAAGTAAAAACCGGCGACACGCTTTGGAAAATTGCAGCCGCACACTTGGGATCCGGAAGCCGGTATACAGAGATTATGAGGATTAACGGGCTGACAAGCGAGGTCATTTATTCTGGTATGCAACTGAAAATACCGGTAAGCACAAATAGTGGTAATACAGGGAATGCGGACAGTATCTTCAGGAAATATACGGTTAAACGGGGCGATACACTTTGGAAAATAGCCAAAGCCCAGCTCGGCGACGGAAACCGTTATACAGAAATTATGGAGCTTAATAATTTAACGGGTACGGTTATATACTCCGGGCAAACTCTAAAACTGCCAAAGAAGTAAAAGAGCGGTACCATACAGCAGAAAAGCAAGCCGCGGAAAGCGGCTTGCTTTTCTGCTGTATACCAAATATAATAGTGTCGTTTCCTGTGAATAAAGAACAGGAAAAGATTCACACGGCAGGTATAAAGGAAGTGGGATTTTGAAATTTATTGATCTATACCATAAAATGGTTCAGGCGTCTTTAAATGGCGATATGGAAGAAGAAAGAGAAAAAGCATTGCAGGAAGGCGGCGATCCTTACCAGCTGGACTGCCTGCTGAATCCGCATAAATATCCGCCGGTTTGGAGAATGGAAAGCTGTATGTGCGCTTCAGAACATCAGGCGCCCTGTATGGACCATTGTATTTTTGACGCGATTTCCCGTGATGAAAAAGGGAACGTTTCGATTGATGTGGATAAATGTGTTGGGTGTGAAGAATGTATCCGGCGCTGTGAGGAAAAAAAGCTGACTGCCAGCAAAGATATTCTTCCCGCGCTCGCGGCTGTCCGCACGGGGAGCGAACCGGTTTATGCGATGATTGCGCCGGCTTTTGTCAGCCAGTTTGAAGCGGAGGTAACACCCGGAAGGCTCAGAAGTGCATTTAAAAAGCTGGGATTTGCAGGGATGGTGGAGGTTGCTGTTTTTGCAGACATTCTTACTTTAAAAGAGGCGTTGGAATTTAATCAGAATATCCGTAAAAGAGAGGATTTTCAGTTAACAAGCTGCTGCTGCCCCATGTGGATTGCCATGATCCGGAAGATCTATCATCAGCTTATGCCGCATGTGCCGGGCTCCGTATCGCCAATGATTGCCTGCGCACGCACAATAAAGACGCTCTATCCCAAAGCAAAAACGGTTTTTATAGGCCCATGTATTGCTAAAAAAGCAGAGGCAAAGGAACCAGATCTTGCAGGAGACGTCGATTTTGTTCTGACGTTTCAGGAAGTACAGGATATTTTTGATTTCGCACATATTGATCCTGCAAAACTGCCGGAAGACGACCGGGACCATTCCTCGAAAGCAGGGCGTATTTACGCCAGAGCCGGTGGCGTCAGCGAAGCGGTTTCTGCAACAGTCAGCCGGCTGTATCCGGATAGGAAAATTACAGTGCGTGCACAGCGTGCAGACGGCGTACCTGCATGTAAAAATATGATTACACAGCTTCTGGAAGGAAAGACAAAATCAAATTTTTTTGAAGGAATGGGCTGTATCGGTGGTTGTGTGGGAGGGCCAAAAGCGCTGATTGACCGTGAAATTGGCTGCGAGCATGTAAATACGTATGGCGGGCAAGCAACGTATCCCACACCGATCGACAATCCATATGTCATTGAGCTTTTACGCCGGCTTGGGTTTGATACGGTGGAAGCATTGCTTGAAAAAAGCGATATTTTTACGCGAGATTTTTAAAAAACCACGGTTCTTACTCTTAATCAAAAAGGTAAAATTTATATTGATAAAGCACAAAAAATGCGTGTGTTGCCTCTATGGAAAAACGGATATTTTTCATGCCGCTGTATGGATAGGCTGTAAATATACGGGTATATACGACAAAAATAGTTTATTATAATGAAAAACTATTTATCATTACCGCATAAAATATACCTGGCAATTGGAAAAAGGTTGATTTCTGTAAATGCCTTTGCTATAATGAAAGCGAACAAAGGCGTTCCCAATATTTGGGGACGCCTTTATTTTATTTTTAGGAGGATGGTATTATGCATGCAGGAGACAACGGCTTTGTATTGATTTGTGCGGCGTTCGTATTCATAATGACGCCGGGCCTGGCCTTTTTCTATGGCGGACTGGTGCGGCGGAAAAACATTGTGAATACAATTATGGCTTGCGCGGGCATTATGGGGCTCTCGGTCGTTTTGTGGGTGTTGTGCGGATTTTCATTATCTTTTGGCGCCGACCACGGCGGCTTCATCGGCGGGCTGGAGTATCTTTGCCTCAATGGTCTTGACTTTAATGAGGTTCTGGCATACGCTCCATCACTTTCTTCTATCACCTTTGTGGTTTTCCAGATGATGTTTGCCATGATCACGCCGGCACTGATCACCGGCGCCGTAGCGGGGCGCATGCGGTATAAAGCATTGTTCCTTTTTATCGCATTGTGGTCGTTGGTTGTCTATTATCCCATGGCCCATATGGTATGGGGATCGGGCGGTTTTTTGGCAGAGCTTGGCGCTGTGGATTTTGCTGGCGGCAACGTGGTACATATCAGCTCCGGCGTCAGCGGTTTGATTCTGGCAATCATACTTGGCAGACGCAGCGGTATAGAGCATACATCCTACCGTGTCCATAACATTCCGTTCGTATTCTTAGGTGCTGCGCTGCTCTGGTTCGGCTGGTTTGGATTTAACGCCGGCTCTGCGCTGGGGGCGAATGGACTTGCGGCCCATGCATTTTTAACTTCTGCGCTTGCTTCTGGAGCTGCGCTGTTAGTATGGATGGTTATAGATATCATAAAAGACGGAAAGCCAACGCTGGTAGGCGCCTCTACAGGGCTGGTTGTTGGACTTGTGGCAATTACCCCCGGAGCCGGCTTTGTCCCGATTTGGGCAGCGCTTATCATTGGAGCGGCGGTCAGCCCCATCTGTTACTTTATGATGAATTTTTTAAAGAAAAAGTGTAAGATAGACGACGCATTAGATGCGTTTGGCTGTCATGGTATTGGCGGTATCTGGGGCGGTATTGCCACTGGGCTGTTCGCCCGGACAGATATCAATCCTGTCGCACGGTGGAACGGCCTTGTCTATGGTGAAACAGAGCTTTTTACAGCGCAGCTGATCAGTATTCTGGTTACAGTTGCCGTTGCATTGGTGGGAACGCTGGTGTGCGTTGGGATTACCAGAATCTTTACCAAGCTTCGGGTTGACCATAAAGATGAATTGCTTGGTCTTGATGCCACGCAGCATGGTGAACAGGCCTATCCGTCGTTTAACGGGTTTGATTGATGAAGGGAGGTTACAATTATGATGTATAAGGTGGAAGCAATTGTCCGTGAAGAAAAACTGGAGGACGTTAAAGAAGCGCTTCATGAAATTCAGATTAACGGTGTGACTGCTTATCAGGTGATGGGCTTTGGTTCCCAGCGTGGCTATACAACCGTAGTGCGCGGGCAGGAAATCGACGTAATGCTGTTGCCCAAAATTAAGCTGGAAATTGTTGTTTCTTCTGAAGAGTGGAAGGAAAAAACCATTCAGAAGATCAAAGAGGTGGCTTATACAGGTGAAGTAGGGGATGGAAAGATTTTTGCCTGTGAAATTACCGATGCGGTAAAGATCCGTACAGGCGAAAGCGGTTATGATGCGCTCCAGTCTGCAAGCGAGTTAGAAGAAACCAAATAGCAGTATATATATTTGCAAAAGCTTTCTTATGTTTTATTAAGTAACCACCATGTATGGGTTCATTCCATGAAAAAGAAATGTGCCAATACCACCCCCGGCAGGCTGAAGCTGCAACGGGGGTGGTAAATATACAGCGTTCGAGAGTCAAGACTTAAAAAGAATTAGGACAGATGCACCAGGTGGTTTCTTTTTAATATATAAAAATGATCTTTGTGTTCCACAGCTATTCTGTGACAGTGCAGGCAGAAAAAATAAATTTTACCCGCAAATTGCGCGCAGCCTCCGTTTCTTTTAAACGGAGGCTTTAAAATTTTTACATTGTTTTTATATAATAGCCAACAGCACAAAATTTAAAATAAACAAAGCGGTCGAAATCCAAAGGATTGGATGAATCTTTTTTATCTGCTTTTTACAGATTTTGGTAACGCAATAAAAAATAAATCCTGCTGCAATGCCATAAGAAATACTGTAGCAAATTGCCATGAAAATACCGGCGAAAAACGCTGGCACTGCTTCGTTTAGATCGTCCCATTGAATTTCTTTGAACGCCGACATCATCATAATACCTACAGCCACCAGAGCAGGGGAGGTTGCAGCAAACGGAATGGCGCTTACAAAGGTTGTCAGAAATGCGCTGATTGCAAAGCACAAAGCTACCACCACGCTGGTAAGACCGGTACGCCCACCAGCCCCAATGCCTGCGGCGCTTTCTACATAGGTTGAAGTATTCGACGTTCCCAAAACAGCGCCGATTGATGTAGCTGTAGCGTCGGCAAACAAGGCTTTGTCCATTTTGGATTTGAAGCCGGGCGTGGCTTCCATAGCGCGTTCATCCTCATCGCTGAAGATGTCGGTATGGCATCCCGTGCCGATAAAGGTTCCAATTGTATCAAAGGTGTCAGAAAGGCTGAAAGAAAAAATGGTAACAAGCACCAGCGGAATCTTGGAAATATCGGAAAACAGAGAGCCTAAACCTTCACTGGTGAAAATCGCGCCAAAGGTTGTGGGAAGCTGCCGGCAGGCTTCGGTAAAGCTGATGGTCTCTGTCGTTGTGGTTACTCCCATTGGAATACCGAGCAACGCCGTTATAATTATGCTGATCAGGATCGCCCCTTTTACTTTGCATATAAGCAGAACAATCGTCAGAAGCAAGCCGATCAGGAAAAGCCAGAAAGAAGGCTGGTTTAAAGTTGCCAGCTCGGGCACGCCGGAATCAAAGCGGATCATACCTGCATTCAGTAGACCAATATACGCAACAAAAATCCCAATTCCGCCGCCAATTGCATTTTGAAGGCTGCGAGGAATGGCTCGAATAATGTATTTTCGGATTTTTGTGATCGTAATAAAGATATTCATCAAACCACAAATAAACACCATGGATAAAGCCTGTTGCCATGTAAATCCGAGCGTAAAGCAAACCGTATAAACAAAAAAGGCATTCAAACCCATTGCCGGTGCCTGTGCGTAAGGAACGTTGGCAACCAGTCCCATAATTAGCGTTCCTATAATGGCGGAAATGATGGTTGCCAGAAAAACGGCGCCCCATTCCATACCGGATTCACTTAATAATGTTGGGTTTACTGCAATGATATACGCCATGGCAAAAAATGTTGTTAACCCAGCCACCACTTCTTTTCCTACGGTCGTTCCGTTTTGTTTGAGTTTAAATAACCGTTCCATAAACTTGTGCCCCCTCTTTTTTACGGAATCTTTTTCTGAATGCTTTTGAAAAAGATAATGCAAACCACATCCTCTCTACTTTAACACGTAAACAAGTAAAAATGCAAAGAAATTGTGAGATGACAAAACGGTTAAAAATCAAATATTCTTAACTATGTATTTCAATCTCAATTTGCTCTCCATATTTTTTACGATGTTCTTTCAGCTCCTGTAAAATTTCATTTATCATTTCAATGCTTGGTTTCAGTTCTTCCGATACAGCCTTTTCTCCCAAGACAACCACCTTATTTGCATCACACTCACTCCAAAGTAAATCATCGAATGCGCTCCAATTTTCTCCATAAAAATCAGGAAAATCAAAGGCCTTTTTGATCCTCTGGTGAATCTCTCCCAAATACTTGCAGCCGGTTAAGTCCAGCGTGACGATTTTCTCTTTTTTCATAGTGTGTAGACTCCTTTCAAATAATTTCTAAAACTGACAGTAATATTGGTCACATTTTCTGGAGGATGGTACTTTGATGCTTCCTGAAGAAGATAAAAACATCTAAAATGTTTTCTTTAACTGCGTATTTCAATCTCTACGGGGTCGCCGTCCTTATCACAAAGTTCCTGAAACTCTTCTAAAATCCCCTTCATGGTTTGAACACTGGCGCTCAACTCTTTGGATACAGAATCTCCCCCTACTACTACTACTACTTTGTCTGCATCACACTCACTTCGTAACAAATCCCAAAATGCATCCCAATTTTCTCCATAAAAATCGGGAAAATCAAATGCTTTCTTGATTCTCTGATGAAGCTCTCCTAGGTACTTGCAGCCGGTTAAGTCCAGCGTAACGATCTTTTCTTTTTTCATGGTGTGTAGACTCCTTTCAAATAATTTCTAAAAATGTTTCATAATGATCGTAGGTGACAAACAGCAATCCGTCGTTTGACCATAGCAGGCGATGCCGGTTTCGCCGCCCGCTGTAATAGTTAATGTCCGCCTCATACCAAATTCGTCCTGGAATTTGGGGTAAATGATGATCTTGATTTTTATAAATTCCCTTCGTTAACATTTTTCCCGGCGCAAATTTAGCGGGCGATTTACCTTTTTTCCAGCCTAAAGATAATAGTTCGTCTCTGGTGATATAGTAATCCGGCAAGCTTGCAATATACTTCATCCAGTAATCCGCACCGTATTGGCCATCCTTCGTTCCGTATCCGGCAACCACCGCGTCCATGGGTCTGATAACGCACCGGCAGTTCGGGTGAAGCGGCGGCTCTGTGTCCGGTACCTCCTCCATCCGATAAATTTGGCCGTGGCACTCCCGGCATTCCAGACAGGTTTTTAAATCCAGAACTGTAATCCAGTTTTTATAGTTCCGGCTTTCCTGCGTGGGCGGCGAGTAAGAATCCAGCAGTCCCTTTGTCAAGGCATAAGGCATATCCACTGAGATGACATACCCGCACATCTTTTTTACATACATTTTAACACTCCTCTATTTTATGGTAAAGATAAAAGTCTCTTCATAAATAGGGGAAGCATGTCAAAAGTTGCCCTGTTTTGTGCAACTTTTGAAAATATTCATAAATTATTTACATTTAGGTGAATGTAAACCTATCACAGAAAAATAGGAAGCGAGGCCTCCGGCCTGAAAATTCAGGTGGAAGCCCCACTTCTGTTTGCAAAGATCTTTTATTTTGCTATTTTATGGAAAAGGCATCTATGGAAAATCGTTTTGGATTTTGGATTCTAAAAAGCCCGTAAACCCGCATGAAACCTAGGAAAAATGAGGTGGACATCTATAATAACCGACCCAGATGGAAGGGGTAGACAGTTTAGATGCTGCTCAAAACGCGGGCACAGCACTACAAAAAAGAAAAAACTGCGGGCGCGAAATGCTCACCGCAGGTATGTGTACTGGATAGAAGAAAGGTGTCATGCGCTGTAAGGCGTGCCCGCAAAAAATTGGTAGCAAGCCGAAGCGTTGTGAGCGCATTTACAAGCGAGCAGCAAAGGCGCAGCGTGACCTTTTTCGGAAAAGGAGACGCAGCGGAATGAGCGCGCTGGTGGCTTTTGTAAAAAAGTCGCCGCAAGCGATATGCAGCTTGCGGCGACGTGGAAGGGGTGGACACTTTAGATGCCCTTCCCAATACCTACCGACTTCCTAAAACAAGAAAATTTTATTGTTTAGTCTGCTGGTATTCATAGCTTTCTAAAAGAAATTCACAGACTACCATGGAACTATTGACCCCAATTTTAGCATGATGACGCTGGGGATGCTTTGCTGTGGCATGTCGATCTGCTATGTTATTTGACATTCCAGAAAATCCGTTTATTATAGATACAAAACCCCGTAATATTTCATTTATTGAGTTGTTAGTCTTACTATCGTCTGGATACATGTTAATTTGCCTCGAGACTCTTTTATATAGTGACGGCAAATTCCCTTCGTAATTTTGCCTACATCCAACCATTTTTTCCTCAATACCAAGTAATATTTCTTCAAGCAGAGTTCGAGCATTAGTAATGGCTCCATCATAATCACCATTATTCATCTTCGCCCGACATTTAGAAATCTGTTGATTTACAAATTCTGCGCTTACTTTTTCACTAATTTCAGTATCTACAATATCTGGTAAAAATATATTGAGGTCTTTGGAAATATTCATAATAATTATTCCATCAACATTTTTAAGAGTATTTTCAACATATACTCGTTTACTGTTAACAGTATAATTAGAATCCGAGATCTCAACGCCAAAACCAGAGAGATAAATATCAATCCCGTCTTTTGTCATTGTTGACTGCAATTCATATGCGATGGAGGTGATAATGCGAAGTCTATTTTGTCCAGAAACACTATTGGAGTGTTCAATGATATCTGATTTTACCCCGTCCCAAAAGCAAAAAAATTCTATGGCGTTTCTTGCAATGGGAAGCAGATCATTTATATTTGCAGCAATTGCTATCAGGTTATTTGTTGCACAGTATGCTTGCACAGCACGAACGTATCCATTTAATTGATTGTCAATCACACAAGTACAATCTGGATCCAACATATATGAATGGGTATGAGATTGAACCTCAGATTTTAACGAGTCAATTTTTTCGGTTATTTCTTTTATGTTCATTATTGATCCTTTCCCCCGCCGACCCTCAAACTTTCTTTCTTACTAATTTAGGTCAATCGCCATGTGAATTCGAAAACTCCACTTTGTTAAATATATCTTTCTTACTACAAGTTGAACTGCTTGACTATTCAAAGGCCAACTCCTTCTCTTGTCCACATAAGGCACATATGCCAATACGTCTTGAACTCATAATTTTTTCTTCTCATCTTTTTATTATAGTAGATAAAACAGCTTTTTCCCACAGAAAGCGGGCCCTCCGATCTGAAAAACCAGGCGGAAACCCCGTATCTGCTTGCGAAAGTCCTTTTTCCGTTTTATGAAAAATAAATCTATAGAAAACCGGTTTTGTTTTTGCGCTCTAAAAAGCCAGCAAACCCGCATGAATACTAATAAAAATGTGCCCGACAGTAAAATCGGACACATAACTTGTCTAAGGACTATAAAAAAGATATTTTGGCGATTTTGGTTGATGGAGTTGAACTCTCACATTGATAGAATAAATTCCAACAAATCGATTACTCAACTTGTATATATAAAATCTTGTTCCCTAGAATACAGCTAACTCAGTTATCTCTGCCATTTGTGCTCTTTCAATTAAATGATTAGCTAACATTAGAAGCTGTAAAGCGCGGTCTTCTGTATCCTCCCAATCCGAATCGTGTGCGCGGGGATTTCGTATTCCAGTCATACATCCAGCAAAAATCTGCATATATCCTGATTGCTCATTTTGTTCTGATGAAGTTACACCACTATTAAGTTTAAGTTTAGGTTTATTGGGAGAGAAAACCTTCTGCATTAATGGCGCACCTGTTATATCAGTGTTCTGTAGTTCTGCTTTCTTTTTTACAAGATTATCAAGTAATTTGAAGGCTTCCTCAACTGCTCTGGCATGATGACCATCTTTAAATAGTTTTTCCGTTTTTCGTCGAAGAGATTTATTTGTTATGATCTCGTCATATATACAATGACTTTCAATTTTACAAATAACGGGTTCATTTTTCGAAAACCCTGCTTCCTTAAGTTCTTGATTTATTTGCTGTGTGGCAAGAAGTACATTATGTTGAAAACTCATTTGTTATTCATCCCATACAAGTGCTTAGCCATACTGGCAAATATTGTATCAATCTGATCTGGCGTTGAATCAGGTGAAATATGGATTTGTAAATCGATATGCAGATTGGGGCGATTGATAGAATCAATGTTTTTATCGGTTTCTACGGCTGGATGGTCAGTTGAAGCTGTATTTGTTGTTTTGTTTGCAGATGCCTTACGCTGTTTTGAATTTGCCGGTTTATTTGATGTGCTTTTTGTAAATCCGCTCGCTTTATCTCTAATTTCACCGTTTTTAAGCAGAGAGAAAAGCGCAACCATTTTGTCAGCAGCACCTTGTCCAACCCCCTGGCTCATAAACCATGTTCTTGCGGTCGCTCTATCGACACTTGAGTCGGGAAACAAGTCCAAAAGCTCCGTTGGGTATACGGATTTTACAATTGTTTCACATACAGTATTATACTTGTCATCTATTCTCCAATCGTTAGCCAACGCTGTTGGTTTATTTTCATCATCAATAAGCCCTATACGTTTTAATGGGCTAATTACATTACTGTTAGCTGAGTTATCGTTCGCCATCGAAAGCAGCGATTTAATGTAAGTCGTAGAGACTACTGAAGGAAGTGACGATTTGAATTTTTCTCTAATTGTCCACCAATTTTTTTCGGAAATTGTAGGAAAACTGTTATTTTGTTCTGCCATATTTATTTCTCCTTTTGATTTATTTTCGATTTTATTTCATCCACTAATAAGTGAACGGTAGTTCCAGGGATTTGTTCAGATGGCTTATATTTGCCTTGTATCATGTGGTCATGCATTTTCTGTGTAGCAATACGAATGGCTTTCTCCTCGTTTCCGAAGCGATTCAGCTTTTCATAAATTGCCGAGTCCGATTTGACATATTTTTGGTGTGCATTGCGTTCAAATATTTGTTCAAATCCGTTACAGCAGGATACCGAGTTAGCATATGTAGGCATAGCACCAAAATAGGCGCTAAACCATTCTTCTATGCAAGGATTTGTCCAACCAACATTTATACCTTTCGCTATCGCTTCAGAAATAATCTCGTCAAAATTGGGGACTTGATCTCTGTCAATTATGATCCATATTTCTCCATATTGTGGGCTTAATGAAGCAAGATTTAAAGCTTCTTCAACGAGACTTCTTGTTTTAGTCTTAATTACTTTGATTACTAGCTTACCCTGCAAGTCTGGAGGAATAGAATCCCGGAGCCCAAACATATAATTTTGTTCAGTCTCTTTTGTGTCTGTTACAATAAAGTAATATCCAAGCTCTGGAATACGCCGTTTGAACAATTGTCCTCTTACTTTTCGATTACCATTTCTTTCAAAACTCGCCATCGTTTATTCCTCCTTAAACATATCAAAATGTTTTAAGGTAGGAATTGCTCCGTACTTTCCTAGCAAGTAATTTTTTTCATAATTTTCATCTTTTCTAATCTTTACACCGTCTTCATCAACAAAATCAGCAAGAGAATATAAATTTGAAACGCCATTTGCATCTTTTTCAGTAAACCAAATTTCATCTCTCCTTAACATGCTGCCATTTAGCTGCCAAGAATCGTGAGATGTGAATATTAACTGAGCGTGTTTTGTGTTTATTTCTGGATCTAAAAAAGTAATAATGAATGTTCTTACAAGCAATGGGTGTAATCTAGCATTTAACTCATCTACAAAGAATACTCCACCTGTTGACAAAACATCCTGAAGCATCGGATAAAGGGCAAACATTTTGAGTGTGCCAGCAGATTCATGCTGTAGCGGAATAGATGCAGTTTCATCGGAATCAATAACTTTGTGAATGGCGTCTATTTTTATGTGCTCGTCATCTTCGTCATCAGTTTTTAGAACTTCAACATTAAAACCGACAATCGATGGGTCAAATGTTGCAAAATAATTTACAACTTTGTTTTGGACAGATTTATCATCAGCAAATCCCTCAGGAATTAGTTGAGAAAGGAAGAAATTTTCAATTGGTTTTCCAAAGTCAGCAAAATCATTATTTAAAAACCAATCTCGTACAAACTTTAGTTTGGAAACTTTTAGTTTAGCGCCTAATGATACTACGAGGGTTTCCTTTTCTAAGGCAACTTTTAAATTCTCTTGGCTCTTTGCTGGAAGACCGGAAAAATCATATTCGCTTCCGTTTCTGTAAAAGATTCTTTTATATACGCCTCGTGAAGATTTTGATTTATAATTCAGCCATTCTTCACACACACCAATGCTATTTACAGTAAACCCGTAATTATAGGTTTTTGCTCCGTTCTCTTCAGAATCTATGAAATAGACTTCAAATGAAGACTCTGCATTTTTGCTTGTTGCATCAAAAAGAAAAGGTGTTGGTTTGAAAAACTCCGATTTTTTCTTTTTAGATGAAGTTTCGTCGCCGCCATAGTTTAATGATTGAATAACATAAGTTGACATATAACGAAAAGCTTCTTGGACATTTGATTTACCACTTGCATTTGCACCAAAGATAGATGCAACAGGCAGTATCCGTTCATTGGCTATTGTTACTACGTGATTATTGAATTCTGAAATCTTCGTTGCGGTTAAATCTATTGTGGTATCATCTCTAAATGACTTGTAATTCTTAAAATTGAATTGAAGTAACATTTTAATTTTGCTCCTTTCATTCTTGCTCACTATCTATTATATGCAAAAAAATCTAATTGTCAACATCAAATTGAGATTTTTTCTCAATTTGATGTATTTTTCCTTATAGAACACTTGGGAAAGTCACTAATTATTTTTATGCTATAATTCTCCTCAAAGGAGATGATAACATGAAGTGTAAATACACTGACGAAGAAAAACAAAAGATTATCGACCGCTACATATCAGGAGGTGAAGCATCAGCAGGTATACTTGCTGATACCGGCATTCCCAAAAGCACATTTTACAGTTGGCTGAAAGTGTACAAGGAAAACCAAGTAAACAGTAAACGAAAACCTATTAATATTCGCAACTTTCATTTGCTTGAAAACAAGGTAGTTCGTTTAGAGGGAATCATTGAAATCCTGCAATCGGTTACCTGTACAGCTAAATCTCCGTTAAAGGAAAGGCTCTATGCTGCTGAGCAGTTGCACGGAAAATATAATGTTCACATGATATGCGATGCACTAAATATCCCAAGAGGTACATTCTACAATCATGTTTTTCGTAATAAAAAAGATAATACTTGGTATTCTAAACGCAAAGAAGAACTGCGTATGCGAATACAAGAAATTTATGATGAAAACAGTCAAATTTTGGGTGCGGGAAAAATTGCCGCTATTATGCGTAATGAAGGTGCCAAAGTAAGTGAAGAAATGGTTCGCACTCTCATGAGGGATATGGGAATCGGCAGTATCCGTCAGGTAGCAAAAAAATTATATGAAGAAGAAAAGCGAAAACACAAAAATTATCTCAATCAAGAATTCGATCCGAATACACCGAATGAGATTTGGGTAAGCGATGTTACATACTTCAAATTTCATGACAAAGCCTTTTACATTTGTGTCGTCATAGATCTATACGCCCGATTAGTGATCAGTTATAAGGTAGGAAAGAAAAACAGCACTCAACTCGTTAAGTCGACTTTTCAACAGGCATATTCGAGCAGGAAGCCACCTGCTGATTTGATTTTTCATACTGACAGAGGGTTTAATTACACATCAAAAACAATAGATGATTATCTGAAAGCATTGAATGTTACTCATTCTTTTTCCCGACCTTATGTTCCTTATGATAATTCTGTTATGGAATCGTTCTTTTCTTCTATGAAACGAGAGGAACTATACCGAACAAAATACAAATCCGAAAAGGAGTTTCGGGATGCAGTGGACAAGTATATCATCTTTTACAATACAAAGCGTCCACATAAAAGACTTCAATACAAGACCCCGAAACAAAAGGAACAAGAATATGCCTTAAAACAAGCGTATATGCGAGAATAATGGAATAGACAGATGAGTTCGAATTTATTTGCTATAAGCTTTTTCGTTTCAAATTTCGCACTTTTCTTATTTTCAGTCCAAACAGCAAAAAGAAAATGCGACCTTGAAAAGCCGCATAAATACAGGATTTATAACAAAAACACCATTGGTGTCCAACCCTTAGGTGTTCAGATTCCAATGGTGTTTTCAAAGATATTTTCGGCATTTCGGCGGTGGGAGTTGAACTCTCGAGCTCGCAAAAAGTTGGTAGCGACAGCAACTGCCATGATAGGTGTAGGCGACTTGAGAAGTCGCCATAACCGAACGGTGAGCCGAGCGTGCCTTTTGGCGAAAGAGGAGGAGCAAAGCGAACTTTGCTCAGGCGTGGCAAAGGACTCTAATTTTGATACAATGTCCCCTTTGGAAGTTAGAGGGTGCATTGTGGGTGAGGGGGTGCAAAGCAAATGTGCAGGATTGTATTTTTAACTCTAACTCAATGTCTGTATATTGCTCCGAAATTACGCCCAATCAAGAGGTACAAGTTTCGTA